>Ga0315910_10000011_pt1 | contig 683140 bp, 547 predicted proteins | sample EdamamesoilMG_FD_204470 | JGI IMG/M metagenome (GOLD analysis project Ga0315910, IMG submission 204470) | Garden soil microbial communities collected in Santa Monica, California, United States - Edamame soil | ecosystem: Environmental > Terrestrial > Soil > Garden | place: USA: California...
ACGTCGCCGGACTGACACATCAGCAGGGGACCGCGCTCGTTGTCGCGCTTCCCTGCCGCCTCGCCTTCGTGCCCATCGAGATCATTGGGCGTGACCGCTTCCGGATCATTGGACGTGACCGGCAACACCCGGATACGGGACTCCTCACGCAGCTGCTCGTCCGCCGACAACCGCTTCCACGCTTCTTGCGCTTCCTCGAGATAGCTGTGGGACATGGCCAGTTGCTCCCGCTCGTGTTCGTCGTCGAGGGCCAGGAATAGACCCCACACTTGCGCCTCGGTGAGACGCCTCCCGGAACAGCATGACGACCCGCGTCGATGGGCTCCTGCGCGACCTCGCCGACTCCGGCGAGAGCGAGTGAAACCTGCACGTCGCGATCCGCTGACGAAGTGTTGCGTCACTCGTCTTCGCCGAAGACCGCTGTCACGGACGCAGCGTTCACCGCCGCGCGAGCCCACTGCTCGAGGAGCTCGACATCGTCGCAACCCTCGATGCGCTCCCGGTGTTCCTGCGTGGGTTGAAGTCCGCGAGCATCCAGCACCGCGAGCAGCGTCGCTCGGCGGCCCCTCGCCTCGCCTCTGGCCTCGCCCGTCACCTCACCCTCGGCGAAGAACCGCTTGGCGAAGTCGCTCTGGTATTCGTACTTCTCGAGTCCCATGTCGGCCTCCAGGGCTTTGCGGGCGCTCGGCCCGACGTAGGCATAGACCAGGTCAGCGTACAACGAGGCGCGTTCGTCGTCGAGTCTCGCCGAAGCCGCCAGCGCCGCACGGGCGATATCCACGGCCTCGACGTCGTTGGCGTTTCCAGTCGAGTTGGACTTCGAAGATGATCACCCGCTCCACGCGATCCACCTCGTTGCGGACTTCATAGACGGCATCGGCCCGAAACTCTGGTGGCTTGATCTCGCTGAAGTTCTCCGAGCCTTGGCGCAGCCTCGGTGTGCTGCGAAGATCTACACCGAGGACCGTCCGCAAGAGTTCCTTCGCGAAGGCGGGTTGGCCCCGCAGGAGCTTGACGAGGCTTTCGTGCAGGTGCGATGGCATTGAACCCTCCGCATCATCCAACGAGAGCCATCGTCGCGCGATAGCGGCCACCAGGATTGTCCGCATTGGAGTTCGACGGCTTGCGGGCGACCGGCCAACTGGACGGTTCAACAGAAAACGCCGTTCGTCCGGTCTCACTCGCACGGTTGCTGATCTGGCACGCCCCCGCTGACGAAGCCTTCAACGGCTGAACACTTCGACGATGGAAGTCGCCGTCGCGGCCGCTCGAGCCCACTCCTGCAACTGCTCTGGGTCGCTGCACTCCGCGATCCGCTGCCGCTCCTCTTCTGTGAACGCAATGCTGCGGGCGTCGAGCATCAGCAGCAGCATTTCTCGGCGCCCGCGCTCGAGGCCGCGTTCGAGGCCGCGCTCGAGCCCTTCTTCGAGCCCCTCCTCGCGCCCTTCCTCGCGCCCTTCCTCGCGCCCTTCTTCATGTCCCTCCCCGCGAGCCGCCGCGAGCGCTGCGATGGTTCCCTCCCGGATACGGGACTCCTCACGCAGCTGATCGTCCGCCGACAACCGCTTCCACGCTTCTTGCGCTTCCTCGAGATAGCTGTGGGACATGGCCAATCGCTCCCGCTCGTCTTCGTCATCCAGGGCCAGGAATAGACCCCAGGCTTGCGCCTCTGTGAGAGGTAGTTTGCAACCGCTACCGAATGCTGGCAAGCGCGCCAGCTGCAGGATATGCAGCTCCAGGTCCGCACTCCACCGGCGCCACGTGCCCCGTGTCCGCAGGTCGATGACCGAATGGAAGTCCGGCAAGTCCTCGCTCGTAAACCCTTGAAAAGCCACGAGGATCGCCGGCTTGATCTTGGTGTACGCTTCGCCCGCCCGCAACTGTGACGAGAAGCGCTTGGCGAGATAGAAGAGCATCCGCGCGCGATACCCGGGCTGTCGCCACAGCTGGACCTCCACGTTGAAGCGACGTCCATCGTCCGCCCGCGCGACCACGTCCAAGATCACCACCTTCGCCAACAAATGGTCGGGGGCGATGCCTGGATTCTCGATCTCGAGACCGGCGATCGGAGGTACGAAGCTCGGGTTCGGACCGCCGTCTTGCAGCACCGCATTCAGAAGTCCTCGCAGGAGATGGGCACGACTTGGCTCGCCGAAGAGAGACTTGAAGGCAACGTCCTTGCGGGGCTGCCACATCGGACACTCGCTACCATCGCGGTGCGTGCGGGTCCACGGAACAGACCGCCGGCCGGTTGGAATTTACATATCGGGTGGGTAGGGTACGCGCATTTGGTTTGGGTTGCGCAAGACCGGCCCGCACAACCGCGTTCGATACACTGCTCGAGGAAGGGACCGATCTTCGGCGCGCGCACTAGGCCGATGAGGCGCTCGCGTTCCCGGGCTCGTGGATGCGGATCGCGCAAAGGTGAGGATGTGGAGGGATCGCGTGTTGCCCCGGGGGAAGGCGCATTTCCTCGCGCTCCGGTGGACAAGCATGCGGCGCGGACGCTGCGCGTTCCGTGCGATCGCCTGATCCGCGCGTGCTTGGAAACCGGAACGGAGTTCTGCGCTCGAGGAGGGCACAACTGTGCCTTTCGGAGATGACGGCGAGCTTTTTGGGCAGCTTTTCTGCCCCTCCGAGATCGCGACGAGCTTTTTGGGCAGCTTTTCTGCCCTTCCGAGCTCGCGACGAGCTTTTTGGGCAGAACTTCTGCCCTGCGGAGATACCAAAGGGCTTTCAGGCCGGACAATCTGCCTCCTCGGAGGTGGCGACGAGCTTTTCCGGACAGAACTCTGCCGCTCGGAGACGGCCCTGCGGCTCATGCGGCACCTTCGACACGGTGGACGCTGTTCTCGAACGCCGGTCCCGGTGGCGCGACTCCCTGACCCAACTCTTGCGCGCGCCTAACGGCCAGATCCAACCCAAGGGCTAGGCCCTGCCACGCCCCGGTCGGCGCTCGCGGTTCATGAGCCCGCGAGCGCGGAGAGCTTACGACCGACCAAGCCGTGACTCGCCGCCTTGAGGAACCCCGCCCGAACATCCTCATCGGTGTAGTATGTGAAGGACGCGTCGTCCTGCGGCCCGTGAAGGGCGACGGGATAGCCACTGCTCGAGAACTCGACTTCAAAGAGCCGCCGACGGCCGTTGTCCTGCGCACTCGCCACGACGACCTGTTGGAGGACCTCACCTTCGAAATCGGGCTCCTTGGGCTCCGACGCTGGACGGCGGAGGGACGCCAATACACCCCGAAGCGTGCCCTTCGCGAACTCGGCCGCGGTCATGAGGCCGACGCGGACCTTTCCACCGGTCTTGGCTTGGACGGCGGCGTCGAGCTCCGCTGTGAGTTGGTCCACGAGCCTCAGCGCGGACTCCAACTGCTCGCTCGTGGTGAACGCGATGTCGAGCGCAGCTTCGAAGTCGAGATTGGCGGTCATGGCAGGCTCAGCTCCACAGGGGTGTGGTCTCGGGTCGACGGTCCGTCGCCGAGAATAGCAGCGAGGTCCACTCGATTCACCCGGGGAGCACGCGCCGTTTCGCGGTCCAGAAAGTGTGACGAGGTCAGCGCCTGATCGTAGAGGTAGCGATGACTCGTCGTCCCGCAGAACGAAAAGCTGCCGAAGTCCCCCCAAGGATCCCGCGCTGGCGGCGCGACCTCGCTCCACGAGGGGTTGAACAGCCATTTCTTCGCATGCTTGAGCGCTAGGTTCGGATCGCGCGTCGCGTGCAGGTTCGTGAGTGACAAGTTGAACGGCTCGTCATTGAAATCGCCCATGACCACCACAGGCCGATCCTGCCTGAGGTCTCGCTGGATGCTGTTGTGCAGCGTATGCGCAGCGTGGTTCCGCTTCGTCTCGCTCCCACCGTGAAGTCGGCTGGGCCAATGGACGAGGTAGAGTCGAAACAACTTTTGTTGCGACAAGCGAACATGGGCGCTGTGTCCACCGCGAATCGTGCTCCCACATTCCTCCCCCGTCGCGGCCTCTCCTTTGCGGCAGCGGTACGGCTTGCGACAGAACAACCCGAAGTCCCATCGACTGCCTCCGATTTTCTCGGTGAGTGCAAGCATCTGGATTCCTTTGGAAGGAATCTGCGCGAGGGACTCCTCGTCGACCTCGCAGAGGGCGACCAGATCGACCCCCTCCTGAAAGAACGCATCAACCGCACGGGAGACGTCAAGAACGTCTCGCTTGCTGCTTCCGCGGGTCGGCGCAACGCCGCAGTTCCAGAAGACCAGCCTCATCGGCATCTTCGGGTTCTACGTGCTGGTCCGTGGGCCGGCAAGTTCGTTCCGGCCGAACCTGAAGACCCTGAGGCCCTGTCGATTCGGGAGTGGCAGCGCACGTCTACCGTTGCCCTGTCGCTGTGCCCTACCGTTCCCGTGTTCGGAGAGTGCATCATCCCGATCGCCAGCGGCTCGAACCAGCTCGAGTCCGTCCTCCGACAGGTGGGACATCTGGCCCGGGTGATTGAAATCGACTGAAATCACGAAAGACCGCCGGAAGCTCGCGATCCTCTCGGAGGCGCGCGCACTGGGGATCGCCTTCACCCATGGACTCCGGTCCATCAAGGGACACGAAGACATCGCGGCGCGAAACGGGGTGCTGCCTGTCCTGAAGGAGCTACACCGGAGGTGGAAGCCCTTCGAGCGCCAGGTCTCGGTCGGTGCTCGTTCGACGCAGATTCTTGCGCAAACGAATCGCATGGGCCAAGGTCGAAGACGGCGCCGTCGTGGCTGAAACACGAACCGACCGACACGTTTGCGCACGCGCAATCTTCCGGGATCTCAAGAAACGCCCCGAGGGGATGTCGACTGAGGAGATGTGCCGTCGCTTCCGTGTCAGCGACCGTACCCTGCGCAACGCGAGAACGATCTTGGAGGAACGCGGCATACCGTTGAAGTACGACGGAAGCTCGCGGCGCTGGAAGCTCGACCAGCTCGACCACGAGGATCCCGTCCTCGACCCGAGCGACGACGACCTCACGCTGCTCGTGCTCGGTGCTGCGTTGCTGGGCCCGTTCGTTGACTCCGAGATGCGTGCGCGCGTCCACGCAGCCGTCGGCGCTGTGAGACACGAGCTGCGTCCCCAATCGCAGCAGCCCCGCAGTCCCGCCGTCCGCAGCTCCGTAACGATGCGAAGCACGGTCGATCCGCGGACCCTGCGAAAGGTCCTCGACAACGTGCAGCATGGCGTTCTGCGCCTCTCCTACTACACGCCCTGGGAAGACCGGCATGAGCAACACGTCGCCGAGCCGTGGGCGCTCCAACTCGTAGACGGCGCCACGTACCTACGCGCGTACAGCCAGAAGCGGTCACAGCCCCGCACCTTTCACCTCGGATTCGTCACGTCGTGCGTCGTGGAGCCCCGCAAGCGCCCGACGCAACCCGTCCCGCGCGGTGAAGAGTTGTGGGGCGACGTTGGGTTCGGCGTCGATGAGCATTTCCCTGGGACCGCGACCGTCCGCTTTCGCGGCCCGGTCGCACGTTGGCTCGCCCGTATCGAGTGGCACCCCTCCCAGCACGATGTGGGCCCGGGAGCCGACGGGGTGCTCGAACGTTCAGTCCCCTATCGATCTCGGCGCGAGTTCGCTCGCAAGCTGCTCAGCTACGCCGACGCGATCGCGGGTATCGAGCCCGCGGACCTGCGTGCCGAGGTCCTCGCCGCGATGGACACGCTGCAACGTGCGATCGGCACGCCGAAGTCCGAGGACGGCAAGTAGCTTGTACCTGGACCCGGAACCCGCATCGAACCAGCTGCCAAACCAACGAGGAGAACCATGCGATTGGACAATGTCGTAGACCTCGCCTTCCCTGCCCCAACCGGATCGTTGCCATTGGACCACGGCTACCCGCTGTTCGGTGCAATCTCTCGGGCGGTGCCCCGTGCGCACGACGCGAGTCAGTGGGGCATCCACCCCGTGCGTGGACGCCGAGCAGGCCCGGGTGAGCTCCTGCTCGACAATAGTTCGCTCGTGAAACTGCGGATCCCAGTATCGGCCATTGCCGATTTCTTGCCACTCGCCGGGAAAACACTCGAAGTTGGGGCCCGCACTCTTCGACTCGGTGTGCCGCGGATCTACCCCTTGGTACCGAGCACCGTGCTTCGAGCTCGCTTCGTAACGGTACGCGGATTCTTCGAGGAGGTCGGGGCGTTCGAGGCAGCACTGCGTCGGCAACTGGCGTCGATCGAGCTGGAACAGGATCCAGAGCGGATCGGCGTGGCGATAGGCGATCGCCGGGTGATGCGAATCAAGGACAAGACGATCGTCGGCTTCACCGTCATGCTCGAGGGGCTCGATACGTCCGCATCCCTGGCTGTGCAGGTGTCGGGTCTCGGTGGGCGACGACACATGGGGGCGGGCATGTTCGTACCGCCGGGGAGGCGGGGATGACGGGCGTAACGAACAGGACGGGCTTGTCCACCGTCGGAGCGCGAGGTTCACTCTCGTGGCCGTAGCACCGAAACAACTGCTCGCAAAGTCCTATGCCGGCTATCCAGGCCCCGCACCGCGCTACGCGAGGCTCACTGAGCATAGCTGCGACGTAGCGACGGCGTGCCATGCGTTGCTTGAGTTAGTCGGGCGGCTTGCGTTGGAGGCGGCCGGGCTCGATAAGCATGAGTTCTGGCGCTTTGAGCGCGTTCTCGTTCTGAACGGATGGTTGCAGGACCTCGGAAAAGCAAACTCGCATTTCTTGGCGCTCGTCACCACCGATCCGGAGATTCGCCAACTGCTCCGCCACGAGACGATTTCAGCCGGGCTCGCGTGGTGCTACCAACCGCTGCGCACTTGGCTCGAGCTCGTCGGTGACGATGTTCTTCTGCCCGCGCTCTGGGGTGCAGTTGGTCACCACCGAAAGTTCGACGAGGAGACTGCACCCAATCAGTGCACAGCGCTGACGATCCACGCTACCCACGCGGACTTCCATGCCCTTCTCGTCGACCTCGCACGGGATCTGGCACTACCCAGCCCCCCCAGAATGGAGCGCGATATCGTGGTGGGCTACGATCACGGAGATCTGCCGGCAAAGCAGCTAGTCCGGCGACTGCAAGAGGATTTCACGGACCGGGAGACTCACTTCGCTTCGCTCGAGTCGCGCAAGCTCGTAGCACTAACAAAGGGACTTGGAATTGCCGCGGACGTCACGGCAAGTGCGATTGCGCGGCGATCCCAGGACCGAGGCGCAGTCCCCTCGTTCGTTCGGGCACAGCTGCGTACCGGTCTCGAGGCGAGCGATTTTGATCGCCTGATCAGCGTGTGGGCCTGGAATGCTCGCGCACCAGGCGCGTCCGCACCATCGGACAACAGTCTCCCACCAGGGTTTGTGACACGGCACTTTCAGAATCAGGTCGCCGCTTCATTGTCTTACCTCACACTCGCAGAAGCAGGATGCGGCTCGGGGAAGAGTCTAGCCGCGTATCTATGGGCCCGATCCTGGGGTGAACGAGTCCAGACCGGAAGTATGCGCACGTTTCGACTGTTCTTCTGTCTGCCGACCACTGGGACGGCGACCGAGCACTTCAAGGACTACGCCTTGGAATGCGGGGTTCCTGCGGACCTCGCGCATTCCCGTTCGGTAGTCGATCTAGAGCAGCTAAGCGAGACAGCTGCGCAAGAGGAGACAGATATCACCGATTCAGTCGACCCAGCAAGTGCAGCTCTGCAGGCGCGCATGGACAAAATCGATGCCCTAGCACTCTGGTCAACACCGCTAGTGGTGGGAACCGCCGACACGGTACTGGGCGTCATGGCCAACGCTCGCAAATCACTATGCACCCTTCCTGCAATCCTGCAGTCCGCGATCGTATTTGACGAGGTTCACGCGTTCGATGATCAGCTCTTTGGACATCTGCTGCAGTTCCTGCGACTGTTCCCAAGGCTTCCGGTGCTTCTCATGACCGCGTCGCTTCCCGAAACCCGCCGGGCTGCGTTGCGCTCGGTCCGACCTGACCTCCACATCGTCCCTGGCCCATCCGAGCTCGAAGACATCGAACGGTATCACATCTGCAGATCCAGTGAATCCGTCGCTTGGAATGCCGTCGAGGGAGTCCTCGCCACTGGTGGCCGCGCGCTATGGGTCCGCAATCGTGTGGACTGGGCCAACGAAACGTGGCGAGACGCGCGACGACGGTTTTCTGCGGCGGAGGTCTACGTCTATCACTCGCGGTTTCGCTATCGCGACCGTAGTGGGCGGCATCGGCGCGTCATCGACGCATTCAAGGCCGGCGCCCCAAATGGCGTGCTTCTCGTCGCGACGCAAGTCGCCGAAATGTCGTTGGATCTTTCCGCCGACGTACTAGTCTCAGACATTGCACCGGTACCCGCGCTCATCCAGCGGCTCGGCCGACTCAATCGCCAGGCGCTTCCGGGATCCGAAGCAAAACCGGGTATCGTCGTTCCACTGGTGAGCGGCGCAACCGAGCCGTTCGCCCCTTATTCGAAGGACGAGATAGTACTCGCCGATCGCTGGCTCGATCGGCTCATCGGAGACAACAAACCTCGTTCACAGCGGCAGCTCGGTCTGGCGTTCTCCGCGGTTGCACCCGGTTCTTGCTTCGACCTCGACCGCGCAGAGCGCGCATCTTCATTTCTCGGCTACGCCGGCGACAGCGGCCTTTGGCGCACGCGACCCGGCATGACCCGAGCCGACGGCTACACCACGCCGGTGCTCCTCCAAGCCGACAGCGACGCGTGGCGTGCTGCCCGTGGTAGCGCGAGCCCTCCTGCATCATGGCTTCGTCGACACGAGGTTTCTATCCCGGCGAAGCCGCAGGTAGCGAAGTGGCCACGGCTCGGAGGTGTTCCGATCGCGCCCTCGACTGAGGTTGCATACGACTTCGACGATACCACACACGAAGGGACGGGTGCCCGATGGCTCGTGAGGTAGTCTACGATCTGAGGAGCCCGGGCTACACGCTCTACCACCGCGCGGCGCTCGGCGGCCTCGCTGCCACCCTCCTGACGCTTGGAAAAGACGCGTTCGAAGGGATCGAATCCGAGGTCGGAAAGACACAAGTACGCTTGCGATGGGGCGACGCACTCACGGACCGAGAAGCCACGGCGCGGTTACTGTCAGCGTCGTTCCGGCTTTCCGAGGAGAAACTTATCGACTTGCCAGGCCAGCAGATCCCCGCCGACCGTGCGGCCGAACTCCGCGTAGCTATCCACAACGGCCTCTGTCTGACGTTCTTGCAGCATCCGAAGATGCGCCCGGGAGAAAAGACCCCGCGTCGGATCTTAGTGCAGACCGCAGACGGCGAAAGTGCCGGGCTGACGTACAAGGCGCTTGACGACTTCGCCCATCGTCGCGCGCAAGGCACGGGACTCCTGAAAGGAGAGGCATGGCCCAGGAGTGCCACGATCTCGCAGTCGATGATTCCTGGGGCCATGTCAGGTCGGAGCGAACTTGAAGCATCCCCAGCCGACGCGCTCCTGCTGCTCTACCTAATGGTCGGGAGCGCTGTTTACCTTCTACGCCCCCGTACCTACCAGGAGAAAGCCCAGGCATGCTTCGTCGTTCCGAACGTCATTGACCTCCTCGCATTCACTCGTTCGCTGAGAACATTGACAGCACGCAACGATCGCCTTCATAGCGGTAGCTATTTCGGCCGGGTTGTAGGTGGCGCGGAGGAAGCCGCGCTCCGTTTCCTCCTCGATATCGAAGCGAGCGACATCGCCGATCAACGCGGCGTCGACGGAGCGCTCGTTGTCGCGATGGGAAAAGTCCCGTGGGACAAGAACCAGGTGAACCGAAGCATGCACGTCCGAGTCCGTCGCGGCTACCGTGAGATTGAAGTGTTTCGGGCGGCCTGGGAACGCCTCGGCGAAAGTCGAGCCGTCCGAACGAAGACAGGGGAAGCGTTTGTTGTCCCGTCGTCGCCCGTGCCTGAGCTCATCGCCGCGAATCTCGGTGCCGAGCGACACTGGTGTGCGGGTTTCACTGAGCTTGTGAAGGAACAGCGCGAATTTCGGAACGCCCTTCATCGAGGAAAAGGATTTGCCGTGATGAAAGACTCAATTCAGGATCAACTCGACCGCGCCATCATTGATGCCTTTCACGAGGCATGGAGACGCACAATGGGCGCATTTGGAAACCGCGCCCGGAGGGATGGCGTCAGTTTCGATCGTCTCGTAGAGGTCGAGCAGGAGAGAACACGCAATGCGATACTCCGAGCGAAGACAGCCGATGCTCTTGCCAACTGGTTCCTGCGCTTTTGCGCCGATGCATCGTCTGGCGGACCGCTGAACACCTTTCGCGAGCACGGGGACACCCTACGAGCATTTCTCTTCGATGGACGCAACGCTGAACGTCTGCAAAACCTGCTCATATTCGGGCTCGTCAGCTACCAGAAACCCGTTCAAGCGGACTTGCTTGATTACCCGGGCTCCGACACCACCACAGAAAACATCTAATCTCAAGGAGAACACGTCATGCCGACTCACTATCTCTTTGGTACCGTCCTCACGGGCCAGGCCGTCGCGGCGAACAACCGCGGCGACAACATCGGGAACACCACGACACTACAGAAGGTGTTCATCAACGACGACCTCCATACGAGCGTCTCGGCGGAAGCGATTCGGTTTGCTATCCGATACCGGTTCCAACTAGAGGGCGCGAGGGTGAATCGCACGTACGATGGCGCGGCAGGCAGGCTCGCATACGCCGACGAGAAGCGCACGACCTGGAATCCCACCAGCGACAATTTCGTTGATGACGACATCATGGGATTCATGGACGCCGCCGCAGCGGCAGTCGAGCAAGAGGACGAAGAGGAGGTTCCCTCTCAAGCCGAGTCGCAGAGCGCGAAGAAAAAGATGGCGCCCAAGGCGAAAGGCAAAGCAAAGGGGACAACGACCAAGCGCCCCAGCCCCCTCGCGATCGGTCGCGCCGTTTCGCTGCGACCGTATCGTGGCGAGATCTCGTTCAACGCGGTGAGCGGTGAAAAGACAAAGGGTAAGCTCTCGCTCTACAACGCCGAAATGCACACCACCGAGTACCAGTACTCATTCGGCCTAAATCTCGCAGACGTCGTAACAAAACGGAATATTGCACACGTTATCGATGCAATCATTGATCCACCCCAGGTGGCAGGCAACCATGCGCGCTTTGCATATGATTTTTCGCCAGCGAGCATTGTCTTCCGCGTGACGAGCGCCCACTCATCGCGCATCCAGAACTGCTTCGAGCACGACGAGTTGAGCCGCGGGATTACGGCACGGGAGCTGATCGCCCGCGTGAAGGCGAAGGATATTCCCGCAAATGAACTCTTCGTCGGGGGTGCGATCACTCGCACGACGGACGGACAGGACTCCGCAGATGGAACGTGCCTTGCTTCGCTTGGGGCGACAGTTACCCTGGGAGTGCGAGAGGCTGCGCGGCTCGCGATGCGACGCATCGCGGGACTCAGCAATGACTACGCAGTCGTCGATCCGGAGCCGAGGACGTGATTACTGTACGGGTGCAGACGGCTTTTGCAAGCTTTCGCAAGAGCTATGCGCGTTCATTCGCTGAGAGCTACGCTTTTGCGCCTCCAGCGACCGTCTACGGCATGTTACTGTCGCTTATCGGTGAACGGCTGCGCACGCGCCACGTCGGTGTGCAGATGGCGTTCGCGTATGGACGGAGGCCACGGGTCGCGACCACACTGAGAAAGCTCTCTCGCTATAAGTACGGCGTCGTCGCAAAGCAAGCGAAGCTTGGCAACGCGCCTGACTTCGTCGAGACACTGTGCGGACTCGACTTTCTGTGCGTGATCGACAGCTCGCGGGAGAACGAAGAGAGTGGGAAGCGTACGCTTGAGGCACGCCTAGCCGAGGTACTCAACGATCCCTCGACCGTCTCGCGCACGGGTGTGGTGTCGCTTGGTCTGAGTGATGATTTGGTAGACAGTATCACGGTCGCCCAACCCGTGACGGGCATGTGGCATCCGCTGGTGCCGCGCATCGATGGCGATATCGAGCTACCAGTCTGGGTCGACCACATCGGTGCACTCCACACACGTTGGCAAAGATTCGTGTTCAGCGAAACCACGAAAACAGGTTTCGACGCGGAATCAGACGATTTCGTGACAATCAACGACCCTCGGTAGACAGGCACATTCGATCTTCACGCAGAGGACCAGGAACAGAGCCTAACCTCCACGGAGCAGGAGGGAACGTCAAAGGTGTTGGTCATGCAGGACGGAGAACTCATTCGCGTGATGGCGTTGCATGCCCTCGTCTACTGCGAACGCCTCTTCTACCTCGAGGAGGTCGAGGAGATCCGCGTCGCAGACGAGGCTGTCTGGACAGGCCGACGCATGCACGTCGAGCTCGAAGAACCGGAGAACGTCACAAATCTCACCCTCGAGTCCGAGGCCCTCGGGATCCGCGGTCGCGTCGATGCGCTCCGTCGGCGGGATGGAACAGTTCACCCGATCGAGCACAAGCGCGGCCGCTGCCGCCGCGGTGCCAACGACAGCGCGCAGGCGTGGGATAGCGACGAGCTCCAGGCAGCGGCGTACGCCATGTTGCTGGAGGAGCACCTCGGCATCCCGGTCGCGGAAGCGCGGATCCGCTATCACCGCGACAACGTGACGGTGCGGGTCCCGATCGGTGAATCCCAGCGGATGGCGGTACGAGACGCCGTCGTCCGCGCGCGGGAGCTCGCCGTGCAAACCGTGCGTCCCCCCGTCACGCCGCACGAGGGGAGGTGTGCGCGTTGCTCCTTGGCTCCTGTCTGCCTACCCGAGGAAAGCCGCTTCACCTCCACGCGCAGTGTGGCCAATGTTCCGCCTCCAGACACGACCAAACCGGTCCGCCTGTTCCCCGCGGACTCGGAAAGACGCTCGCTGCATGTCTTGACGCATGGCGCCCGAGTCGGACGAGCCGGAGAAACATTGGTCATTACGTCTCGCAACTCGCCCAATATCGCAGTTGGGATGCGCGAGATTAGCGATGTCGTCTTGCATGGATTCGCTCAGATCTCAACGCAGGCGCTGCGGTCATGTGCCGCAGCTGACGTCCCCGTACACCTCGTAACCTCGTCGGGGGCCTTCGTCGGTTCGTTTGCGGCACAATCGGGAGGCGTGCAACGTCGGATCAGACAGTTCCGTGCACTCACCGATGGAGCGCACGCCTTGGCGCTCGCGCAAAAGCTAATCATCGCGAAGCTACAGATGCAGATCCAGCATCTCCTTCGCGCGTCGCGGGGTAAGACGGACGTTCGCGCAGCGATCAGCTCTTCGATCGATGAAATGCGCGTCGCTGTCCGCGGGGCGTCACACTCTGACGGAACGGAAACCCTGATGGGACATGAAGGGCACGGGGCGCGGGCCTACTTCGCCGCATTGGCAGCCCTGGTCGTACCTGAGGCTGGCGAATCGATGCGCCCCCGAGGGCGCTCGAAGCATCCTCCACGTGACCGGTTCAACGCACTGCTGTCGTTCGCGTACTCACTACTCTACCGAGACGTGCTCAGCGCAGCGCTGCGTGTCGGATTGGAACCGGCGTTCGGTCTCCTTCACCGACCGCGGTCGGCTGCGTATCCGCTCGTGCTCGACGTGATGGAGTTGTTTCGCGTCTCGATCGTGGATATGGCTGTGCTCGGTGCCGTGAATCGTCGGACATTCGGCGACGATGACTTCTCGGTGAGTACCCAGCAAGTCTGGCTCTCCGATGACGGGCGGCGAAAGTTGATCGAGGTGTACGAGCGTCGCAAGCACCAAGAGTATCGGCATCCGCTGCTCGGCTATTCGCTGTCCTACGCGCGGATGCTTGAGCTTGAGCTGCGGCTACTCGAGAAGGAGTGGTCGGGTGAACCCGGGCTGTTCGCGACCTTCCGGATTCGGTGACCATCGATGGCCGAGCCTCGACATTGGCACCTGGTGATGTACGATGTGTCCGATCCCAAGGCACTGCGACGGGTGCACAAGAAGCTGCGCGGATGGGGCCAGCCCGTACAGTACTCGGTCTTCCGCGTGCGAGCGACGGCGCGCGAGCTAGAGCGGATGCGATGCGAGTTGGCGAAGATCCTGGATCCCGACGATCGCCTGCTCGTCGCACGGTTGTGCGACCATTGTGCAGCGCGCGTCACGGTTCGCGGCAAAGACCTCGCGCCGTTCGAACTGGATTTGCCTCCGTTCAAGATCGTATGATTTCGAGCACGGATCATGCACCCACGCGCGTCGGGTAGGTCCGAAGGCTTTCTGGCAACGAAAGAGTCATGAACATGCACACTTACGTCGTTCCTTCGAACGGACCGGTGCGTGAGGGGGGAAAAACGCGCGATCGTGAACGGGTTTTGGGTTCCCCCCGGTTCGCACGTACCTCGGCTAGCGGCCCGGGATTGGGGTGCTTGACGGGTTGGCGGGAATATGAAATAAAATCAATCAGTTTCCGCTGCGGGGTTCGCCTCGCCGCGATGCCGCAAGGCGTTGAGCACATACGCGCGGCGACGGCCTCTCCCGCGTACAAGGCGTTCGCCTCGCCGCGATGCCGCAAGGCGTTGAGCACTCTCGAGAGCAGAGAGCATCTCCGTGGATGACTTGTTCGCCTCGCCGCGATGCCGCAAGGCGTTGAGCACGACGCCATCCGCCGCGCTGCGGCTGGGGAGATGGGTTGTTCGCCTCGCCGCGATGCCGCAAGGCGTTGAGCACATCCTGCGGCTGGTCTACGAGACCGTCGCCAACACGGTTCGCCTCGCCGCGATGCCGCAAGGCGTTGAGCACAGGTTCCAGACGAACCAGTCGCCTTCGGGCTCGAGGTTCGCCTCGCCGCGATGCCGCAAGGCGTTGAGCACTTGGTCTCTACGTGGAGCTCGGGACCAACGGCAGGCGTTCGCCTCGCCGCGATGCCGCAAGGCGTTGAGCACGTCAATGGCACCGCCGGCGGTGCCAACATCGGGGCGTTCGCCTCGCCGCGATGCCGCAAGGCGTTGAGCACATCCACCACCCAAAGCTAAAGCACCTCGTCGGACGTTCGCCTCGCCGCGATGCCGCAAGGCGTTGAGCACATCCTCAACTACGTGCACGGCGGGCTGGGTGTGAACGTTCGCCTCGCCGCGATGCCGCAAGGCGTTGAGCACCGACGCGTGCGGGCGCTGTCGCCAGCGAGCCAGTCGTTCGCCTCGCCGCGATGCCGCAAGGCGTTGAGCACCGGTGAGGTGGGTCATGGCGCCTCCACGGTTACAGGTTCGCCTCGCCGCGATGCCGCAAGGCGTTGAGCACATCGCTCTTCTCGTCGCGGGAAAGACCGCCGCGGAGTTCGCCTCGCCGCGATGCCGCAAGGCGTTGAGCACAAGCTTCCCGAGACGCGAACGATCCAGCTGGTTCGTTCGCCTCGCCGCGATGCCGCAAGGCGTTGAGCACTCGATGCCGTGATGGGTTGTGTACCGATTAGGTGCGTTCGCCTCGCCGCGATGCCGCAAGGCGTTGAGCACTCCGCGCTCGAGCTCCTTGCCGACAGCGCAGTCGGGTTCGCCTCGCCGCGATGCCGCAAGGCGTTGAGCACTTGACACCCTCGGCCAGCGCATGGTTCGCGACAACCGTTCGCCTCGCCGCGATGCCGCAAGGCGTTGAGCACTAGCTCGGAGGCAGGAAGACGCGGGCGAGCTTGTGGACGTTCGCCTCGCCGCGATGCCGCAAGGCGTTGAGCACCCGATGACGCTCGAGCACCCCGACGTGTTCGTGCACTGTTCGCCTCGCCGCGATGCCGCAAGGCGTTGAGCACCTCGACCACCTACTTGACGACGCGTCGGCCGTGACCAGTTCGCCTCGCCGCGATGCCGCAAGGCGTTGAGCACTCCCAGGCCGACGCGTACGAGCAGCTTATCGGGCGCGTGTTCGCCTCGCCGCGATGCCGCAAGGCGTTGAGCACATCGACATCTCCATGGCCAACAAGGTCAAGGCGAGTTCGCCTCGCCGCGATGCCGCAAGGCGTTGAGCACAGGCAGCTCGCCAAGGCCGCCAACTTCGGCTTTCCCGTTCGCCTCGCCGCGATGCCGCAAGGCGTTGAGCACGCTCGAGGTCCACCCAGCCCTCGGACGGGAGGACCGTTCGCCTCGCCGCGATGCCGCAAGGCGTTGAGCACAGCTCAAGCGGTTTGGCCACCTCACCCCTGCCTTTGTTCGCCTCGCCGCGATGCCGCAAGGCGTTGAGCACTAGATGGTCCGAGCTCGAGCGTCGTAGGGTACTACAAGTTCGCCTCGCCGCGATGCCGCAAGGCGTTGAGCACCAAGCGGTCGTTGCATATTTATTTCGCGGCCTCGAGTTCGCCTCGCCGCGATGCCGCAAGGCGTTGAGCACTCCACCGACACGATCGACCCGGCCGCTCGCTTTGCGTTCGCCTCGCCGCGATGCCGCAAGGCGTTGAGCACATCGGCGGCACCTCGCCCTCGACCTTGCGTGCGTGCGTTCGCCTCGCCGCGATGCCGCAAGGCGTTGAGCACACCATCTTGCCGCCCTGGAAGGTCCAGGCGAGCTGTTCGCCTCGCCGCGATGCCGCAAGGCGTTGAGCACTGGAGAAGGGCCGCAAGCGGCTCCCGCTGGAGCGGGTTCGCCTCGCCGCGATGCCGCAAGGCGTTGAGCACTCGTAGGCGCATCCGGCCCAGTTGCGCGAGAGCGGTTCGCCTCGCCGCGATGCCGCAAGGCGTTGAGCACCCCGGTGTCGAGCGGATAACGTCGGCTAGGGCCTGTTCGCCTCGCCGCGATGCCGCAAGGCGTTGAGCACATCTCACGAGCGGCAGCCGTGATCTCGTCGGCGACGTTCGCCTCGCCGCGATGCCGCAAGGCGTTGAGCACATACAGCCCGTGACGCCTTCGTCGCGAGCGCGCGGTGTTCGCCTCGCCGCGATGCCGCAAGGCGTTGAGCACTACAATAACTGGCTCGCGTTCGGCACGTTCTCCAAGTTCGCCTCGCCGCGATGCCGCAAGGCGTTGAGCACTGACCTACTGCCTGGTAGTGCAGCACGGCGATTTCGAGTTCGCCTCGCCGCGATGCCGCAAGGCGTTGAGCACTCCTCTCCGATGGACCCGGCCGGGTAGTAGACGACGGTTCGCCTCGCCGCGATGCCGCAAGGCGTTGAGCACATCCCGTTGTCGGTGAACCCAACTCCGCCGTTGGCCGTTCGCCTCGCCGCGATGCCGCAAGGCGTTGAGCACTACTTCTTGGCTTCGGAAAGAGGGCGCATGGACATGTGTTCGCCTCGCCGCGATGCCGCAAGGCGTTGAGCACTCCGGTATTCTGCTGCATCGAGGATGGAAGCCTGCGTTCGCCTCGCCGCGATGCCGCAAGGCGTTGAGCACGTACACCAGCTGCGCGCCGTGGACAGCCTCCATGGAGGTTCGCCTCGCCGCGATGCCGCAAGGCGTTGAGCACCCGCTCGTACGCTACGCGCTCCGAGTGTATCGGTTCGCCTCGCCGCGATGCCGCAAGGCGTTGAGCACTACGGTGTTCAGAGGGCTGTAACAGACGGAGGAATCGTGTTCGCCTCGCCGCGATGCCGCAAGGCGTTGAGCACAATCCGAGTAGCATTGGTGTTCCCTGTTACCTTTGGGTTCGCCTCGCCGCGATGCCGCAAGGCGTTGAGCACCATCCGCCCGCACTTGTGTCCTTCGGGAACCCAGCCTTCGTTCGCCTCGCCGCGATGCCGCAAGGCGTTGAGCACTGGCTGCGGATGAGTATCACCCGCTCGTCGCCGTGTTGTTCGCCTCGCCGCGATGCCGCAAGGCGTTGAGCACATCGGTGCTTTCTTGCCCCTCGAGGCCGTCCTCCTGTTCGCCTCGCCGCGATGCCGCAAGGCGTTGAGCACGCTCGTCTGCCCGCCCATTGGCTCGCACGCCCGGGTTCGCCTCGCCGCGATGCCGCAAGGCGTTGAGCACACTCGCGAGCTCGAAGAGGCGCGCGCAGAGGTGGGTTCGCCTCGCCGCGATGCCGCAAGGCGTTGAGCACCAATCTCGCTGGAGTGCAGAGCCACGTACCTGCAGTTCGCCTCGCCGCGATGCCGCAAGGCGTTGAGCACCTCCTTCGTGCTCCTCCGCCCACACGTGTATCCCGTGTTCGCCTCGCCGCGATGCCGCAAGGCGTTGAGCACAGTTGCTCATTTGCCCCCGCGTCTGGTGACGGCGTGAGGTTCGCCTCGCCGCGATGCCGCAAGGCGTTGAGCACACCCCATCGTGGCCATCCTGTCCGGCTCGCTGTTGTTCGCCTCGCCGCGATGCCGCAAGGCGTTGAGCACGCTCGACCCGTACCTTGTCGCTGAGGTGCTGCGGTTCGCCTCGCCGCGATGCCGCAAGGCGTTGAGCACCTTCCGGCTCCTCGAAGCGCTTCCAGTGCGCTGGGTTGTTCGCCTCGCCGCGATGCCGCAAGGCGTTGAGCACGTGATGCTGCGGGTCATTGACGCCGTCAAGGCTGCCATGTTCGCCTCGCCGCGATGCCGCAAGGCGTTGAGCACGCGAGCACGAGGAGTCCGGCCGCGAGTCTCACGGAAGCCGTTCGCCTCGCCGCGATGCCGCAAGGCGTTGAGCACAGCACAAGGGCGCGAAGGGTACAATCGGAGTGGGAGTTCGCCTCGCCGCGATGCCGCAAGGCGTTGAGCACATGACGTGCGGCCCGCTCGAGCGCACGAGAGCAAGGTTCGCCTCGCCGCGATGCCGCAAGGCGTTGAGCACACGCGGCGCACCAAATCGTCGAAGTTCTTGATCCGTGTTCGCCTCGCCGCGATGCCGCAAGGCGTTGAGCACGTGTCCGAACTGCGGGGACTGCTCGTGCCAATACGAGTTCGCCTCGCCGCGATGCCGCAAGGCGTTGAGCACAGCGACCCGGGTGGCACGTCAGAGCGGTGGTGGTAGGTTCGCCTCGCCGCGATGCCGCAAGGCGTTGAGCACACTTCAGTGGGGACCCAGTCTGCTTGGAGTGTTGGTTCGCCTCGCCGCGATGCCGCAAGGCGTTGAGCACCGCAGCGTGTCCGGGACCGGCGCGGCACCCGATGCTTGTTCGCCTCGCCGCGATGCCGCAATGCGTTGAGCACCCGATGGAGTCGTGCGGCTCACTCACGGCACACCCGTTCGCCTCGCCGCGATGCCGCAAGGCGTTGAGCACCATTCGTGATGGCCGTGCGCCGCAAGATCGCCCGAGAGTTCGCCTCGCCGCGATGCCGCAAGGCGTTGAGCACTCGACGTGCGAGACGACGCAGGTGCACCCAGGGGGTTCGCCTCGCCGCGATGCCGCAAGGCGTTGAGCACAGCGCGGCGTGTAGCAACGACGCGCGTACGTGGTCCTGTTCGCCTCGCCGCGATGCCGCAAGGCGTTGAGCACTCTTGCAGGAACGTGCGCGGTCCAGGCCCCAAGGCGTTCGCCTCGCCGCGATGCCGCAAGGCGTTGAGCACGCTCACCGAACCCGTCTGGCCAGCACACGGCCCCCTGTTCGCCTCGCCGCGATGCCGCAAGGCGTTGAGCACAACCCGTCGTCGTCCGTCTCGACAATGTGAGCGTCGGTTCGCCTCGCCGCGATGCCGCAAGGCGTTGAGCACCTCGCTGCGGCAGGCGTCGCGGTGACGTCGTCCGATGTTCGCCTCGCCGCGATGCCGCAAGGCGTTGAGCACGCAATCGACGGGGGCGAGGTCTCTAGGGATTGGGAGTTCGCCTCGCCGCGATGCCGCAAGGCGTTGAGCACAGCTAGGTCGGGTCAAGACACTCAGCTTGGGCAAGTTGTTCGCCTCGCCGCGATGCCGCAAGGCGTTGAGCACTTGCTCACCGGGGCAAGCCCCGGGCTCGCGTTCTCGTGTTCGCCTCGCCGCGATGCCGCAAGGCGTTGAGCACGCCCGACGTACCTCGTGGCCACGAGCCGGTGAGAGGGTTCGCCTCGCCGCGATGCCGCAAGGCGTTGAGCACTCGGGGTGCGCATCCGGCTTGCTCTCGTGCTTCTGGAGGGTTCGCCTCGCCGCGATGCCGCAAGGCGTTGAGCACTAGTCTTGCGGCCGCACGTCGCGGTTCACTGCGCTCAGTTCGCCTCGCCGCGATGCCGCAAGGCGTTGAGCACTCCCTGGTCCTCTGCGTTCTCCTGTTTGATGGGTTCGGTTCGCCTCGCCGCGATGCCGCAAGGCGTTGAGCACACGACGGCGACCCGATGATCTTCCCCCCCGGGATGTTCGCCTCGCCGCGATGCCGCAAGGCGTTGAGCACGCGCTCACGAACCCGCACGTGTACCTCGTCGAAGGTTCGCCTCGCCGCGATGCCGCAAGGCGTTGAGCACCCCGTTCACGAAACAATGTGCGCATACGCGTTCAACGGTTCGCCTCGCCGCGATGCCGCAAGGCGTTGAGCACCTTGTCGCGCGCGGCTACGCCTGCACCGGCGTCGCGTTCGCCTCGCCGCGATGCCGCAAGGCGTTGAGCACCGTAGCGGGAGCTCGACGAGGAAAATCTCGAGTCCGTTCGCCTCGCCGCGATGCCGCAAGGCGTTGAGCACTACCCGGAGCCGTCGTGCTTGAGCCATACGGACGTGTGTTCGCCTCGCCGCGATGCCGCAAGGCGTTGAGCACACTTGGGCATCTGGACGTCGCCGAGCGCCGCGGTGACGTTCGCCTCGCCGCGATGCCGCAAGGCGTTGAGCACATGATCTGCTGGGTCATGCATCCCTCCGAAGCCCAGTTCGCCTCGCCGCGATGCCGCAAGGCGTTGAGCACCTGGTGGGCGGTTCGGCGATCCCGAGGGATGCCTTGTTCGCCTCGCCGCGATGCCGCAAGGCGTTGAGCACCAATGGCGCGTTGTGCGGCGGCTCTTGGAAGCGGTCTTGTTCGCCTCGCCGCGATGCCGCAAGGCGTTGAGCACGTCTACGTCGACCACACGGGGGTCAGCAACGGAGTGTTCGCCTCGCCGCGATGCCGCAAGGCGTTGAGCACCAGTTGCGCATCTGCTCGAGGGTGATGTTGCGCGTTCGCCTCGCCGCGATGCCGCAAGGCGTTGAGCACTTACGAGGAGCTCGCCCACTCCTTCACGTTCTCGTTGTTGTTCGCCTCGCCGCGATGCCGCAAGGCGTTGAGCACTACGAGAGGTCGGTGCGGATGCTCTCCGACGTCTTGTTCGCCTCGCCGCGATGCCGCAAGGCGTTGAGCACAACACACGGATCCGGCGAATCGACGTTGCGCCTGCGCCTGTTCGCCTCGCCGCGATGCCGCAAGGCGTTGAGCACGATCGGCGTCTCGCCAAAAGGGGTGGAGTGTGCGGGTTCGCCTCGCCGCGATGCCGCAAGGCGTTGAGCACATGTCTGCGTCGACACGATGCGTTTCTCCGGCCTAGGAGTTCGCCTCGCCGCGATGCCGCAAGGCGTTGAGCACAGGTCGCGCTGACGCCTCCCAACGAACAGGTCGAGTTCGCCTCGCCGCGATGCCGCAAGACGTTGAGCACGCTTCAACGCGCCCAGCCTCGGCCTCTGGGCTTCCCCCCGAAAAATGGACACCCGAGTTACGCTACTGCTTCCATGTTGAGTGCTTCGTAATGTCGCCGCTCGAACTCGGCCGGTGACACATACCCAAGGCTCGAGTGCCTTCGCTTTCCATTGTAAAAGACCTCGATCCATTCTGCAATGATCGTCTTCGCCGATTCGCGTGAGCTGAACGCGACGTCGTGGACAAGTTCGGTCTTCAGGGTCGAGAAGAAGCTTTCTGCGACCGCGTTATCCCAGCAGTCACCACGCCGGCTCATGCTGCACGTGATGCCAGCGGCATCGAGGGCGGCACGGTAGGCACGGGCCGCGCATTGCGAGCCCCGGTCAGAGTGAAACACCAACCGGCATCGGCAGGTACTCGCTTGCCGAGGGACGCAGAGAGGGCCGTGAGGACGAGGTCGACTCTCATGTGCTCGGCCATCGACCAGCCGACCACTCGCCGCGAGAACAAGTCGATGATGACGGCAAGGTACATCCAGCCTTGAAGGGTCCATACGTAGGTAATGTCCGCGACCCAGACCCGATCGGGTTCATCAACCTTGAAAATCTCGAGCAACGATGTTTGGTGCGACAGGTTCGTTGTGGTTCGAGTCGGTGGTCCGACGGAAGTTCGGTCGCCTGCGACCCACGAGGCCCTGCTCGCGCATTGCCCTCTCGACGCGCTTGCGGCTGACCTCGAACCCTCGTTCTCGTAGTTCGGCGTGCACTCGCGGACTTCCGTAGGTTCCTCGGCTGTCTTCGAAGACGTCGATGATCTCGGCCGCGAGCTCCACGTTCCGCTTCTCGCGCTCCGAGGGTTCGCGCTTTCGCCACGCATAGTATCCCGAGCGCTGGACCTCAAGCGCACGGCACATCATGTCGACGGGAAAATTTGCCCTCTCCGCTTCGATGGCTTCGTAGGCGACGCCTACTCTATCTGCTTGGCGAAGAAGGCGCTGGCTTTTTTTAGGAACGCGTTCTCCATCTCGAGCTGCTTCTTCTCGCGTCGGAGTCTTGCCAGCTCTTCGCGCTCCTCCGAAGTCAGAGGCCCCCTAGGGTCCTTGCGTTCGTCGATCTCCGCTTGCTTGATCCAGGTCCGCAGTACGCTGACCGCGACATCGAGATCCCCTGCCACCTGCGACGTCGGCTTGTCTGAGGCTCGGGCGATCTTGACGGCCTCCGCCTTCTGCTCGTCGGTGAATACTCTCCGCTTCCTCTTGGCCATGACGCTCCCTCGTTGTATCGCCAGTCGACACCCGCGGCAAAACACAAGTCGTGCATGCCGCTCAACGAGCTATCCACAGGTTTTGAACCCCCCTTGGAACCCCCAGGAGTCCGTGGTTGCTCGGTGCGCCAGTGGTGAAAGCGGCGCACCGGTTGGTTACGACGGCGGTGGTTGTTTTCTTTCGAAGGGTGTCCACGAGAACGGGGGAGGTTCACTCCTCCTGTTCCGTTCGCCTCGCCGCGATGCCGCAAGGCGTTGAGCACTCCAACAAGCCAGCCACCGTCGACGAGTCGATCCTCGGTTCGCCTCGCCGCGATGCCGCAAGGCGTTGAGCACTTCAACAACCTCCTCGTGGAGGCGGAGCCCGGGATCCGTTCGCCTCGCCGCGATGCCGCAAGGCGTTGAGCACGGGCCGTTCTCCGTCGATGCGGTGTGCACAAAAAGTTCGCCTCGCCGCGATGCCGCAAGGCGTTGAGCACGAAGAGTGCCTTGGCGTTGCTCGCTTTACGTTGTGTTCGCCTCGCCGCGATGCCGCAAGGCGTTGAGCACTGTATTGGCTCGCACGCGGCGGGAAGGTCTGGATCCGTTCGCCTCGCCGCGATGCCGCAAGGCGTTGAGCACGTATTCATTAGGCTTACGGCTAGACTCAGGGTCCTCCGTTCGCCTCGCCGCGATGCCGCAAGGCGTTGAGCACCATCCAAGCTCGATGACTTACGTCCGCCCGAAAGCGTTCGCCTCGCCGCGATGCCGCAAGGCGTTGAGCACCCCGATGCAAGCGCGCCGCCGTCCCACGTGACGATGAGTTCGCCTCGCCGCGATGCCGCAAGGCGTTGAGCACGTCAAGATCGCGGAGCGCGGCAATGGACATCCGAGCGTGTTCGCCTCGCCGCGATGCCGCAAGGCGTTGAGCACTCGTGATCCGCGTCGACACATTGCGCGTTGCCGTGTTCGCCTCGCCGCGATGCCGCAAGGCGTTGAGCACCGATCGTGCGCGACCCGGCGGCGTCTCGCGCGGCGTGTTCGCCTCGCCGCGATGCCGCAAGGCGTTGAGCACCGCCTCTATGCCATCGGCCTCGGGCTATGCCTCGGGTTCGCCTCGCCGCGATGCCGCAAGGCGTTGAGCACGAGCTCCCGACGGTGGGGTCACGACCGCGGGGCTTGTTCGCCTCGCCGCGATGCCGCAAGGCGTTGAGCACTCGTTCGGGTCGACGATCTGCCGGTTGATCCGGACGGTTCGCCTCGCCGCGATGCCGCAAGGCGTTGAGCATTTCGATCTCCGTGATGCTGACGTAGAACGGCATGGAGTTCGCCTCGCCGCGATGCCGCAAGGCGTTGAGCACAACGCGGTCCCGGAACCCGAGGGCGCACCGGTGACGAGTTCGCCTCGCCGCGATGCCGCAAGGCGTTGAGCACTACGCGGCCCCAGTGCCGAACAACGCCATGCCGCTGAGTTCGCCTCGCCGCGATGCCGCAAGGCGTTGAGCACAACGACGACGCCATCGCTAGGCCGTTGTGGTACAGCGTTCGCCTCGCCGCGATGCCGCAAGGCGTTGAGCACGTCGAGGACGAGACGCTGACGATAGACGAGGCGCTCATTCGCCTCGCCGCGATGCCGCAAGGCGTTGAGCACGTCCAGGCGATCACCCAGGAGTGCCCTTCGGGGATCCGTTCGCCTCGCCGCGATGCCGCAAGGCGTTGAGCACCTCTCGGCAGACTGCCTCTTGGGCGATCCCTCGCCTGTTCGCCTCGCCGCGATGCCGCAAGGCGTTGAGCACGTCTTAATGATGCTGGCGGCGAACTCGATTTCGGTGTTCGCCTCGCCGCGATGCCGCAAGGCGTTGAGCACATGTTCGTCCCGCCGAAGCCAGGAGATTCCCGCCAAGGGTTCGCTCGCCGCGATGCCGCAAGGCGTTGAGCACGATAGCGCGACGAACGTGCTCCCGCTCCTCCCCCCGTTCGCCTCGCCGCGATACCGCAAGGCGCTGAGCACTGATCACCGGGAACGCCACCGGAGGCATCTACGAATCGTTCGGCTAGCCGCGATGCCGCAAGGCGTTGAGCACACGGAGATCCTCGAGACCCGTTACAAGGACACGGTCGTTCGCCTCGCCGCGATCCGCAAGGCGTTGAGCACTCGTCGAGCAGGTCGTCGAGCTCCATCCCCAGCACCACGTTCGCCTCGCCACGATGGCTCAAGGCGTTCAGCACTCGCCCATCCCCGTGATCGGGCGCGCGAGGATCGGTTCGCCTCGCCGCGATGCCGCAAGGCGTTTGACCACAAAGTTGGAGCCGTCCTATCCTGGGGTTACAAAAAAGTTCGCCTCGCCGCGACGCCGCAAGGCGTTGAGCACTACCGGGAGGACATGCTGTGGGCGCGGGCCATCTCCAGCTTGCATCGCCGCGCCGCGATGCCGCAAGGCGTTGACCACTCCCTCCCGTCTGTCAGCCGGTTCGCCCGCGAGATATTCGCCTCGCCGCGATGCCGAAAGGCGTTGACCACTGTAGAGCTCGGCGACGACGGCTTCCTCGACCGCGTTCGCCTCGCCGCGATGCCGCAAGGCGTTGACCTCCTTTGAGTTTTCGATTCGACGAGGACTCCACGGAGATCGTTCATCTCGCAGCACGGTAGCCAATGGAACTGCGCGAGGATCTGGTCGGGTTCGCCTCGCTGCGATGCCGAAAACGTTAAGCACTCCGATACGAGTCCCTCCAGCGTGAGGTCTACAGAGTTCACCTGGCAGCGATCCCGAAGACGTTGAGGACACGCCTGCGCGGCACGTCACGTTCAAACCGATTGGACGATGCGGCCTCCCCTCCGCGGGCCTGGCACGCACCACAACGTCCGACCGTCATCCATCACCGTCGACGTCGACGTCGAGGTCGACTCCGAGCGCGCGGTACATGCCCGGAAGGAGCACGACATCCTCGACCCACGGACAATTCCGGTAGCGATCCCCCGCGCGCGTGGGCTAAGAACCCCGCATGACCGGCTCGCAATGGCCTCGATCCGCCTGGGCTGCCCCCTTTCTCATGCTGCTCGCCACCTGCGCACCGCGGACATCCGAGCCCCTCGCACCACCATCCGCAGGAGAGCCCAGCTCGACAGCGTCCGCGCCGGAGACCGCCGCCCCCGCAAACGACCCACCTGCGGCGCGTGGCGAGTCCGTCGCCCGCGGAGGTCGCCTGTACGATAACTGGGTGTCGGAGAAGGGCCTGGGAAAGACATTCTCGGCCGACTCACCCAAGACCCCCGCGCTCGACGGGATGGGCGGTCCCAACTCGAACGGGACGCTCGATGACGGCAGCGGCAATCCGCTCGCAAACACCGGTCACGACTATCGCTTGAAGAACTTCTTCGGCTGGGACCTACGCGGCAAGGCAGGTATCTACGGACCCGCAGCCCAAAAGAAGGCCTTCGTGCTCGAAACCGATCTCCTGAGCGACGCGAGGACGCAAGCCGAGATCCTTCAATGGCTCGAGGAGGGTGACCCGGCCCTTCCTGCATTCGGAGCGGTACTCGATGAGACGGATCTCCGGGATCTCGCGGCATTCATCGTCGCGGTGCGGACGCACGCGGTGCCGCAACCGTCCGACATCTTCGAGGTCGATGCGAACGCGCCCAAGAACTATCGCCTGTTGCCAGGCGCAGACATCGAGCGCGGCAAGCAGACGTTCGCGGCACGGTGCGCCGAGTGCCACGGTTCGGATGGAGCCAAGTTTCCCATCGATGAAGTGGCAACCGTCGGGACGCTGAGCCGGACGAGCGGCTACGAGGTTTGGCTGAAGATCCTCAATGGTCATCCCGGCAGTCCCATGGGGCCACAGATTCGCGCGGAGGACGGCTCGGGTGCGGAGCAGGGGCAGCTCATTCTGGACGTGCTCGCTGCGCTTTGCGATCGCGAGGTGTTCGTCGCGGGCAATGCGGAAGACGTGCCCAACGGCGACCTACGCTGCGGAGCCTACTTGCGATGAGGTGAACATGGGAGCCTTGTGCGGAAGATCGGAAAGGTGCCAAAACATCTCACCGACGGCCTCCATGCGCTCGACCCTCCCCCCATCATCCCCCCGCACGACCCTCTGTCACGTCTTGCTCGCCCTCACCCTCGCGTCCTGCTCGGACGACGACGCGGGCGACGAATCCGACTCGGACACGACCGCCTCGCTGACCTCCACGGGGACGAGCGGCACGGGGACGAGCGGCACCGGGACGAGCGGCACCGGGACGACGGGCGGCAGCACGTCGGGGGGCGGGTCCACGACCACGGGCGGCGCGGAGTCGAACGACGGTGGCTTCACGATGGTTGGGCTCTGTGGCTTCTCGGGTGAGGCCACGGTGTCTGTGGCATCGTATGAGGGCTGGGAGGAGTACTACCTCATCGGCGACGAGGGCTATGGCGCGGAACTCTGCCTCGTCCGCTACCCGGTCACCGTGGTAGCCGATACGATTGCACCGGACTGCCCTGGATGCCTGTGGGCACACGTCGTCGAATACGGCCAGCCACAGATCACGGCCAACGTGGACGGGGTTTGTGCCGACAGCGAGCTCGGGTTGACCGCGGAGGTCATCGCATCGTACGTCGGCCGGCGCCTCACCTATGGGGCCAGCGCAGACGAGTACGGCAATGGCACTTTCGTGGTCTACGCGGAGGGGTCGGGGACGTGGGAATCTGGGCCAGAGGTCACCCAGGGCAATCTCGGGGCCTTCTTCGCGTACGACGGTGCCTACAGCGCTTGCGACTACTGAGGCGCCTTGGCAGCGTCCGCGTCGATCGGCGCGAAGGAGAGCTCCAGCCTCGCCAACGCGCGACGCGTCGCCGAACTTCACCAACGTCCAACAGCGACCATACGTGCCGATCGTACTGTTGCGCCAGGCGGTTTGTTCCCAGGCCGACGAAGGTTCGTCGCCGCGGGGCGTCCATCGCCGGAGGCCCGGTCAGCGTGCAAGCTTCGTCGCGAATCGGATCCCGAATCGCGCGGCCTCAATCGTCGGAGTCGACGCGCATGGGCACCGGGGACGTCGCTCCGGTGCGGTGGCAGCCGCAGGCCTCGGCCACGCCGTCACGATACGCAAGCCAACCGCGGAGCACCTCGCCCATCGCCTCGACCACTGGCCCTCGCCGCGAAGCGGGAACATGATCGAGCACCATCCGCCACGCGGCCGCGCGGTGCCCCCCTTCCACCTCGCGGTGGACGCGGGTGAGCTCCAAGGCAGAGAGCGGAAGGCCGTAGTGCTTCACGAGGGGGTGCTCGGTGAGCGGAGGCACGGGCCGCTTGGGGGCGGAAGGATCGAGCTCGCCGCGCTCGTAGGCGGTCCCCTCGACGAAGATCGTGACGACGGCCGTCCCGACGTCCCATCCGTCGCGGGTGGTCGCGCGATCGAGGAGTTGACGATAGCGGGCAGACGCGGGGAGCAACTCGACCCGCTCGAAGCGCGAGAGGTTCATGCCGAGCCCTTTGGGGTACTCGAGGAACAGCTCCGCATGTGGGCGGCCACGCGATAGGCGACCCGTCTCTTCCTCGTAGAGGTTCTCGGCCAGATCGGCGCGCACCTCTGCGATGGGGCACTGGGCGTACACGGAACCGATCAGGCGCGCGAAATCGCGGATGTAGACGGCGTATTCCTGTTCCAGGTGGATGTGGAGCCGCTCTTTGGCCACTTCGCCGGCTTGGAACTGAGGCCATGCCCAATGGGCCTTTCGCTCCATGACGCGCAGCAACGCCTCTTGAAACTCGTTGCGATCCATCGGGCGGAAGCCTAGCAGCCCTCGGCGGACCGTCCGGCGGGAGCGGTGCGGCGGAAGGCGCGCGTCCGAGAACTCCCCAACCGCAGGAACTGCACGGCGGCCGATGTGCGTCAAGGCATGCCGGTCCCGGCCACGGCAACGGCAGCGCCCGTGAACCGACACGGCCGTTCCGGGGCTCCAACGAGCAGCACCTCGATGGAACCTGCGCTGCATCTGTTCGAAGGGTTTGGCATCGAGCTCGAGTACACCATCGTGTCCCGCACGGACCTCGCGGTGCTGCCCATCGCGGACGCGGTCCTCTCTGCCGCGGCGGGTCCGGGGGCCACGGAGTACGAGGTTGGGCCGATCGCGTGGAGCAACGAGCTCGTGCTCCACCTGATCGAGGTGAAGACCAACGGGCCCACCCCGGCGATCTCGGACAAGCTCGTCTCCGATTTCAATACGGCCCTCGGCCGCATCGAACGCATCGCCCGCCCGCTCGGCGGTCGGCTGCTCCCCACGGGGATGCACCCGACCATGAATCCGCGCGCCCAGACGGTCCTCTGGCCCCATTCCGACGAAGACATGGTCGCCACGTACGATCGCATCTTCGACTGCCAGGGCCACGGTTGGTCGAACGTGCAGAGCTGCCAGCTCAACTTGCCGTTTCATGGCAGCGAGGAGTTCGGGCGCCTGCACGCTGCGGTCCGGGTCGTGTTGCCGCTGCTGCCCGCGCTCGCGGCGAGCTCGCCCATCATGGATGGGAAAGTCGGTCCGGCGCTCGACAATCGACTGCTCGTGTACCGCACCAACCAGGCGCGGGTGCCCTCCATCGTCGGCGCGGTGATCCCCGAACCCGTGTACACGCCGGCCGACTACATGGCGCAGATCCTCAAGCCCATGTACCGGGACATCGCCCCGCTCGATCCGCGGGGGATCTTGACGCACGATTGGCTGAACTCGCGCGGCGCGATCGCCCGTTTCGACCGCAACGCCATCGAGGTCCGCCTGATGGACGCTCAGGAGACGCCGCTGGCAGATCTCGCGATCGCCCGCCTGGTCGCCACCTCCATCGAGGCGCTCGACCAGGAATGTTGCGCACCCCGGAGCGCGCTGCGGGGTCTGCCGACCCAGCTGCTCGTGGGCATTTTGGAGCGCACGATCCAGTCGGGCGAAGAGGCCATGATCGAGGAGCCCGCCTTTCTCGCGCTCTTCGGGCTGGACGCCCCCTGCACGGCCAAGGCGCTATGGGCCACGTTCTACGACCGGCAGGTCCGTCATCGGTGGCTCGAAGGGACCCCCCTGCGGCGGGCGGTCGAGACGATCTTGGAACGCGGGCCGCTCGCGCGCCGCATCCTGACGGCCGTGGGTCCACAGCCGTCCCCTCAGCGCATCGCGGCGGTGTACCAGGTGCTGGCGGAGTGCCTCGCAGGAGGCCGTTTGTTCCTGCAGACCTCTCCGTGAGCCGCGGCGTCCGACACTCCAGATGAGCCCAAAGCGGGCTCGTCCGAGCGCGCGGCTACTGCACGCTCGGCCGCAGCTCGCGGCGAGTCTTGAGCCCGATCTGGACGAGCCCGGGTGCCGGCGCGTTGGGCTCGGCGGCGAGCAAATCGTCGAGATTCTGGGTGGAGACGATGTCGAAGCCGGCGTCGCGGATCATTTGGAGGGTTTCCCGTGCGCGCCCGCCTTTGGCGTTGAGGTAGCCCTCCAGGAACAGCGAGTTCGCGGGGTAGAGCGCCATGGCCTGGAGCGAACGCAGGTGGGCCTCACGGCCCGCGCTCATGCGGAGCTCCGCGGTCGGGTTCACGAACCGGAACATGCAGAGCACGCGCAGGCAGTACTCCGGGGTCAACTCCTGGGGCGTACCGATGGGCGTGCCATCGAAGGCCAAGAGGAAGTTCACGGGGATGCTTTGCACGCCGAGCGCGCTGAGCTCACGCGCGACCTCCACGACGTCCTGCGGGCTCTCGCCCATGCCCACGATCATGCCGGAACAGACATCCAACCCGCTGCCCCTGGCGGCGCGCACCGTGGCGAGCCGGTCTTCATAGGTGTGGGTGGTGCAGATCTCTCCGTAGTGTTCGCGGGTCGTATTGAGGTTGTGGTTGTAGCGATCGACCCCGGCTTCTTTGAGGACCTGGGCCTTGTCATCATCCAAGAGGCCCGCCGAGACGCAGACCTGGATGTTGTACTGCTCCTTGATCTTGCGAACGAGGGCCGCGAGGGTGCGCGTACGCCCCGTGCTGGGGCCCCGCCCCGAGAACACCATGCAGTAGCGGTGAGCCCCCGACTCGTACGCCGCCCGCGCCTCGGCGAGCACCTCTTCCTCGCCCTTGATGGGGTAGGACTCGATGTCGACCTCGCTGGTCTTGGCCTGCGAGCAGTAGGAGCAGTCCTCGGGGCAATGCCCATTGGCGGCGTTGTTGATGATGTGAACCTGGACGCCACGCCCAAAGTGCTTCTGGCGGATGCGGAACGCGGCGTGCACCCACGACAGCACGTCGATCTCGGGATCGAGCAAGATCTGGCGGGCCTCCGCCTCGGTGGGGAGGGAGCCAGCGAGCACTCGGCTCGCGAGTTCGTCGCACCAGTTGGGCATCGGCAGGTCTTAGGCCAAAGCGCCCGCGCCGTCAAAGGCCCCGCGCGCGCCGCGGGAGGCTCCGGTCGCAGACCCGCAGACCCGTGAAGTTTGCGGACGGAGCCCGAGGGGCTGCGATGGTACCTTCGGGGCGTGAGTCCCAAAATCCTCGTTGGCCTCGACGGGTCTGCGCGGCAGCCCGCCGTCCTCGCGCGAGCGGCCGCCCAAGCCCAGCTGCAGGGCGCCGAGCTGCACCTGTGTCGCGCGGTGACGGTCCCCGTGCACCTGCCGCCGGAGGTGTGGGCGATCGATGGACAGGCGTTGGCGCACACGCTCCTGCGACACGCGGAGACCGAGCTCCAGGAGGTCGCGCGGGAACTCCCAAAGCTGGCCGGAAAATTCGTGCACGTGCGGCTGGGTGTGGCGGCGGACGTCTTGTGCAGCCTGGCGGATACGCTCGGCGTGGATCTCATCGTGCTCGGGACCCACGGCTACGAGGCGATCGACCGCGTGCTCGGGACGACGGCGGCCAAGGTGGTCAACCGGGCGCACACGAGCGTGCTCGTCGTCCGGTCGCCTCCCATCGAGGACGCGCCGTAGCCCAATCACGGCCCGGAACCGCGAGGCCTGTCCCAGAACCCGCGGCAGGACCGTGACGCAGATCTTGCGCCGCCTCCGCCCTGGCCATTCGACCGGGCAGGTCCTCAATCCCCACCGATTCGTGCCGATGCAGGTCCCGGGACCGGCATGAAGATTCTCGTCGTCGACGACTCGAGTGTGGTGCGCAAGGAGATCCGGCACGTGTTGGGCCACGCGCACGATGTGGTCGAGGCTCGCGACGGGATCGAAGGCCTACAAGGGCTGGCCGAGCACGCCGACATCGGGCTCGTCTTGCTCGACATCAACATGCCGCGGATGAACGGCATCGAGATGCTGGAGCGGCTCCGTGCGCAAAACCATGGTGTGCCCGTGCTCCTGCTGACGACCGAGGGCCATCCGGATCTCATCCTCCGCGCACGCAAGGCCGGCGCCAAGGCGTGGCTCGTCAAACCCGTTCCGCACGACGAACTCCGCCGCCTGGTGGACGAGTTCGGTCGCCGCGAGATGGGAGCTGCCCGGTGAGCGCTTCCGCGAACATCGACGACGCGCAGTGGCGTGAGGCCCTGCAAACGGCGCTGCTGGCCGCAACGAGGGATGTGTTCCCCACGGCGGGGCTCGAGCAAGCGCGCTTTGGGATCCGTACGGAGAACGAGCGGATCGCCGTGCTGAGCTTCCACGGGGACAACGCCGAGGGCAGCATCGGCCTGGCGGTCAACGAGGAGTTCCTCGTGCAATCGCACCCCGTGCCGGAGATCCTCTCGAACACCAACACCGATGAGCTCGAGGACTGGTTGGGGGAGCTGCTCAACCGCATCGTCGGGCGTCTCAAGGCCCACCTCTCGCATCAAGGCGTCGACGTGGGCATGGGAACGCCGGTCGTGCTGCGCGGGGCGAGCCTCATGGTGCGGCCACAGGCCGATACCCGCGTGTGCGCCTACGCGTTCAAGGGCGCGGACCAAGCCTATGTCTGGTCGCAACTCCGGCTGTCGCGGACGCAGGTGACGCGCGGCGCCAACGAGCCTCGCTACGCGGCGCAGGGCGTGGTCATTCGCCTGTAGCCGTCTCGAACCCCGCGTCCAACCCCGCGTCCAACAAGGCCGCGAGCGCCGCCACGGAGTCCACGAGAACGTCGGGCTCGGCCTCCGTCAGGGCCTCGCGGTCCTCGAAGCCCCACGAGACCGCGACCGATCGGATCCGCGCCGCACGGGCGGTCTGCACGTCCACGACGGAGTCTCCGACGAGCAGGCACTGGGCGGGATCGACCCCGAGCGCGGCGATCACCTCGAGCGCGCCGGCGGGATCGGGTTTCTTGGGCTGCCCTTGCAGGTCGCCGCGCACCACCGCAAGGCCGCTGCTGGCGAACCGGATCTGCACGACGTCGAGGGCGAGCGCATGGGGTTTGTTGGTCAGCACCCCGAGCGCGATGCCTCGCGAGCGCAGCCGTTCGAGCAGCTCGAGGATCCCCGGATAGGGCTGCCCAAAGTCGCAGACGTGATCCCGATAGTACGCGCGCGTGGCCTCGAGCAGCCCCGGCGGCACCGGGTCCGGGGCGACCGCCTGCGCCACGAGCTGGGCGATGCCATGGCCGATGAACGTGCGCACGCGCTCCAGCGGGTGCGTCGGGAGGCCGCATGACTGCAACCCGAAGTTGAGAGCCGCAGCGATGTCCTGCAGCGAGTCGATGAGCGTCCCGTCGAGATCGAACAAGATGGCGCGCACGGCAGGCATGGGGTTCATTCCTTGGGGCCTTCGTGCGCACCCGCGGCACGGCGGAGGCGCGCATAGAAGCGGATCCCGAGCATGAGGGAAACCCCGAGGCCGAGCAGGCCCAACGCCCCCGCGAACGCGCTCATCCCCGACTTGAACACGGCGAGAAACACGATCGCCGCGGCGAGCATCGTACCGCCTTCGTTGAAGACGCGCAGCTGCCTGGAGGTCCAACCCGAGGTGCCCTCCGCCTGCTGCCGCCGGATCCGACCGCAGGTCGCGTGGTACAGCAGCAGCAGCGCGATCCACCCGAACTTCCAGTAGAGCCAAGGTTGGATGTGGCCGAGGGCGACGAGCATCGCGATGCCGCCCCCGAGCGTGAGGACGAGCGCGGGGATCGTGATGATCCGCCACAAGCGGACGGCCATGGTCTGCAGCTGCTGCTGGAGGACCTTCCGCTCTGATTCGGGCCGGGCCCCGGCCTCCGCGTGGTACACGAACAGGCGCACGATATAGAACAGGCCGGCAAACCAGCTGATGAAGCCGAGGATGTGCACGGCCTTGCCGGTCAGGAACAGGACCCCCACGGCCGGCAGTCTACAAGGCCGCAGGGACGGCCGCCCCTTTCGACTCCCGGACTTCGGGGACCGGGCTCGCCACGCGCTCTGTCCGCGAAGCATTTCATGTCGCCCAGCGCGGCCGTTTTTCGTCTATCCTGCGCGCAAGGAGACCTCGCAGCGTGGACCCAAGGCCCCTCCCTCGGCGCCCCCTCGCCATCCTCGCCCTCGTGGCGTTCTGCAGCTCCGCGATGCCCGGGCAAGCGGCGGCCTACGTCGAGAGCGCAGCGGCCGAGCCCGATCTCTCGGAGGTCCGCGACCTCTACGAGCAAGGCAAGGCGAAGTTCGACACGTTCGACTACGCCGGAGCCGTCGAGGTTTGGACGCGCGTCTACGCCAAGCTCGGTGACAGTCCACGCGAGCAGCAGATCCGCAACGACGTCGTCTACAACATCGCGATGGCCCAGGAGAAGGCGTTCGACCTCGACCACGACGTCGCGCACCTGCGCCAAGCCACGCAGCTCCTGCGCAAGTACGTCGAGGACTACAAGACGCTGCACCAGGCCACGCCTCAAGGCCGCCAAGAGGTCGAGCGGGTCGAGGCACGTATCGCCGAGCTCGATCAGAAAATCGCCGGGTCGAGCGGGACGCCCGACACCACACCGGATCCCGCGATCGAGCCCATTCCCCCACCCCCGCCCCCGCCGCAGAACAAGCAGGCGATGGTGAAGGACCTCCTGCGCAACGATCCGGAGATCCATCGCCAGTATTCCGCGGGCCGCAACATGATCGTCGCCGGCGCGGTGTCCGTCGCCATCGGCGGCGTGTTGCTGATCAGCTTGGTGAGCCTCAGCTCGCAGTACCACTCCGGCTGGCGGACCCCGTACATCGCCGTCGGCTCGATTGGCGGAGCGCTCGCGGTGACCGGCGCCGTGCTCATCGGCATCGGCGTGCCCACGAAGAACAAGGCCGTTCGGGCCGCGCGAGCGCGCGTCGGTGCGGCTCCGGTGTTCTCACGCCAGTTTGCCGGCGCCGCGATGACGTACCGGTTTTAGAGCGCCGACCAGTTTGATTCCACGCGCTGATGCACGCGAAATCAAACTGGTCGGCGCTCTAGCGGCTCCCTGCGCGAGGCTGTTGTGAGGAGTACGCGCCCGGTTCCGAGGAACCGGCGCGGACCCAGCCGGATGGGGTCCTCCCCGCGGACGCACCCCGCACGTCCCCCGAGAGTCCTCAAGGGAGGCCGCTACGGCTGCGGTAAGGCGATCTCGCTGGCGGCCGCGAGGGTCGCGACAGGCTGTCCTGCCACGCGCTCACGGTAGTCGCGATACCGCTCCATGAGCGCGAGGTAGATCATCCGCCCCAGCACTTGCTGGCCGGCGTCCGTGAGGTGCGCGAGGTCCCCGGAGATGAGAGGGGGGTGATTGCGGCGCCAACGAGCGACCGAGTGGTCGCCGCCCATCGCAGCGCGGGTATCGAAGAACGCACAGCCTTCGGCGAGCGCCACCGTCCGCTGAGCCTCCGTGATCGCAGGCATCATCGCGACCGATTCGATGCGGCCCCCCTCGCGCTGGCCATGGTCCACCGGAGACACGACGAGGCACGGCCGCGTCGTGTTTCCGCGGAACCGCTGCAACATCTCACGGAACTGCTCCGTGTAGCGGCTGAGCTGGCTCGCCTTCAACAGGAGATCGTTGCCGCCGAACTGGAACACGAGGAGCCCGGGATCGCGGTGCGCCACCTGCCGCTGCAGGTGGGCGGCATCGAAGTTCAGCATGCGACTCGAGAACGCGCCGAGCTGGGCCAAACCATCCCAGACCACGCCCGGCTGGTCCCGCTCGAGGACGACGCCGTACAGCCTGGCCTTCCCGCCCCCCGACGCACGGATCTCGAACGCGTGCGGGCCATCGGCGACCTCGAACCGCGCCCAGCGGTCTTCGAGGCCCGCGTCCGCGCCGGTCTGGACGACGTGGGGTGTTTCGTCGTCGATCGTGACCCTGACGTCTCCGCCGCGGGGCTCCGCCGCGAACCAGAGCTCCACGAGCGACGCCTTGAGTCCATTGGGGCTGTCCTTGGCGGTCGCGAACTTCGAGCGCGCGCCCCCGGCCGACCACACGGTGGTCCCGCCGAACCCGTAGTGCCCATCCTTTTTGCAGTCATTGATGATGTAGCAGCGCGACCAGGCGTCGCCGTCGGAGAAGCGGATCGCGCGATGGCGATAGCTCGCGGTGGGGGGCGCGATCAAATGGAAGCCGTGGCCGGAGTCGCCGAACCGCCGCTGCATGGTCTCGCGCAGCGTGGACGTCACGTTGTCGCTGGCGATGACGGAGTCGCCCCAATGGCTCACCCGCGTGACGGCGCCGGCGAAGGCGAGGTCGCTGCGGGTCAGCCGCGCGAAGAAAGCATCGAGCGCCTCGGGGTTCGTCAGCGCCAGCGCTTGCGGGATCGGCTCGGCGTCGTCGTCATGCGGTGCGTACGCGGGAACGAGGTCCTCTTCGCGAGGCGCTGCGACGACGACTTTGTCCTGCACGGGTTCTGGCGCCTCACGCTGCGCGGCCTCGGCCAGCGCCTGCGCGCGCTCGAGCTGCTCTTGACCTTTCTCGTCGGCCTGGGGTTCGTCGCCAAGGAACTCCCGTCCGATGATGTTCCAAAACACCACGGGGTCCTTGCTGGTCCACGGCCTGGCGAAGTGCAGCGGAGGCACGACGTAGGTCGCCACGATCGCCGCGACCAGGGTCGCCATCGCCCCGAGCACCCGCCGGAACGTCCCGCGCGGATACGGCCCGAGGTCCACGCCGTGCCCTTGCAAGACGACCTCGGCGGACGGTCGCGCTTCCTCGCCGTCGAGCAACCCGACGTCACGGCTTTGGGACGAGATGGATGAAACCGGCAGCATGGGGTCAGAACTGGAAGTAGATGAACGCTCGCGGAGTGCCTTCCATGAGCTTCATGAGGCCGAGCAAGAGCAGCGCGAAACCAAGGCCCAGGATGGGGGCCGGGACCCGGCGGAACGCGCGATAGAGATGCACATCGACCCATGCTTTGGGCGTGTAGTGGTAGGTCATCCCGAAGACGAGCGCCGCCCAGACCCACGGTGAGGCGAACCCGGGGCGCAGCAGGTGACCATCGAACGCGAACAACCCGGACATCATCTGCTTGGCGCTGGCGAAGCTCTCGGCGCGGAAGAAGATCCGCGTGATGACCGTGAAGTGGAACGTGAGCAGGATGTGGCACGCGGTGTTGAGGGGGCTCTCGGTGGTCGGGAGCCACACGAGCACGAGGAACGCCACCCCCGCGATCGCCATGATGGCGAGCGCCTGCTCGGCCGGAAGCCTGAGTCCGAAGTACGCGAGGGCACCGAGGCCGAACGTCACTAGGCCAAGGAGCCCCAGCACCACCCCGATGCGAAACGCGAGCGGCCGGGAGCGATCGCGGATCTTGTTCCAGCGATTGAAGAGGATCGCGCCGGCCTGCAGGTTCGCATAGATCACGAAGTTCCAGCTGGTCCCGGGACTGTAGTGCCACATCCCCACGAGGAACATCGTGAGCCAGAGGTTGAAGTACGTGCGCCCCGCGGAGCCCCGGCTGCCGCCGAGCGGAAAGAAGAGATAGTCGCGCAACCACGTGGAGAGCGTCATGTGCCAGCGACGCCAGAACTCGCCGATGTTGCGCGATTGGTGCGGGCGATCGAAGTTCTCCGGGATGTCGTAGCCGAGCATGCGCGAGACCCCGATCGCGATGTCCGAATAACCCGAGAAGTCCGCGTAGAGCTGCAGCGTGAAGGCGTACAGGGCAACGAGGATCTCGAGCGACGTGTAGTTCTCCGGCGACGCGAAGATCGCATCGGTCAGCTGCGCCGCGATCCAATCGCCCAGGACCACCTTTTTGACGAGGCCCTTGCACACGCGGAACATCCCCTCGTCCATGCCCTCCGCGCTCAGGCGCGGACGGTGGTGCAGCTGCGGCAGCAGCTCGCTCGCGCGGACGATGGGCCCTGCGACGAGCTGGGGAAAGAACGTCACGAACAGCGCGAACTTGATGAACGAAGGCTCCGGGGTGAGCTGCCCGCGCCAGACATCGATGGTGTAGCTCAGGCTCTGGAACGTGTAGAACGAGATCCCAACGGGGAGCACGATGTGCAGCACGATCGGGTCGACGTGCATGCCGAGCGCCTGCGCGACGTCCTGCGCCGTGTCCACGAAGAACCCCGTGTACTTGAAGTAGCCCAGCAACCCCAGGTTCCCGACCAGGCTCGTCGCCATGTAGAGGCGCCGCATCCCGCGGGCGTGGGCGGCCTTCCGCGGGTCCGGGCTGCTCAGGTCCCCGGCGTAGCGATGGATCTGCAGCCCGCACACGTAGTCGAGCACGGTCGAAAACAGGAGCAGCCCCGCGAACGTCCAGTGCGTCGGCGGGGGATCGGTCTTGGGACTCGCGACGTAGAAGAAGTAGCTCGCGACGAGCAACAGCACGACCCGCGCCCACGGCCGATGGGACAGCACCCAGAACGCCGGCAGGATCAGGAGGGCGAAGAGAAGGAAGTCGAACGTCGGAAACAGCACTGCGGTCGCGTGCCCGAAAGAAGCGGCCTACCCTAACCGGGAGCTCGCGACGGCGCCACAAACCGGGCCACCTCTACGGAACCGAGCCGGCGCGTACGACGCTCGAGGCGAGCGCCACCGCCGTTTCCGCGACGCTCGACGCCAACCTTCAGGCTGGCGTCGAGTCCGGGTCCCGCGCACACAGATCGGAGACTTCACCACTCACCGAGTCGTCGCTCCCAGCGGTGCGTGACGAGATCGTGTGACGCCTTGCTGAAAACTTCGAGCCTACCGTCCTGGCTCGCACCGAGCGCGGGTGCTGCGACGGTGCTGAGCTCGTCTTCGGACAGTCGTGTGTCGTGCCAACGACGCCCATGGCCGAAGCTCACGACATGGACTCGCCCCTCTGTGTCGCGCACCGCCACCGCGACACCACCGTTCGTGTGGCTGTGTCCGTCCATACTCGCGTCAGTCGCGAGTGAATACTCGCAGGACTCGTGGTGTTGCCATGCGGACCACCTCCCACCAGAGCGATCTTGCCAGGCATGCCAGAGGCGATTGTCGGTACCGCGGCCGAAGAGCTCGAGTCGCCGATCGTTGTGCCGGAGGACGACTGGATCGCCCGACAAGCGCCCGGTACCGATTCGTCTCCAGGTACCGTTCCAATTCCACCCCTTGTCGCGCGGCTGCCCCAACATCCACACGCCACCGTCCGCACACCGCACATACACCTCGAGCAGGTCGTCGTCACCGATCGCCAGGGCGACGTCACCGATGGGTCGCTGCGGTAGTGCCGGCAGCGTCTCCCAGTCCCCGAAATGGCCAGCCCGGGTCCCTGAGCGAGCGAGCGTCACACAGCGGATCCGTCCGTCGGTGCAACGGGCCACCACGTAGGGCCAGCCGTGCAAGGCGTCGACGATGGCTGCCGGACTTCCCACCACACGCTGGCCACGGAAGTGCCCCCAGCGCCCATTTCCCCAACGGCCATGGCGCCCCGGACTGTTCGTCTGGAACAAGTCGCCGTCGGCGGTCTTGGCGAAAACGTAGGTCGTCGACTCGTCCGTGACTGCTGCAGGCCGACCTACGAATCGACGGTCGTGAGGCAAGAGCTCCCACTCGCCCCACCCGGAGCTTGGCCGCAACTGTCGGCACCGAGCCACCTGATTGTCCCCGGCGATCACGAACAGCTCGTTGCATCCCGTCAAGGCGTTCATCATCAACGTGGGCGCGGCTCGTGCTTCATCCACAGTCGACGAGGGTGCCTGTGTGGCTGGCGGTGCAGGCACCATTCCACTGCGGATCTTCCAGTTGGGCGCCATCCGCACGAGCCCGGCCCGCACCGAGAACGAAGTATCGAACGCATGGAGTATGCCGTTCTTCGTCAACCGGTCTCGCACCGCCAAGAAGCGCTCCGCGCCTGGATAGGTGGTACTACGATGGAGGCCACCGAGACTGAACTGACCCCAGTGCAGGCGAGCGCCAAAGCTGGCGAGCGCCTCCTCCCAGGCTCTCACGAAGAGCTCGCTGTTGTTCTCGAGCGCTCCGTGGCCTTGGTGGACGTTACCCAGGATATCGACTTCCTTGACGATCGGGATTTCGATGTGACAGAAGCGCTCGTTCGCCTCGCCGGATCCGGCCTGCATACCCAAGAGCGCGCGCGTCGGGCGCGTGAAGCGAAGATTGAAAGCACCGGCAAACTTCGTGGCGATGCCCGCACTCCACTGCTGGCGTAGGATCGCGTCGAAGCGCGAAAACATCTCATCGAGGAGTGCCACGTGCTTGTTCTCCGCCGTGGACACGACGATTTCGAGACCAAGCACCGGCGGCGCCTTGCCGCTGGTCGTGTCGAGCACGGACCAGGCCACGCGGTACCCCTCTGTACCGCCCGCTGCGCGCAAGAGTGGAAACACGCGCTGCACCGTTGCGGCCGTGTCTTTCAAGTTGTGGGCGGCTTCGAAGTCTTTGATGAGGTGCAGAATGTCGAAATCGCTGAGACCTGGGCTTTCCTCGCGCGGGGGTCCCACTTCGCGATCCTCTGCGCACGTCACCAACATGACCGAGCGCTCCGAATGGCCATCACCGCTCGTGTAGGATCCGCTCGACCGATACGGGTTGATGAACACGCTGAGCGCCTTGGGAAGGCGTCTCCCGTGGGACGGCTGCGGGTGCGCAGCGAGCCAAGGGGGATCCGCAGGGCCATCGCCAAGCAGCGAGCCGTCCAGGAGTTGACGGCGAATGGCGGCCCAGTTCGTCAGCGGATGCACGACTTCGTGCAGGCTAAACTGCGCGCGGACCTCTACGATGACCGAGAAGATGATCCCCAGCGCACCCAGCGAAACGAGCGCCGCAGCGAACATCTCGTCATCGTAGTGAATGAACTCGCGCGGCACGGTTCGCCGAGCTCTCGCCAGACGTTCAGGGTCCGTGATGGCGCCGGTCGAAGGCTCAATCCAGCGCTGAGTGCCATCCGCCGCGATCATGTGGATGGCTCGCACCGAGTCCGCCATCGGGGGAATGTCGAAGTCACCGCCATGGGTCCCTGTGCCGATTGCGCCGGCGATGGTCTGGCCCGACGCTCCGCCCATGGTGTGCAGCGCCCACCGACTCCTGCGGCCCACGGCGTCCGCGACTCGATCGCGTTCCGGCGCGTCGAGTGCCTCGATGAGCTCACGCACGGTCGTGCCCGCGAGCACGTGCGCAAAACGCCGGTCACTCTCCCGGACATCATCACGCAGAGCCTCCACCAATGCCCAAGACCGGTCGGCAGGGTATCGACTCGCGGGGATCGGATCGTCCTCCACGTTCGGATCGTCGACGCGATCCCGGTCCTCGATACGATGACCCCATACGCGCTGCCCCTCGGAGAATCCCAGCACGCCCCGCAGTCCTCGCATGTCGACCATGAAGTCGGTCGTCGCCGCGACATCGGACAGCGACCAGCCGCTACCGACGGCACGAACGTGGCGACCGAGTCGAAGCGCATCCTTGACGAGTCTCTCGACATCTTCGATGGATGCGGGCCTACTGAGTTGATGGGGTTGGACTTGAACGTTGGACGACCAGTTTTTCCATGTTGGCATTACGACTCTCCCTTTTACACTTCGCCCACTTCACGCATTGACAGAAACGCACAACACACATTGAAACGGAGCAGCGCGCTTCCACGAGATGACCGCTATCCTCGCCGACGACAATGGGTGCACCGAAACGCAAATCGAGCGCAATCGCTACAATCAATGCGATAGATACGACGTCACACCGCTTGCCATTGACTCTTTGTCTTGTGATTGCCGGTTCGATTGGCAGATTCAAGAACGGTATAGGAGCTATGGTCGCGCGAGGCAAGGATGCGTGCGTTTACAGGCATCGTAAACTGCCCGGTTTCCACTCCCGGGTTGCCTCGATTCAGTGCGGCGGATCGACCACGAAAGCCGCAACGTGGAAGTCCTCACGTTGCGGCTGTGCAACCTTGGGTTTTCTTGGGAGTGCCTACGGACCGAGCGCCGCCGCGACCTCGTGGCAACGTAGCCGCAGCGACTCCGAGGTCCCGCGCTCGCACGCCGCAGCCGCGAACCGCATCCAGAATCGCCCGCGTTCTCGATCCCCGAGCTCGACCCCGTGTATCCACGCCAGACGGAGCCATGCCTCCGCGGCGGTTTTGTCGTCGCGATCGGCTTGCGCCGACCAGACCGCGCGCAGGAGCGAGCGCTCGGCCGCCGCGTAGTCGCGAACGGTTTCGTGGTGGGCGGCCTGTTCGAGCTCCGCGAGCGCGACCGCAGAGGTCGGCTCCGGCCACATCCGCCACCCAAGGAGCGCCACGGCGGCGAGCAGTCCCCAGCCGAGCGCCGAGGGCAACCGAGGACCCCGGACTTTGCAGGCGCTCTCGATGGCCGTCAGGAGCTGCCCCATGTCCGCGTAGCGATCTCCCGGGGTCACGCCCAAGCCGCGCGCGAGCACTCGCCGCAGTCTCACGGGGACGGGACTGCGATCCGCCAACGCGCGCGGCGGCTTGTCGAGCACCAAGCCACCACCGAGTTCGGACGAGCGCGTGGGATAGGGCCGCACGCCGAGCAACGCCTCCCACGCAACCACGCAGAACGAGAATTGATCCACCTTGGCGTCCGAGCCTTGGCCGCGCTGCTGCTCGGGCGCCATGTAGGCCGGCGTGCCGACCCTCGCCCCCGTGCGCGTGAGCTCGGTATCGAAGGGACCGGGGCGAGACGTCGTCACGCCGTCCGCATCGACGACGCCCGCGATCCGGGCGAGGCCAAAATCCAGCACCACCGCGCGCCCGTCCTGATCCACGAGCACGTTGTCGGGCTTGAAGTCGCGGTGGACCAAATCCCCGGCGTGCGCCGCCTGGAGACCGCGGCCCGCCTGCGCGAGAACCTCGACGATGGCTCGCCACGAGGGACTGTTGGCCTGCACCCAGCGCCGAAGCGTTTGGCCCTCGACGAGCTCCATGGCCACGAAGATCCGATCTTCGTAGGTCCCCACGTCGTACACGGTCACGACGTTGGGGTGGCGAATCTTGGCGATCGAACGCGCCTCGCGGAGCAACCGTGCCCGCGCACGCACGCTGCCCCGACGTGCATGCAGCAGTTTGAGGGCGACCTTGCGATCGAGCTCCGGATCGTAGGCGGCGTACACCACCCCCATCCCGCCCGCGCCGAGCTCGTGCAGCACCACGTAACGCTCGACCATCGCGCCGCGATCGAGACGAACCGCAGGCTCGTCGAGCTCGTGCTCGACGCCGTCGGTCATCGAATCGACCAGCGTGTGGTCAGGGGTATCGGCGGGGTGCAACGGGATCATCATGCCACGCCGCGGCGGTCCTGCGATGTCCGCTACGCGTCGTCGCGCTTGTAGGGCGTGAACTGCTCGAGCTCGTTCATGGTCCCGGGGACCGCGTCCGCCTCGGCGTCGAGAAATCGGTACACGGCGTCCTGCAGGCGAGGGTCGCGGATCCAGTGGCTGCTGTAGGTTCGCGCGGGCGCGAACCCGCGAAGCAGTTTGTGCTCGCCCTGCGCCCCCGCCTCGAACAAGGGGAGGCCCCGCTCGATACAGCGTTCGATGCCGGCGTAGTACGCGGTTTCGAAATGCAGGAACTCGATCTCCTCGCAGCAGCCCCAGTAGCGGCCATAGAGGGCCGTGGCGGTCTCCAGGTAGAGGGCGCCCGCAATCGTGACACCTTCGCGCGTGACGCGGGCGAACTGGACGCGGTGCGGCAGGTGCTCGGCGAGGCGGTGGAAGAAGCCCTGGCGCAGGTAGTCCCGGCCGCCGTGGCGAAGGGTCGTGATGCGATAGAAGCGATCCAGCGCGTCCACGTCCTCGGGCGACATCATAGACCCCGGGACGAACTCCACCCGGTCGATGCTCTCGAGCGCGCGTCGCCGCTCCTTGCGGATCTGCTTGCGCTTGCGACTCTGGAGGGTCTCCAAGAACGCGTCGAACGTCGCGTAGCCGCGATTGCGCCAGTGGAACTGGAAGCTCGCGCGCGGCATGAACCCCGCCGCGGCCAACCGCTCGTGCTCCGCCTCCGTGGTGAACAGCCAATGCACGGACGAGACCGAAAGCTCGTCGGCGAGATCGCGTACGGCCCCGATCAGGGCCGCTGTGACCGTCTCGCGCAGGGCGGGCGAGGCGTCCGGGGAGAGGAGGATCCGCGGGCCCGTCGCGGGAGTCACGGGCGCCGCGATCACGAGCTTCGGGTAGTACGGAATGCCGGCGCGGGCGCTCGCGTTCGCCCACCCCCAGTCGAAGATGTACTCGCCGTAGCTGTGGGTCTTGACGAACGCCGCGACCGCGCCCAGCAGCTGGGTGGGCCGCCCCATCGCGTCCTGCGCGCGGGTCCCTGCGGCCGAGTCCGACGCCCGCGTGGCCTGCCCCTCCACGAGGAGGTACCGCGGCGCCCAACCCGAGGCGGCCCCGATGGACCCCGAGGCTTCGAGGGCCCGAAGGAATCCATGCTCGAGAAAAGGGCTTCCACCGTGGTCCAACCCGTTCCAGCTCGCGGGATCGACGCTCGAGAGGTCTCGGCACACGCGAATCGTCAGGTTCACCGTCCTACCGTTTACGCTGCCCCAACGCCGCCCACAACCCACTCCTCGGGTCGTTCTTGGTGGCGCCTGCTAAACTCTGCGGACCGGCCGAGCCAGAGAACGGATCCATGCCCACGCGACGCGACGAGGAGAACGAAACCGGTGTCATTCTACGAGAGCGGGACGAGAAGAAGCTCAAACGCCCGCGCATGTACCGCGTGATCATCCACAACGACGACTACACCCCCATGGACTTCGTGGTCCGCCTGCTCGAGACCGTCTTCCACCGCAACGAGTCGGAAGCCACCGCGATCATGCTCCACGTCCACAATCATGGCTCCGGCGTCGCAGGGGTCTACACTCACGAGATCGCCGAAACCAAAGTGGCCCAGGTCCACCTCCTCGCTCGCAAGAGCGACCACCCTTTGATGGCATCGATGGAGCCGGAAGACGACGACAATGCTGAGTGACGAACTCAAGGAAACCATCAACCACGCCATCGAAGACACGCAGAGGCGGCGTCACGAGTACCTGACGCTCGAGCACCTCCTGCTCGCGCTCCTGGACGACGGCAGCGCCCAACGGGTCATCGAGGGGTGTGGCGGGGACGTCGAGGCGATCCGTCAAGACCTAGAAGACTTTCTCGATTCCACGATGGAGTCGATCCCCGAGGACGACGCCCTCACCTGTCACCAGACCATCGGCGTCGGGCGGGTCCTCCAGCGCGCCGTCCTCCACGTGCAAGGCGCGGGCAAGCGCGAGGTCACCGGCGCCAACATCCTCGTCGCCATCTTCGCCGAGCCGGAGTCCCATGCGGTCTACGTGCTCAACGCTCACGGCGTCTCCCGCCGCGACGTCACGCTCTTCATCAGCCATGGGATCGGCAAGAGCCCCCCGCGCTCGCTGGTACGCCGCGCCCCCGGTGGTTCGGGTGGGCCGAGCGGCGCCCCGAGCCCCGAGGAAGCGGATTCGGGCGACGTCGCCGACGATCCCCTCTCCGCCTACGCCGTGGATCTGCGCGCCAAAGCGGAGGCGGGTCGCATCGAGCCGCTCATCGGCCGCGACGCCGAGCTCAAGCGCGTGATCCAGGTGCTTTGTCGGCGCCGCAAGAACAACCCTGTGCTCGTGGGAGAACCGGGCGTCGGCAAGACCGCGGTCGTCGAGGGCCTCGCGCTCCGGATCCACGAGGGCAAGGTCCCCGCATCGATCCGCAGCGCCAACATCTTCTCGCTCGACATGGGTGCCGTCCTCGCGGGCACGAAGTTCCGCGGCCAGTTCGAGGAACGCCTCAAGGCGGTCATCCACGCCATCGAGTCCGATCCGGACGCCATCCTCTTCATCGACGAGATCCACACGGTCGTGGGTGCCGGCGCCACCTCGGGCGGCTCCATGGACGCGAGCAACCTGCTCAAGCCCGCCCTCAGCTCGGGTTCCCTGCGCTGCATCGGCTCCACGACCTACAAGGAGTTCAAGCAGTCGTTCGAACGCGACGCCGCGCTCGCCCGCCGGTTCCAGAAGATCGAGGTGCTCGAGCCCAGCAAAGAGGAGACGCTGCTCATCCTCCAGGGCCTGCAGTCCGTGTACGAGGCGCATCACAACGTCCGGTACACGCCCGAGGCCCTGCAGAGCGCCGTGGAGCTCGCCCACAAGTACCTCCGCGACCGCCACCTGCCCGATAGCGCCATCGACGTGATGGACGAGGTCGGTGCCGCCGCGCGGCTCGATCAAGATCCCCCGGCACCCAACGTCAACGATGCCCTCGATGCCAAAGCTCGGGCGAAGTCCGCGGATGCCGAGAAGGCGCCCGAGGTTCCTCCCATCACCATCGACGTCACCGAGGTCGAGGTGGTCATCGCCCGCATGGCGAGGATCCCCCCGAAGTCCGTCTCCACCGACGACAAGCGCCTGCTGCAGAAGCTCGAAGAGGGCCTGGGCGACGTGATCTACGGCCAGGCCAACGCCGTGGCCACGGTCACCCACGCGATCAAGCGCGCCCGCGCGGGCCTTGGCCGCGCCGACAAACCCATCGGCTCCTTCCTCTTTGCCGGGCCCACCGGCGTCGGCAAGACGGAGCTCGCCAAGCAGCTCGCCCGCCTGCTCGGTCTCCCCTTCCTGCGCTTCGACATGTCCGAATACATGGAGAAGCACAGCGTCAGCCGGCTCATCGGCGCCCCTCCGGGCTACGTCGGGTTCGATCAAGGCGGCCTCCTCACCGACTCCGTCTCCAAGCAGCCCCACGCGATCTTGGTGCTCGACGAGATCGAGAAGGCCCACCCGGACATCTTCCAAGTCCTCCTCCAGGTCATGGACAACGCGACCCTCACCGACACGACGGGCCGCAAGACAGACTTCCGCAACATCATCCTCATCATGACGAGCAACGCGGGAGCCTCCGAGATGAGCTCACGCAAGGTCGGCTTCGCCGACGACGGCCCCCAGGCTTCGGACGCCAGCCGTGCCCTCGAGCGCACCTTCACGCCCGAGTTCCGCAACCGCCTCGACAAGACCGTCTTCTTCGCCCCGCTCGACGAAATCGTCATTCGTCGCGTCGCCGACAAGATGCTCGGCGAGCTCGAGCTCCAGCTCGTCGAGCGCGAGGTCCGGATCACCTTCAGCGAGACCGCCCGCGAGTGGGTGGCCAAGCGCGGCTACGACAAGCGCTACGGCGCCCGGCCCATGGCTCGCCTGATCGACGAGCACATCAAGGGCAAGCTCGTGGATGACCTCTTGTTCGGTCGCCTCGAGCACGGTGGCAGCGTCCACGTGGACGAGGCCGACGGCGAGCTCACGTTCACCTTCGACAGCGTCGCGCTCGTGGACGGTACCGTCCCCAAGGCGCTCAAGCCCGCCTCCGAGCTCGTCTAAGCGCGCAACGGCCGGCTCTGGTGCCCTCCCCGGCGCGACCCATGTTCGCCCGCGGAGGGCATTCTTTTTCTTGCCGCCACGCGTCGTCTCGCGACCGGGGTCCTTGCCCAACATGACCGGCAACGGGGCGCGTCGAGTCGGCTCCTTGCGCACGTGAGCGGCGACGGGGCGCATCGAGGGGCACGGCGACACCGCGTCCGATCGCCCCCGTCCCATGGGCCACACGAGCGCGTCCGATCGCCCCATGGGCCACACGATCACGCGAGTCCAATCATCCCGTAAAGACACGCTTCGAGCTGAGCGTGGCACGCTCGTCGCAGTCACCCGTACGCGAGCGCGTCCAATCGCCCCGTGCAACCGCGACCCCGCGGGCCCGAATCAGTGCGCGCCGATAGAGTGAAAGGTCATGCGTGGATCTGCGGATCCTGCTACTCGTATGCACCCGACTTCAGCGTCGGAGTTGCGAGCCCGCGCCCATGCACCCTGTCGAGTGCATATTCGCTGCTGCGGCTTTGCCATGCTCGCAGTCATCACACCCACAAAGGAACGCCATGCCCAAAGACACAGGAAAACTCGGACTCTATCTCGTCAATGGTAGCGCCGGAAAGGAGAATACGCCGGGTGCCCCTACCCTACAGTTCTCGCTCCTCGTCAATGCCGTCACGGGTGCCGTCACCGGTCACGCAGAGCAAACGCAAGCGGTACCTCCACCCAACAATTCGATCTCCATCGGGAACATTACCGGTTCCTTACGGTCCACGGGTTTTGGCGAATATACAAAGGTCGTCGCGCTCGAAGGTAGCGCGGTGATCTCCGTGCCGCCCCCGGCGATCGGATCGTACCTTGCGCCGTTTACAGCTCACTTTGCAATCAACGACGCATGGAACGGCGTCGGCGGGTGGACCCTCGGCAATCAATCGGTGGACAACGTCCCCGTTCGCTCCGAACGCTGAGAGGCGGCTCGCGTCGCTCCGGATCCGCCGTGTGGGTCCGGAGCGGTTGCTCGCGCTCCCCAACCCAACACCTGCGTCGCTTTGATCCCGCCAAGACGGAGCCGGAGAAGACCCGTTGACAGGTCGAACTCGACCGCGTCGTCGTTGGTCTTGCGAGGAGAGACGCTCACAGGAGCCTTCGCGGAACGCCGAGCTCGATGAGGCACCTCTGGGCCGGTCGATAGAGCTCCCTCCACAATGCATCGAACGCGCGCGTCGATGCGTCGGTTCTGCCCCCCACGGACATACGCACCCTCAGGACCGAAGCACCGGCATCCTCGACCATGATCCGCTGCTCGCCGGCGTCGTCGATGCTCGGACCCACGCGCTCTGGAAGCCCCTCGAGAATCGAGAGAACGGACCGCAGTCTCGTCTCCACGAACGGGTGCACCCACCCCCCGTGTCGGCGCTCTTCCGGCCCTTCCTCAGCACGCCAGCGCGCCGTCACGCTGCCCCGTTCACCGACCGGCGCCACCGCGCTCCACGAGAAGAGCTCGAGCGAGAACGAGGGCGACAACTCCAAGGAGAGCTTCATGACGGACCTCCCGACAAGGATCGCACGTCCCGTTCGATCCGTGCTCCGGTCAGATTGCAGTAGGCGGCCGGTGTCGCAGCGCGAACGCGACCTCGCGCCCCTGCCCGCCCGTCGTGGCGAGATGGATCCAAAGCACCGCCATGGACTCGAGCAGCACCGCGTTGCGTAGCGGACCCGCGTCGATGGGCCGAAAGCCTGCGCGGGTCGCCACGCTCGCGACGAGTGCGGTGGCTTCGACATGGTCGGACGCCAACAGCACGTCGACCGGGCGACCATCGATCACCGGATTGGCGTGAAACTCGGCGCCGAAGGTATTGAAGCCCTTGACGACGCGAGACCCGGCAACGCGGCTCTGGATGGCCGCCGCATTGGACCCTTCCGGGGGAGGTGCGAGGACGGGACCGTCCTGCCACCGCACGGGATTCGTGCAATCGACGAGGACTTTGCCGGGATGCGGACCGAGGGCGCTGGCCGCATCTGCGGCGACCTGACCTGGGACCGCGAGAAAGATGATGTCCGCAGCTGCGGCAGCGTCGCGAACCGAGCGAAGGGTCGCTTCGGCGCCAAGGCGTTGCCGGGCTTTGGCCTCACCGTCGGGCCCGGTCACGCCGTACGTGACCGAGTACCCCGCGGATCGCAGCGTCTCGCCCAGACTTGCGCCGACGTTGCCTGCTCCAATGATTGCGAGGGAATGTGTCTGCATGGTGGTTCCTCGATAGGTGGTTGGAACTCGTCCAGTCTAGCGTCCTTCAACGTCCGAGCGCCTCCACGACCAACCGAGCTGCCGCCTCCCCCGAGAACTGCTGCTGACCGGTGACCAAGCGACCGTCGCGAACCGCGAAGTCCCGAAATCTCGGTCCCACCACGAAGTTCGTGTCCGGGATTTTGCGAGCCTCGTCTTCGATCCAGAACGGCTGCACGCGCCGACCGACGATCTCTTCCACGAACTGCTCCTCCGTGTTCGCGAAGCCGGTCCACGTTTTTCCGCTCACGAGCCATCGACCGTCCTCGAGGCGGGTCCGGAGCAGCACGCAGGTCGCGTGACAGACCGCCGCGGTCACCTTTCCGGCCTCGTAGAACGCAGCCACGAGACGGTGAAGGCCCGAGTGCTCGGCGAAGGTGACCATCGGCGACTGGCCACCGGCCAAGAACAAGGCATCGTAAGGTGTCGGCCCAACATTGGCGATGGACGCGGTACCTTCGAGCAGCGCCGCGTGACGCTGTGAACGCTTGAATCCGAGCGACACGAAATCGTGCGCCGAGTATCCGCTCTCGTGTTCGGGATCGCTGAGGGCATCGGCCACGAGATCGCCTCCGTCCGGGCTGCGGATCTCGACCTCGTATCCAGCTTCTGAAAACACGTGGTAGGGGTGGCTCAGCTCGGCCCACCAGAATCCGACGGGCCACCCCGTTTGGGGTGATACGGCTGGGTTCGCGGCGATGAGGAGGATCTTCTTCGGCTTGTCGGTCTGCGTGATGTTGACGTTGTGGCTCATGAGGCTCCGGGGAAAGGTTGCGCCCCCGGTGCAGGTCGGTCGATGCCCTGCGCCGCAACCACTCTTTTCGTCGCGCGCAATCGAGGCACCGCCGCCTCGATCCATGTCGAAAACGCCCGTGAGCGCGGAACTTGTGCGTCGCTCGGTGACGTAGAATGTCGGGGGACGATTCGACGTGGAGAACCTGAGGAACATCGATCTCAACCTGTTGTTCGTCCTCGATGCCCTGCTGCAGACGCACAGCGTCAGCCAGGCGGCGGTTCACCTTGGACTGAGCACGCCCGCGGTCAGCCGGGCGCTCGCTCGGTTGCGGACCGCCTTCGGTGATCCGCTCCTGGTCCGCGCCGGGCGTGCCATGGTTCCATCGCCTCTCGCCGAGCAGCTGCAGGCACGCGTGCAAGCGATCCTTCATGAGCTCGAACGCGTGTTCGAGCCGAGTGTCGAGTTCGCTCCCGCCCGATCGAACCGGCGGTTCGTCGTGCTCGCCAGCGACTATGTCCTCTTGGTTCTCGGCCCGGCCCTCGACCGGCTGGTCTGCGCCCAGGCGCCCGAAGTCCGGCTACAGTTCATGCCCAACACCCAAGGCGATGCGGACGCGATACGCACGGGCTCCGTCGATCTCGCGATTGGGGTCTATGATCGGCTGCACCCCGAGATTCGCATCCAGAAGCTCTTCGACGAGGAGCTCGTGTGCGTGGTTCGGAACGACCACCCGAGCGTCCGCAAGAAGATCTCTCTGCGCCAATACACCGAGCTCGCGCATATCCAAGTCGCACCGCGCGGGCAACCGGGCGGAACGATCGACGATGCGCTCGCAGAGCAAGGCTTGCAACGCCGCGTGGTCCGCCAAGTGCCTTATTTCGTCACGGGCCTCCTGCTCGCCTCGACCTCGGACTACGTCATGACGATTCCCCGCCGCCTCGCGGCCACGCACGCCAAGACCTTCGGGTTCCGCATCCTCACGCTGCCGCTGCAGCACGCAGGCTACGCGATTGCGCAGATCTGGCATCCGCGCAACCAGGGGGACGCAGGGTTGCGATGGTTCCGTGAGTGCGTCGTACAGGCATGCCGAGCCACCCGCGGTAACGCGTGACCAACCACGCCGGCACACGCGCTCGACACGGTGGCAAAGAGTCCGTGAGGGCTGCCCTCACCCGACGGGACGGACGGTTTCGCAACCGACCCGGATCTCGATCGATCCGCCTTGGGCGAACGCGTCGCACGTCTGCGGACACACCTCGATCGAGGACGGGTCACCGAGCGCAGGATCGATGTCGTACGTCCACCCTCCGCGGGCGTCGCAATCTCGCGGATCACCGACGTACGGGATCGTCTCGGTGGCCCCTCCTTGCGGCGTGTACTCGACATTGACCCGCGACAAGTCGAGCTGCGTCGCGCCCGAGGGCCGGGGGATCTGGTAGCTGCATGCGATGGATTCGCCCCGGATCGTATCGAGGGCGTCCTGGAAATCGCCACCGAGGTTTGGGCTCTGGGGATCGACGATGAACGCGTGTTCCGAGCCGCCCTCGGCAGCGATGCGATCGAGGACGTCCTGACCTTCCACTCCGACGATCCCGATGACGAACGTGGAGATCGATGGCGTTCCCAAGCGTCCGGAGGCCGCGATCTCGCCGAGCCCGAACGCGTCGAGGGGCTCGCAGCTCGTGGGCTCGCCGTCGGTGGCCAGAACGACGACCGTGGCATGGTCGGGGCGGTCGCTCGCCCAGGTTCGGGCGTAGTCGAGGGCGCCCCGGAGCGCGGCCGAGGTTGGTGTGTCTCCGAAGGGATGCTCGGCGTTCAAGGACGCGGCAAGGGCATCGCGATGGGCTGGCAACGTACCGATGGCGACGGCCGGCTGCGCGTAGATCGTGGGGTCACAAGAGGACTCGCCCGTGCATTGTCCGTGGTCCACGGCCTCGCAGACGTCCCCGGTGTATGGGCAATCTGGGCCGAGGCCCTGGAGGCAGGTCAATCCTGAATACGAACACCGACCGAGGCTCAGACACGCAGCTCCGCCGCAGTCCAAGTCGCCTGCACACGGATATCCGGGGAGGCCGTAGAACGCGAACGGATCGCAGATCCCCGTGGCGCACACCCCCGCGGCCCCGCACTGTTCGTCGGACGTGCACGCCAAGCTGTTGCCGGTCTGGGTGCGTGGGAAGTACTGCAGGCCAACACCCATGCCCGCGGAGCTCGGTTGAGCAATGAAATCATCGATCGCGCCACGAACGGTGTCCCAGCGGGTTGCCCCCGAGATCCCGGCGGGTTCTTCCATCGATCCCGAAGTGTCGACCATCAGAACCATGTCGAGGGGCTTGCGCTGCGCGACCGAGACCTCGCCCGCGCAGGTCTGCTCCTCGTCGGGATCGACGGCGTCCCCCGCCGTGGCGGCTCCGACATCCAGTCGAGGTGACGGGAAGCCATCGGCGGGCTCGTCGTCGCCGGTCGTCGAACCAGGGCCTTGTGTCGTGCTCGCCTGGCCCTCGTCCGCCCCCTGCTCCTCCTCGAGACCGCCGACGCCGGTGGATCCGTCCGCAAAGTCCTGTGCCGGTGGATCGTCGTGACAGGCGGTGAGCAACCGGAGCGCGACGACCCATGCCGAACGGAGGGGACGCCGGAGGACAGAAGAACTCCACGAAATGTTGGGATCGCGCATCATCGGAAAGCTCCGGAGTCGGCGGGAATCGATCCGCGTTGCCGACTTCGGACGATGAGTGATCCGGAGGCCTCGAATCCTTCACGGTTTCTCTGGCGAGACCGAGAAGGTTCGGAGGTGCGACGGGGAATGGGGGGCCCAGTCTTTGGGAGAATCCTGGCAAGGACCACGATCGCGATGCACGTCCTCGCCTCCAAGGCCGATCGGATTTCCCAACAGTCGCGTGCTCGGGTCCGCGGGGTCCGACTTCGTCGGTCTCCCGCTGCGTCGCCGGCGCATTTTCCGCAGTAAGGCAGGAGAACGAAAGGACGCGGTCCTGATCCGTCCCGTGACTCGATCTTTGTCGCATCGCCGAATCGGACGAAAAAAAAATCGAGTCACACCTACCTCTCTGTACCAACGTGCCACCGACACGCGAGACACCGACGGAGAAATCACTGAGGGCGAGAAACCGACCCAGACGGGATGATCAAGTTCGCAAGCACAATGTCCGACAAGATCGAGCCCGAGCCAAGCAGCGCAGGTTCACCGACGTCGACAACGCAACTTTGTCGCCCCCGTCAATCGCGACTACGTTGCCAATAGCGCCGTCTGCGGGTCCCCGCTCCGCGTCCGACGAGGATGCAAGAGAGCAACGAACTAGCAACTAGCGATTAGCGCCGTCGCTGTGTCTTTTCGAAGAGAAACTGCAGGACACTCCGCAAGCCTGGGTCCAATGCACGCCGAGCGGCTGGTTTCACGTAAGCCTCGCCCTGCTCCCGAGAATAATGATGCGACAGCCTGGCCTGAAGCTGGTCAGCTCGGAAAGTCACGTCCGCGTTGCTCCCGTCGTGCGGCATCGCCTCCAGCGCGTCGACCACGCTTTCCGCGAGGCGATCGCACCAGCAGATTACGATTGCTTCAAGCAATCCATCCGGAACAAGCAATCGAGTATGCTTCATAAGCTCAGCACAAAGTGGCTCCACTAGCCGCGGACGAAGTCCTGGGCGCGTTGCGGCGACCAGCCGAAATAGCGACACCCTCCACATCCACGTCTCCACACCGGGCAACCAAAGCACAATCTCGGCATCGGACATGAGCGCTAAGCAACGTTCGACCAAGACTCTCGCGTTACTGAACGAAACGAGATCCAAACTAAGGATCGTTTCAGGACCGGCCTCCAGGAGAAGATCATCCCGAGCACTGAACCGATCTCCCCACCGGGCACACGCGAATCGCACGGACATGGCGTTTTCTCGGTCATTCACATGCTCGACCAACCATCGAAACACCCGTTCAACCATGCGACTTGCCTCATGGCTAAGCTCGTCGCACAATGCCAGCGAGACGAGATGATAGGCCGTCTCCTCACACAGTCCGGTCGGAAACCTCTGTTCAAATAGTGCCACCGCGTACCGCCCCGCACCCGCCCGTTTTAAACATGCAAGAACGCGAGCAGCGTTCCATACAACAGCAACATCAGCATCCACATTCGAAAGACAGGTCATCGCACGCACAAGACCTTCCTCCAAGGCTAACACTTGTACGGCCCTCCAGCCCCAGTACGCTACTGCGTCGCGTCTCTCAATGGCCGTCACGATGCGGTTCATGTCCTCGGGCGAAAGCACCGCCGATGGAAGCAAGCGTATCGCGACTTCACGCATCGGCTCCTCGAGAGGAGGCTCAAGTGCCGTCTCCACCAACGCTATCGACAGGAGCTCATTTGCAGACACCGCAATGCCGGCATCAATCGCAAAACCCAGAAGATTCACGCGCTCGCCAGGATCCACCTGCTGAAGCAACGCTTCCAATGACTGACGCACCATACCGGGCGATAGCGCCTGAAGCGCTCTAATCGCGAGCACGAGACTGCTCGATGTTCGTGGTTTCCGGTCTAATGCGGATCTAATGAGTTCTGCGTCCGACGCTCTTCCCCAGTTGCCGAGCGTGACGAAGGATTGGCCCAAGAGTCCATCGCTGACGGTCTCAACTCTCAACCTCGCGACCGTCAACCGTGCTGTTATCGGAGCGCTATCCCAAAGCGCGCGCTCCTCGCCGCTAACGCGGATGGGAGAACTGTCGTCAACATCGATCTCAGTCAGCACCCGAACCAGGATATCGACATCCCCTAGCGTAGCAAGCATTCTAGTAGCAACCAGCTGTCTGCCCTTCTCGCCGAATTCAGTGGCCCAACGCCGGAGACTATTAACACACGCATCCGTTGCCAAGACCGAAAGTGCGTCAGCACATCGCACATAACCATAGTGCGACGACAACTCATCGGCCATCTTCAACAGTCGACTCTCGACATATGACTGAAGATCGATTTCAGTCGCAAGGCGGCACGCCATAACGAAATCTCGATCCCACCAAGCATCGAGGAACGCGTGCGGGTCAGCGATTAACGGGGCCGCCGCGAACCAAGCCTCATCGAAATGAGCGCCAACATGCGTACTCAGCATCTCTCGCCAGCCACGCGCCACATTTCTCGACGCGAGATAGGCGCACACCGTACTATGTGGCAAATGAAACGTACCATCGGGCTCCTGGATAATGAACCCATGATACTGCAGCAGAGACCTGCAGTCCCAGCTACTCAGACCAGCATTCGGGCCCACAACGGCACCTAGCACTGCCAGAAGCTGATGACCACTAATGATACGGCCACCGTCACGGAGCCACGTATCACAAACGAGTGCCTCCGTCCATCCTCTGATTATGTCGTACGGCACCGAACCCAGGCGTTCGGGTAGGTTCGCACTTCGCTCCGGAGAGCGGCCTCGTTCCACGTCCAGAATCACCTCCATTAATGCCCTTCGGCGAGAAGGTATCTCACGATGAGTCTGCCAGTGAGCCACGCAGGCTGCAACCGCCTGAGCTCGTGCAAAGAAGTTGCTACTACTGGCTCGCTGTGTCCACGCATCAACGAACGCCTCCGCAGCGACGTCGCCCAACCGTTCAGTGGCGACCTTCGAGACATCGCGGGCCTCCATCGGCATAAGCTTGCCGACTCGCGTAATCGGAGTGACCACCGGCGCGCGTGGGCCCGAAGGACGAGACGTGATCACGATGGAGACCGTTCCATCACGCTCTAGTGACTCGATCTCGGCTTGCAGAACGGCAATCATATCCGCGGGTACTTCATCGAGCGCGTCTAGTAGAAATAGGAACCGACCAGGAATCGAGCGCCAGTGACCTCGTCGAACGCCAAGCGCACTATGCACCATACTGTCCAATCCATTGCGGCAGCTACTCAGCTGAAGGATCACGGGGAGAGGAATATCATACCCATCGATTTCACGGCGGAGGAGGAATTCCTTGCGCACGAGTTCGAGAGCCGCTGTCTTGCCAGTGCCTCCGTCGCCCACCAACAGGATGGAACCGTGACTTGTCCCGTCACCAATGAAACCGAATAACCGCTGAGGCTCCGTCAAGCTTTCGATTTTGCGCGATCCCGCCAATGGGTCCGCAAACGAATGCGGGCGAACACCGTCGGGAGCTGTTCCCGCATCGCACCATGGCTCAATCCTAAATGGCATAGCAAGCGCGCGCTTTAGATACGCAGACTCATCGAAATCTGGTCGAGGGTACTCAGACACCACCTGATGCACGGAAAAAACGCGGGCAACTTCGCTCTGAACCAGATCCCAAACAGAACCCAGCTGATTGTCGAACTCATCGCCTGACCAGACCGTTAGGCGAATCCTCGTGACGTATTCACGAACAAGTGTCTGAGCGTCGAGCCCAGCGGCGGCAACTCGACTCCGAAGTACGATGAACTGGTCGGTCGCCAGATCGTCAAGAGTGCGACGCAGAAGTGTTTCCCGGTTCTCTTCCCGCTGGGCTCGACGTAGGACATCGCGAACCTTTCCGCTGGTGACGATCAGGTGTTCGCCCACATGACTCCCCCCGATGGCCGCCTCGAGGGCGACCTTAACGAGCTCCACGCCTACCTCCGGAAGGGAGAACGGATCTGCCAATCTCTTGCACTGAATGCACACCTGGTGAGACGTGCGAGCATTGGTGCACCACGAATCGAAGCCGCCGTCTGCACCGACCGAGGATTGTTGGAAATCTCTCCAGTCCCTGCGGCTTCCGATGCGTTCGAGGCAGGAATGAACAAATGACGCGAACGGCTCAGGTTGGAGTTCCGCGAACGGAACCTTTGCCCGCGCATGCAACACTGGCCGAGGGTAACGATCAGCATTCTCGTCGACAGTCACGGTTCCGAGGATCTTCCTTCCATTGCCCGAAAACGGATGGTATGATCTTGCTAACGTCAGGACCACAACTTGCCCGCCAAGTCGGTCCGGATGTCGATGGCCCGGCACGCGCCACTCGAACGCGCCCTCGGTGCATACGCTCAGTCTTCGAACGACTCGGACGGAGGCACGGAGCGCTTCTCCTCCGAGGCGGCGCGGATCATGCGGATCAGCTCCCGCGCTGCGCCTTTGCTGCGGGCGCTCGCAGGGTCGCCCTGGGCCGTGCGGATCCGCTGGCGTAGGGCTTGGATGTCGACCCCGGGGTGCTCCGCCACGAATGCGGTGACCGCCGAGGGACCGTCCTCGAGCAAGCGCGTCCGCCAACGCTCGTACTCCTTCTCCCATCGAGACCGCTCCCCTCGACCGGTCTGCACCTCCCGCACCGCGGCTTCGATGGGTTCGACGTCCGTCGTCCGTAGCAAGCCGGCGATGTGACGCAGTTGACGAGCCCGGGCGTTCTTCGTGAACCCCTGACACGCGAGGACCGCTTTGGCGAGCTCAGGCGGCAACGGCACGTGCGCGAGGTCGACGGGTTTGAAGCCCACGAGCGTCAGCGAGAGCGAGGCCAACCCCTTCATCCGCGCGGCCCGCTGCGCGCGACTTTCTGGTTCCGTCGCGTCCTCGTCGGTCGCGAGCGCGTCCTCCTCCTCGTCTTCGTCCCTTCGCATCTGCCGTGAGGCTGCCTCAACGCCCCCCGGACGCCAAGCCGGCGTGCGGGGGCGCCTCGGGAGGCGGGTGCTTTCACCGCCGGAGACGCGGCTCCGGCTTTCGCGAACCGCTTCGCGGACGGCGGCGCGTACCGGCGCCCCGCGAATCAGGTGGGAACGAGCGCCTCACACGTGAACTCGACCACGACGTCCACGTCCCCGCCCTGGATCAGGTCACAGGCGGCTCCCGTGAGCTCGATCTCCGTGGACGAGTTCACGCGCCAACCATCGGGGTCATCGAACGGGATCGCGTCGCCATTGACCGTCACCGTGCCGCGATCGGCTTGGCCCGGCAGGATCGCGGTGTCGAGCGTGAGGATGCAGTCCCGCACGCCGTCGATGATCCCCGAGAATGCCGCGATCATCGCGTCTTGATCCGCGGGCACGTAGTACTCGGCTTGGGGATCGCCGTCCTCCCAACCGACGCCTGCGTTGGCGAGATCTTGCAAGTGATCCTCGCCGACCTCGTTGCCGACGCTGATGACGAACGTCCGGATGCCTGCCTCGAAGGCGGCGGTCACGGCATCGATCGATTGCTGTTGGCCTTGCTGCGGGTTGGGCACCTCGCAGGTGTCCGGCTCTCCGTCGGTGGCGAGCACGATGACCTTGGGACCATCGACGTCGAGGGCCACGAGATCGGCGGTCACGGCAACCAGGGAGTCACCCGTAGGCGTCTCGTCGATCGGGTCTGCGTCGGAGTACACCTCGTCGATCGCGGCGAGGTTGTCCACGGCAGGTGCGACCTCCGTCAGGAGCGGACACTCGCCTCCCGAGAACCCGTTGCGGCTCGAGTAGAGGGCGAGGCCGAAGCGCACGCGGTCTTGGAGGGAGTCGATGACGGCGCCGGGCTCGATGAGGGCGTCCCGGACGGCATCCCAACGCGAATCGTCCCCAAAGTCCTCGTTCATGCTGCTCGACTGATCGATGAGGAGCACGACCGTCGGAATCTGGGGTGTGAAGTTGACCACGGCACTGGGGCAATCCATGGTCGAGCCGCTCGCCTCCTCGTCGTAGCCCGAGGTGCTGCTCGAAGATTCCTCCGGATCCTCGTCACCCGCATCGCCCGAGCCGCTGGAGCCAGCCGAGGACTCGCTCGCGGTGTCCGCCGTGGTCGAGCCCCCGGACGCGGTGCCCTCACTGCCCGCCGTGGTGGAGGTGGCGTCCGAAGAGCCCGTGCCCGTGTCTTGTCCGCTCGTCGCGTCGCCCAGGGTCGCCCCGACGTCGCCGCCGACGGTCATGGTGGTGTCGGCACCGGTCGTGCTGCTGTCCCCGTCCGCTCCACCATCTCCGTTGGAGGACCCGCCGCAGGCCCAAAGAATCCCTAGAGGAAGAATGCTTGCACGCCAATCGAACTGCATGGTCGCCGCCTCACGCTGGGCCAACACAGATCCGAGGCCCAAGCTCCCAATGCGTGAGACGTTCGAAGTCCTCCGGATTCCGGAGCCTCGATTCGAGGCAACGCGAGAACGCACCGAAACGCCGCTCGAAGGCCTTCCGCGCCGGCATTCTGGACGTTCCGAGGATGGGCCACCCTGTCGCCCCCAGGTTGCGGTCGTCGCACACCGACCGTGTGCTCACGACCCGAGCCTACGACGCTCGTAGGCCCCAGCGCATGCGAGGCCGATTGCCCTCAGGCGTTGTCCGAAGCTGCCGGCTCTTGCGGCAGCGGAGCCTCGATCTCGCCTTCGAGCCGTCGCAGCAGACCTTCCACCAGAAGCGCACGCTCACCGGCATCGTAGCGACCATCCCGGTAGCGGGCCTGGATATCCTCGAACTTCTCGCGCGCATCGTGGATCGCGTTCTTGTAGGGCCTGACGCGACGCATGACGTCGCGCTGGTTGGACCAGAAGAACGAGACCAACGTGGCGAAGGTGAAGCCGGTGAGGATCATCCCGATGGGACCGCCGAGCAGGTACTTGAGGCCGACCCGCAACGCGACGATCCCCGCGGCCCCCACCGCGAGCTCACGCACCCCGCTCTTCCGGATCCTCCCCCATGCCATCGGGAGCAGCTCGCCGGACGCCACGACGAGCGCGACGAACTCCGCGCGCTTCGCACCGTTTTCGTAGGTGTCCTTGATGACCTGCTGCATGAAGGCATCGAAGGTCTCGTAGACGTCGGCTGGGTACGCGGTATGGGCGTTCTCGGAGTCGGCCATGCGGTGCGCAGCATAGCACCCGGCCCTGGTAAGGTCGGCGGGTGACGGTCGCAACTCGAAAGCATTGCGATGGGCGGCTCGCGTGGGGGCTGTGGCTGGCGCTCGGCTCCGCGTGCCGCCCGGCGCAACCCGAGGCACCCAAGGACGACGCAACCGCCCCGACCCCCGGCCCGTCGGATCCCGCGGGGGCGATCGAAGTCGCCCTGCCAGCTCCAGAACCCACGTTCGCGTTCGAGAGCCCCGCACCGCGGGTGCGGCCAGCTCCCGCCGCGGTCGACGATCGCAATGGCGCCCTCCGAGCGGTCGCCCGCGGCAACCCCGAGGGCGCAGCAGCGTTCCTCGCCCCGTTCGTCGCACGCCAGCCGAGCGACGCAGAGGCACGCCTTGCGCTCGTGCGGGCATACGTCGCGGTGGGGAACCTCGACGGGGCGCTCGCGGTGGCTTCCGCTGGGGGAACCCGCGATCGCACCGAGGAGCTCGTGCTCGCGGAGGCCCTCGTCCTGGAACGGCGGGGCGATGCGGCAGCCGCCGTGCGCGTCCTCGAGGGCGCGCGGAAGGATCGCGCCGAGTCGCTTCCCATCGCGGGTGAGCTGGTGCGCCTCCTCCATGCCACCGGACGCGGATCGTCGGCCGAGAGCCAGGCCCTCGTGAACCTCCTCTACGACGCGTACGACGCGGGCAAAGCCCGCACGCCCGAGACCTTGCTCGCCGTGGGTCAGGGCGCGCTGACCCGGGGCAGCAAGGGGGCGTTCAAAGACGCGAACATGGTGCTCGAAGAGGCCGAGGCGCTCGCGCCCCCCGACGGCGAAGCGTGGATCGGAGACCGCATTCGTCTCACCCGCGCCGCGATGTTCGCGGAGAAGTACGCGGGCGAGGAGGCCCTCGCGACCCTCGAGCTCGTGCTGCAGCGCGACCCCTGGCACCCGGATGCGTTGGCCGCCGCCGCGCAGGTCAAGGCGGTCAACCTGCAGTTCGCGGACGCGGCTCGGCTCGCCACCGAAACGCTGGCGGTCAACCCGACGCAGGCCCTCGCGCACGCGGTGTTGGCCAAGATCGCGCTGATCGAAGGCCGCCGCGAGGAAGCGCGGGAGCGGATCGAACGGCATGTCTTGGCGAGCTCGGAGCGAGGCGTGAGCGCTCCCGCCGTGATGGCCGGCCACGCGCTGATGCAGCTCGATGACCGGAGCTATGCGCACTGGAGAGACGCGGCGCTGGCCCAAAACCCGCAAAATGGCGCGTTCTATGCCGAGCTGGCGGAGATCCTCGGGTTCCTCCATCTCTATCCGGAGGCCGAGTCCATCTTGCTCGACGGGGTGACCCGCGCCCCGCGGGACCCCTACGTCCGCGCCGCTCGCGGGCTCAACCTGCTGCGCTTGGGGCAAGAGACGCAGGCCCGGCAGGAGCTCGCGCGCGCCTGGGAGGTCGACCCATTCAACGAGCGCACGCGCAACGTGCTCGAGCTCTACGAGAAGTCGATCGACGTGGACTACACCGAGAGTCGGGACGGCGACCTCACGCTCCGGCTGGCGAAGACCGATCGCGAGTTCGTGTACGGGGGCTTGGTGGCCTCGGTGAGCGCGTCCAAGCGGGCGCTGGACCAGGCCTACGGGGCGAGTGGACCGCTCAAGCTCGAGTTCTTCGCGAAGCCGGAGGAGTTTTCGGTCCGTACGGTCGGGGTGCCGAGCCTGGGTGCGGTGGCCGTCTGCTTCGGGCCCGTGATCACGTTCATCGGGCCCTACTTCGGCACGCACAACATCGACAATGTCATCCGCCACGAGCTCGCGCACGTGTACGCGGTCGCCAAGAGTCGCGGTCGCGTGCCGCGGTGGTTCACGGAGGGTCTGAGCGAGTGGGAATCGGAGCTCGCGGATCCTGCGTGGGCGCGCGAGAGCGCGGCGCTGCTGCGGAGCGCAAAGGAGGCGGGCAAGCTGCGCACGCTCGGTGAGCTCGAGCTCGCGTTCATCCGCGCGGACTCGCCCGCGATGATGGAGGTGGCGTATTCGACGGCGGCGTATGCCGTGCGATACCTCGGGACCACCTACGGGCGGGAGCCGCTCGTCCGCATGCTGGAGGGCTACGGGCAGGGTCAGACGACGGAGGCGCTCACGCGCGCCGTGCTCGGACGCGAGTTCTCCGCGATCGAGCGAGAGTTCGAGCAGTGGCTCCACGCTGAGCTCGATCGTCGCGTGAAGGGCTGGGCGCCTTCGGACGATCCCGATTCCCGCGACAAACGGGACGCGCGCTTCGCCCAGATCACCGCCCAAATCGAGGCCGGCGATCTCGGCGGGGCCAAGCAGGCCCTGCAGAAACTGATCGCGGAGGGCGGGGATGGCTTTGCGACGCGCATGAAGTTGGCATGGCTGCTCGCCAAGGGCTCCGCCGCAGCCGCGGCGCCTCACCTCGCGGCCGCGCACGCCTTCTATCCCGAGTCCATCGAGCCCATCGTTGCGCTCGCCAATCTCGCGCGTGTCCAAGGCGACAGCGCCGGTGAAATCGCGTACCTGAAGCAGACCCTCGCGATCGACGGAGAAGCGTTCGAGCCTGCGGCGCGCCTCCTCTTGCTCGGGTTGTCGACGGCCGATGGGGCTGCGTTCGACCTCGCGTTGCCGCGCGCCCGCGCGATCGCCCCTCTGCATCCCCTCAGCTTGGCCGCGAGCGCGCTGGCGCTCACGCGCGCGGGCGACCCAGCGCAGGGTCGAGCCTTCCTCGCACGCGCCAAGGAGGGCCTGCCTGCGCCAGGGGAAGGGCCCGGCGACACCTGGGCCTTCGTCGCGCTCGCAGCCCACGAGCTCGGCGACGAGGAACTCGCGCGCAGCTGCGCTGCGGAGGCCGCGAAGCTCGGACATTTGCCAGCCCCGACCCTCGAGCGACTCCGCAAGCTATCCGCCCCATGAAGGTTCGCTCGCGCCCCTGCACCTGCGTCAGGCGCTCCCGACCGCCCCAAAATGACCCTAACCAAGGATCGGGCGCGACGGTACGCGTGCGATCCCGACCCGGTTACACTCCCTCGCGATGCAGGTCGAGTTCCAACGGGTGCACGGGAGCCGTTCCTACAACGTCATGGTCGTCACCCCCGAGGAAGACGAGCTCACGATGCCGCACGCTCCGGGTCGAGCACGCGCACTCCAAGGCCACCTCGCCTGGCTCGCGCAAGATCACGACGCGGCCGTCGAAGCGGTGGTGCTTCGCTCGCGCCCGTCGCCCTCGGTCGCTCGCGGGCGACGGGTCATGGCCGACGAAGCGCTGCAAGATGCGGGATATCGGGTTTGCAGGGTGGCGGTCGATACGTGGAGTCCTCTGCTCGCGCAGGAGCTGCTGGCGGTCATCCGGATCGAGCTGCGCGTGTGGGAGCTCGCCGCGCTACGAGCGGGCACCTGGCGACTCCGCCAAGAGCTCGAGCGCCAAGCGATGACCCGCGACTCGGTCGCGGTCGCCCAAGCGATCTCCGCTCGCCGATGCCTCAACGAGGCGCTCGGGTTCTGGGGCGTCGGCCTGCGGGCGGCCCAAGAGGAATGGCTACCGCGTCACCTGGAGGCGTTGGAGCAGCGCCGCTTCGAACGCAGCCGCGCGGTGACCGAGCCGCTCCCGTTGCCGCATCGCGGGCCCTGAACGTTCCTTGCTGGCCTGGCTCAGCGGGTCTCGAACTCGGCCTCGAACGGCCACCCCATCGGCGCGAGCACGAACAACTCCTGCGGTCGCCGAACGAACGTGTACGCAGCGGCGACGTGCAGCACGCACGCGACCAACACGAGCGGCATGAAGGCGCGGCGACGATGGACGTCGTGATGCGCCATCGCCAGCACGACGAGCGGAAGCCAATCGAGCGCGAAGCGGTACGAGAACTGGAGCTGCCCGCTATTGTGATAGAAGAGCGGCATCGCAGCCACGGCCGCGGCCGCGATCCAGAGCGCCCGAGCTGGCGCGACCATGGGTCGGACGCACGCGAACGCGAGCAGCAACCACGGGGTCGAGAGCCACAGCGCCATCCCATGCACGGACACGCGCAGGAAGGGGAACTCGCCCTGGAGCTGCGGCGTCAACGTGAACAAGCACTGCAGGTTCCTCGCCAAGTAGCGCCAGGAAAACATGCCCCACTCCTGCATCCGCGCCTGCCAACGGATGTCCAGGAACCGGTGCCCGAACTCCAAAGGGTCCTCGAAGCGAGCGACGTTGTGCGCGGCGAGGACGAAGCCGATCACGAGGAGAGGCGCACAGAACAGCGCCATGGTTCGCGCGGATCGTGGACGCCACCACCGGAGCACGAACACGAGCCCCGCGAAGACCACGGTGGGGCGGGACGCGACGGCGAGACCCAGCCAGAGGCCTGCGGCGGCGGGCCGCCCTCGCTCGACGGCGTCCAAGTACAGCAGCAAGGCCAAGGCCGCGGTGAGCTGCGCCAAGAACCACACCTCGCCATGGGCCGCGAGCTCGCAAGCGGGACTGCCGAGCACCCACGCACACGCAAACAGCAGGTTCGCGACGGCGCGGCCGTCTGCGAGGCCACGCACGCGGTCGAGGAGGAGCACGAGCACGGCCCCCGCGAGCGCAGCGAGGGTTACCCCCACGAGGACATCCAAGACCCGCACGCCAAAGAGCGCGACCCATGGCAGCATGATCACCGCGGGGCCCGGAGGGAACGTGACGTACCACGTGTCCGAGCGCGCCGTGATCTCGCGCGCGGGCACCTTGGTCCACCCGCGCCCGATCACCCACCAGGTCTCCACGCGTTCCTCGCGGAGGACGTCGCGGCAGCTCTGGGTGACGCAAGGGTAGCCGCGCACCGTTCTGCCATCGGCGAGCTGGAGGGACCACACGACGGCCCAGTCGTCGAAGGTGTGCTGTCGGCACGCGCCGCTTCGGCGCAACTCCGCGGTGCAATACCCAGGGGGAGGACCCCCATGATCGAGGCGCCCCTGCAACCACGCTTGCGCCATGTGGACGTAGTGGTTGTTCGCGGAGGGGCGCCACAGCTTGGGCCCCGACAACGCCGCCAACGCGATCCACGAAGCCACGAACACCGCCAACGCCCGCAAGAGCGGCACGGACCTCGCAGGGGTGCCTAGCTTCGTGGTCGCACGCACAGGGTCGAGACGCTCGTCGAACCCACGGACACCGGCGAGCTACCTCCGGTACGCCCGCTCAGCACCATGGCCCGATCGCCGAATGCGTCGCCGATGGTGCTGCTCCAATACATCGAGCGCCCGAGGATCTTCGCACCATTGAGTGAATGGAGCTCGCCGACATGCGGCAGGCGCCAGCCCCCGAGCGCCTCTACGACGAGCGACGCGCAATGCTCTTCTGCGGCGACGAGCGGGAGCCCGTCGCGCGCTTTGGTCGTGACGAGCAAGGTGTCCATCGCGCGGATCTTCCGGCTCTTGAGCGCCGCGACCACGCGACCGCTGTCGACCGCTTCCACGGGCGCAGCGTCCTCGCTCGCCGGTCGGGCTTGCGCCTCCTCGAAGACGGTTCCAGCCGCGACATCCGGTTCGCTCGGCGCGACCACCACGACCTCCGGTTCGCTCGGAGCTGGCACCGCGTCCTCGACGTCCTTCGCGGACTCGGGCGAGGGCTCGGCGGCGGCGATGTTGGCGGCGGCCACCTTCCCCACCTCACCCGCGGAGCGCTCGTCGTCCGAACCAGAGAGCCCCGCGACGGCGACGATGAGCAGCGCGACCCCACCGAGGGTCGCTCCGGCAACCGCACGATTGCGCGACCACCAGTCCGCCTCGAGCAACTCCCTTGGCGTGCGGGGGACAGCGCGCTGGAACTGGCGCTTGACGGTCCCCCCCCACTCGAGCACGGTCGCGGTCCACGGTCCACGGAGCGCCCCGCCAAGGCCGTCCTCGCGTTCGGAGCTCGAGCCGAGCGGCGGCGGGATGGGAGCATCCTGCTGCTCGACCGGGATGAGCGGTCGCGCGGCGCTCTGGGCAGGCCGGGGACTCGCCGAGAGGCTCGAGACAGGCTCCGCGGCCGGCCGCGGTCCCGCGAAGACGTCGTCATCGTCGTTCTCGGCAGCGGACGCAGCACGCGAGGCATCCGCTTGTTCGCTCGCCGCGTGGTCGATCTCGCGCAAGGCCGCGAGAGCTCGCGGCGCACTGCCCTCGTCGGCCATGAAATCGGCACCTGGGCGCTGGTTCACGGCCGGGATCCCCAGACGCTCGATGGCGATGGCCATGTCCGGATCGACCGTATCGTCCTCCTCCCCCGCATGCGGGGTCGGCTTGGCGACCGCGGGCGGGGAGCGAGACGGCTCCACCAACGACTTCGGCTGCGGGGGCTTGAACGACTTGGTGATCGGCGGAGGCAGCGGGGGCCCGAGCATCTTGCCCGTCTTGCTCGGCGGCGAAGAAGGTGCCTTCGGAGGCTCCTCCTGCGCACGATGCCCCGCGTCCTCGTCCTCGAGGACCTCGAGAAACTCCTCCTCGAGGCCCGCCGCAGGATCGGCCAGTCCGGCGGGATGAATGCTGCTCGTGGCCGATGGCTCCGATTCGAGGGCTTCTGCCACGAGCCGCCCCGCCAACGAGTTGGCCCACGCCTCCACGTGGGGATCCCCGTCCGGCGAGGCCGCTTGGGCGGTCGAGGGCCCGCTGCTCGCCTGCGCGGCCGCAGCTGGAGCCCCGGCACCGCGCGAGGAGAGGCGCAGAAGCACCGTGAGGATGCGGTCTTCCAGCACGGGCGGGCTGGAGCCGCCTTCGAGCGTGAGCGTGAGGATGCGTCCGAACGAGATCTCGTGACGGCGCAAGAGGGAGCGCAGCCCGTCGGCCTCCGCACGTCCGAGCGCGGGGCTGCGAACCAATACGTAGAGGCCGTGCCGACCGACGCGCTCGGCCGCGAGCGTCAACGCGAGCTCATCGGCCTCGGCGCCGCCCAGCAGTTCGACCGCGTAATCGCGTTCGCGCAACCTGTCCGCCACGTGAGCGATGAGCTCCACGTCCGCAGTCGCACATGCCACCACGACCGGAATTCCCTGCGCAGGAGGCGAAGACGCATGCATCGGTATGGCCAACGCGTGAACTATAGCGAAGGGCGTTCCTACGTGCGAACGCGGAGCACGTAACCCACACCGCAACCGCGACGCCCCGAGCCTCGAAGCGGCCGGATCTCGCGCTCAACGCGCGGGTCGTGACCCGACGGCGACTCCTCCTCGCGCGATTCCGCGGCAGCCACATGGAACGGGGGATTCCGGGCGTGATGAGCCGCGCGCCACCATCGCCCATCCGAACCACACGATCTTGCGATTTTACGATTGACTACCTCGGGCGGGGTTTTTGCACATCTCCCCCGATGAAGGATGACCTCCCATGAACCGGTTCACACTGTCTCGAGTCGCCGCCCTTGCGTTGTTGGGATCCGGCTGTGCGGATGATGTCTCGTCACAAAACGACGCGTCGACGGGGACCTCGACCTCGACCGGCGACACCCCGAACGGCTCCACCTCCACGACGGGGGTCGTGAGCTCGTTTACGACGGCAGAGTCCGGGAACATCGGGACCCTCGGCACGACGACCGGCGAGGACGAGGGATCCGAGGAGGAGACCGGGCCGGCGTGGGATTGCCCCGATCCCGCGCCCGCAGGCGGCGACGTCTCGCTCATCGACGACATGGAGGGCCACCCCATCGTGATTCCCTCGCTCGATGGCCGCGCGGGAACCTGGTTCAACTACAGCGATGAAACCAACGGAATGCTGAGCCCCCAGCCGTATTCCCACACCCGCGACGATGCACACGGTGGAGAATGGGCGGCGCACACCGTTGGGGAAGGGTTCTTCAATTGGGGCGCAGCCCTGGCGGTATCCCTGAACAGCGCGAGCGGCAGAGACTGCCACTATGACGCGTCCGCATACGAGGGCATTACGTTCTGGGCCCGCGGTACCGGCCTTCTGCGGGTGCACTTCTCGACCCGTCAGACCGTGCCCTACGACCAGGGAGGCCTGTGCAGCGCGGGCAATGGGTGTTGGGACAACTATGGTACCGGACTCGAGCTCACCCCGACCTGGGAACCCTATGTCATCACCTGGGAGGAACTCAGCCGCGAGGGCTGGGGGATCCGGACGGAGTTCGACCCTGCCGAGATTTTCTATATCCATTGGCAGTATCAAGGTGACGACGCCTTCGATATCTGGATCGATGATTTAAACTTCTACCCTGCCGATGACGTCGGGGGATCGGAGTCGGGTTCCGAGTCCGAAGGAGACGCGAGCTCGGGCGAAAGCACCTCGGGCACCTCCGAGAGCGACGCAACCTCGGGCACCTCCGAGAGCGACGCGACCTCGGGCGCCTCCGAGAGCGACGCGACCTCCGGGGCGGCCGAGAGCGACGCGACCTCCGGCGCCTCCGAGAGCGAGGCGACCTCCGACGCCTCCGAGCGAGGCGGGAACTCGGACGCCTCCGAGAGCGACGGGACCTCCGGCAACGGCTTCGAGCCGCGCTGAACCTCGAGCTCCGTGAGCTCCGCTCAGAACACCCAGAGCAGGCTCTCGAGCATGACAGCGGTCAACACCAGGCCGCCTGCCATGATCGCGATGATTCCGAAGCCTCGCGCCAAGGCAGCCCGCGCCGCGACGCGGGCCGCTCGTCGCGGGTCCATGGCCTCGGGGGCCTCGGGGGCCTCGGGGGCGTCTGGACCCGTTGGTTCACCCGAGGTCTCGAGCACCGCCAAGGTCGCCCGAGCTGCCCGCGCATGGTTGGCGACCATGACCGCGGTCATGGCCGCCAAGAACAGCGCACCGCCGCCGAGCAGAAACCACCGTAGCCCCATCGTCCACCGGGCTTTGAACGCCGCCATTTCGGCGTGGTCGCGCTCGCGTGTCATGAGGGCGCTGGGCGGGCCGTAGACGCCCACCGGCAGCGTCTCGAGCAAGAACTCGCGCGCTCTCGCGATCTCCGGGCCACTCCAGGTGCGCTGCCCGAGGTGGGCGAGGTAGAGCGCTTCGACCTTCGAGTCGTACGTCGCATCCACCCGGGCGAGCGCGAGCGCGTCACGGTGCGCGGCGAAGAGCGGCTCGAGCGAGGCGTGAGACCGAGGATCGGCGGCGTCCACCAGCACGCGCGCCACCGCGGTGGAGGCCCCCGGTGAATTCGTGAAGTGATAGGCCTCGAATTGCAGCAGGCCTTCCGGTACGGCCTCCGCATTCCACGGGCGCGGAGGCTCGGCCCCCACGAACGGGGGCTCGAGCGTGCCCATCCATGCGCCATCGGGCCCGTGGACGTCCACGAACACCGGGCGCTTGCGGCTGAAGCTCTGCCCGCGGACCTCGAGCGCGACCGGACCCGGCGCCACCATGTTGCTCCCCGTTTCCACCTGGACGCCCCCCGCGTGCGTCACCAGATACACGCGGCGACGGAATCGGATCTGCTTGGGGTCTTCGCGCTCCAGCACGCGCACCTCGAGCCTCACGACCTCGCTCGTCAGCGGCCCCGTCAAGTCGAGCAAGCCCAACGCATCGGTCGTACCGCGGACCAGCGATGCGGGGTCCTCCGACTTGCCGCGTTTCCCCATGAACTCCCCCGACGCCAACAGGACCTCCACAGGTCCCTGATAGGGGGCTCCCTCGGGGGACATCACGCGCACATACGCCGTGTTCGTGAACTGGGTCAGCCATCGCCCTGCGGGACGGACATCGATCCGGATCCCGGGCGGTTGCGGCTCGGAGTCGTCCCCGTGCTGCAGGTTCGAACCGGACACGAGCGGCGTTGGCGTTTGCACCGGGCGCGTGCGCACGACATTCACCGGGATGACTTCCTCCCGCGTGTCGATCCCTTCCGCCGACAAGCGCAGGTGAAGCTCCGCCGCTCCTTCCGCGAGCTTTGGAACGACGAACGTGCCCTGAACGAGTCCATCGCGCGGGGTCGAACGCACGTCCCCGAGATCCAAACGTCGATCGCCTTGAGACACCCACAAGGAAGCTCGCGCCCCTTCGATCGGCGTGGGTCGCTCCGCGAGCCACTGCGCCCGGAAGGCGAGCGACTCGCCAGAAACCCACGCCGTTTCTACATGCACGGCGACGGTGAAGCGCGTGTGGAGGTAGGAGACCCACAGGCTCAACACGATGGCCACCAGCAAACCGGCGGGGCCCCCATAAATGAACGCGGGCCCCACGAATCGGTGCACACTTTGCTCGCGGTCGTCCTCGTCCTCGCCCATGGCCCTCGCCCGAGGATTATCGTACCCTCCCTGCGTTCATGAAAGTCAGCGTCATCGGTACCGGATACGTGGGTCTAGTCGCAGCTGCCGGTTTTGCCGACTACGGCAACGACATCGTGTGCGCCGACATCGACAGCTCGAAAATCGAGCGTCTCAACCGCGGCGAGATCCCCATCTACGAGCCCGGCCTCGACGAGCTCGTGGAGCGCAACGTCAAGGCCGGACGCCTGCGGTTCACCACCTCCAACGCAGAGGCCGCCCAGCACGGCGACGTGATCTTCCTGGCCGTGGGGACCCCCTCGAGCCCCGATGGTTCCGCGAACCTCCGCTACTTGTTCGAGGCCGCGGGCGAGCTCGCCAAACACCTCGACCACCCGGCGATCGTCGTCAACAAGAGCACCGTCCCCGTCGGCACCGCGGAGCGCGTCGCTCGCATCATGGGCGAGGTCACCACCCAACCCATCGTGGTCGCCTCGAACCCTGAGTTCCTCAAAGAGGGCACCGCCGTCGAGGACTTCATGGGGCCCGACCGCGTCGTGCTCGGCACGAGCGATCCGCATGCACGCGAAGTGCTGCACCGCCTCTACAAACCATTCTTCCGCCAAAGCGTGCGCATCCTCTTCATGGACGCCCGCTCCGCCGAGCTCACCAAGTACGCCTGCAACGCCTACCTCGCCACCCGCGTCTCGTTCATCAACGACATCGCCAATCTCTGCGACCTCGTTGGCGCGGACGTCGAACTCGTGCGGAGCGGCATGGGCATGGACCCCCGCATCGGCAACAAGTTCCTCTACCCCGGGTGCGGATACGGCGGCTCATGCTTCCCCAAGGACACCCGCGCGCTCATCAATACTGCGCGTGAGCACGGCCTTTCGCTCAGCCTCGTCGCCGCCGCAGAGCGCATCAACGAGACCCAGAAGGTCTTGCTCGTCCGCAAGACCCGTCAAATGCTCGGCGACGTCGCCGGAAAGACCGTCGCCATCTGGGGCCTCGCCTTCAAGCCGAACACGGACGACGTCCGCGAGGCGCCCTCCCTCCGCGTCGTCCGCACGCTGCTCCAAGACGGCGCCAAGCTGCTCCTCCACGATCCCGTCGCCGCGCCCAACTTCCTGCAGGACCTCGGCGACGCCCCGGGCGTGACCGTGGTGGACGATCCGTACGCCGCGGTCGCAGGCGCCGATGCGCTCGTCCTCGCGACCGAGTGGAGGCAATACCGCAGCCCGGACTTCGAGCGGATGAAGGAGCTGATGCGACCGGATCCCGCGCTCATCGACGGTCGCAACCAGTGGGATCGCAAGCTGCTCGAAGGCATGGGCTTCCGCTACACCGCGATCGGTCGCTAGCGAGCACACGGGCTCGCTGAACGGGCGCGTCGAGTTGCGACGTGCCCGTCCCGTCTTAGGCATTAGGCCCGACCGAAGCGACGATAGCGGGCCAGCAGCCCACAGTAGGCGGCATACGCGAGCAGAGCCACCGCCATGATCCCGAGCAACCACGGCCCCCATGTCTGCTCCTGGATCGCGGCGAGCGCCTTGCCGAGACCGCCGACCTCGGAAGGATCGTGCGCCAGCGCGGCTTTGATGAGAAACCACGCCGTCAAGACGAAGACGACGCCGCGTGCGACGAGCCCGACCTCGCCCGTGCGCCGGACGGCTCGCACCTCGACCTCACGCATTTCCTCGCGCTTGAGCTTGCGCATGAACTCATGGGACCACGCGCGCTGAAACTGGCTCACCGCGGCGAAGAGCACCCCGAGTCCAACGAGACCCACGAGCCAGACACCCCACGTGTGCTGCATCAGCTCTGCGGTCCAGCGATGTTGGCCGCTCCCTCGGCTCGCGCGTCCGGCAAGGAAGCTCGCCGCCCAGATCCCGAGCGACGTGTGAACGAGGGCGCTCGCGGCCTCGCCGACGCGCCTCGCCGTTCCAGCGCGATCTCGGCCGTGGCCTTCGAGGTTCAGAGCCGCCGAGGCGAACATGTAGAGCGCGTACGCGAAGAGGCCCGCCGTCATCGCTCCGAGCAAGAACAGCCCGAACGGCTGCCGAGCGATCTCGACGAGGGCACCTTTGGTGCCCACGCTCCGGCCGCCTTCGAGCGCGGCTTCCAGCGCGACGCCGCCGGTCACTGCATAGAGAATACCCTTGGTGAGATGGCCAATACGCGCGATGAGCTCGAGCTTGCGCTCGTCCACGGCCCGCCGCGTAACCGCGTGTGCATGCATGATGAAAAGCCTCCGGTGACGAGAATCGGGCTATTGCAGGTCTCGTGCCGCCCAAACGCGGGGGTTGGGAAGCACTCCCGGCGCAAACCTGACACTCGCGTGCGAAGCAGCTCGTTCGTTTACGCAGGTTCCCAGGGCGGCGCTTCGGAAGACACCGAGACGTAGTTGGGCGGGGGATCGAAGGTGTATTGCAGATGTCCACTCGAGAACGCCCACAACGTGCCGGGCGTGCCTAGGGTCCAACGGCTGTCTCGCGTGAGGGGTGAAGTGGCTACGACGGCCATCGAGGCATCCTCGGAGCGCCCCATCGCGTCTTCCAGGTGCACGTGCATTTCTGCATCGACGAGCACGGTGGGCTCCGCGGGGGCACGCCATTCGATGAACGCGAGATGGTCGCCACAACGCGCAAACAGATGTTGTCCGTCGGCCAGCAGGAAGTTGAAGATGCCTTCGCTCCCGATCTCGTTGCCGATCTCCCAAAGCGTCTTGCCGAGGTCTCGCGAGTCCTCTGGGTACTTCGCTCCATAGGCTTCGCGCAGGATCTCGAGGACGACACAGAACGCATGCTCGCTGTCCGTATCCCCCAACGTACTCTCGACCCGGAGCGGCCGCTCCTTGATCCTGGGCAACGTACCGTTGTGGGCGAACACCATGTGCCGCTTGTCGAACACCCGCACGAACGGGTGCGTGTTCGCCAGGCTCGCGACACCGCGCGTCATCTTGCGCACGTGTGCGATGGCCAGCCGGGTGTGGATGGGGTGTTCCCTCAGGAAGCGAGCGAGCCTACTCGAATGCGCCGGGTCTTTCTCGCGGAACGTCCTCGCGACGCGACCGTCGTAGAGGGAGAGCCCCCAGCCATCGGCGTGTGGACCCGTCTGCCCGCCGCGCAACGCCAAACCGGTGAACGAAAAGGTCAGGTCGGCCGGGTGCTTGGCCACCATGCCCAACAGCTCACACATGGTCTGGCCCCCGAGGTTCGTCGCCGATCGCCCAGGTATGCACGGGACGCTGAGATTCGAACCCCGCGATGTAGCGCTCGAGCAGCGCTCCCGAAGCGTCCCTTCCACGGATCCCTCGCGCGGCCAGCTCGTCCAGGACCCGAAGCTGCCACACCGCGCCCGTCACCCCTGTGCGCACCCGTTCCTCGAAAATGCCCATGAAGTGGTCGACCTCCGAAGCATGCACGCCCGCGATCAAGAGGCCTTGTCGAGCGACGGGGAACAACTTCGAGAGCACGTCACCCGCCCGCATGCGCTCCGGCGGATCACCTTCGATCGAGGGCCAATCCAGGACCGCATCCAAACCGAACCGGGCCGCGGCGAAGAAGTTCCTTTTGGCCAAGACGAACGGAAACCCAGCGACGAGCGCGGGCATGTATTCCTTGAGGCCCAGCATCGCTCCGACGAGGAACGCAGCGTTGGCCAGCATGTCATCGTAGCTCGGCCCGGCGGGCAGCGCTCGCAGCTCGATGCGCAAGCCACCACCGTTGTCAGGATCGTACACCGGGCGGTTCCAGGTCCACACCGTGCCGTGGTGGAGCCGAAGCTCGGAGAGCTGCGGCAGGCCGCCTTCGCGAACGATCCCACAACTATCTTCGGCGGGACCGCATTCGGGCAAGAGCGGCAGGTGGAGGGCAACGCTCTCCATGAAGAGCTCGTAGGCGCCCTCGTGCACCCAGCCATTGCCAAAGTTGACTCGGGGAGGCAGAGCCAGGTCCGAGTCAGGGCTCTTCGGTCGGTCGTCTCCAGCCTGTTTGAAGAGCGCGACACGCGTCTCGTGCCACAACCGCCGTCCGAGGAACGTGGGCGAGTTGCCTGCGGCTGCCAGCACGGGGCCGCTCAATAGGAGGGCAGCGTTGAACAAGCCCGCGAATTCCTCGGCCTGTGTGCTGACGTGGACCTGAAACGAGGTGTTTGCGGCCTCCATCGCCACCACGTCGGGCGAGGCGAATCTCAGCTCGTCCTCGCCTTCGATCCGGATCTGGAACGGGGAACGGCGCGCGCTCCTCAGACCGTGCGCGAGCGCGCGGTAGCGAGGAAGGTCCGTGATGGCCGTCTCGTTGAAGTCGGAGGCGTGCAGCGTCGGCAGGACGCTGATCGGCACCGCGCGTCCCCCATGGTCTCGAGCCAGGTGTTGAATCTGACCCACGGTGTCCCGCATGCTGTGCTTGAGCGAAGAGAACGGCGCTCCTGCGACTTGCACGGGCGGCGTGCTGAGCTCGATGTCGAAGGCGCCCATCTCCGGGGTGATCAACGGAGTCTGCGCCGCCCGTACGATCTCATGCGACAGCGCCAAAGCCCGGCCCGCGTCGTCGACGAGGCTGAGTTCGAGCTCCGCCCCCAAAGTGCGCAGTCCCGCGCCGAATCGTGGGCGATCGAGCACACTCTTGAGTGCCCGCAGCTGTTCCTGTAGCCGTCCCTGGAACAGTTCATGGTCCGTCGCTTCGAACCGATCCCGTAGTATTTCGGTACCCACGCCACGGACAACAGCAAGTTCTAGACCAACACGAGGCTCGGGGGTCGAGCGATGCGCGTGAAACCGTGCCGGCGGCTCCGGGGCGTGTGCGGCGTGGCGGCCCGGATATTGCACATCGCCGCGGCACGCGATGACGCTCGCTCTTTCACACACCCCGGGTGTGGCCAATTGCCTCAATCGAGGCGCGATGGTGAGCACAACGTCGTCACCGGTGCCGCTCGAGGAGGACCAAGGTCATGTGCGGATTTTGTGGAGAGGTTCGGTTTGACGACCAAGAGATCGATGTTGGCGCCGTCTCGAGGATGACCGCCGCCCTGCAACCGCGGGGACCCGATGGTACAGGCCTCGTTGCGCATCAACGCATGGCGTTCGGCCATCGTCGTCTGCGCATCATCGATCTCTCGGATCACGCCCAGCAACCGATGGTCGACGCGCACCTCGGGCTCACCGTCGCGTTCAATGGGGCCATCTACAACTATCCGGAGCTCCGGTCCGAGCTGGAAGCGGCCGGGCATCGCTTCTTCTCGAACGGGGACACGGAGGTCATCCTCAAGGCCTACGCACAGTGGGGCGAGCGCTGCGTGGAGCGCTTCAATGGCATGTTCGCTTTCGCGGTCTTCGAGCGCGACACCCAAAAGTTGTTTCTGGCGCGCGACCGCCTGGGCATCAAGCCCCTCTACCTGGCGCCCATCCCCGGTGGCCTGCGCTTCGCATCGACTCTGCCCGCGCTGGTGAGCGGCGGAGGAATCGACACGGATATCGATCCTGTGGGGCTCCATCACTACATGACGCTCCACGCCATCGTTCCTGCGCCGCACACGATCCTCAAGGGCGTCAGGAAGCTCGAGCCCGCCACGACGCTGAGCGTCGATCGCCACGGTGAACGAAAGGCGCGCCGCTACTGGGACGTGGCTTTCGAGACACCGGCGCAGGAGCGAGACACCCCCGCGCAGGTGTGGCAAGAACGTGCCCTCGGTAGCCTACGGCGTGCCGTTGCGCGCCGCACGATCGCGGATGTCCCCGTGGGCGTTCTCCTCTCGGGCGGGTTCGATTCGAGCTTGATCGTCGGCCTGTTGGCGGAGCTCCGCCGCGGCCCCATCGAGACGTTCTCCATCGGGTTCGAAGCCGTCGACGACCAAGCGGGGGACGAGTTCCACTACTCCGACCTGATCGCCAAGCACTTCGGGACGCGCCATCACAAGATCTTCATCGACTCAGCGCGAGCGATTCCCAACCTACTGCCCTGCATACGGGCCATGAGCGAGCCCATGGTCAGCCACGATGTGATTGGCTTCTACCTCCTGAGTCAGGAGGTACGAAAACACGTCAAGGTCGTGCAGAGCGGCCAAGGGGCGGACGAGATCTTCGCTGGCTATCGCTGGTACCCCCCGTTGCTCGAAAGCACCGAGGTCGACTCCGTTCGCGCGTACAAGTCGCTCTTCTTCGACCGCGATCACAGCGCCTATGCGCGCGCCGTCGATGACCGCCTGCTGCAGGACGACTTCACGACCGCGTTCGTGCAGCGACACTTCGAGCGCCCGGGAGCCAGCCGTACCATCGATCGTGCGTTGCGCATCGATTCCACCATCATGTTGGTGGACGACCCGGTCAAGCGCGTCGACAACATGACGATGGCGTTTGGGCTCGAAGCACGCGTACCCTTTTTGGACCACGAAGTGGTCGAGTGTGCAGCCGCCATTCCGGCGGAGCTCAAAGCGGTCGGGGGAGGCAAGCACGTGCTCAAGGAGGCCGGCCGCGCAGTGATCCCCGCCGCAGTGATCGACCGCCCCAAGGGGTCATTCCCGGTCCCCGCGCTCGTCTACCTACGAGGGAAATACCTCGAGTTATGCCGCGATGCCGTCACCTCGCGTGCTGCACGACAACGCGCGCTCTTCAGGCCCGAGTATGTCGACCTTCTGGTGCGTGAGCCCGAGAAACACATCACGCGGATGACGGTCGCGGAGCTCTGGCAGATTGCCCTCTTGGAGCTCTGGTTGCAGGAGCACGTGGGGGGCTGACGCATCATGGACAACGAACGACTGGATCCATCGTCGCGGCTGGTGATCCTCGAGGCGCGCGCCCGCGGTATCGAGGTGGAGCTGTTGACCCCCGATGCGGAGTTCTACCGCCTGAGCTACGGCGGTCGCTCGCACCTCTGTCGTGAATCCTTGAGTCCGCTCACCAGCGCCGTGGCGGTCGCTTGCTGTGACGACAAGCGCATCACCTCGCGGTTGCTCGCTCGTGCGGGGATTTCTGTGGCGCAGCAGGTGGAAGCGACGGGCTCGGAAGCGGACGCCGCATTCCTCGAGAAGCATGGCGCGATCGTGGTCAAGCCGGCGCGTGGGGAGCAAGGACGCGGCGTGAGCGTAGGCGTGCGCGATCCTGAGACGTTGGCCCAGGCCATCGAACGGGCGCAGGTCGTCAGTCACGTCGTGCTTCTGGAGGAGATGGTCTGCGGTGAAGAGTTTCGCGTGCTCGTGATCGACGATGAGGTGGTTGCGGCGGCCGTACGACGCCCACCCGAGGTGGTGGGCAACGGCAGGGACAGCATCGAGCGCTTGATCGACGAACGAAGCCGCAGCCGCCAGGCCGAGACTTCGGGACACAGCAAGATCCCGCGCGATGATGAAACGCAGCGTTGCGTGCGGGAAGCGGGCTATGAATATCCTGACATCCTTCCGGAAGGTCAACGCCTGCTCGTGCGGCGCGGTGCCAATCTGCACACGGGCGGCACGCTCCTCGATGTGACGGACGAGCTCCACCCGCGTTGGATCGATGCTTCGCGGCGGGCAGCGCGGGCGCTCGACATCCCGGTGGTGGGTCTGGACCTGATGGTGCCGGATCGGGCTGGCGAAGCCTATTGGGTGATCGAAGCGAATGAGCGCCCCGGGCTCGCGAACCAGGAGCCTCGCCCGACGGCGAGCCGGTTCGTCGATTTCCTGTTTCCGGAGACCGCCGAGATCTCTACCTGACCGTCCGTGGGAACGAGCGTTGCGAACCGTGCTAGCGTCGGTCGCCCGTGCCCGACCGCGCCGAGCAGCTCAGCTTTGCTTCGCTCGTTGCTTTCGACCCTCCGCCGGCGGTGGCCACGGAGGCGCAGGCGGTGGCCACCGAGGCGCCGGCGGTGGCCACCGAGGCGCAGGCGTGCCTCGCCGGAGTGTTCGGACATGGCGCGTTCCGACCCGGACAAGGCGCCGCCGTCGAGGCGGTCCTCGCTGGACACGACGCGGTGGTGGTGCTCCCCACGGGCGGCGGGAAGTCACTCTGCTATCAGGTGCCCGCGATCATGCTTGCCCGAGCGGGACGCGGCACGACCATCGTCGTCTCCCCCCTCATCGCCTTGATGCGCGACCAAGTCGAAGCGCTGGTCGCGAGGGGTGTCCGGGCGGCGCAGCTCAGCAGTCACCAAGATCGCGAGGAGAGCGAGGCGGTGCGCAAGCGCTTCGAAGCGGGCACCTTGGAGATCCTCTACGTCTCACCCGAACGCGCCGCGATGACCTGGTTCCGGGATCGCCTACGTAGGCTCCCCATCGCCGCCCTTGCGGTCGACGAAGCGCATTGCGTCAGCCAATGGGGTCACGACTTCCGCCCCGAATACCTGCGCCTGGGTGAGTTGCGAGCGTTCACGCCGGCCCCGATCATCGCGCTCACGGCCACCGCCACACCGAAGGTGAAGGCAGAGATCGAGCGGGCGCTCGGATTGCGAGATCCGGTTCGCATCTGTGGTTCGTTTGCTCGGCCCAACCTCGTGTTCTCGAGTCACCGCTTGCGCACCGATGGCGAGCGCATCGCCCTATTGGTCGACGCGCTCGGCCGTGCTGGCCTGCATTCCCGGCGCGGCGGCGGCCGGGCCATCGTCTACTGCAGCACCCGCAAGAAGACCCAGAGCGTCGCAAAAGCGTTGAAAGGAGCCGGCATCGCGGCTGGGCACTACCACGCGGGCCGCACCGCGTTGGCTCGGGAGCGCGCCCAAACCTCGTTCGATCGCCGCAAGACCCAGGTTCTCGTGGCCACCAATGCGTTCGGCATGGGCATCGATTACGCCGACATTCGGCTCCTGGTTCACTTCCAGATGCCCGGAAGTCTCGAAGCGTTCTATCAAGAGGCGGGCCGAGCCGGTCGCGACGGTGCGCTTGCGCACTGCATGCTCTTTCACGGCCCCGCCGACATCCTCACGCAACGTCGCCTCATGTCTCGCAAGCACAAACGGGGCGAGCAAGCGCTCGCGGCCATGGTGCAGTACGCCCAGGGCAGTCGCTGCCGCCAGCAAGCGATCTGTCTGCACTTCGAAGAGTCGACGGTCGAGCCGTGCGGGGCGTGCGATGTCTGCACGGGGGCACATGATCCCTCCTCGCCCATCGAGCTTGGGCCCGCCGCGGAACCTCCTACGCGCGTCACGAAGCGCAAGCGGGCGACGAAGGCTCGCACGGCCACGGCAAAGCGTCCCAAGGCGACCACGTCGGGAACGACGGCGACGACCAAGGCGAGGAAGACGCGCCGGGCACGAGCCGGCACGAGCCGATGACGACCGCGAGCCGTCGGTTCGCGCGGACTCGGGCGACGTTCAAATCGCGGGCGCCCCCGCCCCCTCTGCCCATCCCGCGACCGTGCCGGTTCGCTCATCCAATGCGAAATTGTGTCAATCATGCCATGAGCGCCCGCGCTCGCTCAATATTCAATGCACGGCAGGAACCTTTCGACTCCATGCACGCACGCCAAGCGCATGCGCGAAGCATCGACCCCATTGATTCCAACCTCTGCTGCAGCGTGGTCGAGTATGAAAGCTTCCAGGATTCGCGCACGTGCGGGCCATCGTCGGACTGCGGTTGCGTCGTTCCCACCGGAGAATGCACGGTGACCAACCGACTCCTCGATTTCCTGCCCTACGAAGTCATCTTCGGCATCGGCGACTGCCGCGGGATGAGCGAGTACGTCGAAGTGCTCGCTCATCCCATGGGCTCCTGTATGCCATCCCCCGCGGGTCCCGCCACGGGTTCCGTCGAACCGTCCGAACCGGTCACCTTCTGTTGCCAAGCCGGCGGGATGTGAACGGACGCGCGCGCTCTCTCATTCCTCGCCGTGACCGCGGGGACGCCATGCCGTCTCCGCCATGTCGCCCGCGTCGAAGCCGAAGAACAGGCGCATCTGCTTCTCCATGAACGCACGCCCTTCGGCGCTCTTGAGATCGATGTTGTAGGTGTTCACGTAGCGCGGCGACTCTCGCAGCCACATCTGCCACGCCTCCATGCTGATGTGCTCGTAGATCTCCTGCCCGAGCTCGTTGGAGAACGGCTTGAAGGGCAAACCGGGGGCTTCTTTTTGCAACTTCTGGCAGAAGACCAAGCGTGACGCGTTCATGGGGCTCACTCGACCGGACGATAGCGAGCCCCATCGTAGCGCGCCACCCCCTCGCGCGCGCATGTCCGCTTGCTCCCCCCGAGGATGGCCGCGCGACGCTCGCCTTTCGCCGCGCGCCCGGTTCCTAGGAGGATCCTCAAGCCTTGCGGAGCGCTTCGACGACCTCGGCCACGGCCTCGGCCACGGGGATGCGGCGCTGTGCCCTCGAGTCGCGCTCCCGCAGCGTGACGGTCTTGTCCGCCAGCGTGTCGTTGTCGACCGTGATCGCGTAGGGCGTTCCGATCTCGTCGTGCCGCGCGTAGCGGCGCCCGATCGCGTGTTGCTCGTCGTACTTGGCGCTGACCCCCGCGGCCAGGAATTGATCGACGATCTCGCGGGCGACCTCGGGCATCCCGTCGCGCTTGACGAGCGGGAGGATCGCCGCCTTGATCGGCGCGAGCCGGGGATGCAGGCGGAGCAACGTACGTGCCCCCTTCCCGCCCTCTTCGGGGTCGCCTTCGTCCTCCTCGTACGCGTCGCAAAGGAGTGCGAGGAGGCCGCGCGTCGCCCCCGCGGCGGGCTCGATGACGTGCGGGATGTAGCGCCGTCCGGGCTTCCCGGTCTCCGGATCGATCTCTTGGGGATCGAAATAGACGAGCTTCTTCCCCGAGCCCTCGGAGTGGGCCTTGAGGTCGAAGTCGGTGCGGCTCGCGATGCCCTCGAGCTCGTCCCAACCCCAGGGGAACTTGTATTCGACGTCGTAACAGCCGTTGCTGTAGTGGGCGAGCTCGTCCGCGCCGTGGGGACGCAGGCGCAGATTCTCGCTGCGCAAGCCGATGCTCTTCCACCAATCGATCCGGGCCTGTCTCCAATAGTCGAGCCACTGGGGCCCCTCGCCCGGGGGCACGAAGTACTCCATCTCCATCTGCTCGAACTCGCACGAACGAAAGATGAAGTGCTCGACCTTGACCTCGTTGCGGAAGCTCTTGCCCATCTGGGCGATCCCAAACGGGACCTTGAGCCCGAGCGACTGCTGCACGTTGAGGAAGTTGACGAACATCGCCTGGGCGGTCTCCGGGCGCAGATAGACGGAGCTCTCCTTCATCGACGACTCGACCAGGAGCCGGATCTCCCGCTCGTCGCAGCCGCGCTCTGCGGCGGAACGGACGACGTTGATGATTTCGCCCACCGGATCGACGGGTCCGAGGCTCGTCCGGAACATGAGGTTGAACTGGCGTTCTTCGCTCAGCAGCGGCGAGCCGCAGTTGGGGCACACGTACCCCCGCTCGCCGACCGTCGCCCCGAGCAGGGTTTTTCCGTCGCGACGGGCGGGCACGCCGAGCAACTCGGTGAGCTTCTCCTCCAGCACCTTGGCGCGACCTTTGTCGGCGAGCGTGATGGGGGCATCGCTCCCGGGCTCCGCGCGCGGTGCCTTGTCGGCGCGAAACCGTTCGCCGCAGATCTTGCAGTCGACGAGAGGGTCGCTGAAGTTGGCCAGGTGCCCGCTCGACTCCCAAACGCGCGGGTGCATGATGATGGATGCGTCGATCCCCACGATGTCTTCGCGGGCGTGCACCATGGAGCGCCACCACTCCTGCATCAGGTTGCGCTTGAGCTCGACCCCCATCGGACCGTAGTCGTAGGCGCTGCGCAAACCTCCGTAGATCTCGGAGCTTTGAAACACGAAGCCACGACGCTTGCACAGCGAGACGATCTTCTGCATGCGGTCGTCGGCAGACTCGGGGGCGGCGGACATGCCCGGGGGGATATCATGAGCCGGCGACCCCGTCGACAGCCCGCCCGCGCGCCGCGTGCGGCTGGCCCACCGCGGCTGCGTCAGCCTCCGAGGCGAACGAAGTGGGGATGGACCTTCGCACGCGCGCCCGCACGCAGCAGCTGCGGCTGCTCGAGGAACCAGGCGACGGCGTCCGCGAGGCTCTCTCGCGCCGAGCGAGGCGCGTAACCCAGCGTGCGCCGAGCCTTGCTCGAATCGTAGCGATCATAGTTGCCGCACACATGGGCCATCGTGTCGCGCGTCACGAGCGGGGGTCGACCGGTGATGCGGGCTCCGAGTTCGTAGAGGGTCCCGACCAAGAGCCCTACGCGGCGCGGCAAGTGAATCCGAGGACGCGGACGCCCCGTGAGCTCCTCGAGGATTTCGAGGATCTCGTCCATGGTCAGGTTCTCACCACCAAGGAGATAGCGCTCACCGGCCTTGCCGCGCTCCATCGCGAGCACGTGGCCGCGCGCCACGTCCTCTACGTGCACGACGGAGAACCCGCCGTGATACGTGGCTGGTACCGCGCCGTTGATGTAGTCGACGACCAGGCGGTTGGAGGGCGTGGGTTTGTGGTCCCCGGGTCCCACGATGAGGCTCGGGTTGACGATCACGAGATCGATGCCGCGCATCTTCGCGAGGTCGACCGCGAGCTTCTCGGACTCGATCTTCGCGCGGTTGTACTCGTCCTGCCCGCGCCCGTCGTTCCAATCCCGCTCGGTCAAGTTCACATGGGGATCGGGGGTGTAGCCGATCGTGATCGCGGAGCTCGTGTATACGAGCCTGCGCACGGACCCAGCGTCGGATATCGCCTCGAACACGTTGCGCGTCCCCGCGAGGGCAGTGCTCATGATGATCCCCGGCGTCGGCGTCCACAACGCGTAGACCGCCGCCGCGTGGTAGACGTCGCGGCATCCGGACACGGCATCGCGCAAGGTCGCGGGATCCAGGACGTCCCCGCGGACGACCTCGAGCCCCCGATGATGGGGCAGCCGGTCCCGCGCGGTCTGGGGCCGGAGCAGTGCGCGAACGGTGTGGCCTTGCTCGAGCAGCACACGCACGAGGTTGGAACCGAGATGTCCACTCGCTCCCGTGACGAGAACCGGAGAATCGGCGTCCGCCATGCCGGCGTACCTTGCCATAGCACCCCCGCGGAGACTACAACCGTGCCGATGCCGAACCCGGCGACCGATCGTGTCCGGCGCTACTACGATGACAACACGCGCCGTTTCCTGCGGTTTGGCCAGGGTACGGAGGGCACGATTCACCGCGCCGTGTGGGGTCCCGGCGTGCGGACCCGCGACGAAGCGATGACCTACGTCGACGCCCAGGTGACGGAAGAGGTCCGCCGGTTTGCTTCCGCGCGTCCCGTACGGGTCCTCGATCTCGGGTGCGGCGTCGGATCCAGCCTGTGTCGCATGGCGGCGGAGGTCGAGATCGAGGGGACCGGGATCACGATCAGCGAGGAGCAGGTCGAGCTCGCGCGCGCGAGGATCGAGCAACTCGGGCTGCGGGAACGCGTGCGCTGCGTCCCGGGGGATTTTTGCGAGGTGCCACCGGCCGTGGGCCAAGTCGATCTCGCCTTCGCGATCGAATCGTTCATCCACGCGTCCGATCTCGCCGGGTTCTTTCGCGAATGTGCGCGTTTGATCGTTCCCGGAGGCCTGCTCATCGTCTGCGACGACTTCTTGAGCAGCCGCACCGTCTCCGACGATCCGCGCGCGGCCCACTGGCTGACGCGCTACCGGAACGGCTGGATGGCAAACAATCTCGTGTCGCTCGGCGAGGCGTCGCGCTGTGCCGAGCAGGCCGGCTTCACCTTCGACCGCAGCGTGGACCTCACCTCCTCGCTCGAGCTCGGGCGACCTCGCGACCTCGCGATCGGTGCCCTCGTGCGCTGCTTCGGCTGGCTGCCCGCGATGAGCAACTACGTCGCCATGCTCTACGGCGGACACGCGCTGCAGATCGCCCTTCAACGCGGGTGGCTGCGCTACGAGCTCGCATACTGGCGACGCAACGAAACGCCCGCCTGAGCCTGTCCAACGTTGCCCAACAACTCGAAGCCCGGGGGCGACTTCAAGGCCGCGTCGAAGGCCAGAGTCTCGGTGAGCTCGCCGGGCGACGGGCCGCGCTCTTCGTGGTCCTCGCAGAGCGAGGCCTCACGCTCTCCCAGGAGCATCGAGAGCAGGTCGAGGCATGCTCCGATGCGTCCCTCCTGGATCAGTGGCTGCGGACCGCCGCAACTGCGGACTCCGTCGGCGCCCTATTCGACGAGCCGTGAGCCGGGCGGGCGCGGCGTCGTCGGTGGGCGCTCCTCCGCGAGGAACTGCGGAGGACCCAACCAAGCGGAATGAGCCGTTCTGGTTCGCTCGCGCCTCGAAGGCGCGCCGATGGATCCGTTCACCACCACGCGTCGATGCCTCCTGTCTTCCCTGAGCTTGCTGCCTGCGCTGGGGTGCCCGATCGACGGTGGCCAAGCCAACAGCACGGGACCCGTGACCGCGGACGAGGGTTCGTCTTCGGGCGCGAGTGAGACGGGGAGCGACGGCGAGAGCGAAGATCGTGGTTCAACGTCGGAGGACAGCGAAGCCGACGCGACCGCTGAATCCGAAGGCGACACGGCAACGACAGCGATGGAGACTTCGGACACCACGAGCCACGGAAGCACCGAGGAAACTGCGAACACGACCTCGGGCAGCGGCGGCACGTCGGAGGAAGACGCCACCTCGGTCCCAGACGACGAGAGCACGGGCGAAGAGCCGCCGCCCGCCTGCACGCCGGTCGGTAGAGCCCACAACCCCCTGGTCACGCACATTTTCACGGCGGACCCGAACGCGGTCACGTACGGCGACCGCGTCTATGTCTACGTCTCCCACGACGTCGACGGCCAGGAGAACTTCGACATGGTCGACTACCGCGGGTTCTCGTCCTCGGACATGGTGAACTGGCAGGACCACGGCGTGCTCATCCACGCCGACAGCCTGCCTTGGGCGACGAACCTGTACGCGCCGGGGGCGTGCTCCAAGGACGGGAAGTACTACCTCTACATTCCCAACTCCGGCAGTGGTATCGGAGTCGCCGTCGCGGACGACCCGGGGGGACCGTTCGTCGATCCGCTCGGGTCGGCGCTCGTCACCAAGAGCACCCCGGGCGTGACGGACGTGGACTGGCTCTTCGATCCCGCCTGCTTGGTCGATGACGACGGCCAAGCCTACCTCTACTTCGGCGGCGGTCCGGAGGGAACGGGGGACAACGGTCGCGTCATTCGCCTTGGCGACGACATGATCAGCCTCGAGGACGCCTCGGCGACGACGATCGTCATGCCGGGGTTCTTCGAGGCCGCGCACCCGTTCAAGCACGAAGGCACCTACTACCTGCAGTACTCCTCGGACTTCAGCGCGAGCCATGGCGCAGCGCTCGAGTACATGATGAGCGCCGACCCCATGACCGGGTTCGAGCATCAAGGGGCGCTGCTACCCAACGCGGCGATCAACCGAAACAACAACAACCATGGCTCGCTCGTCGCATTCATGGGTCACACGTATCTCTTCTACCACGCTCGCAAGCTCGAGCAGGAGCTCGGCGTCGACAAGGTGAACAACCGCAGCGTCGCCCTCCAGGAGGTGACCTTCTCGGCAGACGGCAAGATCGTCCCCACGACCATGAGCACCGACGACTTCACCGTCGAACAACTCCGTTGCCTCGATGGCTTCGAGGAGGTCCAAGCGGAAACGCTGGCGGTCGAACACGGCGTCGAGGTCGAAGGACGCGCGGGTGAGACCGTCCACGTCGCCGCCATCCATGACGGTGACTGGATCGGCTACTCCCAGGTCGACTTCCGCGCAGGCGCGACACAACTCGTCTTGCAGGTCGCGGCCCAGACGGGCGGGGCGACCATCGACGTGCACATCGATGGCTGCCTCACGGGGGATCCCGGTACATCGCTTGGAACCTGCCAAGTCGCGGCGACTGGGGGCCGCGAAACCTACGCGGCCCTCGCTTGCACGATCGCCGACACCGCGGGCGCACATGATCTCTGTCTGCGATTCTCCGGGGATCCCGAGTTCACCATCGATTCCTGGCACCTCGAGTGACCTCGTGCGGCTTCGACCCCGGACCACCTCCGCGTCAGCCTTCGGAGTCGCGACGTGGCGCGGCGTCCAGCGGTGCAGGCGGTTCGTCGGGCTGGACCAGCATGGGGCGATGGATCGCCCCGCCGCTCGGCTGTAGCCCGATCACCCGGAGCAGCAGCGCTCGCCGTCCGACGCGGACCGTCGCGAAGATCCTGTGCAGCAATAGGGCGCCTACGACCACGGCCAGCGCCCGAGCGACCGTGGTCGACGCGAACACGAGCCGAGGATCGACGAGCCATGCGAGCAATACCCCTCCCCCGAGGCTCCCAACCAGCTGCGCGACACCATTGACCATGGTCTGCAAGGTGTAGGCACGGGGGCGCTCCGACGGATCGTTGAGCTCGAGCACCAACGCAAAGAAGGCGACCTCGTGCGCCGCCCATGAGAAGCCCGACAATCCCTGAGCGAAGGCCACGCCCACCGTGCCTTCGACGAACAACCACGGCAGAGGAACGATGGCGAGCAGCACGAGCGTGAGCCGGTACGTGGCCGCGGCCCCATAGCGATCGAGCGCCTTCCCCCAACGTGGCATCGAGACGACCTTGACGAGGACCAGGACCGCGCTCACGGCCGTGAACTCGACGTAGCTGAACCCGAGATCCTCGAGCATGTACGGCGTGAAGAACGGCGACCCGATATAGACCGCGAAGTAGACGAACCCGCCCACGAGCAACAACCGGTCGCCCGCGCGCCGCCAGTGCGGCACCATCGAGAGGTTCGTCGCGACGGGTGCCGCTGCGGGCCGACCTTCCGGGGTGAGGGCGATGAGCGTGGCGCTCACGGACCGGGCCAAGCCCCCCAGCAAATAGAGGAGCGCGAAGCCCTGCCCCCCTCGCGTCGGAGACTCCAAGCCTTGGAGCACCGCGCCTCCGACCAGCAGCACCCCGAAGCTCACGATCTGCACGGCCCAGGTACGTCGTGAAAAGTAACGCCCGCGGATCCGTGCTGGCACGAGATCCCCCATCCAGGAGGACCACGAAGCCCCATGCAGCTGTCCGCTCAGGTGATACGCACACACGAGCGCGATGAACCGCGGGAGTGTGCCTTGCGCCGTCCATTGCATCCACGCCGTGAGGAGCAGCACGGCAGCCTGACAGCTCGCGCCGGTGACGACCACCGGACGCCGCCGCCCTGCCCAACGCAGGAGCCACAAGCCGATCCACGCTCCGATCGCTCCGGCGGCCAGCGGGAGGCCGACCAACAAACCGACCTCGACGGACGTGGCCCCCATGCGCACCCCGTCGGCGACGAAGTACAGATCCGCGAGCCCGAACATGATGGCGTAGGCCACACCTTCCACGAGCGAGCGACGCATGGCGAGGCGCGTCGATCTGCGGTCGAGAGCGCGTGGAGACATCGATCTTTGGCGGGTGTAGCACGCTTGCGGTCGATGTTCGCCGCTTTGTTCCGCGCCCGGAGCGATCTCGATAACATGTCCCCGTGAGGCCTACGTCGACGCTCTTCCGGTTTCTTGTTGGACCCTCCGCCGCAATGCTCTTGGGCTGTCCGGACGACACCGTCTCACCTCCCGCGGCCACGTCAGGGAGCACCGGGTCCTCCACGTCCGGGACATCGACCGGAGCCGGGACGACGGGGACGGCGGGGAGCTCGGGCTCGACCTCGGACACGGCGGCCACCACCTCGAGCGGCACATCAGGGGCCACCTCGGAAGGGTCCGCGACGCTCGCAATGGACGGTTCGAGCACCGCTGGCACGCAGAGCGAGAGCGAGAGCGGAGGCTCGGGCAGCACCGGCGCCCCATCCGGCAACTGCGGGACCTTCTCGTGTTCCGGTCACAGCGCCTGCGTCGTCACCGATGCCGGGCCGGCTTGCGTGTGCGACGAGGGCTACATTCCAAGCCCCGACGATCCGGAGCTCTGCATCGTGGACACCCACTGCGTCGTGCTGCGCGGCCTCGGACACGCGACCTGTCGGTTCGTTGCCGATGGGCCACCTGCAGTCGGCCTGTTCTTCGCGGCCGACTACTGCTCCGGGACCGCGGTGCTACCGGAAGACCTCGCAGCGCTCACGGGTGCAGACCCCGAGGATCTCGCGTCGGCGTTCGTCGTCCGCGAGAACGATCGGGACGTCGCGGAGAACCCGGAGTCGTACGCGACGATCCTCGAGAAGGACGTCGAGTCGTACGTCACGCTGGTCCTCGACGTCTCCGCCTCCGTCACGCAGAGCGAAGACCTCCCGGCGTTGATCCAGTCGATCCGCCAGGACCTGCTCGCTCCGCTCGAACCCGGGCCAGGCGAGGCCCCGGTGTACTTCACTCTGTTCGTGTTTGGCGACGGCGCCGTCCGGCTCGTCGACGCCACGACCGACCTCGGTCGCGTCGACGCTGCGCTCGCGGAACTGCAGGCGAATCCAAACGGCGTGTACAGCTTGGCGCTCGGACCGAATGGGACCGACCTGTTCCGTGCGACGAAGTTCGGCGTGGAGGAGACCGAGCGCCTCCGCGACCTCCGGCACATCGTCTCCAAGGGCGGCGTACTCACCACGGGGACCGTGGTCGTCGTCACCGACGGCCGCGACGAATCCAACCTGGATCCGAGCATCATTCCTCAGACCTCCACGAGCGTGGTCTCCATCGGAGTCAGCTACGCGATCCGTGACGAGGAGCTTCAGCTCATCGGCACGAGCGGCTCGATCCTCGCGCCGGAGGTCTCCGACTGGCAGAGCGCGTTCCAAGAGATCGGCGCGCGCGTGGACGAATACCCCGAGCGCACGTATCTGCTCGGATACTGCAGCTCCGCCAACAGCGGCGAGGCCGTAGTGAGCGTGAGCGTCGCCGCACAAACGCTCACATTCAGCGGTAGCGTCAGCTGCAACTTCAACGCCGACAACTTCTCACCGCTCGCCCTCTCCTGCGACGCCTCGTACTTCGCCGATGAATGCGAGGCCAGCGATTGCGGGGGGATCAGCGCGTGTGGAGCGTGCGCGGACGATGAGTGCTGCGCCGCCGGGCAATGCATCGCACCCACGACGTTCGAACCGTGCTCGGACGACGATGGCTACTGCCGCGCCGACGGAGAGATCTGCGTGGAAGTCGAAGCCGAACCCGAAGGCGCCAGCGGAAGCACCGGCGAGGTCCCGGACGACGCGGAGCATCGCTGCGAAGCGCCTGCTGCTTTGGACGCGCCATGCGACCCCGGCTGCGCCCCGGGGACCGGCTACTGCCTCATCGATCCGGAGGATCCCGAGGACGAGGGGGTCTGCGTCCCCGTGTTCGCGTTCCACGATCCCTGCGAGGTCGCCGAGCAGTGCCCCACCCTGCACTGCCAATCGCTCAAACCCGAGAATCCGCTCCAACCGACCCGTTGCCTCGCGGCCGCGGAGGTCTACGACGTCTGCGAGGGCGACATCGCGGTCTGCGAGGCGGGCAGCTACTGCGCATCGGTTTGCACACGCAAACTCGACCCCCTGGAGGCCTGTAGTGATGGGTCGCAATGCGCTTCGGGCTACTGCGCCGAGCTCGGCTCCGGCAGCAAGGTCTGCCTCGAGACGGAGGCTTGTTTCTTCACGTGGTCCGAGAAGCTCGGCGCTCCGTGACCCGGGCCGACCCATCCGGGGCTCGAGGAACGGCAAACGCACGCGCAGGAGACGGCGCAGGATCGGGGGCGGCTCGAGGTGCCCGATTCTCCTTGTTTTCCGGGACATCGTGATCCACTCGACCGACGTCGCAGCGAGGGATCGCGGGATGTCGCGGATCGAGCTTCGCCGCGACCGCGATCGCGATCACTCGTTGTTCATCACTGCCAACCGATGAGGCTTCAGCGTTGCCACACGCGGCCCTAGTGTTGGCGTGATGGGGTGTAAATTCGTGATGCGTTGTGCGCGGGACCTCGAAATTACCCGGCCTCCTTCGGAACGTCTCCGCTAGACTGGGGGCGTGGGGCATCAATGAGAGTTCGAGCTTGGATTTTTGGAGCGACCGCGGTGGCCTTGAACGGCTGTTCTCAAGCGAGTCCAGGGGCGGCCGACGACTGGAGCGAGGCGGGTAGCGGGATCACCGTCGGTGACGAGGGCCCTGAAAGCAGCACCTCCGGCACCGGGGAAAGCACAGAGACCGCGGAAGAGACCCTCGAAGGCGACACCGTCCGGCTGGACGTCGGCAACGACCCGAGCACCGGGGAAGGCAGCGACGTCTGCGGAGATGGGATCTTGACCTCCGGCGAGGCTTGCGACGACGGTAACGCGGATGACGGCGATGGGTGCTCCGCAGACTGCTTGCTCGTGGATCCCGGCATGCTTTGCAGTCCTCCCGGCACGTTGTGCCGAACCGTCGCCCGCTGCGGCGATGGATTCGTCGCCGGACCGGAGCTGTGCGACGACGGCAACGAGGAGGACGAGGACGGCTGCGACCGGTTGTGTAAGACCGAGACCGGGTACAAATGCGAGCCCAATGCCGACAACCTGAGCGAATGCAGCCGCACGGAATGCGGTGACGGCGTCCCCGAAGGCAGCGAAGCCTGCGACGACGGCAACCTCGACCCGCTCGATGGTTGCGACGAGGTGTGCCAGGTCGAGCCCACCTGCCCGGGCGTGGGCGGTTGCACCTCCACCTGCGGCGACGGACTCCTGCTTGGCGAAACCGAGCAGTGCGACGACGGCAACCAAGTGAGCGGCGACGGTTGCTCGGATACCTGCCAGGAGGAAGATGGCTTCACCTGCACCCAGAACTCCGAGGAGTGCGAAGAGATCGAAGGTGAATGCATCTTGCGGGTGAACGTCATCTACCGCGATTTCACGGCGACTCACCCAGATTTCGAACTCGAGGAGCAGAACGAAGAGCTCCACGATCTCGATGTCCTCACGACGGCGCAGCTCGCCCTCGACAAAGCTGACTGCATCACCAACGGTACCCCCTCCTCTTTGGGCCCCAACGGCCAGAAGGAGTTCGATCCGGTCGCGAAGACCATCCAAGGCATGGTCGAAGACACGCTCGACGAAGACGGCAAGCCGGTCGCCACCGACGTCAACTGCGGAGAACCAGAGGATTTCGCCGAGTGGTACCGCGACGTCCCCGGCACGAACTCGACGATCCACGACACCTTGGTGCTGTTCCCCAATGGCGTGGGCGGTTTCGTCAACCGCTTCGGCGAGGACGGCGAACAATGGGTCACCGAGCTGGCGACGCAGGTCAACGGCAACGTGGAAGACTGCGAAGACGACGGGTGCGAGCCCTGCCCCGATGCGCCCACGGCAGGCTGCGAGATCGAACGAACGGTCTTCGACGGCACCCCGCTGTTCTTCCCCATCGACGAACACGGGGACGAGCCGCGCTATGAGGCGCGCGTTCCCGAGCAGTATGGCTACAACGGATGGCCGGCCGAGAGCGAGGTGCTCGGAAACGCAGTCGAGCACAACTTCCACTTCACGAGCGAAACGATCTACTGGTTCGTCTACGACCCGGAAACCCCCGCGACGCTGGCGTTCACGGGCGACGACGACGTGTGGGTGTTCGTCAATGGCCACCTCGCGGTCGACCTCGGCGGCGTCCATGTGCCCATGGACGGCGAAGTCACCATCGACCCCTCGACCGCCGCCGATTTCGAGCTGGAAGAGGGCAAGGTCTATCGCGTCAATGTGTTCCAAGCCGAGCGCAAGCTCGAGGGTTCTTCCTTCCGATTGACCCTGTCGGGCTTCGAAACCGCGCGAACCTATTGCGAACCCGACTGTGGAGACGGCGTCGTGACGCTCGGGGAAGAGTGCGACGACGGGACGAATGACGGCGGCTACAACGAATGTGCGGAAGGGTGCGTCTTCGTCGAGTTCTGCGGCGATGGCAAGATCCAAGAAGAGTTCGAGAACTGCGACGACGGCAATTTCATCAATGATGACGAGTGCCCGGCGTCGTGCCGCCTCATCAGCATCGGATAATCATCCGATGTCGTTGGAGGGTCCATCGGGGCGCGCACTCCCGATGGACTCGAGACACGAGTGGTGAAGTCGCGCGGACGGAAACGCCGTCATCGAGCACCACTAGAGACACGACGGGGGGCGGTGGCCGCGAACGTCTCAGCGCCCACGAATGCGCGCTACCGCGGTGAGGCCGCTTCTGTGACGTGCGCGGTGGCGTTATCGGTGGGCCAAAAGGGCACCGAATCCCACCTATCTCGCGTACAGCGGCACGATCTGCGTTCGGAAGCCGTTTCGCGTCCGATACAATATGAAGCGTAGGACACCGAATGAGATTACGCGCTTGGATTTGGGGTGTGGCCGGGGTCGCGCTCAGCTCGTGCAGCAGCACGCCGCCCGGGAGCGATGTCTTCGGCTCGAGCTTGGGCAGCGGCAACGAGGGCAACGACGAGGGCTCGGGCGGCGAAAGCCAGAGCGGCGGCGCCGAAGCGGGCACGTCGGGCGGCACCGGTGAAGACGGAGGCGACGACGTGATCGAAGGCGGCAACGAGGACAGCGCGCACGGGCTGCGCCTCGATGTCGGCCACGGCCAGACCGGTGGCGGAGGCCCGGAGGTCTGCGGCAACGGCATCCTCACCTCGAGCGAAGCCTGCGACGACGGCAATACGGACGACGGCGATGGCTGCTCGGCCGACTGCCTGGAAGTCCTGCCCGGCATGGTCTGCAGTCCGCCAGGGACGCTGTGTCGCTCCCTGGCGCGATGCGGAGATGGCTTCGTGGCTGGCCCCGAGCTCTGCGATGACGGCAATCGCGAGGACGGCGACGGATGCGACGACCTCTGCAAAACCGAGATTGGCTACAAGTGCGAACCGGATGCCAACAATCGCAGCGTCTGCACGGAGACCACCTGCGGTGACGGCGAGCCCGAGGGCACCGAAGCCTGCGATGACGGCAATCTCAATCCGTTGGACGGATGCGACGAACGCTGCCAGAAGGAGCCCGAGTGCCCCGTCGTGGGCGCCTGCAGCTCGACCTGCGGAGATGGCCTGCTGCTCGGCGCGATGGAGCAATGCGACGACGGCAACAGCGTGAGCGGCGACGGCTGTTCGGACACGTGCCAAGAGGAACCCGGATTCACGTGTGCGCAGAACTATGAGGACTGCGAAGAAATCAACGACGAGTGCATCCTCCGCGTGAACATCATCTACCGCGACTTCACCGAGGATCACCCCGACTTCGAGCCGCCCGATACGTACGATTGCCTCACCGACGGGACGCCCGACGGACAAAACCCCGACGGCACCAACTACTTCGATCCCGACGAGAAGACGATCAAGAACATGGTCGCGGCGACGCTCGATGCCGACGGCAAGCCGGAGCACGCGACCGCCAACTGCTCCGACGAGGCGGACTTCCGCGAGTGGTATCGAGACGTCCCAGGCGTCAACACGACGTACCACGACACGCTCGTCCTGTTCCCCAATGACGAAGGCGGTTTCGTGAACCGCTACGGGGAGGAAGGAGAGCAGTGGGAGGCCGAGAACAACTCGATCATGCTGGTGGACCCCGACCTCTACGCCTGCATCGATGACGGCTGCGAGCCATGCCCTTGGAATCAGGAGCCTTACACCATCCAGGGCTGCACCCCGTCGCTCTTCTACTACGACGGCACGCCGCTCTTCTTCCCGCTCGACGGCCTCGGCGACGAGCCCGGGCACGAGGCCAAGATCCCCGAACAGTACGGCTACATCGGCTGGCCCTACGAGAGCGACGCGCTCGGCAACGACGCGCTCCACAACTTCTACTTCACGAGCGAGACGATCTACTGGTTCGTCTACGACCCGGAAACGCCCGCGACGCTCGCCTTCACCGGTGACGACGACGTTTGGGTGTTCGTCAACGGTCAGCTCGCGGTCGACCTGGGCGGGATCCACGTGCCCATCGACGGAGAGATCACCATCGATCCTTCGACGGCCGCAGACTTCGATCTGGAGCCGGGTGAAGCCTACCGGGTCAACGTGTTCCAAGCCGAGCGCAAGCAAGAGGGCTCCTCGTTCCGGCTCACGCTCTCGGGCTTCGAGACTTCGCGCAGCTACTGCGAACCCGAGTGCGGCGACGGAGTCGTCACCCTCGGCGAAGAGTGCGACGACGGCGTCAACGACGGCGGGTACGGCGAATGCGCGGCGGGCTGCGTCTTCGCCGAGTTCTGCGGCGATGGCGTGAGGCAAGAAGAGTACGAGACCTGCGACGACGGCAACTTCATCAACGACGACGCGTGCCCTGCCTCCTGCCGCATCATCAACGCGGGATGAGGACCCGTCGAAATAGACTTGCCGCGTGGCACCGCACTGCCCCACGATGGCGGCGCTGATCATCGGTCACGTGCCTGCAAAGACCTACCGCTTCGAGATCGACCGCGCCCAAGCAGGGGCGCGCGTCGACGCGTTCACCAAAGCGTCCATCCAACGCGCGACGGGCTTCGCCCTCTCGCGCGGAGAGCTCCGGGCGCTGTTCGGGAAGGGGAACGTCTTGCTCGGCGGCCGAGTCTGCGATCGATGTAGCGCACGCGTGACCCCGGGCAGCATCCTCGAGGTGAAGCTCGACTCCGAGCGCATGCAGGATGCCCGCGGCGAGCGTCCGTTCGCCACGGGATTCACGCTCACGAGCGCAGACATTCGCTTCGAGGACGACGATCTCCTGTTCGTGAGTAAGCCTTCCGGTCTCCTGACGCACGCGTCCACGCACCGCGATCGCGCCAACCTCTTCGATGCCGTACGGCGGTACCTCGGACCCCACGCGACGCCGGCGCTGCACCACCGCCTCGATGTCGATACCTCCGGATTGGTGCTCTTCACCAAACGGGCGACCCTCAACGCCGCCATCGCCACGCTGTTTTCCGAGCGCCTCATCGAGAAGGTCTATTGGGCGTGGGTGAGCCCATCGAGGCCGCTCCCGGCGTCGCCTTGGCGCGTCGAGAATCACCTCGGAGAGATCGCCCGGACGCCCTCGCGCTATGGGGCGGTGGAACGCGGAGGTCTCCACGCCGTGACCGAGTTCGACGTACTGCGACCACTCCCCGGCCGAGCGCTCGTCGGCGCGAGACCCAAAACCGGGAGAACCCACCAGATCCGCGTCCACCTCTCCGAGTGCGGGCTCCCAATCCTCGGGGATCGATGGTACGGCGGCCCCGCGGCGCCTCGGCTGATGCTGCATGCGCGTGGCCTCAACATGGTGCACCCCGGCACCGCCCAACCACTCGAGGTGATCGACGAGCCGCCCGAAGCCTTCGGCGCCGGGCAGTGACGGGCGCGTCAAGGTCTCTCGGGCTCGGAGGGCGCGGGCTCGGCTGGCGCGGGCTCGGCTGGCGCGGGCTCGGAGGGCGCGGGCCCAGCCGACTTCACATAGCGATCGAGCCACCGAAACGATTCCTCCAGGACGTGCAGCACGGATTCTCGCGCGACGTATCCGTGCGACTCGAACGGCAGGATCACGAGGCGCGCCGTCCCGCCGGTGCCCGCGATCGCCTGATACAGCCGTCGTGACTGCATGGGGTACGTCCCCGCATTCGAGTCGAGCTCGCCGTGCACGAGCAACAGCGGCTCATCGATCTTGTCGGCGGAGAACAGCGGCGAAACCTCGACGTACGTCTGAGGCGCCTCCCACAGCGTACGACGTTCGCTTTGGTATCCAAACGGAGTGAGCGTGCGGTTGTACGCCCCCGACCGGGCGATCCCCGCCTTGAACAGCTGCGAATGGGCGAGCAGGTTCGCGACCATGAACGCGCCATACGAGTGGCCCGCGATGGCAACTCGATCGCGATCGGCCACACCTTCCGCGACGACGGCGTCGACGGCCGCCTCGGCCGAGGCGACGACCTGCGCGATGAACGTGTCGTTCATCGTCTCGGGATCGCCCACGATGGGCATGGACGCGTTGTCCAGCAACGCGTAGCCGCGGGTCAGGAACATCAGCGGGGAGGTCCCTGCGAGCCGCGTGAACCGGCGCGGCGCGGCGCGGACCTGCCCCGCGGTGTCCTTGTCATTGAACTCCAGGGGGTACGCCCAAACGACGAGGGGGAACCGCTGTCCCGGCGTGGCCCCTGGCGGCAAATAGAGGATTCCCGAGAGGGCAACCCCATCCTTGCGGCGGTAGTTCAGGATCCGCTTCTCGATCCCCGTGAGCTCCGGATGAGGATCTTCGAAGTGCGTGAGACGAACTCGGTCACCGCCGTCCGTGACGACATAGTTGGGAACTTCCGTGGGCGACTCGCGGCGGAGCAGCATCCGCCCCTCGCGCGGGGGGCCGATGAAGTCCACGAACTCCTCGTGCGCCGCAGGATCCGACGCGAACATCCGCGAGGTCTGCCCGGTCTGGAGCGACATACGATCCACGAACGGACGCTCCCCATCCGCAGAGGCGCCAGCCCCCGTGAGATAGATCGCCCCGTCGTCGACGACCACCACGCGCGTGCCGTCCGTGCGCGTGGCGTAGATCGGGTCCCCGGGGTCGCCGTACACGTCCCGGATCGAGCGATCGACGAGGATCCGCGGCGGAAGGCCGCTCCCGAGCTCGTGGACACGGACGGTGGTCCACCTGCGATCGCGGTCGAACTCCCGCACGATCACTTGGCCGGAGATCTCCGTCCACGAGACGCCACGCAGACGTTGAGCCGTGCGCAAGAGCTCCTGCGGCGGGTCTTGGAACGGTGCTGCGAGGCGCATCACGCGATCGCGAAACTCGGCAGGCTTGTCCGGATCGCCCCCGTCGAGCGCCTCCCACCAGAGCACCGACGCCGGCTCCTGAGGATGCCAGGACAAGCTGCGCAACCCCGTCCGCACCCCGCCGATGGGGATCTCGTCCTCGAGCTCCTGCTCCGCCAACGATGCGACGAGCTTGCCATCGCGCAAGGCGATGACCTCGATGCTCCGCGGGAACCGGTAGTACGGAACCTCGTAGGAGAACGGCCGGCGTAGCCGATGGATCATTGCGTACTGGCCATCGGGGGACGGCTCGAAGTCCGTCACCATCGCCGGATCGCCGAGGAGGGTCGGCGTGTCCCCGACGAGCGTGACGACCGCGAGCTGGGCCGTGGCCAAATGCTCGAAGCGCGCTTCATCGGTGCGGTCCTTGAGCAAGTCCTGGTACGTGCGCAGCGTCGCTTTGCGACCCGCGGTGTCCTCGATCGTCGGCCCATGGGGGATCTCGGCCCGCGGCGGTAACGGAGCCTGATGCTCGACGCGCAGGCTCACGAGCAACGCGTCTCCGCCCGGCAGCCAAACGTATCCAGGCGCGATCGCTTCGCTGATCTGCGAGGCGATCCGCCGCGCCTTGCCTTCGAGCGCATCGCAGACCCAGAGATCGAGACCTTCGTCCTCCCAACGCAGGAACGCGACATGGCGCCCGGTGGGCGACCACGCAAACGACACCACCCGCGCGCCCACGGCACTATCGATGGGCCGCGGTACGGCGCCTTCGCGCAGCTCGAGCAGGTCGAGGGCTGCGAAGAACCGGGTGCGTCGAGCCGCGTGACGTTTGGGATCGATCCGCAAGCCCGCCAGGCGCTCGAACGGTTGCGCGATGTCGGCGACGGAAGGCATCGCGCTATACGTCGCGAGCACGGCCTGCATCCCGTCGGGTCGGAGGACCAACCTCGGTGTTGGCAACGCGTCCACGATGCGGGTCACCGCGGCATCGGGCGCCTCATACCCCAGAAGCGGCGCGGGCTCGACCGAAGGAGGGTTCACCTGTGCTCCGGGGGGCATGGGCGGCGCGGGAATCTGCTCTTCCACAGGTGGGGGCACGGGGGCACGGCAAGCGCCCACGGCCAAGCACGCGATGCAGGCGAGCCAGCGCGTGCCCCTACGTGACTTCCGCTGCAGCACGTCAAAGATCGCCGAGCCCCGTTTCGAACGCCGCGCGCAAGTCGTTGCCCTCGACGCGCAAGAGCGCCTCGCCCTCGCGACCCACCACGATCCCGCCGGACCCGGCCTGGGCCCCGACGCTGCCCACGTGGATCGCCCCTGCGGCCCCGAGCTCGAACTCCGATCCGGGGTTCGCGGTGAACAGGATCCTCCCGCACCCCTCGGCGAACAACAGCGTGAAGAGATCACCTTCGAGACCCGCGAGGTCGAGCTCGAGCCAACGGTCGGACGCAAGGACGACATGAGCCAGCGCGACCGCGAGGCCTCCCCGCCCGCACACGTGGGCGGATCGCACGACGCTCGCGTCCCGCAGCTCCGCGAAGCGCTGGTAGATGCCCGCCAGCGCGGGGAGATCGGCGCGCGGAGCGAGGCCGCCCTGGTGTCCCAGCATGCGCAAGACCTCGCTGCCCCCAAGGCCCAGAGGCGCCGGCGTGAGCAGCCACAGTTGCTCGCCCTCACCGCGCGGCACGAGCGTGAGCGCCCGGCTCACCGAAGTGAGCTGTCCCATCGCGCTCACGAGCAACGTCGGGGGGATCGAGATCTTGACGCCCTCGAGGTGGGCGTCGTTCTTCATGGAGTCCTTGCCGCTGATGAGCGGCAACCCGAACGCCTCGCATGCGTGCCGCAGCCCACGGCAACACTCGACCAGCTGCGCCAACTTGTGGGGTCCATCGGGGGTGCGATCGCTGAGGACGGGATCGGGCCAGCAGAAGTTGTCGAGGGCCGCCATGCGGTCGTAGCGGGCACCTGCGCAGAGCAACCGGCGCACGGCCTCGTCTACGGCGACCTCGGCCATGGCCCGCGCGTCGACATCGGACACGAAAGGATGGACCCCCTCCGCCAGGATGACGCCCTCGGGCCGCCCATGACGGACGCGCATGACGGTCGCCGTGGAGGGCACGTCGCGATGCGAGCCGAGCAACGGCTTGACTACGGAGAGGCCTTTGACCTCGTGGTCGTACTGCCGTGCCCGCGACTGCCCGCTCGCCAGGTTCGGCCGTCCCATCAGTCGGACCCACGTCTGCGCGATGGTCTTGGGTTCCGACCACGTGCGGCAAAGCTGCGGATCGAGGTCCGCCGGGATGGGACCTCCGAGCCGCGCGCGCAAGGGGGTGCGCGGGAGCCCCTCGTGGAGGAACTCGAGTTCGAGGTCCACCGCGACTTCGTCGCCATACGTCACGACGAGGCGACCGTCGTCGGTGAACGAGCCGAGCACCGTGGCCTCCACCTCTCGCCGTTTGGCGAGCGCCATGAAGGCCGCGAGACGATCGGCCGGAACGGCGATCGTCATGCGCTCCTGCGCTTCACTGATCAAGATCTCCCAAGGCGCCAACCCAGGGTACTTGAGGGGGGCGAGCGCGAGATCGATGCGCGCTCCGCCGGTGAAATCCGCCATCTCGCCGATGCTGCTCGAGAGGCCGCCCGCGCCATTGTCGGTCATGCCGCTCATGAGCCCGGCATCGCGGGCCTCGGCCAACATGTCGAACATCATCTTCTGGGTGATCGGGTCGCCGATCTGCACCGCCTGCACGGGGGACTCTTCGTTCAACTCGACGCTCGAGAACGTCGCGCCATGAATGCCGTCCTTGCCGATTCGCCCCCCCAGCATCACGACGTGGTCGCCGACGCCGACCCACTTGACGTGGGTCGGCCGCTGCGCCCGCTCCACGGGCATCGCCGCCACGGTCCCGCAGAACACGAGCGGCTTTCCGAGGTAGCGCGCGTCGAACAGCTCGAACCCCCGACTGTAGGGGATCCCAGACTGATTCCCACCGTCGACGACACCACGATGCACGCCATCGCGAAGGCGCCGGGGGTGCATGAGACCGGCGGGGAGCGAGCCGTCGTAGGTGGGCTCTCCAAAACAGTATCCCCAAACGTTGGTGAGGAGATCCGCCCCCAAGCCAGTCCCAAAACTATCTCGATTGACCCCTACGATGCCCGTCATCGCACCGCCATAGGGATCGAGCGCCGATGGTGAGTTGTGGGTCTCGACTTTATAGACGAGGTGGGTCTCCTCCGTGAACCGCACGACGCCGGCATTGTCATGGAAGACGGACACGAGGAACGGCTCGTTCTGCGGGTCGAGCCCCTGTTCGCCGCGCTTCGCCTCCACCGCCTCCGTCGCGCCCCGGATGTACGTCCGGAACAAGCCGCGCTCGATTCGTTCCACGCTGCCGTCGTCGTGCTCGAACTCGATGGGCGCCGCGAAGATCTTGTGCTTGCAGTGCTCGCTCCAGGTCTGAGCGATGCACTCGAGTTCAGCGTCGGTCGGATCTCGGCCGAGCGCGCGGAAATGCTTGGCCACCGCCTGCATCTCCACCAAGTTGAGCGCCAACATACCGCGACGTGACAGCTCGACGAGCGCTTCGTCACTTGCGTCGCGAAGGGCGACCTTCGAGACGGTCGGCGTCGTGGTTGCACCCGCGCGCGGGACCGTGAGATCCACCCCCCTGGGCAACGTATCGATGCGTGCGTCCTCGATGAGTGGGTTGAACAGCAGCTTCTTGGCGGCATCGAGCAGGCGCTCGGGCGTCAGCCCCCACACCAGGTAGAGCGTGCTCGAATAGCAGTGCCCCCGGAGCGTACGGCCGAGGCGATCTTCGGCCGCTCGCTTGGCGCTCGCGCCGACGCTGTCGGTGACGCCGGGGCGAAACGTCACGGACAAAAGCAGCGGCCGATCGTCACCCAAGTCATCGGGTAGGCAGCCGAGTGCCCCCACTTCGGAAACAGGGTCGACGAGAGCGTCCACGACGGACTCGGCTTCCGCGGTAGAAACACCGAGATCCAGGTGGAAGACCTTGCGGCGGCGTACTCGTCCCGCCGTGAGCCCAAGCCACTGCCTCAAGCGCTGTTCGACCTGCCCCGCGAGAGCGTCGGGCAGTTCGGGGCGCATTTCGATCTCGACCCGCTGGATCGCCACGCGGTAGGGGTGCCTGTCGGGCCCCGGCGCTGTCAAGCACGGCTTTCCTCCGCTTTCCAAACGGTGCTCTTGACAGCCCCCCCCCAGCAGCTCAACATTCTCCACAAGGGTGGGTCAGCGATCGCTGTCTAGCCTGGACATTTTCGTCGGCTCGTGGACCGCAACTGGCCGATTTCCTACAAGCTCCGCTGGGGAGACTGACTCCGCCGGGGAGTTTGCTCCGCCGGGGCAAGTGGGGCTCCTCCGGGAATCGAACCGGATCCCCCCCGGGCCGGCGCAAGAAACAACAAAACGTGACGAGATTCCTCAAATGCGCGTGCGCGCACGGGAATCCGCTGTGTGGACTTCATCTAGGAATGACGCATGGGGCAAGCTGAACCGATCCCCACCGAAAACGAGAGTGCTGATAACGCTTGGGCCGAGTCTTTGCGCGAGGTCATGCGCGAGGTCATTGCTTCCCTGCCCGATCACGCCACCCTGGGCGAGCTGGTCGATGCCGCACGGAAGAATCCTGCGATGGCGTCGGTCCTCGACCTCTTCACCGTTGCAGAGCTGATCGAGACCGCCAAGAAGCGACCCAAGCGCCCCATCGTCGCGGCCGTAACCGACTCGGAACCGGTCATGGAACTCGACACCCCTGCCGTGATCCGGCGCCGCGCCGATGTACCGGACGGAGACCTTCGAATCCTGCGCTGTCTCGCTCAACGCGGACCCCAGCGGGAGTCGGATCTCTCGATGGTTGCTCATCTCACGACCGAGCAACTCCGGATCATCCTTCGACACCTGCGTACGAAGGGCTACGTGCACGTGGAGGGCAGCGGCCTCAAGCGCCGCTTCAAGATCACGCGGCACGGCAGCGGCTATCTCCGTAAGCAGTAGAGGCGAGGGGGACAACCGCCCCTTCCTGCTCGCGTCTAGAACGACGCAGCAGGAAGGCGTGGGCTTCGCGTGGCGCGAGCGGACCCGAGGCCCCCCGCGTTGGGGGGTTGGGGGCCCGCGGGTCCCGTGTTCCGATCAGCCCGCGGCAGGGATCTGGGTCTGGATGATGCCGGTCAAGCAATCGATGGCGGCCGAGTAGTCGTCGTCGCAGATCGACTCGATGCAGCAGCGAATCTCGGTCTCGCCGTCGTCCTTCTCCACGTTGAGGGATTCGCAGACTTCCTTGATCCGCACGGGGGGGATCGCTTGGCCCGTGAACCCACCCGCCGCATCTCCGCCCGTGCATCCTGGGCCGACGCCGAACAGGTACTGCTTCTCCGCGGCGACGTTGCCATCCGCGACGTACTCGTCGGGGAGGATGTCCCCATCCGGATACTCGCCCTCGATCCAGTCGCGATAGACGAGATCGAAGACCCCGCCCGCGGTGGGCTGGAACGGCGGCTCTTCGTTGTGCTCCGTGACCTCGGGGACCCCGAGGATCCCGAGCATGATCACGTCCTTGCCGCTATCGGCCAGGGCCTGGAGATAGCCGATATAGCGCGACGTGGGCTGCATCATGCCGTTGTCCGAGGAGACGCACGACTCGTAGACGCCGTCGCCTTCTTCATCGGTGCAGTTCACCCCTGCGTTCCAGCAGATGGCGCTCGTAGGACTCGTCTGCATGTTGTCATCGGACGGGTCGATCTCTTGGAAGTCCTCGTTCATCAGGACCGAGTAGTCCTTGATCGAACAATCTGCTTCGTCCGTGACGATGGCGATCGCGAGCAGGGCATCTGGCCGCAGGAACCCTTGGTCGCCCTCGTTCCAATCCGCATCCCCATTGAGCGCTTGCAACATGGTCTCGAGCGGCGACTCGTAGCCGCAGCCGTCGATGCCTTGCGGGCCGATGCACGAGAGCGCTTGCGCGACAGCGCTGTCCTCCATGTCATCGCCGTCGAGATCGGTCGGGGTCACGGAGTCCGGGATGTTGTCGCCGGAGGGATTGAACCAGATGTAGGGCACGCCCTCGGGCTGCGCGTCAGGATTGCTGCACACGTTCGTACACGCATCGAACTCGACGGGAGACTCGCCCATCGGCGTGGGCAAGCCCGTGAAGCGCTCCTCGCGTTCCAGACACGCGGTGGAGATCGGGGCGCCCTTGGCCGGAATGGCCCCCTTCTCCTCGGCGAATGCATCGCAGAGCGGGTTCCCGAAATCGGTCGTCGTCACCATGATGTGGACGTCCGTATTCGCGACGTTGCCGTTGAGGTCGGTCAGGTTCTCGAGCCGGCGAATCAGCCGCGGGAAGTTGCGCGCGAGGTTTTCCTGCTCGACGGCCATCGTGCCCGAGTTGTCGATGACGAAGAGGAGGTCGATCTGGTTTGGGCACTCGAGGTCACCGGTCCGACAGCTCGAGGTCTCGTTCATCATGACATCGAGGCGAGGCGCACTCTCGGCCTCGTCGGCGACCTCCGCTTCGCCGCTCGTGGTGCTGGTGCCTTCTTCGCTGGCCTCGCCGCTGCTCTCCTCGTTCTCGTCGCCGGCCGTCGTGATGTTGCTCGCGTTCGTCCCGCCTTCCGAACCCGGAGGGGCCTGCGTCTGGCAGGAGATCAGCGAATAGCCGGCGAGTGCGGCCAGGACCGGTATCCAATCAAGTCTTTTCATTGCGTGCGAACCCTTCGAACCTCACGGCTCCCGGGAAGCCCGGTGGCGCCGGCGCGAATGCAGCGAGAGTACCACGGCCGCGCGAACGCTGTCCCACGATCCCGCCGCGCGAGGGCGCAATGCAGGGGGCCCTCGTGGCGAGAGCCACTCCTGTTGCCAGCATGGTTGGCGCGTCCCCGCGTGCCGCGTCGCCCTCGTTTTCGACGATGGGACGTCGCGCGGCACGGATCGTGGGGCCCCGTACGCGCCGGGCGTGCGCGACTACAGCACGAAGTTGACGAGGCGCCCCGGCACGACGATCACCCGACGGGGTTCGGTATCCCCCAATCGCTTGCGGATCTCATCGCTTTGGCGCGCGAGAGCCTCGAGCTCGGCCTTCGAGGCGTCTTTCGGCGCCAGGATCTCGCCTTTGCGCTTGCCGTTGATCTGGAGCACCAAAGGAAAGGCGTCCTCGTGCAACAGCGCCGGGTCTGCCGCCGGCCACGGCTCGTGCGTCAACGTCCTGGGATAGCCGAGCGCCGCCCAGACTTCCTCCGCAAGGTGCGGGGCGAACGGAGCGAGGAGCAAACAGAACTGGGCTCCCGCGTCACGCGCCAGGGGTTCCGAGGCGTCGGCGATGTCGCGAACGAACACCATGAGCGACGCGATCGCAGTATTGAAAGCGAAGCGGTCGATCCGTTCGGTCACCTCGCTGATCGTTTTGTGAAGCAGCTTGCGCTGCCGGAGCGACCCTTCACCGGGCGATAGCTCCCGAAGCGCGCCCTCCTCCGTGAAGAACAGCCGATGCGCGCGCTGGAGGAACCGATGCACCCCCGTGAGACCCGAGGTCTGCCACGGAGCGCTCTGCTCCAGCGGACCCATGAACATCTCATACACGCGGACCGAATCCGCCCCGTACAGGCGAACCACCTCGTCGGGATTCACGACGTTGCCGCGGCTCTTGGACATCTTGTCCCATTGGATGTCCAGAGGCTCGCCCGTGTCCCGCGCGAAGTGCTGGTCTACGCCATCGATCTCTCGCGTCTCCACGGCACCAGGGAGGAACACGACCTTCTTGCCTTCGGCGTCGCGACGCCCGTCCCGCGGGAGGTACGTCGCTCCGAGCAACATGCCCTGGTTGACGAGGCGCTTGAAAGGCTCGGGCTCGGACACGAAGCCGAGATCGAACAACACCTTGTGCCAGAATCTGGAGTAGAGCAGGTGCGTCGCCGCGTGCTCGATACCGCCGACGTAGAGGTCCACCGGCATCCAGTAGGACTCGGCGGCCTCCGACCACGGGACCGCGTCGTTGCGTGGATCGACGTACCGCAGGTAGTACCAGCAGCTCCCCGCCCACTGCGGCATCGTGTTGGTCTCGCGCAGGGAACCATCCGGCATCGCCCGCCAGGTCTCCGCACGGGCGAGTGGCGGCTCGCCATCTTCGCTCGGGTCGTAGTCGGGCACCGCAGGCAACGCGACCGGGAGTGCACTCTCCTCGATGGGCGCGACGCTGCCGTCGGGGCGGTGCACCAGCGGAAACGGCTCGCCCCAGTAGCGCTGGCGAGAGAACAACCAGTCGCGAAGCTTGTAGGTGATGGTCTCGCGTCCGCACCCGCGCTGCTGCAGCTCCCGCACCATCGCTCGCTTCGCGGCGTCCGTCGGCAAGCCTTCGATGCACGGAGAGTCGACTGCGCGTCCGGTTCCGACGAACGCTTCCCGCGCGACGTCCCATGCCTCGTGCTCGGGCGCGACGACCTGCCGGATCGGGAGCTCCATGGCGCGTGCGAATGCATGGTCGCGCTCGTCGTGCGCGGGCACGGCCATGATCGCACCGGTGCCGTACCCGGCGACGACGTAGTCCGCGATCCAGATCGGCACGAGGTCCCCCGTCAGCGGGTGGATCGCCCGAGCCCCCGTGTCTGCGCCGGTCTTGACCCCGCTCGCGGCCTCCGAGATGCGTTCCCGCTCGGTGCGGCGCTCGGTTCGGGCGATGTACTCTCCGATCGCCTCGCGGCACGCGTCCGTCGTGATCGCCAAGACCCACGGATGTTCGGGAGCGAGCACCAAATACGTGGCCCCATAGAGCGTGTCGGGCCGGGTCGTGAAGACTTCGATGACCTTGTCGTGGCCCGCGACGCGGAACTCGATCGTGGCGCCCTCGGAGCGTCCAACCCAGTTGCGCTGGATCTCGAGCACGTGCGGCGGCCAATCCAGGCCCTCCAGATCCTCGAGCAGGCGATCGGCGTACTCCGTGATCCGCAGCATCCACTGCTTCATGGGGCGCCGGATCACCTCGTAGCCTTCCTCGACGCGATCCGCGACCTCCTCGTTCGCCAGCACCACGCGCAGCCCGGGACACCAATTGACCGGGGCTTCCTCGAGGTACGCCAGCCTCCGCGAGTCCCGATACGCCGTGACCTCGGCCTCGCCTGCGGCGGCCACGGACGGCGGAATGGGGAGCGCCTCGATCGGCCGAGCCTTGCGAAGCTCCCGATCGTACCAGCTACCCCAGAGCTTCAAGAAGATCCATTGCGTCCACTTGTAGTAGCGCGGATCCGTCGTGTTGATCTCACGGCTCCAATCGTAGGAGAAGCCGAGCCGCCGCAGCTGCGTACGGAACTTCCCGCTCGTGCGCTCGATCACGGTGGCCGGGTGCTCGCCCGTCTTCATGGCGTGGCGCTCCGCAGGCAGCCCGAACGCGTCCCAACCCATGGGATGCAGGACGTTGACCCCGCGCATCCGCTTGTAGCGGGCGATGATGTCCGTGGCTGTGTAACCGACGGCGTGACCGACATGCAATCCATCGCCTGACGGATACGGGAACATGTCGAGCACGTAGAATTTGGGGCGCTCCGGGTCGACTTCCGCGCGAAAACACTGGTGCTGCTCCCAATACGCCTGCCACCGTGCTTCGATGACTTGATGGTCGTACGCCATGGTCGGCGCACGCTAACACAAGCGGGCCGAAGCGGACGGATTCGCGCACACGACGCCCCGCGTGCCGTTCGAACGGACGCGACGTCTGGCCGTTTCCGGTTTAGCCTGCCCCCAGACCCATGCGGACGCTCGCCAACACGCTGCTTCTGTTCGCCCTCATGGTGACGGGTTGCACCTCGAAGGTGAGCCAGTGCAACCGCCTCATCGATGCGATCAACCTTCACGCGACCGACCTCGCCAACGCGATCGAGTCGCTCGCCGAGATCGACACCAAGCCCGAGGTCGCGGCGGAGTTCGCTTCCGTGATCGAGAACGCGCAATCGTCGATCGAGAAGCTCGAGGTCCGCGACGAGAGAGTCGCAACGTTCGCGGTCGAGTATGGCGCCCTGTTGGCGGAAGCCAAGACGCTCGGGACCTCGCTCCAAGGCGCCCGAAGCGACGACCAGAAGCGCGAGGCCGTGATCGCGAGCGCAGCCAAGGTGGTCGCCATGGAAGAAGCGATCGTCGCGAGCGTCAACGCCTACTGTCAGGCGGAGTAGGACACGACGACATGCTTCGACCCTGACCGGGGCCGACGCGGCGAGCCTCCGCTGGTGTATCGTGGAGGAGACGGATGATGTTCGATCCGCTCGCCGATCCTTGGGGCACCGCCCTGCTCACGCAAGGCACCATCGTCGTCGCTTCGGGTGTGGGGGCCTTGGTCCCGGCACTCCGCCGCGGCGGCGGCTGGTTGCTCGGACTCTCGCTCGTCGGGTTCCTCGGGACCGCGGTCGCCGGAGCGTGGGTCCGCGTGCAGGCAGACCACGTGGGGCCTCCGGTTGCCGGAGCCATGGCGGCGCCGGAGCGCCACTTCGTCGCCGCCCAAGAGCCCAAAGCCTCGGGTCCAACGCAGCACGAGGCCCCACCCGACACACCCCGCGACGCAGAGCCCCCGTCGCAGGCGGTGGCGCCCCCGATCTCCGCCCCGGTCACGGCCCCGAGCGATCCGGAGCAGGTGCGGCTCGAAGCTCGACGCGCGCTGCACGAGGGCAAGCGCGTCGCGACCGACGAAGATCTCTGCATCGACGCGGCCGCGGTCGCTGCGGCATGGCAGTTGGTGGCCGCGATCCCGAGCGACGTGTACAGCGCCAAGGCGCAGGTCATCGCCGAGCGCCTCGAAGCCTGCCGCAAGAAGGTGCTCTGGACCTTGCGCTACGCGCTCCACAAACAGCGCGTGGAAGCCCGCGAAGCGTTCGCCGAGCAACTTCCAGCCCAACTCGCGACCCGCGGCATCACGGCCTCGGTCGGCATTCATGGCATGGCCCACGAGCGCATGAGGATCGGCGTTCGTGGCACGTACGAAGCACCTCTCGACGGGGTGGTCACACCTGACCTCGCCGCGGAGCTCGAGAGACTGGGGTTCACGGACGTGTACGTCTCCTACGGCAAACTGCGGGCACAACGCGCATTCGAGCCCGTGGACGAGAACGCGCTCGTGCAGGAGGAGCTCGGGCGACATCGCCTCCACGCGCCCTTGCGGCTCCAACACAGCGCACCGTAGCGGACCCGCTTGCGTTCGGCCAAGACCGAGCTCGATCGGACCGTGACTCGCATTCGAGCCCGTGATGCGGGCGCGGTGCTGCGCGCGGTCAAGCGCCAACGGCCCGACGCGCGCAGCGTCGAGCGGCGTTGGGCAGGCATCGTCGCGGTGCTGGGACTTCCCGTCGAACTCGCGTGCCGCCAACGACCCGCAGATGCGCAGACCCTGCGTGCGGGGTTCCTGCGGCGCTGGCCGGATCGCAGCCTCGAGGCGCGGCTCGCTTCGGCATGCCCGCAGTGAGGTGGCGGGTTCCCGTCTGCTGTCGGGAATGGCACGGGTCTCGATCACACCGGCACACGTGTTTTGCCGCTCGACGCTCGCGCCGGCGCCCAATCTGCGCCTGGTGAGACGGTGCGGAGGTGCGTAACGGTCCGGCTGTCCTACGGCGCGAGCTGCTACATCCTTGAAGTGCGCTACGACCTGTTCTTTGCGGCCCGTGGCCGAGTGCCGTCGCTCACTGCGCTCCGCGAATACTTCGCAGGCCGCAGCGGCTACTCGTGCAGTGGCGACCGCGCGCGGTATCACAATCCCGCGACCGGCGTTTCCTTCGAGTTCGATCTTCGAGTGCAGAGCGACGAATACGTGATGGCCTTCGAGCTCGAGTACTTCCGGTCGCACGTCTTCGGTCTCGAGGCGCTGCCCGAGGTGGCCGCGCTCGTCCGTCATTTCGATTTCGGCGTCTATGATCCGCAGTCCGCCGAGATCACGGACGGCTCATTCTCCGCAGATCGCATGTTGCGGGGCTACAACGAGAGCAACGCCGCCGCGTACCGGGTTCGGCTGCGCGAGGAGACGCACGGGACCACCCGCCTGCGCGCGCTCGAAGGCGAGGTCCACCGCAGCCTCTGGCGTTGGAATCGCGAGCGCTCGCTCTACTGGGACTATTTGGGCGCGCAGCAAGGGATCGCGTGTTCGGTCCCCCAGATCGAGCTCGTCGCGCATCCCGAAGCACCCGACACCGTGCTCACGGCGGTCCGTTGGGTGCAGGTGCTCCCGATCGCGCTACCGGAAGTCGATGTCATCCTCTACCAGAGGTCCCCCGAAATGCCTCCACTTGCGGTCGCCTATGCGGACATCGAGCCGCGAATCCGGGGCAACGCGGTGCGAGACGGAAGCTTCGTGTTTCAAGTCGACGAAGGTGACCACTGCGTCGGCCTGACGCACCATCTCATCGTCCACGCGATCGCCCCACCCGACCTCGTGCGCGCGCTCTGCAGCGGCCGAGACGCGCGGGGTTTGCTGCATCTCTCCGCGAGCGAGATCCTGGATCGCGAGGTCGTCGACGCCGCGCGGAGCGACGCTACGTCCGAGCCAACGCTGCAACAGCGCGCCGGGTGAGCAACTCGAGCCTCTCGTGCCCATACCCGTGTCGTGGGGAACGAGCGACACTGCTGTTCGACGCAGAATCACACTGCGGAGGCTCGTGCCGAGGGATGGCGCCGGAGCCATCGTCGATACGATAGACTCCGGCATGCCTTCGCCGCCCCGTCGCACCGGCGCCCGCGTGAGGTTCGTGCGAGCGATCTCGGCGTGCGCGTGGCTTTGGGCTCTCGGCTGTACCACGCGGCGCGCACCGCATTGGGACGACGTTCGAGCGCCCGCCGCCGCTCCGCACGGGACCGGCATCGCCCTCGTCGCCCTCGGTGACGCGGGTGCCCCGGGGCGGACGACCTCGCAGGTCGCCGAGCAGCTCGACCGGGTGCTCGCGCAACAACGCGACGCGGGTCGCACTGTCGTGGTCCTGTGGCTCGGCAACAACCTCATGGACAGGAATGGGTGCCCGAGCGCCGAGGGCTGGATGGAGTCGGGGCCAAAGGAATTGCGAGAGGTCGTCGAACGCCACCGCGCCCTGGGTGCCTCGAGCTTTTCGGTCTCCGGCACCAAGGAATGGCAATGCGGACGCGAGCGATCCGACGACGGTCCTTGGGCCGCGCGACCCGGCGTGCAGTACATCGTCGCAGTGGACGAAAGCGGCCACACCCGCGTGACCACGTCTTGCGACGCCCGGGGCTGCAGCGAGGTCTCGGCCCCACACTCGGCCGATCGCTTCGAGCTCGTGATGGCGGACTTCGTCCCTTGGATCGCGCCTTCGAAACCTGGTGATGCGACGCTCGCGGCCCTCGGTCACCTCATCGACCACGTTCGGACGTCACGAGAACTTCGGCCGCCACGCATTCTCGTCTCGCACGTGCCGGTGGAAGCGGCCGGGACGCATGGACTCGGCGGGTGGCGCCCTGATGCCACGTTCCACGTACTCCCGCCCGCGATTCAAGGAGCCGTCCGCGACGGACTCTTTGCGGGCGTCATCGCTGGCCGCGATCGCTCTTCGTACGCGCACGCGGACATCGGCCCCTCGATCATGCGTGGAGACAAGGTCTGGCTGTCTCAGCCCACGTTCGAGGTCGTGAGCGGAGCGGCGTCACGGCCAGACGCGCTGCGAGGCCGGTGGTTTCGCTACGGCACGAGCATCACGCTGCTGCCGGACATCTACACGCCGTCCGCGAGCTTCGCGGTCGTGCACGTCGCCGAGGCCTCGGCTTCGGCCGCCGTCTACGGCCGTCACGGCCTCCGCTGGACGGTCGCGACCCTGCCCCTCGCCCTGGACCCCCCACCCCACGCGAACGAGCGGCACGTCCCCGTCACGGCGCCATGTCTCCGCTGCCCCGCGATGCCGGCTTCGCACCGCGAATGAGCCCACGGCGCCCACCACCCTTCCGCGGGTGATTCAGCCGTTGCTCACGGCGACGAATGGCTTGCCGAGCACTTCCGTGCAGTGGCGGTCACGGCCAGACTGCTTGGCCGCGTACAACCGCGCATCCGCCAGGCGAAGCAAGGCCGCCGCGGTGAAGTTGGATCGGTCGAGTGCTCCGGTGTCTGCGATGCCGATCGACATCGTCGCCCCGCGCGAGCGATGGTGCTCGCGGAAGGCCGTGCGCAGCCGATCCGCGACCCCTGCCGCGGCGCCCATCGCGAGACCGGGGCATGCCACCAAGAACTCGTCTCCGCCCATGCGACACACACGATCCGTGGGACGCAGATGTTCTTGCAAACACGTCGCCGCGAACTGCAGGACCTCGTCGCCGACGAGGTGACCATATGTGTCGTTGACCTCTTTGAAGCCATCGAGGTCGACCAACATCACGGTGATCGGTTCGCCCGTGTGCATCCCGTGGCGCAACGCGTGCTCGAGGTACTCGTCGATGCTCAGGCGATTCTCGAGGCCGGTCAAGGCGTCTTGACGAGCGCGCTGACGCTCTTCACTGAGCAACCGACGGTCGCGCCACGCCCTGCGCGCGATCGCCATGAGATCGAGGAACTGCTGGCGAATGATCTGGAGGTCCGGACCGGGCTCGATGGAAATCTCCAGGACGACTTTGGGCTCCTCGGGCCCCGAGAGGCGGAAGGCCATGGACACTCCGCTGACCTCGCGTCGGTCGCTGGCAGCACAGGAGGCCCAAACGCGTTCGTCGTCCCGCACGACCGCCCTCCGACAACCGAGGAGGGAGACCATGTCCTGGGCACAGACCGTCGCGAGCTCGCTGAGCCCGGGGGCATCGAGCGCCCGCAGCGTGAACTGCAGGATCGGCGGAGCGGCCGTTGACACCTGGGTCACCAGACTCCCTCATCGTCGCGGCGGCGCCTGACTTGATGGTCGCGTGCCAAGCGGCCGAGATTGGGGCGCCCGCCGAGCGGGCGTCCGACTCGCCGGGTTGCGATCCCGCTCCACAATCCAACAAGAGTGTCATGGTCCCCAGTCAACGCGTCGCGGTGCTCTCCATGCAGAGACTCGGCGACGTCCTGACCGCGAGGCGGGTCACGGCGGGCCTCGCCGCGCTTCCAGAAGTTGCCTCCGTGGAGGTCATCCATTGGGACAGCACCCATGCCGCGGCCAGCCTGCTGCCGGGCGTGACGCGGCTTCATTCTCTGCCCTATGGGCAGCTGCGCGCGCTGGCCCGGCAGGCACCCGTCACCGCTTTGGCCGCGCTGCGAGACCACCTGCGAACGGCCCGCGGGGCGGGTTTCGACCGCGTCGTCAACGTGACGTCCACGCGATTCTCGTGCCTCGTGGCTCCGTGGCTCGCCAACGGAGCTGCGATGGATGGTCCGGTGATCGACGACACGGGAGCCTACTCGGCCAGCCATCCCGCGATGCACTACCTCAACGATTGGGGCGTCGTGCCGGAGAGCAATGTCTTCGTTCACCAGGACCTCTATACGCTGGCCGCCGGGGTTGCGCTCGCTGCCGTTGCACCTTTGCCTCCTGATCGCATCGTACAACCGTCGGTCGCCCGGGACATTCCCTACCTCTGCGAAGGCCCCATCGCCTTCCACGTGCGCAGCAGCGCTGCTGACAAAGATTGGCGCCCCACGCTGGATGTCAATGGCTGGCGAGGACTCGCCGAGGAATTGCAGCGCCGCTGCGGCGTACCCATCGTTCTGATGGGTTCCGACCGTGATCTCCCGGAGCTCTGCGCGTTGGCGGAGTCGTGCGGCGCACACGTGTGCGTACGTCCGCTGTCGGAGACCGCAGAGGTGCTGCGCGTATGTCGGGGTCTCATCAGCGTCGACACGGTGGCGATCCATCTCGCTGCCGCCGTCGACTGTCCAACCATCGTTCTGCGCCAGGGAAGCGCGCGTGGATTGGCGTTCGTCCCGGGTCCTTCCGCGCTGTTGGTCGATGAGGCACGCGAGCACGCGAGCGTCGCAGACCTCGTTGCGCTCGCGCGCCGACACTTCCGAGGCCTCTTGCCGGACGACGGCGCGGCGCCAGAGCTCGGCCGACAGCTCCTCGTGCGCCAAGCCTACGTGGACGCCCACGGTTTCTTGGGGGCAAGGGCCCCTGCATGGTTGCCCACGTCCGCGACAGAGCGTCAACGCGACGAGAACGAGGCCGCGGCGCGCGAGCGCTGGCATCGCAAATGGAACACTGACAGTTCTACACTTTCGGAGGTCGTCGGATGGTGAGCCTCTCCCCCACGCCCGCACCCGTAGTCTGGGTAGGCCCGCACGCGCCCTCCGACCCGAGCCTGCCGCCTGGGTCGCTGCTTTGTACGACCGAGGAGGTCGTCGCTTGGCTGGACGCCCATGTCCCGACACCGCTGGCCGATCTACGACGTCGCGGTGCGAGCGCAAGCTGTTCCGACCACGCGGATCGAGCGACCCGGAGTGCCGTCCGCCAGCTCCGCACGTACCTTGCGCCGCGTCATCCTGCCAGCATGGCGCAACTCGCTGCGGAGCTCGACATGTCCGTCCTCGCCGCCGCCTTGAGTCAGTGGCCCGAGCACTCCCCCGTGACCTGTTCCACCTTGGCGTCTGCCGTTTCGGGGACGCCGCGCGACGAAGTGTCGCGCTTGCTGATGGCCCTGGAGCATCTATGACCCGAGATTCCGCCCAACTTCCGCCTCATCTGGGCTCGCTCGTCGCCGAGCTCGCACGCATCAACTGTGCGCTTTGGCATGAAGAGGACAAAGCGCGCAGTCAGGACGACGCGCAGGTCGCCGCCGCCAAGCGACAGATCGATCGGCTCAACCAGCAACGCAACGACACGATCGAGAAGATCGACGATCTCGTGATCGAAGTCGCAAGACACGCGCGGGAGTCCCGCGATGGCTGAGACCGTCGGCACGCTGATCGACAAGCTCTCGATCGTGGAGCTGCGAAGGTGGCACACCGAGGAGATCATGCTGAGCGCCCACGCACCGGTGGATCTTCGGCACGAGTGCGCGTTTCGTTTGCGCGTCATCGACGAGCAGCGACGAGACCTCATCGCCGAGCTCGGCGCGCTTTGGGAGGCCATCTCCGCGGGCACCCACACCCCCAAGGTCTATCGCCAGCTCAAGATGTACAACGACGCGGCGCTCCGCGGTTCCCCGCCTCCGGACGCCGACGAGGAACCGAATGTGCTGCCGCTGCGGCGCAAGTAGGCGTCAGCGCACGCTGATCTCTTTGTATCCCGCCGGCATCTTGAACTTGAAGTCGTCGGGCGCGAGCCCCTGGTTGCGCATGAGCGACGAGAGCTCGAAGTGGTTGGTGCTCTTGTCTTGATTGAGCACGACGAACGCGTCCACGCGTCCGCTCTCATTCGCGACCACGAGCAAGATCTCTTTGTAGTGCTGGTTTGCCCGCTTGGGCTTGAGGCGAATGGCCGTGTGATCGGGCTTGCCGTAGGTCTTCTCGAGATCGGCTCCAGCGAGCTTCACGAGGAAGTCCTCGGTGAGCGACCGACTGCCGAACAGGAACTGCTCCGCACCAGCGATCTCTGCGGCGCCGAGCTCCTCCCGGATCACCTGGCGCGTCGCTTGCTCGACGATCGTGAGACGGTCGCCCTCGACCCAGTAGTCCGCGTTGTCCTTGCTCTCGTAGTCCCAGATCATCATGCCGGGCTTGCGCGCGCGGAGCGTGCCTTTGGAGACCTTCTTCGTCCCGTACACGGGGTGCATATAGGTCTGGACGAACGCCGTCTTCAGGTCTTCGGTCGTCGCGTAGAACCCCTGGACGCGCGCGAGCAGTCCTGACGCCGAGGCTTCCTCGGTGGGGGTCGATGCGGGCGCCACCGCTTCCACCGGATCGAGAGGCTCGGCCGCTGGCAACGGCACCGCCTCGATCGGCGCGGGTGAGCAAGTCAGTCCATACGAGAGGATGCAGGCGAGGCTTCCGGACATCGGTTTCGTCAGCAGTGTACGCCGCGCTGTTCGGACCGCCGGGACCGCGAAAGTCGCGCATCCGGAGCGCCGCGCCCCTGGGTCCACCCGGGTTCGATGCTGAACATCGTTCATTCGCGTCTACCGACATCCTCGCGAGAATCTCTAGTAATTCATACGAATGATAAAAAATGACCACCTGACCCGGCGGTCGCAGGTGGCGGGTACGACGCCCCTCGTGGTCGTCACTCTCCTCCTCGGATGCCGCCCCCAAGGCGACCCCATGGGCGCGGCTTTTCAAGGGGTCGTGGAGTTCGAGGAGCGCACACTGGCCTTCGAACTCCCGGGCCGGCTCCTTGGCGTACGTGTCGATGAGGGGCAGCGAGTCCGGGCGGGACAAGAGCTCGCGCGCCTCGACGACACGCTCGAACGCGTCAACCACGAGGTCGCCAAGGCCCAGGCGACCGTGACCAAGGCGCGCATGACACTCGCGGAGGCGGGGACGCGTCCCGAGGATGTACGGGCGCTGCGCGCTGCATTGCGGGCCGCACGCTCCAACGAAGCGCTCGCCCAGCAAACGCTCTCCCGCGAGCAAGTCCTCACGCGGACGCCCGCGAGTCGCCCCGCAGATCTCGACGCCGCAGCGTCGGCGCACGCGACCGCGGTCGCCCGCCGGGAAGAACTCGAGCAACAGGTCGCGCGAGCGCGGCACGGAGCCCGCCCCGAAGAGCTCGAGATCAGCCGCGCCGAGTCCCGCGCCGCGGAAGCGAGCGTGCACGCGTCGGAGGAGCGGTTGCGACGGTACACACTCCAGACCGCCCATGAGGGGCTCGTCCTGCAAGTCCATCGCGAACCCGAGGAGTTCGTGGGCACCGGAGCGCCGATCGTCACGCTCGGCGACGTGGGCCACCCCTACGTCGACTTCTTCGTGCCGCAAGACAGGATCGACGAGGTCTCGCTCGGCGCTCCCGCGTCCGTGCGGGTCGACGCACGCGCACACGCCTTCGCGGGGGAGATCGAGGTGATCCACCGCGCAGCCGAGTTCGCGCCAAAGTTCTTGTTCAGCCCGCGGGAGCGCGTCAACATCGTGATCCGGGTCCGTGTACGGCTCGACGACCCCGAACACGAGCTTTGGGCCGGGACCCCGGCGTTCGTCGTCCTCGGAGCGGAGTCGTGAACACACCCGTTGTCGTGGCCGAACACTTGTCGCGTCGTTTCGGGTCGCTACAGGCCGTGCAAGACGTGACGCTCCAGGTCGAGGCCGGCGAGATCTTCGGCGTGCTCGGCCCCAACGGCGCCGGCAAGTCGACCACGATCCGCATGCTCTGCGGCTTGCTCGATCCGTCCGGCGGATCGGCGCGCGTCGTCGGCTACGACGTCGCCCGGGAACCCGAGCAGGTGAAGGCTCGCATCGGCTACATGACGCAGCGGTTCAGCCTCTACGAGGACCTCGATGTCCGTCAGAACCTTGCGTTCTACGCTGCGATCTACGGCGTGCCTCGGCGGGAGCGCCGTGCTCGCATCGATACGGTCGTCGACAAGACGGGGCTGCGCAACCGGAGGTCGCAAGTCGCGGGAACGCTCTCCGGCGGCTGGAAGCAGCGGCTGGCCCTCGCCTGCGCCACGATCCACGAACCGCCGCTGCTGTTCCTGGACGAACCCACGGCCGGCGTCGACCCAGTCAGCCGCCGCGAGTTCTGGGAGGAGATCCATCGGATCAGCGCAGAGGGAACGACGATCGTCGTGACGACGCACTACATGGACGAGGCCGAACGGTGCCACCGCCTCGCGTTCATCTTCCGGGGCCGCGTCCTTCATCTCGGACGTCCCGAGGAGATCGTGAGCGGACGTGGCCTCGCCATCGTCGAACTCACGGTCGAAGACGTCGGGGCGGCCACGCGCGCACTCGCGGACGAACCGAGGGTCGAGGAGTGCGCCCACTACGGGCACGTCCTGCGCGTCGCCACCCGCGACTGCGACGACCCGATCTCGCTCGTGCGGGAACGGTTGACGACGGCCGGCGTTCCCATCGCCACCATCCAGCCAGCGAGAGCGACGATCGAGGATGCGTTCGTCTCCATGGTGCGAGAGGACGACCGATGAACCGCTTGCTGGCGATCGCCCGCAAGGAACTATGGCAGCTCCGCAGAGACCGGCTGACGCTGGCGATGGCCGTGATGATCCCGGTCCTTCAGCTGCTCTTGTTCGGGTTCGCCATCGACACGGACGTCCGTCACATGCCCATGGTGGTGTACGACCAAGACAGGAGCCCGACTTCGCGCGCCATCGTCCACCGCATGACGCAGACAGGCTACTACGACCTCGTCGGCCACGTGGAAGGCTACGAGGAACTGACCCGAGCGCTCACGCGCGCCGACGCCAACGTCGGCCTCGTACTTCCCGCCAATCTGGATGAGAACGTCCAACGGGGCACACCGACGGCCGTACAACTCGTCGTCGATGGCAGCGATCCGATGACGGTCGGGAGCGCCACACAAACCGCCGTGGGGGTGGTCACGGCGTTTTCCCAGGACATCCTCGTCGAGCAGCGTGCGGCGCAAGGGCAGCAGGTCCCGCCCCAACCCATCCGGGTGCAGACCGCCACCTGGTACAACCCGGAGCTGCGCAGCTCGGTGAATATCGTGCCTGGGCTCATCGGTGTGATCCTCACGATGACCATGGTGATGTTGACTGCCATGGCGGTGGCGCGAGAGCGCGAGCGCGGGACGCTCGAGGCGCTCATCGTCTCGCCCGTGCGTCGGATCGAGCTCGTCCTCGGCAAGATCGCGCCGTACATCATGCTCGGGTACGTCCAGATGACGCTGGTCCTGTTCGCGGGCTCCTGGGTGTTCGACGTTCCCATCCGCGGCTCGCTCGCGTTGATCTATGTGCTCTCCGCTGCGTTCATCGCCGTCAGCCTCGGGATTGGCCTCGTGTTCTCCACGGTGGCCAAGACCCAACAGCAGGCGATGCAGATGTCGTTCTTCTTCCTGCTCCCGAACATCCTGCTTTCGGGGTTCATGTTCCCGTTCGACGGCATGCCGCGCGTGGTCCAAGCGATCGCCCAGGCGCTCCCGCTCACCCACTACCTGCGCGTCGTTCGTGGTATCCTCTTGCGCGGAGCAGGTTGGCAAGAGGTCCGCACGGAGTTCTTGTGGCTCTGCGTGATGCTGGCGGTCGTCCTCCTCATCGCCGCGCTGCGCTTCAAGAAGAAGCTCCTGTGAGCTCGCCATGCCTAGACCCAGAAGCGACATCGAGCCGCGTCTCCTGGACGCCGCGGCGCACCGGTTCCTCAACGAGGGCGTCGACGGTGCATCCCTGCGGGCGATCGCTCGGGATGCGGGGACCAACATCGGGATGCTCTACTACTACTTCCCGACCAAGGAGAACTTGTTCCTGGCGGTCGTCGAAGAGGTGTATGGAAAGTTCCTCGCCGATCTCGAGGTCGCGCTAGACCGGCGGCTGCCCCCCACGGAACGCCTCCGCGGGCTGTTCATGCGGGTCGCCGCCATGTCGCCCGAGGAGTTCCGCGTGCTCCGCATCATCCTCCGCGAAGCCCTCGTCGTCTCGCCGAGGCTGGCGGGGCTCCTCGCACGCTTCGCTCGCGGGCACATCCCCCTCGTGCTGACGGCGCTCCGTGATGCCCGCGAACTTGGCGAGCTCGATGCCTCGGTCCCGGAACCCGCCGCAGTGCTCGGCGCAGCGGCCCTCGCCGGGGCTCCGCAGCTGGCCCTGCGCGTCGCACGAGAACACCTTCCGGCCCTGGCGAGCGCGCTTCCTGCTCCGGAGGCCGTCGCGCGGATCTGCCTTCGCATGTTCATGCGAGGGCTCGGATCGCCCTCGAGCAACGAGGACAGCGAGGCCGGGTAACCGCCGCGCCGTGCTTGGCGTACAACCTCACGATGCAGCTTTCGACTTGGATCGCGCTGCTCGGGCTCGCCGTCGTCGTCCTTTTGGCGGCCCGCCGCAGCCCGATCTTCGCTGTGTTCGCGATCGTCATCCTCGGCATCCCGACCTACGTCGCCGTCGCCCTCGGTGGCCCCGTAGGCGAGCTGCGTTGGCTCCTGCTCGGCCTCCAGCTCGCGGCCGCGGCCCACTTCCTCGCCATCGCGCTCCGTCCGCGTATGCGCGGCGGCGCGTTCCGATGGGGCGTGAGTCTCCCGGGCCTCTACTTCGTCGCCGCGAGCCTGCTCGCGCTCCCGTGGGCGATTGCCGCGTCGTTCGGCCTGGAACCCTGGGGTTGGTGGCTCCCGTTTGGAATCGCCCTGGGCGGCCTCTGGCAGTCGCTCCATGGAGTCGAGGAAAACGTCGCGATCGCCCTCGATGGCACGGATGCGGGCCCCCTGGCGAGACACGCGAAAGCGGACGAACGACCTGGGCCAGCGTTGCGCCTCGTCCAGATCACGGATCCCCACCTCGGCCCCTTCATGACCGTCGAGCGCCTGCGCCGGATCTGCGAACGCGCCGTCGCCAGGGACCCGGATCTCATCCTCGTCACGGGCGACCTCATGACCATGGAGTCCCACGACCTCGAGGTCGTTGCGGCCGCTCTCGAGCCGCTGCGTGGACTGCCAGGCCGCGTGTTCGCCTGCCACGGCAATCACGACCACGAAGCCCGGGCCGTCGTCGCGGAGGCCTGCAGGCGCCATGGGATCACCCTGCTCGTGGATGACGCGGTCGTCGTACAGACGCGCGTTGGACCGGTCCAGATCGTCGGTGCCGATTTCTCTTGGCGCGAGCGTGCGGCACACCTGCGCGGCCTGTCCGAGACCTTCCCCCGGATCGACGGCTGCGCCCGGATCTGGCTGCTCCACGACCCCGGGGCGTTCGTCCACCTCCCCGGAGGCGACGCCGACCTCGTCCTCTCCGGGCACACCCACGGTGGCCAACTCGGACTCCTGAGCTTCGGCTTGCAGACCACCATCGTCAGCGCGCTGACTCGGGTCCCCGACCATGGCTTCTGGGCGCACGGCCGCAACCGCCTCTACGTCCATCGCGCGCAGGGGCACTACGGCTACCCGCTGCGCCTCGGCGTGCCCAGCGAGCAGAGCATGCTCCACGTATACTTAGGGCCCCGGTCAAAATAAACTTGCCGTCTGGCACCGCACTGCCCCGCGATGACAGCGTTGCTCATCGGTGAGGTAGGCCCGCTACGCGCCACTCTTCGCGCCTTGCCCTCGCGGCGCAGCTCGGCGCCAGACGGCAAGTGTATTTTTCGACCGGGGCCCTGGCTCAGGCCGCCGAGACGTAGACCTCACGCGGTGCCGTGCCGCGCGCGGGTCCAATGACCCCGCGCTCCTCCATGGCTTCCACGATCTTCGCCGCCCGGTTGTAGCCCACGCCCAAGCGGCGCTGCAGCATGCTCGTGCTGACCTTCTGCGCCTCCGCCACGATCTCCACCGCGCGATCATAGAGAGGATCCAAGCCCTCGTCCGAGGGTCCGGTCTCCCCTTCCTCGGAGTTGCGCACGATGTCCATGTTGTAGACCGGTTTGGCCTGGCGTTTGACGAACGCGACGACCTTGAGGATCTCGTCCTCAGAGACGAAGCAACCATGGACGCGCTTGGCCTGCGCCCCGCGATCCATGTACAGCATGTCGCCCATCCCGAGCAACTGCTTGGCCCCTTTGCCGTCGAGGATCGTGCGCGAATCGACGTCGCTCGTGACTTGGAACGCGATGCGGGACGGGAAGTTGTTCTTGATCGTCCCGGTGATGACGTCCACGCTCGGACGCTGCGTCGCGACGATGAGGTGGATGCCGGCGGCGCGCGCCTTCGCGGCGATCCGCGCGACGCACTGCTCCACGTCTTTGCTCGCCACCATCATGAGATCCGCGAACTCGTCGATGATGACGACGATGTAGGGCAGCTTGATCGGCTTGTCGGGCGCCGTCTTCCCACCAAAGCATTCCACGAGCTCGCCTTCGGCATTGACGGTGACGCCCGCGAGTTCGCTGCCCGCAACCGACTCCTCGCCGTGCTGCGCGACGTCGGCCCTCGCCTCCGCAGCGACCAGCTCGGCCGCCCGGAGGTCACCTTCCCACTCGGCGATGAGCTCGGGCAGCTTGCGATTGTATCCGGCGATGTCGCGAACTTGGGCTGCGGACAGCATGGTATAGCGCCGCTCCATCTCCTGCACCGCCCATTTGAGCGCGAGCGCGGCCTTCTCGGGGTCGGTCACGACCGGCAAGAGCAGATGCGGGATGCCCTCGTAGATCGAGAGCTCGAGCATCTTGGGATCGATCATGATCATCCGCACTTCGTCTGGTGTGCACGTGTAGAGCAACGAGCACACCATCGCGTTGACGCCGACCGACTTCCCGGATCCGGTCGCGCCGGCTACCAGCAAGTGTGGTGCTTTGGCGAGATCGGTGTAGTTGATCGTTCCCGTGATGTCCTTGCCGAGCGCGAGCGGCAACCGCTTTCCACGGCCAAAGCCTTCCTCCGCGAGGATCTCTTTGATGTAGACCGTTTCGCGGCTGCGGTTGGGCACCTCGAAACCCACCGTCGCTTGGCCGGGGATCGGCGCGAGGATGCGGATGCGGATGGCTTCGAGCGCCATCGCGATGTCGTTCTCGAGGCTCTCGATCTTCGAGAGTTTGACGCCAGCCTCCGGCTTGAACTCGTAGCGCGTGATGACCGGGCCCGGATGGATCTTGGTGACCTTCCCGCGGATCCGGAACTCCCCGAGCACCGTCACGAGCCGCTGCGCCTGGTCGAGCACGAAGTCGCGGTCGAACTCGGTGTGTTGCTTGTCGGCAGCCTCGAACAACTGCAGCGGCGGCAGCTCGAACGGACCCGACGTGAGACGAACGAGGCCAGGAATTCCCTCGGTGCGCTTGGTGGGCGCCTTCTCTTTGCGCGCGGCCGCCTTGGCTTCGGCGACCGTCACCGTCCGCCCAGCCTCGGAGGGCTCGCCCTCTTCGGCCGACGCCTCGAGCGGTGGCGCAGGTGCGGGAACGTCTTCCACCTGGACGACGATCTCGGGCACGTCGGCGTCGCTGCGGGGCGGGGCGGGGCTGCGCTTCGCGTTGCGCTCGGGTGGCGTCGTCGCTGCGGTGGCGGTCGTCACAGCAGTCGCTGCCGTCGCCTTCCGCGAGCTCTTCCGCTTGGCGCGTGGGCTCGCGACCTCCACGCTGTCCCCGGATGTCACGGCGACCGTGGGCTCCTCGTCCTCGGCCACTTCCTCTTCTTCGTACTCCTCTTCTTCGTACTCTTCCTCTTCGTACTCTTCTTCGGGCTCCTCGGCGTCCTCGTCGGCCTCCGTCGCGTCGATCTCCGTGTCCTCATCCGACGCTTGCTCGCCGTGCTCCCGCTCTTCGGGCTCCGGCTGCCGCTGGGTGCGGATGAGCTCGATCACGCCGTGCGTCAGGTAAGCCCCCACGGCGGTCCCGGTGCGAGCGACCACCCGTGCTGCGCCCGTGAGGTGATCCACCCGCAGCGGCGTGGACGCGAGCAGACCGACACAAAGCGCGGCCAATGCCACGAGGTACGTGCCCGCGCGGTGGAACAAGCCCAGCGAGACCTCGCCAACGAGCTCTCCCATGAGCCCCCCCGCGGTGTACCCGTGCACGCGATAGTCGGGAAAGACGACGTGGAGGAGCACGCACCCCGCGAGCGTGGCCAACGTGAAACCCACGCCTTCGCCCACGCTCACCTCCATGGCGCGCCCGAGCAGCGCTTTGACGCCCAGGCTCAGGACGCCGAGCGTGATGAGGTACGCCGCCATCCCGAAGCAGGCGTACGTCGCCCCCGCGAGCAGTTGCCCCACCGGACCCATCAGGGCCCCGGTCCCGCCTTGATGCGAGATCAAGCCACCCAGCATCAAGACCCCGACGGCCAGGAGGCTGATTCCCATAAATTCCGACCACGGACGTGGAAATCCGCTCGGTACGACCGCCTCGGTCGCCCTGCTCTTTCGCTTGGAAGATCCCATCTTCTTCTGTGATTCCCCGGCCTTGGGACGCTAGAAGGCGCGCCGCGGGGCCGATCACGACACAGAGCACCGCGCGGGTCAAAGAACTGGCCTGGTTTCCGCTCTGGAACCCGCGCGATTCCCGGGGGCTCCGCCTCGCGAGCGGCCGAGACGGTTCCGAATCCTGCTAGGCTCACCCGGCTCATGCGACGCGCATTTCTCGCCCTCACGATGCTCTCGATCGCGGTCCCCACGGGCTGCAAGCGCAAGGAACTCGAACGCCAACTGGCCGAGACCCAAAAGCAACTCACCGACACGCAGTCCGCCCTGAGCCAGGAGAAGTCCGCCAACGAAAAGCTTCGCGGCGACGTCAAGACCTACGAGGAGCAAGTGGCCCAGCTCCAAGAAGAGCTCGCGCAGGTCAACGCTCAGCTCGAGGATCTCGGGCGTCAGCACGGCATCACCGCGAATGAGTTGGCGGAGCTCCGCGCCGAGAAAGCCAAACGCGAAAAAGAACTCCAGGTCTACAAAGACCTGTTCGGGCAGCTCAAGAAGCTCGTCGACGCGGGCACCATCGAGGTCGTGTTCCGTAAGGGCCGCATGACGGTCAAGCTCGCGAACGCGATCCTGTTCGACTCGGGCAAGTCGCGACTCCGCGAGCAGGGCGAGGCGACCGTCGCCGAGCTCGTCCCCGCACTGCTCTCGGTGGGCGACCGCGAGTTCATCGTCGCGGGTCACACGGACAACGTTCCGATCCGCACCGCGCGGTTCAACAGCAACTGGGAGCTCTCCACTGCGCGTGCGGTCAGCATGGTCGCCGCCATGGTGGCCGCGGGCTACCCCGCCTCGCGCCTCGGCGCCGCCGGGTTTGCGGAGTTCGATCCCATCGCGAGCAACGACGACCCCGAAGGCAAAGAGCTCAATCGGCGGATCGAGATCGTACTCATGCCGAACCTCGGCGAGATTCCCGGCATGAAAGAGATGCTGAGCGGCGAGAGCTGAGTGCGGCCACAATCGCTCTCTCGCCTGGCCTTTTGGACAGGCGGGTTTCGCCTCTAAACGCAGTTCGAATCAGGCCGCCCCGGCATTTCGAAACCGGGGCACGATGGCCCGCACATGGCTTGGTGGAAGGCTGGCCTGGTGCCCCTTGGGAGCATCGTCGACGCATGCCTCCCCAGGGCCGTGTGCGCCGATCCCGAACTCGAACGCCGCGCCCGGATTGCCGTGCCCACCGGGTTCGTCATGAGCCTCGTGTTCATGGGACTCGGCCTCTCCCACGCGTTCTCCGGGAGCCCGACCGAAGCGGCGCTCAACTTCGGGCTCGCGGTGGCCTGCGGCGCGAGCCCTGGGGTCCTCCACCTCACCGGTCGTTTTGATCTGGCGCTCCACCTCACCCTCGGATCGATCACGCTCGGGTTGTTCGCCGTCGCCGTGCTCGCCCGTGGTGGTGGAATCAACACGGTGACCATGGCCCTCATCGCAGTGCCGCTGTTCGCGATCCTGCTCGGAGGGCGCGGCGTGGGCAGGGTCTGGGCTTGCGCATCGCTCCTCGCGAACTTCGCCATCGCCGTGCTCGCAATGCGGGGCGCGATTGAAGATCGTGCCCCGCCAACGCACCGTCTCCTCGACGATCACATCACCCTGCTGCTCCTGACGCTCGCGGTCTTCGCCGTCGGTGGCTTGTACGAGCTCCGGACCCAACAGGCGTTGCAGCGCGTCAAAAACCTCGAACGATTGCGTCGCGCCGCGGAGCGCAAGCAGTACGAGGCGATGAGCCGCGCCAAGCTGGCACAGTCCGAGCGACTTGCTTCGATGGGGAGGCTCGCCGCAGCGCTCGCGCACGAGATCAACAACCCGCTCACCGTCGTCATGGGGATGGCCGAGCACGGTCTCGAACATTGCGGGGAGGATGGTCGCCACGATCCCCTGCGCTCTCCGCTCGAGGAGATCTTGCGAGCATCCGACCGAATCCGCCGCATCATCCGCGAGATTCGCGGCTTCGTGCGCGTGAACGCGGACGCCGACAACACCCAGTGTGAGCTCGCAGACGCGGTGGACAGCGCGATCAGCCTGGTCCGACCGATGGTCCGACCTCGTGCCCAGCTGGTGCTCGAGCTCTCTTCGCCCCTCCCTCCACCCCAGATCGACGAAACCCAGCTCGTGTCGGTGCTCGTCAACCTGATCGTCAACGCCAGCGACGCCATCCCCGAGGGAAGCGCAGACGCTCACGCGATCGTCGTACGGGCGTGGCAAGAACGAGGTCGCGTCGTCATCGAAGTGGAGGACTCCGGCAGCGGGATCCCGCCCGAGGTCATCGGTTCGATCATGGACCCGTTCTTCACCACGAAGGCCGCCGGAGACGGCATGGGACTGGGTCTCTCCCTATGCCACGGGATCGTCACCCACGCCGGCGGCCGCATCGACGTGGAAAGCCAGCCGGGTTGCACGGTCTTTCGCGTCGACCTCCCCGTCGCGTCCGCTCCTGCCGTCGCCGAACGCAAGTCGGCCGCGCCCATGCCCACCGGACCCCAGACGCCGCTCGACATCTTGGTCGTCGACGATGAGCCCAACGTGGCCGAGACCTTACGACTCATGTGCGCGCCCCATCGCGTCACGGTCGTGCACAGCGGTCGCGCGGCCCTGCGCCACGTCGAGCGCGGCCACCCGATCGATCTGATCCTCTGCGACGTGATGATGCCCGACATCGCCGGCGCCGAGGTCTATGCGCGCCTGAGCGCGCAGGACCAACACCTTGCCGAGAGGATCCTTTTCATCTCCGGAGGCGGCTTCACCCCCAAGTCCGAGCAACTCCGGAACGCCCTGCCGCATCGATTCCTCGAGAAACCCCTGCGCCGCGACGATCTGCATGCCGCGATCGAAGGGGCTCGACCGCGGGATACCTCGGACTTGCGCTCGGCCTCCGATCAACCCGCCTGAGCCATCGAGCAATCGAGCACCACGAGATCCGTGACGACCACGTGCATCCGGACGTCGTGCGCCTCGAGAGGCAACTCGGACGTCGCTGCCAAGAAGGTATGCGCGCACACTCCGACGCGCACCGGCCGTTGGAGCGCCCCAAACGGAGCCAGGGCCCGATCGTAGAACCCTCCGCCAAGCCCGAGCCTGACCCCCTGGGCATCGAACGCGAGCCCAGGGACCAGCACGACCTCCACACGCCCAAGGCCCCCCTCTTCGGTCGAAGGCGGGGGTTCCCGCAACCCCCAAGGCCCGGCAACCAAGGCGCTCGTTCCTTCGAATCGGGCCCAAGAGAGCCGCCGCTCCTTCATGGAGGCCACCCGGGGCAGCCAGACGGCTTTCCCCTCATCCCGCGCCGCCTCGAGCCACGGGAGCGTGTCCAGCTCGTCGGCCATCCCCACGAATGCCGCGACCTCCCCCGCCGCCCGCCACCACGACTGTTCCCGCACCCGCTGGAACAGCGCCCAGGACGCGGACGCCCGCTCCCGCACCGCCCAGCCTGCCCGTGCCTCCCGCAGCCGCCGACGCAGCGCCCCTTTGCCGCCCTCCTCCATCGTTCCAGGCTGCCACGAAACCCGTCGCAGGGCTTGTGCCAACCTGCCCCCCGTGTTACTCAGCTCGGCCACGCGGGAGTAACTCAGTTGGTAGAGTGTCAGCTTCCCAAGCTGAATGTCGCGGGTTCGAACCCCGTCTCCCGCTCCGCTCTAAGTTGGTGATACGCAGTGGAAGTTCCGCCCCGGGACTGCCACGCCGCACGTGACATCGTTGGCCATCTCGGCCCGGAGTACGGTGACGCGTTCCGAGCCGCACGCCTCGAGCCTAGTGGTGCTCGGCGGAAGGGGCGCTAGAGGACAAACACTCGGCGACGGCGAAGCGCTCGACCCCCGCGCGCGCCAGGGCTCGCGAGGGCAGAGGTCGCCAACCGCAGCTGCGCAGAAACGCATCGACGGCGCTGTGCCGGATGCTCCAGTGCCACGGCTCGCCGGCAACCCAGAGCATGGGAAGCAAGAACCATGTCGCCGGGCCACCGTCGGGCCGACCATCCTCGCCTTGGTCGACGTACGTGAACGCGAATGAGCTGCCCGCCGCGCTCATGCGCGCAGCGTCGGCAAAGAGGGCCGCCACGGCTTGGGGGCGCAGGTACATCAGCAGGCCCTCGGCCACGAAGACCGTCCTCGCGCGAGCGGACCACGCGGCCGTGCGCCGCAGGGCTTCCGCGAGCGAGACCCCCGACAGGTCTTCGGAGAGGAGGTGGAGGTTCGACGGCTGCCCCATCCGGATGATGCCTCGGGCCTTGACCCGGGCGGTCGCCGGGTGGTCGATCTCGAAGAACGCCACCAAGGGAAACTCGCTCGCGAGGCGCCAAGCGAGCGTGTCGTAGCCCGCCCCGAGCACGAGGATCTGGGTGGCGCCGCGGGTGATCGCGGCGCGAACCTCGGACTCGCAGAAGGACTTCCGGTGGCCAAAGGCTTGGAGTTGGCCGAAGGTCAGGCGATCGATGCCACGCTGGACGCGCTCCGTGAAGGCCAAACGGAGCCAACGGAGCAATCTGGGGGATGCCACGCCGGCCGCTTGCAGGAGTTGCTCCGTGGCATCCGCGGCTCCCGTTGGCAACGTAAGTTGCGTATCGAGATTTGCATCGAGGGCTACCACGCTGAGCGCAACGTTTCTTGCCGTGCGGCTCGGTCGGTTCGAACGCATCTCGTCGCTAGGTTATCGCAGGTCGCAAACCAAGCGAGCGCTAGCGAACTTTGCGCAGGAAACGCGACGCAGCCCGAAAATCGCGAGCCGAGATTGACGGCTCTCGTCCAAATAGGAGAACGTACCGCCGGAAATCAGGACGTGATCGAGTGCTGCGCGTTCGCCGTTTGCACTCCCGCGGGGGCGGTTCACGGAAGCATCACCACATGAACAGCATCGTCTCTAGAATGGCCGCGATGTACCGCGTCTTTCGGCGCGCGCACGGCCTCTACGTCGTACCCCTTTTCATCGCCTGCCTGTTCACCAGCCTCCGCATCACCGTCGCCATCGCGATGGCGCTGGACCGCGTCTTCTTTCCGTCTCTGGCGCGCACGAAGGTCAAGCGCCCCATCGTCCTCGTGGGCAACCCTCGCACCGGGACGACGTTCCTCCAGCGTTTCCTGACCGACGAAGGCTTCGGCTCGGGGATGGAGCTGTTCCTCATGCTCTATCCTTCGCTCCTCCTGCAGAAGGTTCTGCGGCCGTTCTTGCCGCTGCTGGAGAAGGTGAGCCCTGCGAAGTACCACTCCACGGCGGCGCACGAGACGAGCCTCTCCTCGGTCGAGACGGACGACGTCGGGGTCCTGTTCCGGCACCTCGACGGGTTCTTCCTCTACGGGTTTTTCCTCTCGTTCGACGACGAGGACATGTTGCCCCACTTCGATCCCAAGGTCCGCGACACGTCGGCGCGCGACTTCGCGTGGCTGGGGACGCTCTGGCGCCGCAGCCTCGTCTTGCACAAGGCGGATCGCAACGTCGCCAAGCTGTTCTCCGTTGCCCCGCGCCTCCCAGCGTTCCTCAAGAGCTTTCCCGACGCGCAGATCCTGTACATGGCGCGCGATCCGGTCGAGGTGATCCCGAGCTCGATGAGCCTGATGCTCGGTGTGCTGGACCGCGCCTTCGGGTTCTGGTCCAAACCGGCCGAGGTGCGGCAGCGTTGGCTCGACCGCATGTACGACGCGTTCATCATGCTCTACCGCCGCTTCCACGAGGACTGGGTGAACGGCGAGATCGACCGCGAACGCGTGTTCATCGTGCGGTACGACCGCATGATGGCGGACTTCGACGGGATGATGGACGAGATGTGCGCCTTCTTGGACCACGAGATGACGCCGGACTTGCAGGCCCGGATCGCCGCGAGAGCCAAGAAGCAACGCGCGTACACTTCCGAGCACAAGTACGATCTCGCGAAGTACGGCCTCTCCGAAGAGAAAATCCGCCGAGACTGCGCCTTCGTCTACGAGACCTTCTTGCCTCCCACCGACTTCTCGGCGCGCCACGCAGAGAGTGCGGTCGCCACGGCCGCGCCGATGTGAAGCGTCCTCGGCCGGCGCGTCGTTCGAAGGCCAACGAGCGGCTCCGACCGACGCCACGGCCGTTCTGACGGGTCGCGCCGACGACGAGAATCCGCGTTCGGGGCGAGCGCGGACCTGCATTGGGCGCCTCGAGATTGCCGCTCCAATTTCTTCGGGCACGAAGCCAACTCTGGGATTGGGTGGGCCCGCAGCCACGCCCTGGGCACAAAGCCCCGGCGTCGATCGTGTAAAAGCATCCCCCGGTCGACGGAGAGCCACGCATGAAGCCACCCGCCCTGTACATCTCGAAGCCCGGCGTCAGCTTCCCGCGCACCAAAGTCGACAACGACGGGATCGTCGAACGCGTCCGCCAGAACCATCGCGGCGCAGAGACCGAGTGGCACGTCCTCGAGGCCGGCATTCGCCGCGTCTTCCTGACCTGCAACAGCCAAGAACGTTATCTCGACGACGCAGATGGCGAATCGCGGATCGCCGACAACGCCGTCGCCGCTGCCCGACACTGTTTGGAGGTCAACGAGACTTCGTTGGACGAGGTCGATCTCCTGATCTCTGGAAGCATCGCGCGCCAGTACTTCGAGCCTGCCACAGCCATGGAGATCGCCGCCAAGCTCGGCCTCACGGCGACGCACGCGTTCGACCTCACGAGCGCATGCGTTGGACACATGGAAGCCATTGCGTGCGCGGCCGCGTACCTCACCATGCTGCCGCACTACCGCACGGCGCTCGTGTGCACGTCCGAGCTCTACGGCGACTTCCTGAGCTACGACCTCCAGAGCATCCGGGACCTGCACCTCAAGTCCGCCGGCCTCACCGTGGGCAACGCCGCGGCTTGCGTCTTGCTTCGCCGCACCCCGTGGCCAGGCGGAGGCATCGAGATCCTCGCCACCGATACCTACGCGGTCCCCGACCACTGGGACCTCTGCCAGGTCCCCATCCGGGGTACACTCTTTTCGTCTTCGGTCGAGCTCATGCGGCTTCGCAAGCTGATCCCGCCGCGCCTGCGGCACATCCTCGACCACTTGGGTTGGAACCCTGCGGACGTCGACCACCTGGTGTTTCATCAGCCGAGCGAGCCCATGCTCCGCGGGATCGTCGAGGACACCGGATGCGACCCCGCGCGGGCCATCTACACCCACCACATGTACGGGAACACGGCGAGCGCGAGTGTGGGGGTCACCTATCACGAGCTTCTCAAACAGCGCACGCCGAAACACGGCGACAAGATCTTGCTCGGAAGCGCGGCTGCGGGCTTCACGATGGTCACCGTCGCGGGTCAATGGGTCTGTTGATGGAAACACGCGAGCTCATGCGCGGCCGTTGGACGCGCTGGATGGTGTTTGGAGCGCTGCTAGGGCTGGGTCTCCGGCCAGGCATCGCCGCCGCCGAGTCTGTCTCTGCGCAGGACGAAGATCCGAGCGCTGCCGCAGAGCCATCGGAAGCGGGCGATACCCCTCCACCGGAGGAAGGGACGCCAGATCCGGGCGAGGCGGCGACGGACAGCACGGAGGAGACCTCCGACAGCGCAACGCAGAGCGATGCCGCGGGTTCGGCCGAGGTCGACACGAGCGGCGAGGGTCTCGGCTTGTTCTCCGGCGGTGCCGAGGCCACGGAGGCTGCGGGAACCGAGAGCTCCGCGACCACCGGAGTCCGCGTCGGACCGTGGAGCTTCGATCTCAACGGCTACGTCCGCAGTGACCTCTTCGTCGGCAAAGCGCTCGATCGGAAGATGGCCGATCTGAAGGCTGTCTACGGTGAAGCCGCGCTCCAGTTTCGTATCAAGCGTGAGCGCTTCGGCGACGCGTTCGCGGAGGCTCGCCTGCGCTACGGCTACGACGGTCAAGAAGCCAAGCTCGCCGTCGATCTCCGCGAGGCGTACGTCAACGCCTATCTCGGACCGGTCGACATTCGCCTCGGTCACCAGATCATCGTGTGGGGCCGCGCAGACGGGTTCAATCCGACGAACCAGTTGATGCCGATCGATCTGCGCATCCGGTCGCCCGTGGAAGACGATCGGCGGCTCGGCAACCTCGCGCTCCGCATGTTCCTCAACTTTCGTCCGGTACGCATCGAGGGCGTGTGGATCCCGCTCTACTCGCCGGTCCTGCTGCCGCCGATCCAGCTCCAGGACATGGTCACCGTCGGGACGCCCACCTACCCGCGCCCGGATCTATCCAACGGAACCGGCGCAGGACGCTTTCACCTCGAGTTCGCAAAGTTCGAGATGTCGGCGTCATACATCTACGGGTACGCGCCACTCCCGGGCTTCTCGCGTCAGAGCTACACGACTGGACCGGGCGCGGAGGTCGTCATTTCGCGGACCGCGTACAACCATCACGTCGCCGGGCTCGATTTCTCCACCGCCATCGGCGACATCATCGGCATTCGCGGCGAGGCGGCCTACCGTCACCCCATCGACTATCGCAATCGGGTGTATGCGCCACGACCCGATCTTCAGGTCGTATTCGGTCTCGATCGAGAGTTCGGGCCGGTGAGCATCATCCTCCAGTACATCGGCACCTTCGTGTTCGACTGGCAAAAGGAAACGGGTGCTGAGGAAACCGACGAGTTCAGCCTCGACGACCTTGATGAGTTCAACGACGAGTTCGCCGAGCAAATCGCACCCCAGATCCAAGAAGGCATCGACGCCGAGCTGGCTCTCAACAATCAAATCTTGTTCGGCCAGATCGCGCCGCAGCAACACGCCCTGTCCACACGCATCGCGCTGCTCACGGCACACGACACGCTCTCGATCTCCGCGATGGCCTTGTTCAACATCACCACGTTCGAGTGGCTCATCTACCCGAAGATCGAGTATCGGCTCTCCGATCGCATGCTCGTGACGTTCGGCGGCGAGATCTACTCGGGCCGGCCCGGCACGCGCCTCGACTGGATCGACGGTCTCCTGAGCGCAGGTTACGTGGAGCTCAAGTTCCTGTTCTGAGGACGGCATGACACCGACCGAGCTCGCGCAACCCGTTCCCGGGTGTTCCCGGCGCCTCGTGTCCACGGGAAGCACCCCTGGTGCTGATACCGCATGTGAACCGGCTCGGATCCGAGCCCTCGAACGCGGTCTGTTGCCCCCTTACCACCTCGTGGCGCGGAATCGCCTTCGGCGGATTCGTGCCCGTTGGCGGCCCCACCTTGATTCTTTCGGCTTTCTTTCCAGTTCGGTTCTTCGGAACCTTCGTTGGGATCTCGATCCTCGCGCGCCCATGGAGCGCGCTTGTGGTCTTGCCGGCGGTCGTCTGGGTTTCTCGGCCAAAGTTCCTGGAGCCGTGAAGCTTTTCGACGCCCGCCCGTTGATAGGGAACACGAAATGAAACGCATCCGACCTGCCAAACTCCTTGCCAGCACGGCCCTCTTCCTCGCTTTGGGCGCTGGCGTCCTGGTCACAACTCACCAAGCGGAGGCAGGGCCGTCCGCGGAAGAGATCATGGCAAAGACCGCGGAGCTCCGGATGGTGGATGGCTCCGAGGCCGTCGTGAAAATGAGCATCCTCAACGAGAAAGGGCAGGCCCGCGAGCGGACGCTGGCACTGGCCACCAAGCTCTATGACAGCGAAGGTGCCGAAAAGCGCGTGTACCGGTTCCTGTCCCCGCCGGACGTCAAGGGAACCGGCGTCCTCGTGTACGACTACGACGCGAAGGAAGACGACATTTGGGTCTATCTGCCCGCGCTTCGCAAGACCCGCCGTATCGTGAGCTCCGACCGCTCGAAGAGCTTCATGGGCAGCGAGTTCTCCTATGCCGACGTGAACGCGCCCACGTTGTCGGACTACACCTACAAGATGGTCAAAGAGGAGAACGAAGGCGGCGAGGCTTGTTGGGTCATCGAGGTGAATCCCAAGGACAAGAAGATCGGCAAGGACGAGGGCTACTCCAAGAAGATCTACTGGGTCAGCAAGGCCACGTACGCGATCCGCAAGGGCGAGTTCTACGACCTCGACGGCAAGCTCCTCAAGGAGCTCAAGACCAAGGACGTCAAGATCCTCGACCCAGGCAAGAAGCGCTACCGCACGATGCACATGGAGATGACGAACAAGCAGAACGGCCGCAAGTCCATCTTCGAGTCCGAGAAGGCCGCCCTCTCCACCAACCTGCAAGACGACCTCTTCACCACCCGCTACCTCGAGCGGCCCTGATCACGGACCAGCCATGCGACGACCATCTTTGCGCAACCTCCTGGCCCCACGTTTTCTGGCCGCCGTGCTCGCGCTCGGCGGTCTACTGACCGCGGGTGCGGCCCTCGCCGATGCCCCCGCGACCGTGACCATCGAAGGCACGACCGTCAAACGCATAGGCTCCGGCCTCCGCGAGTTCCTGTTCCTCGACATTTACGAGATGGCCGCCTACTCCAAGAGCGGCACGTGTAGCGCGAGCGCGCTGACGACCACGGACGAACCGAGGTACCTCCAGCTCGCGATGATGCGCCACATCCCCAAAGAACGGATGATCTCCAATCTTCGGGGCTCGCTGGAAAAGAACCTGCCCGCGAATCCGAGCGACGAGCTCAAGGGACAGATCGACACGTTCCTCGGCTACATCAACGCCGATCTCGACGAGGGCGCCAAGGTGGAGATCTACTACCTCCCCGGCAAAGGCACGGCTCTGCGGCTCAACGGGAAGTCCTTGGGCCCGGCGGTCCCGGGCAAGGACTTCGCCGACACGTTGTGGCGCAGCTACTTTGGCCCGAAGACCTGCTGCAGCTCACTCAAGGAACAGATCCTCGAGCCCTGCGGCGGCTAACACCCGCGAGGACCTGCGGGTCGCCGCAGGTCCGATGGTTACGGTTGACCTCCGAGGTCACCGTAACCATCCAATGAATCGATAGAGTCTAGAATCGGTAGAGTAGCTCAAGCGACGCAGCGTGCGTCGAGGCCGTGTAGCGGCCGGCGTTCACGACGGGCCCAGGTTGCCCCAAGATTGCCTCGTGGCAATCGTCAGTGTCGGTATAGGGCGCCTCGCAAGGGCTGGCAGGCGTCTGCTGGTAGACCTTGCCTTCCGCCTCCGTGACCTCCACGGGCAACATGCCCCGGAAGTCGTACGACGCGGCGATTTCGAAGCCCTTGATGAGCACCGAGAACCCGAGCCCGGCGAACAGCTGATGCCCCGTCGAAAAGTCGACGTTGGTGTAGGCCGGGGTCGCGGTGGGACTCTCGTAGCCCGCACCCATGCGAACGATGAAACGATCAGGAATCGCGGCGATATCACTACCGAGAGCAACACCGAAGACATGCCGCCACTGCTTCTGGATGAGGATTTCACCGATATCGACCTCGCCCGCCCCCTCGATGTCGACGACGAGGTCCCGACTATCGAGCGTGAACTGGTCGACGAGGCTCCATGCCTCGTAGGTGAGATCGAGCTCGAGATCGAAGATCTCCTTGTCCTTCTTGATGTGCCGGTAGCGTGCTCCGATGCGGGCGGTGACCGGAAGGGGAACGGTGAGTGTCACGTCGTTCGCCAGTTCACCATCTCGCTGAACGGTGAAGTCGTAGTCGAAATCCTCGTCGAGCGGCTCGAGTTCCAGCGTGCTCTTGGTCTTGATCGCGGACGGAATGATTTGCCCAGAGGCCGCAATCTCGAACGCTGGGATGGGCCGGACCCAGAATCCGAGGATCGCGTTGAACGCGAACAGGTCCGAGCCATCGATCGTCGCGAGCATGTCGAACTCGCTCGAGACCGGATTATTGAACGGTGCGTTGACCGGCTGCGAGTCGATCACGATTTGGTACTTCAAGACCGGCGTGTGGAGCCACTGCACGCTCGCCCCGATCCCGAAGATGTCCTTGAGCTTCCACGCTGCACTGAGCGAGTAGTTGAGCGACTTCGCGTCGCGTGAGACCATCATGTAGTTCTGACCGCCGTTGACCGGGTACTCCATCCGAGCGCTGCCCGGAGGGGCCATGATCACGAGGCCAAAGCCCCAGTTCTTCAGCTTGCCGAAGTTCGTGAGCACGCCCAGCATCGGGTCGAGTAGCTGGGGCACGGCGCTGTTCGACACGGTGTCGAACTCGACGAGTGGCGGATCGCCATCGTCATCCAAGTTGCCGTAGTCGAGCGTCGGCGCCCGAGTGTAGCTCGCGTTGTGGAACGAGAAGCGGTTGCCGATTTGTAGGAGCGTCGTCCCCACCCGGGCGATGCCGGCGGGGTTGTAGAGCACCGCGCTGATGTCGTCCGCCTTTGCGGTGAAGGCCCCGGCACGGCCGGCGACACGCGCCCCCTTGTGCCCGGAGAAGATTCCTCCTGCTTGTGCGGGCGTAGCAACGCCGAAAGCCACCGCGAGGGTGAGGACGTACGTCCAGCAAGTTCGCGTCATTCGGGCTCCAACACGGAGAGCACGAGCGGCGCGGGGTTCTGACAGGTCGCGCACATGAGGGCGACGATCCAAGTACCTTCGCCATAGCCTGCGAAGCCATCGAAGTTCTCGTCGTCCTCGCGATGGACGGTGTCCTTGAGGTCCGCGCTCTTGCCGCCCTGCGGGATGGGCATCTCCCAGATCTCCGTAGCGTCCAGCTCGAGATCGAAGAAGTTCTCCTCCAAGTTCGCGGGCGTCGCGTCTTCGTAGTAGGCGAGCAGCAGGGAGCTCACTTTGAGAGGTGCAAACTCGTTGCCAATGCCGTCGGTCTCGACGTCCTTCCAACCGATCACGAGCTCATCGCCGTCTTCGGGGACGCTGATCGGATCTTTGTCCGCGATCGATGCCTCGAACTCCAGCTTCCCGCAGCCAGGCGCCGCTGCGACGGCTGCGTTCTCCGAGTCGGCGCGCGGCTCGACGAGGAGCATCGTGAGCGCGCCCTGGCCAATCTCGGTGGTGGACGAGAACACGAGAATATACTTGCGGTCTTCGCTCTCGACGTAGGTCTCACCGAGATCGATGTCGCCTTCCCCGAATACCATTGCCTCGAGCGAGACGCACGACTCTTCTCCGTCGGTATTGACCTCGTAGTACGCCGCGACATCCGAGATCTCGAGGTTGCCTTTGCCGAGCATCTCCTCGATCTCGGAGACATCGAGATCATCGAAGGCCGTCAGTGACACGTTCTTGATGTCCTCGAGCGGGTCCACGCCGTGACACTGGAGGTCCTCGTCCACAGCATCGAAACAGATCTCGACGTCCTCGCCCGCTACGGTGACGACGGGATCGCCAAGTGTGAGGACGCTCGTCGCGCTGTAGTTGTTGTCATCCGTGATGACGATGCTGGCTGGAGGCTCGGACTCGGGAGGATCACACGCCGAGACGGCCAAGCACGCGAAAAGCGGGGCGACCAACCGGCGGGAGCGGGCGAACGTGGGCGACGAAGTGGGCTGACCAACGGCACGTAGCTGCCGCAATCCGAGCGGAGAAAACATGAGCGCAGTAGATACTAGCTCCCCAGACCTTGTCCAGCGTTGGGGGTCGTCGACCTAGTGACCTGATCAGAACGTTCCGCACTCGCTCCCGGACGGCCATCATCGTCGAGCGCAGACCCCAACGATGCCGGCGCCGGCTTGCGCTCGGAACGGGCAGAGGCCTGGAGAGAACGCGCCGGGGACGTCCTGCCAGTGCCAGTGCCAGCGCCAGCGCCAGCGCCTTTGGCGGCCGTCCTGCTGCGCAAGAAGGTCTCTCGGCAGAGCTCTCACCGAGAAACGTCGGCGGTCCGCCGCATCGACGATTGATCGAACTGCAGGGCCTCCAACGCCTAGATCGCGCCCGCGCTCGGCCCTCACGTCGCAACTTTTTGTTCGCGATTTTTCACGGTGCAGCGCCAATCCTTCCAACAGGCAGTGGAACCTGCTGGGGGATACGTTCGCCCAGCGCTCCCAACGGCTTCAGACTCGGAGCCACTCGACCCACGTACAGTGCGCATTTGCGCTCCGATCGACCGCGCAACCCCTTGCGTGCCGTGCCTCCGCCCCCTAGCCTGGCTGCTCTCAACGAGTCGATAGACACACCATGACAGTTCTGCATCACCGTATTCTGGGCCTCGGCGCGCTCGCCCTCGCTTCCTTGCTCGCGGCATGCGACTCCTCGGGCACCGGGGAAGGGGGGTCTGGTAGCGAAGACTCGGGCGCAGAATCCCCCTACGAAGGCCAGGCTTTTCGGTTGCTCGTCCCCTCGACCAGCTGGTCCGAGCCATCCCGCGACGTGGGGTCTGAAATCGGCGCCTATGTCCCCATGTTCCTCATTGGCTTCGGAGAAACGAGCGATGGCTCCATCGAGGTGACGATCGCCTCCGCAGACCAGAACTCTGGAGACCAAGACGAGTGCAACTCCACCACCGTCATCGAGCTCGATTCTCCAGAGACCCCAAACGAGATTGGACCGCTGGAGCTCCACGCTCGCCTCACGGGGGCCGAGCGCGAAGAGGGAGATCCAGTGCAGGTCGACACCGTGATCCACGACCTCACGTTGACGGATGTCCTCCCCATCGATGGAGAGGTCTCAGAGGACGGCATCCTCGAGGCGACCATCGATTTCCGCGAGGTCTACCCGTTGCTGACCGAGCTCCCCAACGATCTCGAGCCCACGCCCGAGCGAGCATGCGATGCCCTCGCACAGGTGGACGCAGCCTGCGAGCCGTGTGACTATCCGGAGGGCGATGGGGAAGAGTTCTGCCTCACGCTCAAAGCACTCCTCCTCGGCGCCGAGCCGGATGACGACCTCACCGTAGAGGTCGTCGGCGAGGATGATATCGGCTCCGATTGCGAGCTGCCCGATCCATGACCCACTGTCCTTGAACCCGGCTTCGGCCAGAAAATCGAGTTGCCATGTCGTCTCCGTCCGTGTTGTTTCGAACCCTGGTCGCGACTGCGCTCTTCGACCTCGCGCTTGGCTGCGGGCAAGCCCCGCAGACGAGCGCAGATTCGGCCGACGATAGCGAAACCGGCGACGAAGCCAACGACGAGGAAACCGAGGGCGCGAGCGCGACCGAGGAAGAAGACGAGACGGACGGCAGCGCCAGCGAGAGCTCCGGCAGCCCGAGCAGTAGCAGCAGCGCGGGAGAGAGCGAGTCGGAGGAGTCCTCCTCGACAGGCGAAGAAGACGAAGAGAGCGACAGTCCGAGCACGTCCGGGGCGACCGAGGGTGAAAGCGATCCCACGGATACGGGAACGCCTGCCGACTGCACGATCACGGTGATGTCGCAAGAGCTGAGCGAGCAAATCGCCACGGTCGGCATCGTGGAGTGGTCGACCGATCTCGGCGATCTCGAGAGCGCCACGATCGAGTTCGGACTGGACACGAGCTACGGGATGGAGGCGCCCGTGGACCTCGAGGCCGAGAACTACAGGACGCTGCTCCTCGGGATGAAGGAAGACAGCGAATACCACTTCCGGATCGTCGCGTCCGCCGGGGGCGAGACGTGCACCAGCGACGATTACACCATCGCGACGGATTTCGTTCCCAACTCGGTGCCGCGGGCGGATGTCTCGACCATGAACGCGGACGCGCGGGACGGCGGGTTCTTCGTGTCCGGGTTCTATCGTGGGATGACCGGAACCGGTGGCTACGCGTTCATCCTGGACGGCGATGGCGACATCGTTTGGTACTACGGCACGTCCAATGACGTGACGGCCGCCAAGATGACGCACGACGGCCAATACATGTGGATTCGCAACTCGAACGTCGGCATGGGGGATGCAGCGGGCACGCTGATCCGCGTCGCCATGGACGGTTCGGGGGAGCTCAGCGCAGAAGACGTGTCGGCGACGCACCACGACTTCACGGTCCTCCCGGACGGCACGCTGGGGATGCTCGCGTACCAGAGCGGAGGCTGCGACGTGATCCTCGAACGCGCTCCGGACGGCACGGTGACGCAGATCTTCGACGTGGAAGCCGCCCACGGGAGCAGCACGTGTCACACGAACTCGATCCACTACCACCCGGAGGACGAGACCTATACGGTCTCGGACCTCGGCGGCGGCGGGCAGGACAACGACATCTACGTCAAGTTCACGCGCAGCGGCGAGATCGTCTGGGTCCTCGGGAGCGGTCAAGGTGGCCCAGGGGCGCCCTTCACGGGATAGCACGCCAACTGGTCGCGCCAGCATGGACATCACATGCTCGCCGACGACCGGATCCTGTTCTTCAACAACGGCAACGGCTCCGAGCCCTCGCTGGTCATCGAGCTCACCCTCGACTTCGATGCGCGCACGGTCGCGCGGGAGTGGTGGTACGACGGCGAGGTCACCAACGCCGTCATGGGCGACGTGCAGCGCCTCGAGAATGGCAACACGCTCATCACCTACTCGCTCGCGGGCGAGGTCCACGAGGTCGATCCGAGCGGGAACGTGGTCGAGACCATGAACTGGGGGCTTGGCGCGGCGGTCGGTTACTCCACGAAGCGAACCACGCTGTACGGCGCACCACCCCGCTGAAACTGCGGCAGAACGGAGAGGCGAACCATGATGCGACGAAGCCCACGAGCAGAGCTATTGGCGCCCCTCCTGCTGTCGTTGGGGCTGCCGGGATGTCCGACCAAGACGGAGGACACAGGGTCGGCGGACGAGGACACGGAGAACGACAGCGGCTCGGAGTCGGGGTCGGGTTCCGAGTCCGGCTCGGGGAGCGAGTCCCAAGGGAGCGGATCCGGTGCCCCCTCCGCGTGCGAGATGCCGACCGCGGACGAGCCGCTCGTCATCCTTGCGCACGAAGACAACAACTACAGCTTCTCGAGCACGCTCGACGTCGTGGTGACGCCGGTGAAGCCGCGCTCCGAGCTCACCTTCGACTGGTCGGCGCTGACGACAGACTTCATCGGGCATGAGGTCGATGTCGAAGCAGACATCGACATGGTGAGCGTGATCGTGTGGAAGATCCCACACGAAGAGCTGATCCCGCGCCTCAACGACGATTCGCTCGACCAGCGGGAGTTCGACGTGCTCGTCAGCTACGAGCCGGGGGATACGGGGGTGACGCGCGCCGACCTCTTCGACTTCCTCGTACTTGGGGCAGAACCCGTCGAAGAGGAGCTCTTGTTCAACTACCTCGATCCCGAGATGCCCCCCGTAAGCGGCGCACGGAGCTTTACGGTGATGGCTCAAACGGGCACGGAGGCCGGCCAAGGGACGCGCATGATCGCCGCGTTTTCGCTGGACCCCTCGAGCGAGAACACCGAGGTGATCGTCACCGACGCCTCTACGGAGCTCTCCTACGAGGCCGTCCTCACGACGCTCGACCCGACCACGGTCCCCGCCGGAACCGCGGACCTCGAGATCGAGTGGGAAAACATGGCCACGAACGCCATCGGCAACGAGTTCGAGCCCCAACGCATCTCGGACGTCATGGTCGCCCACTACGCGACGCTGACCCCCGCCGACCTCGAGGAACAGTTCCTCGACCTCGAGCTCATCGCGGACGGACTTTGGCGGGGAGAGGTCTATGCGGGCACGAGCCTCGTGCTCTCGGACCTCGCCAACGCAGAGGGCGACGCGTTCACAGGAATCACGGACGAGGGCACTTGGATCCTCGCCTTGCTTTGCGCCTCCTGCTCGAACCCCGCCCCCTGGTACATCACGACGCTGCAGGCGTGCTCAGAAAGCTGACCTATCCCCGAAGCCGGGGATACCCGAGAAATCGGCGGAGACGCCGCGGCTCGGTCTGGCGTCCGTGAGGAAATCGTTCGCGTCGGCGTAACCTTTCGGAGCCCGCCCCGTGGAGCGGACACCATGCAATACGACGACATCGTGATCGGTGGTGGCTTGGGCGGCCTCGCGAGCGCTCTTTTTCTGGCCCGCGGCGGCAGACGTGTCGCGGTCCTCGAGCGCGCCTCCGCGGTGGGAGGTCGCGCCCAGACGCGCCGTCGCCAGGGGTACGCGTTCAACTTCGGTCCGCACGCGCTCTATCGGCACGGAGCGGCCATGGCGGTCTTCCGCGAGCTCGGCATCGAGCCGCGAGGGATCGTCCCGAGCGCAGGCGGCCGTTTGCGCCTGGATGGACGCGATCACGCGCTGCCCGGGGGCGCTTGGTCCTTGCTCACGACGAGCGCGTTCGATTGGCGGGCCCGATTCGAGATCGGGCGCTTGTTCCCCACCCTGCCGCGGTTGCGTCCACAGTCCTTCGCGGGCCAAAGCGCCACCGCAGTGATCGAGAGCCTGCTCGAACGCTCGCAGGCGCGGGCCTTCCTCGCGACCCTCTTCCGCCTCACGACCTACTGCAGCGACCTCGGCACGCTCGACGGCGCGGCGGCGCTCGACCAGCTGCAACGAGGTCTACGAGGGGTGCTCTACATCGACGACGGATGGCAGACGCTCTGCGATGCCCTCGCGTCCGCGGCCCGTGCCGCAGGCGTGACGATCATGACGCAGACGCCCGTGGAGTCCGTCGAACGGGGACCCGCGGGGATCGTCGTCCACGTCCGCGATGCCGCGACCATCGAGACCACCGGGGCGATCCTCGCGGTTCCACCGGAGGTCGTCCGGACGATCGCCCCAAGCGTCGAGCTCCCGAGCAACCTCCATGAGGTGCGCCTCGCGAGCCTCGACGTCGCCTTGTGCGATGCTCCACAGGGACCCGCCCTGGTGCTCGACGCCGATCAAGCGCTCTACTACAGCGTCCATTCGCGCGCGCGAGGGATCGCCCCCGCCAGCGCGGGCCTCGTCACCGCGGCAGCCTACCTGCACGCCGACGATCCGCGCAGCCCGGAGGCCATACGGGCGCAGCTCGAGGCCTTCGTCGATTCCATCGAACCGCGCTGGCGTGAACGTGCCGTGGCCGTGCAGTTCCTCCCGCAGATGACGGTCACGCCGGGCGCGCCCACGGTGGAGAGCGGAGGCTTGCCCGGACGCCCCCCGGGTCCCACGAACATCGAGGAGCTGCATCTGGTCGGCGACTGGGTGGGTCCAACAGGGCAGCTCGTGGATGCGTCGCTCGCCAGCGCGCGGGCGGCCGCCCTTGCGCTCCTCGGACGAAAGGTCATGCAGGAGGCGGCATGAGCTCGACTTCGGAGGCGGCTCGCACAGCGTTCGAACGTCATGAGCGGCTCCTGTGGGGACTCGCCTACCGCATGCTGGGCGTCCCCGCAGACGCCGACGACGTCGTGCAAGACGTCTTTGCGCGGCTCATGACCACGCCTCCGGCGGATCTCACGGCTTCGCTACGCCCGTGGCTCCTGCGGGTGACGATCAACCGCGCGCGGGACCTCCTCCGCGAGCGCCGACGAACCCCGTACGTCGGCATCTGGTTGCCGGGACCGCTCGACGAAGGCGCCGTATCGAGCCTCGTCGAGGGCGCCCCGGATCCCAGCGATTCGCCCGAGGTCCAATACTCCCACCTCGAGAGCCTCTCGTTTGGGTTCCTGCTCGCCGCAGAGCAACTCAGCACGAACGCCCGGGCCGTCCTGGTCCTGCGCGACGTGTTCGGGTTCTCGGTGGAAGAGACCGCGGACGCGCTGGGTCTGTCGCCCGGCAACGTGAAGACCACGCTGCACCGCGCGCGCAAGACCATGGCTGCGGCTGGCAGCCCGCCGCGGGCCAATCGCGTGGACCACCAGCGCGTCGCTGCCGTGCTCGCGCGCTTCCTCACCGCGATCCTCGCCCGCGATGCAGCGGCAGCCGAGCGCGAACTCGGGGATGGGGTCCGTCTGCTTGCCGACAGCGCCGGTGAGTTCATCACGGCGCTCAAGCCGATCCTCGGCGGCTCGAACGTCGTCGCGTTCTACCTCGGCATCACCGCGAAGGTCGATCCGAGCCTGCATCGCGTCTCATTCGCCCAGGCGAACGGACATCCGGCCATCGTGTCGATCCTTTCGGTCGCGCTCCCTCGCATCGCCCCGATCACGGTCGGTGCGATGTTGCTTGGCGAGGACGGACGAATCGCGACGATCGTGCAGCAGTCGGCCACCCGCAAGCTCTCCTGTTTCGTGTGAAAGGCGTCGATGACGACCGTTCCGTCGGATTTTTCCGACGGGAAGCCAACGCCGTTCGTCCCGAAGTGGGCGCACTTGCGCGGCCGAGGACCCGGATCTGCCTTGCCGCAGGCGTGCGGCGGATTCAAGCCTAGGGGACGCGGCCCCCACGACGCTGGCGGACCCGACGCTCTGAGGCACCCATGGACACGATCAGCGAGACCATTGCGCGGGCGATGGGGACCGACCGCCCCAAAAAACCCGGGCCGCTTCCCACCGCCAGGACCTGCATGGCGACGACGCTCGTCACGTTTCGGGAGGATCAACCGATCCGAGAGGTGATCCGTGCGCTCATGCGACATCGGATCTCGGGTGGGCCCGTCGTCGACGACGAACGGCACCTCCTCGGCATGATCTCCGAGATGGACTGTTTGCGTTCGCTCGCGAGCGGTGCCTACGACGACGAGCCGTTCGAGCGCGGGCGCGTGGTCGCCGAGCTCATGACCCGCCGATGCATCACGGTGGAGCCGTACGCAAACGTCTACACGATGGCGCACCTCTTCGACCACTACTCCATTCGGCGCCTCCCCGTCGTCGACGAAGGCGTCGTCATCGGCCAAGTGAGCCGACGCGACGTGTTGCGGGCCGTCGAACACCTCTACTGAGCCTCGGCTGGGCCTCGCCGGGGCCTCGCCGGGGCCTCGCCGGGGCCTCGCCGGCAACACCCCTTGGCACCCGCGCGCTGCAGGCGGGATACTGCGCCGTGACGCCCGCCCTCACGCAAGATCCTCACCCGCTCCTGCACGCCGTCGCGTTCGAGGCCGCGTTTTCTTCCCCGCTCGGAGCGCTCGAGAGCCCCGCGTGGTTGCAAGCCGCGTTGGCAGAGCCGAGCGATGCGATCTCCGAGCCAAGCGAGGGCGTGCGGGCAGCGATCCGTGCCCTGCTGCGGCACGGCGGGTTCAAGCCGTCTGGGCGCAGCAAACCCGCTTCGGAGTCGCTGCTGCGCGATGCGACGTTGCCCGCGATCAACGTGGCGGTCGACATCGGCAATGTCGTATCGCGGCGCACCGGCATCCCCGTGAGCATCGTCGATCTCGACCGCGTGCAACGCCCGCTCGCCCTGCGCGTGGTGCAATCCGACGAGGGCTACGTCTTCAATCCTTCGGGCCAGGAGATCCGCTTGCTCGGGCTGCTTTGCCTCCACGATGCCGTGGGTCCGTGCGCCAACGCGGTCAAGGACAGCATGCGTACGAAGACCCACGCCGGCACCCACCGCGCGCTGTTCGTCGTGTGGGGCGCCCGCGCGCTCGCTTCGGAGACGGAGTCCGCGGCGGACGCGATGCGCGAGCAGCTCGAACGCTGCGGAGCACGGGTGGATCGCTGGGGCTAAGCACCCGGTCCCAAGGACCCCGGAGGCTTGCCCGGGTCGCTCGATGGTTCGTCGCCGGCGCGGTGAGGCGTTCGGGCGATCCGTACGAGGGCATCGCGATCGAACGAGCGCACGTGGAGATCCTGCTGGGGATACGCGACCTTGATCTTGTGCTCGTGAAACGCCCGATCGATCCCGCGGAGCAACCGACTGCGCACCACGAAACGGGTCTCTGCGCGACGGATCCACACCCGCAGCTCGAGCTTGAGCGCGCTGTCCCCGTACGCGATGAACAACACCTCGGGTGGGGGCTCCACGAGGACATCGTCATCGCGCAGCGCAACTTCCTCGAGCGTCTTGAACACGAGCTCGAGGTCGCTCCCGAACGCGACCCCCACGGGAACGAAGAGCCGCGCCGCACGGCTGCTGAGCGTGAAGTTCTGCACCTTCTCGGTGGTCATGTGGCTGTTGGGGATCACCATCTCGGACTCGTCGATGAGGCGCATCACCGTGGATCGGAGACCGATCTGCTTGACGACCCCCCAGTGCCCCGCAATCACCACGGTGTCTCCGGTGCGTAGCGGGCGTTCGAGCAACAAGATGAGGCCGCTCGTGAGGTCGGCCACGACGGACTGCAGACCAAACCCGATACCGATTCCCAGGGCGCCCGCGACGATCGCGATGTTGCGCAGCTCGATCCCGACCAGCCCCAACGCGACCAGGACCCCGACACCGATGAGGACATAGCGAACGAGGGTCTTGATCGAGTTCGCGATCCCCGCGTCGAATTCGGGGCGTTCGAGCAACGTGGCGTCCAACACGAGCTCGATCACGACCGAGACCTGCCGTGCCAAGTAGATCGACAGCGCGGCGAGGCCCACGTTCGCGACCGAGAGGTGAACTCCTGCGAGCTCGATCGCGTAGCTACCGATGATGGACCAGGCTTCGTTCGGCGGAGGGGTGAGTTCCCACGTGTTGAGCACCGCGAGACCCCCCTGCACCGCGAGGGCAACGGCGACGAACCAGGCCGTCCGCGTTCCAAAGTGGTGGACGACGCCCCGCCAACGGGCGCTCACTTTCGCGGCGGACCAACGCAAAACTCCATCGACGAGGCGGCGCACGAGGGCAATGAGCAGCACGATCGTCAGGGCGATGTGGCCGCTGCGCGCCGTCGATCCCAGCAGATAGCGCCCCAAGGATACGAACCCCGCGGTCTCGGCGAGCGCCCCCACGATCATCGCGACGATGGCGATCCCCAAAGGCGCCCGCCAACCCCACTGCCGCCCGATGTCCGCGATGCTCCGCCGCCACCACCAAACGGTCGCGGCGCCGAGCAGGCCTACCAGCACGACGACGCAACGCAACACCGGCGCCGGGATCCCGAGCGTCTCGACGATCGCCAGCACGGGGTAGAGCGTCGCCATGGCGACGCCCACATGACGACGGGCCCCCACGGGGAGCGCTCGCGCAGCCAGTAGGGCCTCTGTCGCGCCCTGGAGCGCCCAAATCAAGGCCTCGACGATCGGCGGCGCCGGTTGATACGCCGCCCCGACCAGCGCGGTCGAGGCGAACAGCGCGAGCGCGAATGGATGCCTCCATAGGTCATCGTAGAGCGCAGTCGCGGGTGTGGCCTCATTCCGAAACAGGCGCGCCAGGACGACGAAGAACACGACGAGGGAGCCGTGGATCAACAGGACCAAGCGACTGCGCCCGAGAAACCCTCGATCCCACCAGACCACGCGCTCGCGCGTCCGGCTGAACTCGCTCTCGAGGAGGGCCGCACTCGCTTCCACGGTCCATAGCGGCCTCTCGTCGCGCCGCAATCGAGTATCGCGCCCGCGTGCGAGCTCGCTCTCGAGGAGCTCGAGCAAGTGCGTCGAGCGCGTGTGCAAATCGAGCGCACGCTCCTGCAGCGCAACCACCTCTTGGCGAGCGCGAGCGAAGCGCTCCAGCGCCTCCCCGATGAGGTCGCGCGCACGCTGGGCAGACACCGCGAGTTCACTGCGTTCGTCCGGATCGAGGAACGTGCGGATCTCGGAACGGGACCAGCCGCGCTGTCGCTGCTTCCAGCGCGACTCCATGGAGTGGATCACCTCGAGGTCGACGGCGATGCGCTCCATCAGGTCGTCGAGACGAGCACGTGCTCCGATCAGGCGGTTGTGCAGGGTCAAGAGGCGACCGCGAAAGAACCCCTCGTTGGAAAACCGCTGGAGGTAGTCCGCGAACGCATCGAGCAGGTCCTGCTCGCGAGCCAACGCCGCCCGGCGAGACTCGACGTTTCCCAAGGTCGAGAGGGAGCGGTCGAGGACATCGCTTTGTTCACCGAGCTGCGCGAGGCCGGAGACGACCGAGGCCGCGTCCCGAGGGATCGCGGGGTCATGCGTCCCCGATGGCGCAGCTTCGGCCGACGACGCCTCGGCAGGCGCTTCGGCTGCCGCCACCGGCGACCAAGCGACGACCCACAAAGCGCACAACCATCTCGCGATGCACTGAACGAAAACGACGCGGCGGGCCAGCATGGCCGGCCCAGCCTAGTGCAGCGCCGCCCAGATGACATCCACGAGCTCCCGGCCCGCGATCAGCCGACGACCGCAGGGATCGCGCGTTCGGTCCGGGGCGGGGGACCCACGGGGCGCCCGATGCTTCCAGAGAGCTCCACCAGCCGACGACGGGCTCGCTCGACGTCGAGGCGGACCATGCCGAGGCTCACGGCGGAAGAGAACACGAAGCCGATGAGGAGATCGTCGCAGCAGCTGGTCAGCGCCAACGTGCGCTCACCGTGCTCGAGCGTCACGGTCGTCTTGTCCTTGGAAGGGCTCCCTAGACTTGCGAGGCTGTTCCCCGCTGCGCGCGCAAGGTCGCCGAGGTGCAGCCCGAGACCTTGCACATCCCACTCGATCTCCTCCCGGAGCCAGCTGTCCGCGACGAGACCGTAGGGGACCGTGATGAGCAGCAGGCCGTCGAGGGTCGCGATCGGTTCCGCGATCGCGGCGAGATCGATGGTGGGCGGTCCGTCGTGGGGTCTAGACCGCCGCGTTGGAGGCGAAGCGCAGCGAAATGGAGGCGGTGTGGGGATGACGGCAAGCGTGGGCATGGGGCAGTACAACTATTGTTTCCTACGCGACGGGCCGCAAAAGCCGTAAGCGCCCCTTGGCGCGCGGCACCTTCGACCCGGGACCGTTTCTTGCCAGGCATGTTCGGTCGAGCCCATGAGCAGTGTTCCGCGGAACCGTGATCGGACCGACGAGACGACATTGGGCCGTGCATCGTCGACCCTCGACATCGCACGCAGGGACGGTGTGGCGAGTCTGCGCAAACTCCGGCCATCGTTGGCGGCCAGGCTCGTGCGTCGCCGACATCGCGGAGGTCTTTGCTTGCGGACCCTTTTGGGCGATCGTTGAGCATGCGCCTGGGCATCGACTTCGGCACCACCCGAACGGTCATCGCAGGCGTCGACGAGGGCCGCTACCCGGTGGCCACGTTCGACCTCGGGGGCGAATTCCAGGACTTCTTGCCCGGAATCGTGGCTCAGCAGGGCAAAACGCTCGTCTTCGGCGAGAAGGCGCGCCCGTTGTTCACGTCAGGTGCGGTCGGCGCCCTGAGCTCGGTCAAGCGCGCGATCACGGGCCTGACGCCCGAGGAGATCCCCGAGGGCCTGCACGGGGTGACGGCGCTCGAGGTCCTCACGCAGTATCTGCTGTGGGTCAAGACGATGCTCGCCGAGCGGAGCAACCTCGAGGTCGATCCCCGGGTGCCCGTCCCGGCGATGGTCGCGGTGCCCGCGAACGCGAGCACGCGCCAGCGCTACCTCACGATCGAGGCGTTCAAGCAGGCGGGTTTCGAGGTCCTCGGACTCGTCGCCGAGCCCACGGCAGCGGCGATCGAGTTCGCCCATCGGAACGCGTCCGCCATGTCCACGCGCAGCCCCAAGCGCTACGTGGTGGTCTACGATCTCGGTGGCGGAACCTTTGATACCGCCGCGGTTTCGCTCCGGGGGCGCCGATTCCAGCTGCTGTGCGCGCGCGGGATCTCCCGGCTCGGCGGAGCCGACTTCGACGAAGTCGTCCTCGATCTCGCATGTCGCGATGCTCCCGTCGGCAAGGGCGAGCTCGATCCTGCGACGCTCGTCTCGATGCGCGAGGCGTGCCGTGAGGCCAAAGAGAGCCTGCGCAACAGCTCGCGGCGCCTGCTCGTCGATCTCTCGGCCATCGATCCGCGCTTTGGCGCGCCCCTGCTGGACACGCAAGAGGTCTATGACGCGTGCGAGCCGCTCATCGACCGTACGCTCGTCATGGTCGACGAGCTGTTTGCGACCCTCGTGGGTCGCGGGGTCGATCCGGAAGATCCACGCCAACTCGGCGCGCTCTATCTCGTCGGTGGTGCCTCCGCCTTCCCTGCCCTCTCGCGCGTGCTTCGGAACCGCTTCAAGCGCAAGATCCAGCTGGCCCCGCAACCGCACGCCGCCACCGCGGTCGGGCTCGCGATCGCGGCCGACCCCGAGGCGGACGTGTTCGTGCGCGAGGCCGTGACACGGCATTTCGGAGTGTGGCGCGAGGCCGACGCCGGTCGCGACAAGGTGTTCGATCCGATCATCAGCCGCGACATGGAGCCGCCTGGCGAGGAACGGCTCGTCATCGAGCGCCACTATCGACCCGCGCACCCCGTCGGCCACCTCCGGTTCTTGGAGTGCAGCGACCTCGACCCCCAAGGGCAGCCCACGGGCGACCTGACCCCATGGGAGGAGATCCGGTTTCCCTACGATCCCAGGCTCGCCCACCAGGCGGTCCTCGACACCGTGCCCATCGAGCGCCGGGACGTCCCCCTCCACGAGGAGATCGTGGAGACGTACACGCATCACCACGATGGGACGATCGCGGTGCGCATCGAGAATCGGACGCATGGCTACGCGAGGGAGTACACTTTGGGCGCGTTGCGTTGACGCGCCCGGCGTCGCGGCCCCCAATGGGCGCCCGGCGCTTGGCTCCGCCCGCTCCCCAGGCCGGGAAACGCCCCTCACGAGCCCAAACCGAACCCCGCCGTCCGCGCCTCCCGCGATTTAAGCGGCTTAAAGGTCTTTCGACGTTCGTCGATGGGCCAGAGCATCATGAGCACAGTGCTGACGGTTGCAGGTGGCGCAGCCGGACCTCGGCGCCCGGAGGGTCCGCCGGTTCGACTGTTCGGCCAATTTCTGGTCGACCAGGGTGCGATCACGTCCGAGGACCTCGGTGAGGCGCTCGACTTGATGAACGCGATCAACGTGACCGTGGGCGACCTCGCCGTCGAGCGGGGCCTCATCAGCCGTCACGATGCCGATGAGATCCACCGGCTCCAGCGCTGCATCGATGGCCGTTGGGGTGAGATCGCGCTCACCCTCGGCGTGGGGCGACTCAGCCCCGCCATGCTCGAAGAGCTCCGTTGGCAGCAAGAGAGCCAGAACCTGCGGTTGACGGACGCGCTCGTCCAGCTCGGCTGTCTCTGCCCGACCGAGATCGATCGCTATCTCGAGGAATTCGAGGCGCTCTACCGCTCGAACCCCGCGACCACGTTGCCGGGCTCCTGGCGCTTGAGCTGCGCTCAGTACCTCCTCGACGTGCTCCCGCGCGTGTTCCTACGCGTGCTTCGGAGCCCCCTGCGCTTCGGGCCGATCAAGGAATGGGACCAGCAGGATCTCGGTACTCGCGGGAGCGTGCGCATCGAGACCGAACACGAAGCGCTCATCGTGGGGTTGAGCGTCGAGGGCAGCGTCGCCGAGCTGATCGGGCAACGGCTGCAGCAGGACCGCGGGAAGGCGGGACCCGAGCAGCACGTCGTGGCCTTCATCGAGCTGTTGCTCGAACACGTGTGTCGCCGGCTCGAGTCGGACTCGCAAGACCGCGTCGTCACCTTGCCGGCAGAGCCCGGCCGCCTGCCGCCAAGCGGCCTCGCCTGTGAACTCGCTTCGAGCTCGGGGCAGGCCGTCCTGGTCCTACATCGCATCTCGCGTTGGGGCGACTGATCCGGTTCGTCGGCCTCGTTTGCGGGTGGCGTGTCGTTGCCCGCCGCCTCGATTTCGGAGACTCTTCCCGCGTGCATTCGTTCGCGCGCGCTCGTACTCCCCGCGTGCTCGGCACGGCACTCGCGGCGTGCCTCGTCGCAGCGCCATCCGGGGCCCACGCCCGCCCAAACATCGAGCGGCACGGCGGCCAGTGGGGCATCATGCTCGGCGGGTCCGCGTGCATCCCGGGCGCCCGTCCCTGCACCGACGACGGCTCGATCCGCGGAGGAATCGCCGTTTCGGGCGCGACCAAGCCTTCGTTTGGAACGAGCGCCGAGCTCGGCTATCGGATCAAGCCTTATCTGTTCTTCGGCGCCGCATACCACTTTGGCCTATTCAATCCCGATTATTCGTTCTCCGACGGCAGCGACTATCGACAGGGCTATCAACACAGCGTCTACGCGATCGTGAAGCCCATCCTCCCGGCGTGGCGCTTCGACTTCGGGCTCGGGCTCGGTCCCGGGTTCTCCCGGCAGACCTTCCGCGACCACGATGAGCGCAAGGACTACTCACAGGGCTTCTCATGGGCCTTTGCGCCCTCCATCGACATCTTCGTGAGCCGTCGGATCTTCCTCGGGGTCAAGGCCGACATCTTGCTCAATGCGCATGGGGACGTCTGCCAGGTCCGCGGCGACACCACGACGTGCTCGCGCGACAACCCAGCGGAGCTCGGTCCCATTCATCAGGCGCTGTTTGGGTTCCACCTCGGCGGCACGTTCCTCTAAGCGAACGACGAGACGAGACGAGACGAGGGCGTGGCGCCTACGCCCTCCCGCGCGGACCTGGCGAAGCGAGCCCTTCTCCGAGGCCGCGCCGCTCGTTGCCTAGAGCGCCGACCAGTTTGATTTCGCGTGCTGAGGCGCGTCTGGGACCGTCCGTGGGTAGGAGCGAGGCCGAAGCTGTGTCGGGCACACTGCGAGCGCCGAGCGACACCGCCGCGGGCGGTCCCAGGCGTGCCTCAGCGCGTGGAATCAAACTGGTCGGCGCTCTAGGCGGTGGCGGGAGCTTTCGCGAGTGCTGCTGCGACCGAGGAGCGTCGCCCCCATGGCGGGCGCGAAGCCGAGAGTGTACCGGCGTACGTCGAGGCTTCGCGACACTGCCATGCCGAGCAGCTCAGCTCTAGTGGCCGTGGTCGTCGTGCGCTTCGGCGGCCTTGGCCTCACCGGCTTTGGCTTCGCCGGGAGCACCGTCATGCGCGTGCTCGTCCGCCTTGGCTTCGTGCTCCGCAGGCGCCTCGGGCTCGGCTCCGGCCTCCTCGACAGGGTGCTCGCCGGAAGGTGGGGCTCCTTTGCGCATCGGGCTCATGTGCGGATCCCGTTGGGCAGAGCGTGGCTTGGGACGAGCGGGCTCGGGCCCGAGCGTGGGCGCGATGTTGTCGACCACCTTGTATTTCGTGGTCAGCTGCTCTTTGAGCTCACGCCGCCCTTGGTGGAGCTTGCGCTGCTGCAGGCGGCTCACGATCTGATCCTCGAGGGCTTCGCGGGGAAGCTCGCCCTCGGGCCATTTCCCGACGACCTTGATGATGTGATAGCCGAACTTCGTCTTCACCGGCTTGGAGATCTCGCCAACGTTCATCTTGAACGCGACCTCGGAGAATTCCTCGGCCATGCGATCGGCCGTGAAGATCCCGATGTCCCCGCCCTTGGCCGCGCTCGGCCCCGTGGAGCCTGCCTCGGCGATCTTGGCGAAGTCGGCCCCCTCCGCGGTCACTTCCTTGTAGAGCGCGTCCGCCTTGGCCTTGGCCTCCGCTTCCCACTTGGCCTTCTCCTGCTCGCTCGGAGCCGGCTCTTCCTTCTCGTGGCCGTGATGCGCACCGGCGCCCTCGGGACCGATGGGGATGAGGATGTGAGACGCGCGAACGCGGGGCTTGTCCGACTTCCAGTTCCCTTTGATCTTCTCGTAGTCCGCCTGGATCTCTTCCTCGGTGACCTCGAGCTTGCCGAGCTTCGTCAGGATCGCGCGCTCGCGGAGTTCGGCCGCGTACATCTCACGCAGGCTCTCGTCGGTCTCGCCGCGGCGTTCGAGGTGCTTCTCCCAATCGCGAATGCCCCGCTTCTGCTCCTCTTCGCGCTCCTTGAGCGCGGCTTCGTCGAGCTCGACGCCGAGGGCATTGGCTTCCTGGCGCAAGATCTCGTGGAAGATCAGCCGCTCGGCGATGGACTTGCGATAGCGGCGGTCCGCGGAATACGGAATCTCGCGCGCCCGATCCGCGTACTTCTTGACCTTGAGGTCATAGATCTCACGGAAGGCAGCGCTCGGGATCTCGACATCTCCCACCTTCGCAATGGGGCCGCTCGGGATGGCACCGAGCTCCTGGTCGCCCTTCTTCTTGCTGGAATCCTCTTCCTTGGGCTGGATCTTGTCGAGGTCCTTGGCCTTCTCGGGTTTGGGAGGATCGCTGCACCCGGTGAAGGCAAGGAAAGTCACGAGCAGCGGATACAATCGACGCATGAGGCTCCGTATAGGCTAGGCGCGCTCGAACCCATCGGTGGGAACGCCGCGCGGTTGGGCTTACGGCGCGGAATGTTACGCACATTCGCCGCGCTCGGCCAAGGTGCCGCCGCCGTTTTCGTGGGTTCGCGCCCATGCCGAGGGCGCGGTAGACGCATGTCCATTTTGCTCGGGATGGCGCTAGCCGGGCCGACCGCGCTGGCGTAAGCATGGCCCCCGCGTGCCGGACCTCGTCCAAATTCGCCGCATGCAACCCGCAGCGGCGCTGCCCCCCGAGCAGGAGCTTCAGCAGCTCGAAAATGGCCCCACGGTCTATCTGGAGACGTTTGGGTGCCAGATGAACGAAGCCGACACCGCTCTCATCGCGGGGCGGTTGAACGAGCGTGGCTATCGCAAGGTAGAGAGCCCCGCTGCGGCCGACGTCATCCTCATCAACACGTGCGCGGTGCGGGAGAAGGCCGAAGAGCGCGTTTGGGGCCGCACGAGCCAGCTGCTCGCGCATCGCCGCGAAAACCCGGATCTGGTCATCGGGATCACGGGATGCATGGCGGAGCACTTGAAGTCGAAGATCGCCGAGCGCGCTCCTTATATCTCGGTGGTGGCAGGTCCCGACAGCTACCGCGGGATCGCGGATCTCGTGGATTCGGCGCGCGCCGGCTTGCCTGCGATCGACGTGCAGCTCGATCGCGAAGAGGTCTACGAGGGCCTCGACGGCATCCCGAGCGACGACGGTGTGAGCGGGCAGGTCACGATTCAGCGCGGTTGCGACAAGTTCTGCACGTTCTGCGTCGTCCCGTATACGCGCGGCCGCGAGCGCGGCGTGCCCCCGCGTGAGGTGCTGCGCGCGACCGAGCGCTTGGCCGCTGCGGGGTATCGCGAGGTCGTCCTGCTCGGTCAGACCGTGAACTCGTATCGCTGGGAAGACGTCGACTTCGCCGACCTCTTGCGCGCGGTGGCTCGGATCCCGGGGATCGAGCGCATCCGCTTCACGAGCCCGTACCCGCGCGACTTCTCCTCGCGCGTGATCGAGGTGCTTGCGACCGAACCCAAGGTTTGCCCGCAGCTGCACCTCCCCGTCCAATCGGGGTCGAATGCGATGCTCGACACCATGCGCCGCGGCTACACGCGCGACGAGTACCTGCGCCTCGTGGACGCGCTGCGGACCGCGGTGCCCGGCGTGGCACTGTCCACGGACATCATGGTGGGGTTTTGTGGCGAGTCGGAGCGCGACCACGCCGACACGCTCGCGCTGATGCGAGAAGTGCAGTTCGATAGCGCGTTCATGTTCCGCTACAGCGATCGCGGGATCACCTACGCGTCCCGCAAGTTCGTCGACGACGTCCCAGATGCCGTGAAGGCCGAGCGGCTCCAGCAGGTGATCGAGCTGCAGGAGGTGCACACGCGGGCAGCCCACGCGAAGCGCGTGGGGCAGCGGGTCGCGGTCCTGATCTCGAGGCACGCGCGTCGCGGAGACCGGCTCGTCGGGCGCAGCCAGCACTTCCAAAACGTCTTGCTTCCGCTCACTGCGGGGCGCCCCGGCGACGTGGTCGAGGCCGTCGTCACCGGCTCCACCGGGCACTCGTTGATCGCGGGCTAGTCCTTCTCTTACATTGGATTCGGAGACTCACGTGCCACCTTCTGCCGGCAACGACCCTGATTCGCTGCAGCCCCCTCCCCGGATGACCCGCCATGTCCAACCCGTGGGTCCGCGCGTGCTCGTCCGCATCGTGCGGGGACCCGATCGCTCGGAGTCGGGTCTGTTCCTCCCGCAAGGCGTCAAAGAGAGCAGCGCAGCCGCGCTCTTGGGCGAAGTGGTAGAGGTCGCGAGAACGATGCCCAAGGCCGACTCGCTCGTCGACGACACCGGCGAGCGCGATCACGAGGACGACGACGTGGCCGACTTTGGGAAGAACGTGAGCGGAATCCCGCTCGGGGCCAACGTCTTGTTCGAGAAGGACAAGGGCGTCGTCGTCCCTTGGGACGAGACGCTACGCGTGCTCGAGGTGCGCTACGTCCTCGCGATCGTGGACATCATCACGCCCGACGAAATCCAGTGATCACGTGGACGTATAGGTGTGCTCGGCAGCAGGGAAGCTGCTGCTGCGGACCTCTTCGGCGTACCGCCGTGCCGCCCGAACGCCGCGGCTGAAAAACTCGTCGAAGCGCTTCACGAACTTCGGGGTGCTGCCCGGCGTCAGACCCAGGAGATCGTAGCCCACGAGCACCTGACCGTCGCACTCGGCCCCGGCCCCGATCCCGAACGTAGGGACGTCCACACTGCGCGTCACGAGGGCGGCGAGCTCGGCTGGAATCCCCTCGATGACCATCGCGTAGACGCCCGCGGCCTCGAGCGCACGCGCGTCTGCGAGCAGGCGCTCCGCCTCCGCCGCGGTTCGTCCTTGGACGCGGAATCCCCCCATGGCGTGCACGGATTGAGGCGTGAGGCCGAGGTGTCCCATGACGGGGATCCCGCTCGCGACGATGCGCCCAATCGCCGGGACCAACGGCTCGCCGCCCTCGATCTTGACGGCATGCGCCCCCGCAGCAATGAGGCGCCCCGCATTGCGCAGCGCCTCTTCCGGCGAGAGGTTGGCTGCCAAGAACGGCATATCCACGACGACGTGGGCATGCGTGACACCGCGGGCCACCGCTTTGGCGTGGTAGGCCATCTCTTCCATCGTCACCGCAAGCGTGTTCGAGCCGCCCTGGATCACCATCCCCAGAGAATCGCCCACGAGCAGGATCTCGATGCCAGCTTCCTCGAACAGGCGGGCAAAGGTCGCGTCGTAGGCAGTGACCATCACCTGCTTGTGCTGACCTTTGGCGCTCCGAATCGAAGGAACCGTGATCGCTCGACGGGACGTCGGGGAAGGATGGCTCACGTTGGTCTTGGTCTTGGACATCTGTGTTGCTCGTTCCCTCGGAAGGTCGCCGCCACGGAGGTCGTGGTCGTCGCCCCGTAGGGTCTGCCATGGTGCCACAGCGCAACGGGCGCTAAGTCACGTGCAGCGGAAAGAAAACGTCGGATCCCGCGGCAGTGACTGGCCGCGAGGAGACGAGGTGCTACCTCGCAGTTTGACCACTTTCCAACGCCGTGACACATTCGCGGCCAAACAACCTCCCTGAGGGGATCGCTACGCACCTCACCATGGGTGCAAGCAAGGAGGCGAACCGTGAGCTTTGTGTTGCCACCACTTCCGTATCCCAAAGACGCTCTCGTCCCGCACATGAGCGCCGAGACGTTCGACTATCACCACGGCAAACATCACCAGGCGTACGTCAGCAAGCTCAACGAGCTCACCGCTGGCAAGCCGGAGGCCAACAAGTCCCTCGAAGAGCTCATCAAGAGCACCGAAGGTGGCTTGTTCAATCAAGCCGCCCAGGTCTGGAATCATACGTTCTTCTGGAACAGCATGAAGCCAGGTGGAGGCGGTGCTCCCACGGGAGACCTCGCGGCAGCCATCGACCGCGACTTTGGCGGTCTCGCCAAGTTCAAAGAGGCGTTCACCCAAGCCGCCGCCACGCGCTTCGGCTCTGGTTGGGCCTGGCTCATCGTCGACGGCGGGAAGCTCTCGGTGACCAGCACCTCCAACGCCGATACCCCCCTTCGCGAGGGCAAGACCTGCCTGCTGACGCTCGACGTCTGGGAGCACGCGTACTACGTGGACTACCGCAACGCGCGACCCAAGTTCATCGAGGCGTTCCTCGAGAACCTCGTGAACTGGGACTTCGCCGCGGCGAACCTCGCGAACGCTTGACGCTCGCACGTCCCTGAAACCAGAGCCGGGCTCTCGCGAGAGGCCCGGCTCTTCGCGTTTCGGTCCTTAGGTTCGGACCCACACGACGGTGACCGCGTCGCCGCCTTCCGCGGGCAAGCCCGGGCGATAGCGATGGACATGCGAGAGCCGCGGGAGATGCTCCCGCACGACCTTCCGTAACGCCCCGGAACCGTGACCGTGCTTGAGGATCACGACGTCGACGTCGTCGCCCAGGGCGCGATCGAGGCCCACCTCGACGAGTGTGAGCGCCTCTTCGGCTCGAACGCCGCGAAGGTCGACGACGTTGTCGATCTTCGCTTGCACGGGCGAGGCGTTGGCACCGAAGAAACGGGAGACGTCGTCGGCGGCCCAAGCCTCTGGTCGGGCAGCCGCCGCGGGCTTTTGCGCGGCGCGAGAGGATGACCCCGGCGCTTCGAGGTCACCTCGCTCTACGGTGACCTTCGCGAGCGGCAACTGAACGGTCACCTTGTCCCCTTTGATCGCGACGATGGAGCCCTCGGACCCGAGCCGCGCCACGCGGACCTTCTGGCCGAGCTCGAGCGCGACGACCGGAGCTCCGGTGGACTCTTGGGTCTTGGGCGCGTGAGAGGCGATCTGCGAACGGACAGCCCGCGCAAAGTCGCGTGCCTGAGGATCGCTCACGCCCTCGGCCGCCGCGATCGTCTCCTTGCGGAGCGACTTGCGGCGATCCTTGATCTCGTCCTCGAGCTCGCGCAGGGCAGCCGCGGCGGCATCGTGCGCGCGCTGGTGTCGCACGGCGGCCCGCGTCTCCGCACGGGCATCTTTGTCCGCCAGAGCGGCCTGCTCGGCTCGGACCTGCCGCCACGCGCGTTGCAGCGCCAGGTTCTCTTCATGCAGGCGCTCGCGCTCCGCCTCGACTTGTTGCAGGAGCGCATCGACGCGCAGGCGACTGTCGGCGAGCAGGGTCTCGGCGCGCGACAAGACGTCCTCGGGCACGCCGAGCCTCCGCGCCACCGCGAGCGCGCTGGAGCTCCCTGGGGCCCCCATGCGCAAACGGAACGTCGGACGCAACTGCTCGAGATCGAAACCTACGGCCGCGTTGATGAAGCGCGCGGGATCCTCGGTGGCGAGCAGCTTGAGCCGCTCGTAGTGGGTCGTCACCACGAGCGTCGCGCCGCGGGCGACCAGCGTCGTCAGGATCGCCTCCGCCAACGCAGCGCCCTGATCGGGATCGGTGCCCACGGCGACTTCGTCGAGCAAACAAAGCACCGCGGGAGCGTCCACCTCAGCGGCCGTCAGCGCGTCCATCACGTGACCGATGTGGGCGCTGAACGTGCTGAGGTTGGCCGAGATCGATTGGTCGTCCCCGACGTCGGTGATGAGCCCGCCAAAGAGCGGCAACTCGGCCGGACCGTCGGTCGGCAACGGCAAGGCGGCCTGAGCCATCAGCGCGCACAGCCCCAACGTCTTGAGCGCCACGGTCTTCCCGCCTGCGTTCGGCCCACTGACGACGAGCGCCTGCCCCACGTCCAGGGCGATGTCGTTGGGGACGACTTCGGTGCCCCGCAAGACCATCAAAGGATGCCGCGCCGCTCGCAGGGAGATCCTGGCTCCCGGCTTTGGGACGGTGACGATGGGGGCGCACGCGTCGAGATCCCGAGACAAGCGCAGACACGCGTGCAAGCGATCGAGCTCCACGAGCGCGCTCAGGGACTGCAAGAGCTCTGGGCCCGACTCGCCGACCATGGCCGAGAGCTTGGCGAGGATGCGCTGCTCCTCGACAAACACCGCCATCTGCGCCTCGCGCCGGGCGTTGGCGAGCTCGACGAGCTCGGGCGGCTCCACGAACAGCGTCTGCCCGCTCGAGCTCGATCCATGGATGATGCCGGAGACGGTGCCCGTCCGACCCGCCCGAGAGAACGCGTCCGAGCGTACGGGCAAGACCACCCTGCCCTCTCGCTCGGTCCAATAGCGATCGGCGAGCGCCTTCTCCATGCCCTGCCGCCGCAGCAGGCGTTCCGCCGCCGAGATCAGGGAGCGTCGGGCCCCGCCGGCTTCCGCGCGGAGGCGCCCGAGCGCTTCGCTCGCACGATCGGAGAGCCGAAATTCTCCGTTCTCCCGCTCGATGCTCCGCTCGAGCTCGGCCGCCACGGAAGCGCGAGGTGCGAGACCGCGCAGCGTGTCCTGCAGCGCCGCGAAACCGGCCCGCTCCTCGACGCTCACACGTTCGAGGCGTTCCGTGGCCACGCGCTCGAACATCACGGCGAGGCGCGAAGCAGCGACCACCGCGAGCGAAACGGCTGCAAGTTCGCCCACATCGAGCGCTGAACCCCGCTGGGCTCGTTCGAGCAAACGCTCCGTATCGACGATCTCGACGAGTTCGCCGGCGAGCGACACCCGGCCTTCCCCGAGGTCCATCGCCAGTCGCAACGCGAACTCGAGCCCACCCAAGGCCTCGAGGCGCCGCATGACGATACCCGGATCGAGCGTTCGGGGGGCGAGGCGCTCGGGCGCGGGCAAGCCATCGTCATCGCGAAATCGGTCTTGGGCAGCCGGGCTCACCACGCGGCGCAACAGCTCCTCGCACACCCGTGACCATTCGAGGTGCGCAAGTGTTGATGCAGGCAGCATTCGTTTCTCTCCGCCGCCGGAATATCGCAAAAAGAACGGCCTGCGCCGACTGTCTGTTGTTCGGCCGTGCAATCCGGTCGTACTATGGTGGCGTCTAGAGTCCGTGCGGCGACATCGCGCCGCCGTGTTTCGTTCTCGCTTCGTAGCAAACAACCCCTGGAGACGCTCCATGCCTGCATCTGGCCGCCCCCCCGTGGACAGCCCTTGCCCCCCCTTGCTCAGTCGCGTGCCACGGCTCCTGGCCGCCGTCCTCGGCGCACGCTCCCTGACAGCGGGCAGGCAAGCCCCCGTCTGGCTGGCCTTCGTGTTCGTGTTCCTCGTGCCCGCCTTGGCGTGGGCAAGCGAGGCCCCACATCACGCGGACGCGCTCCCGCCGGTCTGGATGACCGTGTTCTTCGTGATCATGTTGCTCTCCATCGCGATTCTGCCGCTCACGCCGCTGCATCACTGGTGGGAGAGCAACCTCAACAAGCTGATCGTGGGCCTCGCGCTCGCGGCCTACCCGTTGCTCTGGCTCACGGTGCTGCAGCCGAACATGCACGCCCTCGAGGAGACGGTGCACGAGTACATCAGCTTCATCGTGCTGCTCGGGACATTGTTCTACGTGAGTGGAGGAATCCTGCTGACGGGCGACCTCAAGGCGACCCCCACCACCAATCTCGCATTCCTCGGGATCGGGACGCTCATGGCGTCCTTCGTGGGCACGACGGGCGCTTCGATGCTGCTGATCCGACCGATCCTGCGCACGAACCACGAGCGCCGCTACAAGGTCCACGTCGTCGTTTTCTTCATCTTCTTGGTTTCGAACATCGGCGGCTCATTGCTCCCCATCGGCGATCCGCCGCTGTTCTTGGGCTACCTGCAGGGGGTGCCGTTCACCTGGACCCTCTCGCTGTGGCCGCAGATGCTGCTCGTCGTCGTGATCCTGCTTGGGATCTTCTACGCGATGGACCGGCACTTCTACGCACGCGAGTCCGTCCTCGCGAAGGCGCAGGACGCGGCTGGGGTCGAGCCGCTCCGGATCGAAGGCGGGACCAATGCCGCCTGGCTGCTCGCGATCGTGCTTTGCGTCGCGTTCATTCGCCCCGAGCACGGCGCCTTCGTCCGCGAGATCGCGATGGTCGCGTGCGCGTTCGGTTCGCACTTCACCACGCAGCAAGGCGTTCGTAGGCGCAACCAGTTCTCCTGGTTCCCGATCCTCGAGGTCGCGGCGCTCTTCATCGGCATCTTCCTGACCATGATCCCTGCCCTCATGATCCTGAAGGCGCAGGGGGGTGAGCTCGGTGTCGACTCGCCGGCGCGGTTCTTCTGGGTCGCCGGTGCGCTGTCGAGCTTCCTCGACAACGCCCCCACCTACCTCGTGTTCTTCAAGACCGCGCAGGGCATGGTGGAGCAAGGGATCTTGACGAGTTCCGACATGGTCGCAGAAGTCGGGATCCCCACGGTCGTGCTCCAGGCGATCTCCCTCGGTGCCGTGTTCATGGGTGCGAACACCTACATCGGCAACGGTCCCAACTTCATGGTCAAGGCCATCGCCGAGGAACAGCGCGTGGAGATGCCGAGCTTCTTCGGCTACATGAAGTGGTCGGGCCTCATCCTCATCCCCGTCTTCATCCTGGTCACCCTCGTGTTCTTCCGCGGCCCTTGATCCGGCGCGTACGGCAAGGCCCGATCCTGCCGGCTCGCGGGGAGGATCGGGTCGGCGCCGCCGACCCCACCGCCGCGGCGACGGCACGGAGTCGGCCTGCGGGTCCGTCCTCGTGCGAATTCGGCGGAGTGCGTGCGAGGGCGAGAGCGCGCAACTATTCTCCGCGCCGTGCACGACGCTCGGTCTGCGCTTCGGCCCCTCGCGGCCGCGGCGGCCTGCTACACGATCTGGGGCTTCGTCCCGCTGCTGTTCCAGGCGATCGGCCGGATGGGCGTGGACCCCTGGGAGATCCTGACGCACCGGACCCTGTGGGCGCTCCCCGTCGCCGCCGTGTTCGTCGTGCTCGCGCGTCAGACCCGGCAGGTCGGGTACGTCCTGGCGCGGCCGCAGGTCCTACGATGGCTGGTGCTGTCTGCAGCGCTCATCGCCACGAACTGGGTGCTCTTCATCTATGCCGTGAACACCGGGCGCGTGCTGCAGACGAGCCTCGGGTACTTCATCACGCCGGTCCTGAACATGGCCGCCGGCGCCTGGCTGTTGCGAGAACGCCTCGATGCCATCGGCAAGACCGCGGTGGCGCTGGCGGTGTTCGGGGTGGTGATTCAAGCGCTCGCGCTCGGATACCTGCCTTGGATCTCGATCGTCCTGGCGGTCTCCTTCTGTGCGTATGGCGTGGTGCGCAAGCAGGTCCAGGCGGATGCGCAGACCGGCCTGTTCATCGAGTGTGCGCTGCTCGTCGTCCCGGCGGCGCTCTACTGGGCATGGCTACAGCGGCACGGGCTCTCGCATTTCGGGAGGGGCGAGCCCGCGACGCTCGGCCTCGTCGCCGCCGGTGTGATCACGGCCATCCCCCTCCTCATGTTCGCTTGGGCGGCGCGACGACTCCCGCTCTCGGCGCTCGGCTTCTTGCAGTTCATCGCGCCTTCGATCACCTTCGTGCTCGGCACTTGGCAAGGCGAGGCTTTCTCGACCCTGCGCCTGTTCTCCTTCGCCATCATCTGGACGAGCGCCATCATCTTCTTGTGGGGCGCGTGGCGCCGAACCCCACGGAGCGCGAGCCTCAGCGCCCGCGGGCGAGACGCGACACCTGCTGGTAACGCTCTCTCGCGTGTCGATGGCGCGGCTTGAGCTTCTTGGCGCGACCATAGGCCACCTTGGCCTCGGGCCAGCGCTCGAGCTCGAACAACATGTCCGCGCGCACGAGCAAGGCCTTGAAGTCCTCCGAGTCCTGGTTGAGCAGCTCGTCGGCGACGGCGAGCGCCTCCGTGTATCGACGCGCCTCGATGAGCACCCTTGCTTGGCCGTGCAAGGCTTCGACGAGGTCCGGCTTCGCCTGCGGATGGTCGGGCCACACGCCGAGCAGGTTGCGGAACGCATCGATCGCCGGGCCCCATTCGCGCTTGGCGAGATGCCGCTCTCCGCGGGGCAGCAAGGCCTTCTCCGCGGCCTCGCGCAGACGAGCGATCTGCTCGTTCGAAGGATCGATGACGCGCAGCTCGGACAGCGCCATGGCCATGCTCTGCGCGTAGGGTTCGCGGAACTGCCCAGCGGCGAGCGCTTGCTCCGCGAGCTGCACCAGCGCGGCCGCTCCGGGGGCTTGCTCGGGGGGAGTGCCCTCCGGTGCAGCAACCGCGGGCACAGGGCTCGGTGATGCCGTTGGCGCAGGATTGGGGGCTGCTTCGCCCACGCGAGGCTCGGCTCCCGAATCGACCGCGGTGGTCGGGCCCGGCGTCGACGCATCATCCATCTCGTCGCCCAGCGCCTCGGGATCGTCGGCCTGCGGCGGAGTGCCTCCGACCAAGGCACGAAACACCCGCGACACGCGATCGGGGGCAAAGACGAGCAACGCGCTCGTGGCGATCATTCCCCCCAGCATGAGCATGAACAAGGAGCGTGCGATCGAAGCCCCTCGCGACGGCATGCCGGCGGGGTACGAGGTGGAGGGGCTCTCGATGGTTTGCTCGAGCGGCCGCCCGAGCGTCGTCGTGACCGGGCGAGGGATCTGCGCGGCGAGCTGCGCAAGCTCTTGAGGGGTCAGCGAAGGCCCGTAGACGCCGCCTTCTCCGAGCGAAGCGATCGCCGCACGCTGCATGCTCATGCTGGCCGCCGGGGCAGCGAGCGCCGCATCCTCCTGGCCCTGCTCCGGCTCTCCGAGACCGAGGACGGCCGCGACGGCGTTCGCACGCCCATCGACCGCGCGGGTGAGCTCGTACTCGAGCGCCCGCATCGAGGGCGGCCGATCGCCCGCTTGACGCTCGAGGCAACGCGCGACCACGTCCGACAAGGCGACCGGGACCTCCGGTCTGAACTCCGTGACGCGCGGCGCCGGACGAGCGCCTTTTTGCATGAGGACATCGACCGCGTTGCGCCCCTCGAACGGAAGCCGCCCCGTGAGCATCTCGAACACGATGCATCCCACGGCATACACATCCGCGGCGACCGTCGCCTCGAGCCCAGCAGCCTGCTCGGGTGCCATGTAATCGGGCGAGCCCATGATGAGCCCCGGCGCCATCGAACCGGCGTCCGCATTCATTTGTTTGCAGATGCCGAAATCGAGGACCTTCACGAAGTCCGGATCTTTGCCGCGCTGCGTGAGCACGATGTTCTCGGCCTTGAGATCGCGGTGAATGACCCCGACCTCGTGCGCAGCGGAGAGCGCACGGCAGAGTTGGCGGGCGATGTGGACCGCCCTTCGCACGGCGAGCGGTCCCTCGTCGCGGAGCAGCTTGGCGATGTTGCTGCCCGCGAGCAGCTCCATGACGTAGTACACGTTGCCGTCGTCGGTGACGGCCACGTCGATCACGTCGACGATGTTGGGGTGCCCCGTTTGGGTCGCGCAGAGCGATTCTTGCTGGAAGCGTCCGACGACGTCGGCGTCGCGCGCATAGACCGTGTAGAGCAGCTTGAGGGCGTACTGGCGGTTGAGCGTGAGGTGCGTGACGCGGAACACCGCGCCCATCGCCCCGAGTCCGATGAGCGCGTCCACACGATAGCGTTGCCCGACGACCTGCCCGACCCACGCCGAGGCCGCGCTGCGCAACGACTCGGCATCGCCCATGTCCTCGTCCCACCGACGCGGGCGATCGAGCTCCACGATGTCCGAGTCTGCGAGCAAGATCGTGCTCGGATCCTCGGGGGGCGCGGGTGGCCGAGGCGGATCGATCATCATCACGTCGCTGATGCTGATGAGCTCGCTGTGCGCCGAAGCGCGCAGATCCGCGTAGTCCTCCGCGATGAAGGACCGATAGTCGCGCGACTCGATCTTCACCTCGCGCGCGAAGATGTCGCCCATGAAATCGGCGACGCGGTCGGCGTTGCACTTGGGGAAGTCGCGCGCAAGGATGTCCGAGAGCGCAGAGCGGAACTCCCCCGCCGTGTCGTAGCGGTCCGCCGGGCTGCGCGCGAGGCCACAGAGGACGACGTCGTCCATGCCATTGGGGACCCCAGGGACCACCTTGGACGGCGGGCGGACCTTGGGGTGACGAACCGCCGCGAGGGCTTCTTGATGGCTGCGGTTGCTGGAGGGAAACAGTTGTCGCCCGGTGAGCAACTCCCAGAGCACGATGGCGCACGCGTAGAGGTCCGTGCGGCGATCCGCGGGCAACCCCTTGGCCTGTTCCGGGGAGAGGTAGCTGTAGCGGCCGAACACGACGCCAGGGCTCGTGAGCTCGCGCTTGATCGCGCTCTTGGCGAGGCCGAAATCGGTGAGCTTCACGTCGCCGCGATAGCCCACGAGGATGTTTGGTGGCGAAATGTCGCGGTGGACGAGGTTGAGGTCCATCGCGTCGTGAACGTAGTCGAGACCACGCAGAACTTCCCGCATCACGAAGATCGCGACGTCGACCGGGATCCGCCGATGCAGCTGTGCGCAGCGATTCCATACCGCGCGCAGGTCCTTGCCCTCCACGAGCTCCATCGCGAGGTAGTACTCCTCGTCGACTTTGCCTGCGTCGAACACCTGGACGAGATTGGCGTGATTGAGGCGGACGACGACCTTCGCCTCATCCAAGAACCGGCGATGGACCCCAGCATCGGCGAGGCTCTGCAGCACCTTCTTGACGACGCAGAGTTTCTCGAAGCCCCCCGTCTCTCCGGCCGCGGCGAGGAACAGCTCGCCCATACCGCCGCGCGCCATCGGGCGCAGCAGCACGTATTTTCCAAAGACCTGGGGAAAGCCCTCGGCATGGCCTGGCCCGAAGTCCTTCGGCTGGGTCAACGTCACCACCGGAACCTTGATAATACCGCGCAAGGGGGAGGTTGGGGTTTTTCGCGCGCGCCCCCTCCACCCAACCCCGCTCGGCGCGCCCTGGATATCGGTTCACCCGTCCGGAGCAGACCCCCCCGCGACCCGAATCACGACGATGGCAGGCTCCCCTTGGCCCGATGCAGAATCGATGCGCACTGGGTGCGTCTGGGCCGAAGGCTGACCGGGAACGCGGACGCGAAGGCTGTATGCCCCAGGTAGGGCGGAAACCACCGCAGTGCGGCCATCGCGGCCGGTGCTCGCCCCCGAGAACGGGCCTCCCCCCAGAATCTGCACATCCGCGACCGGACCGCGAGAACCTTGCACCTCGAGGATGACGCTCCGCAAACGCGCCGAACGATCCCCAGTCCACGTCAGCGATTCGCCCGGCAACGCCTCGGCCTCGGCCAGGCGAATGCCATCTTGCAGCGCCCGCACGTGGTAGGGACCCTCGCCCAGGGGGCCGACCACGAACCGACCGTCGACGATCTCGACCCGCCGAACCTCGTAGGCGCGGTCCCGCGAACGCGCCAACACGTACGCCCCCGGATACGCGAGACCTTCTGGGTCGTGGAGCGTGCCGGAGATCTCGGCCCCTTCCGCACTCGATCGCAAGACCACGGGGTCCTCACTCGAGCCACCACCACGGTCGAGGTCGACCTCGCGCTCCACGGCCCTGCGGCCTGCGGGCGCGGCCACGACCATGACGCGCGACAAGAAGTCGAGTTCGCTGCCCTCGCAGACCCCTCGCGCGTCCTCGCAAGGTCCGCACGGTGGTCGCTCGATCAGCGCGAACGAGAACTCCCCATGGTCATCGGTGGTGCTCGTGGCGGACGTCACGGGAAGCAGCGCATACGGGTCGTCCTCGTCGGGAGGTGGACGTACGGCGACGCGGACCGCGGGGAGCGGCTCGCCACGTTCATCCTCCAGGCGGCCGTGGATCCGTGCGAGCCGACGCGCCACCAACGTCGTGGGGCGGTCGGGCTCGAGCAACCAGGGCGCCGCTGGGATCGCGCTCGCGTGGTGCAACTCCACGCAGACGCGGTCGCGGCAGGCGGGTCCCTCGAAGTGCCCCGACGCATCGACGCCGATCGAGCCGCCCAGCGCGGCGAGGCTCCCGTCCGCGCCCAGACACCACAGCGAAACGACGGCGTCGACCAGCGGATTCCCCTCGGGATCGACGATCTCACCCATGACACGGAGATCGTTCGACGGATCGTGGTCGCGATCGCCAAGACCCCGGCGAGCCCCCTGGCGGACGCCCGCCCTCGCTGGTCCGGCATCGGTGGCGCCCTCCGACCGGTCCGCCCCATGCGGGGCATCGCCGCGCCCACGCTCCCAGCCGAGCAACCAGGCGGCGAGCAACGCCAAGATCGCGGTGCCCACGAACGCCGCCGCCCAGATCCCCCGCTTCATGGAGCGAACGACGCTTGCATCCGCGACTGCGCGGCCTGGTGGGCTTCCGCGAGCACGCGCTCGGCAACGGCGTCGACGCGCTCGCGCTGCGCCGAAACCGAAAGCGTGCGCGCACCGGTCCAGCGCGCCAACGCGTAGAGTTTGGCCTTGGGCTCCGTGCCGCTTGGGCGCACGATCAGGCGACAGGCCACGTCTTCGTCCCCCGCCAGCGTAAAGATGAGCACGTCCCCGGGCAGATCCCGCACGGCACTCCCCGTCGCGCGCGGCACGGTCCGGTCTTCCCACGCGACGACGGGCAGGCCCGCGACCGTGCGCGGCGGGTTCGCGCGCCAGAACGCCATGAGCGAGGCGATCGCTTCACGCCCACGGATCCCCTTGGCGACCAAGTTCGCCTGTCGCTCGACGTGATAGCCGTGATCCGACCAGATGCGGTCCAGGCGATCGAGCAACGTCTCGCCGGCGCGCTTGGCCTCCGCGGCGGCCTCGCACAGGAGCAGCGCCGCGATCGCGCCGTCCTTGTCCCGGACTTCGTTCCCGCGCAAATACCCGTGGCTCTCCTCGCACGCGAACACGCACGGCCGCTGCGGCGCCTCCGCGATGAGACCCGCGTGATGTTTGAACCCGACGAGCAGGTCGTCCACGACCTCGAGGCCGCGCGCTCGCGCCATCGCGGCGACGAGCGGGGTCGAGACGATCGTCGTGATCACCCATCCGTTTGCGGGGAGTTCGGCGTGCCGCAACACATGATCGAGCAACAACACGCCGAGGCGGTTGCCGTCGATGAAGGCGAGCTCGCCGTCGCTTCCGCGCACCAAGGCGCCCAGTCGATCGGCATCGGGGTCGTTGGCGACGACGAGATCGGCCGCGCATCCCTCGGCGACCTCACGCGCCACCGCGAACGCGTGGGGTTGCTCTGGATTGGCGCTCGGGAGCGTGTGGAACTCGCCGTCGTCGGGCCACTGCGCCGCGACCGAGACCGGCACGAGTCCGCGCGAACGCAGCACGGGCAACACGGCCGTGTGCCCGACCCCGTGAAAAGGCGAATACACGACGCAAAGTCCGCTCGCGTCGAGCGAGCCGCCCGTCACCCCTTGGCGGGCGACGAAGTCGAGGTAGGGACCGTCGATCGCCGCGAGTTCGTCCGGCGTGGAGAAGGTCTGGATCGCATGCGCAGGCCAGGGGCCGTCCGGCAACGGATCACTGGAAGCCGCGACGATCGCTGCCATCAATGCCCGGTCGCGTGCACCGAGCACCTGCGCGCCGTCGGGACCGTAGATCTTGATCCCGTTGTCGCTCGGAGGATTGTGACTCGCCGAGATCACCACGCCGGCACCGCAGCCGCGCGCGCGGATGGTGAACGAAAGCAGCGGCGTCGCGCGCGGGGCATCGACGAGCAGGACTTCGATGCCGTTGCGCGCGAGTTGCTCGGCCACCGCCACGGCGAACCGCCGACTGTCGCGGCGCGTGTCGTAGGCCACGGCGACCCGTCGGGGCAACCCTTCGTCCATGAGCGCCCGCGCCAGCCCCTGCGCCGTTTCGCGGAGAAGCGGCACGTTGACGCGGTGCGGCCCGGGCCCACACGTTCCCCGGCGACCCCCCGTCCCGATCGGAAGCGGCCCGCTGAACGCGTCCGCCAGCTCGTCGCGCGTCGCAGCATCGCCGCGTAGTGCGCGTTCGACGAGGTCTTCGAGCGATGCCCGCTCGCTCGCAAACCGCTCCTCCTGCAACCAACGCTCGATCGACGATCGGATGGGGAGCGGGAAGGAGAGGCCGGCCAGCCGTTCGACAGTCGGATCGGACACTTGTCGGCGGCATGGTAGCAGCCGGGTTCCGCCTACTTTCAGTGAAATGAACTGGCCCAGCTTGGGCGTCCTCGTTGCCGCAAGCCCCGCCGAGCTGCGAACCCCGGCGGTGCCTGTCGTTTTGTGAAAGACTGAGGAGCCAGAAGGACGTTCGAGCCCCTCTGGGCCCTCCCTCACCGGCAAGGAGTGCGTCATGCATCGATCCCTATACCTGCGACTCCGACCGTTCCTGCGACGCGACGCGCGAGCGCGGCTCATCAGCGCCGGCGTGGTGGCCCTGGTGATGGTCGCGCTCGCTTGGCTCGGGACCTCGGCGTTGACCCGGATCGACAACGAGGCCGGTCACGCGCTGCGGGTCCAAGTCGGCCTCGAACTCCCGCATGCGGTCTGCGGGGGGCCGATCCAGCCCGCGTGCAGCTACGACGATCGGGAACAGGCCAAGGCCGACCGCGAAGCTCAGGAAGAACGCGCCCTGCGGATCGCGATCCTCGAGGACCTCTACCGCCGCTGCATTCATGCTCGAGGTCGCCTCGATCACGCCGCAGCAGCCACTCCGGACCTCCGTCCTGCGCCGCTTCCGTCCGCCGAAGCGCGCAACGGGATTCCGCCCGCCGTGGTCCGCGACGCACTCGAAACGCTCGAACGGCAGCTCATCGAGCTCGCTGCGCGCGAAGATCACCCGCTCGCGGCCACCGCGATGAGAACAGGCATCCCGCGCGACGAGGCCGTGATGCGCGTCGCTCCGAACGCGGGTATGACGCTCAGCGCGTGGCTCTCGGTACCCGGCAGCGACGCCCCCCCGGTCGACCCTGCGCTGGTGCAGCTCATCGATCGGAATCCCGAGCGAGTTTGGTCGCTCGTCGCGATGCCCTCGGCGCCAGAGTGGCACGGCGCCTGGCTGCGTGCAGAACACGAGCCGCTTCCCGCCATCGAACCGGTGTCGGTCCGCTACCGCTCGGCGGTGAGCCCCAACGTGCGGATGCGCTTGCTCGGCACGACGCTGCTCGCCCTCGCCGCCGTGATGCTCGTCGTGGTCGCGCCCATCGTGACCGCGACGCAGACCGCACGCGAGCGAGAATCCGGGACGTTGCCCGTGTTGCGCATGACCGGACTCGACGCGCGAGAACTGGCCCTCGCGATGTCGCTCGGCCCGAACCTCTTCGCGCTGACCGCAGCCGCGGCATGGCTCGGATGCGGATCCGCGTTGTTGCTCGCGTCCGGCGCGACGGGCTTGCCGGGCACCCTCGGCTTGCTCGCGTTCCTGACCCTCGCCACCCAAGGCGTCGCGGTGGGCCTCGGCGACGTGCTCGGCCAGCGCGTCAATGCGTTCGTGGTCGGCGGTGTGATGGCGGCGCTCCTGCTCGGCCCCGGATCGGTCGGGACCGCGCTCGTCGTCGGCGACCTCGCATCGACGGGCCTCTTGTGTGGGCCGATCCCCGTCGCCCTCGAACGCGTCGTCTCCCACGCCGACCTTTCGCTCATCCTCGGCAGCGCGATGGATGGGCGGGGCAGCTCCGGCCCCGCGATCTTTGCCTACGCGATGCTCGTCCACGGAGTCGCCGCGATGCTCTTCCTCCGCAGCTGGCGGAGGCGGCTCGAGGATGGTTGCGCCGCAGTGTTCCTCCCGTGGGAAGGCGGCGTGCTCGCGCTCGCGTGCATGGGGTGCAGCGCGTGGGCCATCATCGATCTCTGCGAGCGGATCCACGTGCAGTCCTACGACCAGGTCAACCTGGTCACCTCCGCGGCGACGGCGTTCCTCGTCCCCATCCTCGCGTGGCTCCTGAGCTCGAGCTTCATCCGTCCGGCGCGCCAGAGCGGGACGTTGGCGATCCGCGAGATCCGTCGCGGCTTCGCACGGTTTCAGGTCTTGGTGGCCTTCACGGGCGCGGCGCTCGGGATCGCGTATGCCGTGGTGCTCCAGCGCTCGGGGCTTGCCAACGACGTCGCCGAGCCCATGTGGGCAACGCTCGTGCAGTGCGTGCTCGCGGCCGAGACGCTGGCCGCCACGGTCTTGTACGTCGCGAGCGGCTCGCGGCATCGCCATCGTGTGGCGGCGGTCGGTGCGTTCGTCGTGGCGCTGCAGCTCGGCGGAGCCGTCGGGATCTACAATATGGAGGTCGCCTTCGTCGCGCTGCACAAGGCCGCCGCCAATCCGTTTTTCCTGGCGATGGACGCCTCCCCGTATTGGCTCGTCTTCCTCGTGCTGCTGTGGGCCGCCGGATTCGGACTGATCCTCGCGGCCTTGCTGCGGGAGCGAGATCGTGCTGAAACCGAGGACAACGGCGACGACGCGGATGACGAGCACGAAGGCGACGAGAAGCCCCCCCGCTGGTTGCACTGACCCCTCCCTGCCCCCGGCGGCGCGCAAGACCGCAGCGCCACCACGGCTGCCTCTCGTGCTAGCGAGCGTCGTGGGGCTCGCGGCCTCCGTGCTGGGCTGCACGGTCGAGCTCGAGCGACCCGCACCCGCACCCGCACCCGCAGTTGAAGCCACGCGCGCTCGTTCCGTGAGCGCCTCGCGACGGCAGCCGCTTCCCGTCGAGGATCGAGCCGAGCCGCTGGCGGACGGCAGCCCCCGAAAACCGGGCTCGGGCCGCCCGGACGAGACCAACGGCGTCTGCCGCCTGTTCGCACCGGAGCTGCCCGAACCCACGTGCTGTCCCGTCGATGTCGGCTTCGACCCCAGCGTCGCCCAAGCCGCGTGCGGCCTGTCCCACTTCCTCGGGGAGTCCCAGCACTTCACGTGCGGTCACTACTTCAATCATCCACGCGGCGAGACGGTGTGGTTCCGATCCTCGATCGTGCATGGATCACCGCAAGCTGCCGCCGAAGCGCAAGCGGGGGAACTGGCCGCAGCGCTCGGCGTGACCGCCCGAGCGGAGCCCGTGCCAGGGCTCGCCGGGGCCGTTTGGGTCCACCACGAGGAAACGAGCTGGGCCTTCGTTCCCGGCGAAGGTGGCACGCGACGGCTCACGTGGAACACGAGCAGCTGCTCGCGGTCCAACGTCGTCGCGCTCCTCGTCGACCTGGCGCGACGGAGCCAAACACCCCCGCGCCCGCGAACGCCCCCGGGATCCTAAGCCATCTCTAGACCCCTGCGCCGCACGACCAGTCGCCGAGCGGTTTGGGTTTGCTGCCCTTGAGCGAAACCACCCGATCGCCTGCGCCGTCCTCGAACACGAGCCGCGTCCAGAGCTCCTGCTTGCCGTCGCCATCGAGATCGAGGGTGGCGTTCACCTCGAGCACATCGCGCTTGCTCTTGGATTGATCGATGAGCTGCAGCGCCGCGAGGTCCCCCCCCGGCGCCAGGAAGAGCCCACTCCACGCGTATTGCTCGGCCATCTTGGGGTTGGGCGAGAACACGGAGTAGACCTTCTCCGCCGGCTCGGCGCCGTCGAGGTCGAGTTCTGCGACTTGATGCGCCTTGAGCTCGTCTCCCACAGCCCCGCCCGCGGACTTGATCGCCGCCGAGAGCTTGGCGACCTCGTCCTCCGAGAGCCGCGTCTCCTTGGCGCTCGTCGTGATTCGATCCACCATTTTGACGAGCTTCATCGTGGACCGCGGCCAAACGCCGAAACGGAAGCTCGCGCCCTCCGTGATGCCCTCGACGCCGACCGCCACGTTCTTGCCCGAGCCGATGAGACACTGCGGCTCGACGGGATCTTGAGCGATTTTGTTGTACTCGGCGTCCTCCGAGGCGACGCGGACCTCGGCGCCAGCCTTGGCGAGCTCGAGGCAGGCGCTGCCGGTCTCCAGACTGTTCTTCTCCTTGATGAAGCACGCCAACGGCACGAGGGCCCCCTCGATGCTGAAGAGCGCCATGCTCGTCTCCGGAGGGACGGGACCTTCGACCGGCGGATCCCCCTGGGCGACCTCGAGCGAGGGGATCTCGTCCTCGGCAGGCGGAGCCTTGCTCGCCTCCGGAGCGGGACCCTCGGGTTTCTTGTCTTCGCCGCGATCGCAGGCCACGCCTGAAAAAGTCATCGCGCAAACGAGGGGAAGCAGACGCACTCGCATGGTCGCTTCACCTAACACAGGTCGGCGCGAGCGCGCCAGCACCGCTCAACCGGTCAGCGGCGTGGGCTTCACGCTGGCGACGTACCAGTCGCCCCACTCGAGCTTCATGTGCAGGGTCACGCGCGTGGTCGCAGCCGAGCCCGAAACCGCGGCATTGCCCACGGTCGCGAGCGCGTTCACGTGCGCGGGCGTGGTCACCAAGGAAACGACGGCCCGCGGCGAATAGGCCCCCGGAACGACCTCCACCGCGGTGATCTCGATCTCGCTCCCGGCGAGCTCGGTCAGGGCATCCGCGATGGCGAACGTCCGCGCGGCGTCCGTCGTCGCGAGCCGGCGCATCGCATCGTCGAGCGCGGCGTCGTGATCCTTGCCGTGCGCCGCGCGTGCCGCGAGATACGATTGCCCAAGCTCGAAGAAGAGCGAGATCATCTGACCGTCGGAGACCTCTTCGCCCACGCCGATCATCTCGCGGAACGGCAGCGTCGCGGTGCGTGCGACGATGTCCCGGAGCACGTCTTGCCGCACATCGGCATTCGACTCCGCCATCACGGTGTCCACGGCCTCGAGAAATCCTCGCACTGCGGCCTGCCCCGCATCGTCGAGCGACCCGAGGATCGAGGCGATGGAGCGTTCCCGCACCTCACGCGCATGCGACGGTGAGGTCAGACGCCGCGCGTTGTCGAGGTCACCACGCCCGAGCGCCGCGAGGAACTCGCGCGTTCGCGACATGGCGCGGACATACTGTTGAGACTCGCTATCGAGCTGGGGGCGCTCGTCGAGCATCCGCGCGGCTTCGCTGATCGGGATCGCATACCCTCCGCGGCGGTTCTTCCACATCCACGTCACGACGCCGATCGCTCGTCCATGGCGGTCGAGAAGTGGGCCACCGCTCTGACCGCGCCTGATGTCCACCGAGAAACCGACGAACGCGCCCGGTCCGGCCTCCGGATTGTAGACCGCGAGGTCGAAGACCTCCCCGTTGTTCGCCCGGATGTGCCCCTCTTTGGCATCGTCGTGCCGGAACACCACGACGGGATCGTCGGTGTCGAGGAACCGGCGCCCCGAGGACGGGAGGTTGGTCGCCAGCGGAAGGCTCGGCAGCGGCTCGCTCACGGGGACCTGCAGGAGCGCGAGGTCCCGCTCGGGATCGATGTAGACGACCTTGACGCTCTTGTACTCCCGCGGAGGCGTGCTCGCGGGCATCCGCACCGAATCCACGAACTCGGCGTCCTCGACGACGTGCCGGTTGGTGATGAGATAGCCCTTCGGATCGATGACGAACGCCATGCCACGACCCGCCCCGGTCTCGACCACGGCGATGGCTTCGGCGCTGCGCCGCACGATCTCTTCGTGGGTTACGGATCGGGGCGGCGCCTCACTAGAGACAGTGACGCCATCGAAGTCTCGGCGCGAGGACGCACACCCCACGCCGCTGACCTGGACCAACCCCAACACCCACACCGAGCGGCGGACCAACCTGGAGCACATCCACGCGTGAATTTCTGCAGAATGTCGAAACAACGGATTCAAGCCTTATTTGACTGTAGTGTGAATCACCGTCGCGACCACACGGACTCGCGCGCGCAATCATGAAGTGCCCACGGCGACCCCTTTCCGTTCGAATCGATGGAACCGGCGTCCCAGCAGCGAGCCGTTCACCAGGGACAGGCGCAGATCTCCCCGCCCGCGAGTGAAGCGCCTCCACCCGAACCTGCGCGTCGCGAACAAACTTGCGAAGGCGGCGGTTCGTTGGCGCAATCTTTCCCGCTTCTCGTACGTTAAGGCGGAACCCCGATGCAGCTCGACCTCCTCGGCCTAGGCAAAACGTACGACGGTGCAGCTTGGGCTGTGCAGAACCTGGACCTCCGCATCCCGAGCGGCTCGATCTTCGGCCTCATCGGGCCGAACGGGGCGGGCAAGTCGACCGCGCTGCGGATCCTCGCCACCGTCATGGAGCCCACGGAGGGAGCGGTCCACTATGATGGCGAGTCGGTCGCCGACCCCAAGCACGAGCTCTCCGTGCGTCGCCGCATCGGGTTCCTGGGCGACGGAAACCCGCTCTACAAGCACCTCACGGTCAGCGAGTACCTCCGCTTTTTCGGGCACTGCTTCGACATGGTCGGCAAACCGCTCGAGGACGCGATCGACGAGACGCTGCACACCTTCAACCTCACCTCGAAACGGGGCGCGCTGTGCTCGTCCCTGTCCAAGGGCATGCGGCAACGGCTGCTCATCGCGCGGTGCCTGCTCCACGGACCGTCCCTGCTCATCCTCGACGAGCCGGCGGACGGTCTCGACCCGCGCGGCCGCGCGGACCTCCGCCAGATCCTGCGCCAGCTGCGTTCGCGCGGGGTGACGACCGTGATCTCGTCCCACATCCTGCGCGAGCTCGACGATCTTTGCGACCAGGTCGCCATCCTCCAAAAAGGTCGCATCGTCGTGAGCGGCGCCGTCGGCGAGATCGTGGAGCACTACGATGTCGGCCGCTTCGTCTACCAGCTCCGTATCCTTTCCGGCCTCGAAAGCGCGCGCGCCGTGCTCAAAGAGCGACGCGTCCTCATCGAGGAGGAGCGAGAAGAAGAAGGACTCCCCACCCTCAGCGTCCAGGTTCAAGGGGATGAGGCTGCGATGGCGGATACGCTCGCGGCCCTCGTATCCGAGGGCGTCCGCATCGTGACGTGCAGCCGCGTCCGCAGCCGCCTCGAGGACGTCTACAATCGCGTGTCCGAGGACCAGGTGAACTGACCATGAACGCCCCGACCTCCCCTTCGTGGTGGGCCGCTTGCCGGCCTTTCGTCTCCCGCGCCTTCCGTGGGCGTCGCTTCCAGCGGACCGCCGTCGCGAGCGTCTTGCTCGCCATCCTCACGCTCGCGATGAGTCTTGGCCTCGCGCTCGGCAATAGCCGTGCAGCTCGCGACTTCAGGGTCGCGTTGTCGTTCGAGACCTCGACCTACGTGCGCGAGTACAACGAGTTCGTCGCGATCGCCGAGAGCCACGAGCAATACCTCGACTTGCTCGCGTTGCGAGCTCAGCTCGTCCGTGAAGGCACGAGCACCGACGGGCCGCTCTCGTACGTGGTGGAACCCGCGCTCGCGCACGTCCGTCACGCCGCTTCGACGCCTGCGCCGGCCGAGTATGCCGAGCTGCAGACGCGCAGCCAAGCCCTCGCCGCACGCAACCCCCGCACGCACAGCCCGTACGAGTACGGGTACGGCAGTCCGACGTTCCCATGGAACAGCCCGGCCGAGACGTCGCGGCTCAAAACGATCGTGGATCGGAACCTCATCCCCGAGGTGGAGCTCTACGCCTCACCGCTCCACGGCACGGATGTCGTCCGCATGATCGGCTGGGTGTCCGCGATGGCGTTCTCGCTGCTCGCGTTGGTGCTCGCCCCGCTGCTCGCGACGTCGCAGATCGCCCAAGAAGTCCACGAGAACACGCTCCAGCCGCTCCTCGGCACGGCATTGTCACCCCGGCGACTGGCGCTCGGCCTCACCTCGGCCCCCCTCGCGACCGCAGGCATCCTCGCGATCCCTCAGGTCGCGTTCCAAGTCCTCGCCGCGCCGTTCTCCGAGCACCCGGGGCTGGTCGGCCTATCCCTCGCGCTCACGCTCGTCGTGGGGCTCGGCCTGTGCATGAGCGGGCAACTCGTCGGCCTACTCTCCGGCAAGCGGCGAACCCCGGGAATCATCGGCATCGCGCTCACCTTGGTCCTCAGCATCGCGTGGCTCTTCGCGTTCGGGATGGCGAGCCACTTCGATCCGGACATGCTGCGCGCTTTCGCGTTCCTCCCCCAGAGCGCAGCGCTCTACCTCGGGTTCGAGTCCTTCGCACCATCGCCCCTCCAGTGGCATTCGTTCGATCCGAACGCGCACACGTTCATGGGGCTCGAACGGCCATCGATCTCCTATCTCCTGCTCGACACCGTGGGCGCGGCGATTCTCGCCTTCGTGGCCTTCCGCGCACTCGAGCGGCGTATTCCGGACAAGACCTGCGGCACGCTGCTTCGCTCCGAGGCCGCCCTCGCGGCCGTGGTGCTCGCCGCGATCCTGCCCTGGGAAGCCAACCAGACCTACGTACCCACGCTCGTGATGTTCATGCCGTGGCTGCTGCTGCTCGTGATGGCGCGCATCCCCACGGGTCAGTCGCTGGCGTACCGCCCCTCCGTCTTGCGCGTCCCGGCGCTCGAGTACATGACGATGTTGACGGTTCATGCCGCCGCGTTCGAGCTCTGGCGCCCCGTCTCCGTCTCCACCTACGTGTTGACCGAACCGGAGCTCGCCGTGGCCCCGGTGTTGTGGGCCCTCGGCACGGCCTTCCTCGTCGCCGCGCGCATGGCCACCAAGCCCGTGACGCTGCGTGCAGCGATCATCCTCGCGGCCACGACGACCTTGGTCATCGTCGAGCTCGTGGCGGCGAACTCGGGTGATGTCATGCCTTCGGGCATGGCCGAGGAGCTCGGAGCGCTGCTCACCACGCTCTTCGTCGCGCTCATGCTCGTGCTGCCCGCGTTGCTCATCGCGGATCTCCGGCGCCCCCACAGCCCTGCCACGGCATGAACCCCCGCCCCGTCCAGGTTGCCGCTTGGGGGATCTGGGGGTGCTTGGCGATCGCCTGCCCCGCCCCTCCCCCCGAGCCAAGCCCCGCCGCGCTCTCGGCCGAAGACGAGCGCCTGATCGCCACGAACCCAGACACGCTCTCACCGGAGCTCCGCCGCAAGCGTGCGCATGCGCTCCGGCGCAAGATCATGCAAACGCCGGACGCCCCCGCCGCGCGAATCCTGCATGACCTCAACGAGGCCTATCGCGCCGGCGAGCTCGACCCCCGGGCGAAACCGAGTTCGGGGCCGGTGTTCCACGCCGCGCCCAAGCTCGCCGAACAGGCGCCGAGCCACGCTCCCTCGGGACGCCCGCCCGCGGGGGTGCGTTCCCAACGTTCCGGGGGTAGTCTTCCCGCGCCATGAGCATCAAGGAGCAGATCGAAGACCGCCTCAAGCAAGCACGCCGTGACCGCGACGAGGCCACCAAGAACGTCATCGGCATGCTGAAGAGCAAGATGCTCAACGAGCTCAAGTCGGGCAGCGGCCGCGAAGAAAACGACGCCCTCTGGCTCGAGACCATCACCACGTACGCCAAGGGGCTGCGCAAGGCGATGGCCGAGTTCGAGAAGGCGGGTGAGCGCAGCGCGGACGCGAAGCAGGAGGCGGAGTTCGAGCTCGCGTTCTGCGAGTCGTTCTTGCCCAAGAAGCTGAACGAGGCGGACACCGAAGCCCTGGTGCGGAAGATCGCGGAAGCCCAGGGAATTGCGAGCGCCAAGCAGATCGGGAAGCTGATGGGCGTCATCATGAAAGAGCACCGTGACGAGGTCGACGGCGACCTTGCACGGAGCATCGCCCAACGCATCCTCGCCGACTGACCATCCCCAAGACCAACACCCCGCCGGGCGCTTCACAGGCTCGGCGGGATAGGAAACGGGCACGCAGCTTGCCAGCCCGTACGGACGAGCGGCGCGAGGTCGCGGGCGGCGTGCGTGTTCCAGAACAAACACACTCGCCCATCACGAGCCTTCGACGCATCGCGTCGCAGCGCCGCCACGCACTTGCCGGTGTAGGTCGTCTCGAGCGCGAGTCCGTGCTGTCCGGCCAACTCGACCTCGTTCTGGCCGCTCGCCGTGGGCACGCCGTATCCGCCCCCGACCTCCTCGTGATCGACCACGACCTGCACGCCCGCGCGCGCCAGTAAGCCTTTCGCACCGCGTGGAACCGCGAGCCCACAGCGGCGGAGCAAGGCGAGCGCTTGTTCGACCTTGCGGTGGAAAAGGAAGCGATTGAATGCCCAGCGTTCGACGGAGCTCACGAGCGTGAGGGTCGTGGAGACGCCAGCGAGCGCCAGCCCCAGCGCGAGGCCGGCAGCGGTGCCCGCGGATCCTGCCGCGACGTAGATCGCGTCAGGATGGGGGAGCTCACCGTCTTCGATCTGTTCGGCGAGCTCGAACCCTGCTTCCACGAAGCCGAGGCAGCCAAGCGGCGAGCTTGCACCCGCCCCCATGAACACGCCGCGTTCCTTCGGTGGACGCATGGCGTAGTAGGAAAGGAATGCGCCCGGGAGCCCGAGCCGTGTGGAGACCGGCCAAAACTGGACACCCAACGACACGAGCACCGCGAGGTTTTGCAAGATGTGTGGCGTCGGCGTCGTTTGGAACGTGAGCGCGTGGAGCTGCCGGCCTTGCTCGGCCAGAAACAGCGCGAGCGCGAGGAGGTGGTGGCTGCCGATCCCACCGAGGCTGACGATCGGACGATTCCCCGCGAACGGGGGGTTGGCGAGCACCCATTCGAGCTTGCGAACCTTACCCCCCCCATAGATGGGGCTCGTCCTGTCGTCGCGCTTGACCCAAACCTCCGTCGCGCCGGCGTCGAGCCATGGGGCGCGCTCGACCGGAGTGGGGGTCTGCGCGAGCGAGAGCCGATGAGGGGGTTGTTGGAGTCGAGCGGCCAGCGCTCCAAAAGCCCGCGGCGGGCCAGCAGCTTCGACCTTGGGGGAGAGCGACACGGCGGCCCGGCATACCAGCCACCGCTCCCGCGGGAAAGGGGCACCGCTCCCGCGCGGCGGGGACAGCAGACCGCACCGCAGTCCTCTGTGCTAGTGTCTGACTCGCTGTGAAGTCCTGCCCGTTCTGCGCCGAGATGATCCAAGAGGCCGCGGTCAAGTGTCGCTTCTGCGGAGAGTGGCTCGATCCAAGCCGGCGTCCCACGTGGGCCTTGAGTGCGGGCTCAGGCGACCCGCAACGCACCACGTTGCCGGCCGTCGCGGCCGCTCCAGCGGGCACGTACACGCGCGCCGCTTCTCCCGGACGCTCGGGGATGACCACGACGACGGTGATGGGGAGCGCCCCACCGGTTCGCCCCGGAGTGCCCGCCGCCGCGCCCACCTTGGGTCCTGGTTGGTCGCCGCCCGCGTGGATGGCCACGGAAGAAGATGTCGGTCCCGTGCCGCCCCCGTTCGAGCGCCGTACGGCCGAGCAGACGCTCGTCGAGGCGCTGCCACCCGAGCAGGTGAGCGCCGCGATCGCGCAAGCCAATCGCCAAAGCGCCCCATCTTTTCAGACTCGGCCGCCTCGACCTGCCACGAGTCCCTATGACATCGGCGGCGCGACCGGACCCGAGATCCACGCAGAACCGGTCGTCGCGACCCCGCGACACGAACCCATGGCAAGGCCGGAGCCGGCTGGCCCTGGCCCTGCGATGGCAGCCGAGGTCGAGCCCGTCCAACGAGCCTCCCTCGACGAGGTCTCGCACCGTATGCAGCGGATCAAGGCCAGCGCCGTCGCCGTGCGCCAGGCCGTCCAGCAAGAGGAAGCCCGGCGTCACGACGGCATCGCGACCGAGGACCGCGAACCGGCGCCACGACGCACGGTCCGGCCAATGTCCGTAGAGACCGCCGCGCCCCAGCCCGCAACGGCCCCGGCCCCAGCCCCAGAGGACGACCACCTTCCGCCCGGCCTCGAAGACGAGGACGACGACGAGGTCGCCGAGGACGACGACTTCGGGTTCGACGACGAGGACGACGACGAGGGAGACCACGGGCTCGAGGACGACTTCGCCGACCTTGGCGAGCAACCCCGTCCGGCACTCCGTTCCTGGATCCCCTTCGTCGCCGCCGCGGCGATCGCTGCAGGCGTCGGTGGCTACGTGCTCGCCCCGTACCTTTCTGCCGCGCTCTTTGGCGGGCAGACCGCGTCGCAGCAGGCCCAAGACCCGGCCGAGGTGGCGCCCAGCGAGCCCGCAGCCTCCAAGGCCGTCGATGATGATCCCTCCGGCCAAGTTCGACCGGGGAGCGTTGCTCCCGCAGGAAGCGTCGGGGACGGCGTCGCCGTGGAACCCTCGGGGAGCGGCGCCTCCGTCCCTGCCGCCGACGCAGCACCCGAGACCGCGTCCAAGAGCGTCACCTCGGAGCTCGCGCAATACCCGTCCACGCCTTCGACCGCGGACCCCGCGACGCAAGAGGTCTTGGCCAAGGCTCGCAAGCTGCTCGATCGCGGCGGAGACTCGCACCTCGAAGAGGCGCGGACCTTGCTCGAGGCCACCTTGGCCGCGCAGCCGCAGCTCGCCGAAGCGATGGTCGTCCTCTCCGTCGTCCAGCTCGAGCAGAAAAATCGGGACGGGTCGCGCAGCACGGCGACGCGCTGTACCAAGGTCGCCCCGCAGGAAGGCAGCTGCTGGCTCGTCCTCGGAGCCCTGAGCGAAGATTCCTACCTCGACCGCGAGCAGCCCGACGAGGACCGCACGCTCCACAAGCTGAGCGCCATCGCTTCCTATCAGCAGTACATCGAGCTCGACCCCGAGGGTCGGTACGCCGACGATGCCGCCAAGGCGATCCAGCGGCTGAAGTGATCATCGCGCAGGGGGGCCGGGCCAGCTCCGCGCCCTACCGTCGTGGAGCAGCCCCGCACCGGCCTCACGCAGCCGCGGCCACGCGGGCGCGGGCGGGAGCCATCACGCGACCGAGCGTCGGAGGGCGTCCGTACGACGCGAATCCAGGCGGCGCTCCAGCGCGTCCATCGTGTCTTCCACGAGCACGGCCAGGCTCTCCGGCTCGCTCTGCCAGCGGTCGTCCCGGGAGGCCACGATCTGGCCGTTGGGCGTGACGACGCGGGCGTGGGTCGCGTAGGCGCGGGCGCCCGGCTGGCGTGGATCACCCTGGATGCTCATGGAACAGTTCAAGATCCCGCGGTCGCGCTCGGCCAAGCGCCGAAAGCGGGCCACCACTTGCTGCGAAAGGCAGGCATCGGCAGCCATGTCGAAGAAGCGCACGTCAATGTTGGGCTGCGTCTCAGTCATCGCACCAGGAACTTCCCCCATGATCCGGGCGGCATTGTGCGAAAGGTTTGCAACTTTTCAAGGCTGATTCATACGTTCCAGTTCGGCCGTGGCGCTTTCCCACGCCTCGGTAAGATCGACGAGGGCCTCGCTGTCGCGCTGATACTCGTCCAGGAGCACCCGGCGACGGCGTTCGTCCGCGTACACGGCCTCGTTGGCGAGCTCGAGGTTCCGCTGCCGCTGGGCACGTTCCAGTAGCTCGATGTCCGCTTCGAGCTGCGCGATTTTTTTCTTGAGGGGGCCTTCCAAGCGGTTGCGTGCAGCACGGCGCTCGGCTTCTTCCCGCTTGCGCATCTTGCGATCGTCTTTGGAGCCCGCAGGCTGGGCCGTGGCGGGCTGCGAGGCGGGTTGGGCCGACCGAGCGGGTCGGGCATCCGGCCCTCGCGGCACGTCCCCAGTCCCAGCTGCGGAATTGACGCGCGGAGCCGCCAGCCCCCCGTGGCGCTCGAGATACTCATCGAGGGTGCCCGGGTAGATGTCGACCTTGCCGCCCTCGACGTTCCAGATCTTGGTCGCCAACCGCCGCACGAACGCACGGTTGTGGCTCACGAACACCAGCGTCCCGTCGAACGTCGCCAACGATTCCGCCAACGACTCCGAGGACTCGAGGTCGAGGTGGTTGGTGGGCTCGTCCATCAGGATCAGGTTTCCCGGGGCCGCGAGCAGGTTGGCCAGGGCCACCCGCGCCCGCTCGCCGCCCGAGAGCACCCGGATCGGCTTTTCCACGTCGTCGTCGCTGAAAAGAAACGAACCGAGCAAGGTCCGCACGGAGGTCTCATTGGCCGAGCGGTCCCGCGCGGCCACCTCCTCGACGATCGTGTGGTTGAGGTCGAGCGCGTCGGCGTGGTGCTGGGCGTAGTAGCCGAGCTTCACGTTGTGTCCCACGGTGACGCTGCCCGCGTCGTGGCGGATCTCGCCTGCAATCGTGCGCAGGAGGGTCGTCTTGCCGGCCCCGTTCACGCCGATGATCCCGATCTTCTCGCCCCTGGCCACGCGCAGGTCCACACCATCGAGCACCACGTGCGAACCGTAGACCTTGCGCAAGCCCTCGATGCGCAGCACCTCGTTTCCCGTGCGCGCACACGGAGGGAACTGGAACCGCATGACCTTGCGCCGCACGAAGGTCTGCACGTCGTCGAGCTTCTCGAGCTGCTTGATGCGGCTTTGCACCGCCTTGGCCTTGTTGGCCTGCGCGCGGAACCGGTTGATGAACTGCTCGGCCTTTTCGCGCTCGCGCGCTTGGTTCCGCGCCTGGTTCTCGAGCACGATTTCCTCTTCGGCCCGCTGCTTGACGTAGTGCTCCCAGTCCCCGCGGAACTGCCGCACGCCCTCGGCCTCGAGGGATACCACCCGATCGATCTGTTCGTTCAAGAACTCACGGTCGTGGCAGATCAGCACGAAGCCATGGGCATAGCCCCGCAAGAACGAGGAGAACCAGGCCACCGAGGGCAGGTCGAGATGGTTGGTCGGCTCGTCGAGGAGCAAGAGATCGGGCCGCTGGAACAGAAGGCCTGCGAGCATCGCCCGCATGCGCCAGCCACCGCTGAACTCCTTGAGGTCGCGACCATGATCGGACTCGCGGAAGCCAAGACCGGAGAGGATCCGCAGGGCCTCGTGGGGCGAGTGATGGAGCTCGAAGTTCGTGAGGTGTTCGTGGACATCCGAGAGCGCCGTCGCGGCCTCCATCATCGCGTCGTCCTCGCCACGCGCTTGCGCGTCCGCGAGCTCTTGCTCCCACCGCGTGCGCTCGACCTCGAGCTGCTCGCGACCGGGAACGCTCGCGAGCACGGAATCGAGCAAGCTGCGCCCGCCTTCGATGGGGAGCTCCTGCGGGAGATACCCGATGCGAAGCTGCCGCTGGTAACGGATCGAGCCCGAGTCCGGGGACGCCTCGCCCGCGATCATTTTGAGAAGCGAGGACTTCCCGGAGCCGTTGGGACCCACGAGGCCCACGCGATCGGTCCGCCCGACCCGCAGATCGAGGTTCTCCACGAGCTGCTTCTTCCCGAACCCGAGACTCACACCTTCCAAGACGACTAGACTCATCGGCGACGCTTTGGGCGGCCCCTTGTACCGCCCTGTGCCTTGGGGAACAACGACACATGGCCGATCCGGAATCGCTCCCCCCCGAGGTCCTCGAACGGCTCCGCCGCGGCGTGCCTCTGCGCATGACCCGCAGCGGCGCCTTCACGTTCGGCGGGGAGCCCGTCACCCATCCCCGAGTCATCGCCGCCCTACGGGCGGGACTCGATTCCAGCGAGGCGGGCGAGCCCATCGTCCATCTCGGCGATCCGTGGTGCTACCTCACCGTGGAGGACACCCCTCTGCGCGCCACGTCCTTGCGTCGCGACGGAGATCGCCTCGAGGTGGCGCTCGATGATGGGCGGATCGTCGAGATCGACCCTTCCACGCTGCGCGAGGAGCCGGACCTCGGCGTGCGAGGCGAAGTGCCCTCCGCGCGCAGCGGCCGACCGCTCGCGGTCCGTTTCACGAATCGGGCTCAGATGGATCTGGCGAACTGGATCGCATGGAAGGACGAGCGGCCCTATCTCGAGCTCTCCGGGAACGCATGGCCGCTCCACCGCGAGCTATAAAGGAGCGCCGTGGAACTGCGACGCGATCAAGTCCAGACCTTCTTGAAAGCGCTGGAGGCCCACGTGGCGCGCGCGCCCGACCGGGCGTTCGCGGTGTCCTGCACTGGCCACGCGACGCTCGTGTTCGAGGACCAGCGGTGGTGCGCAGGCCAGTTCCTGACGCCGTCGATCGGGGAACTCCGTCAGGAGCTGGCGAAGCTCCCCGCAGCGGGGTCCGGCGAAGTGCGGCTGTTTCGGCTCGCGGGGCCCCCCCAGGTCAAGGACATCGGACGCCTCCAGGCCCACGCGCGCCCAAAGTCCTTGTTCCAGGCCGCCTCGCAACTCAACTGTCTCGAGGCCCCAAGCGCTGCGGTCACCTCGGTCGCGAGCTATCTGCACGACCCCACGCAAGGTCCCCGCGCGTCGATCTCGGCGTTCCCGGGCACGTTCCTACGCCACTACCGCGCGCGGAGGAACGACGGCCGCACGTTCGTCCAGACCACCGAAGACTCCCTCGACCTGCTCGCAGACGTGGCTCCAGACGGCGAGTCTGGCGTCCGCGCCGGCTACCTGCTCGCGCACGAGGTCCGCGATCCGGCTGCGCTTGCGGCCGCCCTCACCCAAGACTTCAATCGGATCCGCGTCGGTGTGCACGCCAACGTCGAGGTCGTCCTCGGCGCGAACTGGATCGGTCCCGTGCTTCCGGGGCGACGGATCGATCAGGTCTTCACCTCGACGATCGCGCTCGGCGGGTACTCCCGCCCGCGGGGTGAGGACGCTGCGTTCGCGCAGATTCGGCAGCAGCTGTTGCGCGCCGCCTACCTCGGCACGCTGCTCGCCGCGCTCGACCTCGGCGATGAACGGGCCGTGCTGACGCTCATTGGCGGAGGCGTGTTCGGCAACCCGATCTTCGACATCGTCGCGGCCATCGAATGGGCCGTCGAAGCCGCGCGGGCCGTCGCCTCGCGACCGCTGGACGTCGTCGTCAACGATTTCGGCGGCGTCCCAGAGCTTCGGCACCTCGAGGAGCTCGCGGCTTCGGCCGTCGCGGACCTCGGCGACGCTTGAGCTCCGCGACACCGATCCCCCACCCTGTCGCGTGGTCATCGAAGCCAAGCACGACGAGAACTACGCCGTGCCGGAGGACGGAGAAGCATGTGCGCCCACGCCCAGTGTGCGGAGTGGCCGCGGACCGTGCACGGTTCCCATCGCATAAGACTGGCACGAAGACTGCACTTTCCGTTCTCGAATGCGCACGCTCGTCGTCAGCAATCGATCGTCTGGCACCGCCGCCCCCGAAGTGCTCGAGGAACACCTGATCGCACCGCTTGGCGAGGATGGCTACGCGATCGAGATCCAAGGGACGAGCGACGGGTGCTCCACGGTGTTGCGGGCGATCGAGACCTTCCAGCCCAAACGCGTGGTCGCGTGCGGAGGCGACGGCACCGTGGCCTGCGTCGCCAGCGTGCTCGATCGGCTGGACGAGGAAATCGAGCTCGCCGTCGTGCCGATGGGCACGGCGAACGTGTTCGCGCTCGAACTCGGCCTCGAAGATATCGAGGAGGCGTGCCACCTCGCCCGCGAAGGCGAGGTTCGCTACCACGACATGCTGCGCACGTCCGACGGCGTCGCCCTCTGCCGCATCTTGATGGGCAACCTATCGGAACCCGGCCGATCCTCGAGCGCGCGCGTCAAACAGCGATGGAAACTGTTGGCGTATCTGCTCCACGGGTTGCCCATCCTCCTGCGCCCGCGCGGCGCCCGATTCGTGCTCGAGATCGATGGCAAGGTCGTCCGGGCGCGCGCCAGCTCCGTCGTGGTTTGCAACGCAGGACAGACCGGGTGGGCGAACGGGTTGTGGGCGCCCGAAATTCGCGCAGACGACGGAGTGGCCGATGTCGTCCTCGTCCACTCCGCGTCGTTTGGCGACCACGTCCGGTTGTTCCTCTCGCGTTGGCTCGGGCGCCAGCACGCCTCCCCGCTCGTCACGCATCTGCAGGCGGAGCGGCACATTCGCGTCCACCTCCCCAAGGGCGTCCACGGTTCGCGCGACGGCGAACGCCTGCATGGACGGGTGATCGACATCGAGGTCGTCCCAAGGGCGATCCCCGTGGTCACGGCGCCCGCCAACGCTCCCGCTCACACTTGATGCGCGGCATCGGCCTGGGGTAGAGGGCCGAGTTCCCCCTCGCTCACGAGGTAGGCCTCGCCGTTGCGCATCACGAGGACCTCGACCGCGCGGTAGAGGACGTCGACGAGGTGCACGCGGACATGACCGCACTCTTCGAGGCAGACGACCCCCTCGAGCGCGAGCTCCCGGCGTCGATGCGTGCGAAACTCGAGAGCGACGACGCTCGGAGGGGCGCCCGGCACGGCGATCCACCAGGCATCCAAGAAGTCGGACCAGCGCGCCGTCTGTTGGAGATTGGGCGGCAGCCACTGCGGGTTCCGGTATTCGTAGCCCACGATCCCGACCTCGACCTTGACCGCGGTAGGGGGTCCCGAGTCCCCCCCGAACGTGGCCGCGATCGACACGAAGGGCACCTCGCGGGGAAGGCTTTCCTCGGACGAAGGCGGGTGGAGCAAGGCCGCCTGTGGGGGCGCTCGAAAGTGGAGCGGGAGGCGATAACGATGCGCTTCGATCCGCAACGACCGCGCACCTTGGAGGGCGGCGCTGTCCCACCAGCGCAGGACGTCGTCTTGGATCACGGTGCGCCCCGCTGCGACGCGGATCGACCCAACGCCCTCGGGGGTGACCGTCACTTCCGGATCGCAGGCCTCGGCGAGCGGCAAAACCAACGCGGCCGCCCCTGCGAGCCCCTCCCATCGGACGCCGGGGGCCCCGGGAACCTCGAGGATACGCTTCAGCGAAATGTGCAATGCGCTCGCATTTCGATCGCACCCGATGAATCGGCGCCCCAGCTCGGCCGCAGCGACTCCGGTCGTACCCGAGCCACAAAACGGGTCGAGGACGAGGTCTCCGGGCTGTGACGAGGCCGCGATGATTCGCCGTAGCAGGCTCACGTTCTTTTGCGTGGCGTACCCGCTCTTCTCGGTCGAGAAGCTCTTGATCTGGATCGAATCCAGCGACTCGCGCCCCCGCAGCGCGAACTCGGCCTCGTTGGCGTTCCAGACGTCGTCCACGGGGACGCCCTCGCCGCGCGGCAGTGCTCCGTCGCGCCGGCGATAGCCCGGGGGGTACGGCGTATAGAGTTTGTTGAACGTGAACGCCCTCGGATCCTTCGTATAGAAGAAGATGAGATCGTGATTGCGGATCCAATTGCGGGCCCGCGATTTGAACCCCGACACCCAGCCGATCCGCCACACGATCTCCCGCTGGAAGCACTGCGGCCCGAACACCTCGTCGAGGAGCAGCTTGACGGCGTGCCCGACCGTCGGATCCACGTGCACGTAGAGGCTGCCGTGGTCCGAGAGCAGGCTGTGGAGCAGTCGCAGCCGGGGATCGAGCATACGGAGGAACCCCGCGAGCCCCCCCTCGAAGCGATCACTATAGGCGTGCTGCTCGAGCTCGCGCGTCCCTTCGCCCTCACCGACGCGGGTGAGGAGGGAGAACATCCCACCGGTGGCGAACGGAGGATCGAGATAGATGAGGTCGACCTTGCCGCGAAGCTCTCGCTCGAGCACATCGAGGATGGCGAGGTTGTCCCCGTGGATCAGACGCGCCGGGTCCGACCCCGGAAACGCGACCTGCGCGACGAGGTTCGTGCCGCAGCGGGGGAGCGGGATGCGGCGGCCGGATTCGTCGTACTTGCCGGGCCAGCGCAGTTCGACCGTCATTCGGGGGCCGGAGCGACCTTCGGTTGCGAGAGGCTCCGAACGTAGGCCGTGAGTACCATCAGCTTCGCCTCCGTGAACTCACCCTCGAACGCCGGCATGTTCGGCGGCTTTCCGCGCCGAATCGTCATCATGATCGCCTCGTCCGAGACGTGCTTCATGACGCCCGGGTTGTGGAGCCGCCCGATCGTCCCGGGCTGTTCGGGAAGCCCCGCGCCGTCCGGCCCGTGGCAGCGGGCGCAATACTGATTGAAGAGCTGGGCGCCCACGATGGGAGTCGTGGGGCCGGTGGGGTCGCCGCACGCGGTGCTCAGCGAGAACAGCAACGCCGCGCCAGAGGCTCCTTTTCGCATTGGTCGCATGTTATCAGGATCGCGCGCTCCCGTTCGCGGCGCCGGAGCTGCGCAGCGCCGCCAGCTTTCGCTCGAGGCGAGTGATCCTGCGAGCGCAAGGGGGATCGGCCACCTGCGCGAGCTGCAGTGCGCCCGCGTAGTCGTGCACGACGTGCTCCAGGTACTTGGCCAGGTGCTCGTGCGCCTGCGCCTGCGCCTGTCCACCGGGGGGGGGCGACCGTTCCACCAGCCACCGCCACTGGGCGGCTGCGGCTTCGCGCTGCCCGACCCGGCGATAGCTCTCGGCGAGCTGCCCCCGCAGTTCGCACTCCAGGGTGCGCGGGTGTGACCCCGCTTGGTCGATCACGCCCTCGAGCCGGGCAACGGCCTCCGCGGGCTTCCCTTCTCTCAAGTAGTGGCGAGCGGCTCGCAACGCCTCGATCGGAGAACACGGGGCCTGCAATCGCGCGCCGGCCGAAGCCGCGAGCCCGAGCAGACTCAACACGTCTCCCCGGTTGTGCCGCCGCGCCCGTTCCAGCTGCTGCAGAACCCAAGGATCCCGAGGAGACGCGAGCAGCTGGGGAAACACCTCGGCGACCTCGACCCCCGGCATGTCCCCACACCGATGCACACGCAAGATCCGTGCTTCCAACGTCGAGAGGCGGCAGTTGGGGAGCGCCTCTCGCCACAAGCGCCGGACTGCCACGAGCAGGTCGACGTGGCGATGCTCGAGCTCATCGGTCCAGACGCCGAGCCGCCGCATCCGCGTCCGCAGCACGGGAAGATCGAACGAGCCGCCGTTGAACGAGAGCAAGCGTGGCGCCCCGGCCAAACCGAGCACACACCGAGCAAAATCGACCAACATCTCGGCTTCGCCGTTCGGGTCGCGCAGGGTCCACTGCACGAGGCGGACCTCGCCGGACTCGTGCCACGCCGCAGCGAGCAGGAACGGCACCGCGCTGCGACCGAGACCCCCCGAAGTCTCGATGTCGAACGCCACGGGCGAGACAGCGCCCGCACAACCCCGATGGACGTGCGCCATGCTCCCCTGCAGCGCCTCTCCACGCGGCACGACATACCGCTCGAACCCCACAGGCACCGTCGTGGTTTGGCCGAACGGGACACCGACCGGCATGATCCAAGCGTCCCGCTCGAACCGTGCGCGGCTGGGCGCCCGAGCGGACGACGGCGCGGACGCCAGAACGGACGCGACCGCGGACGGCTGACCCGCGGGCGACGTCCGGCCCCGCAGGCGCTCGCGCAACGTGGTCACGAGCCCTCCGCCAGCTCGCGCGCTGCGAGGTCGAGCCAGGCGAGCACATCGGCGCGTTCTGCCTCCCATGCATCGTCCGAAGCGGGCCCCATGCACGTCGGGCAGCCGCGGGTGCACTTGCATGCGCCGACCACGGCGCGCGCGCGGGCAAACAGCTCGCGCTCCAGCTGCGAAGCGGCCGACGCGAGCCCGCACCCTCCCGGAATGACGTCATAAAGGACGACGTACGGCGACGCGCCGGCGGCGAGGACCAGCTCGGTCGACGGTCGCCGATTCGCCACGAGGACCGGTCCCCACGCGCTCGGGTGCCCGCCCGTCACGACGGCCGCCAGATCGCCCCGATCACACATGAGCAGCATGGCGGCGACGTGGTGGAGTGCATGAGCGACGGCCATCGCCGCAGCGGCGCGACGCGCCGGATCGATCACATGCGTCACGAATCCGCGCGGTGACGGCCAATAGGCCGCGGTCGTGTGGAGCTCGAGGTCCGGCAGCGAGACAGGACCAAAGCCGATGTTCTCATGCGTACCGAGCCGGATCTTCTTGAAGCCGGGCACCGTGCGAACGACATGGGCGAGGCCGTGTCCCCGTCCCAGCTCCCGATGCGGCTCGTCTCCGGCCAACACGCGAACGCGGAGCTTGGAGACGGCCTCGGTGTAGTAGTCGGCGCGGACCGCCCGAACGTAGGCCTTGCGGGCGTCCCAATCGAGCTGCCGGACCTCGTAGAAGAGGCCCTCGATGGGGTAGATCGCGCCGACGTGGAGGTAGAGCGGAGCGTCGTGGAAGTCGACCTCGGCCAAGACCTCGCCGCTCGCCTCCACGAGTACGCTGAAGTTTTCCTCGAGGCTGCCGCGCAGGTCCACGTCTTCGGCGGGAGCGTCCCCCGCCGGAACGAGATACGACGTTGCCCCGCCCGACACCTCGTCCCAGGCCACGCGGTGGAGGCCCCCATGCTCGACCAAGTCGTCCAGGCCCGCGCGAAGGTCGTCTTCGGAGAGGCCCGGCCACGATGCTTGCGCGAGATCTCCGGAGAACGCGAGCTCCGCGGCCGCGCAGCGCAGGTGCGGCAACAGAATCTCGGGATTGAGCGGATCGATGCGCGCGTGCTCCACGGCGGGACCCCACAAGAACGCGGGATCGGTCGCGACGAACTGATCGAGCGGTAGCGACGAGAGGCACAGGAGCGTGAGGGATGGTCGTCCGCGCCGGCCCGCACGACCCGAGCGCTGCCGCGTCGCGGCCCGCGTGCCCGGATAGCCGGAGATCACGACCGCATCCACGCCTCCGATGTCGATCCCGAGCTCCAACGCATGCGTCGCGGCCACGAGACGCGCCTCACCGCTGCGAAGCGCTCGCTCCACCTCACGCCGCCGCTCCGGCAAGTAGCCACCGCGATACCCCCGAATCGTCCCAGGTGGCGCGGCGGCGGACGGCTGCTCCCGCGCGGCGCTCTCTTGCATGTACCGCGTCAAGAGCTCGACACCCTTGCGCGTGCGGCAGAACGCGAGCGTCTGGATGCCCGCCTCACGCAAGACATCGGTGACCTCGCGCGTGACCTTGAGGTAGTCTCGGCGCACACCGGTTTCGGGATCGACGACTTTGGGATTGAGTACGACGAACGTCCGCGGCCCCGCAGGCGAACCATCGCGGTCCACGAGCTCCACCTCGGAGCCGCGCATCGCGGTCGCGAGTTCGATGGGGTTGGCAATCGTTGCGGAACACGCGATGAATTGGGGGGCGGAGCCGTAGTGTCGACACAACCTCCACAGCCGACGCAGGACATTGGCGACGTGACTGCCGAACACGCCGCGGTAGACGTGCAGCTCGTCGACGACGACGTAGCGCAGCGCCGCGAGAAATGCCCCCCAGCGCTCGTGATGGGGCAAGATGCCGCGGTGGAGCATGTCCGGGTTGGTGGCGACGGCGTGCGCCCGGCTCCTCGCCGCCCGACGTTCGTCCGGAGGCGTGTCGCCATCGTACGCGCCGACACCGACGCCCGAGAGTTCGAGGCTGCCCGTGAGCTCGCGGAGCGACGCGACTTGGTCGCGCGCGAGCGCCTTCGTGGGGAACAACATCAACGACCGCGAGCGCGGGTCAGACAGCACGGCGTGCAGGATGGGCAACTGGAAACACAGCGACTTGCCCGACGCCGTGTGGGTCGCGAGGACGACGTCCCGTCCATCCAACACCGCGGTGATCGCTTCGGCTTGATGCGTGTAGGCGCGAGCCTTTGCGCTGCGTGCCAGCCCAGCAAGCAACCGACGATCAAGACGATCTGGCCACGCTACGAAAGAACCAGATCTTGCAGGCTCACGATGGACGCCCGCGATCTCTACCGCATCGAGTCCCGCGATCCGGGCTTCCACTGCCCCGAGCGAGCCTTCCAAAACGCCAGCTTCTCCCGCGTCCGCCCCAGCAGAAATACCGTTGCCTGCCGTTTGAAGGAGGGATCGGACGCGGGAGAAGCTTGATGAAGGCTCTAGCATCGAACGCTTTCCAAAGCGCACGCTGAACGCAGGTTCACTAAGTACACATGTTCAGTCGTGTCGTCAAGTTCCGGCCGTGGGCACGCCATGGCCCGTTCGGCCATGCGGAAAGCCCGCAAGGAACGAACTTGCTCGCTTCTCTCCCGGAACCCAGCGGGGGGCGCTCAACCCGCCGGGTCAAGCGCAGCCAGCAGCACCCGTAGATCCTGGGGCCAAGGCGACTCGAACCTCCGCAGCGATTCGTCCACCGGATGCAGGAATCCGAGCTGCGCCGCATGCAGCAGCGGACGGCCTTGCGGAGGCACGTAGCCCTGCACGAATCCGCCGCGGTAGTCACGAACGTAGACCCGCTCTCCGACGAGCGGATGACCGTCCTCGGCGAGGTGGATCCGGATCTGGTGCTGGCGGCCCGTCTCCAACCGGCATGACACCAACGTCAGGCACAGGGCGGCGCCGCTGTGCAGCGGCGCGGGGACGCGATACCGCTGTTCGACCGCGACGTGGGTGACGGCCTCACGGGCCTCGCCCGGCGGCTTGGGACCGCGAAACGATCCCCGCAAGCCGTCCCCACGGTTGGGCACGAGCAATGACCGATGGGTCCGCGCGACCACGTCCCCGAGTGCCAGACCCACGTAGACGCGCTCGACGCTGTGCTTGCGAAACTGGTCCTGCAACGCACGCTCCGCTCGCCGCGAGCGGGCGAACACGAGGACGCCCGAGGTGTCCTTGTCGAGCCGCTGGACGACGCGCAGGGACGGCCCGGGGCCCAGACGCTTCCGCAGCGTCCGCTGCACGCGGTGCACGAGGGTATCGCGGTCATCCTCGGAGAACGGGACGGTCAGCACCCCCGCGGGTTTGTCGACGACCACGACCTCGCGATCGACATAGAGGATGTCCGCGTCCTCGGGCACGGCGCGACCACGCGCATCGATCTCGATGGTTTCGCCCCCCTGCATACGCCGCGCCGGATCGTCGACCGTGCATCCATCCACGAGGACGCGACCCGAGCTGCAGAGCGCGCGGACCTTCGACCACGAAAGCGCGGGCAGGTGCGCCCGCAAGACGGCGGCGACGGTTTGGCCCGCTTGTCCGGGCGCGACCGCGAACGGTGGTGTCTGCGCTTCGCTCATGGGACCCCTCCAGACGGCACGAGGATCAGCTTTCCCACCGTCTGTCCGCCCTCGAGGGCTCGATGGGCCTCGGCGGCGGCGTGCAGCGGGAACGTCGCGACGGGTGGCGGCTGCAGCACCCCGGCATCCGCCCACGCGAGCAGGCGTTCCATGGCTTCTTCGAGCAAAGCCCGTTGGTCGAACAAGTAGCTGAGATTGAAAGCCATGACGCTGCGGTTGTGCGCGGTGAGGTCCATCGGATCGAACCACGGTGTCCGGAGCCGGTCCCACAGCAGGCGCAGCCACGCCAAGCGTCGTCCGCCGCGGGGGAGCATGCTGGCGAACCCGTACACCACGAGCCTGCCCGTCGGTGCGAGGTGCCGATAGCTTCCCCGCAAGGTCGAGACCCCGTTGGCGTCGAAGATCGCGTGAAAGCCTTCGGGAGCGTGATGCCGGGCGGCTTCCCACAGATCGCCACGCGAGGCATCGATCACGGAGTGCGCACCGCTCTGCACGGCGACCTCGATCTTTTGGGGTGATCCCACGACGCCGACGACCCGACAACCCACGTGCCGAGCGAGGCGAACCAGCGCTCCTCCGACCCCTCCCGCCGCAGAGTGGACGAGGACCACGGCGTCTTCGCGCGGCCGAGCGAGCTCCATCAAGGCGAAGTGGGCCGTGAGGTGCACCACCGAGAATCCAGCCGCATCCAGCGCTCCGAAACCGCGGGGACGGGCAAAGACGAAGCGGCGCGGGACGACCACGTGGCTGGCGTAACCTCCAAACCGCGTGAGCGCGACGACCGGAGCACCGATCTCGAGGTCCACGACGTCGGGCCCGCGCGCCACGACCTCGCCCGACACCTCGAAGCCCGGGGTGATCGGCCAGCCCACGTATTGTTTGGCGGAGCGATAGAGGCCCATCCGCACGACGCAGTCCGCGTAGTTCACCCCAATCGCCGACGCGGCCACGACCACCTCCCCCGGCCCCGGGATCGGGTCGGGGTGCGTCTCCAGCCGCAGGCGCTCGTAGCCACCCGGGCGATGAATGACGATCTTCTGCATCGCGGCGCGGGACCCTACCACGGCCGCTTCGACAACACGCCGTCGCGCCCATCATCGCCGGCGAAGCTTGCCAAGCACGCGCCTGGGAATGCTCGCGAGTTGGGCCGCGCCTGGATAGCCGACCCCGCGGAGCACGACGAAATATGCCACCGCGGCGACCCCAATGACGATCGTCAGCTCGCCCAGCAGCGTGAGGCGCCAAAGCCACGGTCCGAGGTCGCCAACCGCGGGGTCGAGCGCCGCCATGCCGCGTTGCCCGACGAGCACGACCGCCGCGAGCACGAGGTTGCCTGCAAGCAGCGCGCCCCAGCGCCCGAACCGTCCCGCGCTCGAGACGGGCGCGACCTTCGAGCCCATGAACCCACGCAAGACCGCGTAGTTGGTCGCCGCCCCCACCGCGGTTCCTAGCGCGATGCCCGGAGCACCGAGCGTCTGGAACATCACCGCGTTGAACACGATGTTCGTCGCGACCCCTGCGAGCGAAGCGAACAACGGGATCCGCGGCGCGTCCACGGAATAGTAGCAAGGCGCCGTAATCTTGATGAGGCTGTAGGGGACGAGCCCGAGCACGTACGCTTGCAGACAACGGGCGATGCTCTCCGCGTCCGCGGCCGTGGTCGCGCCGTAGCGATACACGAGGGTCACGATGGGATCCGCCAGCAAGAACAACCCGAGAGCGCTCGCCGACGTCAGCATCCAGCCCGCCTCCTGGGCGTCGGACCAACGCTGCACGAGTCCCGCGTGGTCGCGCTTGGCGGCGGCCTCCGAAACCGAGGTCGTCGCCACGGTCCCGAGCGCCACCCCAAACACCCCGAGCGGCAAGAAAAACAGGCGGAACGCATAGCTCAGCTGCGCGACCGCGCCGTCGCCGAGGCGCCCCGCGAACCCCGTGTTCACGATGACGTTGATCTGGACCGCTGCGACGCCGATGAGCGCGGGACCCATCAGCGCAGCGATGCGTCGCACCCCGGGGTGCGACCACGCCTGCGCGAAGCGGAAACGCGGCCGATAGCCCGTCCGCCACAGCGGCATGAGCTGGACCCCACTTTGCACCGCCCCCGCCACGAGGGTCCCGATGGCCCAGATCGCGATGCCGTCCTCCAGCGATGCGCCGATCCCGGCGACGACGATGGCCGTCGCGATGGACACGCCGTTGAACAAGATGGGCGCGAGCGCGGGAGCCAGGAACCGACGCTGCGCATTCAGCATCCCCATCCAGACGGCACCCAAGCTCACCAGCATGAGGATCGGCATCATCAAGCGCGTGAGCCGAGCACACAGCTCGACCTTGGCGTCGTCTCCTGCGAAGCCTTGCGACATGACCCATACGATCTCGTCGGCAAACACGATGGCGAGCACCGTGAGGAGCCCGGTGACCACGCTCAGGGCCCCGAGCACCAGGTTCGCCAGACGAAACGCGGCCTCGCGGTCGGCGTGCTCGAGCTCCGCCCGGAACGTCGGAACGAACGCACTCGAGAGGGCGCCCTCGGACAAGAGGTCGCGCAGGAGGTTGGGAATGCGAAACGCGACCTGGTAGGCGTCTGCGATGCCACGCGCGCCGAAGAGCGCGGCGAACACGACCTCGCGCGCCAGTCCAAGGACGCGCGACCCCATGATGGCCATGCTCAATAGGCCGGTGGCTTTCAGGTCCTTGCTCATTGCGCGGCTCAGTTCTCTCCGGACGCGAAAACGCCGTCAACCGACCCGCGAGTGGGGCCAGCGGACTTCGACGAGCGTCAGGCCGCGGGCCGGCGCCGTCGCGCCGGCGCGGCTGCGGTCCGGCTGCGCGAGCAGACCCGCGACGTCGGCCGGGCTGCTGCGCCCGAGCCCCACATCGACGAGCGTTCCCACCATGATCCGAACCATGTTCTGTAGGAACGCCAGGCCCCAGATGTGGACCTCGATCCAATCGGGTCCCCACGCCGAAGGTGGCCCCGGTGCTTTCTCGCCGCGCTGAACTTGCGGATCGAGGCGACCGGGATCCGACATGGGTCCGAGCGCTGCGGCACCGAACGTCACCTCGACGGTCTCGATGGTGCGCTCGGTCGTCGGGGACTGGCACGCCGATGCTCGAAACCCCGCGAAGTCGTGGGTCCCCACGAACGCTTGCCCGGCCTCGCGCATCCGGTGCGGATCGAGCCTGCGCGCGAGATGCCATTCATTGCGGCACGCCAACGGATCGGCAACTTCCGTGCACCGCAAACGGTACCGGTAGTACTTGCCACTGTTCTCCCGCCGCACGTTGACCTCCCCTTCCTCTTCCCATGCGGCGATGGCGACGATATCTCCGGGCAAACTACCGTTGAGCCCCCGGATGAGGCCCGGCATCGGGATGAACGCGGGAGGATCGAACGCGACGAGCTGCCCGAGCGCGTGGACGCCGGCATCGGTCCGCGAGGCCGCGCGCGTGGGAACAGGTGTCTTGTAGAGGCCCGCGAGGGCACGCTCGAGCTCTCCTTGAACGGTCCGCACAGGGGTGCCGTCGGGGCGGTCACGTTGGCCGGCGTAACCGTGAAAATCCGTTCCATCATAGGCAACGCGCAAAAGGACGCTCACAGTCGAACATCATAGCCCTGTCACACAAGCGTGCTACCGTGCCGCCGCCATCGAGCCAAGGATTCCGCCATGCACAAGGTTCTCATCATCGGAGCAGGAGGCGTGGGCAACGTCGTCGCTCACAAATGTGCCCAAAACCCCGCCGTATTCGGCGAGATCCTCCTTGCCAGCCGCACGAAATCGCGTTGTGACGCGATTGCGCGGACCGTCCGGGAGCTCCAAGGTCGCGAGATTGCCACCGCAGCCGTCGATGCCGACAACGTGAGCCAGACCGCGGGTTTGATCCGCGACTTCCAGCCCGAACTCGTCATCAACGTCGCCCTCCCATACCAAGACCTCACGCTCATGGACGCGTGCTTGGAGGCGGGTGTGGACTACCTCGACACCGCCAACTACGAGCCGCGGGATGTGCCCAAGTTCGAGTACAAGTGGCAGTGGGCCTACCGCGAAAGATTTGCGAAGGCGGGTCGCATGGCCCTGCTGGGATCCGGGTTCGATCCCGGCGTGACGAACGTGTTCTGCGCGTATGCGCGCGATCGTTTGTTCGACACGATCGAGACCGTCGACATCCTGGACTGCAATGCTGGCGACCACGGCCACCCGTTCGCGACGAACTTCAACCCCGAGATCAACATCCGCGAGATCACCCAACGCGGTCGCTACTGGGAGCGCCAGCAGTGGGTGGAGACCGATCCGTTGTCCGTCAAGATGGACTTCGACTTCCCAGGCGTGGGCGTCCGTGCTGCCTATCTCCTCTACCACGAGGAGCTCGAGTCGCTCGTGCAGAACCTCCCGGGGCTGCAGCGCATTCGCTTCTGGATGACCTTCGGTGAGGCGTACCTCACCCACCTCCGCGTCCTGCAGAACGTCGGGATGACGAGCATCGAACCCGTGGAGTTCCAAGGGAGACCCATCATCCCGCTCGAGTTCCTCAAGGCCCTCCTCCCGGATCCCGCGTCGCTCGGCACCAACTACACCGGCAAGACGTCGATCGGCTGCCTCATCGAGGGCAAGAAGGACGGAGCGCGCAAGCGCGTCTTCATCTACAACATCTGCGACCACGCCGAGACGTACAAGGAAGTTCGGGCCCAGGCGGTCTCGTACACCACGGGCGTGCCCGCGGTCGTCGGTGCCGAGATGATGCTGACCGGGCAGTGGAAGCGGCCCGGGGTCTGGAACATGGAGCAGTTCGACGCCGAGCCGTTCTTGGCTCGCTTGGGACCGAGCGGCCTGCCTTGGCACGTGGAAGAGCGGTGAAAACGTTCCCCTATGACCTCTCGAAGGTCAGGACTCCCGTGTTCATCTGCGATCTCGGCGCGCTCGCGCGCAACCTCGCCATTCTTGGCCGGGTCCAAAAGGATGCCGGATGCAAGATCCTCGTCGCGCTCAAGGGCTTTGCGCTCTGGAGCGCGTTCGAGGAGGTGCGCAAGGTCCTGCCCGGAGTGACGGCGAGCTCGCCTCACGAAGCACGCTTGGGACGGGAGGAGTTCGGAGGAGAGGTTCATGCCTGCGCCCCCGCCTACTCGGTCCCGGACTTCGAAGAACTGCTCGAGCTCTGCGACCACGTGGTGCTCAACTCGCCGTCGCAGTGGCAAAAACTCCGGCCGCTGCGCGATGCCCATGCCGCGTCGGGCGGCCGTCGCGTAGAGCTCGGGTTGCGCCTCAACCCCGAGCATCGGGAGGTCGCCGTCGAACTCTACGATCCTTGCGCCCCTTGCTCGCGCCTCGGCACCACCGCCGCGGAGCTCGCAAAGTTGCCGCAAGAGGCCCTGGAAGGCCTCGACGGGCTGCATTTCCACACGCTCTGCGAGCTCGGCTCGGACGCGCTGGAACGCACCCTGGAAGCCGTGTGCAGCCGCTTCGATCCCCTGCTCCGGCGCGTCCGGTGGGTCAACATGGGCGGCGGGCACCACATCACGCGCCCCGACTACGACGTCGAGCGTCTGATTCGCGTCCTCCGGACGTTCCGCGAGCGATATGCCGTGGACGTCTATCTGGAGCCGGGAGAGGCAATCGGACTCGATACCGGCGTCCTCGTCGCGTCCGTCTTGGACGTGGCGCACAACGGAATGGACCTGGCCATCTTGGACGTATCTGCCACCGCGCACATGCCCGACGTGCTCGAGATGCCGTATCGTCCGAGGATCCTCGGTGCCCACGACGCCGGCGCGACCCCATACACCTATCGCCTAGGCGGCCTCAGCTGCTTGGCGGGCGACGTCATCGGCGACTATGCGTTCGATCGGCCGCTCCAGGTGGGCGATCGCATCGTCTTCGACGACATGATCCACTACACGATGGTAAAGACGACCACGTTCAATGGTGTCCGATTACCGTCGATCGCGCTCGCGGACCCGAACACGGCGCAAATTCGGGTCGTCCGCGATTTTGGCTACGACGAGTACAAACGTCGGCTGAGTTAGGGATGCTCCTGCCACCCCGGGGCGTGTCGCTCGGGGGTGGCTGTCAGAAACATTGTTATCGTAGCTGAGGAGGTCACTACGGCCATCCGATTGGACACACGCGATTGCCGAGCGTAGCTTCGAGAGATTGGAAAGCAGTCGTCACCCACGGACTCCATGGTCGTTTCCGTACCACGGGCCACGCGAGGCGCGGCACGTGAAAGCCCGCGCACCGCACGTGGGAACGCGATCGACCGTCTCGTCCGTTTCTGCATTGCGGGCGTCGGTGAGTGTGACCTCTGGCCAAAGGACCAGCCCATTCCAAACCCATTCCGAGCCCATTCGAGCCAGGTTCAACGCCGTTCGACAGCCAGCGTCGGCGGTTCCCCCCACCGTCTTGGTGCATGGACCCCGACGACCACCACGCGTACAGCTTGCGACGGACGTTGGAAGGTCCCCAAACTCCCTTGTTTTTCCGTTTGCACGGCCAGAACCTCTGTGATGGCCTAGTCGTCTGTACGCGTATCGAGAAGGAGCCCGCATGTACAAAACAGACCGCAGCGACTTCCCCCACAGCTACTGCTCGGCCCCGGAAACAATCCTCCGGGAGTTCGGGCCAAGCGTTTCGCCGCTTCGGCGTTCCCTGATTCGTCTGCTGGACAAGAAGTGGATCAATGGAACGAAGTTGCGCTACTACTTTTTCGACAAGGACCAAGACGGAGAGCAAGTCCAGCTCCGCAACGGCAAGCGGGAGTGGCGGAGCTACGTGGGCGCGCGCGAGCAGATTGCGGTCGTCGAGCGCGCATTCCAGCTGTGGAAGGAGGTCGGCATCGGCCTCGAGTTCGAGCGCGTCGATTCGCGAAACGAAGCCGAGATCCGCATCGGGTTCATGCAGGGCGACGGAGCGTGGTCTTATCTCGGCCGCGACATCATCGACCTAGGCCTGAGCGTCAACGAACGCACGATGAACTTCGGCTGGGACCTCGCTCGAGACGCGCGAGAGATCGACACCGCGATCCATGAAATCGGCCACACGCTCGGTTTCCCGCACGAGCACCAAAACCCGAACGCCGGGATCGTGTGGGACGAAGAGGCTGTGTACCGCTCCCTCGCCGCGCCCCCCAACAACTGGTCGCGCGACCAGACCTTCCACAACATCATCAAGAAGATCGATCCGGACTCGGTGCAAGGCTCGTCGTGGGATCCGGACTCCGTCATGCACTACCCATTCCCCGGGAACCTCATTCTCGAGCCCGAAGAGTACCGAAGCAAAGGGATCCAGCCCTCGGGCGGCCTCTCGGCGCGCGACCGAGAGTGGGCGAAATCGTTCTATCCCCCGCTCGAGGCCGAGGTTCCCGCTCTGGTGCCGCTCGTGCCCCACTTCTTGGGGGTCACGCCCGGTGCACAAAAGAACCTCACCATTCGGCCAGATGCCACGCGCGCCTACACCATCCAGACGTTCGGGACCTCGGATACCGTCGTCGTCCTGTTCGAGCGCGTCAACGGAGAGCTGCGATACCTCGATGGTGACGATGACAGCGGCCTCGATACCAACGCGCTCATCAAGGTAAAACTCTTCAAAGGCAACGAGTACGTATTGCGCGTGCGCCTGTACTATTCCGGGGCGGAAGGCAACACCGCCGTCATGATCTGGTAGGCGGAGCGCGGTTCCATCCACCTTCCCCGGCGTCCGCGGCCGGGGAAGTTACGGACGACCGGGAACGGGCGCGGTGATCGACGGATCGAGACGGACTCCGGGGTCCCGAATCACGATGTCGATGTCCGGTGGCAGGAATATATCGGGACCAGGAAGCGAAAAGCCGCCGCAGCTCCCGCGCGTGCATTGCTGGCTTTGGCACTGCGAGGCGCTCGTACAAGATTGGCCATTGACGAGCAGGCATACGCGCACGTTCGCCACCTGGGCGCACGTGGTCCCGCGACCACAGCGACCATCGGGCGCGCAAGCTTCGAAGAGGCCGGGAACGTTTCGACATTGACCCTGAGCACACAGCGAACTGACGCAATGACTGTCCTCTTCGCACGTGGATCCATTCTCCCCGCGACAGACCTCATTCACGCACTGCGTGCCAAGGACGCAGGCTTCGGGCGAGCTGCAGCTCTGCAAGCGCTCCGCCCGACAGCGTAGGGCCGTGTCGGGTGGTCGCGCGGAACATTGCAAATCGCGTTTGCAATCGCCGTCGTCCTCACAGGCCTCCAGCAGCTCCGCCTTCTGGGTCAAGATCACGATGAGCGCGATCGCCGTTCCGATCAGCGCTGCGGCTCCGAGGGCAATCAGCAAGATCCAGACCCATCGCGGCACCTTTTTGGGTTCGACCTTGGGGATCTCTACGGTCACGGGGGGGCTCTGCGCCCAATCATCGTCCGGAGCGCTCGCCCGCGCGGCGATCAGCCAAAACGTCAGCTCCGAGGGCGACGCCCCTCGCCCATCCACGCGGATGGAGACCGATTCGCTGCCACTCGCGGGTAGCTCCCGCACTCGCGCATCCAGGGAGATCCAGTCGGGCGGCGTGTCCGTGCTGAACTTGAGGCTGAGATGGGCCGCCTGCATCACCGGAGTGGTATTGGTGACGAGGAACGATACGTCGGTGCTCGCAGACGGCTCTAGACGGACCCGCTCTTGCGAAACGCGATGAAGCTGAAACGTTGCCACTCAACCGCCTCGGTCGTGATTATCCGAGAGCCCTGACACGCGGTCAAGCTTCCACCTACGCGCATCACATCGAACATGATGCCCCGATCACCCTACACGCCGCGAATACTCCATCGCAAAGTCCGTTCGATCCCGATTCTTGCGCAACCTACGCAAAGATCCGAGTTGCGCCGGTAACAAAATTCAGGCGGCGGAACGAACCGGAGGCAGGGAGAATAGGGTGTGGTCTCCATGCGAACGACACGTTTCATCGCTCCTCGTGCGCCACAGGGCGATCGTCGAACAAAGACCCCCCTCGGGCCCCGCTCGCCTTTCGGCCGGGCGCGTGGACATCGAGCGCTCGCGCTCGGCTTCGCCGTCGCTGGGCTGCTCGCTGGCAGCGGATGTTCGCTCGTCTTGCGCAACGCGAGCGACGAGATCCGGCAGCAGCAAAACGACAGCGAGCCGTTCGGGACCTCGGCCAACTCGAAGCGCAAGGGAGCCCGGCCCACGCGAGCGATCGTACATTCGGCAGCGCACGACGCCGCCGACGGCCTGGTCGATGGTGCCCTGCGGGCGGCAACGGAACCCGCGAATCAAGCGCGGCTCGAGGAGCTCAAGGACCGCACTACCACCTCGGTCCGCGAGCTCACGCAGAATGCCGGCGGAGGTGCAATCGAAGGCGTCAATGAATCGCTGCCGCAGCTCCAGGGCACCATCGTGAGGATCGCCAAAGGGATCAAGGCGGACCTCAATCTCGACATCGAGCGCACGATCCGCAATGGGGTCCGCGCCGGCATCGACGAAGCCAAGCGAGGTCTCGCCGACGAGGCGTTCGCGGAGCAGACGCGCACGATCATCGCCGAAGGGGTCGTCGGCGGGTTGCGGCAGGGGCTGGACGAGCACTTCTTGGACGACATGCAACACATCAAGGCCAAGGTCGCGTCGGACCTGGCCCCTGCCGCCGAGGAGCTCACCCGCGCCGCAGTGCGTGGAGCCACACAACAGCTGGCCTACGATCTCGCCGTCGATCCTCCGGTCTCCCGCCAGGCGCAAGAGCGCTTGGGACCGACGCTGATCGAGCTCATGAAGGAAACGGATGCCGTCTTCGGCAATCGGGCGCAAAACCTCGCTGACCGCGGTTTTTGGATCGCGCTGCTGGTCACCGGGATCGCCGTACTCGCCTTGGCGATCCTGTGGACCATCGAGCGGTTGCGCAGGCGATCGGCGCAGGTCGAGCAACAGAAGTTCGAACAAATGCTGCGGTTGGTCGCTCAGGCGATTCAGTCCGCGGGCGATCCCGGATCCGAGCGGCTGCCAGACACCGCGGACGGCCTTGCGCGCTTTCGTCAGGAGGTCAAACGCCTCGGCAACCATGGCAATCAGGAGTCGCGCCATGCCTTCGCCGAGCTCAACGCGTTCTTGACCCGCGAGCAGCTCAAGCTACCGAATGGTCGCGCGGCCTGACCGGCGCACCTCGGGACCGCGCTGCCACGCGGACGGGTCTTCGGATCACTCACGGCTCGCGGTGGAGGCCGCGGAGGCGGGTGTCGTCCGTCGTGACCGTCACGCTGTGCTCGCCGGAGCAGAGCAACCACGTGCGCGGAAGATCGATCCCTTCTTGGAACACGCTCATCGAGGCCTCGGCCCAGACGTCCCCCTCCTTGCTCGCGAACACGCCACGATCCCCACCCGCGAGCAGCGACAACCCGCGTTCCGCGTCGACCTTGCACGCAATGGCCGGTACCGGCACGAACACGCGCTGCTGCGTGTCCAGCGTGGGGAGATTGGACGAAGACGGCTTCGATGGCACCCACGGCTCATTCGCGTCGGTCGTCAGGCTCCCGAGGCGGGCGACCCCGGAGCGGTTGGTCCCCGCGAACATCGCGTCTCCGGCGAACGCGAGCGAGTAGCAGGTTCCGCCATCCCACTTGGGACGCGTCGTGAACGATGGCGCACGCCCACCCTCGACCTCCGCGATGAAGACGCCCTTCCCGAGGTCTTGGCCGCCGGTCACCGAGGATCCGGCGCAGAGGAACAACCGTAGACCGATGCGACGATATCGGACCACGCGGACGAACACGTCGTTGCCCGTGGGCGCGACCTTGACGGGATCGAACTTGCGTCCTCCGTCCGAAGACACATAGAGGCCCGGGAACTCGTCGCCCGACACCGCCACGAACAGCTGCCCTGCTTCCGAGCGCGCCGTGGCCACCGAGCGGATCCCGAGCGTTTCGTCGGACGCGACGACCAGGCGCTGACGGGGCGCAGCCTCGTCGCTCCCGAGTTCGAAGAGCCCTCGGGTCGTCGCCACGAACAGCGACGGGCCGCCCTCGATGACGGCCCAAGCCATGTCGCGCGGCTCCCCCTCGAGCACGTGACGCAGACGCCAAGTCTCCCCGGTGTCCTCGGACAGCAACACCTGCGTGCGGGCTTTTCCCGTGCCTTCCTCCGCGAGCAGCGAAGCGACGGCGACCCGGCCGGGAAATTGCGCGTCCGGAAACGCCCGCACGACCTCGATGGATTTCACCTCCGGATCGCGGTGGACGAGCTCCCAACTGGCGCCATCGTTCTGCGTACGAAATAGGCGCTTGAGGCTCGCCGCGTAGAACGTGCGCGATTGATGGGCATCCGCCTCGATCACGGTGACAGCTTCGCCGGGGACATCGTCCACCACGAAGCGGATCTGCTCCGTATAGCGGACACTCGGCTCCGCCAGCACGGCATCGTAGACGTGGGACGCGAGGAGCGGCTCACCGAAGCCCCAACCAGTCCCGCTCGGACCCGGCAATGGGCTGATCGTGCGGTACAAGCGGGCCAGGATCCGCTCCCGCACCTCTGTCTCTCGCACCTCGCGACGTGCGACGACGTGAGCATGGACGCTCACCTGTTTGAAGTGCGCCCACGTGACATCGACCCGCGTACCGAGCGGCCTGCGGGCGTCGAGCAACACGCGGACGCGCGAGAGCACATCGTCGCTGCGCGCACGATCGAGGTCTTGGAACGTGACGCGCTCGGGGTTGCCTGCGATGGCCGGCACGAGCACGACCTGCACGCTTCCCGGTTTGGCATGCGCCCACAGCTCTGCGGAGGTGAACGCCCGCGCCCGCGCGACGCCGCCCTCGAGCCGCGCGAGCATCTCGAAATCCTGCTCGGTGATGGCGCGGTCGAGCGTGAAGAGCTCCAGTGGACCGCGCCGCAGCGCGTTCTCCAGGGTCTCGGCATCCCGACCGCCGGTGGCCGCATGGGGCTGCTCCACGGCCACCTTGATCCCGCTCTTCATGACCGTGAGCCTCCCCGCGGGGAGGTTGCCGTCGATCCCTCCGCCTCGCCAATACGAGGCCAGGATCCGGCGCCCCTCGGGTGGTACCTGCGCGAGCGCCCGCATCCGCGGCTCGTCCCGCAGGGTGACCTCGGGAGCGAAGGTCACCGTGCCCTCGTTGCGATCGAGTTTGTACACGTGCGCGTCGCCGGGATCGACGTTGGCGAAGGTGCTGACCTCGCGCCATGGCCGAAAGCGGCGGGTCCCCACGGCGATCGCGGGTGCATGCGGGTCGTCTTCCTCGTCGGGCCCCATCTCCACCATCACCACGGGAGCGAGCGAAGCGGTCGAGGCGGCGACCATGGGCGGTTGCTGCACGCGAAACACCTGACCGGCACGACCGTTCGACACGCCGATCGACTCGGCCTCGATCCAGGTCGCGTGGGTGGCCTCGACCTCCACCGCCGTCTGTCCCACCTCGATGCGAGCGGTTTGGAGCGCCGTGAACGTGGGCGCCGGTTGGCCTCCCGTCGCGCCTGCGCTCCCCACGAGGGTGCCGCGCGGGAGGTCGATGGCCTTGGTGGTTGGCTGCGGGACGCGGAAGACCAACGTAGCGATCGCGGCCGTCGGTGGCTGGATCTGCACACCGAGCAACCGGAGCAGCTCGACATAGACTTTGTCGGGGACGCGGTTCAAGCGATAGAGCAGCACCTCCGTGAGGTGTGCGAACGCCTCCAACAGGACCATGCCGGGGTTGTGGGCAGAATCGTCCCACTCCGGCCGGGTACGGCGGATCCTTTCCACGGCGCTCTGCAGGAGGTCCTGGAACGCGCGGTCATCGAGCTTGGGACTCTGGAGGGTCACGCTCCCTCTCCTTGCAAGTTCATGAGCAGCGTCATGGACTGGACGCGCTGGGATTGCCGGACGCGAAACACGATGTCGATCTCGAGCCGGGGCGGATCGTCGAACACGGGGTGGGAGTCGACGTGGACGAGCTCCACCCGCGGCTCCCACTGCTCGATCGCCGTGCGGACGTGGTGGAGCGCGAGACCGGCAGTGGTCTCGTCGGTAGGGGAGAACGCGAGGCGAAACAGGTCGCAGCCGTACTCTGGGCGCATGACGCGTTCACCAGGGCGGGTCGAGAGCAACAGCAGGATCGCTTGACGCACGAGCGCATCCCCTTCGACGGCATCGAGCCGCCCCGTCGCACCGAGGACGAGCCCGGGCGCTCCGGCGTCGAAGTCCGGGTGCACGAACCGCAGCCCGCGTTGGAACCGAGCCATCACCCGCGACTCTCCACGAACGTCTGCCCGCAGTCCGCCACGCTGTAGACGCCCGGCGGGACGGAGTCCGAGATTCCGAGCGTCGGCTCGAGTTGGAGACGCGCACCGCCGATCCGCACGAAGCTCGAGTGGCCCGAGGTCGCGGTCATGGTCGACCCGCACGGTTTCGTCGGCGAGACGAGCGGACAACCCGAGATCGAACGGCTCGCCGTGTCTTGTTCCACGAGGATGGGAGCGCCTTGAATGCGCACCCAACTTTGCTGGTGCGCCGAAGCATCGGCACGCCCTCCGACGTGGCTGCACTTGAGTTTGGCGCGCGTGCAAAGGACCAGCATGGATGTCACTCCTGTTCGAAGTCCACCGACTTCGCGCGCAAGGTCAAGCCGTGCCCCGGGGCCTCGAGCACGAGATCGGCATTTTTGGCGTGGACGCGAACGCGGCCGGGATCGAGCTCCACCGCACTTCCGGAGCGGTTGCGCAGGTGCAGGGAACCACGCCGATCGTCGAGGATGATCTCTTGACCACGGCGCGTCCGCAGGCGCACGCGGGAGCGTTCGCCTGCGTCCAGACCATCGTCGGGGGGTGGTTCGCGCCAGACCCCCCCGAGCACCACCCCGTGGGACGGCCACGGCCCCGTCAGCAGCACGAGCACCTCGTCGTCGACTTCGGGCAGGAAGACGAGGCCGGAGTCGGGGCCCGCTCCGGGGCTGAGGACGCGCATGAAATCGGTCTGCAGCGCCCCGAACGTGGGGAGCCGGACGCGGACGCGGCCGAGGCGTTCGGGGTCGTCGGTGTGCGTGACGACGCCCGGTGCGAGCGTCGTCGCTTCCGGGAGGTCCGGCGCAGGAGGCAGCGCGCTCGACAGGCGACACACGTAGCCAGACTCCGCATCGAACACATGCTCCACGCTCCCGAGCACATAGCGGCCCTCGAACGCGGGCGTGATGCCGCGCAGCTCCACACGCGCTCCGGGCCGCAATCGGACGTCGCCTTCGCACTGACCACGAAACACGACCTCTTTCGCCGCACGCCGCTCGAGATCGGCCCGCGCCATGCGCTCGGCATGTTCATGATCGGGCGCGACCCGATTGGTCGCCTCCACCCGTCCGTCTCCGCCGAGTTCCGCGAGCTCGACCTCGAACGTCGAGGTGCGGCCCTTCACGGGGCGCGAGGTTTCCCCCGTGAACGTGGTGCCGAGCAGGGGGTTCCAGCACCACGCGGCGCTCGTGCGTGCGCCCTGCTCCGCGTTGGCGACGAACTCTGCCTCCACGAGGCGTTCGCCGTACCGGAGCAGACGCGCCTCGTCATCGAGTCCTCCGGGACCCATCAGCGTGACCGTCTCGTCGTGCAACGCGAAGTACATTCCGTATTGCGCCGTCACCTGTTGGAGAAGCAGCAGATCGTCCTCACCGCGCTGCAGCCAATGCGGCACGCGCGGGCCGGCATCTTCGGCGACCACGCGGACCCCGAGGTCACCCATCAGCGACTCGGCGAACGTTCGGACCTCCGCGGGCTCGTGCATGCGAAGCGGCGCTCGACGACGCAGCGCTTGCAAAGCATCGTACGCGCGCAACCGGAGGAGGTACCCTGCACCGGGACCGTGCGCGTGCTCGACCGCGGTGACCCGTCCGACGAAGATCGGTGCCCGGTCCACGCCCACGTAGACCGCGACGCGTGATCCGATCTCCGCGTTCGGGTGCTCCGCTGGGTCCGCGAACGTGAGCTCGCACAAGCTCGGGGCACTGAGCTCCTGCCGCACCCAGACGGACGACAGCGCGTCCACGAGGACGGCGGCGAGCGCTTGGCCATCCAGCTCGACCGCGATCGCGGGGAGCTCATGGAGCGGCTGGAGCGGTTCCATCGGGCCCCCTTTCCCGCTGGCGACTGCGGAGGCGCTCGAGCGACGGCGCCGTGACCACGCGGGCCTCGTCGCTGGCGAACGGATCGGCGATGCTCGACGCGAGCGCGAGCAACGGCCACAGGAACGGATTGCCGTACACCGCCTGGGCGATCAAATCGAGCCGCCCCACCTCGGCATCCCCGGCGACCTCGAGCACCTGGGCGCCCTCGGCCAGCTCCGCAGGGGATAGCCCCTCGGCCGCCTCGAGCACCTCGCGCGCGCTCTGAGCGAGCGGCGATGCTCCCAGAGGATCGTTCTCCTCGGCGACCGCCCGCCGCGGGGGAGGGTTCACGCGGCGCAGCAACAGCTTCATCCACGCCCGTCGCGGAGCTCCGGCCGAAGTGAACTGCTCGAAGCGCTCGGCCGTGGCCAACACCACGCACGGGATGTTCCACGATTTCCCCCAGACGAAGCGGAGGGTCCGAGCTCGGCCCTGACGATCCGCGGCCTCCGGGTTCTCGGCGAGCGCTCGGAACGGCTCCGTCAGCGCGAGCGCGTCCGTGGCGACGGTCGTGGAACCCGCGAGCCCCACATCGAACAGCAGCTCGAGCTCGAGCTCCGTGCGACCACCACCGGTCCGGATCAGCGGGTCGTCCGCCAGCTGCGCGCCCACGACCCGGCCCAGGGAACCTCGGCGCGTGCCGATGCCTGCGAGACGACGCATGACCACGGTCTCGGGATTGAGCATCGCCGAGATCCGTTCGCCCGTCTCTTCGAGCAAGAACGTCACGCGTTCCATCGGCCCCCTCGCTGCTCGACGACGAGGTCACGGCGACGCTGTGCCTGCGCGTGATCCGTCGAGGGTTCGTCGAACGCCCCGGGTGAGCCCGGCAACGTGGGCCACGGGCGGTCCGCTTCGAACGGCGGCCGTGGAAGCGCGCCCACTGGCGTCGCCATGAGGCCTTCCCACGGCGACCTCCCCGTCGTGGCACCGTCTGGAACGCGTAGCGCTCGCGCGGGCGTGGATGGGTGGGGCTCTGGAAGGTCCCGCGACCCAGCGTTTGGGCTCCTCTCGATCGTCGCGGCATGGGCTTCGTGCGACGACGGCTCGTGGTCCATGTGGCTCTCCGAACGCAGGCGAGCTCCGCCCACGCGAGGCTCGCGACGCGCCTCGCCCGACGGCTTCCGCCCCGGCACCGCGGTCGCGACGGTGACCTCACGAAGCGCCTGCTGCGGGCTCCGAAGGGTCGGCGAGGTCGAGCGCTCGACCTCTCGGAGCTTCGGGCGCAGCGGGTGCCGGGCAGCGGGTTCTCGATGCGGGCCAGGGTTCGCCTCCCGTCCGACCTCTGGAGCGGACGGCTCGCCGGGTCCCACCGACGGGTCCACGCGGGCTTGGTGCGAGCGGATGGAGAGCCTCTCCGACACCGGCAGCGCATCGGTGGGAGCGACGGCGTGCGTGCCCGCAGTCCGGGCGATCGAGGGCGTTGCAGGGTCGAGCCCTGCGTCGGCCTCCGTCCGCTGCGGCTCGCGAACGGACGCTCGCTCCGTCCGCTGCTGCGCGCGAACGAACGCTCGCTCCGCTTCGCGATCCGTAACGCGCTCGCGCACCTTCGGAGCACGAGGCGCGTGGACGAATGCGCGAGGTCTGCGAGCGCGGACGGGTCGCTGCGCGTTCCCAGGTTCGTCGGGGACGTCGGGGATCCCCAGCCCATCCGGCCGCTCCTGTGCCACGGTGACGGCGTGCGCGGGACCCATCCCCGTCCGCGTCCGCTCGCGGCTTCGCGTCAAAAGCTCGGGCGCATGGGGGCGCACGCGCTCCACCCAATGCGCCGGGGGCCCCCCGTCGACGGACTCCGAATCACTCACAGGCGCGGGCATGGGCGCGGACGGCTCCCTCGTCCGCTCGATGACCTCGGCAATGCCAGCGAGGAGGGTGCTGAGCGTCTTTAGCCCGCCAACGACTCGCGTCCTCCATGCCATACGTCCGCTCAATCCCGAGCCAGGGTTTCGTAGACGACGGTCATGGTTTCGATCGCGATCTCGCGCGAGAGCGCGTCGAGGGGTGCACCGGACCACTCCGAGATCCACGCCCCAACGAGGTTCCAGCGCAACACCTCCGTGGAGCCGTCCGGGTCCAGCATCACGATGGACATGTTCCGGCGCTCGACGACCCCCCGAACGGAGGTTTGGAACCAACTCCAAAGTTCCGTCGATGGGGTCAATCCATACTTGAGCGTGACGTCGCCATATTCGACCTGACCGGGGATCCGACGCACGATCTCACCCGCGCCAGCCTCCCGGTAGCGCAGCGCATCGACTTTGATGCCAAACCCGGCGCACCGCGTGAAATGCCCCTGGGTCACGCCTTGAATGACCACCTTGAATGCGTAGGCACGATACGGATCGATTCGTTCGCCAGTCGCCATGGCCTATTGCTCCCCTTCGATGGAAGTGCCGCTCGCTTGCTGCCCAATGCGGAAGATGACGAACTCCGCCGGTTTCGCCGGCGCGAGGCCGATCTCGGTGATGACCTCACCCGCGGCCACGGAATCCGGAGGATTGGTCTCGGCATCGCATTTGACGAAAAACGCCTCCTGCGGGGTCGCCCCGACCAACGCACCATCACGCCACACCCGAGTCAAGAACGCACCGACATCGCGTCGAATGGCCTTCCAAAGCGCCGCATCGTTGGGCTCGAAGACCACCCAACGCGTGCCATCGGCGATGGATTCTTCGACCATGTTGAAGAGACGCCGCACATTGATGTATCGCCATTCGCTCGCGGCGGGTGCGAGCGTCCGGGCGCCCCAGATCCGGATGCCCTCGGAGGCGAAGTACCGGATGCAATTGACGCCCGCGTCGTTGAGGATGGCCTGCTCGGCCCGCGTCACGCGTTCACCGAGCCGGAGCGCGCCACGTACGGCTTCATTGGCAGGTGCTTTGTGGACACCCCGCAGGGTATCGGTGCGCGCATAGATCCCGGCCATGTGCCCCGAGGGCGGCGCCCAAGCGACTTCGCGCGGGTCGAACGGATTTCGTACCTCGATCCACGGATAGTAGATCGATCCGTAGAACGAGTTGCGCGCTCGCACACCCGCAACCTCGCCTTCGCCTCCGCCACCCGCCACGGTGATGAGCGCGCGGTGATCCACCGGGTCCGGTCCCGGAGCGTCGAGCACGGCGACGCGATCACCGAGGGTCTCGGCATGCTCGAGCAGTGCTTCGTACTCGGCCGGCGTGGTGGCCCCCGGCGCCGCGACGATTGCGATCTCGTCGATGGTGGCGAGCTGCTTCAGACCGCTGTCGACATCACCCGCCCCGATGTTGACGACCCAGCAATACGAGCCGCCGTTCTCGAAGAATCCGGCGACGGCGAGCGCGAGCGGAGTGGCGGTGCGACCTTCACCCTGCGTCCCCGACGTGAACTCCCGTTCGAACTCGCGCCAACTGTTGATCGCGACGGGTTCCAAGCGATGCGCCCGAACGTCCGGCGCACGCCCCACGAACCCCGTCGTGGTGGTGCCCACGGCCTGGATCGGCCGGGGACCTCCAGAAACTTCCTCAATGTAGACGCCAGGAGCACGCGACGATGCCATCGTTATCCCTCAGGAGGCTGGAGTTGAAGCCGCACCGGCGAGTCTCTGGCCGGATTGTCGATTCGGAAGGTTTTTCGAATTCCTCGAGACTGCACGAGGACGCTCAGTCCGGACGCTGGCACCGCGCCGAGCTTGAACTTGCCATGCTGGTCGGTGCTCGCCGTCAAACGCAGTTCTGGAGCAGAGACCATCGCGTGGGACAGCGGTCCGAAACCCTCGAGTTCCACGGTGCCATGCAACGAAGTGAGTGGAGCCGAGCGAATGGTGTGCTCCACCACGCGTGGAGCGAGCGGCTCGTGCCGCTCGAGGACGGCGGGAGCTCGCAGACCGAAAGATGGTTGAGGGGCGATCCCAAACGCCGCCCATACGGCGGTCGGAACCCCCGGAAACACGACCTCATACGTGGGATGCTCCATCGCCGCAAACGCGAGAAGGCCGAGCGCGCGATGCGAAGCGCTCGGGGTCTCGAGGGACGCCGTGACGAGGTAGTGGAGCATGATCTGCAACGGTGGGCGCCCCAAGGTGCGCGCGGGCAAATGTTCGCCGAGTTCCATCAAATAGATGGAGACACCCGCGGCTTGGCCGGGTGGCCCCAAGTGAGCACCAAGATCGGCTCGTACCGAGGCTACGAACGCTACGACTTCGCGGCCGACCTCGTCGAACATCGCGTCAACAAAGGTACACGGTCGGTAGGGGCGTCGCAACTACGATCACGTGGGAGATCGCGACCGTCACTCCCACGGCAACACTTCAGGGGGCGCGTCACCTCTACATGCGGTGTCCACCCCGATACCCGGCGGCGGGCCAAAATACACGCGAGGGAGTCGCCCGCGATCGTCGTCGCACAATCGAGCCAAGCGCTGTTCGCAATGCGTTCGTCGTGATTGCGAGAGGATTTCCAAACCCTCGACACCCATCGTCCGCGTGGGGCACAATCGCGGCGTGGCCGACAAACGCGGCGTGTTCTTCATTCTGGCGGCCATTTGTTTCGTCTGCGTGCTCGGGGTGGAGCTTGGCGCTCGGTGGTTTGCGGTCAGTGACCTCTCGGCATCTCCGCCCGCACCGGCGATGGAGGACCCCCCCGTCGCGAGCGGCTACGGAATCGGCGCCCTCGTCTTCCTCGATGCTCTGTTTGCAGTCCAAGTGGCCATCTTCGGACTCGCGTTCGTCTCGGACGGTCTCATCGCGCGCGTCGATGGAATCGCAAAACTGATCGCCGGACTCCTTGCGCTCATCGGAGGCATCGTATTCGTCCTGCTCGCGCTGTTCGAGCTGCTGCTCATGCTGGGACTCTTGATGGCCGTACCGTTTGGGACCGCAATCTACTTCGCGGTCTACAGCGATTTCCCGCGCGGGAGTGCCATCGGGGCGCTCGCGGCTCTCCTGGTCCTTCGCATCTTGGGTGGATTGTTCTTGGTCCTATGGTCGTTCCAAGTGCTGAAAGCGCGCGCGCTCATCGTCTATTGGGCCATGACCCTGGTCTGTACGCTGATCGTTTCGTTCCTGCTTTCAGTCGTCCCCGGGTTTCTGTGTTCGATCACGGACGCGATCGCGGGCATCATCGTGGGGATCGTCGCGGCGATCGCCGGCCTCGTATGGCTGATCCGCGGCATCATCGGCGTCGTCAAGGCGGTCCGCGGGGAGCTTCGCTGACCGCTCAATCGTCCACGGGCGACATTCGCACCGAGCAAGACCCACCGCACGACAAGTCGAACTCGGCCCCTTCGGTCTCGAAGACGAGCTCGGCCCGATTGTCGGACTCCGCGTCGATGCTTTCATGGGTCACCCGCGTACCGAAGACCTCACCCGTGAACGCCACGGCGCCGCTCTGCCGGGTCACCGCCAGCACCCGTTTGCGGCCTTCGCTGCGCCCCACGGTGCAGCGGACCGTCTGACTGAAGTTCACGACGAGGCTGCCGCCCGAAATGCTGCCTACATTGTTGCCATTGAGCAGACGACACTGCAGGTCCCCGAGCGGCAATGCCCTTCGGCGCACGAACGCGCCCTGGAAGCCCTCGACCCAGGTCGGCATCGGGTCCGAAGGGCCCGCCGATTCATCGCGGTTCGAACATGCGATGCCCCAAGACGACGCCGCGAGCACGAGCACGACGACCACGATGATGATCACCACCGTCTGCGGTTTCATACGACGTCCCCCGCGAGGAGGTCGAGGTCGTAAGTCACCGCGGCGGGTTTCATCAACGCGATGATCCGCTGCAGCCGCGGGATATTGTCGCCGGCCGCCGCGGGAACCCGCACGCGGATATGGAACGGACGCTCGCCTTCGATGAGCGCAAATCCACGGACCCCTGTCGCTCGCTCGAGCAACGCCAGCAGGCCATGTTTGGTCCCACGCTGACGCCAGAGGGCAGCGGCGTGCTCCACGAGCGCGCGCAAGCTCGCCTCGTCTCTCGCCAACCCTGGCTCGACATGCACCCAAGATGCGAGCAGCTCGAGGAATGCAGGGTCCGTGGACCACGGACCGAGGCGGGCGGGAAAGCGCGCCAAGGCCTCCTCGGCGGGTGCGTGCAAGCCTTCCATTGACTCGATGAGCGCCGCCAAGGGGGTCCCCCTCTCCGCGGAACGGCGGAAAACCTCCGGCAGTAGCGCGACGATCTCCTCGAACGTCATGAGCCCTTCACCACCTGCAGCGACATACCAGCACCACCGCTTTGCAAACCTAGCAGTCCGGGGCGAAAGTCGCACGCACGGAACACGGTCACGTCAAGGGTCGCTTGTCGGCCGTCGCGATACGGCGATGAGCACGATCCCGACCGCGAGCACCTGCGCTGCCGCGATCGCCGTGGCCTCGAACCAGCCGACGGCGGAAGACGCCCACGCGATGAGCGTGGCCACGCCCGTCGTCGTGCTCACGGCCCCACCGAAGCACGTCAGTACGACCCCGAGGACCCGCATGGAAGACGGGCGAGGGTCGCTCGGAGCACGCTGAGAAGTCGCACCAATGGCTCCGGTCACGACCAACGGAACCGCCAGGGGAGGGAGCACCAGCCCCCAGAGCAGCAACTGCCCATGGGGTCCGGAGGCGTCCCTATTCGCGAGCGAAAAGAACCCGATGAGGGTGATGACCCCAAGCGCGACCCAGATGGCCCCCCACACCGCGGCGAGAACCATCCCGAACCTGACCGAGCGTTCGTTGCTCACGTGGGCGTCCCCCCTTGACGGACTTGGCGGACGAGCAACGCGATCCCGACGGCCAGCACCGGGAGGCTGAACATCAAGCCGTCCGTCACGACCGTGAAACCCGCATGGATCGCGAGCGCCGTCACCAGCAGCGCCAACGCCAGCGCGCCACCGATCGCCGTCGCGGCGATCGCCAGCAGTCGTAGGTCTTGCTCCGTGGTCGCGAACCGATCGCGGCGCAACATGGCCAGGCCGATCGCCAAGCCCGTGATTCCTTGGAGCAGCAACACCACGCCGGCGGTGAAGCTGCGCGGCGGAAGCAACGCGTTCCGATTTTCGCGCAGCGTGAGGTCTTCCGGGTAGTCGACGATGGCGTCGAATCCATAGGAGGCGACGATGAGGATCGTGAACACGAGACCCGCGAGCGACCAGAGCCCACCCAGCGTCGTCGTGAGGATCTTGGCGTCGATCGACCGCGTCACCGGGACGTGGCCTCCGGTGACGGTCACGGCAACGGCTGCGCTCTGCGTGAAGTCGTCATCGGGATCGGTCGAGAGCGCGGCGATGAGCCTGACCTCGAACGTCGAGGCGGACATCTCCGCCGCGCGAACCTCGATGAACACGGTTTCTGTGCCGCGCCCAGGCACGCGGCGCACCAGAGGCTCTTCCAGGACGACCCCGCGCGCGGGCTCTTGGGGACTGAACGAGAGGGAGAGCCGCGCACTGGCGGGCTCGTCCGTCGCGTTGGTGACGGTGAACCGGAGGCGAGCGACCTCTGGAGACCGCACCTGCACACTTCCGGCGCTCACGCGGTTGATCTCGAACGTCGCCACGACCCTCGACAGCTTGGCCCCTCGCTTCCGGCTCCGTCAAGCCGTTCGTCTATCTGTTATTTGTCCGAACTCCGCTCGGGCTTCTTACCGGCGTTGCGGAGATTGACGACCTTGTTGAGCACGTCGAACCAAAACGGTCCGCCGAGGCTGAGCGCCGCGGTGGTCAGGAACCACCCGACGACCTTGAGGATCCATCCCCAGATCCCCTCCGGCATGCCGTCCCACCCCAGCGGGAGGCCATGGAGATCCGCTTGGATCTTCTTGTGGTCCGACCAGCGGTCGCATTCATTGAGGGATACCTGCTCACGTTGGCAGTCCTCGAGCGCCATCTGAGCATGCTCCGTGATTGCGCTCCGGGTATCGGGGTCGTTCCAGAGCTCTTTGGCCAAATGCAGGGTATCGGCGTTGAAAACCACGCAAACCCCAAGCGACACCAGGGCCGCGAGCGCTTGGGCCTTGCGCTTGTACCAGCCGCTGACGCGATCCATGGCGTCGTCGTACCAATCCTTGACCGCGTCGCGGATGGAATCGACGCTCACTTCCTCGTGCTGCAAGAATGAAAGGAGCGCCTGCCTGGCGGGCTCGTGTTCGACGGCCGCGAACGCCACCGCGAGGTCGCCCACGGTCAGCTTCTTCTCGGGGCGCGCCTCGAGCAGAACGTCGAAAAGTGCGCGGGCGAAGGTCTCGCTCGAGAGATAGGACGGGGCCTGCTTCTTGTCCGTCATCCCGCACACGAGACCGTGCTTGAAAATCTTGTCCGAAAGCTTCTGGCCCACCAACCGATCCACGCCACGTTTGAGCATGTTGGGACGCCACGAGAGCCTCCCTGAGATCATCTCCGTGACGATCGAGCTCAGCAAACTGAGGAGGAGATAGACCAGGGCGAGCCCGGTGACGACTTCGAGGATCGTAAATGCCCCCACGGAACGAATGCGTCCTTTCCGGCAACCGCGTGCGACCCCCGCAGTCTATCAGCCTTCACTGGGGCTGCGAAGCCTCGAGCCCCGCGACGCTCGGCCTGCCCAAATCACGACGACCCGAAACGCGCTCTTTCGCGAGGTGTTGGCGCGCTTTGGATAGCCACGGAACGCGGGTCCATAACCGGGCAGGCGACACAGCGTGGGGATCGATGTGGTGCGATATCTTGGACCCGCTCGCGAGAGGAACACCATGGGAATGCACATCAAGGCTTATGCAGAGGTCCGAGCGCTGATGAAACCCGGCGATGTGATCGCGTTTGGAGGCAAGGGACACTTCTCCCAACTCATCAAGTTCGCGACCAGGAGCACGGTTTCACACGTCGGGATCATCCTGCACACGAAGGTCGTGGAAGATCCTACGGACCGCTATTTCAATCAGATCATCGAGTCCACATCGGACGGAGTCCAAATCTACCGCGCGAGTGAGCGCATCGCGAGGTACGAAGGCGAGGTGTGGTGGCTGCCTCGCCGGTCTGGACTGCCATTCGACATGACCGCGTTCTACAACTTCCTGTTCGCCAAGCGAGGCATCGAGTACGACGTGGCCCAGGCGGTCATGTCGGCCGTCGATCTCCTCGACCACATGGACTCCGGCCAGCGACTCAGCCACAACCGCGAAGACTTCGACAAGTTCTTCTGCTCGGAGCTCGTCGCCGCGGCGCTCGAGGTCGCGGGCACGGTCGGAAGGATCAACGCTTCGGAGGTCACGCCGGTCGATCTGTGCCGCTGGCAGATCTACGAGTCCGACTACATGCTCCTCACCGACGGAACGGGGCGCCCAGAGATCACCCGCTACAACTCCTTGGATCCGCGGCATTGGGCGTCAGGCCCGAGCTCGCACCCTTGATCGCGGGTCCGCAGCGGCTCAATCGTACTTGGCGAAGAAGCTCACCGCTTGAATGCAGTGCGCCGAGCTCTTGCCCTGGGTGACTTCCTTGGCCTCCACGCGGACCCAGGCATTGCGCCGCAGCGCATCGAACAGCTGCTCCAGCATGCGGTCGGACAGGCGGAAGTTTCGGCACACCCCCTCGCCGAACGTGTACACCGAGTTCTTGCCGCCAATGAACTCGGGCCGCGTGGTGACCCGCCCCGCCTGCCCCGAAGCGGAGAGCGCAATCTCTTCGATCCGCTCGCGAGGAGGAGCCTCCGAGGGTGGAACCTGCGAGGATGGAACCTGCAGCATCGAGGCCAGCAGAGTGGCGAGCATGCAGAGGATCTACACCTTCGCGCCGGGCGCCGGCCATACCCCGTGGGCAAGACGTGTATGATCCACTGCGGCCGCCCATGTCGCTGCACCGCCGCGCCCTCGCCGTTTGGCCCTTGCTCGCGCTCTCGGCCTGCCATTCCCGAGCTTCTCGCGTCGAGCCCGACGCTGCCCACGAGTTCGAGGGCGCGGAGGGCACGGCCTTCGAGGCCTCGGACGGTCGATTGACCCGCCCGGCGGCGCCGACCCGTGGCACGACGGCGGCCACAGAAGAGGTGGACGCCGTGATCGCGCCCGGCTTCGAGAACGCGATGATCGAGACGAGCGAGGAGCGCGTGTCGAGCTTCGGTCTCGACGCGAGCACGGCCTCCTATGCCGCCGCCCGCGCAGCGCTCTCCCGCGGTGAGTTTCCCGATCCCCTGGCCCTACGCACGGAGGACTTCATCAACCGCTTCGAGTACCGATACGCCGCGCCGGCGCAGCGTGACTTTGCCTTCCACGTGGAGGCCGTGCCGTCGCCGTATCGCGACGACTATCACATGCTTCGCCTCGGCATCCGAGCGCGGGATTCGGACATTTCTCAGCGAGATCCGGCGTTTCTGGTCTTCGTCGTCGACGTGTCCAACTCGATGGACAAGAACGGCCACCTGGCGATGCTCCAAGACGGACTGCGGGCCCTCGCGCAGCGCCTCGGACCCAAGGACGTCCTCACGCTCGTGACCTACGGGCATCGTGGCAACGTCGTGCTCGAGCCCACGGCTGGAGACGAACGCGCGGCTGTGCTGACGGCCATCGATCAGCTGCGACCCGAGGGCGCGAGCAACCTCGACGCAGGCCTCGCGCTCGCGGCCGAGATCGCCGCGACCTATCCGGAGGTTCCCAAACGGCGACTCATCGTGTGCTCGGACGGCTTCGCCAACGCCGGCGTCCCCGTGACCGAGCAGCTCATGACGCGGGTCGCCAACATCGCACGCCAAGGGGTTGCGGTGTCGACGATCGGCCTTGGCCTCGGGAACTACGGCGATCCGTTGATGGAGCAGCTCTCCGCTGCGGGTCGCGGACTCCATGCTTACGTCGACCGGCGCGAGGAGGTCCGCCGCGTGCTCGCCGAGAACCTCGCCGGCACCCCGCAGGTCGTCGCCCACTACGCCAAGGTCGAGGTCGAGTTCGCACCGCAACACATCGCCCGGTTCCGACGGCTCGGCTACGAGCGCGGCCGCCCAGCATTCGACGACCTCGGGACGCAGGACGAGGGCGCCGGGAAGATCGGAGCGGGGCACAGCGTCACCGCGCTCTACGAGATCCAACTCCAACCAAACCTCCGGTTCGGGGGCCAACGCGACGCGTCGCTGCCGCTCGGTGTCGTTCGCTTGCGCTACCACGATACGAGCGACCGCATCCGAGTTTTGGAGTACCCGTTCGTGCTCGGCGTCGTGCGTGCCCGGGACGAACCCGCGGATCCCAAGACCGAGCTCGCCGTCATCGCGGCCATGTTCGCCGAGAACCTGAGGCACAGCTATTGGGCACGAGACGCCGGTTGGAGCGCCTTGGTGGAGCACTGGACCCAAATTCCGCCGGCCGCAAAGCGTTGGCGCGACGTCGCGGAGCTCGGCGAGCTGATCCTCGCAGCGGCCGAGCTTTCCAGCGCCTCGGGGCCAGGCAAGGGCAAACCCCAACTCATGTTCGAGCGCCTTCCCGTGCTGAAGTGAGCAAGAGCCATGCTGCGCCGAATGCTCCCAACGCTCGCGGTCCTCGCCCTTGGCTTGGCGCTGCTGCTATGGGGTCTGGGGTCGCTTCAGAGCATCATCTTCACGCAGCACGAAGAGGCGCGCACCCAAGTCCTCGCCGAGCGCAATGCTCTTGGGGAGTACGCGCGCCGGACGTTGGAGCAGCGCCTCGAGAGCCTACTCCACGAGACGGAAATCAGCTGGGCGAAGAACGACCCGCTGATGGCCACGCAGCATCTGTTGCTCATCGAGCGGGGCCAGCAGGTCTTTCCGCGGTCCATTCGATACGCCCCCCACGACTCGGTCGCGGCGAAACCCCTCTACCTCGCCCTGCGAGACGGCCGGAGTGTGCTCGCCTCACCCGACACTCCATGGGCCATGCGCGTCGAGCTCGTCCGCCGCTTTCGCCAGGCGGTGCTCGATGGCTCTCCCGAGCGCCTGGAGGCCACGTTTCGCGAGATCCTCGAGCATCGCACCCATTGGGTGCTCGATGCCCGCCACGACCTTCCGGCCCAGCTCGCGGTGCTCGATTTGCTCGTCGAGTACGCCGATCCCAACCCGGAGCTGCTCGCGGGGCTCCTCCGGCACGGGATCTATGCCGGTGATCAAGTGGCCCTCGAGGGGCTCCAGCCGGCCTTGATCCGGCGTCGCGATCGATTCTCGGCGGAAGACTTCCAGTTTTTGTGCGGTCGCGTGATCGAGCTCGCGGGTCGCACCCAGGCGCGGGCGGACGACTTCGAAGCCCGCGTCGCCGAGCCCGTGACGGTTCCGCTTTCGGGCATGCTCGCGCTCTCCGCCCCATCGCTCGTGCTGAGCGGAAGCTGGTATGCCCGCCCGGCCGGACCCGACCGGGTGATCGGCGTCGCGATCGGCATCGACGACCTCTTGCGCTCCGTCGAGGCCGAGATGCGCGCGCGCGCGTTGCTCGAACCGAGCGATGCGCTCGTGCGCCCCGACGTCATGCGAGACGTCGTTCCGCTCCCCACGCTCGCCATCGACGTCCGCTCGTCGCGGTTCGGGAGGGCGCTCGAGGACGCGAATCGGCGCTTTTGGCTGATGTCCGGATTCGTCGGATTGTCGGCGTTCCTCGCCCTCATCATCGTGACGCTCGCTTGGTTCATCCAGCTCCGGCGCCAGCGCTTCGTCGAGCTCAAGAGCGACTTCGTCGCCACGGTCTCGCACGAGCTCCGCACGCCGCTCGCTTCGATCCGCCTGATGGCGGAGACCCTGGAGCGACGCACGGCAGACTTTCCACCCGCGCGGGATTACCCGACTCGAATCGTGCGGGACATCGACGAGCTCGCGTTCCTCGTGGAGAACATCCTGTCGTTCAATCGTCTGGACAAAGGGCGCTGGAAACCGTGTCCGAGCGCCGTCACCCTCGCGCAGCTCGTCGAGCACATCCACCAAGAGTTGCCGACCTTCGCGCCGCGAAGGGTCGAATGGACCACGGGCGGCCTGGACGGCATCGTCCTGTTTGCGGATGAAGAGCTCCTCAAACTCCTGCTCCGCAACCTCGCCAAGAATGCGTGTGCGTACAACGAACGCGATCCCATCGAGATCTCGCTCCAAGGGAAGGAGACCCCGAGCGCGTTCGAGCTCCACGTCACCGACAATGGGGTCGGGATCGCACCATCGGACCTGAAGCGGATTTTTTCGGACTTCTACCGCGCAAAGGGCACGACCTCGCGCGGTAGCGGGCTCGGATTGGCGATCTGTCGTAAGATCATGACCGCGCACGGCGGAAGCATCGTCGTGGCAAAATCGAGTCCGCAGGGGACAACCTTCACGCTGAAGTTCCAGGTGTAAGATCGCGCGGCGCGATGACAGACAAGCCAGAAATCCTCATCGTCGAAGACGACCCCAATCTGCGCGTCGCGCTCGTGGACAACCTCGAGGTCGAAGGTTTTGCGGTTCATCACGTGGCGAGCGGGCACGCGGCGCTCGAGCATGCCGCGCGGCACGAATACGACGTCGTCGTGCTCGACATCATGCTCCCCGACATCGATGGCTACGCCGTCTGTCGGCAGCTGCGCGAACGCGGCTCCCGCAGCGGCATCTTGATGCTCACCGCGCGTACGCTCGAGGACGATCTCGTCGCGGGCTTCGATGCCGGCGCCGACGACTACCTCGCCAAGCCGTATCGGCTACGCGAGCTCATGGCTCGGGTGGGCGCCTTGACGCGGCGCCGCAGCAGCGGCTCGAACACCTTCGAGGACGATGTCGACGACTTGGCCGGCATCAAGATCGATCGCAAGGGTCGCACCGTTCGCGATCCGTGCGGGGAGCTCGTGGATCTCACGCGCACGGAGTTCGACCTGCTCGTGTACATGCTCGATCACACCGGCCAGGCGCTGTCCCGCCAGGCGATCTTGCAGCAAGTGTGGGGCGACGTCGTCGTCGATCCGCGGACCGTCGACAACTTCGTCTCGAGCCTCAAGCGCAAGCTCGGCTGGAAGCGTGGGTGCGGGTTCGGGATCCACGCGGTGCGCGGCGTGGGATACCGGTTCGAACGCGCCGATTGAGTCCCTCACCCGGCCCAGGTCGCGCCCAGGGCCCGAAGCTCGCGGGAAGATCGCTCCGCGCCTGCGTCCCCGCCGATCGGTGCGGTCGCGTAGGCGAGCACCGTCACGGCGTAGCCGCGCTCGAGGAGTCCACGCACGGCTGCGTCCACGCAGTACCCGCCCGTGCAATAGCCGATCACGTCGAATCGCACGTCCGATCGACCGCCCAGCCGCTCGACGAGCGCGTCCAAGACCACCTCGGCCGTGGGGTTGAGAAAGAGCGAATAGACCTCTTTTTCGAAGTAGAGGCCCACGCCATCGCACGCCTCTTGGGCCAGAGCGGCAGCGCCCAGCACCCGGTTCCCCGCCCCCTGCTTCGACTCTCCCACGAGGTTCCTGACCTCGCCGCCGGCGGATTCCTGCATGGGAATGAACCGCGAACGGGATGGGAGATCCGGCGCGATGCGGAGCCACCCCGGGGTCCCCTTCACGCAGTGCGGGGGAAACGGTCCGCCGTTTTGTGCGAACTCCCAAGCGTCCCAAGCGTGCGAGTCCACCGAGCCCACCACGGGGACCCCCTCGTCGACGGCACGCGCGAGTTCACCAACGATCGCGGCACGCACCTCAGCAGGCGCGGGTACATACAATGCCCCCGCGGGATCGATGAAGTCGAACTGCGTGTCGATGTCCACGAGGATCCGCTTCATGACTCGATCCGTTCTCGCCGCACGCGATCGACGAGTTGCTGGGTTTCGCGGCTGTGCACCGAACGACCGTCGCCCGCGAGCTGCGCGACGCGATCGATGGCGTGGACGTTGCAAAGGCGCATGCGCTCGACCGAGTCCGGGTTTCCGCTGACGAGCACGTAGTCGTCGGGGACCTGCTCACCTTCTTGGGCGATCACACCGAGGGGCCCCTGGCCTCGGAGCCGCCGCCACAGCACGGGGCGTCCAGGCACGCTCTGCTTTCCGAGGCCCCGCTCGTTGCCGAACTTCATGCGCGGCACGCCGTCCGTCTCCGATAGCTTGAAGACGGCGCTGACGCGGTCACGCTTGAATGGCGTCGCCATCGGGTCCGCGACGATCGTCCCGCCGAAACCGTAGAGCTGCTTCTCGGCGGGCCACTGGGTGAACTCACGCAGGGACTCGAAGTGCCGCGTCGCCGCGGCGTCGAGACCGTCCTCGAGCACGTGCGCGGGCTGGAGTCCGGCTTCATTGAGGACTTCGCACGCGTGCAGGTATTGAACGTACTTGTTGCCGGAGTCGTAGCGGATCGAACAGGCGTGTTCCCGCTGCCGCATGACGGTGACCGCGGCACCGATGCCCGATCCCATGGTGTCGAACGTGTCGAGCAAGTAGCTCGGCGGCGAAGAACGCATGTCTCGCATCGCCTGGAACGCGGGCAGGTCCGCGCCCCAGCGCTGGACGTGCTCGTGCCCCATGGTGCCGATGGGGATCATTCCGAGCTCTCGCGCGAGGTGCACATTGCTCGTCCGCGTCACGCCCTCGGCGCTGCAGGCCTCCAGCGCGATGCGATGTTGCTCCATGCAGACCGCCGAGCGCATCCCGACCTCGAAGATCCGCTCGGGGGCGCCTTGCGCCGCCTCGATCAGCTCGCGGACCGTGCGACGCACCCGTTCGCGATACTGGTCTTCTTCGATCGGTACCTGGACCCTTGGTCCACCGACCTCGGCGAGCACGCGCTCGATGAGCGCGGCATGCTCCCGGCACGTGGCCGCCAACGCTCCGGGCGGCACGTCTTGCCCTAGCTTGAGCGCCGTCGCGAGCTGCATCGGGTAGTTGAGCCAGAGGAGGATCGGCTCGAGCCACGAGACGAGGAAGCTCGGCCCCGTGAGGCTCAAGACCGGCTCGCGATCGAGCACCCACACGCCTTTGGGGACGGAAACGATCTGGAGGCGATCTCGCTGCTTGAGCGCGCCTTCCATCGCGTCGCTCAAGCCGTAGCCCGTGCGACGCGCAAACGCGAGTTCTTCCTCATTGGCCGATAGCCCTTCCACCAGCGTTCGAACCGTCTCGGCAAAGTCGAACGGGACGTACTGCGGGCCCCCCCGCCGAAACGAGAAGTAGAAGGTCTCGCGCCGTAGCGGAAATCCGGCCTGAGCCATGGAGAACTTGTAGGCGTCGGTGGCGAGTGTGGGCGTCGACATGCGAACCAACGCCGAAGTACCACGGAGCCCAGCGAGGTCCAATGCAGACCGCCGTGGACACGTTGTTCCCGGACGTCCCGCGCTACTGGCGGCGACTCGTACGGAGGCTTCGGGCCGCCCCCGCCTACGGCAAGCGGCGGTGGTCTGGTGTAGTCTGCCCCTCGCGTATGCTCGGCTGGTCGCGCCCGGAGGATCTCGTTGGGGCCACCCTCAACGGCCGCTATCGGCTGCTCGAGCTGCTGGGCGAAGGGGGGATGGCAGCCGTCTTCTCGGCGCACCACCTCACGCTCGACTCCAAAGTCGCCGTGAAGGTGCTTGGGCCATCGCTCGCCAAAGATCCCCGCCAGCGCAAGCGCTTCGTTCGCGAGGCCCGGTCGGCGAACCGCATCGTCCACGAGCACGTCGTGACCATCCTCGACTTCGCCGAGGACCCCATGCCGTACTTCGTGATGGAACAGCTCGAGGGTGAGGACCTCGGCGCCCTCTGCCTTCGAAACGGGCGACTCCCGTGGCCGCGCGTGAAGACGATCGCGCTGCAGGTGCTCTCGGCCCTGGAGGCGGCCCACCACCTGTCCATCGTCCACCGCGACATCAAGCCCTCCAACATCTTCATGGTCCGGCGTCCGGACGGCCGCGACTGGGTCAAGGTCCTGGATTTCGGCGTCGCCAAGATCGGGGACGATGCCGAGGGGACCAACAAAGTCACCCATACCAACGAGGTGCTCGGGACGGCGCTCTACATGTCGCCCGAGCAGGCGCTCGGGCAGGTCGTCGACGCCCGCACGGATCTCTATTCGCTCGGCGTCGTCCTCCATCAGCTCCTGGCCGGCAGCGTGCCTTTCATGGGTACGAACCCCTTCCAGGTGATCCGGCAACACCTCCAGGAGCCTCCGCCTCCGCTCTCCTCCGCCGCTCCGGGCATCCCCCCCGCGGTCGAGACCATCGTGTTGCGTGCGCTCGCCAAAGACCCCAACCAGCGCTTCGCTTCGGCCCGGGTGTTCGCCGAGGCGATCATGCACGCCGATGCCGTCGTTTCCGGTTCGGGCAACGCTTGGGCCCACGGCTCGCGGCCGGGGGGGCAGTCGGTCACCGTGCCCACTCCGCCGTCGAACCCATGGGCCGTCGATACGGGGACCGGGACGGCCCTCGGACCCACCCTACCCCCGCTCGACTCGCGCTCGTTCGTCCGCCACCGTGAAACCAAGCGAGCCCTCGGCGGGGTCTGGCTCCTCGCCCCCGTGGCGCTCGCGGCCGCGTTTGCGGGCGTTGGAACGTGGTGGGCGCTCGCGACCTCACCCGCGCGCTCTCTCGATCCGGACGAGACCTCCACACCCACGGTCGCGGGCACGACCGCCACGAGCCCCGCCGCACCGAGCACGGCCGCCACGAGCCCGATCCCCACGACGCCGCCGCCCTCGGCTGCGACGCCGACCCCTTCGACCCCTGCCCCCGCGACGGCCCATGCCGCCCCGACCTCCGCGAGCCCGCCCATGAGCGCGACGGGTCCGTCGGCGTCCCCTGCCATGGCGGCGGACCCCGGCGAAATACCTCCTCCACCGCCGGTCAAGCCGAAGCGCCGCAGCCCGTCTCCAGCCGTCGCGCCCCCCGAGCCGGTGGCCCCGGTTCTCCCGGCCGCTCCGGAGCCGCCCGTTCCGACCCCTCCACCCCCTCGCGGCCCCGCCACCGACGACGAGACCCTCGGGAACCTCCGGAGCCAGATCGCGCGGCGCTGCAGCGCGTCGGACCCTGGTGCTCCGGCCATGGTCGAGGTCGAGGTCACCCGGGAAGGCCGCGCGTATCCCGAGGTGAGCGGCACGAACGCGGCAGCCAAGGCGTGTATCCGCGACTTGGTGCGAGCCACGACCTTTGCGTCGGGAAAGTCCCGGGCGGTCGAGTTTCGGATTACCCTCAGGCCGTAGTCGCCGCCGTGCCCTGCTTCGCCCCCGCGCTCCTCGTCCTCGCGCTCGCGTCCACGCAACATCCATCGTGGGACGAGGAACCCACCGACGGCGAAGCCACCCCCGCTTGCGCCCGCAGTGCTGCCGCCGACGCGGCCTCCGTCTTGTTCGGCGAGGCGGAAGACTTGGCGGATACGGCGACGACGCCCATCGAGCACGCCGCCGCGGGTGCGCGCTACGGACAGGCTGCGCGAGCGATCCCCGCAGAAGAACGCGCGTGGAAGCAAGCGGCCAAATACGTCGGCAAGGCGCACGCATCTTACCTCCAAGCCTTCACCGACTCGGGCGCAGCAATGGATCAGCGCAAGGCCTGGCTCGCCGAAGATCGCGAACTGCTGGAGGAATACCTGGGCATCGCGCAGCGCCAACGCGAGGCCGGGGATCCCTGCCTCGCAGACACCTCTGAGGCGGAGACCAACCTCAAGCTCGTGGTTGCCCTCGGCGGTCAGATGGGCACCGAGACCACGGACGAAGACTCCGCCGCGGGCTCGACCGAGCCTCCTCCTCCTCCTCCGCGGTCGAAGCCGCCCGGGCGCGGGCTCGTGATCGGGGGCGCGGTCAGCCTCGCCGTCGGCGGTGCAGGCATCGTCCTCATGGCCACGGGCATGGCCCTCGCAGGGATCGCGAGCGCGGAGCTCCAAGATTCCGAGCCCGGCTCGCGCGAGTCGATCTTCTCGCGGGGACGGGTTGGGAACGCGCTGGCGATCTCGGGCGGCGTCACGGCGGGGGTCGGCGCGCTCGTCGGGGTCGCGCTGCTGGCCACCGGAATCACCCGCAATCAGCGGGCTGCGGCGGGCCGTGCCGCTTCGCTCCGTCCCGCGGCCGGTTTTTCCGGAAGCCATGCGATGCTCGGCGTCGCTGGAGCGTTCTGACCATGGTGGGTTCCCGTCGCAGAAGACCTCGCCGCGCGTGGCTGTGCCTCGCCGCTCCTGCCCTCGCATGTCTGTTCGATCCTTACGACGCACGCAACCTCCCCTGCGAGGACGATGACGACTGTGGCCCGAAGCTCGAGTGCGATCGTGCGACGTTCGAGTGCGACGATCCGGACGACGACGACGGGGATGAGGTCGGGGGCGACGACGAGGGCACGTGCTTGCCTGCAGACTCCGTGTGCAGCACGGATTCCGGGTCGACCCCCTGCTGCGATAGCCACTGCATCTTGCACAGCTACAGCCGCTCGGTGTGCACACCCGAGTGCGGAAGTGGGCTCGACTGCGGCACCTGCTGCTGCGGTTCCACCACGGATGGACTCGGCGTCTGCGCGTTCCCGGAGGAAGCCTGCGACGGTTCGCCAGACACCTGCATCCCCGGCCAGTGCAACCTCTCCCCGTCGCTCTGCACCGCCAGCTCGGACTGCTGCAGCGGCCTCTGCTGGGCGAACCAGGCCGATTCGATGTCGTGCTTCACGCCCTGCATCTCCGCCACCGATTGCCTGAGCGGATGTTGCAGCACGGCGGGGACGGGGACCGGCGGCGCCGTGTGCCAGTCGGCCGACGTCTGCTACTACGAGGGCGACGCCCTGCCTCGCAAGCCGCTCGACTTCACGTGGGCCGTCGATCCAACGGCGGCGGAACAGATGGCGGCCGTACCTGTGCTCGAGTCCGTAACGCCCACAAGATGACGGCCCCCGCGGCCGCAACGTTGAGCGAGTCCACGCCCGGCACCATCTCGATCGCGACGCTCGTGTCCGCGATTTGCTCGAGCGCGGGATCGAGGCCGTGCGCTTCGCCACCGAACAAGACGACGGTGCGCGCCGAACCCTGGAACTGTCCGAGCCCGATCCGCGCGGAGCTCGGTTTCGCGGCGACGACCGTGACCCCCGCGAGCGCGCGACGCAACGTTCCGAGCGCCTGATCGAGACGCTCCGCCACCACGACGGGGAGCCGAAAGATCTGCCCCGCGGACGCGCGGATCGCTTTGCGGGCCCACGGATCGGCCCCGTTCGCGTCGCATACGACGAGGTCGACCCCGAACGCTGCGCCGTTGCGAACGAGCGCCCCGAGGTTCGCCGGATCGGCCAGACCCGCGGCCACGAGCACGACGCACTCGGGGCTCGCTGCCAGGCGCTCCAGGTGCTCGCTGCAATCGCCCGCCGCGGGTCGGGCGATCGTGGCCAACACCCCGCGATGGAAGTCGAAGCCCACGAGCGCGCGCAGCCGCTCGGCGTCGGCCTCGAGCCACCGATGCGCGCGCGCGCCAAGGTCCCGCAGCCGCTCGCGCCGGCCCGGCGTCGACAGCAGCAGGCTCAGCGTGTGCCCCGACTCCGCGGCCCGCCGGGCGAACGTCTCGCCCTCGATCACGACCGTCTCGTGTCCGGCGTTCCGGCCGGGAAGCCCTCGCAATGGTGCAAGGCGTGGATCGTCGAGGCTCGCGATGGGCTCCGGGTCGACCAAGCACTGAACATCATCACAGCCGCGTCGAAATGTCACCGGCGATGGGCGGGCACCCCTTGGTGGTCGAACCGGAAACTGCTAGGCGGGCAAAAGGCCATGCGTACCCTCAACGAGACCTTCGCCCCTCGCCTCGATGCGCTCGGAATCCGCGTCCCGGAGATCCTGCTGCCCCGTCCCGGGGTCGACCTCTCGCGCTGGGCGGTCGTGGCTTGCGACCAGTACACCTCGGACGAGGCGTACTGGGAGGCCGTCGACGCTCGCGTAGGAACTTCGGCCTCGACGCTGCGGCTCGTGCTGCCCGAGCTCTACCTCGAACATCCGGGCCTCGAGCAACGCATCACCCGGATCCATTCCGCGATGGCGCAATACCTGGCCGAGGGCATGCTGCGCTCCGCCGGCGAAGCGCTCGTCTACGTCCGGCGGACCACCGATCACTCGGGGCTGCGTGAGGGCTTGGTGTTTGCCATGGATCTCGAGCGCTATAGCTACGAGACCGGCTCCACGAGCCTCATCCGCGCCACCGAAGGCACGATCGTCGACCGCATTCCGCCGCGTCTGGCGGTCCGCCGCGCTGCGCCGCTCGAGCTTCCCCACATCATGATCCTCGTCGCCGACCCCGAGCGCTCCCTCATCGAGCCCTGGAGCGAGCGGCGCAATGAGCTCGAGACCCTCTACGATGTCGACCTCATGCAGGGCGGCGGCCACCTGGAGGGCTACGCCATCTCGGCCCCCGCCCACGTGGAGGCGATACTCGGGCAGCTGGAGCGCCTCCTCGAGCGCACCAAGATCGATCAGGCTACCGAGCATCCGCTCTTCTGGGCGATGGGCGACGGCAACCATAGCCTCGCGACCGCGAAGGCCCGTTGGGAAGAGATCAAGGCCGAGCACCGTCGCAGCGGCGGCTCCGAAGCCGCGTTGGTGGAGCACCCTGCACGCTTCGCGCTCGCCGAGGTCGTCAACATCCACAGCTCCGGGTTGCGCTTCGAGCCGATCCACCGCGCCGTGTTCTGCGAGAAATCAGCGGCCCTCTACCGCGCACTGCAGGACGACATGCACGTCCTGCGGCTGTCCCCCATCGACGAGAAGGAGCTCGCCGCCGTCCTTGCCTCCCCGCAAGGCCAAGACAAGACCGGGTTCTACGACGGCCGAAACTTTCAGCTCGTCACCTGGGATTCGCACGCAGGTCTCCCCCCGGGCCTCGTCGACAAGTTGTTCGCCCGCTTCAAGGCGCAGCACGAGCCCGACGCCCGCATCGACTTCATCCACGGCTGGGACGACACCGCGAAACTCTGCGGCGACCAAGCCGTCGCGTTCTTCCTGCCCGTGATCGCCCGCGAGCGATTGTTCGCCTACGTGCAGGCCCACGGCCCCCTGCCCCGCAAGTCCTTCAGCATGGGGGACGCGGAGGAGAAGCGGTACTACATGGAGGCGCGCAAGATCGTGCCGTGACGCGGGCGATGGCCCGCGGCGAGTCCTCGCGCCGCCAGTTCGGACGAGCCGAGCGCTTGGCATCGATCCCCGGCCATGAACACCACCGCAGACGCTCGCTGGCTCGAGCCTGGAGCCCACGCCGTCGGCCTACCTACGTCGAGCAGGGTTCGCCAAGCGTCGGGTCGGCTCGAGGCCAGAGGAACCCACGAAAAAAGGCTGTCGGAGCGACGTCCGACAGCCTCTTCTCGAGCGCCCACGGTCTGCACCGGGACCGCTGCGCCCCCGATGGTTCAGTCGGGGATGTTCATGAGGTCGCGCTCGGTCTGCCGACGCGCCGTGGGCTCGGCCGCGAGATCCTCGGCCGTGAGGTCGTCCGACTGCGTGTGCAACCGGTCGTAGACGCCCAGACCCGTTCCTGCCGGGATGAGACGCCCCATGATGACGTTCTCCTTGAGTCCGCGCAGGTAGTCGACTTTGCCCTGCAGGGCGGCCTCGGTGAGCACCTTGGTCGTCTCCTGGAACGACGAGGCCGAGATGAACGACTCCGTCGACAACGAGGCCTTGGTGATCCCGAGCAACAACGCCTGTCCCGTGGCGGGTTGGCCACCGAGCGAGACCACGCGCGAGTTCTCCTGCTGGAAGATCTGCCGCTCGACGTGATCCTCCGAGAGGAAGTTCGTGTCCCCCGGTTCGGTCACCTTCACGCGGCGCATCATCTGCCGAATGATGACCTCGATGTGCTTGTCGTTGATCTTGACGCCCTGGAGGCGATAGACCTCCTGGATCTCATCGAGCAAGTAGCGCGCGAGCGCCTTCTCGCCGAGCACCGCCAAGATGTCGTGCGGGTTCGCGGGGCCATCCATCAAGGACTCACCCGCGCGGACGCGGTCACCCTCGCGGATCTGGATATGGCGTCCCTTGGGCACCAGGTACTCGCGGGCGTCGCCGTTCTCGGGCGTGACGATGATGCGGCGCTTGCCGCCCTTGTCCTTGCCGAACGAAACCGTACCGTCGGTCTCCGCGATGATCGCGTGGTCCTTGGGCGTACGCGCCTCGAACAACTCCACGACGCGCGGTAGCCCGCCCGTGATGTCCTTGGTCTTGGTGGTTTCGCGAGGCATCTTGGCCAACGCATCACCCGCGCGGATCTCCTGACCTTCGGAGACCGCGATCGAGGCTCCGACGGGCAGGAAGTACCGCGCCTCGCGGCCCTGGTAGAGCTTCACTTCGCCGTCCGCGCCCTTGATGACGACGCGCGGGCGCGCATCGGCATCGCGGCTCTCCTGAACGACCATGCTCGAGTGACCCGTGAGTTCGTCGAGGCGCACCGCCATGGTGACACCTTCCACGATGTCGCCGAACTCGACCGTACCTTCGACCTCGCTCAAGATCGGAATCGTGTACGGATCCCACTCGGACAACGTGGTCCCGGGCGCGACCTCGTCGCCCTCTTTGACGAGCAACTCGGAGCCGTAGTTGAGGTCGTACTGCTCGCGTGGGCGGTCGCGCTCGTCGAGGAGGATGATCCGCGAGTGGCGGTTCATCACGATCTGCCGCTCGCCGCGTGGCACGGCCTGGAGCTCCTCGAACGTCACCTTGCCGCCGAAGCTCGACTCGAGCGCCGTTTGCTCCGACTGCATACCGGTCGCGACACCACCGATGTGGAACGTCCGCATGGTGAGCTGCGTGCCGGGCTCGCCGATGGACTGCGCGGCGATGATGCCCACCGCTTCCCCGACGTCGACGATGTTGCCGCGCGCGAGGTCGCGGCCGTAGCAGTTGGCGCAGATCCCCCGGAGCGCCTCGCAGGTCAGCACCGAACGGATCTTGACGCGCTGAATCCCCGATTCTTCGACGAGTCGCACCTTGCGTTCGTCGAACACGTCGCCTTCGACGCAGATGATCTCGTCCGTGCCCGGGCGATACACGGCCTCGAGCGCCGTGCGGCCGAGGATGCGGTCGCCCAAACGCTCGATCACCTCGCCGCGCTCGATGAGCGCCTCGAGCTCGAGCCCCTGGATCGTTCCGCAATCACGCTCCGTGATGACGGCCTCCTGCGCGACGTCGACGAGACGACGCGTGAGGTATCCAGAGTTCGCAGTCTTGAGCGCCGTGTCCGCGAGGCCCTTACGCGCACCGTGCGTCGAGATGAAGTACTGAAGGACCGTCAATCCTTCGCGGAAGTTCGTGGTGATCGGCTGATCGATGATCTCACCGGAGGGCTTGGCCATGAGGCCGCGCATCCCGGAGAGCTGTCGCATCTGTTGCCGCGAACCACGAGCACCCGAGTCCGCCATGATGAAGATTGGGTTGAAGGACGGGGCTTTCTTCACCTCGCCGGTGACCCGGTCCTTGACCTGGTCCGAGGAGATGCGCTCCATCATCGCGTTTGCGATCTGCTCGGAGACGTTGGCCCAAATGTCGATGACCTTGTTGTAGCGCTCACCCGAGGTGATGAGACCGTCCGCATACTGCGAGGAGATGCGCTTGACCTCGTCCCAGGCTTCGTCCAGCAGGCCGTTCTTGGCGTCTGGGATGATCATGTCATCCATGCAGATCGAAATGCCGGCCTTGGTCGCCTCACCGTAGCCGGTGCTGCGGAGGTAGTCGGCCATGAGCACGGTGGCCTTTTGGCCGCAGAGGCGGTAGCCGTAGTCGATGAGCTCGTTGAGCTGCTTCTTGCCGAGCGGCCGGTTCACGAGGTCGAACGGGATCTGGTCCGGAATGCCGCCCTCGTAGAGCAGCACGCGCCCGCAGGTGGTCTCGACCATGTCCTCGCCGGGACGGATCCGGCACTTGATCTTCGCCTGGAGGTGCACGGCGCCGTGGTCGTACGCCATGCGGACCTCGTTGGGCGAGCCATAGTGGCCGACGACGTAGTTGTCGACCTTCGGATCGTTGGCCGCTCCAAATGCGAACTGGCGCTCCCGGGTCATGTAGTAGAGCCCGAGGACGATGTCCTGCGTGGGCACGATGATCGGCTTGCCGTGCGCGGGGCTCAGGATGTTGTTCGTCGACATCATGAGCACGCGGGCTTCCATCTGCGCCTCGATGCAGAGGGGGACGTGCACGGCCATCTGGTCGCCGTCGAAGTCCGCGTTGTACGCGGTGCAGACCAGCGGATGGAGCTGGATCGCCTTGCCCTCGATCAGCACGGGCTCGAACGCCTGGATGCCGAGGCGGTGGAGCGTGGGCGCGCGGTTCAGCAGCACCGGGTGCTCCTTGATCACCTCGTCGAGGATGTCCCAGACCTCCTCGGCCTCACGCTCGACCATGCGCTTGGCGCTCTTGATCGTCGTGACGAGGCCGCGCGTCTCGAGCTTGTTGTAGATGAACGGCTTGAACAGCTCGAGCGCCATCTTTTTGGGAAGGCCGACCTCGTGGAGCTTGAGCTCCGGGCCCACCACGATGACGGAACGTCCCGAGTAGTCCACGCGCTTGCCGAGCAGGTTCTGACGGAACCGACCCGACTTGCCGCGCAGCATGTCCGAGAGCGACTTGAGCGGTCGCTTGTTGGGGCCGGTGATCGTCTTGCCGCGGCGGCCGTTGTCGAACAGCGCGTCCACGGCCTCCTGCAGCATCCGCTTCTCGTTGCGGATGATGATCTCCGGAGCGGCGAGCTCCTGGAGGCGCTTGAGGCGGTTGTTGCGATTGATGACGCGACGGTAGAGGTCGTTGAGGTCCGAGCTCGCGAACCGGCCACCATCGAGCGGAACCAGCGGGCGCAGGTCCGGCGGCAGCACGGGGATGACGTCGAGCATCATCCATTCGGGCTTGTTGCCGCTGTTGCGGAAGGCCTCGATCACGCGCAGGCGCTTGGCAGCCTTCTTGCGCTTGGCCTCGCTCGTCGCGGTCGCGATCTCGGTCCGGAGGCTGCGCGCCTCCACCACTGGATCGATGCGGTTGAGCAGCTCTTTGATGGCTTCCGCGCCCATCCCAGCGACGAACGCGTCCACGCCGAGTTCATCGATGACCTGATCGTAGCGGTCTTCGCTCAGGAGCTCACGCTCTTCGAGGCCGGAGTCCTTCGCGTCGATGACGATGTACGACTCGCAGTAGAGGACCTTCTCGAGCTTCGTGAGGGGGATGTCGAGGACGTTCCCGATACGGCTCGGCAGGCTCTTGAGGAACCAGATGTGCGCCACCGGGGTCGCGAGATCGATGTGGCCCGCGCGCTCGCGCCGGACCTTGGAGTGGATCACCTCCACACCGCACTTCTCGCAGACGACCCCGCGATGCTTCATGCGCTTGTACTTCCCGCACAAGCACTCGTAGTCCTTGATGGGTCCAAAGATCTTCGCGCAGAACAGGCCGTCCCGCTCGGGCTTGAACGTGCGGTAGTTGATCGTCTCGGGGTTCTTCACCTCGCCAAACGACCAGTCCCGGATGGTCTTGGGGGAGGCGATGCTGATCCGCAGCGCGTTGAAATTCGCGGCTTCTTTTGGCTTTTCGAAGAAGCTGAAAATGTCCCTCATGACCCTTGCTCCTGTTTCGGTTGCGACGTGACGAGAAAAAAGACTGCGGTTCCCAAAGCGCTATTCCGCGGCAGGAATGGCTTCGGGGTTGTTCGGGATTTGGCCCGTTTCCATGTCGACCTCGAGCATCTCGACGTTCAGGCACAGGGCCTGGAGCTCCTTGAGGAGGACGTTGAACGACTCCGGCACGCCGGGCTGCATGGTGGGCTGGCCCTTGACGATGGACTCGTACATCCGCATGCGGCCGACAACGTCGTCGGATTTGACCGTCAGCAGCTCTTGGAGCGCATAGGCAGCGCCGTACGCCTCGAGTGCCCAGACTTCCATCTCACCCAAGCGCTGACCGCCGAACTGGGCCTTGCCGCCGAGCGGCTGCTGGGTGACCAGCGAGTAGGGCCCGATGCTCCGCGCGTGGATCTTGTCATCCACGAGGTGGTGGAGCTTGAGCATGTACATGATGCCCACGGTGACGTTCTCCTCGAACGCCTCGCCGGTACGGCCGTCGAACAAGATCGCCTGACCGCTGGCGGACAAGCCCGCCTTCTGCAGCGTCAACTTGACCTCGTCTTCTTCGGCACCGTCGAACACCGGGGTGGCCATGTGCACGCCCCGGCGTAGCTTCTGGGCAAAGCGCGCGACGTCATCGTCGCTCAGCGCGTCGATGAACTTGTCGGACTCGGGCTTGTCGTAGATCTTCTTCAGCTGCGCACGGAGCACGTCCGAGCTGAAGTGCGTCTGCATGTAGCGATCGATCTGGTTGCCGAGCTCGCGCGCGGCCCACCCGAGGTGGGTCTCGAGGATCTGACCCACGTTCATGCGCGAAGGCACGCCGAGCGGGTTGAGCACGAGGTCGACCGGAGTTCCGTCCTCGAGGTAGGGCAGGTCCTCGGTGGGCAGCACCCGCGAGATCACGCCCTTGTTGCCGTGACGACCGGCCATCTTGTCGCCGACCTGCAGCTTGCGCTTGATGCAGACGTAGACCTTGACCATCTTGATGACGCCGGGCGGCAACTCGTCGCCCTTGGTCAACTTGGCGATCTTCTCGCGGTAGATGGTCTCGATCTCGTCGAGGTCTTTCTCGAGGCGGCGCGCCAACGCCTCCACGAGCTCGGTATCCTCCGCGGTCGTCAGCGAGAACTGCCCCCAGTACTTGCGCGGAACGGGATTCAGCGTGGCCGCGTCGATCGTGACGCCCGACTCGCACTGCACCCGGCCCTCTTCGTCCACGAGCTTGGCCGCCGTGACCTTCCCCTGGAGGATGTCGCGGATACGGCTGTAGTAGCCGTCGGAGACGATGTTGACGTTGTCGCGATGGTCTTGGATCAGCTTCTCGCGCTCGGCGTCCTCGATCTGCTGCGCGCGGGTGTCCTTTTCCACACCCTTCCGTGCGAACACGCGGGCATCGATGATGATGCCGCTCACGCCAGGAGGCAGGCGCAGCGAGGTATCGCGGACGTCTCCGGCCTTCTCGCCGAAGATGGCGCGAAGGAGCTTCTCCTCGGGGGAGAGCTGCGTCTCGCCCTTAGGGGTGATCTTGCCGACGAGGATGTCCCCCGCCTTGACCTCGGCGCCCACGCTGACGATGCCCGCTTCGTCGAGGTTGCGGAGCGCTTCCTCGCCGACGTTGGGGATGTCGCGCGTGATCTCTTCTTTGCCGAGCTTGGTGTCGCGGGCGACGCACTCGAACTCCTCGATGTGGATCGAGGTGTAGACGTCCTCCCGGACGAGGCGCTCGCTCACGAGGATCGAGTCTTCGAAGTTGTAACCCTGCCAGGGCATGAACGCGACGAGCACGTTCTGGCCGAGCGCGAGCTCGCCACGCTCCGTGGACGAACCGTCCGCGATGACGTCGCCCCGCTTGACGCGGTCCCCCACGCGCACGATGGGCTTCTGGTTGAGCGCGGTGTTCTGGTTGCTGCGCTGGAACTTGACCAGATTGTAGATATCCGGCTTGGCACCCAGGATCGAGCGGCTCTCGTCGCGGCCGGCGACCGGCTTCACGACGATGCGCGAACCGTCGACCTGCTCCACCAGACCATCGCGCACGGCGACGACGGTGGTGCCCGAGTCCCGCGCCACGTGCGACTCCATGCCGGTGCCCACGAGCGGCGCATCCGGACGCAGGCAAGGCACGGCCTGGCGCTGCATGTTGGAGCCCATGAGCGCGCGGTTCGCATCGTCGTGCTCGAGGAACGGGATGAGCGACGCGGCGACCGAGACGAGCTGATTGGGCGAGACGTCCATCAGCGTCACCTCTTGCGGGGTGACCATCTCGAAGTCTTCGTTGTGACGGCACTGGATCTGGTCGTGCGCGAGGCGGCTCTCCTTGTCGACCTTCGCCTGCGCGGACACGATGTAGTGCCCCATCTCGTCGAGCGCGCTGTAATACGCGACCTCGCTGCTCACCTTGCCGCCGTCGACGGAGCGGTACGGCGTCTCGATGAAGCCGAACTCGTTGATCCGCGCGTAGGTCGAGAGCGAAGCGATGAGGCCGATGTTCGGACCTTCCGGCGTCTCGATGGGGCAGATACGGCCGTAGTGCGTGGAGTGGACGTCGCGAACCTCGAAGCCTGCCCGCTCGCGCGTGAGACCACCCGGCCCGAGCGCCGAAAGACGACGCTTGTGCGTGACCTCGGAGAGCGGGTTCGTCTGGTCCATGAACTGGCTCAGCTGCGACGAGGCGAAGTACTCCTTGACGACCGCCGAGACCGGCTTGGCGTTGATCAAGTCCGCGGGCATGAGCGCGTCCATCTCTTGCGACATGCTCATGCGCTCTTTGATCGCGCGCTCCATCCGGACCAGACCGATGCGGTACTGGTTCTCCATGAGCTCACCCACGGCGCGGACGCGGCGGTTGCCCAAATGGTCGATATCGTCGGTCTTCCCGCGACCGTTGCGGAGCTCGACGAGGTACTTGACCGTCTCCAAGATGTCGCGCTTGGTGAGCGTGCGGGTCTCGAGGCTCTCCTCGATGCTGAACTTGTGGTTCAGCTTGATACGGCCGACATCCGAGAGGTCGTAGCGGTCCTTGCGGAAGAACAGCGACTCGAACAGGTTCCGCGCGGTCTCCAGCGTCGGGGGATCGCCCGGCCGCAAGCGGCGATAGATCTCGAGGATCGCCTCCTCCGAGTTGCTGAGCTTGTCTTGCAGCAGCGTGTTGCGGAAGAACGGACCGACGTTGAAATCGTCGATGAAGAGGATCCGGAACTTGGAGACCCCCGCCTCGTGCAGACGGGTGACGTGCTCCTCCGTGATGTCCTCGTTGCAGTTGAGGAGCACCTCGCCGGTGTTCTCGTCGATGATGTCCTCTGCGGCGACCTTCCCGACGAGCTCCTCGAGGTCCATGGGCAGACGCTCGATGTTCGCCGTGCGCATGCGCTTGATGTGCGCGCGCGAGATCTTGCGGCCCTTCTTGATGATCGTGTTCCCGCCGTCGGGATCGATGATGTCGTGCGGCGCACGCTGACCCGTCAGGAGATCGTAATCGATGTAGCGGAACGCGATGACCTCGCCGTCCTTCTCGTCAACGGCGATGGTCTCCTTGTTGTAGAAGAACTCGAGCAGCTCCTGCGTCGTGTAGCCGAGCGCGCGCAGCAGCACGGTGGCGTAGAGCTTACGGCGGCGGTCGATGCGGACGTAGAGCAGGTCCTTGTGATCGAACTCGAAGTCGAGCCAGCTGCCGCGGTACGGGATGACGCGCGCCGAGAACAGCTTCTTGCCGGAGCTATGCGTCTTGCCGCGGTCGTGATCGAAGAACACACCCGGGGAGCGGTGCAGCTGCGAAACGACGACGCGCTCGGTACCGTTGATGATGAACGTGCCGTGCTGCGTCATCAGCGGGATCTCACCGAAGTAGACCTCCTGCTCCTTGACGTCACGGATGGACTGCGTGCCGGTTTCGTCATCGACGTCCCAAACGACGAGACGGACGACGACCTTGATGGGTGCAGCGAACGTCATGCCGCGCGCGCGGCACTCGTCCTCGTCGTACTTGGGACGATCGAGGGAGTAGCTCACGAACTCGAGCGAGCTCGTCTCCCCGAAATCCTTGATGGGGAACACGCTCTTGAAGACGGCCTCGAGACCAACTTGGTCGCGCTCGTCGACGGGTGTTTCCCTTTGAAGAAACTTGTCGTATGACCTCTTCTGGATGTCGATGAGGTTTGGAACCTCGATGATCTTCTTCAGCTTGCCGAAGTTCTTGCGGACCCTGAAATTGTTCTGAATGACCTGCGACATCGGGGTTTCCTTGCGGGAGTAGCCGGCTCGGCTGAAGGCGAAGCTAAGGACCTATAGGGACGCGCGGAGGCGGGGAAGACCGGGGGCCGCACATCCTCGACCGCAGCGCCCGCGATGGCAATTTTTTAAGGCGATCCGAGTTGGGCGATGCGGGATGGGCGGGCTCGGCAGGCGGGGTAAGGCAAGTCGCGCTGGGAAGAGCTCCGCCGTGGGCCTGTGCGGGCCAGAAGCGCTGCGTGGGCAGATTTGCACCGACCGACGCAGCGGTAGGGAGGCGGGCTGCGGTCCCCGCCTCTCCGAACGGACCGTTACTTGATCTCGATCTCGGCGCCGGACTCCTTGAGCGCCTTGGACATGGCTTCGGCCTCTTCCTTCGAGATGCCTTCCTTGACGTTGCAAGGAGCGCCTTCCACGAGCGCCTTGGCTTCCTTGAGGCCAAGGCCCGGCATGACCTCTCGGATCGCCTTGATGACGTTGATCTTCTTGTCGCCGAAGCCCTTGAGGAAGACGGTGAACTCGGTCTTCTCTTCGACGACCGGGGCAGCGCCGGAACTTGCAGCGGGGCCAGCGGCGGCCACGGGCGCAGCCGCGGAAACGCCCCACTTGTTCTCGAGGTCCTTCACGAGGGCAGCGATCTCGAGGACGGGCAGGTTGCTGAGGTAGTCGATGACTTGTTCTTTGGTGATGTCAGCCATGATGGAAATCCTTGATTGAATGGGTTGTGTGCGGGGCAGGCTTCGCGCTTAGGCGGCCGCTCCATCTTTGTCTTTTTTGGCGTTGAGGACGTAGAGCAGGCTCTGCGCCGGGGCGTTGAGCACCCGAACCAGCTGGGTTGCCGGAGTGAGGAGCAGCGCGAGGAACTGGGCCTTGAGCTCCCGGGGACCGGGCATCTTGGCAAGCATTTCCACGCCCTTCTCATCGAGGAGCCTTCCGTCGGAAATGCCCCCTTTGATCTGGACCTTGTCGTTGTCTTTCGCGAAATCGCGCGCGACGCGGGCCGCAGCTCCGGGATCTTCGGTGTGGTAAGCGAGCGCGGTGACGCCTTTGAGCAGCTCCTTGAGGGGAGCGTGCTGCGTCCCAGCGGTCGCAAACTTGATGGTCGAGTTCTTGTAGACGCGGTAGGAACACCCCGCCTCGCGGAACTTGCCGCGCAGCTCTTCGGCTGCTTTCACGGTCAGCCCCGAGAACCCAACCAACACCAGCGCGCTGCATGAAGTGATCTCCTCACGCAGCTGGTCGGCGATGGCCTTTTTGGTTGTTGTGTCCATGAGTTCGGACCTTTCTTGGTTAGGAACGTTGACGGTTCGCGGATCGAACCCCCCCGGCCGCGATGGTCGCGAGGAGTTGTGGTCATTCGGAAAGCCGCGAGGTCTGGCGCTCCTTTTGGGGCGTCCTCTTCTGCCTTCCGTTCTCGGCGGGTGGTCTCGGCTTCTGGACGTTCCGCGCACGGAGCGTGTCGCGGGGTCACCAGGTCTCGACCTTTCACGCGGGCCCTCGAGCGCCCACGGCCTGCTGTCTTCGAGCGGTTGCTCAACGGGTCATCGATGGAAGCTACGCGACACAACCTCCTCGTTTGTAGTCGGTCCCGCCAAAGGCGAGACCGCAGGGGACTTCAAGTGGCTTCGAAGCGGCCTTGGACTTCGCCCACGTCGAGTTTGACGCCGGGACCCATCGTGGAAGAAATGGTCACGCTTCTCCAGTACTTGCCCTTGGCCGTGGACGGCTTGAGGCGCTGGAGGGTCTCGAGCAACATGAGCAGGTTCGCTTGGATCTTCTCGGCGCCGAACGAGACCTTCCCGATGGGCGCGTGAATGATCCCCGTCTTGTCGGTGCGGAACTCGATCTTGCCGGACTTGAGCTCGCGGACCGCTTTGCCGACGTCCATGGTGACCGTGCCGACCTTCGGGTTCGGCATCAAGCCGCGGGGGCCAAGCACGCGACCCAGGCGTCCGACGAGACCCATCATGTCCGGGGTGGCGATTGCGCTGTCGAAATCGAGCCATCCGCCCTGGATCTTCTCGACCAAGTCCTCTGCACCCACCTCGTCGGCGCCGGCGTCCCTGGCCTCCGCCGCGCGGTCGCCCTTGGCGAACACTGCGATGCGCACCGTTTTTCCGGTGCCGTGAGGGAGCGAGACGGACGAGCGGATCATCTGATCGGCGTGCTTCGGGTTGACCCCGAGGCGAGCCGCGCAGTCGACGCTCTCGTCGAACTTGGCGAACGACACCTTCCCGATCATCTCGCAGGCTTCTTCGATCGTGAAGCGCTTGAGCGGGTCAAGCTTGGTCTTGGCAGCGGTGAACTTCTTTCCCATCGAACACTCCTTCGGGGTTCAAGCGGACGAAAACGCCCTCCCCCGGACAGCAGTAGTTTGCGCCTTGTGCGGCGACTTATCCTTCGACCTCGAGGCCCATCGACCGCGCGGTGCCAGCGATCGATTTTGCGGCGGCATCGATGTCGACGGCGTTCATGTCCTTGAGCTTGAACTCCGCGATCTCGCGGACCTGCTTCATCGTGACCTTGCCGACCTTCTTCTTGTTGGGCTCGCCCGAGCCCCCCTCGATGCCGGCAGCCTTGAGCAGCATCACGGATGCAGGCGGGGTCTTCGTCACGAAGGTGAACGAGCGGTCGGAGAACACGGTGATCTCGACGGGGATGATGGTCCCCTTCTCCTTCGCCGTCCGCGCGTTGAACTGCTTGCAGAACTCCATGATGTTCACCCCCTTGGAACCGAGTGCCGGCCCGATGGGGGGTGCAGGAGTCGCTTCGCCTCCCTTGCACTGGAGCTTGATGACCGCCTCGACCTTCTTCATGGCGAAACTTCCTCTATGCCTTCACGAGAAACCAAGAAGCCGCCGGTCACGATGCGCTCGCGACCAACTCGACCTCTGAAAAATCCACCTGAACGGGCGTCGGCCGCCCGAAAATGGAAACCGACATTTTCACTTTTCGTTTGTCGAGGTCCACGTCCTCGACCTCGCCGGTGAAGTTGGCGAAGGGCCCGCTCTTCACCCGCACCTGATCGCCGACGTTGTAGATCACGTCCGGCTCGGCGCCGCGCGTCTGGACTTCCTCTTCGCCCGTCGTCTTGCCCAAAGCGCGCTGCATCTGAGGCGCGGGTACGGGCTTGGGGTGCTTGCCGCCGAGGAATCCGGTGACCTTCGGGGTGTTCGCGACGACATGCCAGCTCTCCTGATCGAGCTCCATGTTCACGAAGATGTAGCCGGGGAAGAACTTCTTGCTCGTCTTGATCTGTTTCTTCCCGCGCCGCTCCGTCACCTGCTCGGACGGCACCAAGATCTCGCCGAACTTCGCTTCGAACGGCGTGCCCTTGATCCGGTCTTCGAGCGACCGCTTGACGCTGTTCTCGTAGCCCGAGAACGTCTGTACGACGTACCACTCCATCGCCTACCTAAATCCCGTCCCTAGATCCCATAGAGGAGGTCGGTGGCGTTGGACCAGAGCTGGTCCATCGCAAAGAGGAGCACCGAGCAGATGAGGGTCATCACGATGACGACGATGGTGGCCGCACGAACCTCCGCACGGGTGGGCCAGGTGACCTGAGCCACCTCGACGACGACCTCCGTGGTGAACTCGAACCAGTCCCGTCGCCGCCACGCGAGCAGCGTCCCGACGACGGCGATGCCGATCCCTACCGAGTTCGCGGTCAGGGACTGCGGTCGACCGATCTGGGGATAGAAGTCCCAGAGCACCGCCCAGCCGTCCTCGATGGCGTTGGTCAGCACCCAAGCCGCGATGAAGCCGCCGAGCACGAAGATCAGGTGCGCCCAGCGGCTCGGATCGAAATCCCGCTTGAGTTGTGCGGCTTTACGCTTCTTGGGAGTTGTTTCGGCCATAGCGTGGGTTCGAGGAAGTGCGCCGCGGGTCGCGAAGTGCGACGCCGAGGAGCGCGGTTAGGCCCTGAGTTTGCGCGTCAGTTGGGCAGGATCTGACGGCGTGGTGAGGCCCGGAATGGAAGCAGGGCGTGAGGGACTCGAACCCCCGACCCGCGGATTTGGAGTCCGCTGCGCTACCAACTGCGCTAACGCCCTATGAGTCAAAATCGAAGAGGGCTCACCGCGGCTTGCGGTCGACGACTGGGTCGACTACTTGGTCTCTTTGTGCGGGACGTGCTTGCGACAAGACGAGCAGTACTTGTTCAAGCTGACCTTCTCCGGCGAGTTTCTCCGGTTCTTCATGGTCGTGTAGTTGCGATGCTTGCACTCGGTGCATTCGAGCGTGATGATGATGCGATGGCCGGCAGCCATATTTATGGACCTCGGGTGGCTGGGGGGCGACGGCTATAGCAAGGTCCGTGCGACGATGCAATGGGCGCTCCGATCAAAATCGAGGCGCGCCGTGGGACGCATGTCGCGCTGAACTCGCGATATCCGACGATTTGGGGAGAAACCCCGCTGAACTTTGTTCGGGAAGCGTCGCCGGAGGGCCCTGCTCGGCGGCGAAAAGTCGCCCAAAAGCACTCCGGCGAGATCTCTAGAGCCCTAAAAGCGCACGAGCCGCCGGGGCCCCTTGGGACGATCGGCGGCTCGTGGGATTTTTGAAGGGCTGACGGAGGGACCTACTTGAGGATCTTCGTCACGACGCCGGCGCCGACGGTACGGCCACCTTCGCGGATCGCGAACTTCAAGCCGTCTTCGCAAGCGATCGTGGTGATGAGCTGAACCTCGAGGGCGATGTTGTCCCCCGGCATCACCATCTCCACGCCGTCCGGCAGGATGATGTCTCCGGTCACGTCCGTGGTCCGGAAGTAGAACTGCGGACGGTAGCCCTTGAAGAAGGGAGTGTGGCGGCCGCCTTCTTCCTTCTTGAGGACATAGACCTGCGCGGTGAAGTTGGTGTGCGGGTTGATGGTGCCCGGCACGCAGAGGCACTGGCCACGCTCGACGTCCTCGCGCTTGATGCCGCGGAGGAGCACGCCGACGTTGTCACCCGCCTGCCCCTGATCCAGGAGCTTGCGGAACATTTCGACGCCTGTGACGGTGGAGCGCTGCGTGTCGCGGATTCCGACGATCTCGACTTCGTCTCCGACCTTGACGATGCCGCGCTCGATACGACCGGTCACCACCGTGCCGCGACCGGAGATCGTGAACACGTCTTCGATGGGCATGAGGAACGGCTTGTCGAGCTCGCGGACGGGCTGCGGAACCCACGAGTCACAGGCTGCCATGAGCTCGAAGATGGGCTTGGCGTCGTCCGAGTTCCAGTCCGAGCAGTTGAGGGCCTTGAGCGCCGAACCACGGATGATTGGCGTATCCGCGCCTTTGTACTCGTACTTCTGGAGCAGCTCGCGGAGCTCCTCCTCGACGAGTTCGATCATCTCGGCGTCGGCCTCGTCGACCATGTCGACCTTGTTGAGGAAGACGACGATGGCCGGGATGCCGACCTGACGACCGAGCAGGATGTGCTCGCGCGTCTGGGGCATCGGACCATCCGGAGCGCTGACCACCAGGATCGCGCCGTCCATCTGAGCGGCGCCGGTGATCATGTTCTTGATGTAGTCGGCGTGTCCCGGACAGTCGACGTGGGCGTAGTGGCGGTTCTCGGAGTTGTATTCGACGTGAGCGGTGGAGATCGTGATCCCGCGCTCGCGCTCCTCGGGAGCTTTGTCGATCTGGTCGAAGTCCACCTTCTGCGCCCAGCCGCGAAGGCCGAGCACCTTGGTGATCGCCGCGGTAAGCGTCGTCTTGCCGTGGTCGACGTGACCGATCGTCCCGATGTTGACATGCGGCTTATCGCGAACGAACTTCTCTTTGGACATTTCGATAGACCTTTGAGTCTTTGGTGAGGTGCTTCTACCGTGAGCGAGCCGGCTTGAGAAGTCCGACCCGTCACAAAAAGATTTTTGACCCGATGGGTCGAACGCGAACCGCAGAAGGTGCGTAGCCGTCCAGACTGCGGCGTCGTGAGAGCCCTCGACCGGACTTGAACCGGAGACCTCATCCTTACCAAGGATGTGCTCTACCAACTGAGCTACGAGGGCGATGCGCGAAGTAAAGTTAGGCCAAGAAGAGAAGGTAGCGGGAGACGAGGTTCGAACTCGCGACATTCAGCTTGGAAGGCTGACGCTCTACCAACTGAGCTACTCCCGCGGGGTTGGGGGTTTGAGGTCGAGGAAGGAGTCTGTTTGGGTGGATGGGGTAGGATTCGAACCTACGAAGCGTAACGCGGCGGATTTACAGTCCGCTCCCTTTGGCCAACTCGGGCACCCATCCGTTGGGTTTGTGGAGAAGAAATTTCGTTCGGCGGTAGAGCTGGCGAAGGGACTCGAACCCGCAACCCCCTGATTACAAATCAGGTGCTCTACCAATTGAGCTACGCCAGCGAGTGCATGCGGTCGGATCTTGGGTAGACGGGAGGATCGAGCGGAACTTGCGCAGCTCTTGCGGGTCTAGCGGAGGTCGAGCGGTTGAGCGGGCGTGGCGGTATGCCTGTGACCCGGCCTGGGGTGGGCGCGCTGTATATCGCCCCCCGCGCATGGGTGTCAACATGGCGCGCGGCTCGGGACGCCCCGCGAACCGGCTCGCGAGGCCCACCTGCCTCCAAACTCCCGAGATCGGCAGCGATCCACGGGAACCGCGTCGTCGCAGCGGGAAACGAAAAAGAGGATGGAGCACGGCCGCACCCCCAATCGCGCGCGCATGCGCAGCGAGCGACCTTTTTTTTTGCGAGCGGGGAGGGATCTCAAAGCGGAGCCAAGGGGGGCACGTACAACGCCCGCTCCAGCGGGGAGACCGGCGAGGCCGGGAGGCCCACGAAGGCGTCGTCCTTCGGGGCGTCCGCCTGATCGAGGGCCTGATCGAGGGCCTGATCGAGGGCAGGCACGAGCCGAGGATGCGGGTGGCCCAGGCTCGGCTCCTCCGAAGCGAGCATCGAGTGCATGTGCGCGAGCTTGGCCTGGGTCTGCTCCACGAACGGACTTTCGTAGCCAAACCGCCGCGCAGTCTCGAGGTTCTTCTCGAATACCCAGACCGCTTTCTCGAACACGGGCCGCAGCTGGTTCTTGAGCTCACGATAGTAGATCTCGCGCTGCCGCCCATCGAGCCACGTCGGGACCGGAGCGTACATGAGGTCGTCGTAGAACTCCCCGATCAGGCTGCCGAGCTGGTAGCCCGCAGCCGACACCCAGAACATGTGTTTCGCCCGAATCGTTTCGTTGTACGCATCTTGGGCCGCCGTCAGCAGCTCGAGCTTGCGCTTGAACGAGGCTTCCATCGCAGCCTCGGGCAGCTCGATCGCGACCTCGCGGAACTTCCGGTGAAGGATCGCCGCCTGGTAGAACCGCGCCATCGCGACGAAATACTGGCTGGCGAAACGCTCGGTCTCTTGCTGGAGCGCGGCCTGATACACGGACTCGGCCCGTGCCAGCACCTCGCTCGCCTCTTCGAAGCGATCCAGGTTGAAGAGCGCGTAGCCCTGCCTCGCGTAGGCCTCGACCTGAACGCTCGGGAGCTCGCCAGGCTTGGCCGCGATGCTGGCGAAGCTCGCTGCCGAAGCTTCCCATCGGCCGAGCTCCGCCTCGCAAGCGCCCTTGCGCGCCCACGCGACGACCACTCGAGGCCCCTGCGCGAGCAGGGCGAGGTAGGCGTCGTACGCGAGCACGGCGGCCGCGCAATCTCCCAGCCGCTCGTGGGCGCGGGCGAGTCCGAGGTAGGCCCGCTCATCGTGCTCGAGCGTCGTCTCCGACCGCGCGAGCACGCGGCCAAACAGCGCGACGGCTCGTGCGGGTGCCTCGTCCTCGAGCGCGGCTTCGGCGGCGCGGAGCACGTCCGCCGCGGCCTCCTCGTCCGTATGAGCCTCGGGTGAGGGCTCGGGCGCCTCGGGCGAAACGGTCGGAGGGGCCCCCTGGGAGCGACAGCCCCCCGCGCACAGCAGCCACGCTCCCAGCACCCGCGCGACGGAAGAACTCCTCACCACCTCCATCATGACACGGCGTGGGGGCAATCGTTTCGCCCCCACGCGCACCCGTCCTCAGTTTTTCGCGCGCAGCTTCGGGGTCGAGTACCGAACCATGAGGACCGAGGCCTGATAGGTCGCGTCCATCGACATCTTCTCGGCCTCCAACACCGCTTCGTACGCGGTAATGCACTCCGGACACGGCTTGCCGTCCAGCATTTGCGGTGTGAGCCAGGCCATGCTCACGCGCGCATCGGGGCTGCGTGTCTTGAACGCCTTGGCGATCTCCTGCGCCGCCTCCACGTCTCCCGCGGCGAGGCGCGCGACCTCGAACGCTGCCTTCTCGCGAGCGAACCAGGGTGCGTTGGCATCCTGGAGCGTCTTCACGTAGCAGGCTTTGTCGGCGGCACACGTTTCGACCAAGTCGAGACCCGGCTGCCAGTTGGCGAGCTCCTGCTGGACCCGCGGCTGCTTGTTGGAAGCCATGGCTTCCTTGACGGGAGCGAGCTGCTCGGGCGTCGCCGCCAGGATCGCGAAGCGAGCCGCTTCCCACCGCGGCTGCAGCACGAAGTCCTTGTCGACCGCTTCGCTGTCGTACTCACCGGTGCGGACCAACTTGCTGAGGCACGACACCGCCGCCTCTCCCCCGCTGCGGGCGAGCGCTTCCATGAGAGGGAACGTGTCGCCGGGGTTCTTCGTCGCGCCGAGGCAACCGCACATCGCCTCCGAGGCCTTCGGATCGCCGATCTTGCCGAGCGCGTCGGCCACGAAGGCGCGGAGCGAGACGCTCGTATCGTCGGGCGCCTCTTCTTCTTCCTCGGCCTTCTTCTTCTTTTTGCTCGGCCGTTTGGACGCCTCGGCTCCGCAATCGTCTTTGGGCATGAGCGCCACGAGGTCCTCCACGACGCTCGGTGAACCGATCGCACCGAGGATGCTCACCGCCGTCTGCTGGATGTTGCCTTGGTCGATCCCGTTTTCAGCGGCGAGCTTTTGGACCTCCGCGTGCTCGCCCTTGAGCATCGCGACGACTTTGGGCACCGCGGGCTCCCCGATGGACGCGAGCGCGATCTTGGCACGCTCGCCGATGTTGGTGGTCGTGGGAGCGTCCGGAACGCGGAACGTCACCGTCAGCAGGGCATCGGTCGCGGCCGGATCGCCGATCTGGCCCAGCGCCTCGGCAGCGGCCCGGTGCACGACCACGGGCTGGGTTTCCTTGTCCTGCTCCATCACCTTGATGAGCACCGGCACCGCCGCGGGATCCCCAAGCGATCCGAGCGTCTCGGCCATGAGGATCCGCAGCTCGCCAGGTTCCTTCTCCGAGCTGTCGAGGTTTGGCTTCGCGATGATCTTCTCGAGCTCCTCGATCACCGCAGGAGCCGCGGCCTTCGCCTTCGCCTTCTTGATCCCGTTGAGCGCGAGGATCGTTTTCTTGCGAGCGTCCGAGCTCCCGTCGAGTTCGACGGCCTTGGACCACAGCTCGGCGGCTTCCGGGCGCGCGACGTCGCGGAGCAAGACGAGCATGTTCTCTTGCTGTTCGCCCGCGTCGTCCCAGATCTCGGTGAACACCGGGATCACCTTGTCCACGAACTCCTGGAGCAGGTCGGCGTTGTCCCGAGCGGTCACGATGGTCTTCGTGAGCCGCTCCAAACCTGCAAACCCCGAAGCTCGCTCGGAGGCATCTTTGATCTTCTCGACGTGGGTCTCGAAGCGATTGGGATCGGACTCCTTGCACCCCGAGGTGGTCAGAGCCAACGCGAGCAACGATGTGACGATGAGCGTACGCATGGGGGGACCAGACGTCATCGTACACCCGCGCGCAGCATGCGCCAACGCCTAGATGGCGCTAGGAGTCCCAGTAAGTTGTGTAGTCCTCAGGACCGGCGCGTTACTCGGCGTTTCCCAGGCTTGGGTACGCGGGGCAGCTTCTTGCCCTTTTTCTTCGTCTGAAAGGGACCGTCCAAGGTGAAACCAGGTTCGATCTCTGCATGCCGAACCACGATCGTCTCGTCCTCGTGACGTTCACCGTCGTCTCCAGGCTCGGCGACCTCGCGAATCTCGCGGGCCTCGCGGGCCTCGCGTGCCTCTCGAGGAGCCGGGCGATCCAGGGAGCCTGACGCGGCCACGCGTCGCGCGGGGCGGCTTGGGGCCTCGCTCGGCGCCGTCGCGCGCAGCCGGGGCGTCGTGGTCACGCGCGGCTTCGTCACGGCGACCCGCCGCTCGCGGGTTCGCGCGGGGGGAGGCGCCCCGCCCATGACGATGTTGCCGCTGAACGCAGCGCCATCCGAGATGATCACGCGCGGCGCGGTGATGTCCCCCACCAGCTTGGCCCCGGGCTTGAGCACGACCGAATCCTCGGCAGCGACGTTGCCGACCACGATCCCGCTCACGATGACGTCACGCGCGCGCACCTGCGCCACGACGATGCCTCCGGGGGCGACGTAGAGGGACTCCGTCAGGTGCACGACGCCCTCCACGTGGCCCTGCACGCTCAGGTCTTCTTCGCCCGAGATCTGTCCGCTGACTTGGACGCCAGGCCCAATGACCGTCGCGGTAGGCGTGGCCTGGGAAGGCGGAGTGGATGACTGCCGAGGAGATGCCATCGGCGTCTAACCGTCCATATCCACGCTGCCTTTGAAGGAGGCACCGTCGGCAATCAAAACTCGCGGGGAGCGGATGTCTCCCACCACGCGGCAGTTGGACTTGAGTTCGGCACGCTCGCCGGCCTGGACGTCGCCGGTGACGGTGCCCAGGATCGTGATGGTGGATGCCTCGACGTTGGCCTCGAGCACCCCCGTCTCTTCCACCACGATGTTTTGGCGCAGGCTGACTCGCCCTTTGACAGTCCCGTGGATCACGAGGTCTTCATCACCCGTGATCTCGCCGTCGATGACGATCGTGCTTCCTATGACTGTGTTGGCCATAATCTCTCCTAGCGAACCGACTTCCGAACGGCCTCCGGCAGGTCCACGTCCATGTCGATGGAGCCGTCGAACCGCGCTCCATCATGGATGATGACTCGAGGCGCCTTGACGTTGCCCGAGACCTGGGCACCGCGCTCGATGGTGATGGACTGCGAAGCCGAGATGTCCCCGCGCAGCTGGCCGTGGACCTCGATGCTCTCCACCTCGACGTCCGCCTCGACCTCCCCACCTACGGCGACCGTCATGTGTCCGGAGAGCAAGATGTTGCCCTCCACGCGCCCCTCTACGAGCAGGTCTTCCTCGCCCGAGAGGCGACCGCGCACGGCGATCTGCGGACCGATGACACAAGGCGCTTCGGAAGGACGGGCGGATTGGGCCATCGGACGCGTTCCTGGGGAAAATCCCGTCGGGAGGCTAGCAACCCGCCCTCCGGCGGGTCAAGACGGGCCGTAACACTCTGCGGCCCGACGCCGAATCGCTTCCTAGCGGGTACCGCACAGTGCTAGAGCTAGCCCAAAGCGCCTCGAGGACATCGTGAAACGCACGACACCAGAATCTCACGAGGCGATCTCCACCGCCGATCTCCCTTCGTTCTTCACAGGCGCGGAACGTGTAGATCTCTCCACCCACCTCGTGGGCACGGAGCTCGAAAAGTTCGGCGCGGCGATCGGCTCTGCCTCAGAGCCCCCACGGCCCGTGACCTATCGAGATCACGTCCTCCCGGTCTTGCAGGCGCTCATGTCGGAGTTCGGGTGGGAACCCGGTCCAAACCGTGGCGAAGCGGGCGAGCTCGTCGAGCTGCGGCGCAACGGCGCATCCATCACGCTCGAGCCGGGTGGACAACTCGAACTCTCGGGAGCGCCCAAGCGCAATGTCCACGAGACCTGCGCCGAGTTCACCGAGCACTACGAGGAGTTGCACGCCGTCTCACAGCCGTTGCAGCTCGCATGGTTCTCGGCGGGGCATCATCCTTGGGCGACCCGCGAGGAGATCTCCTGGATGCCCAAGGGGCGATATCGTGTGATGGGGGCATACCTCCCAACGCGCGGCAAGCTCGCGCTCGACATGATGCTCCGCACCTGCACCGTGCAGGCGAACTTCGACTTCGCGTCCGAGGCCCAGTGTGGCGTGCGCCTGCGCCTGCTCTCCGCCGTGGCACCCATCGTCTCCGCGATGTTCGCCAACTCGCCGTACGTCGAGGGTCGCAGCACGGGCTATCAATCGTGGCGCAACCACGTGTGGACGGACATGGACCCGGTCCGCTGCGGCGTGCGGCCGTTCTTCTTCGAGAACTTCTCCTACGCCCGCTACACCGACTGGGCGCTGGACGTCCCGATGTTCTTCGTCAAGCGGGAGGGGCACTACTTCCCCCACCACGCGACGTTCCGGACCTACTTGGAGGACGGCTTCGTGGATCCCACCGGTCGGGCACACCGCGCGACTTGGGAGGATTGGACCACGCATCTCTCCACGCTGTTTCCCGAGGTCCGCCTCAAGCCGTACCTCGAGTTTCGTTCGGCGGACGCCGTGGGGTCACGCTTCGTGTGTGCCCTGCCCGCGCTGCTCAAAGGCCTCCTCTACGACGAAGACGCTGGCGGCGAAGCTTGGGAGCTGTTCAAGCCGGGCTCCTTCGACGACCGCGTCGCGCTCTACGACGAGGCGGCACGGATCGGGCTCGCGTCGCCCAGGATCCGCGAGTGGGCCGGCCGCCTGCTGGGGCTCGCGCGGGCGGGTCTGGATCGGCACGACGTTCGCGATCGGAAGGGCCGCAGCGAAAGTCGGTTCCTGGATCGCCTCGAGCCGATGATCGAGCAAGGCCGCTCTCCCGGCGACGAAGTGTTGGAGAGCTTGGGGGCCAACCCGGGACGCTCGCCGCAGGCCCTGCGTGCCTTCGTCCAGGCGTTCCACTTCGCCGGCGCCACACCCTGACGCACGGCCAATGCGTACGCTACGATCGGTGGCGTGATCGCTGGACGCGTGTTGCTGGCGTGGCTCACCCTCGCACGCTGCCACCCCGGGGAAGGCTCCCCACGCGGTGGCGGGCAGCCCCCTCTCCCCGTCGCCCCCACCCAGGCGACCCAGGCCACGCCCCCTGCGGCGACCATCGCCCCGCCCCGCCCCGAGGCCCCGCGCGGCCCGGTGCGGACGCCTCGAGCCGACCAAGCCCACGCCGTGACGCAGCAACGTCTCCACGGCAAGCCGCTGCCCGACGACCCGCGCGTGGCCTTCACGATGCTCGAGGATCCTTCGGGCGCGGCCCTCGATGCGTTCCATACGGCCCTGCGAAACCTCGAGCATGCGCGTTCCACAGAGCCCGTGCGCGTCGCCCTCTATGGATCTTCCTCGGTGGCGATCGATGTCTACCCCGCCTACCTGCGCAGCTACCTGCAGACGCGCTTCGGTGACGCCGGCGTTGGCTTCGTCGCCATCGTTCCGCTGTGGCGCTGGCATCGGCACGATGCCGTGCAGGTCACCGCCTCCAAGCACTGGACGATCGAGCACGCGCAGCGCAAGGTCGGGAAACTCGATGGCGACTACGGCCTCATCGGCGCATCCGCCCACACGGAAGCGCGCGGCGCATGGACGCGCGTCGCCCCTCGAGCGAGCAGCTTCAGCCACGTCGAGGCGAGCGAACGCGTCGAGCTCCACTACTTGGCGCAACCCAAGGGAGGCTCGTTTCTCGTCGAGGTCGCCGGCAAGGAAGTGACCGAGGTCGCCACGGCCGCGCAGCGGCGCGCCTATACGACCATCGATCTCTCCGCCGCGTCCGTGGCCCCGCGGGGTCCCTTCCCGCTCGAGCTCGTCACCAAAGGAGACGGCGAGGTTCGGCTGTTCGGCGCCGTCTTCGAGCGCGATGCTCCGGGCGTGGTCGTCGATTCGCTCGGCGTGGGTGGCACGCGCGCGGCGAACATGCTCGCCTGGAACGACGAGCGCTGGGCCACGGCGATCGAGGCGCGTGCACCCACGCTCGCGATCCTGGCGTACGGTGCCAACGAGGCGGTCGATGAGGACGAGCCGCTCGAGATCTATGCCTCGCAGCTCGCTTTGGTGCTCCGACGATTGCGAACTGCGCTCCCGAACGCCAGCTGCGTGCTCGTTGGTCCCGTGGATTTTCGCCTCGAGGACGAGTCGGGCGCGTGGATCGAACGCGCGCGGATCTCCGGCATCATCGAGATCCAACGCGAACTCGCCTTCCGTCATGGCTGCGGGTTTTGGGATCACCGCGCGCTGCAGGGCGGCAGCGGAGGCATGAACCGTTGGGTCGAGCAAGCGCCCCCCCTCGCCAAAGCCGACCACCTCCATCCGACGGGGCTCGGCTACCTCTATACCGGTCGAACGTTCACGGACGCGCTGATGGCCCGCTACGACCTCGCCAGCGCGGCCGACTGACGCGCGTTCACACGTCGACGCGCGCGGTCAGCCCGAGGCCCTGCCGGTGCGAGGCTCGTCCTCGACGAGTTCGACCGCCTCGCCTTCGAGGAGCTCGACCTCCTCGGACCGGGCGCTCGGCCCCGCTTCGTCGCGGGACAGAAGATCGAAGGCGTCGTCGAGGAACGCGTCCTCGGGAAAGCCCTCCTCCCCGGACCCCACCACCTCTTCCGCGGCGACCGCCACGGGCTGTGCCGGCCGTTTGGGCGGCCCGGGCTTCACGCCGCGCCGAAGCTCTCGCGTGAGATCTCGTGCCCGCCCACGCGCCCACGCGACCAGCTCGTCCAACGCCTCGGGGCGCACGCCTTCGCGGCGCAAGAGTTCGCTCCACTCCTCGTCTGCCATGCGGTGGAACGACCCTAACACGGCCCGCACGCGTGTGGGACCGTGCGCGATACCACGCACGTCGTCAGGTACCCGCGGCGAGCAGCTCCGCGAGGGCCTCGGGAGCGGCCGAAATCGCGGTGTCGAGCCCCGCCAGGTTGGGTCCCCCCGCCTGCGCCAGGTCTGGACGACCGCCCCCGCGGCCATCGACGTGGGCTGCCAGCGCAGCGACCAACTTCCCCGCGTGCACACGAGCCTGCAGGTCTTTGGTCACCGCGACGAGCAGCGTGGCCTTGCCCTCGGTCTCGGCACCGAGCACGACGACGCCCGTGCGCAGGCGATCGCGGAGCGTGTCCGCGGCCGCGCGCAAAGCCTTGGGATCCCCCACCGCGACCCGCCGACGCAGCAGTTTGACGCCGCCGACCTCGGCGACCTCGTCGGTGGCGTCCCCGCCTCCGCTCGCCAACGTCTGGCGCAAGCGATCGATCTCTCGATCTCTCGCCTTGAGGTCGCCCTGCAGGCGCTCGATACGGTCCGGGAGCTCGTGGCTGCCCGCGACATGGAGGAGTCCCGCGCTCGCCTCGCTGACCTGGATGAGGCGCTGCACGTGGAGCAGCGCACCTTCGCCCGTGACCGCCTCGATGCGGCGGACACCTTGCGCGATGTTCTGCTCGGCGGTGATGACGAACAAGCCGATGTCCCCCGAGCGTGCGACATGCGTGCCACCGCAGAGCTCGAGGCTATCGCCGCCGATCCGGACGACGCGCACGGTCTCGCCGTACTTGGCCTCGAAGAGACCGATCGCGCCGGCGTTCTTGGCCTCCTCGGTGTTCATGAGATCGGTCTCGCTCGGGAGGTTCGCGAGGACGCGCTCGTTGACGAAACGCTCCACGCGCTGACGCTGCTCGAGCGAGAGCGGCTTGTTGTGGCTGAAGTCGAACCGCAGGCGCTCGGCCGAGACCTCCGAGCCCTTCTGGAGCACGTGGTCGCCGAGCTCCGCGCGCAGCGCCAGATGCAAGAGGTGGGTGGCGCTGTGGTTGCGGCGGATCGCGGCTCGCCGCCCGCGATCGATCCGGACGCGAACCTCGTTGCCCACCGCGGCACGTCCGCGCAGGACCTTGGCGCGATGAACGTGCAGCTTGCCCACCGGTTTGTGGACGTCCGTGACCTCGAGCTCGAAGTCGTCGCCCACGATCCGTCCGTGGTCCCCGACTTGGCCGCCGCCCTCGGCGTACATCGGCGTCCGATCCAGGATGACCTCGACCTCCGTGCCGGCCTCGACCTGCGTGACCCGGGCCCCCCCGACGACCATCGCGGTGATCGTCGACTCGGACTCGCCGTGCTCGTAGCCCGTGAACTCGGAATCGCCGAGGTCGGTATGCAGCGCGAAGTACACGTCGCCGATGCGATCGCCGGGCAAACCCCCGACCCCACCCGACCCGCGCTCGATGGCAGCGTTGGCGGCGGTCTCGTCGAGCGTCTTGCCGCGCTCGGCCACGATCACGCCGGTGAGATCGATGGGGAATCCGTAGGTGGTGTAGAGATCCGCCGCCACGGCCGGATCGAACTCGGGCTTGCTGCCGAGCCGCTCGAACTCCCGGTCGAGCAGACGTAGGCCGCGATCGAGCGTGCGCCGAAACGCCTCCTCCTCGGCCATCACCACCTCACGGATCGTCGCCGCGCGCTCCTGCAGCATCGGGTAGACGTCGCCGAAGATCTCGACCACGCGCGCGCACACCTCGTGGAAGAACAGCCGATCGAGGCCGACGTTGGTCCCATGGCGAATCGCGCGTCGCATGATGCGGCGCAGCACGTAGGCAGCGTCCTTCTTGTCCGGAAACACGCGCTCGGAGACGAGGAACGCGGTCGCCCTCGCATGGTCGGCGATCACCCGGAACGACGCCTCGCTCGCCGAGACCGTCCCAGCGCTCCCCGCGAGCCGCTTCGCACAGGTCACGAGCGGCTCGAGCAAGTCGGTTTCGTAGTTGCTCTCGACCCCCGCGACGGTCGCGGCCACGCGCTCGAGGCCGGACCCCGTATCGATGCTCGGCTTGGGCAGCGACACCATCCCGCCGCCTTCCTGCTTCTCGTATTGCATGAACACGAGGTTCCAGAGCTCGAGATATGCGGTGTCCTCGTACGCTGGGCCGCGTCCGCGTTGCCCGGCGTGGCTCGGCGCTGCATCGCCGCGAAACAGATGGATCTCCGAGCACGGCCCGCACGGCCCCGTGTTGCCCATCTGCCAGAAGTTGTCCTTCGCCGAGCAGCGATAGATCCGTCCCTCGGGGACATAGCGGCGCCAGAGCTCGAACGCCTCGTCGTCCGCGGGCGCGGCTTCGCCTTCGCCGTTGAAGACCGTCACGGCCAAGCGCTCCGCGGGGATCTTGAGCACCTCGGTGAGGAAGCCCCAGCCCCAGTCGATCGCCTCCCTCTTGAAGTAGTCACCGAAGGAGAAGTTGCCGAGCATCTCGAACAACGTCTGATGTCGCGGCGTGAACCCGACATTGTCGAGGTCGTTGTGCTTGCCGCCCGCGCGCATGCACAGCTGGACGCTCACGGCGCGCGAGTAGGGGCGCGCCTCTCGGCCCGTGAACACGTCCTTGAACTGGTTCATGCCGGCGTTGACGAACAGCAACGACGGGTCGTTCTTGGGCACCAGCGACGAGCTCGGCACGTGCGTGTGCCCTTGGGCTTCGAAGTACTCGACGAACAGGCGCCGGATTGCGGCCGCGGATAGGGGGGGGTTCTTCATCGGTCGTAGTCCATGCCGTCGGTGCCACCGGTGACACCACGGAAGTACAAAGCGAAATCGTCGGGGTTGGTGGCCGCCCCGAGGGCCATCTCGTAGGTCACGAGCTTGCGCTGGACGAGCGCCGTGAGCGATTGGTCGAACGAGATCATCCCGTAGGGGTGGGCCCCATCTTTGATCGCATCCACGACTTCGTGGGTACGACCGGGGGTCGAGATGAGCTCGCGCACGCGTGCGGTGTTGATCATGACTTCGACGGCGGGAATCATCCCACGGCCGTCTGCGCGCGGAAGGAGACGCTGAGACACCACGGCTGTCAAGATGGACGCGATCTGCAACCGGACGGCGTTCTGGTGGTGGGGTGGAAACATCTGCACGATGCGGTTGAGCGTCTCCTGCGCGTCGAGCGTGTGCAGCGTCGAGAACACGAGATGGCCGGTTTCCGCCGCGAGTATCGCCGTTTCCACGGTTTCCAGGTCACGCATCTCGCCCACCAGGACCACGTCGGGGTCCTGGCGGAGGGCCGAGCGCAGCGCCGACGAAAACGTCTTGGTGTCGAAACCGAGCTCACGTTGATTCACGACGGAACGGTGGTCTTTGAACACGTACTCGATGGGGTCTTCGATCGTGATCACATGAGCGGCGCGCTCATGGTTGATGACGTTCATGAGCGACGCGAGCGTCGTCGACTTGCCCGAGCCGGTGATGCCCGTGACGAGGATGAGGCCACGCTGCTCGCGGGCGAGCTCCCGGACGCGCGACGGCAGGTTCAGCCGCTCGAACGGCGGGATGTCGGCCGCGATGACGCGCATCACCATCCCGGTCTCGCCGCGCTGCCGGAACACGTTGACGCGGTACCGCAGACCGTCCGCCGTGGCATAGGCGAGGTCGACCTCGTGATCATCCATGAACTTCTGGTGGACGCGCTCGGTCATGATGTTCACCGCGAACGTGTTCACCACGTCGGCGGTCATGGGAGGAACGTCCTTGAGCGTCCGCAGCGCTCCCCGGATACGGAACACGGGAGGCAATCCGACCTTGAGATGAACGTCGGAGGCGCCGAGCTTGCGCGCCGCCTGCAGCACCCGGTCGAAGATCTCGTTCATGGGTCGACGATAACGCAGGATCCGCGCGTACGGCGTCCCCGCCCGGATTCGGCCGCGAAGGCCACCCGCTCCCCCCGTAGGCGCGCGCTCAGCTTGGATCTCGTGGTTTTTGCTCCGCCGGCGGCGGGGCGACCCGGATCGACGCGAGGATCGCGGTGCCGTAGCGTTCGCGTTCCCAAGCGTCGAGCTCCGCGATGCGTTCGAGCTCGGACGACTCGGACGGATTGGCCTCCGCGACGGCGAGCAGCGCCCGTTTGCTGACGACGAGATCCGCCTCGATCCCGCGCTCGCTGGCCACGGCGCGCCTCCACTCGCGCAGACGCTCCAAGCGGTCGTTCACGGCGCGGGGGAGCCGGACGGGTCCCTTGGAGGGCGGAGGGGCGACCCCTTGCCGCCCCTCTTGCACGACCGCGACGAGCTCACGCCCATGGCGGGCGAGCAACGGCCGTGGGAGCCCCCGCAACCCGAGGAGATCTTCACGCGCGCCCGGCTTGACCCGGGCCAACGCGACGAGGGCACCATCGGGGAGCACCCGATACACGGGGCGGTCGAGGGTCTGCGCCAGGCGCTCGCGCCAAACGAACAACGCGTGCAGGACGGACTGACCCGCCGGGTCGAGCTCCCGCGCGCCCTTGATGCGCCAGAAGTCCGTGGGATCGAAGGTCTTGACCCGCGGTTCGACGTCGCATTGGCGCTGGCACGCGTGCCGAAACTCGTCGTCCCGCGCGTCCGCGGCGAGCTCCGCCAACAGCAGCTCCCGCAGCGCGAGCAGGAAATGCGTGTCGTAGCGGGCATACGCCAGCGCCTCCACCGAGAGCGGGCGCTGTGCCCAATCGTAGCGCTGGAATCGTTTGTCGGCGCTGTGGCCAAAACGTTCGGTCAAGAGGGCCGCGAGCCCATAGTTCTTCCAACCAAGGAGGCGAGCCGCCGTCACGGTATCGAACAGGTTTCGGACCTCGAAACCGAATCCACGCCGCAGGCACAGGAGGTCGTAGTCGGCACCGTGGAACACCTTCTCGATCCGCGGATCGGCGAGCACGTTGCCGAGCTCGGCGAGCTCGAGCGCGAATGGATCGATGAGCGCGTCGAGACCGGGGACCGACAGTTGAATCAGGCACACCTTTTCGTAGTAGGCGTGCATACTGTTCGACTCGGTATCGATGGCGACCAGCGGTTCCGCGTGGATGCGCGCCATCAGGTCTTCGAGCGCTACCGGCGTATCCACCCACACGTACTGCGTTTCCATGCGATCCACGAGGTCGCGGAACGTTAGCACATCGAGCCCTCGGCGCGGAAAAGTTCATTCCGTCCGCGGCGCGATGCGTTCCGGCTCCAGTGTTTCTCCAGAGGCGCCATTCCTCCGAGGCCGTCGCACTGCTAGGTTCGGGTTTCGCCCATGACGCTGCGCGTACTCTTCATCGGTGGAACCGGAATCATCAGCTCGGCTTGCTCGGCGCTCGCGCTGGAGCGCGGCATCCAACTCGATCTGGTGCTGCGTGGACGCTCCCCGCGTCCCGTTCCAGAGGGTGCCACGGTCCTCACGACCGAAATCCGCAAGGTCGATCAGGCCATGAAGGTGCTCGAGGGTCGTCACTACGATGTCGTCGTCGATTGGATCGCCTTCGAACCGCGAGACATCGAGATGGACCTCGAGCTCTTCGCGGGGCGCTGCGATCAGTTCGTGTTCATCAGCTCTGCCTCGGCTTACAAGAAACCCGTCGACCACTGGCCGATCACCGAGTCGACCCCCCTGCACAACCCTTGGTGGCAATACTCGCGCAACAAGATTGCCTGCGAGGAGCGCCTCATGAAAGCCTACCGCGACGAGGGATTCCCGATCACCATCGTCCGTCCGTCGCATACCTACGATAAAACCCTGCTTCCATTCGATCCCTACTATGCCGGGTACACCGTGCTCTCGCGCCTCCAAAGGGGAGCACCCATCATCGTCCACGGCGACGGCACCTCGCTCTGGGTGGTGACGCACCACCGCGACTTCGCCAAGGGCTTCGTCGGCCTGCTCGGCCACCCCAAGGCCATCGGCGAAGCGTTCCACATCACCTCGGACGAGGTCCTGACTTGGAATCAGATCTACAAGCAGGTCGCGCATGCCGCGGGATGCGAACCCAGGCTGGTCCATGTCCCCTCCACGGCCATCGCGCGCGAGCACCCGGTTTGGGGCGCGGGCCTGCTCGGCGACAAGGCCCACTCCGTCATCTTCGACAACCGCAAGATCCGCGGCCTCGTCCCCGACTACTGCGCGACCATCCCTTTCGCCCAAGGCGCTCGCGAGATCGTCGCGTTCTATGAGGCCCACCCCGAGTTCGAGCCCGTCGATCCCGTCGTGGATCAGCTCATGGATCGGCTCGTCGAACAGTTCGGCTAGCCGCGGCACCGGCACCCACGGCGAGATCTCGCCCGGCCCCAACGACGCCGACGCGCGAGATCTCGCGAAGCGGGGCACGTCGATCACGGCTTCGGCCCGCGATTTCGGCACCCGGCGGTCCGCAACTACCGCACGTTGATCACCGCGGCGAGGATCCGTACAACCGCGGTCCGTTGGATCTCAGCGCACTCAATCCAAGCCAGCGTCAAGCCGTGCTCGCGACCGAAGGCCCGGTCCTCGTGCTCGCCGGGGCCGGCTCGGGCAAGACGCGCGTCATCACGCACCGCGCTGCGTACCTCCTGGAACGAGGCGTACCTCCAGAACGCATCGTCGCGCTCAGCTTCACCAACAAGGCCGCCGGCGAAATGCGGGACCGTTTGGCCAAGATGGTGGGTCCGGCGGTGTCTCGAGAGCTCCACCTGGCGACGTTTCACAGCCTGGGCGCACAGATGCTGCGCGACACCCCAGAAGGGTTCGGCTTGCCGAGCGGAAAGTTCTCGATCCTCGATCAAGGCGACGTGTTCGGCATGGTCCGAGGGCTCCTGCGAGAACATGGCCACCACGGCGGTACCGACCGCCGCTATGACATCCCCGGGATCGTCCAGCGGATCAGCCTGTGGAAGAACGCCTTCCTCGAGACTGGGGATCTCGAGCGGCACGTCGTCGACGAGTATGACGTCGTCGCCGCATCGATCTACGCGGCATTCGAAGACCGCTTGCGGACCCTCGGAGCGGTCGACTTCGACGACCTCGTTTGTCTCGTCGCACGCCGTCTGCGCGACGAGACGACGCTGCGCGCGAGCTGGCGCGAGCGCTTCGACTACGTGATGGTCGACGAGTACCAGGATACCAACGACGCACAGTTCGAGTTCCTGCGCCAAATCGTCGCCCCGCCTTACAACCTCTGCGTGGTGGGCGACGACGACCAAGCCATCTATGGATGGCGCGGCGCCAAGGTCGAGAACATCCTCGGCTTCGACAAGGCATTTCCTGCCGCGCGCGTCATCAAGCTGCAGGAGAACTACCGTTGCCGCGCGCCCATCCTCGAGTGCGCCAACGCGGTCATCCGCCACAATCGGAACCGCCACGAGAAGTCGCTCATCGCGACCCGGACAGGCGGCGATCCAGTGCAAATCGTGGTCGCCGCAGACGGCGCGCACGAAGCCGCGTGGGTCGGCAAGCAGATCGGGACCCTCGTGCAACGCGAGGGGACGCCCGCCTCGGAGGTTGCCGTGCTCTACCGATCCGCCCAACAAGCCAAGGCGATCGAAGGCGAGCTCCAGCAGCAAGGCGTCGCCTATCGCGTGCTCGGCGGTCAGGCGATGCACGACAAGAAAGAGGTCCGAGACGCGACGGCCTACCTCGCGGCCATCGTCATGCCGCGCGACGATCTTTCGGTCCGCCGGGCCTTGGAGACCCCGCCGCGAGGCATCGGCCGCAAGACCATGGAGCGCCTCCATCAGTTCGCGCAGGAGGAGAACGTCAGCTTGATGGAAGCCGTGCACCGGCACGAAGCCGTCTCCGACATTCCGTTTCGTGCCGCGGAGGCGCTCAAGCGTTTCAGCGGCATGATCCGCGAGGCGACGGTTCGCGCCCGCGAGCGCAACAACACCTCGGCGGCGCTACAGGATCTGCTCGAACAGGTGAACTTCCGCGATCACGTCCGGCACGACACGGGCTCCGATCAAGCCACCGAGCACCGCATGGCATCCGTGCAGTGGCTGGTCGAGAGCGTCGCTCGCTGTGAGCAGCGCGCCCACGATCGCAACAAGCGCCCGAACTGGTCCGAGTATCTCGCATCGCTGTCGCTCGACGGGCGCAACACCGAAGACGAGACGAAGCACGAGCGCGGCAAGGTCACGCTCACCACGCTGCACAGCGCCAAGGGACTCGAGTGGCGGCACGTGTTTCTCATCGGCGTCGAGGAAGGCACGATGCCCCATCGCCGCGTGGCAGCGCCGCGGGTAAGCGATGCGATCTCGGGCGATCTCGACGAGGAGCGTCGCCTCTTCTACGTGGGGATCACCCGCGCTCGAGATCGGCTCTGGATCACGCGCGCGGCCAATCGTTCGGATCGCGGACGGGTGATCCCCCGCCCACCGAGCCGCTTCATCGAGGACCTGCCGACGGACAGCATCCACGTCTACGACATCTCGACCGAAGAAGAGCTGAGCAGCGAGGCGATCGGCGACATGGCAGCCGCCTTCCTCAATCAGATCCGTCCTCCGGACGCGGGCTAGACCGTAGCTGCTGCCCGATCACCTGCTCCACCCGATCCTCGGAGGCCACGTCGGACCCCACGATTGTCGCGACCACCCGCCCCTGCGTGTCGACCACCCAGCGCGTGGGGAAGCGCGTGGCGCCCAGGCGTGCACCCAACGCTCCTTGGGGGTCCCACCCACAGACGAGCGCGGTGGGAACCGCGTCCCAGGTCCACTGGGCGCGCGTTGGATCTTCGTCCGCCACGACGGAGACGATGCGAAGCTGCTCGAGATGCGCGCTCGCCAAGGCCTGCCAGCGCGCTTGCGCACGCGGCCACGCAGGATCCTCGGCGGAACCTATCTCGAGCAGCACGACGTACCCGCGCAGGTCCGCGAGCGCGAGCACCCCGCCCTCGAGCCGCGGGACCTCGGCATCGAGCTGCGCCCCCACCGAATCGGTCCCCACGACGAGCCGCCCCTTGGCGACGGGAACGTTCGCATCATCGCGACCAGAACCATCCGGCGACGATACCGGCGGGGTTCGAGGGCGACAGCCGGTCCACGACACCAAGGCCGTCGCGAGAAGGAAGCGCCTCGTCACGCCCCGTGCACGACCTCGACCAAATGACGAACCTGCTCAGGGTCCGTGTGCTGCGTGATCCCGTGGCCCAGGTTGAAGATGTGGCCCGCGGCGGCGCGCCCCTGCGCGACGATCTCGCGCGCCTTGGCGGCCAACAACTCGGGCGGAGCATACAGGGTGAGGGGATCCAGGTTGCCCTGGACGACGCGCTGCGCCCCAACGACTTCGATGGCGCGCGACAACTCGATGCTCCAGTCGACCCCGAGGACGTCGGCCTCGGTCTCGCGCGCCTGCTCGAGCAGGCTTGCGTTCCCACGCAGGAACAGGATGACGGGGACGCCGAACGCCTTCGCCTCGGTCACCAGGCGCTTCACGTGTGGCAACACGTACCGGCGATAGTCCTCGGGCGCGAAGGCAGCCCCCCAGCTCTCGAAGATCTGCAACGCATCGGCCCCGGCCTCGACCTGTCCTTGGAGATAGCCGACGAGCAGCGTCGTGATCTGCTCGAGCAGCCGCCCGTACACGGCGGGCTCGGTGAACGCCATCCGTTTGGTGTGCACGAAGTCTTTGGAGCCGCCGCCTTCGACGAGATACGACGCCGTGGTCATGGGCGCGCCGCAAAACCCAATGAGCGGCACACGCTCGCCGAGCGCGCGCTTGCAAGCCCGAACCGCGTCGAACACGTAGCCGAGGCGATCCCCTGGCGGCATGAACTTCAGCGCCTGCACGTCCGCGACGGTACGCACAGGGTTCGCCACGACCGGCGCCGGATCGAACACGACGTCGACCCCCATCGCATCGAACACCGTGAGGATGTCCGAAAACAAGATCGCAGCGTCGAGCCCAAAGCGATCGATCGGCTGCAAGGTCACCTCGGCGCAGAGCTCGGGGCTGCGACACAACGCCTCGAACGACACCTTCGCGCGGATCTCGCGATACTCCGGGAGGTAGCGTCCGGCCTGCCGCATGATCCAGATGGGGGTGTGGGCGGGTCGCTCTCCCCGGCACGCCTGGAGAAACGCGGGGTTCTTGAAGGGCATCGCCCGTGACTATACTCCGCAACGGCCGATGCCTGCGCCTCGACGACTCGATCTTCCTGGTCGCCCGCGGCCGTGGGTCATGGCCCACCGTGGGGCGTCGGACCTCGCGCCCGAGAATAGCCTTGCCGCGTTCGCGCTCGCGATGGAGCACGGCGCGGATCTGATCGAGACCGACGTTTGGTTCACCGCCGACGGCGAGATCGTCTGTCACCACGATCCGACCTTGGCGCGCATGACCGGCGATCCTCGCAGGCTCGAGCATTGCAGCCTGCGGCAGGTCCACGCGCTGCGTCTCCGTGATGTCCACCATCGCGCGGAAGACGAACGCATCCCCGCCCTGGCGGAGGTGCTGGAGTGCATCCCGCCGACCACCGCGCTCATCCTCGAGCTCAAGGACCCCTCGTTTCGTCAGCCTCAGCGGCTCGCGCGTCTACTCGCGGTGCTCGGGTCACGCGTCGAGGCCGGGCAAGTCGGGATCATCACCGACGCGTTTGGGCTCGCGCGGGAGGTGAAACGGCGCGCACCCGCGTTGGTCTGCGGCCACATCGCCATGACGGATCCTTGGGGCAACGGGCTCACGGAGTTGCTGGGTCCATGGTGGCCGCTCCTGCGGCTCAACCCCCGCTATGTCCGCAGGGCCCACGCTCGTGGTCAGCGCGTGTGCCCGCTCGATCCGAACTTGCACGCTCGCTTGCCGCACTATCTGGCCCTCGGGGTCGACGCGGTCCTGACCAACGACCCCCGCGCGACGCGGGCGAAGATCGCGGCCTTGACCTCCCCCGCCGCGTGAGCTCAGCGACGAGCGTCGTCGGTCCCGAGTTCGCCCCGACCCACGCGGGCCAGCGCCACGGCCAGATCCTGCTTGCGGATCGGCTTGGTCAGATACTCATCCATCCCCGCGGCGAGGAAGATCTCGCGGTCCCCGGGCAGCGCATTCGCGGTCAACGCGATCACCGGAGTCCGCGCGCGCGCGTGCTGGCGCTCGAACGCCCGGATCCAACGCGTGGCCTCGAAACCGTCCATCTCGGGCATCTGGCCGTCCATGAGCACACAGTCGTACGCCCGCTGTGCGAAGCGCTCGACCCCCTCGCGCCCGTTGCAAGCCACGTCGACGGCGTCCACGTGTGGCTCGAGCATCCGGCACACCACGCGCTGGTTGACGATGTTGTCTTCGACGACGAGCACACGGCCGAGCCTCACGGACTCCAGCTCGCAAGGTTCTTGCCCGGCCGCAGCGCTGGACGATTCACGCCGCATCGGCACCACCACGCGGAACAAGCTGCCACGACCGACCGCGGATTCGACGTCCAGCGTTCCGGACATCATGCGCACGAGGCTCTTGCAGATCGAGAGCCCGAGGCCGCTGCCACCGAACCTGCGCGTCGTCGAGGCATCGGCCTGCGAGAACGCCTCGCCGAGGCGCGCGACATGGGAAGCGGCCATGCCGATCCCCGTGTCCTGAACCTCGAGGACGACCTCCACAGCACCCGGCGTGGTGGCGCGGAGGTCCAGCCCCACGCGGACCCACCCTCGCGCGGTAAACTTGATCGCGTTGGAGAGCAGGTTGAGCACGATCTGACGCAGGCGCGTGGGATCGCCCGTGACCCAGGGATGGCGCTCCGCGGGCGCCTCGTATCGAAGCTCGATGCCTTTCTTGTCCGCGACGTCGGCCAAGAGGCTGATGCTCGCCGCGATCTCCCGCTCGAGGTCGAAAGGAACCTGCTCGAGCTGGAGCTTACCCGCTTCGATCTTGGAGAAGTCGAGGATGTCGTTGATGAGCGTCAGCAGTGCCTCGCCCGACGATCGAATCGTCTCCACGCATTCGCGTTGATCCGAATCGAGCGACGTCTCGATGAGCAGGTTCGTCATCCCGATCACGCCGTTCATCGGGGTGCGGATCTCGTGGCTCATCGTCGCGAGGAACTCCGCCTTGGCCCGCGTGGCGGCCTGCGCGGCCAAGAGCGCATTTCGCAGGCGCGTCTCGGCCTCGACCCGCTCGGTGATGTCGACGGCCACCCCCACGAGGCGGATCGCCTTTCCGGTCGCGTCTCGGAGCTCCCCCCCGCGGACCTCGACGTGGCGTATGGCGCCAGTCGGGGTCTGGATCCGGAAGGTGTCCTTGTAGTCCACCTCGGCGGCGAGGCATTGCTGCAACGTGGCCTCGGCATGGCCGAGATCGTCGGCGTGGACCCGCTGGCACCACCCCTTGTAGTGGCCGCCGAGTTCGGCGTGCGTGCACTCGTAGATCTCGTACATGCGCTCGTCCCAGACGAGTTCGTAGGTCAACAGGTCGAGGTCCCACACGCCAATCTCCGCGGCGCCGGTCGCCAACCGCAGGCGTTGCTCCTGCACGCGCGCATCGAACTCGGCCTGCTTGAGCGCCGTCACGTCGGTGCAGAGCACGACGGTTCCGCCCGCCGCCGACCGCCGGATGTCGACGCGCACCCAACGGTCTCCGAAGCGGTCCGTGTAGCCGCTCGAAGTCCGCATGCGATGCATGCGATGCTCCAAGAACGTCATCGTCGGATCGCTTTGCAGTGGGGCATCCGCGGAGCGGCCGTGGGCCTCGAGGATCGCCCGCACGAGCTCTTCCATCCTCGTTCCGGGCTTGAGCACGCGCTGGGGGACCGAAAACATCGCGGCGTAACGCGCGTTCCAAGTCACGATCCGCAGATCGGCGTCGTACATCGCGAAGCCCGCGTCGATGGCGTTGATGGCCTCTTCGAGCCGTTCCTTCGCGACTCTCACTTCGTCGCTCGCCAACCGCTGATCCGTGATGTCGCTCGCGAAGCCGTGCCAAAGGTGTGATCCGTCCGGCAACCGCTCCGGGGTCGCGTCCGCACGGTGCCAACGCAAACCCGCAACGGGGTGGCGATAGCGATACTCCGCGGAGAACGGCGACAGCTGCTGCGCAGACACCACGAAGGCTCGCCGCATCGCGTCGCGATCTGCGGGGTCGACCCCATCGCGGAGACCGACCGCGGTCATCGCGGGGTTCTCGAAGGAGACCCCGAACATCTCTTCGAGGCCCGCCGAGACGTACGTGACCTGCATCGTCCCGTCGGGGTGCGCGAGCAGCTGGAACAACGTGCCCGGCACCTGCGCGGCGACCTTCGTTTGGATCGCATGCGCCTGTTTGAGGGGACGGATATCCCGGATGATCGTCGAGAAGAACTCCGGGTGGCCATTCTCGTCCCGGTGCACGTTGATGCTCTGCAGCACGGGGATGAGGGTGCCGTCCACGTGGAGCAACGCGGTCTCGTCGCTCCACGACCCGTCTCGCAGCGCGGCGGGGATCCCCTGCTCACGGATGAAGCGCGCGACGCTCGGAGGATGCACGTCCGAGATCCGCTTTCCCTCGAGCGAAACATCGGCATCCCAGCCGATCAGACGGTTGCCCGCAGGGTTCTGGTACACGAGGTTGCCTTGCGTGTCGGCAAGGCCCACGAGATCGGTCGTGCACTCGATCACCCGCAACAACCTGCGGTGGTCGAGCTCGTCGGGCGGACGCAGGACGAGCGCGTAGCCAGAAATCGAGCCTGCGGCATCGCGCAGCGCGGACAACACGGCTTGCACCCGGACTCGGGCACCGCCTCGGCTCGAAAGCCACGTACGGAACTCGACCCGTCCATCTTGAGCGGCGGTCTCGAGCGCTTCTTCGCCTGCGACCTCCGCGAGCAGCGCTCCCGCCCGCTCGCCCAGGACCTGCGCCACCTCGTACCCCAAGAGCTCCGTCGCCGCACGATTCCAGGCAACGATCCGTCCGGCATCGTCGATGCCCACCACGGCACGATCCACGACAGCATCGAGGAGCGCCGCGTCCAGCCCGGATCCTGGCTCGGCGCGGAGACGCGCCGGTGCGGAGATTCTCATTCGCTTCGTGCAACGACCATATGGACCCAACCTTTGAGCACCAACGTGCGCCGCCCCTCCCGTGACGCGGCCCGAACCGATGCGCGCGCGCCAGGCGAACCCCAAAGTCGTCCATCGAGAGCGACGACGCCCGAACGCAGGCTCAGCGGAGCGTGGTCACGTCGACCACCGCGAATCCTCCAGGCGGCAGGTCCACCTCGACGCGATGGCGCTCCGCTCCACCAGGGCCTGAGACCTGCACCTCGACGTGGTGGGGACCAGGGGCAAAGGTTCCCCGAGCGATGTGGACGGCGGCGGGGAGCGTACTCCAGCTCCGCGTGTCGGGTTTGTCGAGGGCGACCATGGTGCCCTCCACCACCGCGGCCGCGAGGAACCCGACGAGTTGACCCGATCCCTCGGCCTGGCGCCCCGCCGCGCGAGCGCCTTCGGCCGCGAGCGCCCGGACGATCATGCGGCTGATCGCGGCGCCGATGATCTTTGGCTTAGCCTCCTCGTACTCGGTCGTGATCTCGGCGGCGAGGTCGGTCGCGAGATCCACGGACACCTCGTCGCCATCGATGGCGACCTGCGCTTGGTTGAAGCGACTGCCCGAATCGTAGAGCTCCGGGTAGACGACCACCTTGAACATCGTGTGCTCGAGGACGCGGAGGTCGCCCGTGATGAACGCCCCGGCGAGGCCGATCGCGGCACCAATCGGAATGCGGTTGGGTAGCTTGAACGGGACGCGTCCGACCTTGACGATCACGAGCAACTCCGCCCCATTCGCGGGGCTCGGTGCCGCATGGGCCGTGTCGCCCGTGATGTACGCGGAGATCCGCGGCGTACGATAGGAGGCCTTGGCCGCGACGCGTGGGATCACCGGCTTCAGGGTCTCGAAGTCGCGCTCTTGGAGCGCCTCGTCATAGTACCGCAGCGCCTCGCTCCCCATCCCGAGGCGCTCGTACACGAAGCCCGCGAGATAGGATCCGAACGCACCATGCTCATGCTCGGGGTCGTAGTCGCGGAAATAGTTCCGCATCACCGTGAACCGCTTGGCCTCGATCTTCGCGCCATCGAGCTGCCCGCGCGCGAGGTAGTTGCACATGTTCATCGCGTTGAGCGCGAGCTTCTCGGTCGGCGACGTCTTGAACTTGGTGGCGCTGTCGCTGAAGACGTATTGACCGACCTTGCCCGCGCCGTCTCGCGCCAGGTCGAGGAGCTCGAGCTGCTTGTCCGCCGCTTCGAAGCTGCGCGAACTCAACGCATAGTCGCCCTTGGCCTGCAGTACGGTCGCGCGCTCGAGCACGACGAGCGCGGCGTTGTGCTTCCAATCTTCCGGGAGCGCCTTGGAGTCCTTGACCTCCAGGATCTTGTTGAACTGTTCGAGGCTCTCATCGTACTTGGCCTCCGAGAGCGCGCTGCGAGCCATATCCGTGCGCTCGGAATATGTCGCGCACCCGCTCGTCCACAGCGCGAGCGCCAAAGCGACGGTGCCTCGAGGGATCCGCCAGAACACGTGGCTTCTCAGCGGCTGACGGCCTTGCTGCGTTCGGACTTGGTCTGGAAACGAACGATGCCGGTCTGAACCTCGAGGACCTGCATGAAGAGGGTGTACTGGACACGCCGCTCCTTGTTGAGGCGCTCGTCGACGGCTTGAAGCTTGCCCGTGAGGAAGTACTGCGCGCCGATCTGTTGACCGATCTGGGCGGCCATCGCGGGGTTGAAGTCGCCCCCCTGCTGCAGATGGGTCTCGTCGATGAGCTCTCCTTGACGCTCTCGGCTCACCACCGCGACGACGCCGCTGTTGATGAGCTCGGTCTCGAGGTCGGAGAGCAGCGTCAGCATCTGCTCGTCCAGGTGCTCGGAGGTGTCGTTCTTGATCGGCCAGATCGCGACCACCGGTTGCCCGCCACCGGTCCGCCACTGGCCCCAGAGCGGGGAGTTCATGAGCGCCGCGGTGTTGACCTTCATGAGGTCGTTGAGATCTCGCCGATCGAGGCCGGTGCTCATCGCCGCCGAGTCGAGCTCCGGGTTGTCGGTGCCCTCGCCGCCGCGCACCGCCTTGGTCTTGCACGCGAGGTTGGGCAGCAGCGCGACCGCTGCAAACACGAGGGACAAACGCGAAAGGTTCATGGTGTTGAAGAGCTCCTGCGGAAACTAGAAGATGAGCTGCAAACCCTGGAGATCGTAGAGGCGTTCGTAGACGCCGATGACCTCGTCGACATTCTCGACGTCCAAGACCAGCGTGACGCAAACCTTTTTTTCGCCGCTCGACGTCCGGGTGCTGGAGCCTATCCGCGCCCCCACGACCGAAGCCGCGGCCGCGTGCGCCGCGTCCACGAACGAAGCGTCATTGGGGCCGAAGACCTTGATGACGTACTCGCCTGGGAACCGGTGCTGCGCCAGCAGGAGGTCCCGATCCGGCGCGCGTTTGGATCCCGCCATGGCGCGGAGCATGGCATAAAATTCGCGCGTTGCGACGCATGCTCCACGGGGCCCTCGTTGCCCGCCCTGCGCTCCTTGCCCTCGTTGCGCGCCTTGCCCTTCCTGGATGCGGAGAAATGGCCGCGGCCACCCCCCCGCCTCCCTCCGCCCCGGCGGCGTTGCAAGTTGCCACGGTCCACCTCGAGACCGCGACCATCGATCGATTCTACCGCACGTCGGGCACCCTCAAGGCCATCCGCGAGGCCGAGATCGTGGCGACTCAACCCGGGCTCATCCGCTCGATCTCCGTGGACGAAGGCGACCGCGTGAAGGTCGGGCAAACCCTCGTTCGCTTGGATGGTCGCTTGCTCGCGCTCGAGGCCGCCGCAGCCTCACTTCAAGCCGAGAACCTCGCGTACGAGCTCGAGCGGCTCGAGGGCGTGGCCGCGGGCGTGATCCCTCGCGAGGAGATCGACAAACAGCGCTACGCCGTCGCGGAGGCGCGCGCCCTCGCCAAGCGCAGCGGAGCGCAAGCGCGGGAAACCATCGTTCGCGCCCCGTTCACGGGGACGATCGTCGCGCGCCTCGTCGACGAAGGACACCTCGCGACGACGGCATCCCCGCTGCTGCGGATCGCGGACCTCGGCGCCCTCGAGCTCGAGCTGCATCTCCCCGAGCGCGACGCCACAACCATCTCGCGGGAGACCGAGGTCGAACTCGAGCTGCTGGACGGCGAGAAGTTCCGCGCCAACATCGAGCGCCGTGCACCGGTCGTGGATCCCGTCACGGGAACCGTCAAGTTCACCGCGCGCGCGGACGCATTCCCAGAGCACGCGATGCCGGGGGCCTTCGTCCGCGCCAAGCTCCTGCTCGAGCGCCAAAGCGGCGCGTCCACCCTCCCTCGCGAAGCCGTGTTCGAGCTCGATGGCACGTCGTACGTCTATACGATCGTCGACGGCCACACCTCGCGGGTTCGCGTCGAGCTCGGCATCGCCGGGTCCGAGCGCGTCGCGATCCTCTCCGGCCTGGATGCTGACGATCCCGTCGTGCGGGATGGCAACGTGGGCATCACCGACGGCATGCTCGTTCGCGTCGCCCCTGCGGAGTGACCATGTGGGCACGTCTGGTCTCCGCCACGGTTCACCATCCGGTCACCACGATCATGGTGACCGTGGCGATCCTCGTGTTCGGGATCGTGGGCGCCACGCGGCTCCCCGTCGAGCTGCTTCCGAACCTCGCCTACCCCACGCTCACGATCCAGACGACCTTCCCCAACGCAGCTCCGGTGGAGACCGAGGAGCTCGTCACGGGTCCCATCGAAGACCGCGTACGTGCTGTGCCGGGCGTCGTGCGCGTCCAGTCGACGTCGCGCGAAGGCGAATCCGAGATCGTCCTCGACTTCGCGTGGGGCACACCGGTCGACCCCGCGATGGCGGAGGTTCGCGAAGAACTCGACCGCGTCTATCTGCCTCAGACCGTGACGCGCCCGATCGTCCTGCGCTACGACCCCTCGCAGGAGCCGATCGTGCGCCTTGCCCTCGCCCCGCGAGCTTCGAGCGATCGCCCACGGCTCGGACCTGCCGAGCTCGCGCAGTTGCGCCGGATCGCGGACAAGTTGGTCAAGCGCGAGCTGGAGAAGCTGCCTGGCGTCGCGGCGATCGAGCTCCACGGCGGTGAAGAAAACGAAGTGCTCGTCGAGCTCGATCCTGCGCGACTCGCCGCGCTCGGGGTCGATGCGGACGCGGTCGTCGCAGCGATCTCCGCGGACAACGTCAACCAGCCTGGGGGATCCCTCACCGAGCAACGCAACCGCTACCTGGTGCGAACCGTGCACGAAGCGCGCACCCCCGAAGACATCGGCGGCGTCATCGTGCGCTCGCAAGGTGGCGCGGAGCTGCGGGTCCGGGACGTCGCCCGGGTTCGGCTGACCCCGCGCGAAGCCGAGGAGTGGAGCCTCGTCAATGGCCACGACGCCATCGAGATCGCCGTGTTTCGCGAGGGTGACGCGAACATCGTCGAGGTCGCCAATGAAGTGCTCGATGCGATCCCGAAGCTCGCGCTTCCGGATGGCACGGGGATCACGGTTCTGAGCAATCGCGCCGCGTTCGTTCAATCTGCGATTCGCGAGGTCCGGGACAACGCGATCCTCGGCGGGGCCCTGGCGGTGCTCGTGCTGCTGTTCTTCCTCCGCGATCTGCGAGCGACCGCGGTGATCGCCCTCGCGATCCCGGTGTCCTTGTTGTCCGCCTTCGTCCCGCTGCAAGCCCTCGGGGTCACGGTGAACGTGATGAGCCTCGGCGGCCTCGCGCTCGGCGTCGGCATGCTGGTGGACAACAGCATCGTCGTCTTGGAATCGATCGCGCGCACCTCGGCCGCGGCGGGGTCGGAGGCCCGGTCGAGACGGGAGAACGTGGTCGCAGGGACTTCGGAGGTGGCCGCGTCCGTCGTCGCCTCGACCCTGACCACGATCGCGGTCTTCCTACCCATGGCGTTCGTCGAAGGCATCGCCGGTCAGCTCGTCGCCGATCTGGCCTACGCCGTGAGCCTCAGCATGTGCTCGTCCATGCTGGTGAGCCTCACCCTCGTTCCCGTGCTCGAGTGCGCCGGTTTCGCGGAGGCCCCCCGCGTTCCCGTCGCCCCTACACCGCGGTCGTGGCTCATCTTCGTGCTGGTCACCCCCCTCGCCCTGGTGCTGCGCGTGCTCGCCCGGATCGTCGCGGCGCTCGGGCGGATCGCGAGCGCGGTCACGGCCCCCTTCGCGTCTTTGTACGACCGGACCGAAGCGCTCTATCCGTCGTGGCTCGCCCTCGCGTTGCGGTGGAGGTGGCTCGTGATCGTCTCGACGATCGTCGCCTGCGTCGCCTGCGTTCACCTGCTCGAGCGGCAAGGTCGGACGCTCTTGCCCGAGCTCGAGCAGGACGAGTTTTTCATCCAGGTGGCCCTACCCCGCGATGCTTCGCTCGAACGCACCCGCACCGCGATGCTCGCGATCTCCCGCGCGATCGCGGGGCGCCGCGAGGTCGCCACTCAGTTCGCGCGCGTCGGCGGCTGGGCGGCCAACGGCGAGGCTGTCGGGCAGGTGCGTGGTCCCTATCTCGGTCAGCTCGACGTGCGTCTCGCGACCGACGTCGTGGACCGGAGCGCCGCGATCGGGTCCCTCTTCGCGGCGATCGCAGCGGGGAACATCGAGCCACGCGCGGCGCTCCAACTCGGGCACCCCACGCTGGTCAGCGTCGCTGCGCCGCTCGAAGTGCTCGTGTTCTCCAATGACCTCGAAGCCGCGGCTCGCCACGCGACGATGCTCGCCCCAAAGCTCGCGGCGATCGAGGGCCTCTCGGACGTCGCCCCCGACGCGCTGGAGGGGCGTCCCGAGGTCCGCATCGCTTTCGACGCCGATCGGCTCGCGCGTCGGAAGATCACGGTCGAGCAAGCCGCCACCGCCATTCGTCGCGCGGTGGCGGGAGAGATCGCGACGACGCTGTTCACCGGCGAGGACCAGCTCGAGGTCCGCGTGATGTTGCCCAAAGCGGAGCGCTCGAGCGTGGACGACATCGGGAACATTCAGATCGCGACCTCCGCGGGCGTCCCCATCCTGTTGCGTTCGGTGGCCGATCTCGAGGCCGCGACGGGACCCGCCGAGGTCCGGCATCTCGATGGGCGTCGAGGTGTACGGATTCAAGCTCGAACCACGCAGGTCGACCTCGGCCGGCTCGCGCACGAAGTCGACCGTGAACTCGCAGCGACCACCGTCGATGGGGTCTCGGCCGCGCTCTCGGGCCAAGCCGAGCAGCTGGAGCGGTCGCTGTGGAGCCTCGCACTCGCGGCGGCGCTGGCCGTGTTCCTGGTCTACGTCGTGATGGCCTCGAGCTTCGAGAGTCTCCTCCACCCCCTCATCATCTTGGGCACGGTGCCGCTCGGTGCGGCTGGAGTCGCGCTGGCTTGCGCGATCACCCAAACGCCGCTCTCGGCGATGGTGGGCATCGGCGTCATCGTGATCGGCGGCATCGTCGTCAACAACGCGATCATCCTCGTCCACGCGATCAACGACCGCCGCGGACGCGGGATGGCGCTCGAGGCCGCGATCATCGAAGCCGGGGTCGTACGAATCCGCCCGATCGCGATGACGACGCTCACCACCGTGCTCGCCCTGATCCCGATGGCGCTCGGCCTCGGTGACGGAGCCGATCTGCGTCAACCGCTGGCCATCACCCTGATCGGTGGCTTGACGTTCTCGACGGCGCTGACGTTGGCCGTGATCCCTTGCGTCTACCGCTCCGTGCCCGGCCCCTCCCGCGCCACGTGGGCAGGAGCCGGCACGACATCAGGTGAGTAGACCGGGTAGAACGTCCCCGATCGCGTTCATGTCGTAATCGACGGGCCACAGCTCGGGGTCTTTGCCCGAGGTATCCGTGGATCCATAGCCGGCCGTGCCACCCCGCTCGTAGTCCGAGGGATCGAGCCCCATCGCTTGGAGCACGCTCACGAGGAACCGATTGTGCGGGATCCCCTCGATGACGTTTCCGTCCTCCTGGGAGAAGTACGAGTGACCTTCCCAGTCGATGTAGTCGAGATACTGGCCCGTTCGGATGGCTCCGCCTGCACTACCCGCCAGCAGACACGGGACGCTGTAGCCGATGTGGTTGAAGCCGAGCTCGTTGCCCCAGTACACGAGCGAGTTGTCCAGGATCGTCGAGCCGCCCGCTTCTTCTACGTCGAGCCGCTCCAAGAGCTTGGCGACGAGCTCATTGGCGATCCACAGATTGATTCCCGCGAGCATGCGCCTCGCGTTCTCATTGCTCCAGTCGTGAGCGAGCCCATGCCAGGTGCCGCCGCTCGCATCCTCGGAGTGGTAGTGACCGACGAGCGTGGGATCGTCGGGGTCCGGCCCAGGACCGAGGGCCTTGTGGACGCCGATCGTCACGATGCGCGTCCGGTCGCACATGAGCGCGGCCGCGACGAGATCGAGGAACAGATCCCACTTGGTGGCGATGTCTCCTGGATCCGTCCCCGTGTTGTTCTCCAGGCTCTCGGGCTCGATGGGGGTCGTACACGACAACACCGGGTTTGCCCGCAGCTTGTCCTGGAGCTCCGTGATGAGCTCGACGTACTGATCCACCTTCATTTTGTCGGCGCTCGAGAGCCGCGAGCTCTGGCGGAGCGAACGATAGTCGTCCAACACGCGGTCGATGAGGAGCGCGTCTTCTTCGCTGGTCCCGCTGCCCGGGTCCCCCCCTCCGCCCGTGAAGTTGCCAAACAGGTCGGTGAACACGTCGCGAGGGTTGGTTCGCGCCTTGAGCTGTTCGATCGCTGCCCCCGTGCCCTGGTCCGAGTAGGACATCGAGTTGTCCACGCCTTGCGAGATGTGGAGATAGCGCTGGGCAGGGACCTCCGGATAGAACTTCGACGAATACGCCAGCACTTGATCGATCGTAGGTACGTCGGTCAGAGAGTCGGCCTCACACGGCGTTGCGGCCGTACACGAGGAGAAGTTGCCGAGCAGGCCGCCGTAGTTGTGATTGACCATGGGGAGGAAGTCGAGGCCCCTCACCAGGTTGATCTTGCTCAGGAACGGATTGAGGTTCGCGCCGAGGATCCCGGAGATGCCCGAGTCCGTGCGGAAATCCATGAGCGGAGCCCGCGTGTACGGACCACCATCGATGGTTTCGCTCAGCAGCGTCGTACCGTCCGCTTTGCTCCCGCTGTACACGGAGTCTTTGAGGACGTAGCCGTTCCCCTCGAACCGGGGGTACCACTCCTTGATGAGCTGGGTGCTGAACGACTTGATGCAGATGAAGCGCTTGGGGGCTGCGCTGGCCGCCGCGGCCGCGCTGCGAGTCGACAGCGACTCTAGCCAGGGCAAGGCGAGCATCGCACCGCCAGCACCGCGCAGGAAAATACGTCGAGAGGTCTTGTGATGAAAACTCATGGCGCCACCTTGCGCTGCAAGAACGTGGGATAGCGTGCGATTTCCTTGAATGCCGCCGCCAAACCGAGGTCCTCGTCGTTGACTTTGCTGGCGATGTCCTCGCTCACGCAATCATCGTAGGAGTCGCTGGCGAGCGCGCGCCGCACGACGTAGCGATAGAAGTTTTGAGCCAAGCAGGCCTCGACCTTGCCGCTCTCGATCATCTTTTGATTGAGCTGCTCGACGCTCGAGACTGGATCTTGGTCCGCGAAGTCGATGCGCGGGACGGTCTCGAGGTTGAGCGGCAGACTCGCGAGTTCTTCGCCCGTTTGCTCGTCATAGACGGTCTCGATCGTCCGATAGCGGCCGAGGGCATCGTAGGCCTCGAGCGCGTAGCCGAGGTCGCTGAACTGAGCATGGCAGGACACGCAGAGCGGATTGTCGGCGACCTTGGCTTCGTAGCGCGCCCTCGTCGTCTGCGCCTCGTCGAACACGGGCGGATCGAGCGAGCCCGGCGGCAGGGTGTTGGGATCGGGCTGCGGCAACGGGTCACAGAGCAGGTTGCGACGCACGAACGACCCGCGGTGGAATGGATTCGTCTGCTCGAGCGAGTTGACGAGCAACGCCGCGCGTTGGAACAGACCCGTACGCTCGGCCGCGGCCAAGGTGGGGTACTCGCTGCTCCCGTCCCATGCTTCCACACCGTAGAGACCGGCGAGCTCCTGCGACTCCGTGACCGAGACCGGCGTGGACATCAAGTCGAGCAGGGTTCCGCTTTGGTCGAACGTGAAGAGGTCCGTCAGCGAGTGGACCTCTTCGACCATCTCTGCATAGAGCGCGGCGGGGTCGATCTCCTCGTCGCCGAGCAACGCCTGGAATCCGGGGCGAGAGGTCTCGAACCCCGTGAATTTCTCCAAGAGGAGCCACTCGCGCCAGAACTGCCACAACGTCTCGCGGGTCCGCGGATCGGCGAAGACTCGATCGAGCTGGGTCAAGAAGCCGGCCTCGGTGGCCAGCGATCCGTCCGCTGCCGCTTGCAACAGGGCGTCGTCCGGCATGGTCTGCCAGAAGGTGTAGGACAGACGCGACGCGAGCTCGTGCGGGGTGAGATCGAAGAGCACGGAGTTCCCGCCGGCCGAGGTCCCGTGCACCTCCGCATGGCTGACGAAATGCGGCGAGCTCAAGACGACCAGGATGATCGCCCGCAGCGCCTGCGCCGGCGTACGCGCGCCGTCGTTGAGCGACTGGAGCGAAGCGAGCTCCTCCTCGGTGACAGGCCGTCGGTACGCACGCGTCACGAACGCCTCGGCAAAATCACCGATGCACGATTCGGACAGTGTCGCTTCAGTGCCGCAGCTTCCCACGACGGCTTCCAATATTTCGGGATCCTCGGTGATCGCGTCGGCGACACCTTTGGCGACGTTGAAGTACCCCTGGATGTGCTCCTGGGAGATCCGATCATCGAGGCCGCGGAACCCCTCTCCCAAACTGTCGTCCGGAATCGAAGCCATCGCCGGCTCGACCACCTCCACGACCTCGGGGGCTCCAACCGCGACAAGTAGATCTGCAACAGTGTTCCGATACTGTTCCGTGGACAATTTGAGCCATGGCATGGGTGCCATCTGGGCGTCGCATTCGAGGTCGTCGGCGACCTCGTGTTCGGGTGGTACATCTTCTTCACCCGTCGTCGTCGACTCGCCCGTTGCGCTCGAACCCGTCTCACCTTGAGTCGCGGCGTCACTCCCACCGGAAGGCCCAGAAGTGCTGCCCGTGACGTCTGCGCTCGTTCCCTGGCCCGAGCTGCCTTCGCCTTCGGCGAACGCAGCATCGTCCTCTTCGCCGGAGTAGCAGGCCCCAAGTGCCAGGCAGCACATCGCGAGCACGGCACTGGTCTTCGACTGCATCCACATCGCATCGCAGTCTACGTGCTCGAAGCAACGACGGCGAGCGCGATTCGCAATGTTTAGTCGGATGGCACGGTCACAAGAACGGCAGGAAACTCGCCTGTGGACCCACGCCCACGCCATGGGGGGGACACCACCGCAACCGTCCGCAGCCGGCACGTTACGGCACGAGGATCCGGCCGCAGTACCCGGATGCACCATCTCCTACGAGGATGCAAGCATAGCCATCGGCGCAGTCGCGATCCTTCCAGCATGTCTGGTGGATGAGGCAGGCCAGGTCGTCGAACAAGAACTCCTCCGGTTCGCACCGCGCTGTCACATCCCCGCAGTACAAACCCCGTCCATCGCTGACACAATCCCCGAAGCCGCAGTCGCTCCCCACCACGCAGCTCTCGACACACAAGGCATTCTCGTTCAGGCACAGCTCGTGCGAATCTCTGCAAAACTCGCACCCACCCTGCACGACGAGGCAATATCCATTGACACAGTGCTGCATCTCATCGCAGTCGGCGTTGCTCCGGCAGCTCTGGATGCAGGTCGAAGTCTCCACGTCGCATTCCCCGGAGGCGCATTCTTCGTTCGCCGTGCAAACGGCCCCTCCCGGTGACTTCCCCGGGCTCACGTAGCACGAGTAGCCCGGCGCCTGAGGAAGGATCGCGACCGCCTCCTCGCCGAACGAGAGAGGCGCACAGACCTCCCCGACCTCGCATGCGTGCACCGAGATGCAGCGATCTCGAATCCGGCAGACGCCCTCGGGTTCGCTACAGACGAAACCGGGCAAGCAATCGGCATCGGCGCTGCACCGTGGACTGCATGTTTCCCAGTCCGTAGGTCCCCAATCGCAGAGACATGCATCCACCTCCGGCCTCCCGAGTTGGGCGTTGCACACGTAGTTCGGGCCGCAGGCTGCGGGCGAGCACGCCTCGATCGTAGGGATCGCGCAAATCCCCTCAATGCAGAGGGCGGCCTCGTCAGGACACGCGCAACCCGGTGTCGGCTCAGGAAAGTCTGCGAGCGCGCCTTGATGTTCGACGACATCGACGCCACAGCCTAGGGGAATCCACCCCACCATGGCGACCAAGCGCGCGCGAAGAGAGGTTACCGCCATGCGTGGAGCTCAACGCGAGATCCCGTAGCCGCACCGCCACGTCGTCTCGACAGCGTCCATCGCGAGGCACGAGAACCCAGGCATGCAGTCGGCGTCGTCCCAGCACGCAACGTTCGTGAAACACGCTGGGCCACGACTCTCATCGACCCACTCCGAACGGACTTCATCGGATGCACACAGCCGTTCCTCGAGACAGCGACCGCTGCCGAAGCCCATACCCCCATAGTCGCGCGCCACGCTCGTGGAATCGGGAAACTGGCAATCCACGTAGGGACACCCGCTGCCATCCCGACAACCGCTGACCCAATCCCCGAGGCGACACAACAGGCCAGGGGCCACCGATGGCTCGCACACGTCCTCGCGAGTCGAGCAGATCGCCGGCCCCCACGCGAGCTGAAGGCAGATCTCGTCGGTTTCGCAATGGTCGTTGCGATAGCAAGGGCGCCCGCATTGGTTCTCGGCCCCCTGGGGGAGGTCGCCGCTGCACGCCCCCGCCGAGCACTCGAGCGAGAACTGACAACGTTCCCCCTCCTCGCGATAGCCAGACGGTGCACACCGACGCGCCGTCGTCGCGGCAAGCAGCACGCCGCGACCGTCCACGTACCAAGATTCCCAGTCGCCATCCACGCAGCGCTCGCCCCACCCACACTCGGCATCGGTCAAGCAGGAGATCGGAAAGCGGCACAGGTGGCTCTCGAGGTCGCACTCGCCCCCGAGCGCGCAGTCTGCATCATCGGTGCAACCCGGAGCGCAGCTCTCCCCGGAGCCCGGCCGCGGATCACAAACGCAGGCCGGAGTGTCGAGGATGCGGCACACCGTCCCCGCAGGGCACGCTTCCGCAGACCCACACGCGACCTCGCGCGCCAGGATACAGAACCCGGAGTCGTAGACGAGGCCCACGGGACACCTCGCCGATGGCGCTGGGCCCGAGCTTCCGGCGGTGCTCGGGTCCATGCTCGGGTCGCCGTGCTCGTGGAGCTGCACGTTGCACGCCCCCCCGACGACGAGCCCCGCACATGCGAACGCTCGAACGACGCCCAAGCGGGACAGCCACGGACAGAGACGCAGGTGAGACAGGGGTGCGGGGATCATGAGCCAAGGTCCTAGCGGTCTGGGGGTCCATACAAAGACATGCGGTGATCCGCGTACCCAAACGCGTTGCCCACCGACATGCTGAGGTCCTGGACGAGGGCGCCGTCTGCAGCCACCTCGCGGATGGTGCCGGCATCGGAATAGGTCACGAGTGTGTTGCCGTTGGGTAGGCGCTGCACGTCACCCAGGACGGAGCTGCCGAGACCGTTGTTCTCGTATTGCCACACCCGCTCGGCCGTGCCGGCGATCGTGTCGAGGGCCACCTCGAACACGCCCGACGGCGAGTTGAACGCGCCGTTATTGAAGATGAGGATATGGCCGCCAGGCAGGTTGTGATGCCCGTGTTGTCGATCCCACGCGGCCCCGCTCCCGGTGAACGAGCTCTGCTCCCCGCCGAGGCGCCAGACGATCTCCCCTCCGCGCGTGAACTTGGTGTACTGGTCGTAGTTGAGCGACGACAAGGTGTATGTGTCGTCTTCGACGTTGTAGTGGAGGGAGTTGCTGTGACAATCGTAGAGACGCGAGTCGACGGCGTCACGCACGTCGAAGATCTGCGTCAGATTACCCGCCGCATCCTGCTCGACGATCACGTCGCAGGTCCCGACGTGCACGATGTACGCGACCGAGTCGTGGGGAAGGACCGCGAGATCGTGATGTCCATCGGGCACGGTGAGCTCCGCCAACAGTTCTCCCTCCATGCTCACCCGCCGCACGAGGCTTGCGCCACCGCCCACGTTGACATTTCTCAACCACACGGACTTGCCGTCGTACGCCATCCGGGCGCGCGAGACGTCCGGGCCACCGATTCCGCGCGGTTCGTCGCCGTCTCCTGTGGGGTACCACCACACATAGTCGCCGTCGGAGTCCAAGATCACGGCCTTCCCGTCCGTCCACACCGAAGCGACGATGAAACCGCCTGCGCGCGCGTCCGGCAAGGGCGTGAGGACATCGACGACGGGCAGGTCATTGCGCAGCGGGCCGGTCTCCAACGTGAAGTCCTCGCTGGCGCAACGCTCCCCGCCTGCGCTCGCCACGATGCGAGCGTGATACTCGCGAGACGGCTTCATGCCGAGCAGCAACGTACGATACCCGGGTTGGGTCAAGTCGACGGGTGCCGCCATCCCGTAGGTCGTGTCGAGCCCGAACTCGATGGACGCAGCCTCGACGGACGGGAGGTCGACCGTCCACTCCACGACCCCAACGGTCGGGATTCTCTCGCTCGACGTGGCGAGGACGGAGTATTCGCAAGGCGTCCACGAGGTCTCCGCGGACGCCGAGCCGTCTTGGGCGACGCCGTCGCTCGACGACTGGGATGAGCACGCAGACGCCACGGCGCACGCAAGCGCCACGCCGAGCCCGACGCCACGAGCCGCGCGTGCGCACTTGGGGTCCCGCATGGGGCCGAATGCGGAACCGTAGAGCATGCAACGCGATCCTCGCTCGGCAAGTCCCGACCGTTTCTTACGGGGCTGCGAGCCTCGTCGCGAGGCGCAAGCGCCATCCGGATCCATTGGGCGAAGCATACCAACACCGACCGCGATCCGGGGCTGGATTGAAGCGTGACGCTCTTGGGTCACGCTCCTATGATGGACGCGATGCCCCTGCATGGCCCTTCCCGCTACTTGCCCATCGAGGAGCACGGGATCATCGGTGACCTGCGCACCGTCGCCCTCGTCGGAACCGACGGCACGATCGATTGGTTTTGCCCCGGGCGCTTCGACGCGCCCTCCCTGTTCGCAGCGATTCTCGACGCACAACGTGGGGGCAGCTTTCGCTTGTGGTGCCCCAACGGCCGGCGTCCAAAGCAGCTCTACCTCCCCGATTCCAATGTTCTCCTGACGCGCTTCCTTGGCGCCGACGCCGTCGGCGAAGTGCTCGACTTCATGGTGCCAGACACGAGCGGGACTGCGACCAAGCGCGATATCATCATCCGGAGAGCGACGGCCGTGCGTGGTCGCCCCGGGTTCGAGCTGGACTGCTTCCCCGCCTTCGACTATGCGCGAGCCAAACATCGCGTCGAGCTCGTCGACGGCGTCGGGGCGGTCGTCTCTTCCGACATCGGGTACTTCGTCCTGCGCTGCAAGGTTCCGCTCACGATCACGGACGGAACACCGGGAGGCCCGGGTCTGGTCGCGCGTTTCGAGCTCGAGCAAGGAACCCACCAAGACTTCGAGCTCGAGTGGAACGGACCCATTCGGCCGATGCGCGACGAGGGTCCCGCGCAACACCTCGAGCAGACCACCGCGTTCTGGCAGCGATGGATCGGTCAATCGCGCTACTCGGGGCGTTGGCGCGAGATGGTGCATCGCTCCGCACTCGCCCTGAAGCTCCTCGTGTACCACCCCACCGGCGCGCTCGTGGCCGCGGCAACCACGTCTCTACCGGAAGAGATCGGAGGCAAGCGCAACTGGGACTACCGCTACGCGTGGCTCCGGGATGCCTCGTTCACGCTCTACGCGCTGATGAAGCTCGGTTTCCTGGAGGAAGCCGCCGCGTTCATGGAGTGGCTCCAGCGCCGCTGCGAGGAGGCCCAGGTCGAACGAGACCTCAAGATCATGTACACGGTCGACGGCAGCGGATTCATCCCCGAGCTGACGCTCGACCACTTGGAGGGCTATTGCGGGTCCCGTCCGGTGAGGATCGGCAACAACGCCGCCGATCAGCGCCAGCACGACGTCTATGGTGAGCTCATGGACTCGGTCTACCTCTTCAACCATGAGGTCCCGATCTCCTACGATCTCTGGACCGCACTCTCCAAACGCCTGGACTGGCTGTCGCGGCACTGGGAGGAGCCAGACGAGGGGATCTGGGAGGTAAGAGGTCCCAAGCAACGGTTCACCTACTCCGCGCTGATGACTTGGGTCGCCTTCGACCGCGCGCTCAAGGTCGCCCGAGATCGGGGTCTGCCCGCGCCGATCGTCCACTGGAACGAACTCGCAGGGACGGCCTACGAGTTCGTCCAACGCGAGTGCTGGGACGCAAGGATTGGCGCCTATGTCATGCATCCAAAGAGCGATCAGCTCGATGCGTCGTTGCTCGTCATGCCCATCGTCAAGTTCCTCGGCCCCACGGATCCGAGGCTCCTGATGACGCTCGACCGCATCAACGACCGCCTCGTTTCCGACAGCCTCGTCCACCGCTACGCGATCACGGGTCACGACGGAATCGAAGGCTCGGAGGGGACCTTCAACCTCTGCTCGTTCTGGTACGTCGAGGCGCTCACCTACGCGGGACGCGTTCGTGAGGCGCGGATCATCTTCGAGAAGATGCTGACCTACGCCAACCACGTGGGTCTGTTCGCGGAGGAGATCGGTCCCTCCGGAGAGGCGCTCGGCAACTTTCCCCAAGCCTTCACCCACCTCGCGCTGATCAGCGCCGCCGCCAATCTCGACAAGGCGCTCGATCGTTTGCGCTGAGCCGCGAGCTGCTAGCGAAGGGCGACCCAGCAGCCGATCGCGAGCTGCTAGCGAAGGGCGACCCAGCAGCCGATCGCGAACGCGAGTCCTGCGACCGCGACCCCGACCTGAAACACGCGCGACGAGGGGAAGCGCGACGACATCACGTCCGAGTCCGCCGCGCCGTCCTGCGCGAACGAGGCCGGCGACAGATCGGAGTTCCACCGCATCTGCGCCTCCATGCGCTCGAGCTCGTGGATCGACACCGGCTCGGGTGCCTCCGCAACCTTCTGCGCTTGGCTTTGGGTCGCGGCGAACGGCGCGTCGTCCCGCTGCGCCGCGTTGGCTGCCCCGTCGGCGGCAGGGGAAACCGTTGGCATCCCCTCGGGCGGCGTCTCTTGGGGGGGAACGGGCTTGCGTCCGAGCCCTGGGCGCGCGAACTCCAGCGCCGCGAGCAGCTGCGCCTGCATCGGCGCCTCGTAGAGGGTGGTTGCGGGCTCGTCGTCCCAATCGGGGGTGTGTGCTTGGAACTGGAGCACCGGCCGAGTCGTCGGGGCGTCGTCCTCGGTGGGAGGTTGCACGGAAACCTCGCCCTCGGGCTTCGGCAGAGCCGCCAACGCCTGCTCGCAACCGATGATTTCCTCATCCAGCTGCTTGAGGTCGGCCACCATGCGCGTGATGATCCTGGCGTCGCTCGCTGTCTCGAGCGCGATGCGGTACTGGCTGCGCTTGCGCAACAGCCCCTGCAGCTCGCCTTCCAGGTGCACTGTGGCGGGAGCGGTCTGCCTTCCCTCACTCGTCATGGCCATTGAACGCGGAATAGTGACATGCCGTCGCTCGGAACAAAACGCAATGAATGCCGGGGCTTGCGCGCGCGACGGACGGTAAGCCGACCGTGTCGACCCGCTTACGTTTCGCGCAGGACTCGCGGCAACGAGGTCATTCCCGACCGTCGGTCCCGTCATCCGCGGCGCGCACGAGTGGACCAGCATGGACCCCTGTGTTCGCCTGTCCCACCCAGCGTGAGGAGCGGGAGCGCCGCTCTGGAGATCCCGAGGGCGACGGGGACCCTGCACATTCAGACCACGTCGATGGCTACACGTCCATCGCCGGGAGCGCTGTGCATGGTCCGCACGGCACCAAGAGCGTCCCGACGTGCCCGTGCGACCGTGGCAACGGAGCAAAGTACGGCCGCTTAGTTGGGCCGGACGGCCAAGCGTGCTAACCGAAATGCATGGAGCTCTTGGTTTACGTGCGTAACCACGGCGGGAGCGATCGCGGCGAGAAGAACACGTTCGTCGGTGCGTCCGTAGGGAAATCCCCGACGATCCAGCAGCCGCCCGTGAGGGCTCCGCTGTGCTCGTTCGCCGAGTTCCGCGTGGATGAGACGGTGGAGGACCCGATCGCCGAGCTACGTACCGCCGTGCGTGACGTCTTCGCGGTGCTCGGCCCCGAGCCCCATCACCGCGTCGTCTACTGGACCCGCCCGCACAGCGCCTTGAAGATCCGCCTCGCGCCCGACTTCGATCGACCTCACCACATCGAAGGCGAGCTCGCAGAGATGTTGGCGCTGTGTTCCCCCAAGCTCCGCGCCCGCACCCGTACCCCCTCGGGTCGTCTGATCGCCGCCACGGCTGCGACCGGATAGCCGCCTAGAAGCGGTACTCGACGAGGAGCGGAAGCACCTCGAGGCCGAGGAGAAACGCGGTCTCCCGCGTCTTGGAGGCGGAGAGCGGGACGTCGGTGTGGACCAGGAACCCGATAGGCAGGTTGAGATCCACGCCGAGCGCGAGATCCCGCAGCAAGAAGATCCGCAATCCACCGCCTGGGCGGATGTTCAACGTCCACGACTGGGTTCGCGTCTGCTCGCGGTTCGCAGCACCGCCTCCGAGCTCGGGCAACGCGAAGTAGGAGAACCCCAGATTCGCCCGGATGATCGGCACGAGGTAGGGGTGCGCCTTCAGGTAGAACTTGTAGGAGTACCCCGCGTAGATGTCGAAACCGACGACACCGCCCGCTCCGCAGGCCCCAGCGATGGACTCGAGGCCGCACGAGTCCATCCGGAAGTTGTTGTAGTCCCCGCGGTCGAAGATGATCGCGGCTCCAGCTTGAACCCAGTGCGGCCGCAACAGCTGGCGGTCGTACTGAAATCCGAGCCGTCCCTTGGGCAAGTAGCCGACGAGCCCGAACTGGACCGGGAACAAACCGGAGATCGCATTCCCACCGATCACCATCTCCGGAAGCTCGAAGTCTTTGGCCTGCGCGGAGCGGACCGGCGCCGCGAGGAATCCAAGCCAGCACACGAAGACGGTGGTGAGGAAGCGAAGCAAGCGCATGAGAACCCGTGATCCGCAGTCGCGGCGCGCGGAGCCTACCACCTCCGGCGTTCCGCTCCGAAAAGCCGACGCGCGCCTCCATGTGTGGTAACCCATCGCTGCGATGAGCGCGGATGCAACCCCGTATCTCTTGAGCATCGAGCACCTCCTGTCGGAGGATGAGCGGCTGGTCTGGGATCAGACCCGCGAGTTCGGCGAGCGCAGCATCTCGCCCATCATCGAGAAGCACTACGAGCACGCCACGTTCCCTCGCGAGCTCATCGCCGAGTTCGGCCGCATGTCGCTCTTGGGGGCGCCGCTGCACGGGTACGGCTGCGCGGGCATGGGCGCAGTCGCCTACGGGCTCACGATGCTCGAGCTCGAACGGCAGGACAGCGGGATCCGTTCGTTCTGCTCCGTTCAGACGGCGCTCGTGATGTGGCCCATCTACACGTACGGGACGGACGAGCAAAAAAATCGCTGGCTGCCGGGCCTCGCGACGGGGGAGCTCGTGGGCTGCTTCGGGCTCACCGAGCCCAACGCCGGCAGCGATCCCGGCTCGATGCGCACCCACGCGATTCAGCGGACGAAAGGCGGCGATTTCGTCCTGACGGGCCAAAAATTTTGGATCACCAACAGCCCCATCGCGGACGTGTGCATCGTTTGGGCCAAGACGGTGGAACATGGGCAAAGCGAACCCACCATCCGCGGCTTCGTCGTCGAACGCGACCGCCCTGGCCTCACGACCCCAGAGACCAAGGGGAAGCTCAGCATGCGTGCCTCGGTGACCGGGGAGATCGTGCTCGACGAGGTCACCGTGCCGGCGTCGGCGATCCTCCCCGGCGGCGTGGGCCTCAAGGGGCCGCTCGGCTGCCTCACGCAGGCGCGCTACGGGATCGGCTGGGGAGCTCTCGGGGCCGCCATGGACGTCTACGAGCGGGCGCGAAGCTACACGCTGGAACGCGAACAATTTGGCCGGCCACTCGCCAGCTTTCAGCTCACCCAGCAAAAGCTCGTCGAGCTCCACAACGAGATCGGCAAGGGCTTGCTGCTCGCCTACCATTTCGGCCGGCTCAAGGAGCAGGGGAAGTTGTCCCCGACCCAGGTCTCCTATCTGAAGCGAGACAACGTGGAGATGGCACTGCGGGCCGCACGCACGGCTCGTTCCATGTTGGGAGGGAACGGAATCATGGGCGAGTACGGGGTGATGCGGCACCTCGCCAATCTGGAAACGGTGTTCACCTACGAGGGCACGCACGAGGTGCACACCTTGGCGATCGGGCGCGCCCTCACGGGATGGAGCGCGTTCGCTTGAGGTCGCCACGAAACGCCGTCCGCGGACAACGCGCAGGGCGCGGGTCCACCGAGGCTTCGTACCATCGACCGCTCGCGACCCGGCGCATCATCGGATAGGCTTCGTACCTCAGTGGTGCACCCGGTCCAAAGTGTGATCGAGTCGCTGTATGCGGCGGGGCGTTGCCCGCGGCTGCACGTCAACGCCGTGTTCGAGGGCGTGGTTTGCCCGGATTTCATCCGGGAACAGTGGCAAGAGCGGCTGATCATCGACCTCGATCCCAGTTATCCACTCGATCTCACGTTCGAGCAGGACAGCCTCGCGGCAGACCTTTCGTTCGGCGGCTACGTGACGCGCTGCACGTTCCCCTACGGAGCCGTCTACGTGGTCGCCGATCGCTCGACCGGTCGAGGCATCGTCTTGGATCAGAACATGCCGGAGTCGGTGAAGCGGGCGAGGTCGAGCAAGACGGCCTTGTCGGCGCTCGCGGCCAAACCTTCACTCCGCTCGGTCGGCAGTGAGCCCGTGGAGGCGCCTGCAGCGCCAGTCGCAGCGCCGGCCGCGGCACCAGCACCCGCCGCCGCGCCGACGCCCGTGCCTCGCAACACCGACGACGAACAGGTCAAGAAGCGTCGAGCCGGCTTCAAGGTCATCGACGGCGGCAACTCATGAAACCGTGGGCCATCGGCGTCTTCGGAGGCGTCGCGTTGTTTTGCGGTCTTTGGGTGGCGTTCGTCCGGGCGCCCGGGCCCGAGCGCGTCTGTGACCACATCGTCGAGGTTACGGTGGCCGAGGCCACCGCCGCGGGGATGTCGGTCGAGGCCGAGGCCTCGCTCGTCGAAGGCTTGCGGGACCGCTGCGTGCAACACAAGCGCGACAAGATCCAGCTGCGCGGCCGCATCAAGTACGCCCGCTACGCCAAGTGCGTGCTGGAGCAGGATTCCCTCGCGGACATCGAAGCCTGCTGACGGTCGGAGCACGCGTGCGGCCTCGTTGGCACGAACGCCAAACCATCACCCTAGAATTGCAGGGTCTAGGCGCCAAGCGGTGCGTGCGATTGATCCTGGTCGAGCGGCACGCCTTGCTGAGCGGTCGCTTCAACGTCCGAGAAGCGCGCGGAGAGCCCGAGCGCGGCGATGCCCGCCGGGTGCGACGCGTCGGACCGGAGCGGGCGTTGTCGTGGCGCTGGCTCGGTGAACGGGAAGCTCGCGCGCTTCTGGACCGGCGCTTGGAGACGCTGCGAGCGCTCGGGTATGCGCCATCGCTTGCCCCTCGCGCCGCGCCAAGCGAAGACCCCTCGGTCGCAGCGCTTGCTCACCGCTTGGGGTTGTCTCGCGAGGCGTTCGAACGCCCGGACTGCGAGCAGCTGCTCGAACTCTCCGTGGAGCGGTGGGTCCCCGTGCTGTGCTTGCTGCTGCGCAGCCCAGCGGAGTCGCTCCGCCGCACCGGCGAAGGGTGGCTCGCATGCCCCGCAGTGCGGTACCAACCCCCCATACCCACGGTGATCCATTGGCTCGAGCACGACGTCGAGCTCGCGACAGCACTCACGCCCTGGGTCCTGGCGGAGGGCCCCGCCTGGCTCGGCCCCAAAAACCTCGAGCACCTCGCAACCCATGGCGCGCTCCACGAGGTGCGGCAGGCCGCGCGGATGTGGGTGGAGCGTTTGGCGTGCCTTGGTATCGGGCGTTGAGTCTGCTACGGATCGACGATGTTCCTTGGCGGGGTTGGGGTGTGGTTTGGGCTCGCGTCGACGCTCTTCGGACGACCGGTCGCCCCCCCACCCGAGCTCGATGAACGCGAGCTCGCCGAACGCAAGCAAGCCTTCGAGGCCATGTTGCAGCGCAACGGTTGGGACCTCGACGGCGACCACGTTCGCGTCCCGAGCACGTGGGCGATGCCCAAGACGGCGCAGCCCTCCACGACCCCGGTCAAACCTCATCGCACCACGATCTTCCTCAACTTCTACGGCTCCGAGATGATGCAGCCGGGCACGAACGCTGCCCTCGATCAATCACCGTGCCTGGCTCAGGCCATGCCATGGCCAGGGTTCCAGGGCAGCGAGGCCCAAGCGCTGGCCCTCCTCGACGTTTTCGAGCGCAACATGGCTCCGTATGGGGTCCGCATCGCGTACCAGGAGCGCCCGCCCGCGCATCTTCCCTATGCCATGGTCATGATGGGAGGCACGCCGGACCTGCTCGGGCTCGGCAGCGGAGTCCTCGGCGTCTCGTGCAGCTCGGACTGCGCCGACCGATGGTGGCGGGACACGACGTTCGCGTTTACCGGCGGCCGCAACCTCGACCGCACGGAGATCCTCGGCACCACCGCGCTGCACGAGGCCGCCCACGCCTTCGGATTCGCACACATCGACGATCCCACCCGCATCATGCATCCGTTCGCAGACAACGCCCGCGCCACCTGGGCGACGGAGTGCACCGTCTTCAGCGAGGCCACGAGCGGCATCTCCTGCCGCGACACGCACGCGCAGTTTTGTGCGGACGGACAGAACTCGCACGCGGAGCTGCTCGCGATGTTCGGCCCCAACTCCGTCGACAGCGAGCCGCCCATCGTCGACATCCTCTATCCCCCCGATGGTCTCGAGCTCGAGGTCGGCGGGAGCGTGACGCTCCAAGCCCACGTGGAGGACAACTTCGACGGTTTTGGGTGGAAGCTCGTGGTGCCGGAAGCGGGAGCCGAGCTCGTCGCGTATGGCTTCGAGCGCGAGTGGCCGCTCACCAACATGCCGCAGGGGGTGTATACCCTGCGCGTCGAGGCCATCGATCACGAGCGCAACGAAGCCTCCGACGAAGTCCGCATCTACGTGGGGGTTCCGGCGGGAACCCCCTCTCCGGTCGACGACGACGAAGACGCAGACACCGGGGGTTGCAGCGTTCAACCAAACGGCCGCGGCGCCCCGCTTACGCTCGGAGCCCTCGCGCTCTGCTTGGGCGCCGGCCGACTCCGCCGTCGCCCGGGAGCGCCGCACCAGACCCGCGCGTGAGGATCTTGGTCGCCGTCGCCGTACCCGCGTTGCGGAGCACGACGTGCAATCCGATCTAGCGCGGACGCTCGTCGTGATTCACAACTGGCGTACGTGAAGCCGACCGAGCCCGATCTGAGCGGCCGCCGCCTCGGTCGCTATCGCCTCGTCCGTCGCCTCGGGAACGGCGGCATGGGAGTCGTCTACGAAGCGACGCACGAGCAGTTGGGCACGCGCAGCGCGATCAAGATCCTGCGCCGGCACCACGCCAAACGCCTCGATTGCCGCGAACGCTTCGTCCGAGAAGCGCAGGCCGCATCGGCGATCCTCCACCCCAACGTCGTCGCGATCCACGACTTCGGCGAAAGCCCCGAGGGATGGCCGTACTACGTCATGGAGTTTCTCGAGGGCCACGACCTGCGCGTGCATCTGCGCAACCATGGCCCGCTGCCCTGGTCCCGCGTGCAGCCCCTGATCCGCCAGGCGATAGATGCGCTATCGGCAGCCCACCGCCGCGGCATCCTCCACCGCGACATCAAGCCCGCCAACTGCTTCGTCGTGGGCGACCTCCCCTCGGACCAGGGCGCCGCCGTGCTCAAACTCCTCGACTTCGGGATCGCGCGGATCGTGCCTTCCAACGAGCCACGCCTCACCCTCGACGGCCAAGTGCTCGGCACCCCGGCGTACATGGCACCCGAGGTCGCGCTCGGAGGGGAAGCCTCGGTGCAAAGCGACCTCTATTCGCTGGCCGTGACGATCCACAAGGCCACGACGGGCATGCTTCCGGACGTGGGCGGTCGCGTCTCGCCACGCGTCCCGCCCGAGCTCGCGGCCGCGCTCGTTCGCGCGCTGAGCCTCGATCCGCGGGCGCGATTCGAGACCATGGAAACCTTCGCTCGCGCCATGTGGAGCGGCACCTCCACCGGGCGTTGGGCACAACCGGGGCCCCGCACGCGCCGCGCCGCGCCCGGACCCATCCCCTCCTCCGCGGCGGCCGTGCCTTCGGATCGCTCCCACGCGTGGCCCGGCTCCGCGCCGCGTCTCTCTGCACGGGAGCTCGCAGACCCCCCATCGGGCCCGTCTTGGGAGATGAGTGCATCGTGGGAGACGCGCGAAGAGACTCGCGCGCCGGGGCACCCCACCGTACTCCCGACCGTGGAGCGGCGGCGCCTCGCGACCGGCCTCGGCTTGCTCGTCGGCGGCGCCTTGGCCACCCTGTTCACGGCGTTGCTGGTGACGTGGATGATCGTTCGGGCGACGTAGCCTGTGCGCTGCGCTCGAGCTTCACCATGTAGTGGGCGCTGTAGCGGCGGAACGCGGAGCGTTCCAGCCATCGCTCGAGCGGCGCGAGCCACTGCTGCACGACGCTCGGCAAGAAGTCGGGCAGGAACGTGAAGTACGTGCACTCGGATGCCCACACGGCCCCCGGCACCGCAGGCAGATGCGTGGGCCGAATCCAAAGCTCCGTGCCTTCGTCGATGTTGCGAAGCAACGGAAACACGTACGACATGTAGAGGCGGAACACGGGGTTCTCGATGTTCATCTCGTGGAGGAAGAACACGCCCCCGGGCTTGAGCACGCGGACGACCTCGGCGAGCGTCGCCACTTGGGCCTGCGGCGTCGTCACGTGATGGAGCACGTTGATGCTGTACGCAAAGTCGAACGTCTCGCCCTCGAAGGGCAGGTGCCCGCCGTCGATGACGTGCAGGTCTACGCTGGCCTGCATCCGCTCGCAGTACTCGGTGGCGTTGCGGATCTGCCCCGCCGAGGTATCCACCCCCGCCATGCGGTATCCCGCGAGCGCGAGTTCGGCCGCGTACCATGCCTGCCCGCACCCGAGGTCGAGCCCCGCGACGGATCGTCCAGCTTCGGGGGTGGCGATCGCCACGCTCATCGCACCGATCTTCCGCTCGAGCAGGCGCTGCCGAACGTATTCGGAGAGCTCGTCGGCATAGTGGTCCGCCAGCGCGTCGAAGTGGACCTGTGTCGCTGCGGGACGGACGAGGCGCAGGAGATCGTGCCGCCACACCACGAGCAGGACCGTCCCCAGGCCCACGGCGTACCAGGTGGTCCCGGCGCGGAGGATGGCGACGGCGGCCGTCGCCTGCGGGGCGGGTACCCCAGCGGAGAGCAGGCTCAGAATCGTGGTGCTCCCCGTCACGGCCGTCCCCCCCGGAATGCCCGTGAGTCCTCCGAGCAAGGTGCCCTCCGTGAAGGCCGAGACGGCGACCGAAGGATCCGCCACCCCCGCGATGAGCAGTAGTGTGATCCATGCGCTGAGGGCCGGCAGTGTCCAGGCGACGAGCGAAAGTCCAGCGCAAATCCACACGACGCTGACCGTCCGCATCTGGCCAGTGTGGAGCCGCCGATGCTCGGGATCGCGTAGGCTACGACGGGCGAGCCACCAGGGCGTGACCAGCAAGATCGCGGCGCCCCCAACCGCGAGGGCAGGCCGCCCCGCAGCCACGCCGAACAACACGACGAGGGCCCCGAGATCGCTGCTCCGCTCGACCAGCCAGGTCCAAAAGACGGCCGGACCCGCGCGACGCGTGTTGCGGCTGACGATCGCGACGCGAACGAGTTCCCCGAGGTAGAGCGGGGTCAACACGGCCGGCAGCGTCATGAAGAACAGACGAAACGTGTCGCGGGTCGGAAGGCGAACGTGGTGCCTGCGCAGCAAGAACCCCCACCGCAACCAACGCAGAAGGAGGTTCACGGTGGTCAACGCGAACGTCGCGGCCGCGGCCAGGAGGGCCGCGGAGCTGAAGTTCCGGATCACCTCCCCTGCGCCCGTCATCGCAAACCAGGCCGTGGTGGCCACCAACCCGGTGGTTGCGATTGCGCCCACGAGGAAGACCGCGAAGGGACCGCTATGGAGAAATCCTCTGCGGGACGGCTGTGGCCGCTCGTGAGTCACCGAACGTTTATATCATGAGCGACCCATTTTTGCGCCCCTGGGCACGCTCGCGTCGGTCGGCTCGCGGAGCTCCTGGCCCACCCACGGTCCCAAAATTGGGGGCCGTCCCACGGCCTCGCCCGAGTAGCCGGCGCTGCCGCACTGCGGTAATCTGTTTCCAGTGCGCATTCGCTACGCAGCGCGTACCGACGTTGGGCTGAAGCGGTCCCACAACGAGGACTACTTCGCGCTGATCGAAGAGGACCGCCTGTTCATGGTCGCCGATGGCATGGGTGGCCACGCTTCCGGCGACGTCGCGAGCAAGCTTTCCACGGAGGTCATCGGAGAGTTCTACCGCCACAGCCGCGATCCACAGGCGCGCTGGCCCGTGCGCTACGAGCCCGATCGCTCGTTCGCGGAGAACCGGATGTTGACCTCCATCCGCCTCGCGAACGAACGCATCCATCTCGAGTCCCTACGCAACCGCAACCAGCGGGGCATGGGCACCACCATCGTCGCGCTGCACTTCAACGGCGAGAACGGCTACGTCGCCCACGTCGGCGACTCGCGCTGCTACCGCGTCCGCGCGGGCGAGGTGGTCTCTCTCACGCGCGACCACTCGCTGCTGGAGGACTGGAAAGAAGCCCGCCCCGACCTCAGCGACGAAGAGATCCGCGACTTCCCGCACAAGAACGTCATCACGCGCGCGCTCGGGATGCGCGACACGGTGGACGTGGACGTCAAGCGCTTCAAGGTCCAAGACGGTGATCGCTTCCTGCTCTGCTCGGACGGCTTGAGCGGAATGCTCACCGACAAGGAGATCTACGAGATCGTCCACGAGATCGAAGACCCCGAGGAAGCCGTCAGCGAGCTCATCGAGCGCTCGAACCGTGCGGGCGGAGAAGACAACGTGAGCGCGATGCTCATCGAATGTCGATTCTGAGCTCGCACACAGCCCGGTTGTCGTAGGCTCCAACCAGCCGCCCGAGCGCGAAGACTGCGGAATCGCGCACGGTCCCCGGCGGGGTCCTCGAGCCATGACGAAGCCGCGTCTCCTCCGAAGTATCGCGTTCGCTGCGGGCCTGCTGACGACGGCATCGACCACGGCAAGCTGTGTCCAAGACCCCGACTGCGGGGTTTGTGACCCCGACAAGCTCGTGCTCCAGAGCATCACGGGCATCAACTACGCTGCCGCGAAGATCAACCTCGTGGGCCCACCTTGCGAGGGAGCGGCGTGCCCACCGGAGTTCGACCGCGGCGAGTACTTCGTCGAAGAGATCCTCGATTGCGAACAGACCGAGGAAGCGCTGAGTTCACCGAGCGCCGCGGAATACTGCCGCATCTCCCCGCTCGCGTCGCGCAACGGCTTGGAGTTCATCTTCAACAACCTGCTCGATCCCACGAGCGTCGAGCTCGCTCGCAGACAACCGGACAACCCACAGTTGTTCGAGATCTACGCGTGGAAGCACACCATTGCGACCTTGCGCGGACCCGTCACGCGCTACAACGGAGACTACGTCGCGGGCGCGAGCGCGAGCGAGGGGGACCACGTCACGCGGTTCGTCAATCTGAGCTGCGCCGCCCAGACCCCGGGATTCTCGCACGAGGACCTGCTGGATCCCGCCACGAATCCGTGCAACCGCATGAGCGGCGCCATTCCAGCCAAGATGGAGCCGAACGCGGAGATCAAATCCTACCCCGGGACGACCTCTGCGTTCGGGAATGATTGCGCGACCGCCAGCGAGGGGGCCGACACCTGCTGCACCTCGTGCGAATGGTTGATGTCGACCCGGGTCGCACGCTATGGACTGCTCGCACCGCTCGGCCCGGTTCCGCCGCCCGTGTCCCTGCCCGAGCGGGAGAGTCTGCCTTGGGACGCTCAATCCGAGCGCAACCCCAACCTCGGCTCGGCGCTGTCATGCGCCGTCGGAGCGCTTCCAGAAGGCTACGTCCCCGACGATCTGCGGGTCTGCGCAGCGTTCGCGATCGGCGTCGATCGTCGCGACGAAGAGCGCTCGTGGTTCTACCGCTGGAACTGCCCCGCCGAGGTCCCCGACGAGGTGCTCCGTTCGACGCAGGACCCGTGCTTCGTCCACTCGCTGCCGTTCTACGATCGACTGCGCGAGACCCACCCCGATGCCCGCCCCACCGAATCGGACGTCCTGGAAGGTCGAACGTATCGCTCCGAAAACCTGACGGCCCAGTGTTCGACGACACAGGACTGCACGACGATCCATGACCTCCCAGGCACGGAATGCATCGGCGTGCATGCCCAAGGGGGCGCCTGCCTCGTCGATGCGAGCGATTACGCAGCGGGCGGCTCCGCGGCGGGCTCGTGCACGGCCGGCGTATGTCGCCCGTCATGGTTCGCGGGCTGCCGTACCGATCCAGAGAGCACTGGAGCGGGCGCTTCGTATTGCGTCGACGAGCGGTTCGATGCGCGAGGGACAGCCGCATGCCACGACGCTACGGTTCCGTTCCCCGTACCGCTCGCGTGCGAGCCCTACCTCAACGCGAGCTGTCCAGTCGCACCGCCAGGAACCTCGGTCGGCTACCTCGACGCAAACACCAATGGAGTGCTCTCCGGCGCAGAGGCCTGTCAGACGACGTACCGCGACGTCTCGGGCGCCGCGCAGCCCTCGCTCGGCGGCCCCGATGCCGTGTGCGATCCATTCTACCAAAGCAACGTCGTACCCGCGCCACACTACGATCGCAACGTGGCGCTACCGACCGCGACACGCGACTGTCTCTGCCAACCGCTCGAGGAGCTGACCGACGATGCCTGTCGCGGAGAAATCGAGCGCGGTTGCTACGACGGTGGCGACTACCTCGTGTCGCGCCACGGACAACACGCGGTCAAGTTCACCGCTTCCGTGGGTGGCGTCATCTACGACCCGGCCGTCAAGGGCGTCCGCTGGCTCGTCGCCGACACGGGCACCGTACCGAGAGCGCGCATCGAGGCGTGCGCAGAACGAAGGAGCACGGCCCCCATCGCGTCCCCGAACCGTCACGACGGCTGGCTCGCTCACTCCGGCTTTGCCACCGAGAACTCGGAAGACTTCGATCGCGCGCTGTGCTCTGGACAGGAATACGTCGTCGAGTTCGCCGAGCCCCAAGATGGCGACCACATCCGCGACAAGGTCGGGAATACGTTGGCCAACCAAGCCACCTATCGATTCCAGACCCCGCATTTCCACGTCGTGCCAGGCAGTGGTTTCCCCAGCGACAGCTTGCGGATTGGCGCCTGTGGCTCGTTTCGTCTCGGGTTCTCGAACAAATACGACCTGAGCCCCGAGAACCTCGCCAAGCTGCAGATCTTTCGCCTCGATGAAGATGGCATCGAGATCACGACACCGAACCCCCGCTGTGATCGCGTCGCCCCCGTGGCCGGAGGCCCCGGCTGCGCAGCGACACAGCGTGACCTGGAGAGCCGCCGTGCGGCGGGTGAAGTCTGCGCCGCGCCGTGCCTCGATGTGAACATCGCGGGCGTCGGACTCGGCGAGGTCGAGGTGCACATCGATAGTTCCGAGTTCGTCGATACACGCCTCGAAGAAGGCGAGAGCTACCGATTCGTCGTTCCCGCACTCGAGACCTTCGCGCAAGCCGTCAGTGACCCCGCCGCCTACCAGGCCGCGTTCTGGGATGCCTGCGGCATGCCGCTCGTCTTCCAGGACGCCATTCGCTACAACTACGACTTCACCATCGATCCACCGCGGTGTGGAGACGATGAGGACCGCGACGAGGTCAGCAACAGCTGCGACAACGCGCCCAGGCACTATAACCCTGACCAAGGCGACATGGACTTCGATGGCGTGGGCGACGTGTTCGACCTATGCCCCCATATCGTCACGTCGTTCAACAACATGGCGGACAGCGACAACGACGGCGTCGGAAACGAATGCGACGTGTGCCGCCGTCCTCCGGAGCAGTACGCGGTCGGCGATACCGATCTGCCGCTGCGAATGGCGGTGCGCAGGGTCCCGCAGCAAACCGACAGCGATCAAGATGGGATTGGGGACGTCTGCGACAACTGCATCGGGGTCCCGAACTGCGAGGACTTTGGTCCAACCAACCCCTACACCAACGGCGACCCCATCGCGTACGACGACGCCAACCTCTGCCAGCGCGACGACGACCGGAACATGATCGGCGATCGCTGCGAGGGCGCGGTCCTCACGGCGGTCGCCGCCGGTCCCGTTGGTTTCGAGGACGACGACGACTTCGATCAAGACGGCCTCCGCAACGTCGCCGATGCCTGTCCACGCCAGCCGCTGACGGAGTGGATCCCTTGTGCGACGAGCGCGGATTGCCCTCCGAACCCCTCCTGCGATCCCGCCGATCCCACATGTCCTCCGTGGGCCTGCGAACCCACCGATCCTTCTGCTCCCGAGGCCGGAGGCTACTGCGATCACTTGGACTCCGATGGCGATCAGGTCGGAGACCTCTGCGACACGTGCCCGCTCCAGTCCAACGGAGGGCAGGTCATCGATGGCCTCATGCAGGAAGACGACGCGGACAACGACTTCGTGGGTCGGCTGTGCGAGACCACGGTCCAATCCTCGTGTCCCGACTCGCTCAAAGATCCCAAGCCCTACGGGTTCTTCCCCGTCTCGGCGGACGGAAACTGCTGCACGGTCGCGCTCGTCCCCGCGAGCGACGGATCTGGAGATCTCCTGTTCGCCACGGACGTCGCCAGTCAGAGCGAGTCTCCGCGCCGGCTACTCGCGCCACACAGGCTCGATCCGCTGCTCGAGGTCCCCGTACGCGCGACCTGCACGGACGCTGAAATCAGCGCGAACACCTGTCTGCGCCTCCCCGAGTACGTCGTGGCACGCCCCGGCGTGCTGAATGTCCCGCCAGGCTGCGACGAGGCGCTCGCCGACCACCCGAGCGTCAACGATCCAATCACCAACCTCGCGGAGCGCTACAACACATTCGATTTCGCGACGATCGGCGAGCTGTGGGCAACGCAATGTTTCCTCCCGCAGGTCGACCAAGACTTCGACGGTTGGGGCGACGCGTGCGATCTCTGCAAGTACGACTTCGATCCGGACAACCTCCCCTACCGCGACGAGAACAATCAGGTTCACGAGAAGGAAGGCAAGTACTGCTCCGGCCCATACAGCCCCCAAACCCGTTGCGAAGCCGCCGAGGAGGAGGGAGACACCGACACCGATTCCGCCGGCGGCACGGGCGAGGGTGGCGACGAAGAAGCGAGCGGATGAGGTCGGCCATGGGGCACGCGGCCGTGCGCTCTCGCGGGTCGTCGCACCAAAAAACCCACGTGGCGTCTCGCCCGCCTGGCGGTGGGACCCTTCCCTCTCCCGCGTCGATCCGTCATGATTGGAGAAGTGTCAGCGCCCACGGCACGGCGGCTCCTTCCAGGTTCTCCACCAGAGCTCCTCGTCCACGACGCACCATCCACCTGCCCCTATCTTCCGCATCATGTGTCGCGCCTGCCGCTCCGCCTCCCGATTCGGGCGCTGCGCCGGCACGAGTTCGAAGATCGGCTGAACGTCGGCGATCGTCGCCAGGGGTTGTTGCTCTATCGAACGGCATGCCCGGACTGCCAGGCATGCGAGCCCATCCGTCTCGACGTCCACCGCTTCACGCCCAACCGCGGCCAGCGGCGGACGTTCGCTCGTGGCGAGCGCGAGATCGAGGTCGAGCTCGGCCCGCTCGAGCCCACGCCGGAGAAAGTCCAGCTCTACAACCGCCATAAGTACGGACGCAACCTCTCCGCCGGAGAGGAGGCCATCGATCTGGACGGCTACCGTGCGTTCCTGGGCGAGTCCTGCTGCGACAGCTTCGAGATCCGGTACCGACACCGCGGCAAGCTCATCGGCGTCGCCATCACCGACCGCAGCGCGCACGCGCTCTCGGCGGTGTATTGCTACTTCGATCCCAAGGCGCACGCGCTGGGCCCGGGGACGTTTTCCATCCTCAAGCAGGTCGACTTCGCCAAGCGCTGGGGTCTCCAGCACGTCTACCTCGGGCTCTACATCCGCGAGTGCGAGTCGATGGCCTACAAGGGCCGGTTTTTGCCCCACGAACGGCGGATCGGCAACGACTGGATCGAGATCGCCACGCCCCCCGGCAGCGACCAGGTCGAGTCCACGCCCTGACGCGCGCCCCGGCCGTCCGCGACGCCGAAGGCGGCGTGACTTCCGAGGGTTCTGCCGTCAGCCTGGCGACAATGGGCGAGCCAGGCCTGAGCCGGCAGCGACCGGGCGGACATCCACCGCAACGCCGAGCTCCAAGCGCTGGAAGCACTTCTGCCCGCGGCGCTGCGCAGGGATCAGCACCTCCAGCTTGAACTCGGGCGACACCGCCTCATCGTCGAGCGCCGCCTCGTAGAGCTGCAAGCACTCCCGCTCCGCCTGACGGAGCAGCGCGAACTCGGTACGAATGCGCCAAGGACCAGGGTTCGGAATCGGCTGCTCGAGCAGACACGGGGGCGCGGTCGATTTGAGCACGCGAACGAGGAAGCCCTGCAGCGTGCGCAGGCTCGTCACGTGATCTTGCATCAGGGTCGAGAGGCGCGAGACCACGGCCCCGCCTTGCGAGTGCGCACCGGCAAGGACGCTCTCGTAGGTGCCGATGATGCGACGCTCGCAAGCAACGAGCGCGACCGCATGCTCTTCCGTGGATCGCAAAGCCTCTTCCGTCATGGAACCCTACGTACTGCACGTCTCATACCACTGCTCATGGCCAGCGGATCCGCACATCTAGCCACGAACGTGCCTCCCAAAATGCCGGACCACGGCGTAGGGAGCGACGTCCAGGAAGGTTCGTCATGCCGCCCGGCAGCCCTAGCCGACCAACGCGCGCTCGAGAAACGGCCGGTAGAGGACCGCGTCGCGCTCGCCGAGCGCAAGCGTAGCGTCCACCAGCTCCGGCCGCGTGTAGTCCCAACGATGGATCGGCACGGGCTCCGAGGGCGCGAGATAGAGCCGCCGACCACGAAGGCCGAGAACATCCTCGGGGTAGCGACGCGTGAGGATCACGATGTTGGAGCGGACGGGACCCACGGTCTCCGCCGCATCGGCCGGCACGTTGTCGATCATCCCTCCGTCCAGTAGCGCCTGACCTCGGAAACTGCCGACGGGCGTGAACGGTGGCGTCGCCGAGGATGCGATCACGAGATCGGCCAGCTCCTCGGGTGACTGACAGGTGCGCGCGTCGACGAGAACGCTGCGGAACCCGACCCGACGACCGAGCGAAGGGTGCAGCATCTCTGGCCGAAGCCGCTTCTCGAGACTGTACGCGCCAAGACCCACGAGCACGCCCAGACTCCCCGGCAATGCGCGCGGGAACGCAGCCGCGAGCACATAGATGGGAAACGGCTGCGCGGCGATGCGTTCGAGCCCGCCCTCGGCGTACGCGCAAAGCATGGTGTCCCGGTAGATCGGGCCGTGCGGAGCCGGGTTGCGTCCGCGTAGGAGCGCCGTCCAATCGAGGTTCTTGTGCACCCCCATGCGTCGCTTGTGCCAGAACGCCCGCGCCACGCTCTCTCGCCCGGAAAGCCAGAGCGTGGCCACGCACGCGCCTGCACTGCACGCGCCGATGCTTGCCAAGCGCGGCCATACACGCTCGCCCCACTGGAGCATCAGGCCCAGCTGATAGAACGAGCGGTTGCCGCCGCCTGCGAAGGTGAGCGCCACGTCGCGAGGGACCGGCGAAGGAGTGGTCATGCGTCAGTCTAACCTGGGAGCGCGCGCCCGAGGGGCGCGTCCCCGCCGAGTACCCAGACCTCGGTCCCCAGCGGTACGTCGTCCCGCGTAAGCCCGACCAGCGTGCACAAGAGCGGATGCTCGTTCGAACCCGCCTCGGTATCGAAGGCCAGGCGGGCGACCGCCCGCCGCGTCGCACCGGAGGGGAGCCGGAGCTCCACGGCGAGCTGGGACGGGGCCGGATATTCGCCCGGCAACGGGCCCGGAGCGACCAGCACTCCCCTTCCTTCGATGAAAAAACGGTCCTCGACCGTGAGCAGGCGGCGCGTCCATGGGCGCGGCACCATGCACGCTTCGCTCCACCGGAACTCGAGGGTGGGCCAGCCACGCTTCTCGAGCACGCCGGCCGCGACCAAGGCATCGAGCACCGCGAGCCATGCGGCGGTATCGGCCGCAGACGTGGGAGGGACGCCCAAGGCCTGAGCGACCCACGCCACGGCGGCGGAGGGCCCTGCCCAGTCTCCAAGCCGCTCACGCAGAGTCGTCATGACCGCGGAGGATAGCCCAAGCAGGCGACCCACAGCGATCCCGAGTAGGCTCTCTGACGATGTCCCGTTTGGTCACTCGCGCGATCCGTGCGGACGACTGGCAACTCGCGAGAAGCCTCCGATGTGCCGCGCTGGCAGACGCGCCGGAGGCCTTTGCGGCACGCCTCGCCGATGAACTCGCCCTGACCGACGCCGCCTGGCAAGCACGCGCTCGTTCGAACGAGCGCGGCCACGAAACCATCGGCTTCTTCGCGCTCGTCGAGGACGAGCCGGTAGGACTCGTCGTGGGTATTTGGAACGGCGGGCCACCGCCCTTCGCGGAGCTCGTCTCGCTTTGGGTCGCTCCGCGAGCGCGGCGACTCGGAGCGGCGCAAGCGCTCTGCGAAGCCATCTGCGACTGGGCAGCCTCGCGCGCGTGCGAGCGGGTGGCGCTGCGCGTCACGCCAAGCAACACGCCGGCGCAGCGCCTCTATCTCCGCCTCGGCTTCCACCGTACGGAGGGTTGTTCCGACGCGCAGGGGTGCATCACGATGGCGCGTCGACTGTCCGAGTGAGGCACTACGGAGCGAGCTCCTTGGCGCGCTGCGCGGCCGCGCGGGCGCCTTCGGCATCGCCGGCCTGCTCGCGGAGCTGCGCGAGTCGTTGCCAACCGCCCGGATCGTGCGGACGCAAGGCAATCGCCCGCTGGGCCCACTGCAGGGCCTCCGGAAACGTCGACGGATCACGCGAAAGGTACAACGCCAGGTTCGTCATCGCGACCGCGCGACCGGGCTCGAGTCGCAATGCATACCGCGTCATCTCCACCGCCGCCCCCGTCTCCCCCCGCCGATCCGCGAGTGCGGCCAACGTGACCCACGCAGAAGCGTGTTCGGGTCGCACGGTATCGACGACGAGGCGAAGGCTCCGCACCGCAGTCTCGAGATTTTCCCCCTGTCGCACGCGAGCGCGGGCATCGTTCGCGAGCGCGATCGCCAAACGCTTGCGATCGTCGGGCCCGTCGAGGCGCGACAACCAGCGCCGGGCCGCTTCCTGTGGGCTCTGCGCAATCGGGACACGGTCTTGCGGATCGCGGATCCGGAGCGGCAAGTCGCCGTACTGCGACCAGAAGGCGACCCCACCGAACACCCCGTGCGTCGGTGCCTCCACGGCGACGGGACCACGGTGAGCCTCGATCACGGCCTCGATTCGCTCGGCCTCGTCCTTCCCACGCGCAGCCGCGCGCCATAGGGCAGACCTTGCAGCATCGCCACGTGGGGGCGCAGGGCGATCCAGGTGTTGGGCGACCAAGACGATGACGTCCGGTCGCGCACCCTCGAGCGTCTGTGCCATGCCCAACCCCGCCGAGAGATCGTCGGACTGGGTCAGCACGAGGCTACCGGTGGGGAGCTGCGCCAACGTAGCGCGGACCCACGCGTGCGGACCCCATGAACGCGTCTGCAACGCATCCGGCACGCTCGACGCCAAGGGAGGCACGCACAACACGATCCAGCACAGCGGACCCACGGCGAAACGCCAGCGCGGACGCGCCTCGAACGCGCGCCGCATGCCGTCTCCGACGGCGAGCGCTGCGAGTGGAGCGAGGACGAGCCCCGTCTGCCGGTCCTCGATACCCATCGGATTGATCCCGACCGCATAGAGGACCTCGATGCCGGCCACCCACGTGAGCCCCAGCGCCGCCAAAGCGCTCGCGCGATCCCGCGACGCACCACGCCATAGCCCGAGCAGCGCGACGGCGCCCGCGAGCGGACCGAGGGGCCCGAGGTCCTCGAGCAGCTGCCGACCCAAAGCCCGCGCGTTGAGCCCCCACATGGGCCAAGACGCGGGCCAAATCTCCTCGCGGAACGCCGTGCGAATGGTGCGCGCGAACACATGATCGAGAAAGGCGTCCCAGGTCCGGGGAGCGCCCCAGTCGTGGATCGGGCTCCGGGCCGACGCCATGGGCAAAGCCATCGCCACCGCGCTCGTCATGACGACCAAGAGCGGTGCCCAGCGTGCCCACGGCTGCCCGTTGCGCAGCGCGATCCACCATCCGACACCAACGGCCGGCACGAGCGCGAGCCGCAGATCGCCGAAGGCCCACGCACCCCACACGGCAGCGAGCAACCCGATCGCGCGGCGGCTCTGGGTGGAGACGCTACCGCGGCGATGTGGATCGAAGCCCCAGATCGCGACGAGCAAGAGCACCGCACCGAGCGCGTAGATCTCCACGACACGCCCATGGCGCGCGAACGTCCACCCCGCGAGGACCCAGGCGCATGCTCCCCAGGCGACCCATCCCTCGGCCTCGCGTCGCACCAAGATCGCGTGGACAAGGGCCACGGCGATTGCCCCCAGCACGCTCGAGGCGAGCGACAACCGAAACCCAATCGAGCCGATGGGGAGCGCAGCCACCAGGCGGAGCAACAGCGCGTACCCCGGGGTGCCGGGCGGATGCATCACACCGAGCTCGAATCCCGCCGCGCCGAGCTCCCCCGAATCGAGCCAGAAATGCGCTGGGGAGGCCGCAATCGCGAGCAACACGAACGCGATCCAGCCCACCAGGAGCGTTTGCCGCACGCGGCGAGTATCGACGCAGCGATCCGCTCCGTCAAACTCGCGTGGGTTTCGCGACGGAGTCTCGGTCCAACCGCCCCGCGCTACACCCCGTTGTCAAGCGCAGTCCTCTTGGAGACCTCCGCAAAAACGACGCTGGGGTCGCGGTCGTGGACCGATTCCGAACCCTTTGTGCTCGCTCGCGGATGTCGCGTAGATTCCCCCGCATGCATCACTGGCTACGTGTGACGCTTCCCTTTCTCTCGCTCATCCTCGGCCTCCTCGTCGTGCATGCTCCGGCGAACGCGAAGATTGGACAGGCGAAGGTCGGCAACGTGGCGCCCGCCGTCCAACCGAAGCCGACGAAGACGGGGCACGAAGTCGGGTTCGGGACCCACATCACATTTCCCCCCGGTGGGATCGCGTTCCTTCCACGCGCCCGGTATCGGTATCAGTTTCATTCAACCGGGGTGCAGGGCCCGCTCAGCGGCCTTTGGCTGGAAGCGGCGATCGGCCCCGCCGTCTATGGCGATCCAGATGGCAACATCGCCCTCAACCTCGGCTACGAGTTCGATCCGTTCAGCAACCTGGCGTTGACGTTCTCGCCGGTGTTTCGCAACGACTTCTACTTCGACGCGCTGTACTTTGCGTATTCTCAGACGTTCGGCGCCAACATGCGCCTCTACATGAACGGGAACTGGGTGTTTTTCGTCAACCCTGCGGCGTTTGGGTGGCACATCTCCAACTACGGCTGCTGCGCGTTTTCCTATCAGGCGGGCGCAGGATTCGGGTACAAGTTCTAGACAACGCTCGGTGAAGGAGGCCCCGATGACCCCAGTTCAAGCTTTGGCAGCCCACGGCCAGTCGATCTGGCTCGATTACATTCGGCGTGACATGACCCGCAGCGGGGAACTCGCGCGGATGATCGAAGACGTCGGTGTGTTGGGCATGACCTCGAACCCTTCGATCTTCCAGAAGACGATCGGCGGGCCGGACTACCACGCAGTCTTGGCGGAGCTCGGCGCCAACGAAGCCCTCGATGCGAAAACGGTCTACGAACGCATCGCCATCGAAGACATTCGCGAAGCCTGCGACGCCATGGCGCCGCTCTACCGGCGCTGCGATGGTCGCGACGGTTTCGTGAGCCTCGAGGTGGCCCCAAACCTCGCGCTCGATGCCGAAGGCACCGTGGAGGAGGCCCGGCGCCTCTACGCCGCGGTGGATCGCCCCAACCTGATGATCAAGGTCCCTGCGACGACCGCGGGGCTCGCGGCCATCGAGACGCTCATCGCGGAGGGGATCAGCGTGAACGTCACGCTCATCTTCTCGCGCGCGCGTTACGGCGAAGTCGCGGCCGCTCATCTCCGGGGTCTTCAACGGCGTGCGGCGCAAGGCGGGGCGCTCGCCCCAGTCGCCTCGGTCGCCTCGTTCTTCGTGAGCCGCATCGACAGCGCGATCGATCCCATGCTCGAGGACTTGGCAAAGCGCGATGCTTCGCGCCGCGACCGAGCCCTGGCGCTTCGCGGCACCATCGCGGTTGCGAACGCCAAGGTCGCGTACGCGCAGTACCTCGAGGCCATGGCGAGCCCGGCGTGGCAGGCCGTCGCGGCCAAGGGGGCACGCCCGCAGCGCCTGCTCTGGGCCAGCACGGGAACCAAGAACGAGGCCTATCGCGACGTAATCTACGTGGAGGAGCTCGTCGGTCCCGAGACGGTGAACACGGTGCCGCCCGCCACGCTCGACGCGTTCTTGGATCACGGTCGCGCCGCGCTCACGCTCACGCGCGACGTCCCGGCGGCAAACGCCGCGCTCGCGGAACTCGAAGCGCTCGGCATCTCGCTCGACGCCGTGACCGCGGAGTTGCTCGAAGCGGGACTCAAGCAGTTCTCGGACGCGATGAACAGCCTGCTCTCAGCCATCGCTGCGGAGCAAAGGCGAGCCCGAGAGCGACGCCCATGAGGCTCGCGATGATCGGGCTCGGGCGCATGGGCGCAAACATGGTGCATCGCCTCGTGGCGGGCGGCCATGAGTGTGTCGTGTACGATCAGGACCCAAGAGCCATCGAGCGCGTCGAGCAACCCGGGGTGATCGCGGTCCACTCGCTCGCCCACGCCCTGGAGCCGCTGCCGCTGCCCCGCGTCGTCTGGGTCATGCTGCCCGCAGGCGACATTACCGAGGACGCCATCGAGCAGCTGAGGGTGCGCCTCGACGAAGGCGACATCGTCATCGACGGCGGAAACACCTACTTCAAAGACGACATCCGCCGGGCGCGCGCCTTGGAGACGCACGGCATTCGGTACTTGGATGTGGGGACGAGCGGCGGAATCTGGGGTCGCGAACGCGGATACTGCTTGATGGTCGGCGGGCCGCGCTCTGCCTTCGAGACCGTCGAACCCGTGCTGCGGACCTTGGCGCCAGGACCGGGTGCCCTCGTCCCCACGCCCGGCGCCGAAGCGTCCGCCGCACGACAAGGGTTCCTACACTGCGGTGAGCACGGGGCCGGGCATTTCGTGAAGATGGTGCACAACGGGATCGAGTACGGGATGATGCAGGCCTACGCGGAAGGCTTCGCGTTGCTGCGGAGTGCGGGTCCGCAGCTCCAAATCGATGTCGCCGAGGTGGCGGAGCTGTGGCGGCGCGGCAGCGTCGTCACCTCGTGGCTCTTGGACCTCGCCGCGGTTGCGTTGCGCCAAGATCCGGAGCTGGCGGCGTACCAGGGGATCGTCCAGGACTCGGGCGAGGGCCGCTGGACCGTTCAAACGGCGGTCGAGAACGGCGTCCCCATCCCAGCAATCGCATCCGCACTTTTTGCGCGGTTCCGTTCCCAGGACAGCGCCCCCTTCGCCGACAAATTGCTCTCGGCGCTGCGGCAGCAGTTCGGTGGCCATACCGAGCCGTCGTCCTGAGCGTCACACGCCTGCGACACACACGCGGTATGCGGAGCGCGACGGGCGAAAGCCTGGTCAAGCGCGGGAACCTCAGGCACCTTCACGAGACGGGACCACGGACGACGGCTCCCGCTCTTCGCACGCCGGTGCGGGAACCCAAACCCGAAACACGAGACCGAGGAAACGCATCGATGAGAGTTTTGGCCGGAGACGTTGGCGGAACGAACACACGTCTCGCTGTCTGCGAAGTCACAGGAGTTTCGGTGCGCACGCTCGCCGAGGACGTGCATCCGAGTCCCCGCTTCAAGACGTTCAAAGAGATCGTGCAGCACTTCGTGGCGCAGCACGGGGACGACCTGCGCGGCGCCTGCTTCGGCCTACCCGGCCCCGTACGTGGCCGCAGAGCCACGCTGACGAACTTGCCCTGGGCCATCGACGCCGATCAGCTCGAGCGCGACCTCGGCCTCCCCTCCGTCAGCATCGTCAATGACCTCGTCGCCAACGCCCACGGCCTGGCGACGCTCAAGGACGAAGACTTCTTCGTGTTGCGCAAGGGAACGCCCGATCCCGCGGGCAACATCGGGATCGTCTCGGCGGGGACGGGCCTCGGCGAGGCGGGGATGCAGCGCGTCCAAGGCAGCCTCCAGCCGTTCCCGACCGAGGGTGGTCACACCGATTTCGCGCCGAGCAACGAGCTCGAGTGCGATCTGCTCCGCTTTCTCCAACAGCGCTACGAGGGGCACGTGAGCTGGGAGCGCGTGGTCTCGGGTCCCGGCTTGGCGACCCTCTACGCGTTCCTCCGCGAGCGAACGCCCTCGGCAGAACCCGCTTGGCTCAAAGACGAGCTCGAGGCCGCGCCCGATCCGACCGCCGTGATCGGCCGGAACGCGCTCGACGGCAAGAGCGAGCTCGCCCACGCGGCGTTGCAGTTGTTCTTGGAACTCTACGGCGCCGAGGCTGGCAACGTCGCGCTCGGTCTTCTGGCCACGGGCGGCGTGTACCTTGGCGGGGGCATCGCTCCAAAACTATGCACGGCATTCGAGGGGTCGCGCTTCCTCGAGCGCTTCGATGCCAAGGGCCGCCTGCGCCCGGTTCTCGAGCAGATCCCCGTGCGCATCGTCCTCAACGACAAAGCTGCGCTGCAGGGGGCGGCGATCCAAGCGGCTCGCACGGCGCTGCCGCGCAAAGAGTGACGACCGCTGGCGCCGCGGAACGAACGCCTTCGGCATTCACGCGGGCGTGGATTCGTGGAGGCTCTGGGCCTCCAAATAGGCGCGGATGTCCGCAGCCCACTGGTCCAGGTTGGCCACGGTGGTCTCGAGCAGCTCCGTGCCTCCCAGCAGCGCCTCGTACTCGCCGAGCAGGAGCTCACGCGCCTTTCGCAAGCGTCCGCGGACCGTGTTCTCATTGGCCTCGATGATCTCCGCCAATTCCCGGCTGCTGAGGCGCTCGAAGTAGTAGAGCTCGAGCAACACTTGGAGATTCAGCGGAAGGCGCCGCAGGGCCTTGAGCAACCGCTTGTGCTCGCTCTCCCGCACGATGAGGGTGACCGGCCCATCCCCAAAATCGACGGCTTTGGTCTCCTCGAAATCGTCGTTCTGCCGCCGAGCGCGCAGCTCCGCGCGCAGGTGCTCGCGCAAGACGTTGTGGGCCACGCCAAACAGAAACGTCCGAAAGCTCGACGAACCTTTGCGCCGCGGCAAGACCTCGATACACCGCGTGAACGTGCGTTGGACCAGATCTTCCACCGCAGCCTCGCTCGAAACCTTGTTGGAGAAGAACCGGCGGATCGCGTCGAAGTGCGCGCAAAACAGCCGCTGACCGGCTCGACTGTCGCCGCTCGCCCAAGCATTCACCAACTCTTCGTCGCCGGGCACGGCATAGAGTGTAGCAGCTATGGTGCCGCGTGGCCCCCATCGCGGTCACCCGCCTGAACGCATGGATGTCCTATACCGAGACGAACACTACATCGCCGTCGCCAAGCCTGCAGGGATCGTCGTTCACCGCGGCCTCGGTGCTCGCGAAAGAGCGGCGCTCCAGACCGTCCGCGACCTGGTGGGTCAGTGGGTCTTCCCCATTCATCGGCTCGATCGAGCGACCCATGGCGCGCTCGTCTTCGGCCTCACCTCGGAGGCGGCGCGTCGACTCGCTTCCGCATTTGCGGCGGGCGCGGTGGAAAAGCACTACCTCGCGGTCGTACGCGGGACCATCGGCGCGACCGGTCGCATCGACTATCCGCTGCGAGACGAAGATGGCAACGGAGAGCTCCGCGACGCGGTGACGGAGTTCCAACGCCTCTCCACGATCGAGCTCCCGATCCCCGTCGGTCGCTTCCCTACAGCGCGCTACTCCTCCGTGTGGCTAACGCCCCAAACAGGTAGAACCCATCAATTGCGGCGGCACATGGCGCACTTGCGGCACCCCATCGTGGGGGATGTTCGCCACGGGGATGGGCATCACAATCGCATGTTCCGCGAACAGTTCGGCATTCATCGCCTAATGCTCTTTGCGCGCGACCTCGCGTTCGAGCACCCGTTCGAAGCGCGCCGGATCGTCATCGATGCCCCGATCGATCCGCAAGCGCATGACCTCCTCCAGCGACTCGGGCTCGCCGACTCCCCGCCGAACACCGCCGAAGAAGGACGCTAGAACTCCGCGAGCGGCACGTCGCGCGCGGCGTTCTGGAGCGCCTCGAGCACGTCTTCGGGGAGGTCACGGGCGTCCGCGAAGGCGATGCCGACGACCCCGAACGTCTCGCCGTTTTCGAGCACGGGGAGCGCCGCGGCGGCCTGGGCCGCAACAGCTTTTGCACCCGGTTGCACGTCGCCCGACTTGTCTTCCGCGAGATTGCAGGTCGACACCGCACGCCGACGCTCGAGTGCGAGCCCCGCCATTCCCTTCCCGCGAGGGACCACGGCCGTCACTTCCAGGACCTTTGGAGGAATGTTCACCGCCGCGACCAACGCCAGCGCTCCCCCCTCCTGGATGACTTCGTGGACCGTGCCTGCAACGCCTCCGTGTCCAGCCAGGAAAGATTCGAGCCATGCTTGCACTTGGGGCCGAAGCTGCGTCATGGGAGCCGCCCCGATACTGCTATCCTGTACGTCCATGTCAAGTGTGAGCCGTCCTGCGCTCTCCGTGCCAGGCCCCCCCGCACACCGGTTCGAGCAGACCGTGCAAGTGCGCTTCGACTATCCCGTCATCTTCACGGAGCGCCTGCTCGATGCAGGCAACGGAGACCTCGCGTGGGCGCTGCTCCGCAACTCGAGCGCGACGATTCCGCTGCGCGTACTCGTGGTGGCGGACGAGGGCTTCGCGCGGGCCTGGCCTGCGCTGGAGCAGGACCTCGCGCGCTACGCTCGGCCTTACCGTGACCGATTCACCCTCCATCCGGAGGTGTACCGGGTTCCTGGGGGTGAAGCCGCAAAGAACGATCCCGGCATCGTGGCCGAGCTTCGCGATGCTTTCGGCGCGGCAAACCTCGACCGCCACTCGATCGTGCTCGGTTTCGGAGGTGGAGCCGCCCTCGATGCGATCGGCTACGCCGCGGCGACGACCCACCGTGGCGTCCGGCTGATTCGCGTCCCCACCACCGTCCTCGCGCAGAACGACGCAGGGGTTGGCGTCAAGAACGGCATCAACGGCCGCGGAGCCAAGAACTTCGAGGGGACGTTCGCGCCTCCGTTCGCCGTGCTCTGCGACAGCCACTGGCTCTCGACCCTGTCCCCTCGGCACCGCCGCGCCGGCTTGGCAGAGGCCGTCAAGGTCGCGCTGATCCGGGATGGCGAGTTCTTCGACTGGATCGAACGACACGTCTCCGCGTTGGCCACGGCCGAACGCGAAGCCGAACGGCACATGATTCGCCGGTGCGCGGAGCTTCATCTCCAGCACATTCGAGACGGGGGCGATCCATTCGAGATGGGCAACGCGCGCCCCCTCGATTTTGGCCACTGGTCGGCCCACAAGCTCGAGACACTCACGGCGCATGCGTTGCTGCATGGCGAAGCCGTCTCCATCGGCATCGCCCTCGATACGTGTTACTCACGACGGAGCGGAGCGCTCCAAGAGACCGCCGCAGCGCGAATCCTGGCCGTCCTCGAAGGTCTCGGTCTGCCCCTGTGGGACGACGCCTTGCTCGCCATGGATGGAAGCGGCCGCCCTGCGGTCCTCGCTGGATTGGAGGAGTTCCGCGAGCACCTCGGCGGCGAGCTGAACGTGACCCTACTGGGCGGGGTGGGTTCGAGTCATGCCGTCCATCATTTGGACCCCTCGACCATCATGCGGTGCGTCGAGGACCTTCGTCGTCGGCAGCACCACGCCTCGATCGCGCAATTCGCATGATGCTCCCGGGCGACACCGCGGATCTCACCTACTGTACGAACATCCATCCAGGCGAAACCTGGGGCGAGATCCAGGCGAACCTGACTACGTTCGTGCCGCCCCTCAAGCGCAAAGTCGCACACGACCGAGCGTTCGGGTTGGGCCTGCGCGTGTCGGCAGCGGCCGCACTCGCCCTCGAGGACGAAGCGGAACGCCAGGCCTTTCGCGACTGGCTGTCCGCGCACGATCTCTATGTCCGGACCCTCAACGGTTTCCCGTACGGTCGTTTCCACGGCGCCACCGTCAAGGAGGGCGTCTACCGCCCCGACTGGAGCGAGATGGCGCGCGTGGACTACACCCTTTCCCTCATCCGCCTCCTGGCGGCTTTACTGCCGCCTGGACGAACCGGAAACATCAGCACGGTCCCGGGATGCTATCGCGAGCGCGCCACCCCGCAACGGCGCGACGAGATCATCGCGCACCTCGTCGGCATCGGCACGGCGCTCCACGAGCTCGCCCTGGCCTCGGGGACGGAGATCACCCTGGCGCTCGAGGCCGAGCCCGACTGCATGCTCGAGACCACGCAAGAAGCCGTCGCGTTCCTGGAACAGCACGTGTTCTCGGGCCTGGGCTTGCGTCTCGCTCGTGCGCGCATCGGAGGATCGCCGGGCGAGGTCGAGGGAGCGCTTCGGCGGCACATCGGCTTGTGTCTCGATCTTTGCCACGCCGCCGTCGAATACGAAGATCCAACCGCGTGTGTCCGCGGCCCGGGGGCGGCAGGCATCCGAATCGCGAAGGTGCAGATCTCCTCAGGGCTACGGATTGTTGGGATGACCCCGGAGAAGGTTGTCCAGCTGCGAACATTTGCCGATCCGGTGTATCTGCATCAAGTCGTCACCCACGACGCCGCGGGCAACTATCGCCGTTTCCGAGACCTCCCCGAGGCCCTCGACGCCGCGGAGCATTCTACGGTGGGCAACCGGAGCGAGGAGTGGAGGATTCATTTCCATGTGCCGATTTTTCGCCGGGCCATGGGTCCGTTCGAAACGACGCAGGGATTCCTCGAGACGGCCCTCAGCGAGCTCCGGCGCCTGCACGCTTCCGACTGCCTCGAGGTCGAGACGTACACTTGGGAGGTCCTCCCGCAGCAATTTCAGGCCGGCTCGGTCGTAGAGGCGATCGCGGCCGAACTCGAGTGGGCCGCGCAGCAGTGGGGACCATGAAGCGATCTACGGCACTACGATTGGGGCGTGTCTCAAATCTGCCCACGGTGTGGACGAATGTCCTCGCAGGAATGGTGCTCTCGGGCGCGCCCGCGGGTGTTGGCCAGTTTCTGGGCCTCGCGACCGCCGGAACGCTGCTCTACACCGGTGGCATGTTTCTCAACGACGCTTTCGACGCCGAATACGACAAGCAGGCGCGAGCGGAACGACCGATCCCGAGCGGAGATATCGACGTTCAAACCGTATTCATCGCGGGTTTTGGGCAGCTCGCGGCAGCGGCGCTGCTCGCTTTGGTTCTGGCGGCCACGGGCGTGGTGCTTCCCCGTACCCTCATTGTCGTGACGGGCCTTTCGGCTGCGATCGTGGGGTACGACGCTTGGCACAAACGAAATCCCGTTGCCCCCTTCCTCATGGGCGCATGTCGGATGGGGCTCTACTGGCTCGGAGCGCTCGCCATAGCCCCCAAGGTCCCCCTGGCCCCGTTCCTCGCCAGCGGTCTACTGCTGTTCTACGTGGCAGGGATCACCTACGTTGCACGCCACGAAGGACGCACCGCGATCGGGAAGAGCTGGCCCCTCGCCCTCCTGCTCGCTCCCCTGGGATGCGTTGGATTGCCGTTGCTGCAGCGCTCCGCCCTGTCCTTGTTCGTCTTCATGGCACTCGCGATCTGGGTGGGACGGGCGGTTTCCAAGATTCGCCGCGGCGGCCCAGACAACATAAAGTCGGGTGTCATCGCCCTGATCGGGGGAATATCGCTGGTAGACGCGTTGTTCCTCGCCGGAATGGATACCCGAGCGTCGCTCCTCGCCATGGTCGCCTTTGGTGTATCGATGGCACTTCAGCGATCACTTCCCGGCACATGAGATCCAGCCGCGAGGGAGATCTCCTCGCGAATCCACATTGCACAGTAATTTTCCGGCGGCACTAAACAAGCTAGCAGTATTCACAAATGAAATTCTTATGGTAGTCCATCGGTCAATGAGCACGACTGCCCTGGAAACGCTGGTGTCGAGCATGGCATTGTCCGAACTCGCCCTGCGAAGTGGACGATCCGTCGAAGAGATCGTGAATTGGGCCCTGGGCGGAGTCCGCGCAGCGGAGGCCAAACGCGGCCCCACCTCTCGGCCCGCCCCCGCCAAATCGATCTCGAGCGCCCCCAGCACGACACCCGAGCCGACCCCGCCGGCACGCCGCGGTGGCGGCAGCAAGAATGTGAACACGCGAACCCCCGAGGGGCGGGAGCGCTACGATGATGCCGTTCTGGCGCTCGTGCGGGGTTCCAATGGTCCGATCGCGGCCGCAACGATTCGCGATCGGCTCGGGGGTACACCTCTGCAGGTCCGCGCGGCGCTCAACCGCTTGATCGAAACCAAGCAGGTCGAGTACCACGGTCGAGCACGTGCCATGCGTTATACCGCACGCTAGCACGGCCACGGCCGGCGCCCCAGAAGCCCGACTTGCCAAGCGAAAGTCTGCCCCGATGCGGACGATAGGCAGAGCGTGCAGGCGAAGCAACCCGGCCGACAGCTCAAGGGCGAACTCCTGTGGACGGTCGACGAGGAAGACGACGACCGTACCGAAGATCCGCAAGAGCGCACGGAACGACGGGTCAAGACGGTGGCCGCAGACGTGTTGCGCATGCTCACCACGGATCGCCTCAACATCCCGATGTTGCCGCAGGCGGCAACGGAAGCCATGCAACTGGCCTCGGATCCGACGACGAGCTTCAAGACCATCGAACGGGTGGTGTCGGGTGACCCGTTGCTGGCAGCCCGCGTCTTGGCCGTCGCGAACTCACCGCTCTACGGCGGTCAAAACATCCGGAGCCTCGCCCGCGCATTGCAGCGACTCGGGACGGGGACCCTGCGGGACATCCTGTACCAGGCCGTCGCGGAGGCGCACATCTTCCGGGGCGACGAGGGCACGGCCCTCGAGAATGAGCGGCATCACGGCGTGTGTGTAGGTCTTGCGGCGCGCGCTGTCTGCAAACGCGTCGGCCTCGATTCGGGCTATGCGTTCGTGTGCGGCCTCCTCCACGATCTCGGCCGTCCCGTCCTGTTGACGTTGCTCCGCGCCAACCGCCCAGAGAGCCTCACTCCCGTCGAGCTCGGTCTCGTGATCGACCGCCTCCACTCGTTCTTTGGTGCACATCTCGCCGCCACGTGGAGCCTCCCCAAACTCGTCGCGGAGGCCTGCCGCCGGCACCACGCGTACCATGAGTCCGAGAAGCGGCCGTATTCTCAGATCGGGAACGCAATCGCTGTAGCCGATCGACTCGCGAACCACCAAGGTGCGGGGCGATCACCACGCCCCATCTCCCTCACGGCGGACAGAGCGTACTACGATCTCGGGCTCGCCCCGGGGGACGTGCAAGAGATGCTGCTCGAGCTCCAAGAGCAGTCGAACGCAGCCTGACCACGCAGCGATGACCTCGTCGTTTCAATCAACGAACACGTGATCGAGGATGAGCTGTTTGACCTCGGTCGCGGCCACGCGGTCCGCTCCGAGCAGTCGCGGCTGTGACGTCATGAACACTGGACCTTCGTCGTCCCGAGCGGTGAGGCGCCCGTGCGATCCCCGGACCAACGTCGCATCCAGGGGCACCACATCGAGCAATACGCGCTGCTTCAGCAGCTTGCGTTGCAACAGGCGGGCAGCGACGTATGCGGAGGGGAGACCGAGGCCCGGATCCACGAAGAGCTCCGCAGGGTCGTAGCCAGGCTTGGCATGGATATCCACGGTCCGCGCAAAGTCGGGCGCGCGCGCGTCGTCCAGCCACCAATAGTAGGTAAACCATGCATCGGCCGCAGCGACGGCCACGAGCTCTCCGCTGCGAGGGTGATGAAGCCCAATGGCCCGCTTGCCCTCCTCGTCCAGGACGGTCTCGATCCCCGGCTGCGCTTCGAGCAAGCGACGGACCTCCGGGATCCGCTGAGGATCGCGAACGTAGACGTGTGCAACCTGGTGGTCCGCCACGGCAAACGCGGCGCTCGCTCCGGGGTCGAGGTGTTCCTCGCCACATTCTTCCCGGTACGCGACGAGCCCCGCCGCGCGCAGGACCCGATTGATGTGAACGGGCGTCTTGACGCCGACGATGCCGTACTCGGAAAGCACGATGACACGTAGGTTTCGCCGATCCGCGAGCTCGAGCAGGGAACCGCAGACGTCGTCGATGTCGCGCAGCGCCCTCGCGACCCTGGCATCTGCGGGTCCGAACCGCTGGAGGTCGTAGTCGAGGTGCGGCAAATAGACGAGCGACAGCGTAGGCTCGTGCTTCTTTTCGACCCATTCGGCACAATCCGCGATCCACCGCGAAGAACGGATCCCTGCCTTGGGTCCCCAGAACTCGAACAACGGAAACGTCCCGAGTCCGCGCTGGAGTTCATCGCGGAGCGCGATGGGATGGCTATAGATATCGGGCAGCTTGATCCCGTCGGCCCGGTAGATGGGCCGCGGCGTCACGGACCAAGTCGCCGTGGAGTACATGTTGTACCACCAGAACAGCTTGGCACAGGTGAACGCGGGGTTTCGCCGCGTTCCCGCCTCCCAGATTCGCTCGCCGTGCACCAGATGGCTCGACTGGCGCCACAACCAGATCTGCGAGAGATCGCGAAAGTACCAGCCGTTCCCGACGCACCCATGCTCGGCGGGCAGCGTCCCGGTCGTGAACGTCGATTGGACGGAACAGGTCACCGCAGGCGCAATCGTGCGGAGCGGGACCGCGGCGCCGGCCGAGGCCAGACTCGCGAGTCGCGGCGTGTGCTCACCCATCAGCGCAGGCGTGAGGCCTACGACATTCAACACGAGGGTTCGATGCATCGGAGCGCTCAGTCCTCGACTCGCGGCACTTGCCCTCGTAGGACCGAGTTGCCCTCGAACAGCCGCCGTTGATCGATGCTGGGCGACCGCTGGAGCTCGCCCAAGTCCAGCCGTCCGCTCTGCTCGAAGAACGCGACCGGATTGTCCCAACAGATCCGCTCGATGGCCGCTTCGGAGACCCCCGCGTCACGCAGCGCCTGGGCGGTCTTGGGCACCTTGAGCGGATCGCTCACCCCCCAGTCGGCCGCGCTGTTGACGAGGATACGCTCGCTCCCGAACGCCTGGACGAGCGCCACCATACGGCTCTCGTCCATCTTCGTGTTGGGGTAGATGGAGTGTCCCGCCCACACGCCCGCGTCCAACACGGACGCGAGCGTTTCCTCGTTGTTGTGATCGATGAGGACCATCGAGGGATCGATGCCGACCTCCGCGACGAGCGCGAGTGAACGCAGCGTCCCCGCCTTCTTGTCGCGATGCGGCGTGTGAATCAGCGCCGGCAACCCGTATTCGCGGGCCAACTCCAGCTGAGCGGCGAAGATGCGCTCCTCGGCGGGGGTCTGATCGTCGTAGCCGATCTCCCCCACCGCGACGACGCCGTCCTTCTCGAGATAGATGGGGAGCAGGTCCATGACGCCCTGCGCCAACGCAGCGTTGTTGGCTTCCTTGGGATTGAGCCCCATCGTGCAGAAGTGCCGGATCCCGAACTGACTCGCACGAAAGCGCTCCCAGCCGACCAAGGACAAGAAGTAGTCCTCGAAGCTCCCCACGTGCGTCCGCGGCTGCCCGAGCCAGAACGCAGGTTCGACGATCGCGGCGATCCCCGCAGCCGCCATCGCCTGATAGTCGTCGGTCGTGCGCGAGGTCATGTGGATATGGGGATCGAACAGCTTCATGGCGTCGTCTCGTGCGCAAGGGCCTGGATGTAGGCGATGTCGCTCGGCACGTCTCGGCCGGCAGCACGCCGCTCGCTGGCGTAGTCCTCGATCATGCGGAGGAGCTCGGGTGTAACCCGCTCTTGGAGCCCCACGATCGCACGAACCCCCACGCCCATGAAGATCGCTTTGAGCACCATCTGCGCAAAAGCCGATGGAGGCATGAAGCGCGCAGGGAATGGGTTGTCGTGCGCGAGCGCGGTGAAGACTGGCTCGGCATTCGTGCGGCACGCCTCGGTCGCGAGGTCGACGAAATCCCCCGGGGTGGGCAAGTGACCGAGCGCGCGCAGGATGCTCCCCTGCTCGTGGAGCGCTCCTCCGCGATACAAGGCCTCCACCCATCCGCGCGCCGCCGCCCGGTCGTAGCGTTCCGCGACCCAGCGCAACACGAAGAACCGCGCGAGGTCCTCCTGCTCCGAAGCCCGGAGATTGCGGGAGATCCGAGCGAACAGCACACGAAGCGCGCGCTCGGCCGCGAGGCGATCTCCGTCGGGATCGAGCTTGGCGGACGCCTCGGCCAACCACTGCGCCCCCGCCGGGTCCGCCGCGCGGATCCGGCGGAGGGTATCCGCTGCGGTGCGCTCTTCGGCTGCCATGCGCCGCGATGATACACGGGTCCCGCGCTCGAGGGCTCCCTCGCGCGCCCGGAGGACGCGGTTGACTACAACCGTCGGCGCTTCTTTTGCAGGTCACGCTCGAGCGGCGTGCCTTGGGCCAGGTCGGCAGCCTTGGCATAGAGCTCGCGCGCGGCGTTGAAGTTGCGCTGCTTGACGCGACAATCGCCCTCCAGGCCGACCGCGGCAGGATGTTCGGGAGCGAGCTCGACAGCCTTCAACGCAGCCTCGCAGCCCTTCTCGTCCTGGTTGTCCGCGAACTCGGTCTCGGCGCGCAGGATCCACGCATCGACGTGGTACGGCACCAACATCGTGAGCTCTCGGGCCACGGTTCGGGCGCCTCGCGGGTTGTCGAGCTCAGACCAAAGTCGCGCCACGAACGGAGCCGAGCGCAGCAGGACCTCGGGTCGCCCCGGCTCGTTGAACAGCTTCCTCCAGCCCTTGAACGCCTGACTGGCAGCGTTGCGCTTGTTGCCCGCCGCAAGCTCGACGCGGGCGAGCCCAAGGTAGAGCGGCCCGTCCACTTTGCGCAACGTCTTGCGGATGCCCTCGTTGAGGGTGTCGCGCGCGGCGTCGAAGTCACCCTGAGCCAGCATGGCATCGCCCTGGATCTCGCGCGCTTCGATGTTCTTTGCCATCTGCTGGAGCACGCCGGAGGTCCGCAGCCGCGCGGACGCGATGCTTTGCTGGGTCGCCTGCGCGAGCTCGTACCGAGACCACTCGATCTCGACCCACCAAGGATCGACCTGGCTCGCCGCCGCCCGGGCAAGCAAACTCGGGACCTCCGGCGCCACGGGGCTGCGCGCATCCAGAGCCTCCACGATGAGGATCTTGGCCAACCCGAGCAGCGCTTCGCCATCGTTGATCCCCGCCTCGGGGTCGAGGGCTTTCCCGAGCTCTTCCTTGGCCCGGGGCAGAAACCCCATGAACGCGAGCTGCAGTCCGAGCGCGGCGCGATAGCGCGGCTCGTAGCCGTTGGCCTCCACGGCCTTCTCATAGGCGCGGAGCGCTTCTTCCACTTGGGTGGGATCCTCGGAGCTCCGCAACGTCAGCCGCCGCCCCTTGAGCCAATAGGCTTCGGCCGGAAGCGGCTCGCGCTCGATGGCTTCTGCGACTGCATCTTCGAACTCGGCGGAGTCCTCATCGGTCTGGCGTGCCTGCGCCAGAGCGTTCCAGATGCGTGGTGCGTGCGGATCCATTTCGGCCAGGGCCTCGAGCTCCTCCCGCGCTTGGGTCGCGTCTCCACGCTGCAGCGCCACCTGAGCGCGCGCGACCTTCAGATCGAGGCGGTGACCGAGCGTCGGGGCGGCATAGCGAAGCCACGACTCGGCCTCTTCCCAGCGCTGTTGATCGACCAAAGCCAAGGCTTGGAGGTGAGCGACACGCGGCAACTCTTGGGTCGCCCCGGCGAGGGACTTGAGCGCCGTCCGCGTGTCCCCCTGCGCGAGGCTGCGCCACGCGTCATAGATCGTGTCGGACTCTGCATCGAGTTTGAGATCCTTGAGCCACGCGTCCACGAGCTCGAGGCGACCGTGCGTCAGCGCCACATCGATCGCGATGTCGCGCGCGTGGTTGTCCCACACCGGCAGGTCGCTCCACGCAGCCTCGAGATGCTGGTCTGCGTCATCGTAGGCGCCGTCGCGGAATCGGGCGTACGCGAGCGCGAGATGGACGTAGGTCCGCTCATGAATCGAGAGCTCGGGACGCTCGAGCAGGGCCTCCCCCGCGCGCTTCACCCCCTCGAGCTCCTTGCCCAGGATGCCGTGCAAGAGCACCTCGTCGGCGGCGAGGCCCAAGTGTGCCGGATCGATCTCTCGGCCGGCGCCCACGAGCTTGAGCGCCTCTTCGATGTGGCCCGTGCGAAACGCCAGGGCGATCGCGACGCGCCGGTTTGGCGTCCACTCCGGGTCTTCGTTCAAGGCGACGCCGACCGCAGCCGCGGCGCCCTCGAGCACGTCCTTGTCATAGGGTCGGCCGAGCGAGGCGATCCCGCGCAGCCAGGCCGTGTCGTTGCGCATCGCCGCCTCGGTGGTCCCGATGGATGCGCCATGGGCCTCGTAGCTGCGCCGCGCCTCGTCGAAATCTCCCTGCAGTGCCGCCAGCATCCCGCGTGCGAGCGAGGCCTCCGGACTGTTGGCCGCGGCCGCGTCCTCGATGGCCGCCTCGGCCTCGGCTTGGGTTGCCCATCCCTCGGAGAACTGATGGACGCGCACGAGCGCGAGCAGGCCGAGCGAGCCGTCGTGCGACGGAGCATCCGCGAGATTCGATGCGAGCACCTCTGCGGCGCGCTGGAGCTCGGCGGGACGATCGGCAGCCAACGCTGCCTGGGCGACGTCCAAACGGTTCTCGATTCGGTTGCGAACCGCCGAACGTCTCACCACGACCGCGAGCACGACGAGCCCCGCAGCCACGGCGACACCGGCGATGATCGTCCTTCTCCGCCGACGGCGGGCGAGCGCACGTCGCTCCGCAGCGGCGCGCTGATTCTCGATGCGAATCTGCTCGATGAGGGACGTACTCGCAGAGGTTCCCGCGCTAGCCTCCATGACGGCATGGTAGAGCGAACCGGCACCTCTTCGCTCTTTTCTCCCACGGGCGGGCCGCCCTCATGTGTTCTTTGTCCGAGAAGCCACGAAAAAGTCCGTGCATGCAATGTGCGCACGGAAATCCGCGTGGGGGGACGCACCGAGATCCGCAGCGCGCGCACGGGTGCATCGCGGCGGATACTGCTCAGAACGCCGTACGCGTGGTTCCCGACGCCTGTCCTGGGGCGGTTGGGGTTGCCCAGGGGTCGGAGAGCGGGCTGGTGGACGACGCTCGCTTGGGCAGCTCGATCTCCGCCCACAGGACAAAGTGGTCGCTCACGTCGCGGAACGGGGCTTCCTCGACGGGAACCGCCGACCATGCCGCTTCCTTGGGATCCTCGGCCTCTCGGCGGATCCGATCGACGGCGGCGACGTCCGCGGCCCGGATCCGCAGGCCGCAGCTGAAGATCCGATCCAGCGCCTGCCCCTCGACCGTGGTCCGTTGCGCGGCACCGTTGTCGCCGGAGTCCATGCAATCGTCGGCTTCCGTCGCCCGCGTGTGCGACCCGGCGAGGATCCCCGGTGCCTCACCTTGGTACGCGTCGTCGTAGGGGAGCAGGTCCGAGTTCACCGTACCGAGCACGATCACGGGATGTGCCTTCTGGATCGCGTTGAGCTCGCGCTTGAGCGCGCGCGCTTGCTTGGCCCGTCCAGCGGCTTGGGAAGCGTAGTGCCCCTCGCGGAGATGCACCGCGACGACCGTGATGACCTCGCCTGCCGGCAAAGCGACGTCCGCGACCACGTGCTTGGCGACACCGAGGTCGTAGCGCCGCACCTCCTCGAGTGGGAAGCGCGAGAGGATCGCGACGCTCTGGCCGGTGTAGAAATCGTCGTTGACCTGCCACGCGACGTCGTACTCGTACCCGCCTTTGACCATCACGGAGCTCACGATGTCCACGAGCTCCCGCTCACCACCGAGCTCCTGGAGTGCGACGATGTCGAGCCGCTCCTGCACCAGGATCTCGGCGATCTGGTCGCGCTTCCATTCCCAGTCGCGCTCGCTTTGTGCCACGCGATCGCGCGCGAGCTTGGGACGGCGCGTCTGCTCGATGTGGTCGAAGGCCCACCGCAGGTTGAAGGTCCCGACAGCGATCGCGTCTTTGGGCACCTTGGGTGGAGGTGGCGGCGGCTCGGCCAGCGGCTGCGGCTTCGTCTCGGGGACGGGCTCCGCATGGGCCACCGGAGGTGAGCTTTGAGGTTTCGGAGCGCAGGCCGCGAGCGCACAAGCGACCAAGACCTTGCATCCGAGGGATCCACTCCGTGCAAAGTGCTTCACCACGCCCGCAACATCGCCGCGGCGCGTGCGGGCTTGAGCGAACTACTGTTCCGAGACGCGCGGGCGAGCTTGCGTACAAACGACCGCGCCGTTGGGCTCTTGCGTCAACCACAAGACCGAACGCCCTTCGCTCGCATCGTACGCGACCGCAAGCGCGGGATCCTTGCGGCTACGGCTCCGGCTCCAATATGCACCCGCCGGCAGCTTGCTCGCGCGATCCAGGGTCTTGAGCTCGCCTGGAGACGCGAGCTTCCAGTTCCCGACACCGTCGACGCGCGCGGCCGTGCAGCGGGAGGCAGCGCCATCCCACGCCTCCTCTGCGACATCCACCAGCGCGAAGAAATCAGCGACCGCTTGAACGCGGCCCTCTTGAACCGCCGACCGCAACCCCGCCGCGGCCCGCTCTGCCCTGCGAAGCGCCGTGGGGCTCATGGGCTTGGGCGGTGCTCCACCTTCACCCACTTCCGGTTCGACTCCGGGCGCTCCCTCTTCACCCGCCGCGGCTGCTCTGGGCGCGGCATCACCAGATGCCGCTTCGCCAGGTGCCGCTTCGCCAGGTGCCGCTTCGCCAGGTGCCGCTTCGCCAGGACCGGGGGCAGCACCTTCGCCAGGCGCTGCGACGGCAGACGGCTCCGCTTCCGTTCCGGGTGGCGCATCCGCGGCCCCGGGTTCGGCGGGGGACTGGGCCGGCAGCTCCGGCGACTTCACGGCGGATCCCGTGTGCGCGTCCGCGAGCGCGGTGAGGCTCGCCGCCGCTGCGTGTGGGCCCACCTCCGGTCGCGTGAGGCGAGCGGCTCCGAAGGCGATGAACCCCGCCGCAGCGAAGGCGATGAGCGGAAGCTGGGACCTCCATGCGGGGATCGGAGCGGGGACGAAGTCGAGCGGGTTCCTGGCCATCGTGCGTTGCCCCTCGCGAGAGGTTGCGGCCGCATCTTGGACCGAAGAGGCCCACCCGGAAAGCCGTTCTCGCCAGAAAGCGCTGCCGAAGTTCGGTCGCGGGGCGAAGGTTGCGCACGAAGTGCCTTCCTGAACGACGACGACACCTGCCCGTCACGCAGTGGACACATGAGCGCAACGGGGTGCGCTCACGGTATCCTCCGCGACAGCCCATGCGTTGGTGCGCCTCATCCACACTGGTGGCCCTCGGCTTCGCTTCGTTCGCCTGCCACCCCGATCGACCGGCGGAAGACCCCACCAAGGACGCGGTTCACCTCGAACGCGTCGGTCACAACGAGGCGTTCGGGCGCGGCGTCGAACCCGAGCGTCCCGAACAGAAGCCCGTGACGTCCTATCTCGACGAAGCCGAGCACATCGAACGGCTGATCCACCGCTTCTGGGTCCACCAACCGGACCCACCGCCTGCGTTTCGCCCGCTCGACGCTTCGGCCGCGCCCGCGAGCCGCGAAGCCTACGCCAAGCGCCTCGTGGACACACTCTGCGCGCTGGGAGATCCACACCTGCGCCTCACGCCCGAGGCCACCGTCACGGTCGTGTCGGGCCTCCGGTTTGCCTGGGTCGGCGAGGAGCTCACGCTCGTCGAGGTCGACGAACGCTACGAGCACCCAGGGGAGAGCCCAAAGCGCGGCGACGTCGTCGTCCTCATGGACGGCAAACCCGTCACCGACTGGACCACCATGGGATGCCCGCCAACTGCGACCGCTGCCGCGGCGTCGCATGAGCTCGGGGCTCGCTTGCATGAGCAGACGCGCGGAGAAGGCGAGTCCGTGAGACCGCGGGAGCTATCCTTGAGGAATGCGCGCGCCAAGACATACGCGCTGCCCATCACTTGGCAAGCCGCGTCGACGACATCCCGCGCGTGCGTGACGGGGACCAAGCACAGCGCCACGCTCGGCCAGCTCACCGTTCACGACTTCGACTGCCGCGCGATCGATGGGCGTCCAGATCCCGCTTCGTTCGCAACGCAGGTCGACCTCGCGCTCGCTGAGCTCGACGAGCTCCCAGAGCTCGTGCTCGACCTCCGAGATACACGGGGACAAGCGCTCGCGGGTGCACGCCATTTGGCCCAGACCTTTGGGGAATCGGGCGGCGTTTGGCTACGTCAACGCGCCCGCGATCCCGAGACGGGCCTCCAAGCGTTCACCGACGTCACGTTGCCACCGAGCGAGGTGCCCCCCTACTCCGCTCGCCTTTGGGTCGCGATCGGCCCGGGCTGCTCCGGCCCGTGCGAGCTCGCCGCGGCCTACTTGTCCACGCTCCCGAACACGACGACAGTCGGACAAACCACCTCGGGCGCAGTCGGGAATACCAAGACCTTCAAGCTGCCGTTCTCGACGCTCTCCCTCGAGATCCCCGTGGAGACGTTCGCACTTCCCGGGACGGACACCGCCCTCCAGGGTCGCGGCGTCACACCCAGCGTCGAGGTGGTCGCGAGCGCCGGGACCATCGCGGAAGGTCAGGACCCCGTCCTCGTCGCGATCCAAGACCGCATCGCCCGCAAGTAGAGCGATCGGAGCACGATCTCTCGCGAACGCCCGCCCTCACGCGGGCGTCGTCGTCCGGATCTCCTGGACTCGGAGGGACAGCTTGCCGAACGTGAGGTCCGCGCCCGGGGCCAGCTTCACCGCGCTGAGGACCGCAGCGCCGTCGAGCTTGACGAATCCGTCGGTTCGGACCGGTCGGAGCGACGGAGGCGAAGTCCCGTCCCATTCGAGGTGCGCATAGATCCAACCCACGCGGTCGTCCGCGAGTTGAATCTCGCAGCACGGACCAATTCCGATCCGATGGGCACCCACGCCGAGCAGCACCCGGCTCGGCTCGCCGAGCGCCCCCGCGTGCTCGACGACGACCCCCGGCGCACCGCTCCAACCCCCGAGCTCGGGGGGCAGGTACCACGCGAGACGATTGGCGAGCACCCCCGCCGTGGGCGGACGCGCGTCAGGTTCCTTCGCGAGCGAGCGATGAATGAGCTGACGGAGTTCGGCGGGAAGTCGCTGCCCCTCGGGATAGCGCTCGAGCGGAACGACCGGTGATTTGACGTGCGCCGACAGCCACGACAACGGCTCGTTCGCCAGACGTGTCCGGACCTGTCCACACGTCCGATCGGCGAACAGCGGCGTTCGACCCGTCAAAAGCTCATAGAGGAGAAACGCCAAGCTATAGACGTCGCTCGCCGGAGTGAGCTTGCCGGTGTTGACCTGCTCGGGTTGAGCATAGTGCGGCGTCCCAACGAGTACGTGGCCACCGGTCGCGTTCGCTCCGACGATGGAGTCCCCGCCCCAGGAGCGCGCGAGCCCAAAATCCAAGACCTTGATGGCGCCGCTTGGGGTGACCCACAGATTGCGTGGCTTGATGTCGCGATGGACGATGTTGGATCGATGGGCTTCATCGAGCCCCAGGCACGCCTCGTAGATCACGCGCAGCGCCAGATCGACGTCCATGGGCGTGTCCATGTCGTGGCTCGCGGACAAGTCTTTGCCGCGCAGCAGCTCCATGACCATGAACCAGCGCTCGTCGGGACCGAGGCCATGGTCGTGGATCTGGACGACGTGCGGGCTCTTGAGACCGCTCAGGATCCGGATCTCACGAAGAGCGCGCAACGCGACGGCTTCCGAGACGACCGGGTCTTTCGAGAGCTTGAGCGCGACGGGCTCCACGTACTCGGGGCTTCGCACCTTGTAGACCAAGGCAAACGCGCCCACGCCCAAAACCTCGAGGATTCGGAAATCGGCGTAACGATCACCCGGCTGAGGAAAACCCCGCATCCAGTTCGAGGGGTTTTAGCGCACTACTCCACGGGCTCCAAACCAGATCCGCTGACGCGAAATGCCAACTCGCGCTGCATCAGCAGCTCGCTGTCGAGGCTGCGCCGCACCGACACCGTCGCCCGCGGGAACTCGGCACCCTCGGCGAGCACCAACACCACACTGTGGCTCTGCGGCTGCCTTGGTGGGACGAAACCGGTCCACTCCGTCGATCCCTCGACCACGTGGAGGTCTTGGAGATCGATATCGAGGACCAACTTGTCCATCTCGTCCGTCCCCAGCGCACGGAGCCGAAAGGACAGCTCGACGTGTGACTTGGGATGATTGCGGTACGCCATCTCGACCTCGATCGCGCCGGATGGATCACGAACCGACTCGGTCGCGAGCACCGTGGGTTCGCCCCCACCTTTGCCCGCGCACGCGGCGAGAGTGGCGGCGACGAGGAGGACGGCGAAACGGGGAGCCATGGCGAGTCCTTCAGTGCACCACGTCGAAGTCGGCGCGCGCGAGCTCCACACCCGCGTCGTCCACGACGCGAACGGTCCACTGCCCGATGAACGCGCGACGAAGCCCGAGGCCCGCGCGGGTGCGGTACGCGTGCTGCGGCGGGATCTTCATCATCGTGCGTCGGACGAGTTTCCCGTCTTGCTCCCACCGAACCGTGACCCGCTCGGCCTGGCGAGGATGGACGATACGGAAGCACACGTGCGCCTGACCATCGCCTCGGACCGAGAACGTGGAGCCTTCGCCGTCGCAATCGCCGTCCGCGTAGGCCGAACCCACCCCGATGCGATCGACGTGGATTCCCGAAGCACCGACGCCAGAGAGCGGAGGTCCGTCGGAGCGGGCCTTGGGCAGCTTCGCATACGCGCGCGCGGCTCGCGGTGCCATCGCGTCGACCAACATGTCCACGAGAGGCTGCGCCGGCGCTTCCTCGACCTCCGCGGAGCCGAGCGCGAGGGCAGCAAGCCCTGGCCGAGCCGCGCGGACCGGCACGCGCTGTCGCGTCAGCCCTTGATCCTCGGCGGTGAACCCCTGGCTCGAACGCGCTCGGGGAGCTTCGAAGCGTGTCGCGCCGGGCGTCGTTGCCTCGGTTCGCGCCGCGCGAGCCACCGCTCGGTCCTCATCGGGCCGCGAGCCACCGTCGCCCGGACTCCACCAGAACCAAAGCAGCAGTCCGAGCGCTACGCCAAACGCCGACGCCCGAAGCCACGGCGCGACGTTCCCCGGCTCGCTCGCAAAGGACGATGGCCCCCCGCGACTGCGCGCGAACTGCCGCCAAGCTGCACGGGCGACGTCCCGATCGAAGCTCGGCGCGCTCGTTCGCGGGGATGTGGCCATAGGCGCCGCGCGAACCGTCGGGGTTTTTCGCCGAGCGAGCGATGAACGCGCGTCCACGGGGGCATCATCGCAGATTCGGGGCGTCGTGGCGAAGGTCCGGCAAGCCTCGGGTCTCGCGGACGCGCCCAAAGCGCCACGCCAGAGTTAGGCGCCCGTGGTCTTCAAGCGCTCTACGGCGGAAGAATAAGAGGTATTGCGCACCATCTCGCCGAGCAGCTCGGTGTACCGGCCGACCAATTCACTCCGCCCGGTGGTCTTGTGATGTTGGAGAGCCTTGTAGACGCGCACGTACGCGCGCTCCGAGTTGACGAAATACTCTACGGCGGAGAGCACACCTTCGATCGAGGAGTGCGTCACGGAAGGGGTCACGGCGCAGAACTCGAACTCGCGTCCCGCGGAGTTGGTGATCCCGACGATCCCCTCCGCCTTCGCATCCGACGCTTGATCTTGGCCGGTTTGACGAATGAGTCCCCGCACGGAGAAGCTCGAGAAGCGGATCGTGTCGAGGGATGGGTGTTCCTGGCGATAGCGCTCGCGCAGCGCCCGGAAAAATGCATCGACGAGGCCGACACCTTCGCCCTCGATCGTGAACACGTGATTCGAAGGTTCCTCGCGAACCTCGCACGAGAGCACGCTGAGGCCATCCGCGCTCGCCTCGAGCTTGTAGCTCACGAACGAGAGCCGCAGGAAATCCTCGCCGAGCACTTCCCGCATCGTGTTGAGCGCCCGGGCTTGCAACGGTCCTTGAGGCTTTCTCATCCACGATCACTGTGCCACATCGTGCACGAGGTGCCCGTGACGATGGCTTCGCAGCCCCGTTCCTCCACGGGCACGCGGGTCGCTCCCGCCCCCCATCGACTCCCGCGCCTCACACGCTCGTTGTGCCATCTCTCTGCAGGGACGGTGTTCCGCGGATCGCCCCACGCTCGTAAGGCTCGGCTCAGCACCGCGGTTCGATCCCGCGCCATGGCGACCCACCTGCCGGCGTCATGCGCGGTCCGCATGGCGCGGTATCGCGGCCAAATCGTGATCCCAAGGGGTCCGACTATATGAGGATCAGGCTGCCGTTCCGCCGCTCGGTTCCTCGGGCGGCTTCGCGGGCCCCACGCCGGCGGGCAACTCCGTCTTCTCCGCAGCGCGAATTCGCCGACCGATCAACCGAGGATCGCCGCTGCGAAACTCGACGAGCCGCTCCGGCGAGATCGGCTCGACCGTCACGTCTACCGTGAGCGTCTCACCCCCACCCCCCACGTAGATCGTGCCCGAGGTCGGCGTCGCGTCGATGTAGTTGCGGCCGACCGCGACGCGGATGTGCTCCGTCTGCGTCAGGATCCCGTTGGTGGGATCGAATCCCTTCCACCCGACCTCCGGAAGATAGACCTGAGCCCACGCGTGTGACGCCTCGGATTGGATTTGGTTTGGGTTCTTGGGGCCCGTGAAGATGTAGCCACAGACGTACCGCGCGGGCACGCCGAGCAGCCGTGCGATGCAGATGAAGAGGTTCGTGAAGTCCTGACAGACGCCGCGACGCGACTCGAACACCTCGTACGCGGTGGTGAACACGTTCGTCGCGCCCTGGATGTACGTGTACTCGCGAAAGAGTGTCGCGTTGAGATCGATGAGCGTCTCGAGCAGGTCGTGATCGTTGCGGCGGGCGAAGCTCATCGCGTAGTCGGCCAACTCGAGGAGCTGGGTCTCGGGCAGCTCCGGCGGCAACAGATACGGGGTGAGCATGTGGTGCTGCCAGGGCATCCACACGAGCGGGAGAGTGGTCCGAGCGTGGAGCGGCTTGAACCGCAGGGGGTCGGTGTCTCGCACCCGCACGACGCTCCGCGACTCCACGATCATCTCGGAGAAGGGCGCCTGCACGAGCATCCGGCGCACGAAGTTCCCGAACACGTCTTCGTACTCGCGCTCGCGCCCCACCACGCTGCAGTGGATCTTGTGATAGACGACCTCTTGCAGCCGGTCGTGGATGGGCGAGAGCCGGAGCAAGTGCGTGCTGTGCTCCACGGGGGTACGGTAGCGGTAGATCGTCGAGTGGTTGATCTCGTACGTCTGTTCGGTCGCGAGCTTCGGACGGATGGATTTCCGTGGCCGAACGACGATGGTCCGCGTCTTGTCGGTGTCGCCGAGATTGGGCCCGATCTCGTAGCGAACGTGCCCCTCCCGCGCGACGACGAGCGTGCCCGGAGCGAGCTGCTTCATGTTCATCCGCGTATTTCCGCGCGGGATGAGCGGCCGCGTGCAGAACACGAGACCACGCCGGCTCCTTGCACCTCGGCTCGTGAGATCGACCTCGAGATCGCTGTCTCCGAACACGAGCTCGCCATGGGGCGGCTGCAGCTCCCAGAGGTAGAGCGGCTCCTCCGCGTCAGCGAACACCGCGACATCCCTCCCGTCCGTGATCACGGCGGGCATCGTCCCGTGGGTGTTGAACTCGGCGAACCAATCGCGGAGCAGCTGGAAGTCCACGTAGCCGAGGTTCCGCCACTTGCGCGCGGCGATCCGGGACATCAGCTCGCAGAAGATGAGCTCCGAGTCCGTAGAGCCCACGGCCTCGAAGTAAGCATCCGAGCTCGTCTCGATCGGGTACCGCATGCTGCCGGCGTGGGCGAACAGCCACTCGCGGCCGGACCAGGTGCGTTGGAACGGTTGGGTATTGGCGAGCGACTCCCCGCCCCAGCGCGCCTCCCGGATGTGCATGATGAAGATCGAGGAGGAGTTGGCCTCGAAGTTGCGCATGACCTGGCTGCGACCGGGCACCTGCGCAGGCTGGGCTTCTTTGTGGAGGCTGACCGAGGGTTCGTTCTCGCCGTAGAAACCGAGACCCCACCCATCCGCGGGGGGCGCCTCAGGACTGAGACAACCAATATCGAACACCGGGGCGAGCTGGCCCTCGAAGCTCATCACCAACATCCGGGTCGCGCTTCGCACAGACTCCATGTCCTCGCCCCAGTATTCCATATCCCCGGTTGGGCGCCCAGCTCCGCGCTATGGCCGCTCCTGGGCCGGCGTCGTGCGACGGCCAGCGCAGCACGGCTTTCGCCGAGCAGCGCTAGGCGCCTACTTCGTGACCAAGCAACTCCTTGCCGATGGCGTCGCAGATCTCGTGCACTTCATCGACCACGCGGGTCAGCACCAGGTGCACCCCCGTCGCGGAGATCGACTCGCGGGTCTGTCCCAAGATCCAGCGACGGAACTCCGCGAGCATCGCAACGGATCTCGCGCCCGGGAGCTCGGGGGGGCTGTCGTCGGGACGGATCGACTTGAGCCGCTGATACGCGGTCAAGATGCTGTACGCGATCGAGCGCGGGAAGCGGTGTTCCAGAATGAGGAAGTTCGTGACCTCGGCCTCGCGAACCTGCCCACGCGCCTTCTTCATGAAGGTCTCGTATCCACCGAGCGCGCGCAGGAACGAGATCCAGACGGCCCCATCGGCCACGGCGTCGTCGCTCAGGTACTTGTTGGCGTGATAGTGGACATCGAGCACGCGGGCGGTCTGGTTCGCGCGCTCGAGCGTGCTCCCGAGTGTGATGAAGTCGAGCGGCGTGTCGTGCCCCATGGTTCCCGCAAGCAAACCGTGAACCTGCAAGGTCACCTGCCAGACACGCTGATAGAACTCGTAGCGCGCGTCGCTGTAGCGGTTACGAACCCCCTCGTCCAGCATCCAAACGTAGAGCTCGTTGATGGCGTGCCAGGCCTCGAGCGAGATCTGATCTCGGATCGCCCTCGCGTTTTCACGCAACGCCCGTACGGCCGCCCAGATGCTCCCCGGATTGCCCTCGTCCCAGGTCATGTACTCCTGGACGCGGTCACCATCTTCGGCCCACTCCATCCCCACGCGCTGACCAAAGCGCTCCTCTTCTCCGCCAATGATGATCACCGGCAGCCAGATCTGCCGCATGCTCGCCTCGGCTCCGAGCGACATGGTGTGGGTGACCGCCAGGGTCCTTGCAGTGGCTTCGGCACGCTCGAGGTACCGGCCGAACCAAAAACAATGATCGGCAACGCGACAGATCAACGCAGTCATCGCGATTCGCTTTCGTCCAAGACCCAAGTATCTTTCGAGCCGCCGCCTTGGCTCGAGTTGACGACGTAGGACCCTCGCTTGAGGGCGACGCGCGTCAGACCGCCGCGCAACACCCAAGGTCCGTTCGCCCCATTGATGATGTACGGACGCAAGTCGACCCGTCGCGGCTCGACCTGCCCGTCCTCCGGAATCCACGTGGGTGAGGTCGAGAGCTGGATGAGAGGCTGCGCGATGTAGCGGCGAGGGTTCGCCCGAATCCGCTCTGCGAAATCGGCCCGCTCGGCGGCGCTCGATTGCGGTCCCATCAACATGCCGTAGCCACCCGCTTCGTCCACGGCCTTGACGACGAGCTTGTCCAGATTCTCGAGCACGTACTTGCGATCATCGTCGCGCACGCACAGATACGTCTCCACCTGCGCGAGCAGAGGCTCCTCGCCGAGGAAGAAGCGGATCATCTCCGGTACGAGGGCGTACACCGCCTTGTCGTCCGCCACCCCGTTTCCGGGCGCGTTGCAGAGCGCGATGTTGCCTGCAGCGTACGCGCGCATGATCCCGGGCACGCCGAGCATGCTGTCGGGGCGAAACACCTCGGGGTCGAGGAACGCCTCGTCGGTGCGCCGGTAGAGCACGTCCACACGCTTGGGCCCGCCCGTCGTGCGGACATAGACGACGTCACCGTCGACGAAGAGGTCCGAGCTCTCGACGAGCTCGATGCCCATCGTACGAGCGAGGAACGCGTGCTCGAAGTACGCGGAGTTGAAGCGCCCGGGCGTGAGCACCATGCACACGGGATCGCCATCCCCCTGCGGTGCGACCGAGCGTAGGGCTTGCGCGAGCCGACCCGGGAACTGATCCACGCGCCGCACTCGAACTTTGCGAAAGGCCTCCGGGAACACCCGCTTCGTCACCTCGCGGTTCTCGAGCACATACGAGACGCCAGAGGGACAGCGCAAGTTGTCCTCGAGGACGCGGAAGGTGCCATCACCATCGCGAATGAGATCGATCCCCGCGAGGTGGATCCTGACCTTGCCGGGCGCCGCGATCCCGTGCAACCGCGACAGGTATTGCTTGGAGCCGAGCACGAGCTCCGCCGGCACCCCAGGCGCCTTCAGGAAGCGTTGCTCGCCGTAGACATCCCCGAGGAACGCCTCCAGGGCGAGAATCCTCTGCTTGAGGCCCTCCTCCAGGCGAGTCCAATCCGGCCACGAGATGAGGCGCGGGATCAAGCAGAAGGGAAAAATACGTTCGCTCCCTTGCGTGTCCGAGTAGACCGAGAAGGTCACCCCCTGCGTGAGAAAAGCTACCGCGGCAAGGTCGCTACGGCGGCGAATGTCATCGGGGGTCAAGGACAGCATCGGCGCAAGCACGTCCGCAAAGTTTGCCCGTGGCTCGAGGCCAGGCGCGAACAGTTCGTCGAACGCTTGCGGCAGCAAACCGTACTCACGAAAGATCCCAGACGTCGTCACGTCCACCACGCGCGGCAGCATAGCAGCTTCCCCCTCACACAAGGGCAACAGGATTCTTTGCGCTGCCGCACGCCACCGAACTGACGCGAAGGTATGGCGTACCGACACGAGCGTAGGTTGCAGCGCTTTGACAAAACTATGCCTTGAACCGCGCCTCGCAGGTTGCCAATGTCGGCCCTGTCCCAAGGAGCCTCACGTGCGATTGTTGATCCAGCACCGGAGCATGTACCACTACCCGGAGCCCGCCCATCTGGGCGCGCATCTACTTCGGCTGCGGCCCGCAGATCATGCGAGCGCGACCATCGAGAATTTCTCTCTTTCGGTCGAACAAGCGAGGTGGCTCAACTGGTTGCGTGACCCTTATGGCAACCGGATCGCGCGGGCCACGTTCGACCCCGAGCATCCCGTCGATCGGCTGGACGTGCTCGTCGAGCTCTCCGTCGACATCCGTCCGGTGAACCCGTTCGACTTCTTCATCGAAGACGCCGCCGAGCAGTTCCCATTCACCTACGGACCGGCGCTCCAGCGCGAGCTTGCACCGTTCCGGGACCTCACGACGCGGGCCGTCCAAACCGGCCCTCTGTTCGAGGAGTTCTACCCGACGGTCCTCAAAGAAGGGCGCACCATCGATGTCGTCGTCGCCTGCAACCAGGCCGTCAACAAGCGGATCAAGTACGTCATTCGCAACGAGCCTGGCGTCTGGACGCCCGAGGAGACGCTCCAAGAGGGGCGTGGCAGCTGCCGCGACTCGGCGATGCTGCTCGCCGCAGTCATGCGCCGCATGGGCTTCGCCGCTCGGTTCGCGAGCGGCTACCTCATCCAAGTCACCGACGAAGGGATGCTCCCCGATCTCCCCAAAGGTCTCGACCACGACGTCGTGGACCTTCACGCGTGGACCGAGGTCTACATCCCCGGCGCCGGCTGGATCGGCCTCGACCCGACGAGCGGACTCCTCTGCAGCGAAGGGCACATCCCCCTCGCTTGTGCGTCCGAACCATCGCTCGCCGCGCCCGTGGAGGGCACCACGGACGTCAGCTCGGACAGCGTCGACTTCACGATGCAGGTCGCTCGCCTCGGGCACGAGCCGCGGCCAACGGTTCCCTACGTCGAAGAGGCGTGGGAGTCGCTCGTCGCGACCGCAAAGCATGCGGACGAGCGCCTGACCAACGCGGGCATCACGTTGACCATGGGTGGCGAGCCCACGTTCAACTCGCGGCTCTACCCGGACGCCCCAGAGTGGAACACGGACGCCCTTGGGCCCACCAAGTGGACGCAAGGCCTCGTCCTCGCTACGGAGCTCCGCAAGCGGTTCACGCCGGGCGGGATCCTCCTGCACCGCATGGGTAAGCACTATCCCGGAGAGTCTCTGCCCCGTTGGGCGCTCGACATCTACGGGCGACGCGACAAGAAACCCATGTGGCACGACGTCCAGACGACGCGCGTCCCCACCAACGCAGACGCCGAGACGCTGCTCCACGAGATCAAACGTCGGCTCGGGGTCGGCGGGACCATCGTGACCGCCTACGAGGATCCTTGGCATTTCCTCGGCGAAGAGGCACGCGTCCCCGTCGACATCGATCCGATGCAGGCGAACCTCGAGGATGCCGAGGAGCGTCGCCGCCTCGCGAGGATCCTCAACCGCGGGATGCGAACCCCTTCCGGCTACGCGTTGCCACTCGGCCGCTCCACCATGAACCAATGGATGAGCGGCGACTGGACGTTCCGTCGCGGCTATCTGTTCTTGGTCCCCGGCGACGCTCCCATGGGCCTGCGGCTACCGCTCGATTCGATCGCCGGGATCCCCTTGCCGTTCCAGATCGTCGAGGAGTCCTATCCTCCCGATCCGCGCGTCCGTCGTGAGGAGGATGAAGACGAGAACGACGACCTCGACGAGGACGACGACGACGCCAAGGCCCGCAAGGCAACGCGCAAGCGGCTGCGCGCGCTCGAAGAAGAAGAGGATGCGCGCGGCCAGGCCCATCGTTGGGTAGCCCCGCCCACCGCCATGGGCTACGGCATGCGGACGGCGATCTGCACCGAGGTTCGCAACTACCACGGCTCGGTCACGTTGTTCGTGTTCCTCCCGCCCCTCCCGAGCGCCTACGACTTCATCGAGCTCGTCGAGACCATCGACGCCGCTGCCAACGCGCTCGGCCTCCCCGTCACGCTGGAAGGCTACCCACCGCCCAAGAGCAGGCTCCTGACCTCGCTCGTGGTCACCCCGGACCCGGGTGTGCTCGAGGTGAACCTCCCCGTCACCGACGACATCTCCGGCTACATCGAGGCGCTCAACACCGTCTACGACGCCGCGCTCCACTCGGGACTGCACAGCGAGAAGTACCTGGTCGATGGACGGCAGTGCGGCAGCGGCGGTGGCAACCACCTCACGCTCGGCGGCCCCACCCCGCTCACGAGTCCGTTCTTGCTCAGCCCCGAGCTCCTCGGTCGCGTGCTGAGCTTCGTTCAGCACCACCCGTCGCTCTCGTACCTGTTCACGGGACTGTTCGTCGGACCGACCTCTCAGGCCCCACGCCTCGACGAGGCGCGTCACGAGGCGCTCTACGATCTCGAGCTCGCGATCGGTCAGCTCGAACGCAAGCACTACGGGAACAACCCACCCCCGTGGTACGCGGACATGTTGTTCCGCCACCTGCTCGTGGACGTCACCGGGAACACCCACCGCGCGGAGATCTCGATCGACAAGCTCTTCGATCCACTGACCCCGATTGGTCGGCAAGGGATCCTCGAGTTCCGGGCATTCGAGATGCCACCCCATCCGCGCATGGCCGTCGCACAGATGGCGCTACTGCGCTGCCTCGTCACCGCGCTCTCCGATTCGCGCTACCACAGCCAGCTCGTCCGCTGGGGTCAAGTCCTGCACGATCGTTTCTTGCTGCCCTACTGGATGTGGAAGGACTTCGAGGATGTGCTCGAGTTCCTCAACCTCCACGGGCTTCCGCTGCAGGCCGAGCACTACCGGCCGTTCCTCGATCTGCGTTGTCCCGTCATCGGCACCATGACCGTCGGTGGCGTCACGCTGCAGGTTCGCAACGCGATCGAGCCGTGGCACGTGCTCGGAGAGGAAGCCACGGGCATCGGGACCTCGCGCTACGTCGACTCCTCGATGGAGCGCATCGAGATCATGGTGGAGGGCTACGTCCCAGAGCGGCACGCCGTGCTCGTCAACGGGTACGTCATGCCCATGCGCGCGACTGGGGAAACGCAACGCCTCGTCGGTGGCGTGCGCTTCCGGGCCTGGGCGCCGCCCCATAGCATGCATCCCAACATCGGGATTCATCACCCCATCACGATCGACTTGCTCGACCGATGGAGCCGGAGATCGCTCGGCGGCTGCACGTACCACGTGTGGCACCCCGAGGGCCGGGCCTTCGAGTCGGCTCCGCTCACGCGCTTCGAGGCGGCCGCACGCCGCACCCAGCGCTTCACGCTCGGCTCGCACACGGCGTACCCCATCTACCCCGTGGAGCCTCCGCCGCACCAAGACGCGCCCTACACCCTCGACCTGCGGCGCTTTGCGATCGACAAGATGCCTCCCGAGCCCACCGGCTGACCACCGGTGCTAAGCTAGGCTTGCTGCGCGCCGGACCCAGGTTCCGGCGCGTCTCGCCATCCTCGTTCCCATGCGTGCGCCTCGCAATGAGCTCATCTTCGTCCCCCTCGGTGGCTCGGGCGAGATCGGCATGAATCTCAACGTGTACGGCCACGATGGGCGTTGGCTCATCGTGGACTGCGGCATCACCTTCAGCACGTTCGGAGGTCGCACGGACCTCCTGATGCCCGACCCAAGGTTCATCGCCCGGCGTCGCGACACGCTGCTCGGCATCGTCGTGACGCACGCCCACGAGGACCACCTGGGAGCGATCCCCCACCTTTGGCGGGAGCTGCAGTGCCCCGTATACGCCACCCCGTTCCCCGCCGCGATCTTGCGCCGCAAACTCCAGGATCTCGAGCTCGAGGACGAGGTCCCCCTCCATGAGATCCCGCTGTCCGGCACGCTCTCCTTGCCGCCCTTCGATCTGCGTTTCGTCAACGTGACGCATTCTACGGTCGAGAGCAGCGCGCTGATCTTGGAGACCCCGTGCGGGACGGTCGTCCATACCGGCGACTTCAAGCTCGACCCGGATCCTCTGATCGGGCCGCTGACCGACGTCGAGACCCTCCAAGCCGTCGGACGCAAGGGCGTGCTCGCAGTGATCTCGGACTCGACCAATGCACCGCACGCAGGCGCCAGCCGTTCGGAGGCGGAGCTGCGCGCCCACCTCTTGCCCCGCTTCGATCACATCCGCACGCGGATCGCCACCGCCTGCTTCGCAAGCAACATCGCCCGCATCGCCACGCTCGCGGAAGCCGCGCGCAGGCTCGACCGCCATCCGATCATCGTGGGCCGTTCGCTCCATCGCATGATCGCCGCTGCGCGTCGCCTGGACTACCTACCCCCTTTCGACGACGAGGTGTCCACGCGCGACTTCGGCTACCTGCCGCCGGAGAAGGTGTTCTTGATCTGCACGGGCACCCAAGCCGAGCCTGGCGCGGCGCTGTCTCGGATCGCACAGGGGGATCACCCCGACATCGCCCTCGAGCGCAACGACCTCGTGCTCTTCTCCTCGAAGATCATCCCCGGCAACGAGGAGCCCATCGGCCACCTGCACACCCGACTGCGTCGAAGGGGCCTGCACGTGGTGAGCGAGCGGGAAGAGTTCGTCCACGTCTCGGGCCATCCTCCGCAAGACGATCTGCGCCAGCTCTACGCCTGGCTCTCGCCTCGGATCGTGATCCCCGTTCACGGCGAGGAGCGCCACATGGAGGCGCATGCAGAGCTCGCGGGGCGCTGCGGGGCACAGTCGCTCGTGCCCTTCAACGGGGCCGTCGTTCGCCTCGCCCCCGGCCCCGCCGAGATCATCGATCGCGTCCCCGCGGGTCGCCTGCTCGTGCCACAGACGGACGTGCCCTCGCGAGACCAGAAGCAGCACCCACGCGCAGCCCGTCGAGAGCGACCACGAACGGGTAGAGCTCCGCAGGGACGGCGGCGCAGCCGAGCCCGCTGAACCTAGGGTTCAGGTTCGCCATGCAGCCTCGCGCGCCGCGCGGCACGACCAACCCGTCGGCGTGGCGTTCCATCCCTGAATCGGCGCCTTGCGCCGTGTGCATGAATCGCGGCCCCCGAACGACTTCACCCGACCGCCGGTCGGCGCTCACATCCAAACTCGAGCACGAGCCCTTCGGCGGCCCCCTGACGAACGACATCACACGTCCCTGGGCAGAGCTCGATGCTCGTCGGCTCGGCCTCATCGTCGAAGCGCCAACTCTCCGCCGCGCCGCATGACGGATCGTAGCCCAAAGGCAAATCGTCATAGCTGACGTTCACCTTGGTCGGGTCGAGCGCGGCCCCACCTTGGTCCTGCGGAAGGGCCAAGGTGCACGATGCCACACGGCCCCGAATATCCTCGATCGCCGCCTTGAAGGCGGCTGCCGATGCTTCGGCCGAGTCCGTCTCGACGATGAAGGCGGTCTCGCTCCCGCCGGCCTCGGCGATGGCATGGAGATTGGTCACCGCATCGGGCCCACCCGGGGGATTCTGCACGCCGATGACGAACGTCAGGATCTCGTCGCGGCTCGCCGCCACGGCATCGACGCTACGCTGGATATCGTCCTCTTCGTCGTCGCAGCCTTGCGGATAGCCATCGGAGACGAGCACGAAGACGTGCCTCGCCGAGGGATTGGTTTGGGCGGCCGCGCCGAGCTGGGCCAGCGTGGCTTCCGTGACGGCGAGCGTCGGCGTTCCGCCCCGCCACTCGTCCTCGCTTTGCGGAGTGACGTCATCGATGGCTGCCGCGAACGCGGGCGATGGCAACGCCGTCATCGGAACGGCAGGAGGATCGTAGCTCTCGACCTCACACCGATCGTCTTCCGCCGGAAAGAACGAGAGCGAAGCCTCGATCCCTTCCGAGCTCGGATCGGCAAAGAAAGCCTTGGTCGCCGCGACCACCGGCTCCCACTTGAGCTCCGGGTCGTGCCACGGTTCGTCGAGCTTCCCCATGCTCCCAGAGACATCGAAGGCGAACGCCAGGTAGACGGGCTGCAGCGAGGTCCCCATGAGCTCCGCGCGGCATTCCTCCTCCGAACCCTCCGCTGCGGACGTCGAACTGGGAGACGGCGCAACGTCGAGGCGCAGCCCCGGCACGGCGGACGTCTCGTCTTCCACGGAGGATTGCGACGTGGAGGAGGGTTCGCCGCCCGAGGTCCCCGCCTCATCGTCGACGGACGAGGACGCGTCGGGCACGATGCCGCTTCCATCCGCTTCGCCGATCGGCATCCCTCGCTCGGCGCTGCCGCAGGCCACGCTCAAAAGCGTCGCCACCAGCGCTGCCGCACGGTGCTCCCGCGCGAGATCCTTGTGGTGCCGACGCACACCTCTGAACTTGCCCCATCGAGTCCGCACGCCGGGAGGTACCGCGACCCCGCACGAATGGCTCAGGGGACCTCGCGCTCCCCACGACACGTCAGGTCATCGCGGCGTCGCCGGCGTATCCGCGCTTCGCATCCAGGCCCATGCCGGGCAGCTTCGCCAAGGTTCGAGCAAACTCCCGGAACGCCGGTGCGAACGGCGAGAGTCGCCGCCACGCGAGCCCCACGGTACGCCCAGCGCCCTCCGTTTCTGCGAGTGGCGCCGTGGCAAGGCGCGCGCGTTGACACTCGATGGAGACCGCGGTCGCAGGCAGAAGCGTGATCCCGAGGCCGGTCGCCACCATCTGGGTCACCGTGGCGAGGCTCGTCGCATCGAACGCCTGACGCCGTAAGCGAACCCTCGAACACAGACGGAGCGCTTGGTCGCGCAAGCAGTGCCCCTCTTCCAGCAAGAGGATCGGGTGACCACTGAGGGTGTCCAAGGCGAGTGGACGTGGGGCCGCGAGCAGCGGGTGCCCGTGCGACGCCGCCACGACGAACGGTTCCCATCCAATCGCAGCGGTCTCCATGTCCCCGAGGTCCGCCTCCAAGGCCACGAGCGCAAGATCCAACTCACCGCGCAACAACGAGCCCTTCAAGGACTCCGTCCGGTCCTCCTTCCACATCAAGGAGAGGGACGGATAGACCTCGCCGATGCCCACCGTGAGCTGCGGCAAAAGATAGGGCGCGATGGTCGGAATCACGCCGATCCGCCACGTGCCGCGGAACGGATCCTGCGCGAGTCGGGCCCCCGCTTCGAGCAACTCGACATCCGCGACGATCCTCCGCGCCTGCGCCAAGAGCACCTCGCCCGCGGCCGTGAGCATGACCCGCCTCGTGTCCCGCTCGAAGAGCTCGACCCCGAGCCCCTCCTCCAAGGTTGCGACCTGGGCGCTGAGCGATGGCTGAGATACACCGCAACTCTCCGCCGCACGCCGAAAGCTCAGCTCTTCGGCCACCGCCAGCGCGTACTGCAGCTGGCGAAGGGTGAATGGATAGTTGCTCCGGTTCGTAGGGGGCACGGACACCGCGATCGCCCGCTCCGCCCGGAAGCATAGCCCACGCGCACGCACGTGCCCCATCGAGTCTTCACCACCACGTGCCCCCCCCGCGGGGACACGTGGCCAACGCGACTTCGTCACACCGAACAATCGTGACGAAGGATCACGTGGATTCGCGCTCGAAACGGTCGAGCGTCATCACCTTCGTCCACGCAGCGACGAAATCCTTGACGAACTTCTCCTTGGCATCGTCCGCCGCATACACCTCTGCGAGCGCACGCAGCTGCGAGTTGGATCCGAAGACCAGGTCGACCGCCGTACCGGTCCATTTCACCGCGCCCGTTTTCGCGTCTTTCGCTGCGTACACGCCGTCTTCATCCGTCTTCTCCCACGTCACGCTCGTGTCCATGAGGCTCACGAAAAAGTCGTTGCTCAGCGTACCGGGGTTGCTCGTGAAAACACCGTGCTTGGTACCCCCATGGTTCGTGTCGAGCACACGCAACCCCGCGAGCAACACCGTCATCTCCGGCGCGGTGAGATCGAGCATGTCCGCTTTCTCGACGAGGAGTTCCGCCGACGATTGATCCGTCTCCTTGCCCACGTAGTTGCGGAAGCCGTCGGATTTCGGCTCGAGCAGCGCGAAGGACTCGACATCCGTCATCTCCTGCGTGGCATCCGTGCGCCCGGGCTCGAACGGAACGTCGATGTCGTGCCCGCCTTTTTTCGCGGCGTCTTCGATCGCCGCCACGCCGCCGAGGACGATGAGGTCCGCCAAGGAGATCTTGCGAGCGCCGCCCTTCGCGTTGAAATCCTCCTGGATCTTCTCCAACACCGGAAGCGCCTTGGCGAGCTCCCCCGGTTCGTTCACGGCCCAGTCCTTTTGCGGCGCGAGACGCAGGCGAGCCCCATTGGCGCCGCCGCGCATGTCCGTCCCCCGGTAGCTCGAAGCCGATGCCCAAGCGACCTTGATGAGCGCCGCGTTTCCGAGTCCGGAGGCGAGCAGTGCCTTCTTCAGAGCCGAGATGTCTCCCGCCGTGACGGCCTTGTAGTCGGCCTCCGGCACGGGGTCCTGCCATAGCTCGGGCGGTGGGACCTCTTTGCCGAGCAAGCGCGCATACGGACCCATGTCGCGATGGGTGAGCTTGAACCACGCTTTTGCAAACGCGGCTTCGAATGCCTTGGGGTCTTCATGGAAACGCTTGGAGATCTCCAAGTATTTCGGATCCTTGATGAGCGCCAGGTCCGTCGTGAACATCATGGGTTTGTGGGACTTCTTGGGGTCGTGCGCGTCGGGCACCTTCCCTTCGCCCGCATCCCCCTTGGGGGCCCACTGTTTGTGCCCTCCCGGACCGTCCACCAGCTCCCATTCGTACCCGAACAGGTTGGCAAAATAGTCGTGGGACCACTTCGTGGGCGTCGAGGTCCAAGCACCTTCGAACCCGCTCGTCACCGTGTCCGGACCGCGGCCCGTACCGCACTTGTTCGCCCATCCGAGCCCTTGTTGCTCGACCGGAGCCGCCTCGGGATCGGGCCCCACGCAATCTTTGGCCTTGTGCGCGCCGTGGGCTTTCCCGAACGTATGTCCACCGGCGATGAGCGCCACCGTCTCTTCGTCGTTCATCGCCATGCGACCAAACGCGATGCGGATGTGTTTGGCCGCCTCGATGGGATCCGGGTTGCCGCGTGGCCCCTCGGGGTTGACGTAGATGAGACCCATCTGCGTCGCCCCGAGCGGTTTCTGGAGTTCCCCTTCGCCGGTGAATCGCTCGTCGGAGAGCCACGTCGTCTCCGGACCCCAGTTGATGTCCGTCGGTTCGTACACATCGACGCGTCCTCCCCCAAACCCGAGGGTCTTGAAGCCCATCGACTCGAGCGCAACGTTACCGCTGAGCACGATCAGGTCGGCCCACGACAGGCTGCGACCATACTTCTTCTTGACCGGCCACAGCAGTCGCCGCGCCTTGTCCAGGCTGACGTTGTCGGGCCAGCTGTTGAGCGGAGCAAAACGTATCGTGCCGTCCGCAGACCCGCCGCGACCGTCGATGGTGCGATAGGTGCCCGCGCTATGCCACGCGAGGCGGATCATGAGACCACCGTAGTGTCCGAAGTCCGCAGGCCACCACGCTTGCGACGTGGTCAGGGCGCTCTCGACGTCCTTCTTCACCGCAGCGAGGTCCAGCTTCTCGAACTCCGCCGCGTAATCGAAGTCCGCATCGATCGGATCGCCCTCGGGCGAGTGCGCCTTGAGACCCCGCAGGTCCAGCCGATTGGGCCACCAGTCGTCGATGCCATACGGTTTTTCGCCCGCCTTGGCCTCCGCCGTGGGCTGCGTCTCGACCTTCGGAGGATCCTCCGCGACGACGCGTGCATCCTCCTTGGCGGGCGACGCTTCCTTGGTGTCCTTGTCATCCTTGCTGTCGCAGCCCGCCGCGAAGACCAGAAGCATCAACCCCAAGCCCTGCCAGCGACTCCGGCCGTGTCCACGACTGCCTTGGTGGATGCTCCGATCGCCCTGCTCGTTCGTCATGTTCGTCTCCATTTCGGTGGTGAAGCCAGCCCGTCGTGCCCGCAGATCCGAGCGACGAGCCGTTTGCGGATCGTGATCGTGTGCCGAGGACCCCTCGACGCTGGCGACGATAGCAACGCTCGTTCGCAGGCTCTAAGACTTGCTGCCGATGACACTGATAGGGGCGACCTATCACCGAAGCCTTCATCGTTTTCGCGCCTCGCGTCCGGATTTGAACCCCGCGAGGATCTGCCTCGAAAAGCTCCCGGCCATCGCAAACGGGCACAGTTCTGCCTCGAAAAGCTCCCGGCCATCGCAAACGGGCACAGTTCTGCCCCGAAAAGCTCGCCGCCATCTCCAAAAGGCACAGTTCTGCGCTCCGCGGCCTCTGAATGCGGTTCCGATGCTCCGCGCCGTCGCTCGGCGTTGAGCGCCGTCGCCCACGGACCACGCAGATCACGCGCTTCGTGAACCGCGCGGACCAGGGGACGGCGCGTCGACAGGCCACGGGGCCGAACCTGGCCGAGTGTCGCCCGAGGCCTCGAGAACCGCGTTCGCGCGGCACATCGAGGCCACCTTGACGTTCCCGCGGGCCTTGGCGTTCGGTCCCCTACACTGCGCCCGTGATCGGCAGTTCATGGATGGACCTCGTCGTCGGGGTCGATATCCACATCGAGTTGGTGCCCTCGCCCGCGGGCCCAATCCCGACGCCCTTCCCCCACCCGCACGTCGGCCTCATCTACGATCCCATCGGCTACGCCGCGGCGGAGATCATCCGCTGCGCCGTCGCCCTATGCCAGGGCGTCCCTACGAGCCCTCGCGCGCCCGTGATGGTGGGCCCCTTCCCCGGCACCGTGACCGGCGACGCGAATGGGCTTCCGGTCAAGCACATCATGATCCCGCCCGGGGCTGCGTTCGCGCGGGGAATCACCCCGTCCGATGCCGACCTCATGCTCGGCTCGCAGACGGTCTCCTTCAACGGTTCCGCTGCCGTGCGCACCGGCGAGATCGCGATGGCCTGCTCGGATCCGGTGCGCCTGCCCACCGCGACCGTGATCAGCATCTCCACCGCCAACGTGATGGTCGGCGGTCCTCCTGGGATCTCCCTTGCCGTCGCCGCGGGGTCGCTGCTGCGCACCAAGTTCGTCGCCGACAAGATGCACCGCTGCATCGACGAGTTCTTCCCCAAGCGCAGTGATCGCACCAAGGCCTTCCTCAAGAAGGCGGTGTGCTACTTCACGGGACACCCCGTCAACGTCGCCACCGGCCAAGTGCTCACGTCGGCCGTAGACTTCGAGCTTCCCGGGCCCCTGCCGCTCCGGTTCGAGCGCCAGTACCTCAGCAACTGGTGCGAGCGCGACTCCTCGCTCGGGTTCGGATGGGCGCACTCACTCGAGCAGCAGATCTGGATCGAGCGCTACAGCGTCGTGATGCGCGATGGCGACGGCCGCGAAGTCGAGTTCGACACGTACTACAACTTCGACGACGCGATCATCCGGCGCGGCCAGCAGATCTACAACGCCGTCGAGCGCAGCACCTTGCGTTGCAAAGGAGACTTCGCATGGGAGGTCGAGGACGCCGACGGCCTCGTTCGCGAGTTCTCCCCGATCCCCGGCGAGAACCCGAGGGACAAAGATCGCGGTCTCGCCCGCCTCACCCGGCTCCGCGCGCCCGATGGCCACGAGATCCGCCTCCTTTATGACGAGCGCGCCCAGCTGCGCGAGGTCGTCGACAGCCAAGGTCGCACCATCCGCTTCGAGCACAAGAACGGAAAGTTGGACCGGATCTGGCTGCCCTCAGCCGATGGCAAGGGCCATCGCCAACACGTCCAGTACCTCTACTCGGAGGACGGTGACCTCCTCGAAGTCCGCGACGCCATGGGCAAGCCCACGAAGCTGGACTACGACAAGCACCTGCTGGTCCAGGAGACCAACCGCAACGGTCTCTCCTTCTATTTCAAATACGACGGCTTCGGACGCAACGCCCGCTGCACGCGGACCTGGGGTGACGGCGAGATCTACAACCACCTCCTTCAGTACGATCTCGAGGGCTTCCGCACCCTCGTCTTCGACTCCCACGGTGCGTGCACGGTCTACAGCTACGACCCCGTGTTTCGCGTGCGCGAGATCATGGATCCCCACGGGGCCACCACCAAGTTCGAATACGACGAGTACGGCCGCAAGAGCGCCGAGACCGATGCCCTGGGTGGCGTGACCCGCTACACGCACGATGAGCGCGGCAACCTCGTGATGGTCGTCGCTCCCGACAAAGCGATCAGCAAGCTGCGCTACGACGACAAGGGCAACCTTCTCGAGCTTCAGGAGCCCACGGGCGCGCTTTGGAAGTGGACCTACGACAGCGCCCGTCGTGCTCAAAGCGAGGTCGATCCGCTGGGTCACGCCACGCGCTTCGTCTACGAGGACCGTCGCCTCACGACCGTCGTCGACGCCCTCGGCAAGACCACCAAGCTCGCCTACGACCGAGCCGGAAACCTCATCGAGCATACTCTACCCAATGGCGCCAAGACCCAATGGCGCGTCGATGCCCTGGGACGCGTAACGCATGAGATCGACGCGCGCGGCCAAGAGCAACGCCGCACGTACGATGGGTACGGCCGCCTCGTGCGGATCGAGGAGCCCGACGGCAACGTCCGCCAGCTCGCGTACGACGGTGAGGGCAACGTCGTGCGCGCGCAGGATCGCCTGCGGGACATCGTCATGACCTACCAAGGCATGAACAAGCTCGCGTCCCGCACGGTGGGCGGCACGACCGTGCGCTACGAATACGACGCGGAGGAACGTCTCGTCGCCGTGATCAACGAGCGCGGCCATCGGCACGCGTTCGAGCGTGACGCCCGAGGTGAAGTGAAGGCCGAGCTCGCGTTCGACGAGCTGCGCACCCTCTACGTCCGCGATGCCCTCGGCCGTCCCACCACGATCTACCGCGGCGACATGCTGCACGGCTCCGAGTACGCCTACGACACTGCGGGCCGCCTCACCACCGTCACCCGTCGCGACGGCCCCAACGAGGCCTACCGCTACCGTGAAGACGGAGCCCTGCTCGAGGCGACCAACGACGCCGCCACCGTCGTGTTCGAGCGCGACCTCCTGGGCCGCGTCACCAAGGAGACCCAGACCGTGCGCCATCCCGGGCAACTGCCCGCGGAGGTCGTCGCGATGGGCAAGCCCGTCTTCCGCACCCTCCTCGAGCAGCGCCGCGACCCCAATCCGCCCACTCCAGCACCCGTTCCCGACGACGGAGGACGCTGGGTCCAGAGCCTCCGCGACCACCGGGGCCTCCGGATCGCCGTGCGATCCGCCATGGGCGCGGAGCAGACGATCACCCGCGACGCGATCGGCAGCGTGACCCGGGTCGCCTACCGCGACGCCGCGCAGACCTGGGAAACCCAGATCCAACGCGACGTCGCGGGACTCGAGGTCGACCGCACCCTCCCGGGTGGTGTCCGCAGCTTCTGGTGGCGCGACAAACTCGGCCGTCCCACGCAGCATTTCATCGGCAAAGAGAAGACCGCCCTTCGTCTGCGCAAATACGCGTGGGACCTCGGCGACCGCCTCCGCGGTCTCTCCGACGAAGCGCCCACCCACGGCATCGAGGACAAACTCACCTTCCGCCACGACCCCCGCGGCTACCTCCATAGCGTCGACCACGGCGAAGGCCGCTCCGAGCTGCGCGCCCCGGATGCCGTCGGCGGCCTCTTCCGCACCACCGACCGCACCGACGCCGAATATGGTCTCGCGGGGCAGATCCTCAAGCGCACACAGGATGGCGTCGTCTCCACGTTTCGCTACGACGTCCAAGGACGCCTCTGCGAACGCGAGGACACCCGCGGCGATCGCTGGGCCTACCACTGGGACGAGGCCGGCATGCTCGAGCAGGTCGACCTCCCGAACGGGCAGGCCGTCACCTTCGGCTACGATGCGCTCGGGCGAAGGGTCTGGAAGAACTACGCGGGGCAGCTCACGCGCTGGGTCTGGGACGGCGACGTGCCCTTGCATGAGTGGCAAGAGACCGCGGCCGCTCCGCTTCCGCGCATGGGTTCTTGGCAGCGAGTCCTTCAGGAAGGCCTCGCGCACAAGCAGAAGCTTGCCGAGGGAGGTGGTGCCGCCGGGCGCTGGCGTGAATACGTCGAGGCCATGAAGCCCTCGGTCGTGCGAGCGCTGTTCGAGCGGTGGCTTCGCGAGGGGGAGCCCAAGGCGCCCAAGGTGACGCCCGGGGTCGTGACGTGGCTGTTCGAGCCGGGGTCATTCGCGCCGATGGCCCGGATCGATGGTGCGCGGGCGTGCTCGATCGTCGGCGATCATCTCGGGACGCCGCTGACCCTGCTCGACGAAAATGCGGCGGTCGTCTGGCAAGGCGTGCACGACACGCGAGGCGTCGTCAGGGAACTCGTCGCCGACGTTGCGTGTCCGTGGCGGTTCCCTGGACAGTACGAGGACCGCGAGACGGGGTTGTACTACAACCGGTGGCGGTACTACTGCCCGCAGACGGGGGCCTACGCGCGGAGGGACCCGATTGGGTTGCGCGGAGGGTTGCGGGCGTATGGGTACGTTGACGATCCGCTCGTCGCGCTCGATCCACTCGGACTGACGGGCGAGAAACCCGGAGTGGGTTGCGGAGCAGCAGGCGCGGATCTCGGGCCCAGCGACGACGCCCTCCGGCATCTCTCCCCTGACCTGCGAAAGTCCGTGAAGTCTTGGACGGAACGCGCCCGGGAGCATCGCGCAAAGCTCGATGCCTATCGTCGCGATCCGGATGCCTTCGACAACAGGGGCATTCTTAAGAATGCCCCTACACCGGAAATTCGGCAATCGATCATCGAGGGGCGCATCCGTCACCTAGAGACCGAAATTGCAAACTTCGACAAGCTGGTTGCGGAAGCTCTGGGAGGTACAAAATGACAATCACCACGCAGGAAATTAGAGTCGCGATCGAACGAATCCTTGCCGAGTACGACGCTCTCGGAGCTCATGAATGGTCGTTCGATGACGACTTCTACTGGGACGTCCTGACCGACGACCGGTATCGTCCATACACGGAACCACCGCACCTTGGTATTGGTCAAATCAGCGACGACCTCTCCAAGGTACGATCAATTTCCAGCGGCGAAACGGATCCGGTACCTCTCGCCCTGGTCTGGGTCGCTTCCGTGCTCAGGCTGGCTGGAGAGCGCGGTCCGTTCGCGCTCAAATCGCCCGGTGTAGACACGTAAGATTATGTGACAATGGAACCGAGTCCAGTCTGCCCCAGATCTTCTTATTTCCCGAGGAGCCGTACCATGGCAACGATGCAAGAATCCGGGGTTCTGAGCAATGCAAGAGACGCTGTCGTAGCACGTCACCTGAGTCGAAACCACGTCGACATCTTGATTCAAGGTCACACTCAACACATGACGCTTTCCGCACGAAATCTCCACCACGGGCGCCGAGGATTTAACTCCAACCCGGGCAGACTTTCCAATCACCTGTACTTCCGTATCAGCGCGATCTGCTCAGCTCTGAACGTGGCCTGTTTCGAGGCCGTCAACGCAGAGAACCCGAGTGATGAGTCCACAGCCGCGGGAACAGGAGACACTGGGGCATCCGCGTCCCCGGCCTCGACGACATCCGCCGACGCAAGCTCAACAACGTCAGCGACGTCAAGCCAGGAATCATATGGAACTTCCGACGCCAACGTCCCCCCGACCTGTGGTGATGGAATCCTTGATCCAGGCGAAGAATGCGACGACGCAAACACGATAGAAGAGGACGGATGCTTGTCTACCTGCCGTGGGAACCGCTGCGGCGATGGACACATATGGGCCGCAAGAGAGTACTGCGACGATGGCAACGACCGGAACACTGATAGATGTGTGACTGGATGCCGCTGGGCGTACTGCGGAGACGGCTACATTGAAATTGGCGAGGAGATCTGCGACGACGGCAACGAACTCGATGGTGATGATTGCCCTGCGGACTGTGGCGCCTCCGGCATCTCAGATACGACGGCCGATCCAACGACCAACAGCGAGGATGACAACACCGGACCTGATGACACGACCAGTCTTGAATCGACGGACGGAGGAACGGATGACGATCCCCCCACGGTGGTCTCGGTTTGGCCGAACGACGCGAACGTCGAGCCGACCACCTCTATAGCTATCACATTCTCAGAGCCCATAGCCTCATCAACAATTACTAGCGAATCTTTCGTCGTCCGTGGTCCTCACGGGCCTGTCGAAGGCAGCTGGGACTACGAGGGAATACAGCTAACTTGGACTCCTGAGCTCCCTCTCACGCTGACAACTACGTTTACGGTGCACGCGACCCAGTCTATCACAGACGAGTCCGGTCTGCCGCTGGACGCTCCAGAACAATCCGGTTCATTCACGGTCCGAGATGGAGTATGGCACGAAGCAGAGCTCATCGAGGTCAACAACAGCGGAAATGCAGCACTAAGCAGGATTGGGATCGACAACGAAGGCAACGCAGTTGCGATTTGGGTTCAGCGTCACAACGAGCAGGCCGTTTTTGATCTGTGGGCCAATCGCTTTACACAAGAGGCGGGCTGGTTGGGTGCTTCGCGAATCGAGGATCAAGCAACGTCACTCGGGCAAACCTCAGCCGCAACAAACATCGAAGGGCATGCAATAGCCACATGGGACCCAATCGGCACCCCCTACGAGATCTGGGTGACGCGTTTCTCAGACTCGGCGTGGACGCCACCTCAACGCATAGCAACGACCTCTGCAACGATCAGCGACCACAAAGCCTCGGTCGGTGCGAACGGCGAAGCCTTCGTCGTATGGATCGATAACAGTCTTGAGGAGGTTTTCTCCCGACGATACAATCCGCAGACTAGCGCCTGGGAAGCAGAGGCAAGCATCGCCACACCCGGCAGTTTCATCTCTCTACTGTCCCTTGGAACAGGCAAATCTGGGCACTCCCTGGTCGCATGGCTTGCGTCAGGAGCACCTGACAATGCATACGCACTCTATGCCTCACACACGGCCCCCGAAGGTGATTGGAGCGTCGCTGAACCGATCCATGCCGATGATACTCAACCTACCGTTCCTCTCATTGCAGTAAACCGAAGCGGCGCTGCACTCCTCAGCTGGTCCCACCAAACGGACGGAGCAGCTTTCATTTGGTCGAACTGGCTGACCGCGAGCGGTACTTGGACCGGCCCGGAGGTCATCGCGACGCACGACGAGACAAACCAAACGCCACTCGAGACCGCCGCAGCGCTCAATGACGCGGGACAGGGCGTCGTGGTGTGGTTGCAGTACAATGGTTCGAACCCCGAGATCTGGGCGCGCGTCGCGGGCAGCGTCGACGAATGGGGCGCCACCATGAGAATCGACACAGCGAATGTAGCCGCCCCCGAGGTCGAAATAGACAGCAGTGGCAACGTTGTGGTAGTGTATCACAAATGGCCGTCCAACGACGTGTGGGCAAGTCGGTACACCGCGCGCACTGGCACGTGGAGTAGTCCGGCTCCTCTCGGCACCGATCTTTCTGCAAGCTCCGCAATGGTCGCGTTGCGCCCGGACGGCACGGGTCTAGTAGCCTGGCAACAGTCGGATGGAACGCTCACCAATATCTGGGCACGCGAATTTCGCTGAACCCCGCCCTATCAGCTGAGAATCCAGTCGCCCCCGCGTGCGGAACTACGTACGAGGTTTTTCTGGCCCCCGGATACGCCCCCCCGCGGAAACCCGTTTCTACGGCGACGGGAGGCCCGTCTCCACAGGTCGCTAGAATAGAGTGCGTTGTCGTCGAACACCCCGTCGCCGCAGGCGTCGAACGCGAGGGCACTGGCGGCCTGCTGCTTGCGCGAACGCATTTGCGTCCGCCGCCGGCCGCCGGCCATCATGTTCGCGATCCACAACCGCGCGATCTCTGCATGATGCGTGGCTCCCTCGACGAACTCGTCGAACAACGGCATCCGTGTCGCCTCCAGGAGCACCGCCCGCTGTCCGTCGTCGAGACCCACGTTCGTTCGTCGGCCCTTCTGCGCCGCGGGTAGGAGGAACCCACGCCTGACCTCCTGCGTCAACACGGCAAAGCCAGGGCAAGAGGACAGCGCACCGACGAACGTCGCCGGAGGCCTACGATGAAGGCGAACGCGGAGCGACACCGCGCTCGCCTTCACACGGGGCTTAGTTAGGTTGAACGTCCGCCCGGAACTCTTGGACCGAAAGGTCTGAGCCTCCCGACCAGATTTCGAATCCAGCGAACACATCCGTCAGGAGAAACGTGCCATCGAGATGACCACTGGACACGGCATGATCGATAAAGTCTTTCAGGTCGAACTCGAGTGAGTTTAGGCTCGAGCCCTTGATTACGTACGAAACAACGTTCGCACCGGGCTCGCTCGCGATGATTTCGACGTCGGCGTTGTCGGAGGCGGGGCCGTTGCCGCGATCGCCAACCCACACGTCCCAGTTGTTGTTCGCGATGCTCGCGTCTCCCATGTCCATTCCGATGGGTTGCTCCCCGCCCTGATTGTGCAGCCACACCATCAGGAAGCCGTCGAGTCCATCGTTGTACTGCTTGGTGCCCTCCTGAACGGCATCGAGGTCGGCTTGGCGGTTCGGGGACGCGAACCACACGTCATAGGTCGCATTGAACGTGCCGTTGCTGCCTCCCCAGGCGAATCGCGTTGGGATCGCGCCAATCTGCGAGATGGCGATGGGAAGGTCGTCGGTTTGGGCAGTGCTGTATTGGCCACCGTCGGTGAAACCGTTGCTCCCGATGAAGACCGAGGGGAAGGCGAACGGCGCACCGTTCTGCTCGCTCCCCGAGGAAGACGTGACTTGGAAGCTGTTGTTGGTGAAGTTGAGGACGAGGTCTCCGTTGTCCAGCCAGTGGTTGTTCTGGACGACGTAGTTGTGCCCGTCGACGCTCACCAGAGCGCGATCGAAGTCTCGATCGTTCTCGCCCAGCGTTCCCGTCTGGTCCCCCAACACGGCGGAACCATCCGGGGCGTCCGCAGCACTGTTGCCATCGGCGAAACCATTGACGCAGAAGTCGAACGGCAGGTCGGCATCCATCTCGCCCGGCACCGTCAACACGACCGCCGCAAGCGGCTCGCCGTTGTAGTCGACACCTTCGCCGCCGGTCCAGCATTGCGTGTTGAACTCGCTGTACTCGACAAAAGCCTTGCCGCCGTTCCCGACGAGATCTGCACACCAGCGCTGATTCTCATCGGTGGATCCATCCGGCCCCTGAATCTGGAGCCGCAAGGTAAACTCGCCTTCCTTCGCGAAGTCGATGGCGATGCCGGACTCGGTGGGGCTGACCGCGGGCAGCGTCCCCACCTCCTCCGGGGGCTTGTACGAGCAATCGGCGTCTGCCGCCTCGCCGAGGTTGAAGCCGAGCAACGCAACGCTGCGCCACTCTTCGTCCGCCCCGACGCTTCCGGTCACGCAGAACGGTTCCCCGGCGGTCTTCCCCACGAAGTCCATCGGCTCGATGGTCGAAGCTCCGAACTCACCCACGCCGGTCCAGACGCAGCCGCCCCAGTCGCCGGTCATGTACCGTCCGGCACCGTTGTCGCCGGCCGTGTCGATCCCCGTGTCATCGCCGCTCGGGTCGGTGGTGTCTGGGTCGGAGTCCTCTTCGTCTTCCGCGGTGTCGCTCTCGTCCGTGGTGGTGGTCGAGGTGGAATCCGCTTCGTCGTCCTCTTCGTCGCCAGCGGAAGTGCTGGTGTCCTCGGCGGAGTCCTCCGTGGTCTCCTCCTCCTCCTCGTCTTGCCCGTCGTCCGACTCGGACTCTTCGTCTTCGTCGTCGGCTGAATCCGCCTCGGAGCCAGACTCCTCTTCGGAGTCCGCGCCGTCATCTTCGTCGCCGTCATCTTCTGCCGAAGAGCCACCGTCCGCGGTGGTCTGGGCTGCGGGAGCGCATGCGAGAGCACCGGACCCGAGGAAGAGCAACGCCATGAGGGCTGCGGAGTTGGGAGCGAGGGTAGACGTGAGCTTAGAAGGGACAACCGTGGACATGCAGATTTCTCCGAACGTGGCTTCGCGTCGCGGGATCAATCGCGGGCGAGGCGCACGAGCCATGCATCGAAAATCGCTCGCGAGTCTACAGGCGTAGCGGGGCCACGCCAACGGGCAGATGCCGTCGGAGTGAGTAAATCCATCGGAAGCGCGGCGCGCCACGGTCAACTCCGCTGTCGCAATCGCAGCGCGACAGGTCATGGAAATGGCGCCATGCAAGGGATGAAAAAATGATCGGTTGGCGTCGATACGCAGGAATCAAACTTCGCGCGGATCGTGGTCGACGAACCTAGCACCGGCACCCGAGGGGGCTCGCAGCGACAGAAAGCAGGAACGCGAGGAGATCGGACGTCCACGGTCGCGCAAGACGGCTCCATGTCACTGCGGCGATCGGTGCGCCGCGTCGCCTTCGCGAGCTCGCCCGGCGGCAGCAACACGAAGCGCGTCGGTCGATCCTCTGCGTCTCGTCGACGTTGCGCCGTTGGATCGCAGGTGCGAAGAGCCGGAGCGCCGCAGTGGCGGCGCATCATCGTCGGCATCGGGACGTGATTGCGCAACCGCACCGGCTACGGACCTAGCTCCCCAACCCCAGGTACGCGAATCGGTTTCCACGAGTCGAGCTAGGATCCACGAGTTCGAAGCAACCCGCGGAGGCACATGCGACGCGCTCGGGGCGAAGCGACCCGGAGCATCCGGCTGAACGTCCGAGTTGGCTCCGGGTCCGGGCGGTGGGCACCGCGCCCTACCCACGCGTCCGATTCTCCTCCGCAGGAACCGTGTTTATGCGCCTGCTCCGCCGCGAGTGCAAGCGGGACGACACGGAACACATCGCCAGAGAGCCCGCCGCAACGGGGACGTGAGCAACCTTCAGGGGCGAAATCAGAATTTGTGAGAGGGGGGCTTCCCCTCACGGCCGCGGTCGTGGAAAAAGCCCCGGTCGACGCAGGGCACTTCTCGCGGTAGACGGTCGGCCGTCTGTCGGGAGTGCACAGGGAGACCGTAATGGCAGTCCATCGCATCACCAAGGGCCTCGACCTCCCGATCACGGGCATGCCGGTGGCCACGATCGAGTCGAAGTCCGTTCGCCACGTGGGCGTGCTCGCCACGGAGGTCATCGGCCTCAAACCCCGGATGAAAGTTCAAGAGGGTGACGAGGTCCGGCGCGGCACACCGCTGTTCGAGCACCGCAAGCGACCAGGCTTGGTGGTGACCTCGCCCGCAGCTGGGCGCGTAGTCACGATCAACCGCGGTGACCGCCGAGCGCTCTTCTCCATCGTCATCGAGCTTTCCGAAGCAGAGCAGGCGGGCGAAGGCGAGCAGGTCACGCTGGCCTCGTTCTCGGGTCGACCCGTCGCGGATTTGAGCCGGGCGGACGTGAAGGCGCTGCTCCTCGAGTCGGGGTTTTGGACCGCGCTGCGCGAGCGGCCGTTCTCGACGATCCCGGCGCCAGAGGGGCCCGAGCCAGGTGCGATCTTCGTCACCGCGACGGACAGCAACCCGGGCGCTCCGAACCTCGACAAGGTCGTGGACGGGCGCCAGGACGCCCTCGCGGCGGGCCTTCGTGCGCTCGCCAAGCTGACGGACGGCAAGCTCTTCTTCGCCAAAGAGGCGGGGTCGAGCATCTCGGCGGGCTCGGCCAAGGACGTCGTGCGCGTCGAGGAGTTCACGGGCAAGCATCCGTTCGGCCTCGTCGGTACGCACATCCACGAGCTCTACCCGGTGAACCGCGCGCGCAAGGCGTGGCACCTCGGGGTGCAAGACGCGATCGCGATCGGAGAGCTCGTGCTCCGCGGCAAGATCGATCCAACGCGCGTCGTGAGCCTGAGCGGTCCCCAGGTGAAAAAGCCTCGCCTGCTGCGGACACGGATCGGCGCAAAGATCGAAGAGCTGGTCGCGGGCGAGCTCCTCGAAGGCGAGAACCGCCTGATCTCGGGCTCGGCGCTTTCGGGGCGCACGGCGATGGGCGACACGTTCGGCTTCTTGGGTCGCTACGCCCAGCAGGTCTCGGTCCTTCGTGAAGGTCGCGAGCGCGAGTTGTTTGGCTGGCTCGGACCCGGTACGGACAAGTTCTCGATCATCAACACGTTCATCTCGAAGCTGATGGTCGGCAAGAAGTTCGCGTTCAGCACGACGACCCACGGCTCGCACCGCGCGATGGTGCCGATTGGCATGCACGAGAAGGTGATGCCGCTCGACATCATGCCGACCTTCTTGCTGCGAGCGCTGGCAATGCAAGACCTGGAGCGCGCCGAGGCGCTCGGCTGCCTCGAGCTGGACGAAGAGGATCTCGCGCTCTGCACGTTCGTCGACACCGGCAAGACCGACTTCGGCGCGCTGCTCCGCACGGCCCTGACCACGATTGAGGAGGAAGGCTGATGAAGGCCCTACGCGACCTGCTGGACAAACAAGCCCATTTGTTCGAGCCCGGAGGGAAGCTGGAGAAGCTCTATCCCCTCTGGGAAGCCCAAGACACGATCCTCTATACGCCCGGCGAGGTCACCAAGGGCTCGACCCACGTGCGCGACGGACTGGACCTCAAGCGCATGATGATCACGGTGGTCGTCGCGCTCGTCCCGTGCATCGCCTGGGCGATGTACAACACGGGGTTCCAGGCGTTCACGACGATCGCGGGCGGCGGCTCGCCCATCGGTGACTGGCACAACGTGGTCTACGAGGCGCTCGGGATGGGCTACGACCCGGCGAACGCCCTCGCGTGCCTGGTGTTCGGGGCAATCCACTTCATCCCGATCCTCATCGTCACGGCGGCGTTCGGCGGGACCTCCGAGGTCGTGTTCTCCATCATCCGGAAGCACGAAGTGAACGAGGGGTTCCTCGTCACGTGCGCGCTCTTCCCCCTTACCCTCCCGGCCACGATTCCACTGTGGCAAGTGGCGCTCGGCATCATGTTCGGTGTCGTGCTCGGCAAGGAAGTGTTCGGCGGAACCGGGATGAACTTCCTCAATCCCGCGCTGACGGCCCGCGCGTTCCTGTTCTTCGCGTACCCGGCGCAGATCTCCGGAAACATCTGGATCGCCGCGAACGGCCCGGACGGTCAGTCGGGCGCGACCTTCCTCTCCGTCCTCGCGGAGGACGGCACGGCGCTGGCCGGCATGGATTGGTGGGCCGCGTTCATGGGATACATCCCCGGCTCCATGGGTGAGACGAGCACGCTACTGTGCCTCGTGGGCGCGCTCGTGCTCATCGTGACGGGCGTAGGCTCGTGGCGCACGATGTTTGGCGTGGTGCTCGGCACGGTCGGCATGGCTTCGCTGCTGAACGCCATCGGCTCCGACACCAACCCAATGTTCAACGTGCCGTTCTGGTGGCACATGGTTCTCGGGTCCTGGGCGTTCGCCACGGTGTTCATGGCGACCGATCCGGTGTCGAGTTCGTTCACCGAGACCGGGAAGATCGTCTACGGGGCTGGGATCGGCGTGATGGGCCTGCTCGTCCGTTGCGTCAACCCGGCGTACCCCGAGGGCATGATGCTCGGCATCCTCTTCATGAACCTGTTCGCGCCGCTCATCGACTTCTTCATCGTTCAAGCCAACATCAAGCGCCGCGCTGCGCTCTACGGGAGGGGATGATGGCCTACTCCAACGCATACACACTGGGGTTCGCGGCTGCGGTCTGCGGGGTCTGCTCGATCTTCGTGGCCGGCTCCGCCGTCCTGCTCAAGGAGAAGCAGGAGACCAACAAGGTGCTCTACCGCTACGAGAAGGTGCTCAACGTCGCGGGCCTCGTCCAGCCGGGTGAGACGCTGACGGCGGCGGAGATCACCAAGCGGTTCGAGGACAACATCGAGCAGCGCATCGTCGAACTCGATACCGGTAAGTACGCCGAGAGCATCGACGCGAAGACATTCGATCAACGGGCCACGGCCAAGGATCCGGCGACGAGCGAGGCCGCTCCGCCCAATCCCGCCAAGGTGCTCCGGATCCCGAAGTACGCCTCCGTGTACCACGTAATGGAAGGCGACACGGTCCGCAAGCTGATCATCCCCATCGAGGGTAAGGGCCTTTGGTCCACGCTCTACGGCTTCCTGGCGCTCGAGTCTGACGCGCAGACGGTCAGTGGCATCACCTACTACGAGCACGGCGAGACGCCAGGCCTCGGCGGCGAGGTGGACAACCCGAAATGGAAGGCGCTCTGGCCCGGTCGCAAGATCTTCGACGAAAAAGGCGAAGTGGCGATCGAAGTCATCAAGGGGCAAGCGGGTCCCGCAGACAAGGCTCCCTTCAAGGTCGATGGCCTCTCCGGCGCCACCCTGACGAGCCGCGGCGTGACCTACATGATCCAGTTTTGGCTCGGACCGGACGCGTTCGAACCCTATCTCGAGAACTTCCGCGCGAATGAAGGGGCTGCGCCATGATCTACTTCCTCGGAATCTCCAAGAAGGCAGCGCGTGAGGCGGTCGTCGATCCGCTGCTCAACAACAACCCCATCGCGCTGCAGGTGCTCGGCATTTGCTCGGCGCTCGCGGTCACGACGAAGCTGGAGACTTCGCTCGTGATGGCGGCCGCCGTGACGGGCGTGACCGCCTGCTCCAACGCGGCGGTGAGCCTCATCCGCAACCAGATCCCCCCGAGCATCCGGATCATCGTGCAGCTGACGATCATCGCTTCGCTCGTGATCGTCACCGACCAGATCCTCAAGGCCTACGCATTCGCGGTCAGCAAGCAGCTCTCCGTGTTCGTAGGTCTCATCATCACGAACTGCATCGTGATGGGTCGCGCAGAGGCGTACGCGATGCAGAACCCGCCCGTCGCGAGCTTCCTCGACGGCATTGGCAACGGACTCGGCTATTCGCTCATCCTGGTGGTCGTCGCCTGTGTCCGCGAGCTCTTGGGATCGGGCTCTCTGCTCGGCGTGAGCATCCTGCCCCTGACGACGGAGGGTGGCTGGTACCAACCAAACGGCCTAATGGTCCTCGCGCCGGCCGCGTTCTTCCTGATAGGCATCTTCATCTGGGTGCTGCGGACTCTCAAACCCGAGCAAATCGAAGAGGGCTAGGCCATGGTCGAGCACTACATCAGCCTATTCGTCAAAGCCGCGTTCATCGAGAACATGGCCCTGGCCTTCTTCCTGGGCATGTGCTCGTTCCTGGCCGTGTCCAAGAAGGTGGAGACCGCCATCGGCCTCGGCGCGGCGGTGATCTTCGTGCTGGGCATCACCTGCCCCGCGAACTACCTGCTCTACGCCTACGTCCTCAAGGACGGAGCGCTCGGTTGGATCGCACCTGCGCTGGACGTGGACCTGTCGTTCCTCGCGTTCCTGAGCTTCATCGGGACCATCGCCGCCATGACGCAGGTCGTCGAGATGGCGGTCGAGCGCTACGCCCCCGCGCTGTACTCCGCACTCGGCGTGTTCCTGCCGCTCATCGCGGTGAACTGCGCGATCATGGGTGGCTGCTTGTTCCTCGTGGAGCGCGACTACAACCTCGGCGAGAGCACCGTCTTCGGCCTGGGTTCGGGCCTCGGCTGGGCCGCGGCCATCGTGTCGCTCGCCGCGGTCCGCGAGAAGCTCCGCTACAGCAACGTGCCGGCAGGTCTTCGCGGCCTCGGCATCACGTTCATCATCGTTGGCCTCATGGCCATCGGCTTCATGGCTTTCGCTGGGATCCAGCTGTAAGAAGGGACGCTTCCGACCAATGACCACTGTGATTCTCGGCGTCGTGATGTTCCTCGTCATCGTCGTGGCGCTCGTCGCCTTGTTGATGATGGCGAGAGCGCGGCTCGTGCCTTCGGGCGACGTTGCAATCGTCGTCAACGGCAACCCGGAGAACACGATCAAGACCAAGTCGGGCGGCACGTTGCTCAACGTGCTCGCCGCGGAGAAGATCTTCATTCCCTCGGCCTGCGGCGGCAAAGGCAGCTGCGGCGTCTGCAAGGTCAAGATCTGCTCCGGAGGGGGTTCCATGCTCCCCACCGAAGAGAGCCACATCAACCGTGGCGAGGCGCGCGAAGGCATCCGCCTCTCGTGCCAGGTCAAGGTCAAGGGCGACATGGACATCGAGCTCCACGAGGAGGTCTTCGGTGTTCGGAAGTGGGAGTGCACCACGCGCTCCAACAACAACGTCGCGACCTTCATCAAGGAGCTGATCCTCGAGCTGCCTCCGGGTGAGGCCGTCCCGTTCCGCGCTGGCGGCTACATCCAGATCGAGTGCCCCGCGCACGTCGTCAAGTACAAGGACTTCGTGATCGAGTCCGAGTACCGCGAGGACTGGGACAAGTACAAGCTCTGGGAAATCGTGTCGAACGTGACCGAGGGCGTCACGCGGGCCTACTCCATGGCCAACTATCCCGGAGAAGAAGGCATCATCATGCTCAACGTGCGCGTGGCCACGCCACCGCCGCGGGCACCCGAGGGAACCCCTCCGGGGATCATGTCCTCGTACATCTTTGGCCTCAAACCTGGCGACAAAGTGACGATCTCCGGGCCCTACGGAGAGTTCTTCGCCAAGGACACCAAGGCGGAGATGGTCTTCATCGGCGGCGGTGCTGGCATGGCGCCGATGCGCTCGCACATCTTCGACCAGTTCCGTCGGCTCAAGACCGATCGCAAAGTCAGCTTCTGGTATGGCGCCCGCTCACTGCGCGAGGCGTTCTACCAGGACGACTTCAACTCGATCGCCGCGGACTTCCCGAACTTCGAGTGGCACCTCGCCCTCTCGGACGCCCTTCCGGAAGACAACTGGACGGGTCCCAAGGGCTTCATCCATCAGGTCGTGCTGGACAACTACCTGGCCAAGCACCCGGCTCCCGAAGAGATCGAATACTACCTGTGCGGCCCGCCGATGATGCTCAAGGCCGTGGGCGATATGCTCGCCAACTTGGGTGTGGACCAAGAAAACATCCTCTACGATGACTTCGGCTGAGTCCGGAGTTCCGGCTGCCCCAAGGGGCTCCGGCGCGGAGCAGGTCGGGGGAGCAAGTCTCCCGCCTGGTCCGCGGCCGCTGACGCGGCGGAACGTCATCACCCGCCTCGTTTTGCTCGCGATCCTCATTGGCGCATCCCTGTGGATGCTCCTGCGGGATCGCACCGATCCGTTGGGCCCAAGCCATCCCGATCCGTTGACCTGGACGGGATCGAGCATGGGCACGGTCTGGACGCTCAAGCTTGCGGAGCCCGCCCCCGCGACGCTCACACCCGGAGCCGGTGTCCAAGCGGCGCTCGACACCGTGGAGGCTGCGATGTCGACGTGGGATCCGCAGACCGAGCTCTCGCGCTTCAACCGCGCGCCGGCGAATCAGCCGTTCCAGCTGTCCAAAGACACCCTCGAGGTCATCTCGCTCGCCCAGCAGGTCTCCGAGAAATCGGGCGGCGCGTTCGATGCGACGATCGGGCCGCTCATCGAGGCGTGGGGCTTCAACACCGGGCGCAGTGGCTCCTGGAGCCGGCCTTCTCCGCAAGCCTTGGCCGAAGCGCGCGCCCGCGTCGACTACCGCAAGCTGTCCCTGGACCTCGCCGCGGGCACGGTGACGAAGGCCGACGCGCAGCTTCGACTCGACCTCTCGGCCGTCGCCAAGGGCTTTGCGGTGGATGAGGCCGCAGCATGGCTCGAAACGCAGGGCATCGCGCGGTACATGGTGGAGGTCGGTGGCGAGGTCCGAGCGCTCGGGACGAACGCCGCCGGGCACCCGTGGACGATCGGCATCGAGCGCCCTCACGTGGGCGAGACGGGCGTCGACGCCGTGGTCGAACTCCGCGAAGGCGCCCTGGCGACTTCGGGGACCTACCGCAACTTTCACGCGAGCGACGGGCAGCACCTCTCGCACATGGTGGATCCGCGGCATGGAGCTCCGGTCCAGCACGACACCGTGAGCGTGAGCGTCCGCGCCCCCGACTGCGCGTCCGCGGACGCGTGGGCGACCGCCCTGCTCGTGCTCGGCTCCGACGAAGGCGTGAAATTGGCCGAAACCCTCGGAATCGCCGCGCTGTTCGTCGACCACGAAAACGGTGCCCTAGCGCGAACCGCGACCAGTACCTTCGGACCGTTCGAGGTCGTAGACTCCCCGTGACATGAGCATCGTTCTGGCCACCCTCGGAATCTTCGCGATCGCGATGGCGGGCATGGCCGCAGGCTTGCTCTCCGGCAAGGCCCTCAAGGGCTCATGCGGCGGCGTCGGTGGAAGCGACTGCTTCTGCGAAACCAACAACGTCGCCCCGCCCAAGAACTGCCCCAAGAATCACGACCATGCGGGCGGCCACGAGCAACTCGTCGGCATCGCCCCCTTCCGCCGCGGCTGAGGCTAATACGCCACGCCGATCGCCGAGGTTTGCTTCTTGACCATGTCGAAGACTTGGGCGTCGAAGCCCGCGCCCGCAGCGGCCGGCTCGGACTCCTTGAGGTAGGCGTCGCGCTTCTTCGCGACCTCGAGGATGCGGGAATTCGTCTCCTTGCGCTTGGCTCCCTTGGCCTCGAGCACGGCTTCTTGCTCGGGCCGCGAGAGGCCACGCAGTTCCTCGGGGAGCGCTTCGCCCGAGACCTCGTCGAGCGAAAGGCCGCCCTCGATGGCGGTCACGAGGTCCTCGCGGTTGAGCCGACCCGCCTTGGCGGAATAACTCGCCGCAGCCGCGGCCGCGGGACTCGCCATCGCGCGTCGCGTGCGAACCTTCTCGTCGGAGCGCGCCTTGTCCTCCGCGGTCCCGAACCCGAGCACCGTGTCGGCGAGCTCGGCGTTGAGCGTCTGTAGTTCGGCGTCGTACGGCGTCGCAACCGAGACCACGCCACCATCCTGAACGATGCTCGCGAACTCGCCCCCGGTGACCGCCGCAATCTCCTGCCAGACGACACCGGTCGTACCATCGCTTCCACAGCGGATCGTGTTGATCGTGATCCCCTTCGCGGCAGCTTCCTTGGCGAGCGCCGTCGTATTCAGACCGTCGCTATAGTCGTTGTGGGGCGGAGCGTCTCCGACGAGGAACACGAGCTTGAGAACACCTGCGTCCTGCGACCATTGGGTCTGGCGGATCGCCTGCGCAAGCGCGGCGTTGACGTGCTCGGGTCCGTCCCCTCCTCCATCCGCGGAGAACTGCTGCAAGGACGCATAGACCTCGTCGAGATCGCCGGTCAGTGGCGTGGGCTGCACGACGTAGGCATCCCCGAGGTCACGGTACGCCACCAAACCTACCCGCACGTCTGGGCGCGGTTGGCCCGAAGCGAGGGCGTTGGCGATCGACCATACCTTTCGCTTCGCACCGTCGATGAGTCCTCCCATGCTGCCCGTCGTGTCCACCGCGAACACCACCTCGATCCGGGGCCGCACTTCGGCGTTGGGCGGGGCGGTCACCCCGACGGGAGCGATCGCGTCGGTCGCGGGCGGGGTGGCGCGGAACGGATCGGCGATCGCCAGGGCGAGGGCACTGGTGGCAACGGCCGAGGCAGCGAGGATCTCCCAACGTTTGCGTGACACGGCAGCCAGCAACGCCCCTCACCCAGGTTCGGTCTCCCCCTTCGGAAAGTTTTTCGCCGCGACGGGAGCGCCGAAAGTGTTCCGCGCGGTAGCGACCGGAATCGAGAAGGAAGAGCGCTCGGGCGGCCCAATCAAAACCTGTCCTCCGCCCTCCGCGACTCGCACGAAAGGCTGCGGATGCCGCTCCTCGAAGCCTGTCATCGCGTCGCCGAAGCGTTGGCCCGCAACGACCACGACGACGCCGCCCAGAAGCTCAGCGCACTCTTCGCCAAGGCGGACGGGGACGCGGAACCCCTCCTCTCTCTGGCCGCGCTCTGCATCGAACACGGCGACGACGAATGGGCGCGTCGGCTGCTCGAGCGCGCCGTGTTCATCGATCCGGAGAGCTTGGGCGCGTGGGAGCTACTCGCGCTGGTGTTGCAGCGCCAGGACCTTCCGCTCCGAGCCATCGACGCCTTACACACGGTGACCGACCTTGCCCCGAACATGCCCGCGGCGCACTACAATCTAGGTGCCGGCTACTTGCGCAGCGGCGACCCAGAGCCTGCGACCGCAGCTCTCCGTACCGCACTCCGCCTCCGGCCGGAATACTTCGAAGCCTGGCGCGACCTCGGCCGCGCGTATGCCTGCATGGGCCGCCTGGACGAGGCGACCCGCGCGGTCGAACGCGGGCTCGAGCTCGAGCCGCAATGTTCCGAGTCTCGGGCGCTGCATCGGGAACTGCTCGGCGCGCAGGTCTTCCCGTATGCACCCACGCGCCCGCTCGTCGACCCATCGTGGGAGGCCTACGACGGTGCCTTGCGCCGCGCGATCGATCCCACACGGAACGTCCTCTGCCTCGGCGCAGGTCCCGGGGTCCTCGCCATGATGGCGGCGCGAGCCGGAGCGGCGCGGGTGGTCACCTGCGAGCCCAACCGCGCGCTCTCCCAGATCTGCCGCACGACGTTCGAGCGCAACGGTCTCCACACGAAGATCGATCTCGTCCAACTCGATCCCACGGCGCTTCGCGTCGGTTCGCACCTCCGTCGCCGTGCCGACGTGCTCGTGACACAACTCCAAGCTCCCGAGCAACTCGCCGACGCCCTCCTCCCCTCGCTTGCGCACGCGCGCGTCGACCTCATCCATCACGCCGCAACCGTGATCCCTCATCGCGTCTCGAACGTCACGGCGCTCGTATGCTCGGCCGAGCTCGAGGCGACGTTGTTCCCCTCGGACGTCGAAGGGTTCGATCTGACGGCCTTGCAGCGCTTCACACCCCGCGCCATGGCGGTCGAGCTCCCGCACTACGACGCCCGCTTCCTCAGCGGGAACGTCACGAGCTTCGGGTTCGACCTGCGAACGCTCGAACGCCTCGAGGCGACGGCCGCCCTCGAGTACGTTTGCCAGACCGGAGGTCGTTGCGTCGGAATCGCGCAATGGTTGCGGGCAGAGCTCGACCTGGAAACGACCATCGAGGCGGATCCGCTTGGCCGCTGTGGGATCTCGCCGACGATCCTCTACCCGTTCGAGCGCCCGCTGGATCTGCGCCCTGGCGACCGCGTCCGCGTGACATGCCGATACGAACAGGGCACCTTGCACTACCAGCTCGTCGGGACGCCTGGCGCGGACTGAGCGCGGGAGACCGCACGCGCCCTTCCCCGCTTCCTCGGAACGCCTGGACGAATTTCGACCCGTCGGATTCCGCACGCGCGCCGTCGCGGGCTATGGTCCGGCATGAGCACCTGGTCGCCCGAATCCTGGAAGAGCAAACCCGCCAGTCAGGAAGTCGCTTATCCGGACGAGGAGGCGCTGGAGCGTGCGGTGCAAGAGATCGCCCGCCTTCCGCCGCTCGTGACGTCGTGGGAGATCGAAGAGCTCCGCAGGAAGCTGGCGGATGCCGCCGAGGGCAAGGCGTTCCTCCTCCAAGGCGGAGACTGTGCCGAGCAGTTCGAGGACTGCAACGGCCCGTCGATCGCGGTGAAGCTCAAGATCATGCTGCAGATGAGCGTGGTCTTGGTCCATGGCGCACACACGCCCGTCGTGCGGGTGGGACGGATCGCCGGACAATACGCGAAACCCCGTTCGTCTCCGAGCGAGCAGCGCGGTGACATCGAGCTGCCGGCATACCGGGGCGACCTGGTCAACCGCTCGCCATTCACGCTCGAGGACCGCACCCCGGATCCGAACCTGCTCGTCAAAGGGTACGAACGCGCGGCCCTGACCCTCAACTTCGTGCGAGCGCTGGCCGACGGCGGCTTCGCAGACCTCCATCACCCCGAATATTGGGACATCTCGTTTGCCCAGAAGTCCAAGAACTGGGCCGAATACGAGCGTCTCGTGGAGTCGGTTCGAGACTCCATCCATTTTGCAGAAGCGGTCACGGGCTCGGAGTTCTCGCGCCTTCGCGAGATCGACATGTACACGAGCCACGAAGCGCTCTCGCTGAACTACGAGCGGGCGCAGACCCGCCAGGTGCCGCGGCGTGACGGTTGGTACAACCTCGGGACGCACCTGCCCTGGATCGGGATGCGCACGGCAGCCCCGGATGGCGCGCACCTCGAATACTGCCGCGGGATCCGCAACCCCATCGGCGTCAAAGTGGGGCCCGGGATGACCGAGGCGTGGCTCCGCGAGATCCTCGACATCCTCAATCCCGACAATGAGCCGGGGCGCGTCACACTCATCCATCGGATGGGCGTCAAGAACGTCGAGAGCGTGCTTCCCGGCCTCATCGAGATGGTGCAACGCAACGGTCGCAAGGTGCTCTGGTGCTCCGATCCCATGCACGGCAACACGGAGACCACGAGCACCGGGATCAAGACGCGACATTTCGACAACATTTTGGGTGAAGTGGAGCAGTCGTTCGAGATCCACCGCCGCATGGGTTCGCGACTTGGGGGGATCCACTTCGAAATGACGGGAGAAAACGTCACGGAGTGCATCGGTGGGTCCACGGGCCTCAGCGAAGAAGACCTGCACCGCGCCTACCTCAGCAAAGTCGATCCTCGCCTCAACTACGAGCAGGCGCTCGAGATGGCCATGCTGGTGGCACACCGCCTGCGCCGGATGCGGACCACTCCTCCCGCGTAAGCGTACCGCGCCGCGGGACGCGGTCGGTATCGTCGCGTACACTCGAGGCGTGACGACCGAACTCGCGCCCGCTGTACCTGCGCACGGCACCAAGACCACGCTCTTTGGCTGGGGTGCGAACAAACGCGTGGAATGCTTCGTCGAGGTTCCCGAGACGCCTGACCACGTTCGCAAGCTCCTGGGCGAGCACGGGGACGAGCACGGTACGATCGCTCGAGGACTCGGGCGGAGCTACGGCGATCCAGCGGTCAACAGCGCGGGCCAAGTCGTCGAGATGACGAAGCTGGACCGCTACCTAGACTTCGATCAGGAGACCGGCGTGCTCGAGTGCGAGGCGGGCGTGAGCCTGGCGCAGATCATCGAGCACTTCACGCCGCGTGGCTGGTTCCCCATGATCACGCCCGGCACCAAGTACGTCACCATTGGCGGATGCATCGCCAACGACGTCCACGGCAAGGCTCATCACGCCCAAGGTTCGTTCTGCACGTGCGTCGAGTCCATGACCGTGTTGCTGGCGAGCGGAGAAATCGTCCGTACCAGTAGAACGGAATTCCCCGAGCTCTTCTGGGGCACCTTCGGGGGTATGGGGCTGCTGGGCATCGTGCTCACGGCCCGCCTCCGCCTCCGTCGCATCGAGACCTCGTACTTCTCGTGCAGGGCCATCGTCGTCAAGGATTTGGAGGCGCTGCTCGATGCGTTCGAGGAGACCGCGGAGATCCCCTACTCGGTCGCCTGGATCGATTCGCTCGCAACGGGCGCTCGCCTGGGTCGTGGAGTCCTCAGCGTCGGAGACCACGCGAAGCTCGGGGAACTGCCGCCCGCGCTTGCGGCCGCTCCGCTTCGGACCTTCGGCCCGCCCAAGATCTCGGTCCCGTTCGAGTTGCCGGAGTTCACGCTCAACCGCTGGACGATCGGCATGCTGAACGTCGTGGCAAACCGGAGCCTCGCCACCGCGTCGGCGTTCGGCCACTACGAGGGGTTCTTCTATCCGCTCGACAAGTTCGGGTCCTGGTACCGCGCCTACGGGCGGCGGGGATTCACCCAGTACCAGTTCGTGATCCCCATGCAGAACGGGCGCGCGCACCTGCGCACCTTGCTCGAGACGATCGCCTCCTCGGGGCAGCTGCCGTTCCTCAACGTCCTCAAGAAGTTCGGCGCTCAGAGTGAGGGCCACCTTTCGTTTCCGTTCGAGGGGTACACCTTCGCCATCGACTTCCCCATTCGCGATGGGCTGCCCGAGCTCATCGCGCGGCTGGACGCGATGGTGGTGGAGTACGGGGGCCGGATCTACCTGGGCAAGGACTCGTTCGTGACCGCCACGTCCTTCCGCGCCATGTACCCCCGGCTGGACGCGTGGCTGCAGATCAAAGCCGCGGTGGACCCCGCGGCGGTGTTCACCTCGGACCTCGCCCGCCGCGTCGGCCTGGTCTCGGCGTAGTCCCCGCAGCGCGAAACCGTGCGGCTTCGGCTGTACCGCCATTGTCGTCGCGTCCGCAGTCGTGGATGCTTGCGCCAATCATGTCCGAAGACGAACGACTGGGCGAAACCGACCGATTGCTCGCCCCCCTGCGCTCGCGAATCGACGAGATCGACCGCCGCCTGGTCAACCTCTTGAACGAACGTGCCCAGGTCGTCGTGGAGATCGGGAACCTCAAGCGTTCGAACACCGCACCGATCTACGCACCCCACCGCGAAGCTGCGGTGCTGCGCCACGCGCTCGAAAACAACCGCGGACCGCTGCCCGATCGCACCATCGAAGGCATCTTTCGCGAGCTCATGAGTGGGTCGTTCACGCTCGAGCAACCGCTGCGAATCGGTTACCTCGGCCCACCGGGATCGTTCAGCCACGCCGCGGCCGTCGCCCACTTCGGCTCCTCGGTGAGCTTCGAGAACATGCACGACATCGAAGGTGTGTTCACGGAGGTGCGCCGCGGACACGTCGACTATGGCCTCGTACCCATCGAAAACTCGACCGGCGGCGCCATCACCGAGGCCCTCGATGCCTTCCGAGACGCGCGCGGAGAGGTCTGGATCTATGCGGAGGTCGCCGCCACCATCCGCCACAGCCTGCTCTCGAACACGGAACCGAGCAAGATCACGCGGATCTCGTCCAAGCCCGAGATCTTCGCGCAATGCCGCCGCTGGCTCGCGACGCAGTACCCGAGCGCGAAGCTCGTCGCCGCGCCGAGCTCCTCCCAGGCGATTCGGGAGGTCGGAGAGGCGTTTGCTGCCGACCCATCGTCGGACTCCGCAGCCATCGGCTCGGCGCTCGCCGGCCAGCTCTACGGGGTGAAGGTCTTGTTCTCCGACATCGAGGACAACCCCAACAACATCACGCGCTTCTTCATCATCGCCCGTCAACGCGCCGAGGCGAGCGGCGACGACAAAACCACCGTGATGTTCACGACGCCCAATGAACCGGGAGCGCTCGCCACCGTGCTCAAGACGTTCGCCGATGCCGGGATCAACCTCACCCACATCGACAAGCGGCCGAGTGGGCGCGAAAACTGGAGCTACACGTTCTTCGTGGACGCCCAAGGGCATCGCGACGATCCGATCCTCGCGCAGACCCTCCGCCTGCTCCAGCATCGGTGCGGGGAGATGCACATCCTCGGCAGCTACCCGCGCGCGACCAGAATCCTGTAATCAGAATGGAGGGGCCTCGCGCCCCTCCCCCGTGCCGGCAGAGCCGTCACAGGACCCAATCGCCAGCGGTCGCCGCTTCGCGGCTCCTTTCCCCAACATGTACCTACTCCTGGCGAGCGACCCCTCGCGCGCCGCCCTGGAGACCGTCCCCGCGAACGCGCGCTCGCGGCGGTCGCCGAGTCGTCCCCTCAAAAAAGGGCGTGGGCGGCCGACCTTCGCCACGGTAACCTGGCTCGCATGCGTTGGTCTACGTGCGGTGGTCTTCCTCTGGGGCTCTACGTTTGCGGCATAGGGGCGGCTTGTGAACCGCGGGTCCACCTCGACTTCGAGGACGCCGGTGACTCGATCATCTCGCCTTCCTCGACGGACGGGGGCACGGACAGCACCAACGACGACGACCCCGACCCGACCACCCACACGCCAACGTCGATCACGACTTCGACCGACGACGACGACGACGACGACGACACGAGCACCACTTCGTGGGTCGAGTGCTACAGCGACCGCGAGTGTCCGCCCGGCTACCGATGTCAGGAAGACCAGTGCATCTGGGACTACTACTGCATCGACGAGTGCTGCTTCGACTACTACGGATACTACGGTGAGTGCTGCTTCGGTGGTTTCTACGATTCCTACGGCCAGTGCTGCTATTCCGGCACCGACGAGTACGGCGCGTGCTGCTACTCGGGCGCCGTGGATCTGTATGGCCGGTGCTGTGACAGCGGGGTCATCGACGGGAACGATCGCTGTTGCGAGTCTGGGCTCGTGGGCAACGAAGGCGAATGCTGCGACTCCGGGATGGACAACCTAGGCAACTGCTGCGAGTTCGGATACGGCGGGTACTACTATGATGAGTGCCCTGGACAGCCGTGCAACCGGGACTATGAGTGCCAAGACGGGGAGTTTTGCCGCGACTACCGTTGCGATGAAGCCAACACCCCCGCGACCTGCATGGCCGAACCTCCGTTGCAGACGCGCATCGTGAGCGCCAACGAGCTTTCGGTCGGGCACGGCGTCGCGTACGGCGATTTCGACGGCGATACGGACGTCGACATCGCCACCATCGACGGCTCGCGGCTGCGCCTGTTCGACGCCGTAGATTCCACGACCGCACTCGAAACCTCGCTCGGAACGAGCAGCGACCCGGGCGAGGTCGTCGCTGCCGACTTCGACCTCGACGGCTTTGACGACCTCGCGGTCACGCTTCGTGGAAGCGACGGCACTCAGATCTGGGTGGGTGGAGCGTCCGGGCTCGACGCGATGCCTTATCCATTGGATGGAGCGCTGAAGGACCTCGCGGTTGGAGACTTCGACGGAGATGGCTTCCCCGACCTGGCAGGCATTCGCGCCACCACGTACTACGACGAAGGCGAGGCCGACCCCATCCCCGTCGGAAACATCATCGTCTACTACGGGCAAGGGGACGGCACCTTCGCCCAATCCGACATGGGGAACTGGGCGATCTCCATCGCGCCAGGTGATTTCGACGGCGATGGGGTCACCGACCTCGCCGTCTTGCAGTTCAGCGAAGTCGCAATCTATCGCGGCAGCGTCGGGTACCGCTACCTCACCTGGGTGACGAGTCAGATCTCCCAGGATCAAGGCAAGATCTTCGCGGTCGACGTCGATGGCGACGCGGCGCTCGATGTCGTCGGCCTATCCCCCAACACGCTCGGCACATCGTTCGCCGTGTGGGCGGGAAGCATCGGGGGGCTGGAAGAACCGCAGCGCACCTTGTTGCCGGGTCTCACCCTCAGTGAATGCGTCTCGCCGCCCGACCTTCCCTCCGCCCTCGTGCTCGCCGGGGATTCGGGCACCGTGTTCGCCGACGACCTCACCCCGACCTCCTACGACCCGATCGCGTGCACGACTTTGCTCGGCGAGCTTCCCGTCCAAGACATGGTGGGCGGGTTCATTCGCGGCAGCGCTGAGACGGCCCTCCAAATCTCGCGGATCCAGGGGCTGCTGGTCACCGGACCCTGAGCGAAAGCGGGCATCACCACGACGGCGTGCCCGCTTTCGCCCGAGCTCTCCGGACCTCGGGCGCCATTCGTGTCACCGACGCCACGAAAAGACCTGCGTACAGCGTTTGAGGCCGATGTTCCGCTCCGATAACCTTAGGGCAGGTGGGTTGGAGGGAGCGGCAATGACGGTCCGACGAGGCAGGTCCATCGAGAAACTCGCGCTCGCGCTCGCATGCAGCGGCTGCCCAGCGCAAGACGACCCCGCCGTTGGCGACGGGGACGGGTCGAGTGCCGCCGAGCAGGGCGAGGGTGACGGGTCTTCGGGCGGCGGCGACGGAACCCAAGGCGAAGAGGGCGAGCCCTCCGAGACCGGGGAAGCCTCCAGCTCCACGCCGGGCGACGACGACGGTGAAAGCGGCGCGACCACGGACGAGCCTGCCTGCTCCGAGGTCGAGACCTTCCTCGCGCCGAGCCTCCTGCGCCGTTTGACCCGGGTGGAGTACATGCTGTCCCTGCAGGAGCTGTTCGAGCTCGATGCACCGCCCGACGTTTCCAGCATCCCCGACGACCCCAACGAAGAGGGCTTCCGGACGCTCACGGCCCTCAACTCGATCTCACCGCAACACATCCGCGGCTACCTCGGCGTGGCCGAGCAGCTGGCCGCGGATCTGATGGACGACCCGCAGCGGCGCGACAACGTCCTTGGTTGCACGCCCTCGGAGCCCGCCTGCCTCGAGCAGTTCGTCGCAAAGTTCGGCAGGCTCGCGTTTCGCCGGCCGCTGCAGAGCGACGAAGTCGACGCGATCGTGGCCACGGCGACGAGCGCCGCACTCGACGAGGACGACGGCTTCCGCGTCGCAATGGAGGCGATCCTGGTCTCCCCCAACTTCGTGTTCCGCATCGAAGGCAGCGGCACCCCGGGCGAGCTCACCGAGTTGAGCGGGCTCGAGCTCGCGTCGCGGCTCTCGTTTGCGGTTTGGGGTCGCGGCCCCAATGACGCCCTGCTCACGGCCGCCGAGCAAGGTGAACTCGACACCAAGGACGGCCTCCTCCAGCACGCCCGCACGGCCCTCGCCGATCCGCGCAGCCAAGCGTTCTACGACAGCTTCTTCGAACAGTGGATCGGCTTCGAGAGCCTGCGAGAACCCACCGAGGCCCCGCAAGGCTGGTACCCGGGGATCCTCGACGACCTCAAGCAAGAGACCCACGCGCTGCTCCGCGGCGTGGTGTGGTCGCCCGAGCACGCGTTCGTCGATGTCTTCACCGCGAGCGAGAGCACCGTGACGCGTGAACTCGCGGAGTTCTACGGCATGACCACTCCGCCCGCGGGCGGCGAGATCACGTTCCCCGCGACGAGCCCTAGAAACGGCTCGGGGATCCTCACCCACCCCTCTGTGCTGAGCGCCAAGACCGACGGCGACCTCGTCGCCAAGCGCGGCGCCTGGTTCCGCAAGACGTTCATGTGCCAAACGTTCGAGGTCCCGGAGGGTTTGTTCGAGATGCTCGGCGATCGTCTCGTCGGGCTCACGTACCTCGAGATCCTCGCCGAGCGGAACACAGACGTCGCGTGCGCCGGATGCCACTCGATGATCGATCCGATTGGGGTCGGCCTCGCGAACTGGGACGCGAACGGTCTGCTCGACCCCGAGATCGACACGTCCGAGTACGGCATCGCAGCCAGCATCCCCGGGGTCGACGACTCCGCGTTCGAGACCCCAGCCGAGCTCGCAACGCTCCTTGCGCGGCTCCCGGAGGTCGAGGCGTGCCTGGCCGAGCGCGTCTTCCTCTTCACCCATGGGCGCGAGGCCGACGGTTCCGGTGAAGACGCCTGCTCGGTCGAGGCCGCGCTCTCCGACTTCGAGGCGAGCGGGCAGTTCCCCGATCTCGTGCTCGGTCTCATCGCCAACGACGCGTTTCGTTATCGCCGCAACCCCACCGAGGAGTAGGAGCCGCCATGTCACGTTTCACGATCTCCAGGCGAACGGTTCTACGCGGTGCTGGCGTTACCCTTGCGCTCCCGCTGCTCGAAGCGATGGCGCCCACCAAGCGGGCGCACGCGCAGACGGCACGTCCGACCAACTTCCTCGCGTTCTTCATCCCCAACGGCGTCGACACGGCCAGGTTCCACCCTCCCGTGGGTACCCTGACCGCCGACGCCCTCACGACGCCCCTGCAGGACTTGGCCGGCTGCGAAGCGGAGGGGATCTGGCCCTCCGCCGGATCCGTGGTCGGGGACGTCACGATCGTGCGAGGGATCGACCACTCCAAGGTCTCGCGGGACATCCACATCTGCTCGATGGCCCTCTCCGCCCACGTCGACACCGACGGCAGCCACGTTCCACCCGAACCGACCCTCGATCAGGTCATCGCCGAGCACATCGCCGGCGACGCGCCGTTCCGCAACATCGCCCTCTCGGGGACCCGCGACACCGCGTTGACCCAAGGCTACCTCTCGTTCCGCGGCGACGGGCAGGTCGATCCCGGGTACCGGACCCCGCGCGAGGCCTATCAGGCCCTGTTCGGCGGCGGCATGGGTTCACCCGAGGACGATCTGCGGCTCGCTCGCGCCACGAGCATCGTCGACCTCGTCCTCGAGGACGCCAATCGCTTGCAGTCCCGTCTCGGTCAATCGGACCGCGCGCGCATAGAGCAGTACCTGGAGAGCTTGCACGAGATCGAAGGCCAGCTCGGCGGCGGTGGCGGTTGCACCCTCGATCCGCTCGAAAGCGCCGGCTCCAGCCTGCACGACATGACCAAGCAGTTCATCGACATCACCGTCGCCGCCCTGAGCTGCGGGCTGACCCACATCGCGACGATCCAGTACAGCAACAGTTGGGATCTCAACTTCTCGCAATACACACTCGGCGAGAACATCGGCGACTGGTCCGACCACTTCATCAGCCACAAGCTCGGGGACAACGATCGCGCGACGGACCTCGATGGTCTCCCCCAATCCGAGGCCATGGCGATCGCCAATGCGCGCGTCGAGCTCACCACCCGCTTCAAGGCGCGTCGTTTCGCGAACTTGATCGAAACCCTGCGCAACACACCGACCCCCACCGGCAACCTGCTCGAGGAGACGCTCGTCCTCTACACCTCGGAGAACGCCGACGGGGACAGCCACAGCCGCGTCAACATGCCGTTCATGTTGGCGGGCGGCACGGCAGGCGGATGGCAGCACGGTCGCGTGGTCGATGCTGGTGGGGCGCCCACGGGGGCCCTCCACGCGTCCATCCTCCAAAGCTTCGGGGTCGAGGTCGAACGCTACGGAAGCCCTGCCGCGGGCCCCGTCGAGGGACTCTGACCGGCAGGCCGTAGGGCGCTCGGGGTGCCTGCTAGACTCCGAGCGCATGAGCGAGGACTCACCATCGAGCTACGACGCGCTCCCCTACACGAGCTACAGCTACGATCGCACGCACCCCGCACATCTCTACACCGTAGGCGCGTTGTTCGGGGCCTCCCCTGCACCGGTCACGGCTTGCCGGGTGCTCGAGCTCGGCTGCGGATCGGGGGGCAACCTACTCCCCATGGCAGCACTGCTGCCTGGGAGCACGTTCGTCGGTCTGGACCGGTCCGTCGTTCAGATCCAAGACGCACAGGAGCTCGCCCAGCGTGCTGGCGTCTCCAACGTGTCGTTCCACCACCTGGACCTGCGTGACGTCGACGACGCGTGGGGAACGTTCGACTACATCATCTGTCACGGCGTCTATTCGTGGGTCCCAGAGGCCGTCCAAGCCAAGATCCTCGAGATCATGCGGGACCGCCTCGCGCCCCACGGGCTCGGCTACGTCAGCTACAACACGTACCCGGGCTGGCACATGCGCGACATGATCCGGCACATGATGCGCTATCACGTGCGCAACATCGAGTCTCCCGAGCACGCCGCCAACCAGGCGCGCGCGCTCGTGGACTTCCTTGGGCGCTACGTCCCGCAGAAGAGCACCTACGGGATGATGCTGCACCAGGAGCTCAACATTCTGCGCTCGACCAAACCTGACTATATCTACCACGAGCACCTCGAGGACATGAACGCGCCCGTGTACTTCCACCAGTTCGCGGAGCGACTCGATGCGCACCGCCTGCGCTACGTGGGTGAGACGGATCTCCATTCCATGCTCGTGTCTGGCTACGCGCCGGAGGTCGCCGAGACGCTCCACCGCATCGCGCCCGATATCGTCTCGATGGAGCAATACATGGACTTCATCCGCAACCGACAGTTCCGGGCCTCGGTGATCTGTCATCGCGACATCGAGCTCAATCGCAACCTGCGTCCCGAGCAGCTCGATCGCTACGCGTTCGAGTTCACCGGCAAGGATCCAGGGCCTGTCGACCTGTCACCGGGCGTCGCGCACGAGTTCGTCACCGCCGAGGACATCCGCCTCGAGACCCACCGACCGATCACCAAGGCCGCGTTCCTCGTGCTGCGCAACAAACACCCGCGCGCCTTGAGCCTCGCCGCCCTCCACGACGCCGCGACGCAGATGATCGAGGAAGCCGGGATCGCCCGGCAGCCCGACGACCGCGAGCTGCTCGGCGCGGACCTGCTCTCCGCGAGCTTCTGCGCCGCGATCCGGATCCGGAGCTGGCAAGCGCCCATGACGACCTCACCCGGGCTTCAACCCTACGTCCCCGCCGCAGCGCGCGTCCTCGCCGAGCGCTTTGGCTTCGTCCCGAGCCTCACGCACAAGACCATTCACCTCACGAAGCCGCAAGCCTTCGTGGTGCCCTTGTTCGATGGCGAGCATAGTCAGGCCGAGCTGATTCAGCGGCTCATCGATCTCGTGGGGAAGGGCGAGCTCCAGCTCACGAAAGACGGCCAGGTCCTCCACGACCCCGAAGCGATCCGGCAGCCCGTGACCCAGGTCTTCGGGCAAATGATGGCGCACCTCACCGCGAACGCCGTGTTCATGCGTCCCGAAGACGACCCCTCCCGCGCCGCCAACGACGATCCCAGCTAAGGCGACGGCAGGGGGGTTCGCCGACGAGCGCGGAGATGCACGGCAAACGTAGGGGGCGAGATCGACCTGGCCGAGAATGCGTCGAGCCGCCCGACCATCGGGAAGCGGAGCCGCTGATATCCTCTTGCCGTGGGCGAGCTTCGGAACTTCGTGGCGATCGTCGTCCTCCTGCAGGGTTGTGCCGAGCGCGTGATCGACATTCACGAAGATGTGGCGTCGACGACGGACGACGCTTTCGAGGTCGCGGAGACCGGAATGGATGCAGAGGTCGAGCTCGTGTATCCGGACCACCCGACACCCGAGCCCGATGGACCAGGATGCGCGCGGTTCTTCTGGCTCCCTGAAGGGTGTGCGATCGATCGTTTGAGCGCAGATGGCCGGACCGGCGTGGGAACCAGAGGATCGGGCGACCGCATGGCCTTTGCTTGGCGCGATGGGACCCTCCATTGGTTGGGGCGCGGGACACAAGCGATAGACATCAATCGTGACGGTACGACGATCCTGGTCGAATATCAGACCAGGTCCGTAGATCCCATGGAAATCTTGCTCTGGCGGGAGAGCGGAGACCTCGAGTCCGTCGCACTCGGTGTGAATGCTGTGGCGATCAGCGCCGATGGAGATTCGTTCATAGGGAACGGCGAAGTCGCCTACGGGTACGAGCTATTTTACTCCCTGTACTACGGTCCCCACGCTCTCCTCTGGACTCGTGCAGGAATCGAATGGCTTCCTTTTCAGCGCATCAGCCACGATGTGCTCATGCCTTGGCGCGCCGTGTCCAGCAACGGCGACCTTTCCATCGTCCTTGGCGTTGCGCGCTCGTGGAATGGTGGTGACCCGAACGTGATCGTTCTCTCTCAAGGGGCACTATCAACGTTGGATACTTTGGCCGAAGCGGTCGAGATGTCCTCGAGGGGGGACCGGTACACTGCCCGCACGTCCTCGGTCCCAGTCAGGGCGCTACGAGGACAGGTCGGCAGCGAGGACGCCGAGCAACTCGACTTCCGCGGCTTCGAGCTCGGCCTCCAAACCATGGACGACGACTGCCCAGCGCCCGGCCATCACCTCTGCAAGGTCTCGCCCAGGGCGATCAGCGCAGACGGATCGGTGGTGTTCGCCGAGGCCGGAGTTTGGCGAGAGGGCGAGGGAACGAGGAGTGTCACGGAACTGCTCGATGCCGCTTGCATCGACACCGCGGCCATCTTTCCTGACCTCTTCGGGTGGTCCGTGAGCGAGATCTCCGAAGACTCCACTACGATCGCTGGTTGCGCTCGCCGCCTCGCGACCACCTCGGCAAACCGTACCATCGTGGTGGCAGACTGCTGGGTCGCCTCGAATGTGACGCTCTGAACCTCGTGATGTCTCACTGACGCGTGCGCGGCCAAGAGCGGCGATCGCCGATCACCCGAGCCGGGACACCACCCACGATGGCCCACGCGGGCACGTCCTTTGTCACGACCGCCCCCATGCCCACGACCGCATGGTCGCCCACGACGACGCCGTCCGTCACCCCAGCGTTGGCGCCGATCCAGACGTCCACACCGATCTCGATCCCGATCGACCGCACCGGCTGATCGTGCACCGGTCGATCGGCCGCGATGCCATGCTCCCACGCGAAGAGCCGCGCCCCTGTCGCGATGCGGGTCTTCTCGCCCACACGGATCCCGCCGGCTCCGCCTTCGAGGCTCGCGAAGGAACTCACCCCGACGTCCGGCCCGAGCGTCACGGGGCCATGGATGACGGCACCCGTCGCGATCGAGGCACGCGGACCCACGACGACCGCGCGGTGGGGCTCCGCGAAGATGTGGGTATCCGGTGCGATGAAACAACTCGGGTCGAGCTCCACGACCTCGACGGCCCGTAGCGCGGCGTGGAGCTCCTGCTGCCATACGTGCGCCCAGCTCCTGATCTGTGGGGGGGCACGGAAGTACAGCCACGGCATGACCGCCATTCTCCGCTTGTGTTGCTCGCGGCGTCGCTCCTCCTCATCCATGCGGGTCACCTGCCCCCACCATGAGCCGTTCGCGGACGTGTGTCGAGGGCGCATGTACGCGATGAACAAACCTCTGGGACAGCTACACGCAAACGGCAAGTCGCTCTACCGTCAGCGAGACGAGGTCCATCATGAAAGGTTCCGTACTCTCCTCCATCCTGCCTACGACGCTCGTGTTGCGCTGCGTGTTCGCCATCCTTGGATTCCTGGCCGTCGCAGGCACCTCCTCGGAGGCGCACGCTGGGCGCGGGATCCTGGTGATCAACACCGGCGAAGACGCGATGTCGATCCAGCCGATTCCGGAATCGGCTGGCTTCGAGCAGCCCACGGACGGGGAGCCGTTGCAGGCGGGTATCAAGTACTCGCGGTTCGGGGTGTTCTTCTTGGATATCGCGCGTTGGAACTCGGAGTTCTGCATCTTCTCGGAGGATGCGAGCGGGTTCTCGTATCAGGCCGCGACGCCCGCTGAGCTCGCGGCGGTGCTCGGCGTGTCCGAGGCGGAGATCAAACGCCCCCTCCGCTACTACCTGCCTCCGGGAGGTGTGATCCTTGGCCTGCTCGTCCTCATCGGCGGCCCGCTCTTCCTCTGGTCGATGCAGGCGGACAAGAAGCGCCGAGCCACGCTGCTCTCGGACCCGCGCTATCAGGCCGCCGTGAGCCTGTTCAATAGTCAGACACAGCTGACGCCCGACCAACGCCTCGCCGAAGCCGCGAACTACCTCGCGTCCTCGGACATCCCACACGCGGTCGCGACAGAGAACCTGCGCTTCCTGTGCGATATCAGCGACGAGTGAACCCCAAGTTGTTGGGGACTTCCGCGACGGGCTGCGCCCTGAACCGCCGATGTCGGTCGACGTAGGAGCACTGCGAGCACGCCGACGTTCTTCGCCCAAGAAGCGAGTTGCACTACCCAACGATCGCATCTGCCAACGATGGACCCGACCTCGTTGGCACGCCTACATGCGGCCGGAACGTCATCGCGAAGAAAAAGCGCTTGTGCGAGGCGGATGCGTCGACCCACAATGAGCGTTGTTGGTCGGCCTAAAACAACGTTCATTGGCGGTTATGGCGCTGCTCGGAGGCAGCCTCACCGCGTGTACCGACGGTCGCTCGTCGGGCGAACAAAGCGACGACGGCGTAGCTGTCACGAGCAACGAGGGCGGCAGCAGTGACAGCGAAGACGAGGACGAAGACGAAGACGAGGACGGGGACGAGAGCGACGGCACGTCCGGCCAAAGCGGCGACGCCTCGTCTGCGGGCGACGAGTCCGATGACGAAGAAAGCGACTCCGGCGACGATGCAGCCAACGCCGACAGCCCGTTGCTCCCGGCCGGAATCCGCCGTCTGACCGGCGCCGAGTATCAGGCGTCCGTCACTTCGGTGTTCGGCTACGCACTGCCTGCCGAGATGGGCCTCCCTCCCGACGGGATGCAAGACAACTTCACGCGCAACCATTCGCAGCGCGTCGACCCCGTGCTTGCCAAGCAGCTCGATCGCAACGCGATGTATGTCGCCGAGCAGGTGACGGCCAACCTCCAAAACCTCGCGCCATGCTCGGGGGACGAACGGGACTGCGCCGTGGCGTTCATCGAGGACTACGGCGCCAAGGCCTACCGGCGCCCGCTCGAAGCCGACGAGATCGAAGGCTTGGCCGAGCTCTACGATGTGGGCCGCGAGGAAGGCGATCACAGCGATGGCATCGCCCTCGTCGTGCGCGGACTCCTTCAAGCACCCGGGTTCCTGTACGTCAGCGAGCTCGGGGAACAAAGCGGCGACGGCGAGGCCACGCTGACCGGCCACGAGCTCGCCACATCGATCGCCTACCTCGCCCTGTCGGCGCCCCCCGACGGTGCCCTGCTCGCGGCGGCGGCCAATGGCACGCTCGACGACCCGGAGGTTCGCCTCCAGCACTTCGATCGCCTGCTCACGCGCGACGGCGCCGTGAGTGCGGCGGTCCTGCGCGTGATGCGAGAGTGGATCGGGATCTCCGACATCGCCGAGATCGCCAAGGACACGCAGGTCTATCCACAGTTCGCGAACCTGCGCGCAGCGATGGACGCCGAGACACGCGCCTTCATCACCGAGGTGATCGCCACCGATGGCACGCTCGAAGCGTTGCTGGGCGCCGACTGGACGATCGCCGAGCAATCCCTCGCGCAGGCCTACGGCGTGGGGGGATCGGGCCGAGTTTCCCTCGCGTCCACGGAGCGGCGCGGGATCCTCAATCAAGGTGCGTACCTGGCTGTGTACGCGCACGCCCACGAGAGCGCCCCCATCTTGCGCGGCGTCAGCGTGTTGCGCCGCCTGCTCTGCTACCCCACGCCATCCCCGACGGCGCTCGACCTCATGATCGTCCCGCCGCTGCCGGATCCGGCAAAGACCACGCGTGAGCGGTTCGAGCTCCACTCGGCCGACCCCGCCTGCGCGAGCTGCCATCGGTCCATCGACAACGTGGGCTTCACGTTCGAGGCCTTCGACGGCATGGGGATGGCTCGCGCAGGACGCATGGAGAACGGCAAGGTCGTCGATACCACCACCGAACTCTCGATCGGCCTCGACGTCGACGGCTCGTTCGCAGACAGCGCAGCACTCGCAGAGGCGCTCTCGACCAGCGAACGCGTCCGGGAGTGCTTCGCGCGACACATGTTCCGCTCCGCCGCGGCCCGCAGCGGCGAGACCGTGACGGGCGCCGAGGCGGCGTTCGTGGACGAATGGAAAGAAGCCCAACTCGCGGCCTCCGGCCACATCCTCGAGACCTTGCGCACCTACGTTGGCAGCGATCGTTTCGCGCTGCGGAGGACCCCATGAAGAGCATCCTTGCCAACCGCCGCGCATTCCTGAAGACGGTGGGAGCCGGCCTCGCCATGCTCCCCATGTACCGGCTGCTCGAGAACTCGTTCGTGCAGGCCGCAGGCGGCGAGCTGCCGCTGAAGTTCATCGGGTTCTACCACCCGCACGGTGTCGCGGCCGAGTACTGGGTGCGCCAGGACGGTGAAACGGAGACCGAGTTCGACATCGCGTACGAGAACTGCTCATTGCAGCCGTTCGACGACGCGGAGACCTACGGGCGCTCGTTCAAGGACAAGATCCTCGCCATCGAGGGCATCGAGCTGCTCTCGAACGCCAACGGCCACGAGACGTGCGGGACGATCCTCACCGGCAGCCGCATCACGAGCGACCTGAAGGCGCAGAACCTCTCCCTCGATCAATTCCTCGCGGTCGAGCACGGGCTCGGCGCGGACACCCGCATCACCAGCATCGCGCTCGGCGTAGGCGTGGAGACCCTCGACTCGGGAACCACGCTGAGCTACGGACCCGGGGGCGAACCCCTGCCCAAGATCATCGACCCCGTCGAGGCGTTCGATACCCTCTTCGCAGGATTCGTGGTCGGGGACGATCCTGCCGCGCTGGCCGCAGCGGAGCGTCAACGCCGGTTGGGCCGCAGCGTCATCGACTTCGTCCGCGTCGATGTCAATCGCTTGCGCGACCGCGTGGGTCGCGAAGAGAAGCTCAAGCTCGACCAGCACCTCACCTCGCTCCGCGAGCTCGAGAAGCAGTTCGAAGACGTCGGCGTCGCCGGCCCCGCCTGCGAAAACCCGGGCTCCCCCGATCCGAGCGCGTTCCCCAACCTCAAGCAGTACAACGGCGGCGAACCCTACTTCGACGCGATCACCAACGCGCACATCGACGTCCTCGCCCAAGCGATGGCGTGCGACATCACGCGGTTCGCCACGCTCTCGACCCACGATCTCTCCTACGCCGGGAACCCGCTGAACCTCCCTGCGGACAACCACGGCGGGGTCGCGCACACGTACAGCGCCTCCACCATTGGCAACGACGGACATACGGCCACGGGAACGCCTGCGACCTGGATCCCGCTGGCCCAGTTCAACCGCTACAGCTACGGAAAGCTCGCCCGCCTGCTGCAGCGCCTGGACGAGTTGAGCATCCTCGAGAGCACGCTCGTCTACGCGAGCAGCGACATGGGCAACCCGGCGTTGCACAGCACTCGCAACGTCCCCACCGTCCTCGCAGGCGGCGCCAACGGTCGGTTCCAGATGGGCCGCCGTGTGCGGCTCGGCCCCGACTGCCCCCCGAACAACGAGTGGTGCGGCGAGGACATCATCCTCAATAGCACCAACAATCACCTGCTCGTCTCGATCGCGCAGGCGTTCGGCGTGGAGGTGGACAGCTACGGGACCCAACCCGAGCCGAGCCTGACCACGGGAGCGCTCAGCGAGATCGCTTGATCCGTGAACATTTGATCAGTATCCTCTCCGCGTGCAGCTCACTCTGCTCGATCGCGGGGAGGCGCCCGTTTGGCGCGGCCTGAACGGCCGAGTCCGCCGCCGCTGGCTCGACGACGCCTGCTGGATCGACCTCGCCCCCGGAGTCGTGGGGGGTCACGCCGCAGCCATGGCGGAACTGCAGAGCCGCCTGGCGTGGCTGTCTGCGGACCGCCGCATGTACGATCGGCGCGTCGCCGTCCCGCGGCTACTGGCCTCTGCATGCCCGGCGGAGCTCGGACCCACGGCAGGTCCACTCGTCGCAGCGATGCACGGCGAGCTCACGCGCCACTACGCCACGGCCTTGCCGGAGCTCACGTTCGCGTTCTACCGCGACGGTGAAGACAGCGTGGCGTGGCACCGCGACCGCGAGCTGCGGGACTGGCCCGAGGCCATCGTCGCCATCGTCTCCCTCGGGGGGCCCCGCCGCTTCCAGGTCCGCCCGTTCGATCTCCAACGCGGTCAAGGTCGGGGATCCTCGTTCGGCCTCAACGTCGGATGGGGCGACCTGCTCGTGATGGGTGGCGCCTGTCAGCACCGGTTCGAGCACGCCGTCCCCAAGATGGCGCACGCGGAACCTCGCATGGCCATCATGTTCCGCCCGCGAGGTCCGGCCAGAGGTCAGGCCGAGGTTCGAGCCGAGGTTCAAGACAGCCAAGCCACGAGCCGCTCTGCCGCCTCGCCTTCGAGCCGCATCCCCGGCTGACCCACGTCCGGCGTCATCTCGCCGTGAAAGTCCGAGCCCGCCGTCGCGACGAGATCGAACTCGCGGGCGAGGCGGAGCCAAGCCTCGTTCTCGGGTCTCGAGTAGCGACCATAGTAGGCCTCGATCCCTTCGAGGCCGGCATCGCGATGTCGCCGATAGAGCTCCCGCACCAGGTAGAACTCCTGGAGGGTGTGGGGGTGCGCGAGCGAGACGCGAGCTCCTGCCGCGCGCGCCAGCGCAACCCCAACCCCCACATCGATGCGATCCACGGGGACATCCGCGGGTCCGCCATCGCGGAGGAACCGTGTGAACGCCTCTTGCGGACTGCTGCAAACCCCCGCCTGGACGAGCGCCCGCGCCACATCCGGGCGCCCCGCCACCCGCCCGTGCGCCCGAATCAGGATCGCATCGGCATCGAGCACGACCCCGAGCTTCGCCAGGCGATCGCAGATTTGCCGCAGGCGAACCCGCCGCTGCTCGTCGATGGCCGCCAAACGGCCCCCGAGCGCGTCGAGCCCCTCACCGGGCGTGAGACCATAGAGCAGGAGGTGGACGGTGCGACCGAACTCCCGGCAGCTGAGCTCGAGGCCCCGCAGCACCCTGCACCCGTGCGGCTCGAGTACGGCGCGCGTCGCATCGAAGCCCGCGAACGTGTCGTGGTCGGTCAGGCAAAACAGCTCCACGCCGAACGCGGCAGCCCGCGCAGCCACCTCGGCCGCTGGGTAGCTGCCGTCCGAGTGGGTCGAGTGGCAATGAAGGTCGAGTCGCACGCTAGCTCAGTGTACGCGGCGAGTGCCCCGAGTCGCGTCCCCAGCGCGGACGCATTCTTACCGTGGCGTAGGATGTGGCAAAACCCGCCTACGGTCGGGTAGGAGGTGAGTTCGCAGACGTGGCGCAGATGGCCCAGAACGTGGATCTACGGGCAGTCCCCGTGTCCAGATGTGTTACCGGTAGTTCCGGAATCGACGTCGACCATGAGAACGATCGCCGTAGAAGGACCCGAGACCATCGTGATGCGCAGTCCCCAGGAACCCAAATTGCGCTTGCCTTTGCTCTCCCAGTATCTACGTGAACAGGCCGATCTCACTGCGGTAGAGCGGTTCTCGCAGCTCCACGACGAGCTCACGGGGCCCCTCCAGAAGCCGTACTACAGCGATCTCATCCCCCTGCAGCGCCCCAAGGCGGGCGAGCAATACGGGTTCCAAGTCGATCTCGACCGCTGCTCCGGTTGCAAGGCGTGCGTGACCGCGTGTCACAGCCTCAACGGACTCGACGACCACGAGACCTGGCGATCGGTCGGCATGCTGCACGGTGGCACCCCGAGTCAGCCGGTACAAGCCACGGTCACCACCGCGTGTCACCACTGCGTGGACCCGGGCTGCATGAAGGGATGCCCGGTCCAGGCATACGAGAAGGACCCCATCACGGGCATCGTTCGCCACCTCGACGACCAGTGCATCGGGTGCCACTACTGCACCCTCACCTGCCCTTACGAGGTCCCGCAATTCAACCCCAAGAAGGGCATCGTCCGCAAATGCGACATGTGCTCGGATCGTCTCGCCGTCGGTGAGGCGCCCGCGTGCGTCCAGGCGTGCCCCAACGAAGCGATCTCGATCCGCGTGCTCAAGGTCTCGGAGGCCCTCGAGAACGCCCAGACCGATTCGTTCCTCCCCGGCGCCCCCTCGCCCGGCATCACCGTGCCCACGACGCTCTACAAGACCGAGCACGCGATGCCCAAGAACATGCTGCCCGCCGACTTCTATCAAGTCCGGCAAGGGCACCAGCACATGCCGCTCGTGTGGCTGCTCGTGCTCAACCAGTTGTCTGTGGGAGCGTTCTGCGTCGCGCTGCTGCTGCCCACCTTGCTCGGCGCGCAGAACTGGAGCGTGCTCGCGCCCTACCACGGCATCGTGGCGTTGCTCCTCGGTCTCCTTGCGCTCGGTGCCAGCACCTCGCACCTCGGCCGTCCGCTCTACGCCTACCGGGCGTTCCTGGGCCTGCGCACCTCGTGGATGAGCCGCGAGATCATCGTCTTCGGCGGCTTCACAGGCGCCGCGGCGACCTACGCCGGAGCGCTCCTCCTGACGGCGAACCCTTGGCTGCTCCCCACACCGCTAGCCGAGATCGTGCTGCCGCTCCTGCCCCCGCTGATCCAGCCCCTTGGTTGGGCCGTCGCTGCCTTCGGGGTGCTTGGCGTGTTTTGTTCCGTGATGCTCTACCACGCCACCCACCGCGCCTGGTGGAACGGCGCGCGCACGAGCTTCAAGTTCTACATGACCGCCGTGGTCCTCGGCCTCGCGACTTCCCTCGCGATCACCTACGGCACCTTCGCGCTCCAAGGCCAAGGACTCCCCGCCGACTCGGCCGGGTTCGGACGCACGATGATCATCGCGCTCGCCGTAGCCACCGCACTCAAGCTCGCCGGCGAAGCCTCCATCTTCATGCACCTGCGCGACGCCCAGTACGGCGAGCTCAAGCGCAGCGCCCTGTTGCTGCGAGGCGAGCTCCTGCCCATGACGTTCTTGCGGTTCTCCTGCGGGATCTTGGGCGGCATCGTCGTGCCCCTGCTGGCGCTCAGTTCCGTCTCCCCTCGCGACGCCACGTTGGCGATGGTGATTTCAATCGTGTGTGCTCTGCTCTTGCTCGTCGGTGAGGTCGTCGAGCGCATGAACTTCTTCTCCGCGGCGAGCGCTCCGCGGATGCCCGGAGGGCTGCACTGATGGCGGACGTCAAAGACGAGACGATGTTCTCCCGCGCCGGCCAAGCCGTGCGCGACCTCCTGTACAACAAGAGCGGAACCTTGACGCGCGAGCTCCTGCGCGCCCCCGGAGGCTTTGGCCTCGGCCAGGTCCCCACACGCCTCAAGCCCGACGGCACCACCACCATGGTCTGCGGGTTTTGTTCCACCGGCTGCGGCCTCGATCTCCACCTCAAAGACGGCCAAGCGATCAACCTCTCCCCCTCCACCGACTACTCGGTGAACCTCGGGATGGCCTGCCCCAAAGGCTGGGAGGCCCTCACACCGCTGCGCGCCCCCGACCGCGCGACGCAGCCCATGCTCCGTGACCCCGAGACCGGCAAGCTCAAGCCGGTGAGCTGGGAAGAGGCCCTGACCACCTTTGCCAGCCGCTTCAAAGCGATCCAGGCCCGCCACGGCCAGGAGTCCATCGCCTTCATCAGCACCGGTCAGATCCCCTTCGAGGAAATGGCGCTCCTCGGCGCCGTCGCCAAGTTCGGCATGGGCATGAAGCACGGCGACGGCAACACCCGCCAGTGCATGGCCACCGCCGTCGTCGCCTACAAGCAATCGTTTGGGTTCGACGCCCCGCCGTACACCTACCAGGACTTCGAGGAATCCGACGTCCTCGTGTTCGTCGGCGCCAACCCCTGCATCGCCCATCCCATCATGTGGGAGCGCGTCTGCAAGAACCCCAACAACCCCAAGATCATCGTCTTCGACCCTCGCCGCACGGAGACCGCCCAAGCGGCCACGCTCCACGTGCCGCTGCGCCCCAAGAGCGACCTTCCGCTCTACTACGCCATCGCCCACGTCCTCATCCGCGAAGGTTGGATCGACCGCGAGTACATCGCCCAGAGCACCACGGCGTTCGAGGCCTTCGAGGCCCACGTCGCAGCCTTCACGCCCGAGCGCGGCGCCGAAGCCTCCGGCATCCCCGTGGAGACCATCGAGGCCATCGCGCGCACGATCCACGAAGGCAAACGCGTCTCCTTCTGGTGGACCATGGGCGTCAACCAGAGCCACGAAGGTGTCCGCACCGCCCAGGCCCTCATCAACATCGCCCTCATGACCCGCAACATCGGGCGGCCCGGAACAGGCGCCAACTCGATCACCGGGCAGTGCAACGCGATGGGCTCGCGCCTCTTCAGCAACACCACCAGTCTGTTCGCCGGCTACTCCTTCGACCTCGAGGTCGGCCGCAAGCGGATCGCCGAGGTGCTCGGCATCGATGTCGACCTCGTCCAAAACGAAGTCGGCCTCGCCTACGACCAGATCATGGAGGGCATCGTCCGCGACAAGATCAAGGGTCTGTGGGTCATCGCCACCAACACCGCGCACTCGTGGATCAACCAATCGGACGCGCGCGACATCCTCGACAGACTCGACTTCCTCGTGGTGCAGGACATGTACCACACCACCGAGACTGCCGATCACGCCGACCTCGTCCTACCCGCCGCCGGATGGGGTGAGAAGGAGGGCTGCTTCATCAACTCGGAGCGAAGGATTGGCCTCATCAAGCAGGTCGCGAAGGCACCCGGAACCGCCCTCAGCGACTTTCGGATCTTCAAGCTCGTCGCGGAGGTTTGGGGCTGCGGCGACATGTTCAAGGCCTGGGAGACGCCCGAGGACGCGTTCAAGATCCTGCGCGAGTGCACCCGCGGGACCCCCTGCGACATCACCGGCATCGAGGGCTACCAGATGCTCGACGAGTACCGCGGGATCCAGTGGCCGTTCCCCGAGGGCAGCACGCCCACCCGCAAGAGCGAGCGGCGCTTGTTCGAAGATGGGCTGTTCTACTTCGCCGACAAACGGGCGAAGTTCGTGTTCGAGGAACCACGGCCGCTGCCCGAGCCAACCAACGAGAAGTACCCGCTCACGTTGCTCACCGGGCGCGGCAGCTCGAGCCAGTGGCACACCCAGACGCGTACGGCGAAGAGCGACGTGCTCCGGAAGCTGTATCCGCAGGAGCCGTACGTGGAGATCAGTCCCCGCGACGGGCTCGCGCTCGGGATCCAGCCCGGGCAGTGGGTGACCGTACGATCGGCTCGCGGGCACGTGCGGGCGCGGGCGTTCCTGACGCACGTCGTGCAGCCGGGGCATGTGTTCATGTCGATGCACTACGTCGTGACGAACGAGCTCACGTTTCCGTCGTTCGATCCATATTCGCGACAGCCGTCGTATAAGGCGTGTGCGGTGCGAATCGATCCTTCCGAGCACGCCGCAGGCGGGTAGGTCACCTCGGCGCGCGCCTTCAACACCCGCATAGCCGTCTCCGCGGGCGGGTCCCTCGACACCCGCCTCCGACACTCCGTGGGCTCGGCTGGGTGAAGCGGCAAGCGTGGCTGCTGACGGGCTGCGGCGAGTCCCTCCACGAGTCTCGTCGAAAGCCCCTCTGACTACGCATGGGTCCGTTCGACTTTCATCGCCGTACGGCTCCTCACTCGTACCCGGGCGCTCGCCGGTCCCTTGCCCGCCACGCGCTCGCCGCTTCACCCAGCCGAGCGACGGCCCTTCGGTTCGCTCCATGGACTGCAAGCACGTCTACGAGGGTCGGGCTAGGAGGCGCGACTCACTGGCTTGGTCCAACCCTGCGAGAAGAACAATCGACCTTCATTTCGCTTGTCTTGCTGCGTGGCAAAACCGTCGACCGATGGCGGTCCTCGACAACGACGATGAAGTCCGCGGTCGCCGCTCCGAACCTCCCGGTCCACGTTTCGTCGCCCTCCAGCCGTACGACCATCGGGCATGGCGCGCCCCAGTGATGTGAAAGGAAACCACTCGTAACGCTCCTCCGATACCCCGCAGCCAGGACGGCGCAGGTCACCAGCAAAGTCACAGCTCCAGCGAACACCAAGATACCGCTCGAGCGGCGCGTGACTGCCCGTCCGATGGCATAGAACATGCCACACCCACTCGCAATAGCGAGCAGCGTGACGATCGGATTTCTCAGCCCGGAAAGCAAAAAGTCGCTGGTAGCAGCGAGATCGACAAGGTTGACTCCGATACCTATTCCGGTGCCGAAAAGGTGTGCAAACCCAACGGCCGTCAGCCACGCGTACATCACCCCACCGAGAATAGGTGGGTGCTTGAGAGCGTGGATCCAAAGCCGAGCCAAGAGCCGAGCGGTTGCCTTCTCCCAGGTTCGCTGCTTATGCGATGCAAGGGACATCGATCGACTGTACCGCGCGAGTCGCAACTTTGGGCCCAGAAAGCGTGGCGATACTGGCGTTCTATTGGCCTAGAACGGAAAGTGTAAGCTAGCACCTTGAATCCTCCTCACGGGTGCGGGAGCGCGCAGTACTCGCGGGCATCGTTCGCCCCTGACGAATGCCTCATCGGCGCTCTTCCGCTGCGCTCATGAAGGGACGCGGCGAGACTCAAGAATCTCGACCTGTAGCTGCGCCGAGCTCAGGAGATCAGTGAGGCGGACGATATCGCTGTATTCGGTCCGTTCCCCGAACGTTAGAGTCCCAGCGCTACTTTTGTCCGCAAGATCCTCGACGCGACCAGCGAGATCTTGGCTGGCCGCCGCGAGGGCCGACACAAGCTGTTCCAAGATCCGCTTCTCCATCCGCTGAAGCCTAGCGCCGCCACCGCATTGGGGCAAGTGTCAACGTCCGGGTGAACTGATCGCCGTCAGCTCGGCAGAGGTGATCGCGAAATTCGGCGCTGTCAGATTTCCCGAATCGCGATCGCTCGAATGGACCGCTCACCTGGCCTGAAGTAATCCACGGCAATGCGTCGTAGATAGCGGGGTCATGCGGCCTTGGCCTTCGAGCCGCGAGGAGGGTTTCGGTACGACGCGCCGGTGATCTCGATGATGTGAGCGTGGTGGAGGAGCCGATCCATGGCTGCGTTCGCCAGCAACGGATCGTTGAAGAGCGGAGCCCACTCCTCAAGAGCGCGGTTCGACGTGATCATCGTGGCCGATCGTTCGTAGCGCTGACGGATGATGTCGTAGAGGTCGATCGGTTCATCCCCCGTGAGCCCACGCAGGCCCAGGTCATCGATGATGAGGAGGTCGACGACGCAATAGCGTGCGAGTCGTCGTTCGTGCGAACCGTCTCCTCGAGCAGCGCGGAGCTCCTTGAACATCTGGTGGGCGGACGTGTAGATGACCTGGTACCCATGGACGCAGGCACGGTGCCCGAGCGCCTGAGCGATGTGGCTCTTGCCGACGCCGGTCTGTCCAACGAGGCAGACGTTCTCGTGCTTGGTGACGAATCCGCAGGTCGCGAGGTCGATGACCTTCGTCTTCGGGATCTTGGTGTTGAACGCCGATTTCCAACTTTCCACTTAGTCGCCCCACCGAAGGAGCGACTGCAGGTCCGAAATCTCAATTGCTTCGCAGAACCTTCTCTGCTGGCTCATTGGAACAGGAGAAAATCGTGCCGATAGCACCTCGATGATATCGTTGGCGTCGTAGGGTTGCAAATTCTGCAGATTACCCTCTCGATACTTGCCATAGTCTTCGTCCGTCATGATGAGGGTCAGAACGCCAACGTTGTAAAGCTCGGAGTAGTAACGCATATCCTCGGGAAGTTTTCCCTCACCCGACTCGGGCACAGGAAAGGCAAAATAGGATCGATTGGCGAACCTCCGATGAGACACGGCCTCAAAGAAGACTCTCTCCCAATCCGTCAAGTCTCTCTTGGCCTCGATCGTAGCGATCTCGATATCCACTCGCCCAAGATGTTCACTGACGCGGATCCCAGTGATATCCGGGTTCGACCACTTGCCCAAGGTCCGCATGGCAGCCGTGATCTTTGCACTGTAGCCGTGGCCGAGCAGCCAGCGACGAAACGTTGGATATAGAGCCTCCTCGACTTTCGTATGCACTCGCGGAGCTTCGGTGCGGACTTGCGCTTCTTCGACGAGCTCACGGACGGTCGCTGACAAATAGTAGCCGCCATATGGGCCGCGACCCGCTGACGCTATGGCCGACTGCGCCGAGCTAACGATATTACTCAAGTACGCCGAAAAGGATGTCTTTCCAACTCGCAGATCCAACCCAAGTTCGTCGTATAGGTATGCGGCAAGCTCAACGGATGTCTTCCGAGACTCTTTGTTGACGGCATCGAGCTCCCGCAGCGCAAGCTCGGTCGCGATCCTTACCTGCTCAATGCTACTACTGGCCTCATCGAGCTCCTGCTGTACTTGAATTTTTCTCCCTTCTTCCATTGTGGTCCATTCCAGACGTTCTTATGCGCGGCAACTCTATCAAGTCTAGACCATGAACACCAGCGCTATACACCCGTTTCGCTCGTTCTAGCGCACCGCCCCCCCGATACTATCCAACAGCGGACTTGTCGGCTACACGACCTGGATTGCTACACCTCCAACCCAGTCTTCTGGCCTCGTACGCTGCTTCGCCAACTGCGACCCCCCCCCCGGGGCCTCTGTCGACGACTCCGTCAAAAAGCCAGTAGCACCGTTCACTGTTGACAAAAACGGATGAAATGGCCAGCTCGATCCGGGGTTGGTCGCCACGTCGTTCGATGACGATACAAAGCGAGTCGCAGCGCTGTGGAATCCGCGGAGGCGCTGGAGGCGTGGCTCCTCTCCGCGTTCGAGCATGACCTCGCGGAGCTCCTCCGTGAGAAAGACACGTCCCGGTAACGCAGCGCAGACCGGGTGATGCCTTCAAACGAGCGCGAACCGCAGACCGCGGTCGCGCACGACCAGCGTCTGCGCACCGCAGTGATCCAGCGCCGCAATCAGGATCGAAATCCCCGCGACGATCACATCCGCCCGCCCGTGCGGAAGGCACGGCCGATTCGCCCTCGTGGCCAGCGGCTCCGCAGCCAGCGAGTTCCGCAGACCACGAACGTCGCCCACGGAGAACCGCGTCCGATCGACCTGGTCCCGCGAATACGTCTCCAACCCCAACAGCAGCGCGGCCACGGTGGTGACCGTCCCCGCGAGTCCGTGGAGGACAGGAAAAGCAACCACTGGCTGCGTCGCAAACGCGACTCGTGCGGCCTCCTCCACGGCCGCCACACTCTCGGCCGACGGCGGATCCTCGTGAATCAAGGACTCGGTCAACCGCACGGACCCCACGCGATGCGAGCAGTGCGAGAGCATCCGCGCCCCGTCCCCGACCACGAGCTCCGTCGACCCGCCCCCAATGTCGAGCACCCGCAAAGGCCCGGGCGGCTCCTCGGCAGCGACCGAGCGATACGAGAGCTCTGCCTCCTCGTCGCCGGAGATCATCCGAACCGCGGTCCCGAGCACCTTCTGCGCCTCGACCAGGAACACATCCCGGTTCGAGGCCATCCGCAGGCCCTCGGTGGCTACGGGCACGATCGTCGCGCCAGCCGCGTCCGCCAAGCCGCGGTACTCGGCGAGCACGGCGAGCGTGCGCTGCATCGCGACGTCCGAGAGCCTCCCGGAGGCCGCAGCCCCCTGCCCGAGCCGGGTCACGCGGGAGAGATCGTCGGTGACATCGACACGGCCGTCCGCGGTTCGCTGCGCCAGCAGGAGCAGGACCGAGTTCGTACCGATGTCGATGACCGCCTTCATCAGCAGGGCTCCCCTAAAGCTAGAGGGCGCGCGGACCCCAGTCCGGGGTGGTCCCCGCGGTCATGACCTGGATTTGATTGTTCCCGTCTTCGTTCGCCACGGTGATGCCTCCGCGGGACGAGGAGAACCCGATGAGCCGGCCATCGGGCGCCCAGGTGGGATCGAGGTTGCGGCCGCCACCTTGGGTGAGCCGCTTGAGCTTGCCGCTGTTGACGTCCACCTTGAAGATGTCGAAGCGGTCGCCGTCGCGCCCGGAGTAGGCGATCCACTGGCCGTACTCACCTTCGCCGGGGCTCCAGTCCGGGCTTTGGTTGTAGTCGCCGGCCTTGGTGATCCGCGAGGCCGCGCCACCACCGGAGCCCATCCGATAGACCTGCGGACCGCCAGCGCGGTTGCTGACGAACGCGATCTGGTTGCCGCCGGGGCTCCACGAGGGCGAGCCATCGATCGCGGCGTTGTTCGTGAGGCGAGCCTTGATGTTGCCGGAGGTGTCGATGGTGTAGATCTCGCTGTTGCCGTCCTTGGACAGCGTGAGCGCGATGGAACCGCCGGCGGGGTTCATGGTGCCGCCGAGGTTGAGGCCCGGATGCTGGCTCACGCGCGCAGGTGCCCCGCCGCTCGTCATCCATAGGTCGGGGTTGCGCTTGGCGTAGCTCGTGAAGAGCACCTGACCGCCGGGGCCAAGGGAGGGCAGGATGTTGAGCGACCGGTTGGAGGTGACGCCCACGACGTTGCCGCCGTCCATCTCCATGGTGAACACGTTCTTCGAGACGTCGGGGCTGCGGCGCGTCCGAACGAAGGCGATGCGCGAACCGAACACGCCGGGAATCCCGGTGTAGTGGTCGATGACCTCGTTCATGAAGCGGTGCGCGGCCTTGCGCTTGTCCCCGGGCGGATAGCCGCGGGTGAGCACGGGCTTGGCACCCTTGGTCAGATCGTAGAGCTGGAACTTGATCTGACCGCCGACCTCGGCGTTCTTGATGACCGCCTGGGCGCCGACTTGGTTCCACTGCTTCTCGTCGAACCCGGTCTCCCGGACCAACGCGGCGGGGATCGCCTTGCGGTCGATGACCTCGAAGCCGGCAGAGAGCTTGGCGTCTTGGCGGAGAATGTTGCCAACCTCATCGCCCGCGGGAACGGCCAAGCGCAGGAGCACGATCTTGCCGCCGATGCTCTGCTCTTCCGCAGCTGGACCCGCGTTCGCCACGGGGATCATTTCGTTGTCTCGTCCGGCCCAGTAAGCACCGCCTAGCAGCAATGCGCCCAGAACGACCGAACCCAGTAGAGTTTGTTTCATGGATCTGGGACCTCGCTCGGGGGAGAGGATAGCGGTCCACACGATCGGGGGAAAGATCACTTTACGCCGCCGCTACTCCAAACGAACGTGTACCGGATCTTTGAACAGTTGCCCTTCATGGCCGCGGCGACGTCGGCTGGGGGCTTGGGGATCTTGAGCTGGTTGAGGGCGAGCACGACCCCGTTTTGGGTGTCCTGCGGCAGAGAACCGCCCTTCTTGGCGACCTGCTCGATGGTGCCGTCCTTGCAGATCGTGAGCTGGAACTTGAACTCCCCGGAGGCCGCTTTGGCCCCGTAGGCGCCCACGGGCATGTTGTTGAGGGCCTTCATGACGGCAGTGGCCCAAGGATCCCCGTCTTTCGCGCGGTCAGCCCAACCCCCGGGATCCCCAAACGGGTCGCCCTGCTGGATGTCCGCGGTGGGCAGATCGTCGTAGGGGGTGTTCTTCGTCGTGGGGTTGGCGCTCGTGGGGAGCTTTTTGTCCTTCTGCTCCGTGGGCGTCTTCGTGGGCTTCTTGGGCTTCTCTTCGGGCTCGGGGGGCTTCTCTTCCACCTTGGGCGGCGTCTTTTCTTCCTGCGTCACCGTCTCCTTGGCGGCCTCCTCTTCTTCGGCCCGCGTCTCCTGCGTAATGATCTTCTCAGGGATCTCTTTCTCGTCGATCTTTTGGCCGAGGCGCACGAGCGCTCCAGGCTCGAACTCGATCGCGAACTCCTCTTCCTCGGCAGGACGGGGGCAGGCTTCGTTCAGCGCGAGGCCGTACTCGAGCGAGTACGGGACCTTGTCCTCGACGAGCCACGTCTTCCGCAGCTTCTCGCGGCACTCGGCATCGCCCTTGGAGCACTTCTGGTAGACGTCGTCCTCGAACTCCTTGTGCCAGACGTTCTTGCCTTGGGCCTCCCAGCTGGCGCGCAAGGTCGGTTCGCAGTCGTCTTTGAGGTTGAAGGCGACCCAGGCGGTGCCGCCGACGACGAGCAAGGTCCCAAGGAGCCCACCCACCAGCGCGAGCGGGTTGCGAAACACCTCGCGGAAGTCACCCGCGTAAATCGGTGCAACCGTGTCGGTCACTTGCCACCCCCCTGGCGCTCGGCGTTGGGGTCGGTGACGAAGCCGACGCGCGAGATCTCCGCATATTGTAGGGCCACGAGGACGTCTACGATCTTCTCGTAGTCGGCGTTCTGATCCCCCTGGATGAAAACCATGCCGTCTTGCTTGAGCTTGACGTTCGCCTTGAGCTGTTCGCGCAGCTGCGCGGGGTCGCTCGCGAGGGGGAGCGTCCCGAGAAAGAACCGCCCCTTCTCGTCGACGACGATGTAGGAGTAGAGAAACTCCTCTTCGGTGAGCTCCTCGCCGCGTCCCCAGGGAAGAACGATGTTCTCAACGGTCGGGGCGGCCATGAGAGGGGTGGCCACCATGAAGATGATGAGCAGGCAGAACATCACGTCCACGAGGGGCGTGACGTTGATCGCACCGATGGGCTCGTTGTCCTCGGGTACGCCGTCGTTGATGATGCTCTTGCCCATGGCGCCCTAGAAGAAGTGCCGCTTGACGATATTCATGAAATCGTTGCCGAAGTTCTGCATCTCCGCGCTCAGCACCTTGAGGCGGCGCTGGAAGTAGTTGTAGGCGACCACGGCAGGGACGGCGCTCGCGAGGGCCAGGGCGGTCGTCACGAGCGCTTCTGCGATGGGGCCGGAGACCTCGGCGAGCTCCGCGTGACCGGTCTCGGCGATGGCGATGAAGGCCTCCATGATGCCCCAGACGGTGCCGAACAGCCCGATGAAGGGGGCGGCGGAGCCGTTGGTCGCCAAGAACGGCAGGAGATTCTCGAGCTTGGTCCGCTCGCTCGTTCGGGCCCGGGTGAGGGCACGCTCGACGTTGTCGGCGTCCCCCATCTTGTCGTGCATGCTGCCGTCGTTGCTCTGGGCCTGGCTCTTTTTGACCTTGGAGAGCTCGACGTAGCCGGCGCGGAACATGGCGGCGAGCGGGCTCGTCTTCTTCTGCTGCGCCACCCGGTAGATGTCGTCCAGGCGCTTGCTCGCCCAGAACTTGTCTAGGAACGAGATCGACTGCGCTTGGGCGATGGAGATGTGGATGAACTTGTAGATGATGACGAAGACGCAGAGCGCGACGAGCAGCAGCAAGATCGCGACGACGACGAGGATGATGCCCCGTGACTTCGCGAGCAGGCTGACGACATCGACCTCGGCAATCAACGAACCTGCGAGAGACGCGGCAGAATTGGCGAACAGGGGGGCGTTCACGGCAGCTCGGAGGCTACCCGTAGCGCGCGGCGGGCGTCAAATCCCGCGCGGTGACGAGACTGGCGCACACGTTCGCGCGTCGGTGGTACTGTCCCGCCGTGCCGACACGGCCCGATGCGCCGTCCCGAGAGCCCCGGACGGAGCCCCGTTTGGGTCTGCTCTCGTTTGCGCTGGCGGTGTTCGCCGCGTGCGGGCCGGAGTACGGATCGGTGAGCTTGTCGTGGCAGATCGTGGACCGCAACGGCGACCGGGTCTATCCGGGGGGCTTGTTCGATCGCGGGGGCGTAGAGCGCGACTCGTGCGATCTCGCCGGCCAGACGAGCGCCGGAGAGACTCGGTATGACCTCGACGTACAGCTCGAGATCTGCGATCCCCTCTGTGCCGCGGGCTGCGAGAGCGACGAGTGCTTGGTGAAGTCCCCGCTCGCGTTCTCTTGCGAGACCTACCGCGGCGCCGATCCAGACGTGCCTGCCTCATCCGAACCCTACATTTTCAACCTGCGACCGGTGCTCGTCGTCGACGAGCCGCCGTCTCGCTGCGAAGCTCCTTCGCCATCCTGCGTCGCGGTGCCTGGTCCCCGCGAGCGCATCCTGGAACCCGGTTTGGTCGTCGATCTCCAGGTCTACCAAATCGCGATCGACACCGACCACCAGAGCGGTGAACCGCTCGATTTGGAGGCTTGTGGCTGTGCGTAAGTCCGCTCCGTTCCACCTCGCCGCGCTGCTGCTTTGCAGCCTTCCGCTCGGCGCGTGCGTGCTGCCGGTGTTCCCGCCCTCGGGACTCGAGCTCTCGTGGCGCTTCCTCGAGGTCTATCCCGTCGCCGCGGACGAGGAAGAGCCCCCCGTGCGGACCTGCGTCGGAAGTGGCTTCGAGACGGTCGTCTTCGACATCGACGATACCAGGGACGAGGTTCGACAAGGAACGTTCGCGTTCGACTGCGAGATCGGGTTCCAGACCGAAGAGGAGTTCCAGACGCAGTCCACGAGCGCCTACGTCAACCTCAACGGCAGCCTGTACGCAATCGCCGTCGCGGGCGACGGCATGACCGAGTTCGGCGTGCCCCTGGGCACCGAGGAAGTCAGCGTCTCGAGCCAGACGACGACCTTGCATGCGTTCCTGCTCGCCCGAGACGGGGTCACGTGGTCGTTCGATCTCGCGAGCCCACAAGCGTGCGCGCAGATGACGATGTCGCTGTTCTACGCGGACCCCAAGGCGACCCTCACCGAGCCCCTCCTCGACGAGGCCGAGAACGCCTTGCCGATGCTCTACCGGCCGAACCTCCTCACCGATACGGGTCTGAGCCTGAGCGGGGCACCGATCGTCTGTGAAGCGGGCATCGTGACGACCCATCGGGTGGTCGGGATCGATCCGGGCGCCTACCGGCTAGAGATCGCGCGCGACGGGGTCGTGTGCAGGATGCCGCTCCAAATCACGGGGGAAGGCCGCACGGACACGTTCGACCTTGCCAACCTCGTGTGCGAAGGATAGCCAGCGCGCCGTGCCTCGCCCTGCTTCGTTCGTTCGTTCGGCCTGCCTCACGACGCTGGTGATGCTTGGAGGCGTCGCGGGCTGCCAGCCCCCGCCGTCCTTCGAGTTGCGTTGGACCATCGATCGCACCGCGCGCGCCGACTTCGCTGGCGAGGGCCTGCTCCCGCTGACGAACCCGTCGCAGTGCAGCCGCGTGGGGATCACGCTGGTCCAGCTGCTGACCTACCAGACCTTCGAGGGTTCCCCGGAGCTGGTCCTGTTCGACTACGAGGAGCTGCCCTGCTTCCCCCGTCAGTTTTTCACGGCCGGAGACGTCGTGGGGGGGCCCAACCTCCCGGACGGCGACTACATCATCGGGTTGCGCGCGGTGCAGAACACGCCTGCGCGCCACGCCTGGCTCGATCTCGAGGCCGTGCCGCCCCCGTGTCTCGAAGGCAACCCGGACAACCCGGAGACCTGCCCCGTCTGCGATCCTTCGGGGACGGCGTGCCAAACCGGCATGGGTGTCTGCGACTGCGAACCGGTCTCCATCGACAACGACGGGATCCCAGTCCTCTCGGACTTCACGCTCGTCGCCCCCCCCGAATGTGAAGACGGGATCGATGGGGACCGGGACGGGCTCATCGACGGCGACGATCCGGGGTGTGCCCAAGGCACCGAGAGCGGGAGCGACACTCGGAGCACGCTCGCGGTGGAGGTGCAGTTGCTCGGAGTGCCGGAGGATCAAGCGCCCCAAGGTTCCTGCGCTTCGCTCGGCATCGATCACTACGACGCGGCATTGCAGGGCCTGGGCGGCAGCGTGTGGAATGCAAGCCTTCCCTGCAGCGTGGACTCGAGCAGCGACCGGGAGTTCGCCCTCGATGTGCCGCCGGGCGCCTACGAGTTCGTGTACAGCGCGCGCGATGCCGCGGGAGCGGCGGTCACCGCCGAACGACGCGTGCCCATGGCGATCGACGCGGGGGGAAACACCGCGTACCTCGACGTTTGGGGCGAAGACTTCGCGCAGGCGATCGTCGAGCCCGCGACCATCGTCGCCTGCGCGGGGACGGATCCGGCGATCACCCACATGCGATTGAACGTGGTCGGACCACGGCGGGAACCGGCGAACGTCTCCGATTCCGAGGGCACCCCGCTCGACGGCACGGTGGTGCTCCCCTGCGAGACGCGCGTCACCGAGCCCCTGACGTGGGGCACCTTCGCGGTCGAGGCGACGCTCCTGGCCGGCGAGGTGGCCTGCTTCGACAACCTGCTGGCCCCGACCTACCTCTGGCCAGGGGCCGAGACCGCGCTCATTCCCGCGACGGCGACGGGGGCGGCCGGATGTCCCGAGTGCCTTTACGACGTTCACTGCGGGTCTGGTCAGGTCTGCGTCGCGTCCGTGTGCCAAGGCTGACGGCTCGCACGGTTTCACCCGAGCCGTAGCGGCGACCTCGCCCGCGTTCCCGCCTTGGGTCTACAAGCAGGATCGGCTCGGGCCGATGCTTGGGGTATGGCGTCGCTCACCACACGAGGCGTGACCTGATGCGACTGCTGTTCGTCGACGACGAGCCGCACCTCCTCGCGTCGCTCCGAACCATGTTTCGTAAGCGCCGCAAGGACTGGGACATGCACTTCGCCGACGGGGGGCAGTCCGCGAAGGCGCTGCTCGAAGGCATGGCGTTCGACGTCGTCGTGACGGACCTCCGGATGGCGGGGGTCGATGGGCTCGAGCTGCTCGCCCTGGTCAAGGAGCTCCAGCCACACGCGGCGCGCATCGTCTTGACGGCGACGACCGACTTGGAGGTCTCCGGCCGTGCGCTCAAGCTCGCGCATCAGATCCTCGCCAAGCCTTGCGAGGCGGAGGAGCTTCGCGACGTCGTCCAAGCGACCGTGGCCACGCTCCAGCTGCTCTCGAGCGCCGAGCTCCGGCGCGCCGCCGGAACCACCGACGAGCTCCCGGCACTGCCGGCGAGCTACGAAGCCTTCCACGAGGCGCTCGACCAACGTGCACCGCTGCGAGATCTCGTCTCGATCGTCGAACGCGATCCGGTGTTCTCGGCCAACGTCTTGCGCCTCGCGAACTCGGCGTACTTCGGGCGCAAAGATCGAGTGACGCGCATCGACCGGGCGGTCTCGACCCTCGGCGTCGATCTGCTCGGGAGCGTCCTCTTGCAGGTCAGCACGGTCGAGGCGTTCCGCGGCGGGTTCGAGCGCGCCAACCTCGACCCGCACGCCGAGCAACAGCACGCGATCTCCGTCGCCGATCTCGCGGCGTCGCTGCTCGAGACCGAGCATGCGCAGCGCGAGGCGAGGACGATCGGGGTGCTGCACTCGATCGGAAAGTTCGTGCTGGCCTGCCGTAGCCCGTGGGTCTACGCCAACGTGCTCCGCAAGGCCGATGCGGGCGAGGAGTCGCTCTACGACCTCGAGCGACGGGTGTTCTTCCACAGTCACTGCGAAGTCGGAGCGTATGTGCTCGGGCTGTGGGGGATCCCGTTCGCGATCGTCCAAGGGGTGCTCTATCACGAGGCGCCTTCGAAGAGCGTCGCCCACGGCTTCGGGCCGCTTGGCGCGGTGCATGTGGCCAACGTCCTGCTGCGAGAACGACGCGGCGGCGCGGGAGGTCCCGCGCTCGACATTCCCTACCTCACCCGCTGCGGCGTCATCGATCGTTTGGACGCGTGGCGCAGGAAAGCAGGCGCGATCGATGTCGCGGTCTAAGGCGGAGGATCCGCGGATCCTCTGCGTCGATGACGACCCGTCGATCCAGGCGGGGCTCCGCGTCGTCCTGCGAAAGATGGCGACGGTCGTCACCGTCGATTCGGCCAAAGCGGCGCTCGCCGCCCTCGAGTCGCAGCCGCCGTTCACCGTCATCATCTCCGACATGCGGATGCCCGAAATGGACGGAGCTTCGTTGCTCGTGGAGGTGCGCAGGCGCTGGCCAGACGTCGTTCGCGTCATGCTGACGGGCTTTGCGGAGATCGAGGCCGCCACGCGGGCGATCAACGAGGGGCAGATCTATCGGTTCCTGGTCAAGCCGTGCCCACCGGAGGAGCTGCGGTCCGTGGTGGCCGCGGCGATCCGTCAGCACGAGCTCGTCACCGCCGAGCGCGTCCTGCTGACCGATACGCTCCGAGGCACGGTGAACATGATGTCGGAGCTGCTCGCCGTCGCGAACCCGCTCGTGTTCGGACGCGTGGAGCGCATCAAGAGGCTGGTGCGCGCGAGCGGGCGGATGGCCAACCTCGACGACCTCTGGGCGCTCGACATCTCCGCGACCTGTTCGCAGCTCGGCTACGTGATGCTGAGCCCCGAGCTCGCCGAGAAGGTCTATTTCCTGCGCGAGCTGACGAGCAGCGAAGCCGAGCGCGTGGCCAGCATCCCGGCGTTCGTGGACGGGTTGATCAAAAAGATCCCGCGCCTCCAGAAGGTGCGCGCGATCGTGGACGCGCATTGGAAGGCGGGCTACGCCGGGTGGAAACAGAACGCCGTGCCCATGGGCGCCCACTTCCTCCGACTCGCCCTCGACTTCGACATCCTCGAACAGGAATCGGAAGACCCGCTCACCGCGATCATGGCCATCGAGGCCCAGCGCGAAACCTACCCGGAACAGCCGCTCGGGGTGTTCTCGACGTACGTGCGCGGCCGCGACCAGGGCAAGCTGCGGACGATTGCCCCGGGGCAACTCGAGGCGGGCATGGTCCTCGCACAAGACATCACCACCAAGCATGGCCGCCTCCTGATGAGCCGCGGTCACGTGCTCACCGAGGAACTCATCGTCCGGCTCCGCGAACTGGCGAGCGGTTCTTTGCCCACCGCGATCAAAGTCTATGACCCTGGAACTGCAAGAACCTTCGACGGCACCCGGGCGCCTTGAAGCGGAGGTCGACGACGTCGACCCAGCCGCGCTCGACGCCTTGCACCGCCGTATCGATGCGCTCCGAGCCGCGTACGTCGGCGTGACGCCCCCGCCGCTCCGTGAGGACGAGAAGACCGCCCTCGCGCTCCGAGCCGCTCGGGTCGGCTACTGGGTGCTCGATCTCGCGACGGGGGCTACCGAATACTCGGCCCGCGCCCGAGCGCAGTTTGGCTACGAGGGCGACGAACCCCTCGCCGCGGGGCTCGTGGATCTCGTGCATCCCGCCGACCTCGAGGCCTTCACCAGCGCGCTGGAACAGAAGCTCCACGGGCTCTGGCCGATCGACCTCGAGTGCCGCTTGATGACCCGCCACGGATCGTACCGGTGGTACCGACTCTCCGCGGACACCAGGAACTCTCCGGAAGGAACCGCGGAGCACCTCGTCGGGAGTCTCGAGGACATCAGCGTCCGCAAGTCTCTCCAAGAGGCGCTCGCGCTCTCCAACGCGCGCCTGCGGCAAGAGATCCGCGACCGCGAGCACGCGGAGGCCGAGCTCCGCCACGCCCAGAAGTTGGAGGCCGTGGGCCAACTCGCGGCGGGCGTCGCCCACGAGATCAACACGCCCATGCAGTTCATCGGCGACAGTCTCGTCTTCCTGCGCGAGTCCTTCTCGGACCTGACGCCGCTGCTGCGGCTCTACAAGGAGCTCACCGCGGCGGCAGCCTCGACCCCTGCCCTCGCCGCGCTCGTGGACGAGATCGCGGAGGTGGAGTCGGAGATCGACCTCGAGTTCCTGCTCGGAGAGTTCGGGCCCGCGATGGATCGCACGGAGGAGGGCGTCTCACGGGTGACCACCATCGTACGCGCCATGAAGAGGTTTGCCCGGATCTCCGACGGCGAGAAGCAGCCCGCCGATCTCAACGATGCGATCGCCAGCACCCTCGTCGTCGCCCGCAACGAATACAAGTACGTGGCCGACGTCGAGACGAACCTCGGGGAACTCCCCCCCGTCCTGTGCCAGATCAGCGACATCAACCAGGTGCTGCTCAACCTGATCGTGAACGCGGCGCATGCAATCCAAGATGTCGCGCGTCCGGACGGTCAGCGCGGGAAGATCTACGTTCGTACGGACGTGACGGCGAATGGTGTGTTCGCGGAGATTGGGGACACCGGGTGCGGTGTCCCGCGAGAGATCGTGGAGCGCATCTGGGACCCCTTCTTCACGACCAAGGAGGTCGGTCGCGGCACGGGACAGGGGCTCGCGATCGCCAGGAGCATCATCGTGGACAGGCACGGTGGCGAGCTCAGCTATCGTCCCCGGCCCGGTGGCGGCTCGGTCTTCACGCTGACGCTCCCGCACTCCGCCCGTGCAGCCTAGAGCTGCCGCGCAGAGCATCGACGCGCGGGCGACTGGCGTCGCGCGACTTCGACGTGGGCGGGTGGCCGCGCCGGGCTTCGACGCCCGTGCGTGGCCTCGCCGGACTTCGACGTGGACGGACGGCCGCGTGGGGCTTCAACGCGGGCGATGGACCGAGGGGGCGTCGTCGCGGGCTTGGCCGGGCTCGTCGCGCAGACGCGGCAGCACGAACGCGCGGAGCTGCTGCAAGGAGAAGGGTTTGCAGAGCACGGGGATCTCCGCCTCGTGCAAGAACTCCTGGGCCGCGCGCGTGCACGCGCCACCCGTCATGAGCGCGAGGCGATCCGCCAGCTCCGGACGGTGCTCGAGGATCCAACGATGGAAGTCCGCGCCCGTGCGCACGGGGAGGTGCAGATCGCACAGGATGAGATCGGGCGACGCATCGGCATTGAGGACCGAGATCGCTTCTTCGACGCTCTCGACCGCCTGAACGCTGCCGTAGCGCGCGAGCGCTTGGGCCAAGGCGTGGCGAATCGGTGCTTCGTCGTCGATGACGAGCATCTTCGCCGAAGATGCAACGGCCTCCAGGCGCGCGGGCGTTGGGCTCCCAGGCCGCGGCAACACGCCACCCGGCAAGGCTGGCAGCCACACGTGGACCGTGGTCCCCACGCCCACGTCGCTCTCGAGCTCGATCTTCCCTCCGTATTCGGAGACGTATTTGTGGCACACGAACAAGCCGAGGCCGCTGCCCTCGCCCACCTCTTTGGTGGTGACGAACGGCTCGAAGATCCGGTCGCGCACGTCGAGCGGGATTCCACGCCCATTGTCCTGGACCGTGATCCTGACCATGCCGCGGACGAAGGCCGTGCGAACGTCGATGAGGCCTCCGGTCTCGGACTCGATCGCCTGCGAGGCGTTCACGACCAAGTTCAGGAGGACTTGGACCATTCGCCCTTCGCTCGCCATCACGGGCGGAATCTGACCGAGCCCGAGGCGAACGTCGGCGCGGTGTCGCGTCTTGGGAGCCGCCAAGCTCACCGCTTTCTGGATCACGTGGTTGATGTCCACCGCGCTCGAGGACTCGTCGTCGCGGGCGAAGGACCGCAGTTCGTCCACGATCCTCGCGACGCGTCGCGTGCCTTCGATGGCCTGCTCCGCCAGCGGCGCGAGTTCTTTCGCGTCAGCCTCCTGGAGGCCGAGCATCAGCTCATCGAGGCTCATCATCACGTAGGCGAGCGGATTGTTGATCTCATGAGCGACCCCCGCGGCCAACACTCCGACCGTCGCGAGGCGATCGCTTTGGCCCAGGCGCGCCTGGAGGTGACGCGTCTCCGTCTGATCCCGGAGTACACAGAGCGTGCAAGCATCGCCGTCGAACTCGACGGGGATCCACACGGTCTCGGCCGTCGCGAGTGTCCGCTCCCCGGCGCGACGAATCCGCAGCTCGAGGGGACCCACGGTCTCATCGCTGGCTCGCTCCACGGACAGCGCCGCGAGCAGCCGATCCTTGGAACCGACGACGAAGTCGGAGAAGGCACGCCCCACGAGCGCCGCGGCATCGCTCCCCAGGAAGCGGGCACCCGCCGAGTTCGCGTAGACGAGCGAACCGCGGCGGAGCACGAACACGGCGTCGGGCAGCGAGTCCATGAGCACGCGGAGGCGCGCTTCGGAGCTGCGACGCTGATCCTCGCTGCGCCGCTGCTGCGAGATGTCGACCACCGTGAGGAGCGCCAAAGGGGCGCCGTCTTGGCCCACGAAGCGGCGCCCTTCCAGGCGCGCCCAAAACAGCTCGCGCTCGCCACGACGAAGGCGGAGCTCGATGGCGGACGGGGCGTCGCTGCTGCCCGCCTGCCGCACGAATGCGTAGAACTCGGTAATCTGCTGCGGGGCGATGAACGCCGCGAGGACGGGACGGGTCCGGCGGATCTCGTGGACGCCCAGCAGATCGCGCGCCGCCGCGTTGGCGCGATGGAGCACCCCGAAGGTGTCGACCAACAGACAGCCGGTCGGGACGAGATCGAGCATGCCCTCGAACTGGAGGTCGGGGCGGTCGTTCTGCGTCGCTGGCGCGCCCGGATTCGGGGCGTCGGGTACGACGTAGAGGTGGGACTCGCGCGCGGTCATGTCGATTTGGACCTCTCACCTATGAGATTCTGCGCGCGGCGGTTCAACTCGGCGCCGAGGGTTCCTGCGTCCCGATTTGAGTACTCTCCGCCCCCGACGATTTCGCCCGTCAGCACGACGTTGACCACGTCCGAGTGCTCTCGGAGGGCGTAGACGGTACCTCGAACAGCGATTGGAGTCCCTGTCGCGGTGCGCAGAGCCACGCTGCCCGCCCAGGGGCGCCCGGTATCGAGCGCGTTGCGGATCCCCTCCGTCGCTTCGTCGCCCGCTTGGAGGTGATGTCGGAGATTGGTGCCTCGCAGCTCATCGACACGCCAACCGGTGGCCGCCGCGTAGGCTGGATTGGCGTACTCGATGTGCCCAAGCGCATCCGTGAATACATGCAGCGCGGGCGACTGTTCGGCGACCCGGGAATACACCTGGAGCCGCCGGTTCGCTTCCGCCAGCGAGGAGATGTCGGTCATCCCGAGCACGACACCGTCGATGGCTCCGCTGCGGGTGCGGAATGGATAGATGCGCAACACGTGGGTGCGCCCGTCGTCGAGTACGACCTCGCGTTCGATCCCGGCGAGCGTCAGCATGACCCGCTTGGTGTCGTCATCGAGATCCACCCGAACCATGCGGGTCGGGATCTCGCCGATCGGACGACCGATGTCTTGGTTGCGCAGCGCGATCACGTCGCGAATGGGCTCGTTGAAGCGACGGACCTTGCGCTCCGGATCGAGGAACAGCGTGCCCGTCTCGGTGTTCTGCAACAGGTTGTCGAGATCGTCCGAGAGGTCGCTGAGCTCGTCGACCTTGCCTTGGAGCTCGGCGTTCACGGCGTGCAGCTCTTGGTTGAGCGCCTGGAGCTCTTCGTTCGTGCGGAGCAGATCTTCATTCGAGACGAGGAGCCGACCGTTGGTCGCGCGCAGCTCCTCGTGAGACGCCTGCAGCTCGGCGACCGTGTCCCGCAGACGGTCGCGGACGCCAGCGAGCTCTTCCTCGAGCGCCCGGACGCGATCGGCGACGGCATCGTGGAGCTCGACCGTCCGCGCGGCCTGTCTCGAACCGGCGGGACCCATGCCTTCGAAGACGATGGCGACCGGTGGGGCTTCCCCACGGTGCAGCGGCACGGCCCTGACGTCCGCGCTGTAGGCCGCACCGCGGTGTTCGAACGCGAGCGAGGGGAGCACGAGCTCCTCGCGATCGCGCTGGGCACGGCTCACGATCGAGGTGACTGCGAGGGCAATGCTCGGGGGGAGGAGGTCTTGGATCGTCCACACTGCACGCCCCGCGGGCACGTGCAAGAGATCCGCTGCGGTTCCGAACGCAAACGCGAGGGCGAGGCGGTCGTCGACGACCAGGACGGGCGCCCCAACCCAGTGCAGCAGCGATTCCAGGGCACGCACCTCCACGGGGCCGGAGGGCACGGTCGCGGTCCCTCCACGCTTCCCCGCGCGATCGCCTACGGGCTGGATCGCCGCGACCTCGAGCCCCGCCATGGGAGACGGGTCCGCCGCATCCATGGGATGGACCCGGTAGAATCGATGGCCTTCGTCGATGGGCACGAGTCGCGCATGGTCGGCTTTGGGAAGCTCTCCCTTGCCCAGCAACAGGTGCCCACCGCGTCGCAGCGCGAAGTCGAAGACCGCCAGAGCGCGCCTCTGGGCGTCCTGCTGCAAGTAGATCAGCATATTGCGGCAGCTCACCAAGTCGATCTTGGTGAACGGAAGATCCCTCAACAGGTCGTGCCTTGCGAACGTAATCGACTCGCGCAAGCGCGGGAGAACCTCGTAGCCGTCCTCGCAAGGGACGAGGTAGCGCTCTCGCAAGCGCTCCGGGACGCTCGCGACGGCCCCCTTGGGGTACACACCTCGCACACCAACCTCGAGCGCGCGCTCGTTCACGTCGGTCGCGAAAATCCTCACCTGCGCGGGCACGGCATCGCGCTGGATCTCTTCGTCCATGAGCATGGCGATCGAGTACGCCTCCTCACCCGTGCTGCAGGCGGGGACCCAGCAGCGGACGGTCTTCTCCCCGCGCGCCAGCGCCGCCCCCAAGATGTCCGGCATTCCCTGACGAAGGGCCTCGAATACCTCGGGATCGCGGAAGAACTCGGTCACTCCGGGCAACAGCCCTCGCGCAATGGCGAGGCGCTCGGACGGCGAATCCGAGAGCAACGCCGCGTAGCTCTCGAAGGTGTCTTGGCCCGTGGCCAACCGGCGGTACTCGAGGCGACGCAGCAGTGGAGCTGGTTTGTACGCGGACAGATCGACGCCGAGCTCGCGTTCGACGACGGGAGAAACCCGTGACAGCACGGTGATGGCGTCACCCGCAGGCTCGCGGAAGAACCACTGCGTCAAGGTCGGCCACATCGCATCGAGCTCCAAGGCGCGGCAGACGACCCCGGTCGGGGCCCAACGCAAATCCTCGGTCAGCACGAGGCCGCCCGCCGAGTGAATCGCGACGGCCCCCTCGGCGGCGTCCTGCCCCGCGCCCGCCAGCACGATGACTGCCGACCGTTCCGCGTACTCCAGGGCCAACGAACGCAAACAGTGGTCGATGGGTCGCGCGACCGAATCGCCTGCAATGGGGCGCGGGGTCACGACGAAGTGGCCCTCGCGAACCGCGACGTCCTCCCCCGAACGCGCCTGGTACGGAGCACCAGGCAGGACCTCCGCGCCATCGACGACAGGCCGCAAGTTCGACCCGGCGAGCGCCGTCGCGCCTTCCGGAGCATCGGGATGGAAGACGAGGATGACGACGACGTGCGGGGAAGGCCCGATGTCCCGCAGCAGGCACTCGACCGACGTGAGCGCCCGGGCCCCGGCCGCGACCGCGACGACGATGTCGCCGTCACCGGGCCACGACGCGCTCATGGATCACGGCTCCGCTCGAACAACGCCTCGGCCACGCTCGCCATCAACTCCAGACAAAAGTGGCTGGAGATGGCCCCCATCACGTCCGAAGCGCTCGCGCCCCCGACGTCGAGTTCGAGCGTCGCCCTTAGGATCGCCGAAGGTGGCGTGCCGAGCTCGACGAGCGTACCTGCGAGCGCCTTGAGCTGCCGCCGCATCGATTCGAGCTCCGAAGGATGCGCGAGGAAATCGCGATAGAGCGCGTGGAGACGCTTCCCAGCGGCGCTGGGGTGGGTGGGGGCCGAAGACTGTGGCAGCGCGTCGTGCAGCTCCGCCAGCATGGTATGGAGCCGCTCGTTCACCCGGCGAACTCGACGCAACGCGAACGCGGACGTGCGCGCGAGGTCTTGGAGCACGCGTTCTTTGGGCAAGAAGTCCTCCGCTCCCGCGCGGATACACTGCTCTCCGATGGAGGGATCCTCCAGGTTCGTCAACGCGACCACGGGCACATACGGCGCCAGGTCATTGATCCGACGCACGGTGTCGGCACCGCTGCTGTCGCCCAGATGGAGATCGAGCACGATGAGATCGACCGAGGCCACCCGGAGCGTCTCTTCTGCTTCGCGTAGACAGCGGGCTTGCAACACCGTGGCCACGAAATCCGTCGCGTTGCCCAACGCACGGGTCGCCGCTTTCAGATCACCGAGGTCGTCATCCACGATGAGAACACGAGGTCTAGCGTCGCGAACGTGTGGAACGGCGGCAACGGACATGGAGAACGCTGGAAGCATTGCGACATCGTTTTCGAAGCGTCAACCCGAGTGACAGGTTCTCGGACGCCCACACCGGGCCGCGCCCCGATTCGAACTCACCCGTTGCGGCTTGCCACAGGCATCCGGGAGGAGACCGGGGGCGGCCCGTGATCCCGAGGCTGCGAGCGGCCCACTACCGGACGATCGGCAGATGCCCCGGCGCACGAGGTGCGGGTGCGTCTACGCCATCGTCCGACCATGCCTCGATGGCGAGCTCGAATCGCCCGAAGTCATACGGCAGGCCAGGAGCGACCTGGGCGAGCTGGAGCACCTCACGCTTGCCCTCTTTGCGCAACTCGTTGGCGCGATGCCAGCAGAACGGATTGTTGCCCCGACGCCCAAGGGTGCTGTGGGCCGTGAACGAGCACCCCGCTTTGCAGACCTCGGCGTAGTAGCACGTCTTGCAGAAGCCCCACAGTTCGTCGGTGGAGCGGTTGCGCGTGAACGCAATGGCCTCGGAGCCGTGCCAGATGTCTTCGAGAGACAGCTCCCGAACGTTGCCCCCCTGATACGGCGCGGTGGGAAGCGACGGGCACCCTTTGATGGTGCCGTCGGACTCGATCCCCATCACGTACTTGCCGGCTTGGCACCCCTGCCAATACCGCTCTTCGCCCACCCGGCCACGCAAGAGCTGCTCGTGCGGACCGTAGTACCCCATGTTGTTGCCCAAGGAGACACGGAAGGCGCGCTCGAGCGGAATGCCTGCGGCCTGCGCTCGCTTGCGCGAGGCCAGCTGGATCTCCGCCAGCGTATCCAGGATCTCGAGGATCATGTACGGCTGGAGGATCCACTCCGGATGATCGGCAGCGTTGCCCATGGGCGCCGTCAGCTGCCCGCGCCAGACACGAACCCCGGCATCGCGCAACACCTCCGCGGTCTCGTGGAGATGGTCTTTGTTGAGCCGATTGATCTGACTGTTGCTCGTCGTCACGAGCCCCGCCTCCGCCGCGTTGCGCAGGGCACGGATGGCGGCGTCATGGCTGCCCGGACGATTCCGGAGCACGTCGTGGATCGCCGCGGGTCCATCCACGGAGACGCCGACGGCCGAGAGCCCCGCTTCTTTGAGCTTGCGACATCGGGTGAGCGTCAGGCCCAGACCACCCGTCTGCATGGTGACTCGGATTCCGAGCGAGCGCAGGTGAGAGATGAGCGTGTACACATCGCCGCGCAGGTACGCCTCCCCACCGATGAGCGTCACCTCGCGCGCCCGCAGGCGCGCCAACGCGTCGGCCACCGCGAGAATCTCCTCCGTCGAGAGCTCCTCGCTCCGGGGATCTCCCGCTCGCGAACCGCAGTGCGAACAGGCGTGATCACAGCGCAGGGTCGTCTCCCAGACGACATAGACCGGGATATCCTGTCCCACGTCGCTGCTCACGATCGTTCGCGCTGCCACGGACGGTACGCTAGCATGGCGGCGCCATGATTCGTGAAATTCCCGCGGAGCGCATTCGTTCCGTCACGCTGACGCTCATCGCAGGCTTCCTCGGCGCGGGAAAGACCACCTTGCTCAACCACCTCCTTCGCGAAGCCGGCGGCGCGCGTATCGGCGTGCTGGTCAATGATTTTGGGGATATCGACATCGACGCGGAGCTCGTCGCCCGCGCCGACGGAGAGACCCTCACCCTCACGAACGGTTGCATCTGTTGCACCATCCGCGACGACCTCGTCCTAGCGTTGTTTCGCCTGCTGCATCGCCCCGATCGTCCCGATCACGTGGTCGTGGAGTGCAGCGGAGTCTCCGATCCGGCGGAGGTGCTCCGCGCGTTCGAAGATGCGGAGCTGCACGAGATCGTTCAGATCGACGCCGTGATCGGCGTCGTCGATGCGGAGCAGATGGCTTCGCACGCGTTCCGTGACAACCCTGCCGCGCTGCATCAGTTGGTGATGTCGGACCTCGTGGTCCTCAACAAGATCGATCTCGTGCCCGAACCGGACCGCGTCGAGCTGGAGCGCCGCATCGCGAGCAGCGTACCCGGCGCGAAGATCGTCCCCGCCACGTTCGGCGAGGTGCCGGTCGAGCTCCTCGTCGGGGCGCTGTCGTTCGATCCTGCGCGGCCACGACCCCCGCACGAGGGCCACGCGCACGAGGGTCACGCGCACGATCATGGTCTCGCGTTCGGCAAGTGGAGCCGGCGCTGGGCGGACCGGATCTCCAGCGCGCAGCTCAAGCGCTTTCTCGAGGATCTCCCGCCGTTCGTCTACCGCCTCAAGGGCATCGTCGCGCTGACGGACGAAGCGGACCGCAAGGTCGTCGTCCAGGTCGTCGGGCGACGCGTCGCCGTCACCTTTGGAGCGCCCTGGGACGGCGAGCCCCCTGCGTGCCGCTTGGTGGCGATTGGCTCGGCAGCCGCGTTCGAGGCCCGAGCGCTCGATGCCCACCTCGATGCCTGCCTCGCCGCGCCATCGACCACCGCAGGCACGACGCTCGGACAGTGGATCCGCCGACTCTGGTTTGGGTGATGCCTTTGCACCATGGACGAGGCCCCGGTATCCTTGCCCGGTGGTGGAAACTCCCGAGTCGCTGATCGAAATGCAAGAACGCTCGTGCCGCACGCACGCCAATCAACCGCTCTTCGGTACCCGGCGCGGCGAGCAGTTCGAATGGATGACCTACGCGGAGTTCGGTCAGTCCGTCGACCGTGCGCGAGCCGGCCTCGCTCGCAGGGGGGTCGGCCGCGGCGATGTCGTTGCCGTGATCTCGAACAACCGCGTCGAGTGGGCGATCGGTGCGTACGCCACCTATGGCTTGGGGGCGCAGTGGGTTCCCATGTACGAGGCGCAGCCCCCCGCGGACTGGCTCTACATCCTGAAGGATTCGCAGGCCAAGCTCGTGTTCTGCTCGACGCCCGCGATCGCGGAGGCCGTCTCGGCCTTGCGGGAGTCGCTGCCCGGGCTCCTTCATGTCGTCACGTTCGACGCGCCCTCGGCGGACCCGGATGGGTTCGCCGAGTTGTTGCGAGACGGCGCGCTCCACCCCACCCCCGCGATCGCGCCCTCACGCAAGGATCTCGCCGGACTGCTCTACACCTCGGGGACCACCGGCAACCCCAAGGGCGTCATGTTGTCCCACGAGAACTTCGTGTCCAACGTGTACGCCTCGGGAGCCGTGCTGCCGCTGCGCTCCACGGATGTCAGCGTCTCGTTCTTGCCGTGGGCACACGCGTTCGGTCAGACCGCGGAGCTCCACATGTTCATCTGCCGAGGCGCGGCCATGGCAATCGCCGAGGGCCCCAAAACGCTCATCGAGGACTTTGGACGCGTGCGTCCCACCGTGCTCGTCGCCGTCCCACGGATCTTCAACCGGATCTATGACGGGCTCCGCAAGCGGATGGCGGACGAGAGCGCCGTCAAGCAGTTCATGTTCAACCGAGCCATCACCGTCGCGGGCAAGCGCCGCACCCAGAGGTCCGCGTGGCTTTCGGCGCAGCACGCCATCTTCGATCGCCTCGTATTCACCAAGGTGCGGGAGCGCTTCGGCGGTCGGCTCCGTTTCTGCGTGTCCGGGGGCGCGGCGCTCTCGACCGAGGTCGGCGAGTTCATCGAGAACGTCGGGATCGTCGTGCTCGAGGGCTATGGACTCACGGAGACCGCACCCGTCGTCGCCGTGAACCGGTACGACGAAAACCGCCTCGGCACCATTGGCAAACCCCTACCTGGCGTCACGGTGTTCATCTGTGATGAGTCGCTCAACGTGCTACCACCGGATTCCGAGGGCGAGATCGTCGTCTCCGGACCCAACGTCATGCTCGGCTACCACGGCCTGCCCGAGGAGACCCGCAAGGTCATCGTGGAGATCGAAGGCAAGCGCGCCTTCCGAACCGGGGACATGGGCCTCATCACGAGCGACGGGTTCATTCGCGTGACGGGCCGCTTCAAGGAGCAATACAAGCTCGAGAACGGAAAGTACGTCGTACCCACCGTCATCGAAGAGCAGATCAAGCTGAGCGGGTTCATCTCCCACGCGTTCGTCTACGGAGACAACCGCCCGCACAACGTGTGCCTGCTCGTCCCCGACTTCGAGGCCCTCACCCACTGGGCAAAAACCAAGGGCTTGGGCGACACACCCGCGACGTTGCTCGGAAAGCCCGAGGTCCACGCGAAGCTGGGCGAAGAGATGAAAGCGACCCTCCAAGCCATCAAGTCGTACGAGCGTCCGAGCCGCTGGGCGCTGATCGAGGAGGAGTTCACCGTGGAGAACGGTCTGCTCACGCCGAAGCTCAGCGTCAAACGTCGCGAGGTGATCAAGCGCTATCAATCGACGCTCGACGGGCTCTACGCACGCCGAGCGGGTGAGGTCGGGACCCCGGACTGACGCCCAGGCCCCGGCACGGATCCGGACGCTCACCGCGACCCGCATCCGGGTCATGCCTCGAGTCGTGACATCGCAGCGCGGTTACGAGCCTCGAAGCGCCCGCAACGAACCGCAGAACGCGGTCCGGGGCACGATGGCGTCTGGGGAACCCGGCCTGTTTCGGACGACTCCCGCTGGCATCCACACGTCCCGCGCACACCCCGCAATGGCGGTCGAGTATCTAAGTTGCAGATGCCCGCCCAGCACCTGCAGCGCATGTTTGGCACGACGGAAGACGACCTGCGACGCGTACGCCGTCTCGGGGAGCTGGTCCTGCCGCACATGGATCGTTTCATCGAACGTCTCTACGTGTTCATGCGCGACATCCTCGGAGAAGACTTCGAGGTCCACTTCCCCGACGAGACCACGCTGGTACGGGCACAGATGGCTGCCCGACGCGGGTGGATGGAGTTCTTTCGCGGGCAATGGGACCAGAACTACGTGAAATCGCGCGAGCGCATCGGCGAAGTCCATGCGCAGCTGCAGGTCGAACCCCGCCACTACTTGGCGACGATGAACCGCGCCGTCGACTTGTGGACCGGCGAGATCTATCCGGGCGGCATCGAAGACGCGGAATGGCCGGCGACGCTCGCCGCCATGCGCCGGCTGGTGACGATGGAAGGCGCGCTCGTGGTCGACGTGTATGCGCGCCGCACCGGAGAGGTCATCGCCCAGCAGAGTCGCGCCCTCATCGACATGAGCACGCCCATCGCCGCACTGTGGGACGGAATTCTCATGCTCCCGATCGTCGGCATCCTCGATTCGCGCCGCGCCCAAGACATCATGCAGCGCATGCTCGAGCAGGTGGCGGAGAAGGAGGCCGTCGTCTTCATCCTCGACATCTCGGGAGTCGCGGTGGTCGACACGGCGGTCGCCAATCACCTCATCCGCATGACGAAGGCGGCCCGTTTGATGGGATGCGAGACCATCGTCTCCGGTGTCTCGCCCTCGGTCGCGCGCACGATCGTCGAGCTCGGCATCGAGATCGGTGACATGCGCACGACCGGGAACCTCCGTGACGCACTACGCGGTGCCCTCAGCCGCGTCGGTGTGGAGTCCAAGCGGTGAAGAGCGGGCCCGACCGCGTACTGCTGCAGACGATCGGACCCGTACTGCTGGTGCCGTTGCAAGGCCCCGTCGATCGTGCCTTGTTCGAAGAGTTGCGCGATCGACTGCTGGACCACCTGGCGCGCCATGGCCCCCGCGGGATCGTGATCGACATGTCCGGTGTCGAGGTGATGGACCGGCACGACTTCGAGCAACTCCGTGGCGTCGTGGATTGTGCGACCTTGATGGGCGTCCCCACGATCTTCGCTTGCATTCGACCGGGGATCGCCGCAGGCCTCACCATGCTCGACATCGACGACCGCTGGCTCACGGCCACGCGAACGGTCGAGAAGGCGATGGCGCGGCTGTCGTGACCACCGACACGCGACGCGTCATGATCCATCGCGAGCCCGACGTGGCCACCGCGGTCATGGCCGTCCGCGAGTTCGCCAAACAAGCGGGGCTCGGCGTCCCTGCCCTGTCGGCGTTGGCCACCGCGGTCAGCGAGTTGGCCACCAACATCATCAAGTATGCCGAGCGCGGCCAAGCGACGTTTCGCTCGCTCCAGCGCGGCTATCGGCGTGGTGTCGAGGTCATCGTCGAGGACCGCGGTCCAGGCATCGAAGACCTGCAGACGGCCATGAAGGACCACGTCTCGACCGGTGGCAGCCTCGGGCTCGGACTGCCGGGCAGCAAGCGGCTCGTGGACGAGTTCGAGATCTCCTCGGTGCCCGGGCGTGGGACCCGGATTCGCCTCGTGAAGTGGGCCTGACCATGGCGCTCGAGCTCGAATCCGCCGTGCATGTCCGTTCGTTCCCCGGAGCTCCGCGGGGCGGAGACATGGGCCTCGTTCGCCCCCTCCCCGGCGGAGCGCTCGTGGCCCTGATCGATGCCACCGGCCACGGGCTGCCCGCGTATGCTGCCGCGCAGATGGCCCGCAAGATGCTGCTCAACACCGACGAGGAGGATCCCTCCGTGTTGCTGCAGCAGCTCCACACCCTGTTGGCGGGCACCGTCGGCGCCGCCATCTCCATCGCCCGCGTCTACGATGAGCTCATCCGCTTCGCCGGCGTGGGCAACGTCGCGGCCCAAGTGGGTCGCAAGGCCTTGGTCGCCTCCCCGGGGGTGATCGGCCAACGCATGCGGACGGCCCGGACCCACGAGAGTCGTTTCGAACCCGGAGTCTGGTTCCTCATGCACACCGATGGCGTCGCTCCTCCACCTTCCGTTCCCCCAGGCAGCGCCGACACGGCCGCCCGAGCCCTCGTGGATACGCATGGTTCGCGGCTCGACGACGCCGCCGTCGCCCTCGTACGCTGGCGGGAGGTGATCCCGTGACCCTGCTCGGCGAGCTGCGGATCAACACCCCGGAGGCCCTCGCGTTCGCGCGCGAAAAGTTTCGCTCCGCGTTGGTCATCGCAGGTCTGCGCCCGGTCGCGGCGGCACAGCTCACCGTCTCGGCCTCGGACACGATCCGTGCTGCGATCCCCGTCGTCGTCACGATCAGGCTCGAAGACGATGGTGGGATCGTGACCCTCGAGCCTGCCCACCTGTTTGGCCGCACCGCCCGCATTCGCCTCTCGCGCAAGGCGACCCCCGTCGATGTCGAGACCATGCAGGCAGTGCTCGCCCACCTCACCCGCGAGGAGCTCCTCGGCGATCTCGAGCGGCAAGTCGCCCGCCGCACCGCCGAGCTCGAGCAGGAGCGCGAGCTCTCCGAACGCCTCCTGCGCAACATGCTACCCGAGCCCATCGCCAGGCGCATGAAGAACGGAGAGACCGTCGCCGACAACCACGACGCGACCGTGTTGTTCGGCGATCTCAAGGGCTTCACCGCGCTCGCCCAGGAGTGCAGCGCCGAGGCCATCGTCGCCCTCCTCGACCGCATCTTCTGCGGCTTCGATGCCCTCGCCGAGCAACACGGCTGTGAGAAGATCAAGACGATCGGCGATTGTTACATGGGGGCCACGGGTCTACCCATTGCGCAGCTCGATCATGTCGATCGCGCGGTCATGATGGGACTCGACATGGTGGCGGAGATCGAGCGGATCCGCGTCGAGCTCGGGGTTCCCCTCGCGGTCCGCATCGGCATTCATACCGGGCCCGTCGTCGCCGGGGTCATTGGGACGCGCAAATACGCGTACGATATTTGGGGGGACACGGTGAATGTCGCTTCGCGCTTGGAGAGCCACGGGGTCCCCGGGCGCGTCCAGGTCTCCGACGATGTCCGCGTCCGCTTGGGGCGAGGGTTTCTGGTCGAAGAGCGGGGGGTGATCTCGATCAAGGGTCGCGGTGAGCTCCGGACGTGGTTCGTCAACGGGATGGCCCCGCTGTGATCGCGACCCAGCCTCGTTCGATGGCCGCAGACATCGCGCCCACGCCGCGACGATGAACGGGTGATTCTTTGCGAACACGAACGACATCATCGTCAAATGCTGGAAAGCGTTTTGCCAACGAGGCCGCACCTCCGCGGTGGTTCTTTGCCAGCGCCGGGGGCTCAGCCCCCGGACGGCTGCACGTAGGTCGTGATCGTCGGGAACGACTCGCCCCCGGCGACGCAATCCGAGTACGTGCGAAGCGATTCGCCGTAGTCGTCGAACGTGGCACAGACCGCGCCGCCGTCACATCGGCCCGCGTACGTGAAGCCACACGCTGCGTCAGAGCAGGTTCGACCCACGGCGGTCGCGGCCGCGGCTCCCGGGGCGAGGCAGTAGTACGCTTGCGGTGGATCGGCGAAGAGGTTGCCGAAGAACGCACCTTCGCGCGCCGTGAAGGTCCGGTGCGGAATCGGGGACACGGCAGGATGCATGGCCTGCATCCAAATCGTGATCGATTGCCCACTCACGTTGGTGCGGGCGAGGAGACATGCAGAGACCCACTCTTGACACTCCTGATCGCACTCACCGTCGTTCCACTCAGGAGCCAAACCCACGAGGCCTGAAAAGGTGATGGTTCCTCCCCGCAGTGGATCGGGACGGGTGATCGTGACGTCCGGCGGAAGCGCACACTGGACCAGGTATTTGTAGGCGATCTGCCCCTGCGCCGTGGTCATCAGAAACTCGCTGCTGGCGAGCCCATTGCCGAGCGACAGGCCGTTGCCGAGCGACAGGCCGTTGCCGAGCGACAGACCGTTGCCCAACGAATATCCGTTGCCGAGCGACAGGCCATTGCCCATCGACAGACCGTTACCCATCGACAAACCGCGAAACCCCCCGTCCGCGTCTTCAGCCCCGCACCCCACGGCGGCGAGCAATGCGATGTGTATGATCCCACGTCCTACCTGCTTCATACGATCTTCCCGCGCGGCGTCGCACCCGAATTCCCGGAGCCTCACGACGCCGCAATACCTGTATCGAACATGACGCAATGGAAGGACGTATGCTAGTGCGCGACGACGCAACTGGCCTCGGATGAGGCGCGTTGCGTCGAATAAACCCCCAAAGTGGTCCACCTGTGCGGTGCGGGAGCAACGTGAGTCCGCGGGTCGTCCACAGAGCCGTCCACCAGACGAGAGAGACATACATCGCTGGCGTCATGGCCACTCCCCTCAAGGAAACGCGCTCTAGGGTCGATTTTCATGCGGATGGCCCGGCCCAACCTCGCGTCGCTGCTCTCGGCCGCTGCGCACGCCCTCGACAGGCTCGCGCCCGCGTCCGTCGGCCGAGCGTCCGAGGCGAGGCAGTCACGCCTTCTCCTTGGCATGGTGCTGCTCATCGGCACCTCGATCCCCGCGGCGGGGTTCTTGGTACCGGAGGACCAGGTGGGCCTGCGTGCCTTGTCGTTTGGCACGTTCTTGGTGATCCCGCTGGCGCTCTTCGTCCTGCGCCGAACGGGATCGGTGTTTTGGACGGGACAGATCTACGCCGCGTCTAGCCTCACCATCGTGCTGCTGGCGATCGGCTACCGCGGGTTCGACTCGTCCGCGATCGCGTTCCTGATGCTGCCGACGATCGTGATGACGGTCGTGACGACGCCTCGCAGTGGGTCGCTTTGGGGAGTGGCGACCGTCGTCCTTGCCGGGACTCTGGCATACCTCCAGGTGAGCGGCATCCTTCCCCACGGCGCGCCCGCGGATGCCGCGGAGATCGTGGCACCGATCGTCGTGGGTGGGTTCTACACGATGTACGTGGTCGCCTTCTCGGAGTCGTCGGCGAGGCGAGCGATCGCGAAGGTCGTCGCCCTCAATGACGATCTCACGCAGGCGCGGGACGACGCCAGGAACGTCGCCAACGCCCGAATCCAGTTCCTCGCGACGATGAGCCACGAGCTGCGCACCCCCCTCAACGGCGTCGTGGGCGTCGTCCAGCTCGTGCGCGACGTCCCCATGGCGACCGAGCTGCGCGACCACATGGGAACCCTCGAGGCCTCGGCGAGAGCGCTGCTCGCCATCGTCAACGATATCCTCGACCTGACGAAGATCGAGTCGGGCTGCCTCCATATTGCGCGACGGCCCACGCATCTCCCGGAGATCCTCGAAGGCGCGGTTCGCCTCGCTCGCTTGCAGCTCGGCAACAAGCCCGTCTCGCTGGCGTGGAGAATCCACGACGGAGTCGCACGAGACGTCGAGACCGATCCGATCCGGCTGGGTCAGATCCTCGTCAACCTCCTGAGCAACGCCGTGAAGTTCACGGAGCGCGGTACGATCGAGATCGAGGTCACGACCCAAAGCGAGCGCTTGCGGATCGACGTACGAGACACGGGCGCAGGGATCCCCGCCGAGAGCATCGGACGCATCTTCGAACCGTTCCGCCAAGCCGACGAGAGTCACGAGCGCCGCTATGGAGGCACCGGTCTCGGGTTACCGATCAGCCGCAGGGTCGCGCAGATGCTGGGGGGAGACTTGGTCTGCACGAGCGTGGTCGGCGAGGGCTCCACGTTTACGGCCACGCTCGGCTACACGCCCTGCGTGGCGATGAAGGCCCCCGAAGCTCGCCCACAGCGCAGTACGGACTTTTCCTCGCTCCGCGTGCTGATCGTCGACGACCACCCCATCAATCGCAAGATCGCGGAGGCCATGCTGCGAAAGCTCGGCGTGACGACGGACGTCGCCGTCGATGGGCTCGATGCCGTCCAGAAGTGGTCGGCGGATCCCCACTTCGACCTCGTGCTCATGGATTGGGAGATGCCGGAGCTCAACGGCGGCGATGCGACCGCGAGGATCCGCCGGCTTCCAGGGGGGACCCAAGTCCCGATCGTCGCCTTGACCGCGCACGTCGTCGATGACTTCCGGAAGCGTTGCCTGGACGCGGGGTTGGACGACTACCTCTCCAAGCCATTGGTGCAAGAGGAGCTCATCGAGACGCTCGAGGCCTGCCTCGCGGGGCGCTCTGGGGTCATGCACCTCGCCCGCACGAGCTGAGCCCAATCGCTCGGTTCACACAAGAACGATATTGACTTTCAAAAGCCCGTTGATAGGCTCGCGCAATGCTCCGTTCTCGCGTCGTCGCTCTGCTGCTTTGCGTGCCGCTTGCTTGCATCGCAGACGACGAGCCGGAGGACGACCTCGAGGACGCGGGGGAATCGAGCACCGCGGGCACGACCGTGACGACCTCGGGCACCTCGACCACCACCGAGGGTGGCGACACGGGCACACCGCCTGCCTGCTACGACGCCCTGTTGCTGGATCTCGGCCTCGTCCAAGGGATCGTGACGAGCGGCACGGCGGTCAATACCGCCGCGGGTGTGGATTGGGTGACCGCGGTCGATGCCTCCGCGGGCGGCATCACGAACGCCCCTTCCAATCCGTGGATCTATCTGCGCTTCACGCCGACCGGCCTCGAGGTCGTCCCGCTCGACGACATCGCGGCGCTCTCCTCGACGGACTGGGACATCGCCGCCAAGCGCTTCGGCGTGCGGCTCAACAGCGGCTCGAGCGGGCCCTCGACGGTGGCCGGTGCGGTCATGCACACGGCGACCTACGCGGAGATCACCACACTTCCGCCCGATCTCGCTTACGAAACCGAGGCGTTCTACACAGCGGATTGTATGCTCATCGATGACGGGTATGGCCTCGGTAGCCCAGACTATGTGCTGACCGCGTGGTGGAGCTACCCGGGATGCGTGGCCACGACCGGTGTGCCGTTCGTGCTCGCCTTGCCGGGGGATCGCTATGCCAAGTTCGTCATCGAGGCGTACTACGGGCAAGGCCAGGCAGAGTGCAACACCTCCGGCACCTTGGGCGAAAACTCGGCACACTTCACATGGAGATGGTCCTTCCTCACCCCCTGAAGCTCGCCCGCAGCGTCCTGCTCGCGCCTCCGCTCGCGATGACGCTCGGTATCGGCGCGGCCCAGGCAGACGCGCGCCCCACCGACGGTGGGCTCTGGAGCTTCGCGGCCGAGGACAGCCTGGCATCCCTCGATGATCCCACGGGCGCGGTTCGTGTGACGTACAGCGTGAGCGGGCCCAACGCGACGCTGCTCGACGACGATGACGCCGATGGGCAGCCCGACTATCCCGCGTTGGTGGCCCAGACGGCGATCGAGGCCTCCGCGTTGTACGAGTCGCTGACGTTCCTCCCACCACGTTCCGACGGGGACGCGCTCGATCTCTACCTCATCGACTTCGGTGGGGCTGCGGACGGACGCTTTGCCGAAGACGGCTGTGTCGCGCCACCATGCGCTGGGTTTCTCGTCATCGAGAACGACTTCGTCGGCTACCCGTACGGCTCTCTGCGCGAGGCGAGCCGCACCGTCGTCTCGCACGAGCTGTTTCACGCCGTTCAGGCCGCCTATGTTTCGGGACTGCCCTCATGGGTGAGCGAGGGCACGGCCGTCTGGGCGGAGCGCCAGTTCGATCCTTCGCTGGAGGACTTCCTCCACGCGTGCAATGGCTACCTCGCGACCCCGCACCGGCCGATCTACGCACCGCCCCCCGGCCCCGTACCGGCGTTCGCCTATGGCACCGCGCTGTGGTGGGACTTCCTCTCGCGACGCCACGATCCCAGGATCATCGCGGACCTCCTCAGCGTGCTCGCGTTACAACCCGAGCCCGCTGAGCTGGCCATGGAGTCCATCCTCGTCGCGCGCAACGACGACCTCGGGAGCGCCTGGTTCGAGTTTGCGAGGGCCAACGTCGCCACGGGTTTTCGCGCGGGAGGAACGGCGTCGCACCCCTACGCGCAGCAGCTCGACCCCATCCCCGCCGAGCTCCAAGGCGCGACGATCGACGCCCCCGCGCGCCTCTTCCCGCTCGCCGCATCGTACTGGCATGTGGCCCACCCGGGTGGCCCGCTCCTGCTGGGCGCCACTCCGGGGCTCACCGGTGCGCACTTCTCCGTGCATCCCGTGATGGGCGGGGCGCAGGACGGCGTCGTCCTCCCGCAGATTTTCTCGGGCGGTTTACCCGCCGAGACGAACCTCCAAACGATCGAACAGGACGCCCCACCCGGTGGATATTGGATCGTCGCGACGCTCCCCACACTCGCGGCCAACTCGATTGCGGCCGATGTTTGCGTCGGAGGTCCTGCCTTCATCGACCTGTGTCTACCGTCGCCCATCGAAATGGACACGGATTCCGCCACCGATGGCGATGAGGAGATGGACGAATCGTCCGGGTGCGCCTGCGCAATCGAGGATTCGCCAGGGGATCCGCGTATTGCTTGGCTCGCGCTGCTTGCCGCGGTCGCGTACGGACGCGCGTCTAGGCTTCGCCGCCGCACCGTTGGGCGATGAAGCGGAAGCTCTCCTCGTGCTGCTGCATCGTGAGTGCGCACGACGCCTGCGCGAGCGTGCGCTGGAAAGCATCCAGGCCATCGTGCGTGAAGCGAAAGGAGATCGCACCGAGGTTGACGTGCACGACCCCGCAGTCGCACGCCTCGACCGACGCAATGGGGCCGGCTGCGAGCAGGCGACGTTTGGGGGTGCAATCGGGGGAGTCGGGAGGAAGTTTGGACATCATGATTCTCGTGCCACGAAAGGAGGAGTCACGAACAAGAGCTCGGCCTTCTGGGCTTCGTTGTGCGTGCTGAACAGAAGGAGGCGATCCCCGTAGGGGAGCATCCGGAGGTGGGCGGGCTCGATGGGGAGCTCCGTGGCCAGGGTGGACCACGTCGAAGACGCGATGTCGAAGACCTCGAGCGAGCGATTGCCTTCCAAGCCGCCGCCTTGGGCCGCCGGCGAAGACCCTGCGACGAGATAGAGCTTCCCGTGCAGCGCGACCATCTCGCCCGAGAGGCGCGGGCGGCTTGGGCAGGGCATCGGCTCCCAACGCTCGGTCTTCAGGTCGTAGACCTCGCAATCGTCCGCGAGCGAGAAGCCCTCGCGCATTCCGCCAACGGCATAGTAGCGATCTCCGACCAACGCTCCCGCGAACGCGCGGCGCCCTTTGGACATCCGGGTACCCGCGGTGGTGAACGGCGTGAGCTCGGGTTTGAGCGGCGTCGTCAAGACCGACGTCTCGTGGTGGAATTGATCGGCCTTGCCTCGCGAGGGATCGAAGTCGAGGCCACCGAAGAGCCAGAACGCCTCTTCGTGCACGGTGAGGCCGAACTGGGTCCGGCCCTTGCCAGGGAGCGCGCCAACCTGTTGCCAGGCATTGGAACGAGGGTTGAATGCGAATACCTCGGGATGCGAGCGCGCCGTGGTTCCGTCGTGCCCGAAACCGCCGAGAGACATCACGTGGCCCCACGGAGCGACCCACGTCGACATCGTCTGACGCGGCACGGGATAGGGCGCGATGGAACGCCACTCCAGGCTCGCGAGGTCGAGCACGAAGCCCTGATCCGAGAAGAACTCCGGGCCGAAGTCATGCTGACCCAAGCTCCGATTGCCGCCGAAGATGTAGAGGGTGTCACCGTGCAGGGCGAGCCCTTGGCGATTCTTGGTATCGAGCGGCGAAGGCAGGGTGAGCGCGGCCGTGGCGACCCCGGGCGCCCCCAAGGCCACGCGCTCGACCACGCGCACGCGCTGCGAACCTTCGCTTCGTACGCCGCCCACCACCAAGAGGTCACCGCTTCGATCCGCGACGAGGCGGTGGAAGTACCGCGGAAACGTCAGGCTCGCGACCGGCGTCCAAATCGTGGCCCCGAGCGTCCACGCATGGACGACGCCGCGCGACGCACTCGCATAAATCGTGTCGCCCACAGCCGTTGCCGCGACACCGAACCCGGCATTGGGCAAATCGGGACCACGCTGCCATTGACCGCTCGCAGGATCGAACACGTCCACGCGGGACGAGAGCGTGTCGGCCGAGTCCATGCCACCGAGTGCGACGATCCGCCCGGAGACGGCGGCGATGGCCAAGGCGCGCCGCTCGAACGGTACGGGCAGCTCCTGCCAACCCGCACCGGGGTTGCGAAGATCGAGCCGCGCCATCGTCTTCTGCCACTGCGGGGCCTCTGCGCCAGCCATGCGCCAGCCGCCGACGACGTAGAGGTGATGATCCAGCACGACGGCATCGTGGGACGAGCGCGGCTGCGGCAGGGGGGGAAGCAACGTCTGCGCGCCGTCGCTTGGCGTGAAGCGCTCGACGGTCGCGAGCGAATGGAGGTCCGCGGGTTCGCCCGAGGCGTTGCGCGCCTCCATGCCACCCGTACGAATGAGCGAGCCTTCGTATGCGACGAGCGCCACGCTCTGCGCCGGATCGGTCTTTCCAATCTTGCGCCACGTATGCGTCTTCAGGTCTACTGCGAGCAAGTCGCCACTTTGATCCCCGCGCGAATACGAGTGCGTCTCTCCATGAAACCCGCCAAGGAGGTACAGCGTGCCGTCCAGCTCCGCCGCGCCGAAACTCGTGACGCCTTGCGGGAGCACCGGCTCGGAACCGGTCACCTTGACCTCGATGACCTCGGCCGGAGCCCGCACGGGCCCTGGCGTTGCGACCTTGGCGCTCTCCTGCGGGATCTCGGGAGCGTCGCGCTGGATGCTGGCCGAGCACCCCCCGAGGCTCAACCATGCGAGCCCGAACAGTGCGAAACGGCACCGTGAGAGCGCTTCCCGAGGCGGCATCCTCGATTGATAACTCTTTTCAGTTAGAGAGTCAACCTGGACGGACCCGCTCCTTGCGGATACTTCCATGGAATCCATTTGAACATCATTTTCGTTCATGCGACGCTCCCGGCATGTTCAGGGTTTCGTTCCTCGCGTCCGCCCTGCTCTTGGGCAGTGGGGGGTGTGCGTCCGACTTGGCCCGAGCTTCGTCGGGAGCCATCGGCTGCCCGCACGAGCAGATCGAAGTTTCTCGGATCTCCGTCGGATGGAGCCAGACGAGCTGGCGTGCGCAGTGCAAAGCCGCCGCGTTCTACTGCTCCGGAGAAGACGCCCCCACCTGCACGCCTGAGCTCGAACCATCATGATCCGCGCGAGAACCTACCCATCCCAGCGAGTATGGACCAAACCCGGCGCCGCACGCAGCGCGTTTCGCAGCACCACGGTCGCATGCGTGTTTGCGCTCATCCCCGCCTGCGCCGGCGACCTCGACGACGCGGTGGGCTCGGACGAAGGCGAAACCGACGACGCAGGACCTCCGATCGTGATCGCGCCCGGCACGAACAATGAGCTCGCGATCTCCGTGAACGCCACCGACGACACCGCGTGGGTCTACCTCGACCTCGATGCACCCGCAGGCATCGAGGTCGTGGATCCGGCGACCGACGTGGCATGGGACCTCGGCTTCTTGCGCTTCCACGTAAAGCTCAACGGTGGGGTCTCGGGCCACGCCGGGGTGGAAGCGGCCATCGTCGAGGTTCCCTTCGAGCAGATCCTCGAGGCGCCGGCAGCAGGCTACGCGCAGGACGCCGCGGATGGCGACGACATGAACGCGGACCCCGACTACGTGTTCAAGGACTGGTACGCGTACGACGTGGCCACCCACGTCCTCACGCCCTACCCCCTCGTTTACGTCGTGCACTCTTCGAGCCAGCGAACGTTCAAGGTGCAGATCCAGAACTATTACGACGAGCACGGGACCTCGGCCCACTTCGAGCTGCGCGCCGTAGAGCTGTAGTTCAACTTTGATGTTGACTATTCATTTCAACATGGGCATGCTCCTCCTCGCCGATGCACTCCCGCTGGCGCCTCATGCGGTGGGTCGTGGATCGGCGTCTCCCTGCGGGCGGCCCTCGTTGACCCCTCACCGGGGCCGCCCGCGATTTGTTCGTGCCCAAGGCGTTCAGATCGCGGGCTCGTCGGCTCCACGGGGCGGTGCGAGCAAGTACCCGATCCGTGACCGGATGTCGTCCGGCCGATGATCACCGCGACGGCGTGGTTGTGGATCGTGCTCGCCTCGTCGAGCGCCCCGATACCCGAGGCTGAGAACGGCGACGAAGACGAGGCGCGTCAAGACGCCGAGATCCAAGACGCCGTGGATGAGCAGCAACGCACGGTGGTCGTGACCGGTACGCGCACCGCGAAAGCGCGTGAAGAGTCCCCCGTCGCCACGGAGGTCTACGGGCGCTCCGACATCGAGGAGAGCGGGGCCGAAAACCTCGCGGAGCTGCTCGACAACGTCCCCGGCGTGTTCACGCTCCCGGAGATCGGTGGAACGGGCCTACAGATCCAGGGTCTCGACGCACAACACATCGCGATCCTCGTCGACGGTCAACGCACGACTGGACGCGTCAACGGAATTTTGGACCTCTCTCGGTTCCCAGCGGAGGACATCGGGCAAGTCGAGATCGTCCGGGGCCCTGGGTCCGTCCTCTACGGCGCCGATGCCCTCGCGGGAACGATCAACCTGATTCCGCGGCGGACCGAGAAGCCGCACGAGGGGCAGCTCCACCTCGCCTACGGCAGTTTCAATACCGCCGATGTCTCCGCGCGCGTCGGCCTTGCACGTCGCAAGTATCGCGGCAGCGTGACCGCCGGGTGGCACCGCACGGACGGGTGGGACGCCGATCCCTCCACCGTAGGCACCACAGGACCGCAGTCCTCACAGTGGAACGTGAGCACCAACCAGAGCTTCGACAGCCTCGGCTTCTTTGCGATCGACGTCGACGCGAGCTACTTGCTCCGCAACGCGGTCCAGGTCGACAGCACGGCCTCTGGCGCGATCTTCGATCGCTACAACCGTAGCGAGGTATTCCGCATCTCCGCTCGGCCCTCGTTCGACGATGGTTCCTCCAAGCTCACGCTCAACGCGGGCTACACGCTGTTTCGCGACCAGTTCGTCCAAGACCAACGCGGCTCGTCCGAGCTCGATCAATCGCAAGACACATTCGATCACCTCGGTCAGGCCACGCTGCAATACGACCAGACGATCGGAAAGCACACGCTGACGTCTGGAGTGGACGTGCTCGCCGAGTTTCTGCGCGCCGATCGCATCGATCCCCCAACGGTCGATCGGCAACGCGTCGCCATGTTCCTCCAAGACGAGTGGACGCCCAAGAAGGCGCCGTGGATGACGGTGCTCCCCGGTCTTCGTTTCGACTACGACACCCAGTTCGGCTTCTATCCCACGCCCCGGATCGCGCTGCGGTTCTCCCCGAGCCCACGTTGGACGTTCCGGATCGCAGATGGTCGGGGCTATCGCGCACCGAGCTTCCGCGAGATGTACTTGCTGTTCGCGAACCCGAGCGTCGGCTACACCGTCGCCGGAAACCCCGATCTCCGCCCCGAGACGTCTTGGGGCCTCTCGATCTCCGCGGAGATTCAGCCGTTCCGCTGGCTCGCCTTGACCGCCAACGTGTTCGACAACCGCCTCCAAGACACCATCGTCACCACGCTCGCGTCCTCCGACGACCCGACCAACGCCCTCTACGAATACGTCAACATCGGCGAGGCCACGACGCGCGGTGTGGAGACCACGGCCACGGTGGCGATCTTGCGGATGCTGCGTCTCGAGGGGTCGTACGCGTTCACCCACAGCGAAGACAACATCGCCCAACGTCCCCTCCCCGGGCGTCCGCGACACCTGGCGACGTTTGGCCTGCGATTCTACCGGGCCGCGTGGGGCACGGGCCTGCGGATCCGCGGGTCGTACGTGGGAAGCCGCCAGTTCTTCGTGGACGAAGATGGCGACGACGTCGTCGATACCGTACGCGCGCCGGCATTCACCACCCTCGACGTGCGGCTGAGCCAGAATGTGTATCAGTACCTGCAGCTGTTCGTAGGGATCGACAATGCGCTCGATGCCGGCGATGCGAGCACGAATCCAATCACACCGCGCAGCTTCTACGGCGGGGCGACGCTGAGCTACTGATCCTCGGCATCGCTCCGAACGGCGGCCGCCCCGTATACCCGGGTTCGTCGCCCGCGACCCACCCGACCGAAAGCCCACGATGGGCGCCCACAGGCCAGGTCCGAAGTTGCCACGAGCGTGCGCGCTCGGTCACCGACCACTGAAGCCGCCACACCACGATTGCACCGCACGGCGCATTTGCCATGCGGACGCGCGGAACGTGGCTCCTCCTCCGCCGGACGCGCCAGGTCGTGTCACGGTCACTCACTTCTTCTGCCGATCATCGAACGGTGCCGGTGGGTGTCGGCACGACGAAAGTGGGCGCGTGTCTTGCATCACCAGTCCGCGGAGGTTCGATCATGACCCTTACCCTCACCAGTCTCCTCGTGCTCTTGATCATTGCTGGCATCTGCGGCGCGATTGGCCGTTCCCTTGGCGGCGGCACGAGCGGTGGCTTCGTGGTGTCGATCGCGGTCGGGTTCGTCGGTGCATTGCTCGGCATGTTCTTGGCGCGCGCACTGCATCTTCCGGAACTCCTCGCCGTGAGCATCGACGGGCGGCCATTCCCGATCGTCTGGTCGATCATCGGTGGCGCCTTGCTGGTCGCCCTCGTGAACGCCTTCGCCTATGGTTCTTACCGCCCTTTGCGGCGTGGTTGGCCCCACCGCTGAGGCGCCGTCTCCGTCGGCGCCAGGCCGCGCGTGCAAGACGATCGAAGTCGCACGACCTGTCTCAACTCACCTCTACCCGCGCAGGAACGGGCCGTCGTCGCCGATCTTTCCGGGTCCATCGAGTACGTAGATCCCCGCCGAGTTGGAGCGAACATCGAAGGTGAGTGAGCCATCGTGGACCGCGGCCTCACGCCCAGTCACAGCGTCGCGGTAGGTCCCTCCCCGGATCCCCGCCACGCTGATCCGCTGATCGCTACCGATCGCCAGCCCGACCACGACATCGCTCGCCCCGGGCAGTGTCCGTACGAATCGCAAGCCGGACCCCCACTCCTCCACGTGGCTCATCGCACCGCGGCGCAGCGCGGGGATCGAAGCGCGAATGAGGTTGAGGCGGCGGAGATGGACAAACAACGGATGCCGGCGGGTCTCCTCGATCCGATTGGGTTCGAGGTGATCGCCGAAGTAGGCGCGCCCAGTCATATCGAGGGTATCCTCATTGCCGATGATGTCTTGCGGAGCGCCTTTCATGAACTCGATCTCCTCGCCATAGTAGAGGCAAGGGATCCCGCGGATCGTCCACAGGAGATTGTAGGCAGCCGCAGCCATCCAGGTATCGCCGCGAAAGCGGAACCGGAAATCATTGTCGGGCCCGACGTCATGGTTCTGTAGGAACACGACCAGGGTGCTCGCGTCGCCATACACCCAGTCGCGATCGAGCACGGCCTTGATCCCGGCGTACGTTCCCCGGCTCACGTTGTCACGAAAGGTCGAGAACAACCCGAAGTCGAGCACAGCGAAGCCGGAGTCACCGCCCGAGCGGGGGTCGCGGACGTCGTCGCCGAGCCGCGTGTACCACCACGGGCGGATGAACGACGGCCCGTTGTCGTCTCCGAACAGGTCACCCCATCCGTATCCCTTGACCAGGTTCTCGCCGAACACGAACAGCCCGGGTTTGTGGGCCTTCCAGGCGTTGACATATTCAAGGAGATTGCCGCGCTCGACGTGCTTGACCGTGTCGATCCGCAAGGCGTCGACGCCCATATCGAGATAGCGATTGATCGCGCCGATGATGTATTCCTTGACCACCGGGTGCTCGGTATTGAGGTCGATTGCATCCCCGGCGATGTGTTTGGTCTGGACGGTGCGAGCCTCCCAATCTCCACCCTTGATGAAACCCTCTTGGTGATACCAAACCGGATCGAGATCATTGGTGTCGATGCCGAAGAACCTCCCGGGGTCGTAGCCGGGCTTGGGCACGGTGACCCCTGTCTTGGGATCGACGAGTGGGACGAGCCCCTCGGGATCGCTCGTCTGGCGCTCACGATACCACTCTGGTGCGATCGGGTTGTCGTTGTCCTCGCGAAACGGATCCGTATAGGAACCGAGGTTCCCCTGATAGGGCCCATAGTCGACGCGCCCCTGCTGCGAGCCCGCCGGGACGTAGTACTTGATGGGCAGGTGATCGATCCAGACCTTGCCGCGGATCCCAAACTGGCACGAATGGTTGACCACGACGTCTTGGATGATCTTGATCCCGAGCGTATGGGCAGCGTCGATGAGGTCCTGATACGTCGCCCCCGGCGACTCGAGGCGCGGATCGACCCGCGTCCAGTCGTAGCCGTGATAGCCGTGATAGTCGAGCCCGCTGCGGTTCTCGATGGGCGGCGTGATCCAGATCGCCGTGAATCCCAGGTCCTTGATGTAGTCGAGACGGGCGATGAGGCCCTTGAAGTCGCCCCGCCAATGAGGATCGATCGCGTTGCCCGAAGCATCGAACTTGATCCGATCGCGACAGAAGAACGAGCGGCTCGGATCGCCGTCGTAGAAGCGGGTCGGGATCAGGAAATAGATGGTCTCGTCGCGGAAATCGTGGCGCTCCCCAAGCGGGAGCTCACCTACCCTGGGAGGGACCGCGACCGACGGAAGCGGCGGACTCTCGACCGCGGGTGGGCGCTCGTCCGTCCACCGCCCCTCGACATACCAGCCCGATCCCTCGCGCCGGAGATCGGCGGTCTGCCGGCCACAGTTGTCGTGAAACACGATGCTCGCCGCGGACACGTCCGCGAGTTCGGCCAGCCACCAGCGATCGCCCAGGGAGCGCATCGGTTGCCCGGGCCACGTCGTATCGGGCCCGGAGGGGTCCGTGTGCCAAAAGTGGATGTAGGGCGGCTCCGACCACCCGGGCGGTACGGCAAAACGAAGGGAGAGTGGGGCCACGCGGAGCAGCAGCATAGCGAGCGGCCGCGCGGGGGTCACCCGACGCGTGCGATGGTTCGACGGGCGCCCCCAATACCTACGCGATGGGACCCGCAGGAGCTCGCGCGACCGATGCGTGGGCTGCCTGCGCGAGACGGCGCCCGAGGTCCTCGGACACGTCGAGCCATGCACCGGGAACGCCTGGGAACCGCAGCCTCATCGCGTTCCACCATCGTCGGGGCGCCGGGACGATCTCGATCTCCGACCACGGTACGAAGAACGGCGGATGGCCAGCGCGGAAGAGCACCATCGCAGAGACCTGCACGCCCACCGGGGTCGCGACGAAGTCGAGGACGCCGGAGTACCTCACCTCGCCCAGACGACCCGAGCACCCCCGGAACGACAGGCCGACGAGCGGCCGCGGCGGCGCCGGGTAGCGCTTCGCGAGCCGGGACCATGCCCCCGCACGTGACAAGACGAGACCCACGCCTATCCACATCGCGACGAAAACCACCAGAAACAGGAGGAAGTGCAACGCGTGGAACATAGGCGACGGAGGTTCGAGGCGGAGTGGAGGAACCGAGCCATAAGGTTCCCCGAGACTCGGACCCGCCGCTGGCGCTCTCGGTATGCTCACCCAGGTGCGCCCCCTTGCTCGCTCACTCCCTGAATCCCTGAGTCTCGTGCTCATCTCTGGGCTCGCCATCGCGTGCCCCCGCACTCGAGACGCCAAGCCTCCAGAGGAGGACGCCGCTCACGACTGCATCGCGTCGTGCCACGAGGATCAGCACGAAAACCCCGAGGAAACGCCCTACGACTGCCGCGCCGCTTGCGAAGACGGCGAGATGCGGGGACTGGGTGCAAGCGAGACATAGGGGCGAAACGCCTCCGACGGCAGCGGTATCCTGACGACGTCATGCAGGTCGTCTACGCGAATCAAGCCTTCCCTCGGTCGTTCACGCGGGCGCTGTTTCTCGCCGGACCCACGCCGCGCTCGGCCGAGGTTTCGTCTTGGCGACCCGAGGCGCTTCGGATCCTGAGCGAGCGCGCGTACGATGGCGTGGTGTTTCTGCCCGAGGACGCCGCGGGCGTCTACGCCCACGACTACCTCGACCAAGTCGAATGGGAGGAAAAGGCGCTGCACCTGGCCGATGCGATCGCATTCTGGATCCCGCGCGATCTGGCGACGCTGCCGGGATTCACCACGAACGTCGAGTGGGGTGTCTGGCACGACTCGGGCAAGGCGATCCTCGGCGCTCCGGCCCGTGCACCCAAACTGCGCTACTTGACCCACTACGCAGACAAGTTGGCGATCCCCCGGGCATCGACGCTGGAGGCCACGATCGACGCCGCATTGTCGCAGATGGGACCCGGCGCGTTGCGAACGGAGGGAGAGTGCGAGGTTCCGCTCTTCGTTTGGCAGCGGCCGGAGTTCCAGCAGTGGTACGCCGCGCAGCGCCGAGCCGGGCATCGCTTGGACGGTGCACGGCTCCTATGGCACTTCCGTCCCCGTCGCAACCCGCATCCGTTCTGCTGGGCGCTCAAGGCCAAGCTCTACATTCCCGAGGAGAACCGCCACAAGGCCGGAGAGGTCGTGATCTCGCGGTCGGACATCGCGTCCGTCCTCGCGTACCACAGGGGCTCGAGCCTCGAGGACACGCGTGTGGTGCTGGTTCGCGAGGTTCGCTCGAACGCCGCGACCAACGATGGCTTCGTGCACGAACTGCCTGGGGGCTCTTCGCTCGATGCTCACCTCGATGCGCGCGCGCTCGCGGCCGAGGAGCTCGAGCAAGAGACCGGCGTGAATCTGGCGATCGAGCGGTTCACGGCGCACGCACCCAGGCAGTGCATGGCCACGTTCTCGACCCATCGAGCCGCGCTCTACTCGATCGAGCTCACGGGCGACGAGCTCGCGCGGTTCGTCGCGCATGCGGGGCGTCGCTTCGGTGAGCATGATTCCGAGCGGACCTATGTCGAGGTTCGAACCGTGGCGGACATCCTCGGGGCCGAGGATGTGGACTGGACCCACGTCGGGATGATCCTGTCGGTGTTGACGGCTCGATGAGCCGTCGCGGGCGCACGCTCGGTGCATCGCACCGAGCGGCGCCCTCGCAGACGGCGATCAGCCTTCGGTGGGCGCGCGCCAACCTTCGACGACCGCGGGATCGAGCGACAGTGCCGCGGCCACTGCGGCTTCGACTTCGTCGCGAGCCGTCGTGAAGGCGCCGGGGCTGCCGACGAAGTCAGCGCCCGTCGTCGACGCCCCGAGGTCGCCAAGGTTGACGCCGAGCGACGCCATCATGGCCTCGATCTGGGCATCGGTCACGACGCGACCGGCTCCTGCAAGCGGACCCGCGTCGGGTGCCTCGACACCATAGAAGCCGGCAGCCAGGCCCACGCCCTCCGCGAGACCATGGAGAGCACCGGCGTACGCGTCTTCATCGTTGGCTCCAGCGGCTTCTTCCAGGCCTACGCGGCCGTCTTCGACGTAGTACACGAACCGTGCGTACATCGACTCTTCCCACGAGCGGAAGAACGATACCAACGCCGCGTCTGCCTCAGCAGAGCAAGCTTCGTCGGCGAGCAAGGACTTGGCCGCGGAGATGTAGCCCACGCCCTCGGCGAAGTAGCCCATCCGCAGCCCGTAGCGAGCGCTGTGGACGATGACGGAAGCGTCCGCAGTCATCGCCACGTCGGCACCCCAAAGTGCCGCAATCGCATCGATCGTGGACTCGTCGATGTCGCCCTCGGTGAGGGTGAGTGCGTTGGCGTAGAACGCCGCGCCGGCGAACAGACCCTTGTGCATGATCTGACGCAGCTCGAGACCTCCCTCATTGATCCCGCGGGGGGTCGCCCCTTCAGCGATGCCTCCGAAGATGCCGCCGTTGACCGCGTCGTCGGTGACGTCCCACTCGCCCGCGCCGTTCACGAGGGGCTGGGGCCCCGCGGCAATCGCCTCGAAGAACTCCTCGAACGAGTCGTCGATCACGGCGGTATAGCTCGCCGTGGTGATGTCCGCCAAGCTCGGATCACCAGCCTCGAACAGGTCTGCGAGCTCGTCGGCGCTCGTGGGAGCGCCGTCCGCAGCCGTCTCGGCTGCGCCCATGGCCGAAGAGATCGCCTCGAGCTGAGCGCGAAGGGCGAGCGCGGTCACGGTGTTCGCGTCCCAGCTGGGTGCGGCCCAAACCCCCGCGACGCAGGACCCGGTGTCCGTGTCCGTGTCCGTGTCCGCATCGGTATCCGTGTCCGTATCCGCGTCCGTGTCGGTGGCCGCGGTCTCTCCACTCGACCCTGTCTCGGCCGTCGTGGTGGTGCCCGTCGTCCCGCCGCTCGTGGAGCCCGAGGTGGAGCCACTCGTGCTCCCCGTGGTGCCCGTTCCGGTGGTCCCGGTTCCGGCGGTCGTGGTGGAGGTCGTGGTCGGCGAGGTCGTCGAACCGGTCGTGGACGAGCCCGAGCCGTCACCCTCGCCGGAGTCGTCGTCGCCGCACGCCGGGATGCAAAGGCTAAGGGCCAAGAGAGTCGAAAGGGATGGTTGACGCATGCGCCGAACTCTTATGAAAAATCTTATCAAAATCAAGCTCAGCCGGACCATTTTCGTCGAATACCGGGAATTCGCGCAGAAACTTGTCGCGCAAATCCGCGCAGATTGACACTGCCTATCATTAACTATACAGAGATCCGCGCATTAACCCCTACGCCGCCATGCTTCAGACCCTCCAGTCGTCATCGTCCAAGCTCGCCCATGCGACGTTCCTAGCCCTCGGGTGCGCGGCCCTCGGGTGCCAACTGCCGTCGTCCGGTGGCTCGGATGACGACGGTGCCACGGGTGACGATGGCTCGGCCGTGTCGACGACATCGACGACATCGACGACATCGGCCACGTCGACGACATCGGCCACGTCGACGACGGGCGACACCTCGGAGTCGGGCGTGGAGCCGCCCGCCACCCGCACGGACGTCCTCGCGAGCATCGCCAACCTGGTCATCGCGCCGGCCACCGCGGAGTTCGCTCAGCAGGCACGGGTGTTTCACGCGTCCGCCGTGACCTACGCGAGCGCGGTGAATGGCGTGGGCGATCCCGTCGCCACGCGCAGCGCGGCCCAGACCACGTTCCTCGCCACCATCGCAGCTTGGGAGCGGCTCGAGGTCATGCAAGTGGGTCCCGCAGGCAAACCGAGCACGTTCGCGGGCGGCGAGGGTCTGCGTGACCTCATCTACTCGTGGCCCTCGTCCAATCCCTGCCGCGTCGATCTCAAGGTGTCCCAAGAACCGGCGCCCGCGGCCGACTACTTCACGAACAATGGGGTCGATAGCTACGGCCTGGACGCCGTCGAGCACCTGCTGTTCGCTCCGCCCACGCACAGCTGTTCGGACGACGTCGGCCTCGATCCGGCGTGGACGACCCTGGGACCCGTCGAGATCGAGCGCCGCCGCGCGGTCTATGCCGAGGCGATGGCCGCCGAGGTCGTTCGCCACGCCGACGACCTCGCGTACCGCTGGTCGGCGACGGGCGGCAACTTTGCCCTGCTCCTGGCAACGCCGGGAATGGGGTCTTCGCCCTATACCAGCGAACTCCACGCGCTCGACGAGGTGTTCGCGGCGATGTTCTACGTCGACAAGCTCACCAAGGACGCCAAGCTCGGTCGGACCCTCGGTCAGATCCCCGGGTGCACGCTGATCCCCTGCGCGGACCTCTTGGAGCTCACCCGCAGCACGAGCTCGCGCACGGCGATCGTGGCGAACCTGCGTGGACTCGAGCTCCTCGTCCACGGCGGCTCGGATCCGTTCACCTCGCGCGGCTTCGACGACCTCCTGCGCCAAGATGGACACGGCGCGATCGCAGATGCGCTCATCCTGGCGATCTCGGACGCGATCACGCTGCTCGAGAGCGACACCGTCCCGCTCGACACCCTCGCCCAGACGAACCTCGCCCAACTCCAGGCGATCTTCGATGCGATCAAGCGCGTCACCGACCAGCTCAAGGGTCCGTTCGTCATGGCGCTCATGCTCACGATCCCTGCGGAAGGTGCAGGCGACGCCGACTAGTGCCCCGACCGAAGAGTTCTGACCTTGGAGGACGCCGTTAGCGTCCTCCAGACCAAGGCGCGAAGAGAGAGCGTATCGGGCCATACGTGACCGATGAGCAACGTAGGGATGGAGGACGGGAACGATGTCATACAAGGTCAGAACTCTTCGGTCGGGGCACTAGCGTGTCTGGTCTCCTCGATGCGTTCCTCGCTGTCCTCGCGGCTCCGCCCCAGCGCTTCGTCGATGCCCAGGAGCGTTTGTTCTGGCCGTATTGGCTCGGTGCCCTCGCAACGCCGATCTTGCTGCTCGGGTGGACCCGTGGCCTCGCCGGGCTGCGAAGCGGCCTGTTCTCACGGACGCTGTGGCTGCACCCCTCGGCGCTCGCCGATCTCCGGTTGATCCTCTTGAAGGCGGGCGTCGCAGCGTTGCTGCGCGTGCCCTGGATCGCGGCGACCGCCGGCTTGGCGCTCTCCGTTGGCCTCTTCTTGTTCGAGATCTTGGGCCCCGCCCCCGATATCACGCTCTCGCGCACGAGCATCGCCTTCCTCTACACCCTCGTCCTCTTCCTCGTCTGGGACTGGAGCCGCTTCTACGTGCACCGGCTGATGCACCGCGTGTCGTGGCTGTGGGCATTTCACCAGGTCCATCACTCGGCCGAGGTCCTCACGCCGCTGACGCTGTACCGTACGCACCCCGTGGAGACGATCTTGTTCGAGTTGCGTGGCCTGCTGACGACCGCTGCGATCGCGGGGGCGTTCCTTTATGTGTTCCGGGGCCGTGCCGTGGAGTGGCAGATCCTCGGAGTGCACGCACTCGGCTTCGTGTTCAACTGGGCGGGCGCAAACCTGCGTCACTCCCATGTCTGGCTCCGGTTCGGCCGCTTCGAACGCGTCTTCCTCTCACCCGCGCAGCATCAACTGCACCATGGCACCGAGCTCGCGGATCAGACCGCGAACTTCGGGACCTGCCTCGCCGTGTGGGATCGCTGGGGCGGGACCTGGAAAGCGGCCCCCGAGCAGTCGATCACGGCGTTCGGTCTGACCTCCAGCAACCACCGCACCGACCGCGTGGTCTCCATGCTCGTGGGACCCGTGGTGGACGCCTGGCACATGAGCAGACGCAAGCGCAGCCTCCCGACCGTCGTCTCGCTGCTCGCGGTCGCACTCCTGGCGCGACCGGTGAGCGCGACGCCGGCCGAGCGCGGCGGGCCCGTCCAAAGCGGGGCGTTGAGCCTCGCCCCACGCGACGCGGCTGCTCCCACGGAACCCGCCCCGCCGCACGACCCTGCGCCCACGGAACCCGCGCCTCCGCACGCCGCCGCTCCCACGAAGCCCGCGCCTCCGCACGACGCCGCTCCCACAGAACCCGCTCCCACGCACCAGACGGTGCCCACGGAACCCGCTCCTCCGCACCAGACGGTGCCCACGGAACCCGCTCCTCCGCACCAGACGACGCCCACGGAGCCCGCTCCCACGCACCAGACGACGCCCACGGAGCCCGCTCCCACGCACGAGACGGCGCCGACGGGACCCACGCCTCCGAACGACGCTGCTCCCAGCGAACCGGCTCCCCCTCATGACGCTGCGTCCGCGGACCCTGGAACCCCCGATCACGCGAGCGACGGTACGTCCGCAACCCCTTCGAGCGACGCGTCCGCAAACGAGGCATTCGAACTCGACCTCGACGACGCGGACCCCCAAGGGCATCCCGTCTCGAGCCCCACGACCGTCGAAGGCGATGTCCTCGTCGATGCCGTCGTCATCGAGGCTCGGGCCGAGGGTAGCCCTCCCATCCCTGGATCCGCGCAGACCATCGACGCCGAGGAGCTCGAACGTCGAGAGTACGACGACGTGCACCGGGTCCTGCGGAGCGTCCCGGGGGTCTACGTGCGCGAAGAAGACGGCTTCGGCCTCCGACCCAACATCGGAATGCGCGGCGTGAACTCCGATCGCAGCGCGAAGATCACACTCACCGAGGACGGGATCCTGCTCGGGCCAGCGCCATATTCGGCCCCCGCGGCCTACTACTTTCCTTTGATGACGCGGATCGCCGAAGTTCGGGTCTTCAAGGGCCCCGCGTCGATCCGCTTTGGACCGAGCACCGTCGGAGGCGCCATCGATCTCCGTACGCGCCCGATCCCCACGAAGATGACCGGCTACGTCGACGCGGCCGCGGGTATGCGTGGCTACCTCAAGGGCCATGGCTTCTGGGGCATGAGCAGCAAACACCTCGGCGTGCTGCTCGAAGGCGTGCACGTGCAGTCGCGGGGTTTCAAGGAGCTCGATAACGGCGAAGACACGGGATTCGGCAAGACCGAGCTCATGGTCAAGGGACGCTACAACGTCGATCCCGGGCGCCGCGTGTATCACCAGCTCGACATCAAGGGCGGGTTCTCCCGCGAGCGCTCGTACGAGACCTACCTCGGTCTGACGGATGCGGACTTCGAGGAGACACCCTATCGACGCTATGCCGGATCGCAGCTCGGGCGCATGACCTGGTGGCGCTCGCAGGGCGAGCTGCGTTACTTCGTCTCGCGCGGGTCCCTCGTCGACTTCGAAGCCGTCGTCTACCGTCATGATTTCAGCCGGGCGTGGCGCAAGTTCAACCGCTTCGCCGGTCAGAACCTGGGGCTCAGCCCCCATGACATCCTCACCTACCCCACGGGGACCAATCAGACCCTGGTCAACGTGCTCTCGGGCGCGACGGACTCGTTGAATCTTCCCAACACCTACGACGAGACGCTCTTGATCGGGACCAACGATCGTCAGTTCGTCTCCGAAGGCGTCTCGACGACGCTCCACGTGCGGCCCCCGGTCTGGCGTGGGCTCAAGCAAGACATCGAGTTCGGCGCCCGCGTGCACTACGATCGCATCCGGCGACGGCACACCGAGGTCGGCTACCTCATGCGCAGCGGGGTCCTTGTCCCCGATACCGACTACGCCGCCGCGTTCGGCGAAGAACCGGTCACGGTGGAGAACGAGCACTCCGCGATCGCCGGTGCGTTCCATCTCGTGGACACCTTGGAGATCTCCCGCGTCACGCTCACGCCCGGCGCGCGCGTGGAGGTGATCGGCACGAAAGCCATCGATGAGCTGGCGGACACGACCCAGAGCGGGACCCAAGCCGCGCTGGTGCCGGGCATGGGGATCCACGTCCGCACCACCCGATGGCTCGGGTTGTTCGCCGGTGTGCATACGGGGTTCAGCCCGGTCTCGCCAGGCCAGTCCGACGACATCGACCCCGAGCGCAGCATCAACTACGAGCTCGGCGGGCGCGTCAACCACCGGACGCGTTGGGGACACACCCAGGCCGAAGCCACGGGCTATTTCAACGACTACTACAACCTCACGTTCAACTGCTCGCAGTCTCGCGGCTGCACCGAAGAGATGCTCGACCAGCAGTTCGAGGGCGGCCGTGCGTTCATCTACGGGGCGGAGGTCGCCGCGTCGCAATGGGTGACGAACAAGCGTGAGACGTTCTGGTTCCAGGCGAGCGGCAACTACACCTTCACGGGCACGCAGTTCCGCTCGGACTTCACCTCGGCCGATCCGCTGCTCGGCATGGTCATCGTGGGCGACGAGATCCCCTACGTTCCCCGCCACGTCTTCGCCGTCGCGCTCGGGATGGGCGGACGGATCTGGGGCACCGAATTCTCGGGTGCCTACGTCGGCGATATGCGCGACGTCGCGGGTCAAGGCCGGATCCCGGAGGTGGAGCGGATCCCGCGGCACTTCGTGCTGGACTTCAACGGAAGCCTCTCCATCACCAAGCGCGCGAAGATCTACGTATCGATGACCAATATGCTGAACACACCGTATATGGTGTCCCGGCGCCCCTACGGCGCCCGCCCGGGGATGCCGCTCCAGTTCAACGCGGGTTTCAAGTACGAGTTCGTGCGCACATGACCGTCCTTCTCTCGTTCTCCGACTCTGTGGCGCTATCGGCCGCGACCAACATGTCGCTCGCGCAGCTGCTCTCCCATGGTGGCTGGGCGATGCTTCCCATCTATGGGTGCTCGCTGATCGGTCTTGGCGCGTTCATGACCAAGCTGCTCGAGCTCCGCGAGGCCCGTCCCGGCAAGACACGGTGGTTCGAACTCGCCCTCGCTCAGATCCGTGAAGGCGACCTCCAGGAGGCCAAACGCACATGCCGGAGCGCCTCGGACGTGTACGCCCGCGTCTTGACGCCCGTCGTGGATGCCTTGGACGAGCAACCCGCCCTCGCCGAAAGCGAGGCCAAACGGGTGGGCAGCCTCGAGCTCGCACGCCTGGAGCGCAACCTCCCCCTGCTCGCGTTTCTCGCCCAGATCGCCCCCCTGCTCGGCTTGCTCGGCACTGTGATCGGTATGGTCGAGCTGTTCATGAGCCTTCAGGGCGCCCAGCACGGGAACCTTGCGATCGGAGACCTCGCTGGCGGCATTTGGAAGGCGCTGCTCACCACCGCCGCAGGCCTTTGCGTCGCCGTGCCCGTGTTGGCCGCGCACGCGTACCTCGGGAGCCGCATCGACGGGGTCCGACTCTCGCTTTCCGACATGATCCAACGGGTGCTCTACGCCGCGAGGGCGAGGCAGGAGAGCGCGCCGTGATCGAGTTCGAGAAGCCGCGGCGGACCACGCCCGAGCTCAACCTCTCGGCGCTGATCGACATCACGTTCATCCTCGTGATCTTCATCGTGCTCGCCGCGACGTTCTCTCGCGTCCGCGTCCTCGATGTCGATCTACCGGCAGCATCGGCGCAGAACACCGCCAACGACGAGGTCCTGGTGGTGACGGTCCCCGAGCAAGGGCCCCTGCGTTTCGGCGAGGAGAACGTCGAGTTCGCAGCCCTGGGCGAGGCCCTGCGCGCGCGACGGGCCACTCACCGCGATGTGCTCCTGGTCGCCGATCGCAAGGCGGCGATCGAGCGCGCCGTCCTCGTGATGAGCGAAGCCCAACAAGCGGGCTTTGCCTCCGTCGCGATCGCGACCCAACCCATCGATCCTCGTTCCATCCAACGCGGGGTGCCGTGACACGCAACACGATGTGGCCGGCGATCGTGACCACGGGGCTCGTGCACGCGGCCGTTCTGGTCGTCCCCGTGCGGTTCGCCGCCTCGCAACTCGCGACGCCGCCGGTCCCTACCGTGCTTCGCTTCACCGCGCTCGCGGAGACACCCCCACCACCGCCTCCACCGGAGCCGGACGCTCCCGAGCCGGAACCCGAACCGGTGGAAACCGCGAAGCCCGAGCCTCCTCCACCCAAGCCCCGTCGGGTCACACCGTCCGTCGAAAAACCTCAGATCGAGGCCGAGCCCCCCGCCCCGCCACCGGTGGCCGTGGCGACGGACCCCTCACCCGAGCCGCATGCGATCGCGGTCGCTCCGGAGATCGCTCCTGAACCTGCGAGGGCGCTGCCTTCACCGGTCCGCACGACCTCGCGCCCCACGGAGGCCGACTATCGCGGCTGGGCAAAGGGGATCCACGCCGCCTTGATGGGTCATCGCCACTATCCGCCCGCGGCCGTCCGCCTGGGCCTCGAAGGCGTCGTGAAGCTCCGCGTGCACGTCGACCGCAGAGGCCGACTGCTCGGTGAACCCGAGATCGTCGCATCCTCGGGTCACGACGTCCTGGACAACGAGGCGATCCGGGCGGCCAAGGCCGCGGCCCCCTACGCCGAACTCCCCGAGGACACGCTGGACAAGGCATTCGTGATCCCCATCGCGTTTCGTTTGTCCCACGACTGAGCTGGGTCGACGCACCCTCGCCCCGATCGGCTCCGCGTGCGACAATCCGCGAACCCATGGCGACCGGCGTCCAACGCTGGCGACGCTCGGTCGTCCCGCTCATCTTCGTCTGCGTTGGTGGTCAGGCGGTGCCGAGCCCCGCCACCGCGGCTGCATCTCCGACCACCGAACTGTCGCTTGCGGAGCTGCTGGCCTTCGCCGCGAGCGACGACGCGCCCCTCGTGCAAAGGACCGCACGCCGACGCGGATACGCTGCGGCAGCACGCAAGGCTGCAGCCCCACGCCTTCGCCATAACCCGACGCTCGAGTTCGGGATCGGCCCGCGGGTGGGCGGGAGCGGCGACGTCGATTTCGACTTCGTCGCCTCGCTCGCGCAACCCGTCGAGGTCGGCGGGGCGCGGAAGCAGCGAATCGACGCCGCATCACGGCTCGACGAGCGTCTCGCGGCCGAGGCCCAGGCGATCCATTGGGAGATTCGCCGTGACCTCGTGCTCGCATACAAGTCCGCGGTCCTCGGGCGCGAGCGAATCCAAAGCGCCGATCGGATGATCCAGTTCGCGGACGAGATGCTTCTCATCACCCAGCGACGGCTCACTGCCGGGGACACGACCGCGATCGATCTGCGCCTCGCGCAGGCCGACCTCGCCCAGGCTCGACAATCGCGACTCGAAGCCGAGCGCGATCTCCAAACGGCGAGGATCCGCCTCGCCGAGCTCGCCGGACTACCGATCGAGACCCCACCCATGGTTCCGCCCGGACTCGACCCTCCGACCACGGTGCCGAGCTTGGCCGCACTGATGGACCTCGCCGCCGACAATCACCCCGAGCTGCAGCGCCAGCGGGCAGCGGTCGCCGAGGCCCGTGCCCAGGTCGAGCTCTCCGAGCGGGAGGCTTGGCCAGCCCCCGTACTCGGAGTCCAGGTCGCGCGCGAAGGCTCTGCCGGGAGCCCGGCGAACTACATCGTGCTCGGTATGGTCGGTTGGACGCTCCCACTTTGGCAGCGCAACTCGGGCGAGCGCGGACGCGCGCGCGTGGACGAAGAGGTCGCCAGCGCCGAAGTCAGCGCGACGACGCGAACGCTGCAGAGCCGCATTGCCCGGGCGCACGCCGAGTTGAGCTCGGCGGCGGAGCGCCTCGCCTTGTATACGTCGACCGTCTCTCCTTCGCTGGCCGACAGCCTTGCACTGCTCCGGCGCGGCTTCGAGGCGGGGGAGCTCTCCTTCGTCATGGTCGCGGCCGCCCGAGATCGGTTTCTCGTGGCCGAGCGCGCCGCCCTCGATGCCTACGACGACTACTACCAAGCTCTGGCGGAGCTCGAGTTCGCCCTTGGGTCCCCGCTCGTCGCCGCAGGCGAAAGAGGTGTCCCGTGATCTCCCCTCGCCGCCGACCTTGGCTAGCGTTCCTTGCCGGGATCGCCTTCGCCGTCTGCAAACCCGAACACGAGCACGAGCACGCCGAGCACGAAGAGGGGGACGCGCAAGGGCATCCCGACGAGGCGAGGGAAGCCCACGATGACCCCGAAAACCGCGTTCGCATCGACCCCTCCATGCTGCGAGATCTGCGACTGACGACGCAGGCCGCCGAATCGCGACCCGCCGGCGATGCCGTGACCGTGCTTGGCGAGCTCCGGGTCAACGAAGATGCCTACGCAGAAATCGGCACGTCGACGCCCGCGCGGGTCCTGCAGGTGTTGGCGGCTCCGGGGGATCCCGTCGAGGCGGGCCAGCCCCTCGTCGAGCTCGACAGCCCCGACGTTGGACGAGCCCGCGCGGCGATCCTGACGGCTCGGGCGCGCCTGGGGCTCGCGCGCACGACCGTGGAGCGCCGGCGAGGCCTCGCCGCCGATCAGATCGTCCCCATGCGCGAACTGCAGGCCGCGGAAGCGGAGCTGGCGGAGGCCGAAGCAGAGAGTCGTGCCGCGGAGCAGTCGCTCGCCGCCCTCGGAGGTGGACGCGGGACGGGCTCGCGCTTCGTCCTGAGCTCCCCGATCGAGGGCACGGTCATCGATCGCACGGCCCTTCGCGGCCGCCTGGTCGACGCCCAAACCCCGCTCTTCGTGGTCGGCGACCTGCGCCGGCTCTGGCTCGTCGTCCACGCGTTCGAACGCGACGCGCTGCGCATGGCCACCGGCAAGACCGCCAGCGTGACGTTCCCGGCGCTGCCCGGGCAACGCGACAGCGGCACGGTGACGAAGATCGCGACCCACGTGGACCCGGCATCGCGCACGGTCGATGTCAGGATCGAGATCGCCAATCCGAGCGGTCAGCTGCGGCCGGGGATGTCGGCGGTCGCCTCCGTGCCGATCGGCGAATCGACCGAGACCGTCGTCACAGTGCCTGTGGAAGCGATTCAACGCCAATCCCAGGGCTGGTGCGTGTTCATCCCGCTTGGCGAAGATGGGCTCTTCGAGCTGCGTCCGGTCGGGCGTGGCCGGGATCTCGGCGGCGAAGTCGAGATCGTCTCCGGGCTCGCCGCAGGCGAGCCCGTCGTCGTCGACGGTGCCTTCCTCATCAAGGCGGAGGCCGAGAAGGCCCGCGGGGGCGCCGACCAGCATCACCACCACTGACGAAGCACGCTCATGATCGAACGCATCATCCGCGCATCCTCGTCCAAGCCTCTGGTCGCGCTCGTCCTGGTCCTCACACTCGCCGCGCTCGGATTCGGAGCGTTCCGAGACCTACAGCGCGACGTGTTTCCGGACCTGTCCTCGCCGATCTTCACGGTCATCGTCCAGAACCCGGCGATGGGCGCCGAAGAGCTCGAGACGGCGATCGCGATCCCCATGGAGGCGGCGCTGGCGGGGCTGCCGGACACACGACGGATCCGCTCCGTGAATCAGCTCGGGGTCGCACAGATCACGATCGAGTTCGAGCCCTCCGCCGACTACTTCCGCTCGCGCCAATTCGTGGCCGAGCGCATCGGGCAGGTGACGCCATCGCTCCCTCCCGGGACCGAGCCCCCGCTCCTCTCGAGCCTCACAGGCCGCCTCAACGAGATCATGGAGCTCACGCTCGAAGCCGATCCGGGCCGCGCCGACCTGATGACCCTGCGCGACTTCGCCGAGTTCGAGGTCCGCAACCGGCTCTTGGCCGTACCGGGGGTCGCCGCCGTCGAGCGACTGGGCGGCTATCTGCGTCAGATCCAAGTGCAGCTCGACCCCGATCGCATGGTCGCCCGCGGCGTCACGCTCGACGAGGTCCTTCACGCCCTCGAAGGCGCCAATCTCAATGCGTCGGGTGGGATCGTCACGCAAGGATCCATGGAATGGAACGTGCGTGCGATCGGTCGCGTGGAGGTCGCGTCGGACGTGGGCGCCGTGGTGGTCGCGATCCGCGGGGACACACCCGTGCTGATCTCGGACGTGGCCGACGTTCGCGAAGGGCCTGCACTTCGCCGCGGCCTCGCGCACCGGCTCGATGGCGAGATCGTCAGCTGTCGCGTCGTCAAACAGTTCGGTGCCGATACCGTGCAGGTCGCCGAAGACGTCCGCGCCGCGCTGGCCGAGCTCCAGCGCGGCCTGCCAGAGGGTGTCGAGCTCGAGATCGCCTATGACCAGTCGGAGCTCGTTCGATCGGCGCTCGGCGGGGTCGGGCGAGCGGTTCTCATCGGCGCCGCGTTCGTCATCGTCGTGCTGTTTCTCCTGCTCGGCGATCTGCGGGCCGCGTTGCTCGTCACGCTGACGATCCCGCTCTCTTTGGCGATCGCGGGCCTCTTGCTCGACGAGGCCGAGGTCGGCCTCAACACGATGACGCTCGGCGGGCTCGCGATCGCCGTCGGCCTCTTGGTCGACGCCTCCATCATCGTCGTCGAGAACGTCGTGCACCGGATCGCCGGCACGACGACGACGGAACAGCGCAAGCAGACCGCGATCGCCGCGGCCGTCGAAGTGGCCCGACCGATCGTGTTTGCCACGTTGATCGTGATCGCGGTCTTCCTACCGCTCTTCGGCATGACGGGTATCGAGGGTCGGATGTACGCCCCGCTCGCCGCGGCCGTGATCGCGTGCATGGTCACCGCCCTTGGCCTCGCCGTGACGCTGACCCCCGTGACCGCGGGGCTGTTCCTCCGACCGCAACGTCCAGGTCAAACCGAAGACGTCTGGATCGTCCGCATGATCAAGGGCATCTACACCCCCGCGCTCGGGGCATGCATGCGCCACGCCGGGCTCGTCCGCGTCCTCTCGCTCGCCGTGACGATCCCGGCCGCCGTGGTCGGCCTGCGGATCGGCACCGACTTCATGCCCCAGGTCGACGAAGGCGCCCTGCTGATTCAGACCGTCTTGCCAGCAGAAGCCTCGCTCGACCAGGTCGATCGCCTCAATCACCGCGTGGAGGACGTGCTCCGTGGTTTCCCCGAGGTCGAAGACGTCGTCCGTCGCACCGGGCGGTCCGAGCGAACCGAGGACCCCATGCCCCACACGATCTCGGACGTCCTCGTGGTCTTGCGGCCCGATCGAGGGCGTTCGCTCGACGCCCTCACCGACGCGATGCGCGAGCAGCTCGCCGTCGTCCCAGGGGTGTCGGTCTTGTTCACGACGCCGCTTGGAATGCGCATCGACGAGGGCCTCGGAGGGACGCCCGCGGACCTCGCGATCCGTGTATTCGGCCCCGACCTAGAAGAGCTCGCCCGGCTTGCCGAGCGTGCGCGCGACCTCGCGGCCACCGTCGACGGTATCGCCGACCTGCGGGTCGAGCAGGCCACCGGGTTACCCCAGCTGCGCATCACCATCGATCGGCCCGCGCTCGCACGCGCCGGTCTCACCCCGGGCGACGTCGTGCGAGCGATCCGCATCGGCCTCGTCGGCGAGGTGTTGAGCGAAGTCTGGCGCGGTCAACGACGATTCGACCTGATCGTGCGGCTACAAGACGATCGGCGCAGCGACGCCAACGCGATCCACCGTCTGCTCATCGATGGTCATGCCGGGGTCCGGATCCCGCTCGGCCAAGTCGCGCGCGTCGAAGAAGCCTTCGGCCCGGGCGCGATCCGGCGAGAAAGCGGGAGTCGTCGGGTCGCCGTCGAGGCTAGCGTGGTCGGGCGCGACCTCGGCAGCACCGCCGCCGAACTCCAGAGCAAGCTGAACGGAGACCTCGACCTCCCGAGCGGCTACTTCGTCGACATCGGTGGCCGCGTCGAGAACCAGGCCCGCGCCACGCGATCGCTCGTATTCGCGATCACCATCGCCGTCGTGGCCGTCTTCTTGCTGCTCTATCTCGCCCTCGGCTCCGCCGCCGAGACCTTCGTCATTCTCGCCACCCTCCCGGACGCCTTCGTCGGCGGCATCCTTGCGCTTTGGCTCGCCGATGAGACCTGGAACGTCTCCTCCTTGGTCGGCCTCATCGGCCTCTTTGGCATCGCCGTGCAAAACGGCCTCGTTCTCGTCACCCAGACACGCGCCTTGGTCGACGCCGGAAAGCCGTTCGACGAGGCCCTGCGCGAAGCCTGCATCGGACGCGTGCGCCCCAAGCTGATGACCGCTTCCACCGCGATCCTCGGCCTGCTCCCGCTCCTCATCCTAAGGTTGCATGGGACCGAGGTCGAACGGCCGCTCGCCATCGTCATGGTCGGCGGCCTCCTCACCTCGACGGTGTTCACACTGCTCGCCCTGCCGACGTTCTATTCGTTCGTCCATCACCTTGGCCGCGGGAGACGCCACGAGACTTCCTGAGCCGCCGATCACTGGAACTTGCCAGTGCACCAGGTTGCGGAGTCCCGCCAACCGCCGGCTTTGACCGCCCAGTGGGCCTGCGCGAACCGGCTGCCCGTCGAGCGCCGCACCGTGAGCGTGTTCAGGTTCTCATTCCGCCACGCCGCCCCGATGTCCGTACGACCGTCGCCATCGAAGTCGCCACTGAACCACTTTACGGCATTGCCCATCGTCCACCCGCCGTCACGAACGCTCCAGTCGACGGGTTGCCGAAAGGCAGACCGATTCGACAGGGACACCGCCACGGATGCATAGCCAAGGTCGTTCCACACCCGCGCAACATCGTCGCGGTCATCCCGGTTGAAGTCGCCCACCACGAACGCCGCGGTGTCGGACCACGTTCCCGCATCCTTGGACCAGTGCGCATGGCCGAACTTGCTGCCCGTCGACTGGCGCACGGTCAGCGTCACCTGCCCACCGTCGTTCCACGCTGCGCCGATATCCGTGCGGTGATCCCCGTCGAAATCTCCGGCGAACCTTTTGGCGGTGTCGTTCCAGCCACCATCGCGGACACTCCATTGAGGGTTTTGATTCACGAACTGCTTGCCATCGGACAGGAACACCGCGACGGAAACGCGACCACGGTCGTTCCAGACCCCTGCGACATCCGTGGGCGGTCACCGCTGTAGTCTCCGGGCAACCAGACGGCGCTCTCGCTCCAATCACCGGTCTTGACCGCCCAGTGCACGTGGCCGAGCCCGCTACCCGTCGACGGCCGCACGGTCAGCGTCACCTGACCACCGTCGTTCCACGGCACCGACGGGACTGACCCCACGATCGTCGAACATGTGCGGATGATCGTTGCGCCCCCGCACGGGAAACGAATCCAACGGGGTGTTGCCGTCGCGGCGGCCTTCAGCGTGCTGCTCTGCGGGTTGACGAACAGGCGGTCCCGCGCTTCGAACACCTCGTTGGCCGCGTGAGCTGGGGAAGCCATGGCGACTCCGAGCACGATGGCGCAAGGGGTTGAGAACAAATGGCTAGGGATTCGTGACATCGGTTTGGACTCCTCGATGCAGAGGCCTTGACGAAGCAGTTCCAGAAGGACGTCGATCCGTTCGCCGGAGCCAGGTGGTTTCGACGCGCTCGGGTCTGCCCCTTTCGAGTCGTGTCAGCGCCCGTGGCGGATCGCGCGCGCCCATGCGTCGAGGTTGGCCAGCGTGGATTGCAGCACCTCGGGCGACGCGACGATCGCCTCGATGTTCTTGCGAAGATCCAGTTTGGCGCGATGCCAGCGGCTACGCGCCGCGGCCTCACCAAGCTCTAGGATCTCTGCAACCTCGCGTGCGGTGAGATTCTCCCAGGCGAACAACTCGAGCACGATCTGCGAATCGAGCGGGAGGCGGCGCAAGGCTTCCAACAAGACGCGCTCCTCCTGCTTTCGCAGCAGCAAGACGCTGGGGGACGGATCGAGATCCGCCAACGCCGTCTGGGCGACCTCGGAGAGCTCGACCGAAGGCTTCCGATCCCTCCAATGGCGCAGCAGCTTGTTTCGCGCCGTACCAAACAGATAGGAGCGGAAGCTCGCCTCACGTCGAAACCCCTGTCGTCCGGCAACGATGGCCGCGAAGGTGTCCTGAACGAGATCTTCGACGTCCGTGACGGACGAGCACTTCCCGCGAAAGAACCGGTAGAGCGGCTCGAAGTAGCGTTCGAACAGCTCTTGCGCGGCGGAACGGTCTCCGGCTGTCCACCGATCGAGCAGGTCGTAGTCGTTCACCGGGCGAGAGCCTCCCCGCGGACGATCGATTTGAACCCGAAGATGCGTTCGCGCTCGCCGGCCTCACCGGCTGGACAGGTGTGATCGAATGCTCCTTGGACCGCCACACTCGTGAGCTCGCTGGCTCGACCGCTTTGGATGCTCAACATGTGCGCGTAGTCGATGGCTTCCTCCCAGTCGAGGCGGCTAGGAACCGCGAAGTCGGGTATGCATTGCGCACCAGGAGGAGGGTTCCCATAGAAAGGGAGCTTGAGTCGGTCGACCTTCACATCGTATCCGGCTGTCGGTTGGGAGGAGTGCCCCGAGACGGCCGCCATAGCGAGGTCAGGTGGGGGCGCGCGCACTTCTTTCGCCGCCCAACTGACCGCCCCCGTTGCGGCTCCAACAGCGACGAGCGCCCCGCCGAGTGCCCTGCTCCACCGATGGCGCCGCTCGACACCGCCACGCTCGATGGTGACGAGGAGCGCCTCCATGGAATCCCACCGATGCGCGCTCCGCCGGGACAGGCCCCTTTCGAGCACCGGTCGCAGCCACGGAGGCATGGCGCTGTCGCGGGGTGGCGGTCGGACCTTCCCATCGACGACCTTTTGGACGAGTTGCGAAACGTTGTCTCCAGGGAACGGGCGCTCCCCGCAAAGCGCCTCCCACAACACGATGCAGAACGCGAACTGGTCGGCGCGATGGTCCGCAGATTCGCCCAACATCTGCTCGGGTGCCATGTACGCGGGCGTGCCGAGAATCGATCCTGTCAACGTAAGGAGTGTATCGAAGACATTTCCCTCTTGCCTGGTTGGCAGACGATCGGGGCCAACGGGGCCAGTCGAGCGCATGTCGGTATCCCGGATGGCGAGGCCAAAATCGAGCACGCGCACACGTCCGTCTTCGTCGACGAGCATCGCCTCGGGTTTGAAGTCACGGTGGACCAAACCCGCCTCGTGCGCCGCCGCGAGGCCCCGTCCAGCCTGCAGACACGTCTCGAGAATGCGCGGCAGATCGGGTTTGGACTCGGCAATCCACCGGCGAAATGTAATGCCGCGCACGAACTCCATGACGATGAACAACTGCCCCTCGTGCTCGCCGACCTCGAACACCGGAACCACGTTGGGATGATTCAAACGTGCCAGCGCTCGGGCGTCACGTTGAAGGCGAGCGCGCAGCTCGGGCGCCGACGGGCGGCCCAGCAACTTGAGCACGACTCGTCGATCGAGCTGCTTATCATGAGCCACGGCATAGAGAACACCCATACCGCCGCGTCCCACAAACTCCAGCAAGGTGAACCTTCCGATCCGTATCTCCTGCATCTCGCTCGGTGCTGGCGTCCGCGCCAACCGCTGCCAAGCCGCGTCCTTGATTCGTGCAGCCAACTCCGACGGCGTGTCCTCTCGAAGGTAGCGGAGTGTTGGGTCGAGGTCATGGACGATCGGCTGGTGAACGATCTCTGGCCCCAGCCTCGGTCGTCGTCGTCCACCTCCTTCGGAATCGGTCTCGCGTGTCATCCGGAGTCTTCGCGACCGCATGCTCGCGCCTGGTGTAGCAAGGGGACTTGGATGTGTCCGTTTCCCGCGATTTCACGGCCACGGCGTCCGACTCGCGTCTTGCCTCGTCGCGCAAAGCGACCTACCCGATGATGGTTCGGTCCGGGCGCAAACACGCCATGAACGACGTCCATGATGATTCTGTACTCGTCGCGAACGGTCTGGCCCCGTCGTGGAACACTCTAGGACAGTCTCGACTCCACGTGCTCGGTTCCGATCACCATGGTACACGCGCGACCCACCGGAGACGCTCCGCATTCGATCGAGCCTCGCGCGATCGACGTCGACCCCACGCTCCTCCCCCTCCGTGACGACACTCGGCCCGAGCTGGCCCAACGGATCAAGGAAGCCGTGTGGCAGCGACTCGTGCCCAGCGCTACGCCAATCATGGAACATGCCGGTCGCATCGGCAGGTTCGTCGTGCTCGAACCGATTGGCCGCGGCGGCATGGGAGTCGTGTACGCCGTGTACGACGAACAACTCGATCGACGCGTGGCACTGAAACTGCTGGGTCATGAGTCCGCACCTGGTCTACGTGCGCGCCTACAACGAGAAGCCCGCGCACTCGCCCGCCTGAGCCACCCCAACGTGGTTCCAGTATTCGAGGTAGGCGAGCACGAGGGGCAACTGTTCATCGTCATGGAGTATGTGCAGGGACGCACGTTTCGCCGTTGGATCGCGGAGACCAAGCCCGAGCCCGCGCGCATCCTTGATGCCTGCATTCAGGCCGGACGCGGACTTTCGGCCGCACACCAGGCTGGATTGATCCATCGTGATTTCAAGCCCGAAAACATGATCGTCGGCGAAAACGGACGCGTGCGCGTCCTCGACTTCGGACTCGCACGCGGGCACCAGGAAACCTCGCGCCTCGCGACGGATAGCCAGCCAGCACTGGGTGGTGACACCTTCGACACGCGCCTGACTGTGACCGGTTCGATCCTCGGAACCCCGGCCTACATGGCACCCGAGCAGATGTTCGGCGAACCGACGGATCACCGCTGCGATCAGTTCGCGTTTTGCGTCGTCGTGTGGGAGGCGCTCTGTGGGGAGCGGCCATTCGCGGGTGGCAACGCCTCGGTGCTCCTCGAAACCGTCGCCGCCGGAATGATCCAACCGCCTCCGCGAGACAGCTCGATGCTTACGTGGCTTCGGCGTGTGCTCGAGCGGGGGTTGTCGCGCAGGAGCGATGCGCGATGGGATTCCATGGACGATTTGCTCACCACCATCGAGCGTGGCGACCCCGCAGGGCGTCGCCGATGGGTACGGAGGGCAAGCGGAGCCTCGCTGGCCATTGCTGTCGGATCTGGATCGGTCTGGGCGACAAGGAGCCCTGACGACCCGCCCCGCCCCGCCGTCGCTGTGGCTGACGTCTCGATTCCACGTCTCCCCTCGCTCGCGACGACCTACGAGGAATTCTTCCCGATTGGGGCGGCCGTCGACACCCTCGATATGGCACGGCACCCAGCCGTCGTGCAGCAGCACTTCAACCGGGTGAGCCCCGTTGACGCACTACAGTTCAACCATATCCAGTACGTGGAAGGTGAGTTCGATTGGTCCGCGGCGGACGAGATCGCGAACTTCGCTCGGCGTCAGCACATCCCGATGACGGGCCATGTGCTGTTGCTGCACGAGACCACCCCGTCTTGGATGTTCGAGGGACTCGAGCCCGGCGAGCCGCCGACCATCGCGACCTTGGATGCGCGGCTCAAGACGCACATCGATGCCGTGATCACGCGCTACGCCGACGTCGTGGACGTTTGGGACGTGGTCGCCCACGCTTTCTCCGACCAGCCTGGAAAGACATGGCGCGACGGAGCCGAAGGCTCGAAGTGGTTCGAATACTACGGAAGTGAAGAATACATCTTCTCAGCGTTCAAGTTCGCACATGACGCTTTGGAGGCGCATTCGCCGGGAAGTGCGGCAGAAAAGCTCTACTACGTCGATTACATGGTACACGCGAAGGTTCCGCAGATCCTGGCTCTGCTCGACGAACTGCGTCACGAGCGAAGAATCCCGGTCGCAGGCGTCTCGATGAGTGAGATCTGGAAAATGCAGTGGCCTGTACTGGAGGATGTTGGCCAAGCGATCGACGCCATCGCGACCCGTGGATACAAAGTGAAGATGGGGCTCATCGATGTGTCGATCTACGACGACTGGAGCACAGGTACTCTCCGACCCATGCCCGAGGCCGAGTTCACGTCCGAACTCGAGCGAGCCCAGGCCGAACGCTATGCCGCCATGTTCTCTCTGTACCGCGGCCGTGCCCAGCACATCACGAGTGTGACGATCAACGGCATCTCCGATGGTCACACGCGTCTCGACATGTGGCCCGTGACCGACAGAGACGATCATCCCCTCTTGTTCGACGACGACGGCCAACCCAAGTTGGCGCTCGAAGCCATCCTTCGCTTCTAGTCCCCTGGAACCGTGGTCCCGCCCGTAAGTAACGCCGTCAGCGGCGACCATGGGTAGGCGACGAAAGGAAGGAATACCGGGCGTATTTCGAGTTTCGTCAACGACCCCAGGGTCGCCGGGGGCGGTGTTACTTACGGGCGGGATCACGGTTCCAGGGCTCTAGAGTCCGTGGCGCGACCGGACAAGTCAACTCGCGCGACGGCGGAACAGCGCAGCGCGGAGCTGGGCAAGGACCCGACGAATCCCATCGAGCGCCTTCGCCACCACGGATCGCGACGGCGGAGGATGCCTCATCGTAGCGACGGGGTACGACGCGACCTCCGTGCGCATGATCTCGGTCTGGCAATCGTTCGGATCCGCATGTCCTCTCGCCTGTCCGTCGAAGCCGAAGACCTCCGTGGGCGGACACCGCTGCCCCCTCGTGGCCCCGAGTTGCTCCGTGGGCGGGTGGGCCCCGATGAGATCGTAGATCTCCGGACCCAGAAACACCGTGGACGGATCGGGCTCGTCGCCGCGACGTTGCGGATCGAAGGCGTGGAGGTTTCGGATATCCTCCGCTGGCACGCCGACGGTTCCCAGCTCCCGCACAGCGAGGTTCGACACAGCGCGGGGCTGCGCAGCGGCGGGCAAGTCCGGGAACGGCATCGCCGCGGTTTGGTCGGCGCGATCGAGCAACACGGTGGCCGGATCGGCAACGTGGCCCTCGACCCAGGCGAGCATGTCGTTCGCGCTACCGAAGCGATCTTCAGGTCGTTCCGACAACGCGCATTGGATCGCGTAGCGCAGGTGGGCAGGGACGCTCTCATGGAGCGCGGCCGAAGGACGCGGCCCTTCCCTCCTGGGCTCGAACGGAAGGGCCCCTGTGAGCAACTCGAACGCCAGCACCCCCACGGCGTAGAGATCGGAGGCCACACTCGCGGGCTCGCCAGCGGCGAGCTCGGGCGCCATGTAAGCCGCAGTCCCGAGCACCTCGGACACGCGCGTCAGAAGGTTCGCCGTATTCGCGGGACTCACCTTGGCGATGCCGAAGTCGAGGATCTTGACCTGCTCGCGTCCCTCGACCTCGCGCAGAAGGCAATTGCCCGGCTTGATGTCGCGATGGACGATCGCCTTGGCGTGGACCGCCGAAAGGCCCGCGAGGATCTGCGCGAGTAGGGACTGTGCCCGTGCAGGGGCAAATGAGCCGTCGCGATCGAGCAGGCGACGCAGGTCGATCCCATCGAGGTACTCCATGACGATGTAGGCCGGGCCGCCTGGGATCTCGTCCAGATCGAGGATGCTCACCACGTTGCGATGGCGTACCGTCGAGGCGGCGCGTGCCTCCCGCGTGAACCGCCGGCGAAACGTATCGTCCTCGTTGAACTCCGGCTTGAGGAGTTTGATCGCCACGAGGTGGCCGAGCGACTGATGGCGGCCCTGGTACACGACGCCCATCGTCCCCACCCCGATGCGCCGCGTCAGAACGTACCGCTCCCCGAGCGGCCGCCCCTCGAGCGCGAGCATGTGCTCGCAAAGGTAGCGCCCGTACGAAGGATCGGAAGGGGTCATCGCCAACAGCCGTGTCGACGCACGATATCGGAGTCAGGCGCTTCGTTCACGCACGTTCCATCGGCGGTTCGCTCTCGCCCACCCTCCGCACGTTTGCACGGGTTTCCCCGGGTATGCGGGATTACCCCGGTCACCGAGCCATGCCGGGTTGACCGCTGCAAGCGAAGGCCGGACCATTCGTGCGGAAGAGTGAGAGCAACGAATGCGGATCCTGTCGTTCGAGTCTCCCGTGTTGGCCGTCGCTGCCACGCTCGTGGCCGGACTCTGCGCCGGTTGTACGACGCTCCTCGATCTGTCGGCAGAGCAATGCCAGACCACGCAGGAATGCCTCGCCAAGGGAGACGCGTTCGCAGGCACCGTCTGCACCTCCGAGAAGATCTGCGGCCGCGAACCGTGCTCGGACCACACGCACTGCGAGGATTTCATGCAGGCCTCGAGCTACTGCCGTCCGTCGGACTCGACGTGTGCAACGCTCCAGCACCCGTCTTGCATGGAGGTTGGGCCAGAGAGCGACCTCGACCGCGACGATGATCGCGTGGTCGTCGGGTTCATGGGGCCGCTCACGGGAGAGTTTGGGAGCTACGGCCTTCCCCTCAAACAGGGCGTGCAGCTCGCCCTCGAGGAGATCGAGACACGGGCCAATGGCTTCCCGGGGGTGGGGAATGGCCCGCGCCGGCATCTTTCGGCCGTCTTCTGTCATGACGCCGACGATGAAGAAGCCGTCGCGAGGTTCCTCGTCGACGAGGTGCAAGTTCCGGCGATCATCGGCCCGGCGTTCAGCGGCTACACGATCCGCGTGACGACGGACGTGACCACCCCCGCGAATGTGCTCGTCATCTCTCCCTCCGCGACGAGCCCCGACATCACGGGTCTCGACGACAACGACCTCGTTTGGCGCACGGTTCCGTCGGATGCGATCCAGGCGATTCCCCTGGCCCTCCTGATTCCGCAGATCGAGACGCTCCTGACGCCAGACGTGCTCGCAGAGGGCGAGCTCGCCACCCTCGTGATGACCGTCAAGAGCGATAGTTGGGGCAGCGGCCTCGCGGGGGCCCTCGAGCAAGAGATGCGAAACCTTGGAGTGATCGCGCCGCCCGGTAGCTCCGCGCCCTCGAATCCGTTCACGCGGATCAACTACTCCGATCCCGCCAACCAAGAGGCTCCCGCGAATAATTACGGGTACCTCGCGCAACAGATCGCGGCCCTCGAACCGCACATCGTCTTGGGAGTGGGCACCAACGAGTTCGTCCAGGACCTGCTCCCCGCGATCGAGCAGGCCTGGAACGCATCCCTCGCGTGGCGACCGCGCTACCTTTTGTCGGAGGGCGCCCGCGTGGACGAGCTCAAGACCACGGTTGGCGGCTCGGACCTCGGTACGCGCATTCTCGGCACCGCTCCCGGTGCGCGGCAGTCCGAGCTCTATGCAAGCTTCGCGAGTGCGTTCGCGCCCGAGTTCGGCGAACCGGGCAACTTGGCGGAGTTCGCCTACGACGCGGCATATCTCGCCGTCTACGCGATCGGGTTGGCCAACCAGCAGGCCCCGACGGGGCGGGAGATGGCCAACGCCTTGACCCGGACCGCATGCCCCGAGGGCAGCATCATCCCCGCTGGTGTAGCGAATTTTTCCTCGCATTTCGCAACGGCGGCGTCGAGCCCATGCATCAACTTCGAGGGCGTGAGCGGCCCCCTCGACTTCAACCTCGAGACCGGTGAAGCTCCGGGAGACATGGCCGTGTGGTGCCCGCAGCGTGACGGCGACACCGTCCGTTTCCAATCGCTCCCCACGTACTACTCGGTCGCGACGGGAACGCTCGTGGGCGAGCCCATCGCGTTCTGCGGGCCCTGACGGGCTTCAGAACCGTAGCGCGAGCCCGCCTCCACCGATCGCCGCCCGCGATCCACCGGTGCCTTTGCGTTGCAGGACCACGGAAGCGATCCCGAGCGCCAGCGCAGACGCAGCCGCCACACACGTCACCCCAAGCATCACGTCGGCACCGATTGCCAGCCGTCGACCACGTGCCTCGAGCCCCTCGAGTCGGTCCAGATCCGGGTACGGACCCGCGAGCGCTTCGTCGAGCTCGTCCTGTGTCCGCAGGGCCAAGGATCCAAGGGTCAGGGTCGCCACACCGCTCGCCGCCGTGACCCCGAGCGCAATCCACGTCCCGAGTCGCAGCCGTTCCGGCAGCGCTCGCGTCTCTTTCGGCCCGGCGGCGTCGGCCTTCGAGCGACGCGCACCATTGGCAGTGCTACGCGATTGCGGCGTGGGCTCGAGCTCGACGGCCAGTGGCGTCTGGACCCCCCCGCTCACGGAGACGCGCTCCCGCGCACTGGCGTAGCCCTCGAGCTCGAGCTCGAGTTCGTGCTCCCCGATGTTGAGCGGCAGCTCCAAAGGCGTCTGCCCGACGACCGACCCCCGCACCCAGACCGAAGCCCCCGGCGGTGAGGTTTCGATCACCACCACGCCGACCCGCTGGTGGAGCTTCGCCAGCTCCTGCTCGACGGAGCGCCGCCGGTCGTCCTCGATGTCGTCCCCGCCCTCTTCGAGGTAGCGCCGAAACGCTTGCTGGGCGCTCGCGTAGTCGTAGAGCTCGACGTGCGTGACGGCGATGTTGTAGAGCACGCGATGGTCCGGAACCGCGTCGTATGCCCGCTGGAACTCGAACAGCGCGGACTTGTAGTCCTCGTCCTGGAACAGGGACACCCCGCGCTCGAAATGCGCGGCCGCTTGGTCTTCCTGCGGTGCTGCCGATTTCACGAACGCAATCGGGCGCGCGCTGGCGGTCGCGCAGGGGGCCGCGAGCATGAGCCCACAGACGACGGAAGAGCACAAGACACGGGTCGAAACGGTCGAGGGCATGAGCATGCTCAGCGGAACGGATTGCTGCGATCGAGGCCCAGGCGCGTGGACGGGTCCGAACGCGAGGACCGGGGGATATCGTCTCCGGGGCGAAACCCCTTCTCGGCCGGTTTGGCCGACGTGGACCTCGAAGCCGCGGGGGCGGGGGTCGGATCCGACGGCTGCGACTCCACCGGCGTGCGAGATGGCTCGCGAGGCTCGCGGACGCTCCGTGGCTCGCGACGACGCGCCGCCGCGACCTTCGGCACCGCCTCGCGGACCGCAGGTGACGCCTCGCCTTCATGCTCCGGCGCGGGCTCGGGCTCGGGCGGGGGAGAAGGGTCCACTGCGTTCGGACTCGGCAGGGAAAGTGGGGTCAACGACGTCGCGACCGAGGCATGGATCGCCGTCGGTGTCTGACCCGCGGCCGTGGAGAGTCCACCGATTCCGCTCCCAACGACGCCCGACAGCTCGGAGGGCTCGACGTGGGTGCGCGCCGCTACGCCATAGCCGGCAAGCGCGAGCAGGGACACCGCGCCCGCCGTAGCGAGGACGAACTTGGACTTGCCGCCCCCGCGCACCGCCGTGGCCACCGAAGGACTCGACGGGTCCGCAAGTCCCGAGGGCGCCGCGAGGATCCTGGAGCGCTGGCTCACCGATGCAACCCCAACGGCAGCGAGCCCTTCCTTGATCACCGCCTTCGTCCGCTTCCGCAAATCACCGAACTCGGAGGCCATGAAGCGAGCGAGCGCGTCGGCGTCCGCTTCGAGACTCGGTTGCCCGCGAAAGAACGCCTCGAGGTCGTGCTTGAACTCCAGCGTGGATGCGTAGCGCGCATCGGGGTCCATCGCGAGGGCGCGCGTACAGATCGCGACGAGCTCCGCGGGTACCCCACCCTGCGTGTCGAACGGGGGCAGCTTGCCCTCGACCAACCCGCGCAGAATCTGGAGGTGATTGAGCTCGCCCCATAGCCGCTGCCCCCGCGCAACCTCCCAGAGCACGAGGCCCGCGGCGAACACATCGGCGCGACGATCCACGGCCCGGGAGGTGTCGAGCGCCTCGGGGGCCATGTATTGCACGGTGCCCTTGACCACGTGGCTCGCAGTCGCATCGAGGCCAGCCGCGGTCATCTTGGCGACGCCGAAGTCGAGGACCTTGACCTGGCCATCGTAGGTCAGGAAGATGTTTCCCGGTTTTACGTCGCGGTGGACGAGGCGAAGATGGGCGCCACCGTAGTCGCAGTACTCGTGGACGTAGTGGAGCCCCATGAGCACCTTGATGATCGCGCCGACGATGGGGGCGCGCTGGGCAAACGACAACGTCTGGGTGCGTCGGAGCAACGCGGCCAGCGAGACGCCATCCAAGTACTCCATCACGATGCAGTAGCGGCCGTCTTCTTGGCCCACGGTGTAGGTGTGCACGACGTTGGGATGGGCGAGGCACGCGGAGATCCGTGCCTCCCGCATGAACATCTCCACGAACTGTTGGTCGACGCCGAGATATTCGTGCAGGAGCTTGAGGACGACGAGCTTTCTGAAGTCCTCCACCTCGCCTCGCGCCACGGCGAGGTAGACCTCCGCCATCCCGCCATGCCCGAGTTTGGCGATCAGGTCGTACTTGCCAAGGCGCGCCCCCGACATCTTCGGATCGGGCCACTCACCGCCATTCGACGTATGGCCGCCCGGGTCGACCCCGCGTCCCGCCGTGGCCTGCTGGGCGGATGGCTCCATTGCGTCGAGGGTACCACCGAGAGCGCGGGCGAGCGCGGCCTCGGGTAACACCGTACGCAGACAGGCGCAGAGCGATTTCCGGAGTTCTTGGATGCGCGAGCAAGCCGCCGGTCGAGCTTCGGTGACCGACGTCCGCCTCACGGAAATCGTTGCCATCGCCCTCGGTTCGTCCGATGAAATCCTCGATGACGAGCGCCTCCGCCTCGGGACCCTCGCCTTCCGACGCAGCGTCGGGCAGCGCATGGACTTCATGGTTTGGCAACATGATCGCGCTGCAGCGCGACCCGCTCGGCTTCTTCGCCGGGCTAGGTCGGGCGCATGGCGATTTGGCGTTCTTCCGCTGGGGCCCGATCCCCTGCGTGTTCGTCAACCGACCCGAGTGGGTCCATCGACTGCTCACCAAAGACGACGCGAAGCTCCGCAAGTCTTGGGACCTCCGGCAGCTCGCGTTCGTGCTCGGGCAGGGCCTGCTCATGAGCGAGGGGGAGTTCTGGAAGCACCACAGGCAGCTGATCCAGCCCGCGTTCCTCAACGAGCGCGTCCGGAGCTACGCGCACGTGATGGTCGCCCGAACCCAAACCCACCTCGAGGGATGGCGAGACGGGCAAACGCTCTGCCTTCATGAACAGATGTCGAGACTCACGCTGGATATCGCGGCACGTACCCTCTTTGGCACCGACGTCGAACGTGACGCCGAGATCATCGACGAAGCCCTGACGGTGATCATGGCCCAGTACATCACCAACTACTTGGGGGCATTCCCGATCCCCATCTGGCTGCCTACGCCCGGGAACTTCCGCGCCAAACGGGCGGTGCGCAGCATCGATGCGATCATCTACCGGATGCTGCAGACCCGTCGGGCGAGCCCGGAACACGCCGATGACCTCTTGAGCTGGCTCGTTCGCGCCGCAGACGATGGCGGTGACATCGGCGATCGCGAGGTTCGCGACGAGCTCGTGACGCTCCTCCTCGCGGGCCACGAGACCACGGCGCTCGTGCTCTCGTGGACCCTCATGCTCGTGGCCCAGCATCCAGAGGTCGAGCAAACCCTGCTCGCGGAGCTACGCGATGCCGTCGGGGACCGCCCCGTAGCGGCGGGGGACGAGACGTCGCTTCGGTACACCCGTCAAGTGATCGAGGAGAGCATGCGACTCTATCCTCCAGCTTGGGGCCTCGGGCGCGAAGCCAAACAGGACATCGAGCTCGGAGGTCACCTCATCCGCAAGGGTACACAAGTGTACTTCTCGCAGTGGGTCACGCACCGAGATCCCGCGCACTTCCCCGAACCCACGCGCTTCGATCCCATGCGCTGGTCACCCGAGCGCCGCAAGGACCTGCCTCGGCACGCGTATTTTCCCTTCAGCTCGGGACCACGCGTCTGCATCGGGGCGCACTTCGCTCTCCTCGAGGCGACGCTCGTGCTCGCCGCCATCCTCCAACGGTTTCACGTCGATCTCGTGCCCGGCCACCCCATCGAGCCGCAACCCGCAGTGACGCTACGTCCGCGCCACGGGATCCGAGCGGTCGTCACCGCGAGGGCCTGAGTTCGCTCTACGCCCGGGGCTCGCCGCTCTCGGCGGCGTCGCGTCCATCGGCCTCGTCACGCAGCTCTTGCCCGTCGTCCTCGTTCGGGGGATCGGAGTCCCCGCTCGCGCCCGCGACGGAGGTGACGGCACCGAACTCGATCGAGACCGCAAGGATGATCCAGAGCACGCGCGAGATTGGTTGCCAGTTGCTGCTCGGTGCCATGCCAGACGTTGGTGCAGCTTGAGAGCCAAGTGGCACGGAACGAAAGTCGACCGAGACCAGGTTCCGATTCGGAGCACTCTGGCTCGCATCGCCCCCTCCGGTGCTCTGGTCCGACGCCGGATCCGATCTGTGGCCAACCGTTTGACTGGGCTGGCGTAGAGGGGCCGTCGAACGCTTGGCAACCGTCACACGCGTCGTCACTGTGACCTCGGAGCGGCTCGCGATCGCACCCACGGGGAGCACGGGGACGAGTAGCGGCGTCGACGCGGGACGCCTCCGAGCTCGTCCCGAGCTACGGCCAGCGCCGCGGTCGACGACAGGTCGACCTGGTAGGCGCCCCGCTCAGCTGGCGCTCATCCGTTCCCGCAAGAACGCGCGCACCTTGGGTGCCGTGAACTCGGCCGCGAGGATCTCCCGCAGCAGGGCGAGGGCCTCGTCGCTGACCGCCGGATCGCGCCGAGGGGGCCGTCGTAGGGCCGCCTGGGAGAGCAACACCTCGAGGCCGAGGAAGATTGCGAGCGACTCGTCGGCGACCTCGGGATCCGCGTAATAGCGCCGGACGAAGCCTGCGACTCCGGGCACCGAGCGAGGATCGTCGAGGCTCCGCAGCGCGATCATGATCGCCTCGAGGGCCGCGGCGGGTGTCCCAGGGTCGGCGAGCAACTCCACGAGGCGCTCGAGCGCCTCCGGTCCGCCCGAGCGCACCACGTCCTTGGCGAGCTCGGCGAACCCAAGTTGTTTGGCGGCGGCCGGGTGCTCGAGCGTACGCAGGGTCGTCGCGAGGCTGAGCTCGTCCGCCAGGCCCCAAACGGCACCAGACGCGAGCTCCTGCGCCTTGCGGACGAGCACGGACGGGGCGGTCCCGGCCGCGAGATCCTGCACGTGCGCGCGGATGTCGGGGTACGGGCTGCGCCACAGCACCTCGAGCACGAGACTCTGCGCGGGCAGCAGGCGTGGGTCCGGATCATCGAGCAGCAGGAGCATGCGCGTGAGGGTGGTGTGGCTCCGCCGTGGCATCTGCTCCGGTAGCCCTCCCCCGGGCTCTCCACCGACGAAGGTCGCGCCGATGATCGGCCCTCGCGTCACGATTCCCGCCGCACGCCGACCCGTCGAAGGATCGAACTGGAGCAGCGCGCCGTCCTCCCGCATCACCCACACTGCGGATCGGGTGACCTCCAACGCCACGAACTCCTCGAGCTCGGCTTGGACATGGATCCACCGCACGTCGATCGGACGGCCACGCGGGTCGAGGCGCAGCGCCGCGAGCACGCGGCGTCCCATGAAGATCGCATCTCGCGGGGCGCCTGGGTGGAGGCCCGCCAGGAGACGGAACTCGATGCCTTCGCGATCGCCGAGCCACGGCGCAAAGCCAGCACGCTCGTCGAACACCTCGATCTCCCCGGTGCTCACGGGATAGAACCGACGACCGCCACCTTGAAGGTCTACGAAGCCCTCGGGGCAAGCGGCGAGCAACATGTCCCCGTGGCGTTCGACCCGCTCGAGCGGGTGCTCCGTCACCGCGCGCATCCGGCCCAAGATCCGCCCCGAACGCGTGGAGACCACGGCGACCGAGTCTTCGAACGGCACGAAGCCCTGCCCACCGAGCGCCGCAGGGTCGCCGAGCAGCGCGCGGCTCTCCCGACGCCATCGCACGGCACCGTCGACGCGCGAAAGTCCGAGCATCACGGAGCGAAAGCGACGGCGGTCCGAGAGCGCCGTCACGATCACGCCGTCTCGATCGGCGGCGATCCCCGTCAGTGCTTCCCCCGGGATCGGTGCGCTCCAGAGCGTGTTGCCGTCGGCGGCGTCGAGCGCCACCAACTCCTGGCCGAGCACGGGGACGAGGACGAACGAACCGCTCACCGCGGGCTCACCAAACGCGCGGAGCGGCCGACGCCAACGCTCCTGCCCTGTGATCGGATCGATCGCCCACACATCGCCTTGCCCAATGAGCAGCGCGAAGAACGGGAGCTCCGTGCCCTCGGCATGGGCGAGGCTGCTCTGGGCGAGCGCCGGGACGTTGGACGTCGCGCGTCCTTGCGACGAGAGCGGCTTCATGCAGCCGCCCCCGAACCCGAGCGCGAGGCTCAGCGCGGCAAAGACGAACTCACGCGCGGCCACGCTGGGCTCGATACCTCCGGATGAGCGCGTTGGTGGATCCATCGTGCTCGAGCTTGCTGGGGGCACTGGCCTCGAGCTCGGGGATGATCCGCGTCGCGAGCACTTTGCCGAGCTCGACGCCCCACTGGTCGAAGGGATTGATGTCCCAGATCGCCCCTTGGACGAACACTTTGTGCTCGTAGAGCGCGATCAGCTTGCCGAGGGCTGCCGGCGTGAGCTTGTCGAGGAGCAGCGTATTCGTGGGGCGGTTGCCACCGAACACGCGATGCGGGACGAGCTCGTCGCGGGTACCTTCGGCGCGCACCTCCGCCTCGGTCTTGCCGAACGCCAGCGCCTCGGTCTGCGCGAAGAAGTTGGCCATCAGCAGGTCATGATGGTTGCCGAGCGGGTTGAGGCTGTTGGAGAAGCCGATGAAGTCGCAGGGGATGAGTTTCGTACCCTGGTGGATCAGCTGATAGAACGCGTGCTGCCCGTTGGTGCCGGGTTGTCCCCAAATGATGGGGCCGGTCTCGTAGTCCACGCGCTCGCCGGCGCGCGTGACTTGCTTGCCATTGCTCTCCATGTCGAGCTGCTGCAGGTACGCGCTGAACCGGTGCAGATACTGATCGTAGGGCAGGACTGCGTGGCTCTGCGCACCAAAGAAATTGTTGTACCAGACACCGAGCAAGCCGAGCAGCACGGGGAGGTTCTGCGCGAACGGGGCGGTCCGGAAGTGCTCGTCGATTTCGTGGAAACCCGCGAGCAGCTCGCGGAACGCCTGCGGACCCACGGCGACCATGAGCGAGAGCCCGATCGCGGAGTCCATGGAATAGCGGCCGCCGACCCAATCCCAAAACCCGAACATGTTCGCGGGATCGATCCCGAACGCCGCGACCTTCTCCGCGTTGGTCGAGACCGCCACGAAGTGCTTGGCCACCGCCGCCTCGCTGCCGAGCGCCTGCAGGCACCACGTGCGCGCGAGCTTGGCGTTGGCGAGCGTCTCGAGCGTGGTGAAGGTCTTGGAGCAGATGATGAACAGGGTCTCGGCAGGATCGAGACCGCGCACGCTCTCCGCGAAATCGGTGGCGTCGACGTTGGACACGAACCCGAACCGGAGGTCGTCGGCGGCATAGTGGCGCAGGGCCTCCACGGCCATCATGGGCCCGAGATCCGAGCCGCCGATGCCCACGTTGATCACGTTGCGGATCCGCTTGCCGGTGTGGCCGAGCCACGTGCCTGCGCGCACCCGATCCGCGAACGCGGCCATCGCATCGAGCACCTCGTGCACGCCCGGCACGACGTTCTCGCCGTCGACCTCGATGACGGCGCTCCGCGGGGCCCGCAGCGCGACGTGGAGCACGGATCGACCCTCCGTGGAGTTGATCTTGTCGCCGCGGAACATCGCGTCGATCTTGGCGCGCAGCCCCGTCTCATCCGCGAGCGCCAGGAGCTTTTTCAGCGTCTGCGCGGTGACGAGGTTCTTCGAGTAGTCGAGATAGATCCCGCAGGCTTCGGTAGCCAACGTCTCACCGCGGCTCGGGTCCTGCGAGAACAAGGTCCGCAGGTCGGCCTGGGCGAGCTCCCGGTGGTGCTGGGACAGGGCGGCGTACGATTCGAGTCGGGTCAGTTTGGCGTGCACGTGGGCTCCTGTTTGCCGCGCATCTTGGACCGAGCTTCGACCGAACAACAAGCCCCGTCAGAGAACGAGCTCCGGCTCGCGCGTCCGCAACAGGAGGGCGGCTTCTTCGAGCGCAGGATCGGTGTGCAGCTCCGTCAGGTACAGCCCGAGCTGCCGAATCCGCGGATCGGCGTCGTCCATCGCGAGCCGAGCCGCGTCGCCGCCCGCGTGCGCTTGCGCAGCCAGGGCCAGCAACGCCCGCGCCCGGATTCCGACGCTCCGGTAGTGACAGAGCGACGTGATGGTCTCGCGAAACGCGGGATGAGGATGCTCGCGTACGGCGTCGAGGAACGCCGCGAGGACGGGCGGCGGCAGACCCCGCTCGAGCTCCCGCAGCGTGTACCGGACCGCCGCCGGATCCCCTTGCTCGACGAGGCTACGCAGGAGGACCGCACGCCTGTCCGCTTCCGTCGGAAGCGGTGCGAGCATGACGACCGCGGGCTCGTCCGCGTCTTCTCGCGCCACCCCCTCCGAGGAGGCGAGCGCCGCGAGGAACCACAAGCCCAGCACCGCACCACGGTATCATCGCGAGACCGTCGAAAACGGCCCCCAGAAACCGGCAATCGCACTGGGCCGCCGTCGACCGGCCGACCGCGCTTCGGGGTCAGGACAGCGCGGGAGCGTAGAGGACCAGACCGGCCGCCGCGGCCAGCACGACGACGCTCGCACAAAGCAGCCACAAGGCGCGCCGCGAGTGAGCCGCTCCGGGCTGCGCGGCGGCGACCTGGGAAACCGCCGCGGTCTCGCCGGTCGTCGAGTCGCCAGCCGAGGGCAATGGGGCATCGGCGTGCGTGACTGCCGGACCCTCGCCATCGAGGTCGAGGTCGATGTCCAGCTCGAGTTCGTCGCTGCTCGCGCCCGAAAGGTTGCTGCGAATCCACTGGGGATCGCGCGGCTCTAGGGCGCGCAGTCGAGCCGCCGCACCTTGCGCCGTACTCTCCGAACTTCCCGCACGCGTCGCGGCGACCGGCGTCCGGGCGACGTCGACCAAGCTGCGCTCGTGCGCGCCCGACGACTCCGTCGTCCGCGGAAACGCCTTGCTGCGATCGAGGGTCCCGGACGACTCCGCCGTCCGCGGGAACGCCTTGCTGCGATCGATCGCTCCCGACGACTCCGCCGTCCGCGAGAACGCCTTGCTGCGATCGATCGCGCCCGACGACTCCGACAGCCCCGTAGGCTCGGTAGGCCGCAGAACGGGGGGCTTGCGCGGAAGGGCTCCCGACTCGCCCGACCGCAGGGGCGCGGGTTTGTGCTCGAAGGCGACCGTCGGTGGGGACGGCACCGGATTGCGGGCCGCAGGCGAAGGTCCGACGTTGGGCACCCGCTGGACCGTGCGAGCCGGCGTGGACACGCGAGCCACGCGAACCTCGTCGCAACTCCGTGGGCCGCGGCGGACCATCGAATATTCGGTGCACATGCGCGGCCGCGTCATCACGCGCGGCGTGCTCGGCATGGCCGTGGGCAGCTTGATGACCGAAGCGCCTTGCTGTGGCGGGAGGAACTCCTCCTCGGCTTCCGGCTCCGGCGGCGGCAAGTCACGCATGCCGCCGAAATGGATGCTTTCGCGCTGCAGCAGGGTCGCCAACGCACGCAGCGAGCGGAACTCGCCGAGCATCGTCGAGTCCATGATCTCCTGCGCAGAGGCCTCGCCGTCGACCTGCATCCAAAGCGCACGGACGTCGGCCCACTCCGCGAGCACGAGCGGATCGGGTTCGTCGTCGAGATCCCAGCTGTCGTCGGTGCTGATGCGCTGGCTAGGATCGTCCGGAGGGGGACACAACGGTACGACGACGCGACGCAGGTCACCGCACTGCTTGGTGAGCGTCGGCATCTCGTCGCTGCGACGCGCGTGCTCGAGCAGCACGTGCTCGAGCGCGGGTGCCTCTTGGATCGCCAGCTGAGGTCCGTGCCACTGGACGTCGCCGCGGAGGAACACCATGCGGGATCCCGCCACGCGGCTGCGCTCGAGCCCCTCGAGCAGGCGCTCGCGCACGAAGGTCCGCGCCTCGTCCGCCCACGCCGGCTTGGCCGATCCGAAGCGCTCGGGGAACCGGCAATGAACCTCCGCGACCCAGGTCTCCATGCGCCCCAGAGGACCTCCGGTGCTCGCTCCCACCACGCGCCCGCTGTCGATCGCGAACGCGGCGCTGCGGTCCTCGGCATTCGTCGATTCGAGCACGAGCAAACCCGTAGGATGCGACGCCGCCACCGCTGCCAGGACCTCCACGACCGGCAACCCATCCGCAGACACCGCGCTCAGCGGTGTGAGACGTGAGGGATCGCCGTTCATCGTGGCGACGACTCGGCGCGCTACCTTGAGGCAGCGACGGGCCTCGACGCAGCGGAGGCCTCCTGTGAGGACTTCCGCAATCGAGACGGTCTCGCGCGGGAGACTCGTCTCCCGAGGAGGTGCATGACCAACCAAAAACACGCAGCGTGGCTCAGGACAATTCGTGCGAGCTTCGGAGGCTCGCCGCAAGCCCCGACCGCGATCTAGCGACGCAGAAGCACGCGGCCGTGTCGCTCCGTTCCATGGAGGTGTCCCGTTCTCAACGTCCCTGCGCCATCGCGAGCGCCGTGACCGACGCGAACGTATGGATCACCCCGCTCGTTACGCGGTTGCAGCCGCCGGCGTGGAGGCGTCTACTCGCAGTGTGGTCCACCCCCTCGCCGGTCGTCAGGCACCTTCGTCGATCCTCGTCCATGTCCCACGCCTGGTCGCGTCGTACTACACCGACCAACCCGATCCGGCCGAGCCCACACACCTGGTCTCGTTTGGGACGTCGGGGCACCGGGGTTCGTCGCTCTCTCTCACCTTCAATGAGCACCACATCATCGCCATCGCTGCCGCCGTCTGCGAGTATCGGCAACAGGCCGACATCGACGGACCGCTGTTCCTCGGCATGGACACCCACGCGCTCTCGGAGCCGGCGTGGATCACCTCGCTCGAGGTGTTCGCCGCGGCGGGGGTGACCGTCAAGATCGATCACAAGCGCGGACCCACACCTACCCCCGGCGTCTCGTTTGCCATCCTCGAGCACAACCGCGGCCGCACGCGGGGTCTGGCCGACGGCGTGATCCTCACGCCGAGCCACAACCCGCCCGAGGACGGCGGCTTCAAATACAACCCGACGCACGGCGGCCCCGCCGACACGGATGTCACGCGCTGGATCCAAACGCGCGCCAACGCCTTGCTGCAGGAGGGGCTCGCGAGCGTCAAACGGCTCCCCCTGGCGCAGGCGCTGCGCGCCAGCACGACGCAGCCCCACGATTTCATCCAGCCCTATGTCGAAGCGCTGCGCGAGGTGGTCGAGCTCGATCGCATCCGCACCGCTTCGCTCCGGATTGGGGTCGACCCCATGGGCGGCTCGGGCATTCACTATTGGGGGCCCATCGCCGATCGCTACGGGCTGGATCTCGAGATCGTCAACGACTCGCTCGATCCTCGGTTCGCGTTCATGAGCGTCGACAGGGACGGAAAGATCCGCATGGATTGCTCTTCGCCGTGGGCGATGGCCAGCCTCGTGCGCCTCAAGGACGACTACGACATCGCCTTTGGCAACGACACGGACTACGACCGGCACGGCATCGTCACGCGCTCGGCAGGTCTGCTCAACCCAAATCACTTCCTCGCGGTCGCCATCGACTACTTGTTCCAGCACCGGCCCGGCTGGGCCAAGACCACCGCGATCGGCAAGACGCTCGTCAGCAGCAGCATGATCGACCGCGTCGCCGGGGCGCTCGGCCGTCCGCTCATCGAGGTCCCCGTGGGCTTCAAGTGGTTCGTCGAGGGCCTGCGCTCCGGCACGCTCGGCTTTGGTGGAGAAGAGAGCGCGGGCGCCACGTTCCTGCGCCGCGACGCGTCCCCGTGGACCACCGACAAAGACGGCATCATCCTGGATCTCCTCGCCGCGGAGATCACGGCCGCCACCGGCAAAGACCCGGGAGAGGCCTATGCCGCGCTCGCCGAGCGCTTCGGTGCCCCGGTGTACGAGCGGATCGATGCGCCTGCCTCCGCGCCGCAGCGCCAAGTGCTCGCGACGCTCTCGCCCGAGCAAGTGGACACACAGACCCTCGCGGGCGATCCCATCGTCGCCAAGCTCACGCGCGCCGCGGGCAACGGCGCGCCGATCGGTGGCCTCAAGGTCGTCACCCAAAACGGATGGTTCGCCGCGCGCCCTTCGGGCACCGAAAACGTCTACAAAATCTACACCGAGAGCTTCCTCGGCCCCGATCACCTCAAGCGGATCCAGGAAGAAGCGCAGGTCCTCGTCTCGCGCGCGTTCGCAGCCGCCGGCGCGTAGATGGCACGCGTCCCCCAAGGTCCAACGCGGATCGTCTGCCTCACGGAAGAGCCGACGGAGATCCTTTATGCGCTCGGCGAGCACGATCGCATCGTCGGGATCAGCGCGTACACCGTGCGGCCGGCGGAGGCCAAACGTGACAAGCCGGTGGTTTCCGCGTTCATCGGGGGGAGCATCGCCAAGATCACCGCGCTGCGCCCGGATCTCGTGATCGGCTTCTCCGACATCCAGGCGCGGCTCGCCGCGGACCTCATCGCGGAGAACCTCTCCGTGCTCATCTTCAATCAGCGCACCATCGACGAGATCCTCGAGGTCGTGCTCGCGATCGGGCGCCTCGTGGGCCAAGAGCTCCGCGCGCACCGGCTCATCGACGGCTACCTCCGCAACTTGGAGCGCGCAGCCAGCTCGGCGGCCACGCTCGGCCACCGTCCGCGCGTCTACTTCGAGGAGTGGGACGAGCCGATGATCTCGGGGATCCGTTGGGTCAGCGAGCTCATCGAGATCGCAGGCGGCGTGGATGTGTTCGCCGATCGTTCCCACGGAAAACTCGCGAAAGAGCGCTTCACGAGCGCGGAGGAGATCCTGGCGCGCGATCCCGAGATCGTGTTCGCCTCGTGGTGCGGCAAACCCTTCGACCGCGGGCAGTTCGTCGCGCGCCCGGGGTTCTCGGGTCTGTCCGCCGTGCAGTCCGGGCGCGTGCACGAGGTGCCACCCGAGATCGTCCTCCAGCCCGGCCCCGCCGCGTTGACCGACGGGCTCGACTTCTTGGTGGAACACATCTCGCGAGGTACGCCTCCCGAGCCGTGACCTCGGCCCCTTGCTCCGACCGCGCCGCGCCCACGTGGCCGCGGTGCGCGGCGCGAAAATTGCCCGCGGCGCCCGGCGGCGGACCCATCGACGGCCCGACCCGAACGAGGCGTGGCATAAACGGGCGATGCAACCGTTCTCCGCGGGCGGCTTGGCCCCGTACGCCTGGGCCTTCGGTCAGGGCGTGCTCGTCGACTTCACCCCGTGCGTCTACCCGCTCATCCCGATCACGGTCGCGGTCTTCGGAGCGCAAGGCGTCTCGCGACGGCGCGCTCTGCTGCTCGCCACTGCCTACGTGCTCGGCATGGCCGCGCTCTATACGGGGATTGGCGTCCTCGTTTCCCTCACGGGAGCCGCCTTCGGAGCGTGGCTCGGCAATCCCTGGGTCGTCATCCCCATCGCGGGTCTGCTTGCGGCGCTCGCCGCCAGCATGTTCGGGTTCTTCGATCTGCAGCTGCCGACGCACCTCCAGGGTCGGCTCAATCAGGTGGGTGGTGCGGGCCCCGTCGGCGCGTTCCTGATGGGCCTCGTCTCGGGACTCATCTCCGCGCCCTGCACCGGCCCCGTGCTCGTGGGACTGCTGACCTACATCGCCGCGTCTTCGGCCGAGGGCAGCAGCGTCCTGCATGGCGCGTCGCTCCTCTTCACCTATGCGCTCGGGATGGGCACGATCTTCTTCGCGGTAGCCCTCGGTGCGAGCCTGTTTCGCCCCGGACCGTGGATGGAGTACATCAAGAACGTCTTCGGCGTGGCGCTGCTCGTCATGGCGCTTTGGTTCCTGCGCCCCGTGAGCGTCGCACTCGAAGGCCTGGTCCTCGACCCTGCGTGGGGACTGTGGGCCGGCATCCTCCTCGCGCTCCTTGGGCTCTTCGCCGGAGCGATCCATCTGAGTTTCCACGCCGGGTTCGCCGAGACCCTCCGCAAGGGGCTCGCCGTGGGGCTGAGCGTGTTCGGGATCCTGGTCGCGATCAACAACGTGCTGTTCGTGCCGCCTTCGCACTGGGTCACCGTCACCGACGCGTCCTCGCTCACGACCGCGCTCCGCGACGCGCAGGCCAGCGGTCGACCGCTCGTAATCGACTTCGCGGCGAAATGGTGCCTGCCCTGCAAAGAGATCGAGGCGCATGTCTTCCATGAGCCGCGCGTCGAGAAGGAGCTCTCTGCGTTCGCGCTCATCAAGATCGATGTCTCCGAGGGTACCGACGAGCAGACGCGGATCCAGGAAAGCTTCGCGAGTCCGAACTTGCCGAGCGTGCTCCTCTACCCTTCGAGCGCCGACCTCGCCGCGCACACGGAACGCTTGGACTCCGGCGCCGCGATGCCCTCTCCCGCGGCGCAGTTCGCCTCCGTGGAAGTCGAGCCATTCCTCGCCGCACTCGCGACGGTACCCCGCAGCTGAGCCGATCCCTCGTCGAGGCGAATGCCGGGCGCACTCCGCTTGGCTTGGCAACCGGCTGCGTCATAGGATGCCGCGAATGCAGCGCTTCGCTCGAGGTTCCGCTTGGCTGATGGGTTTGGTCGTGCTCGGCGCGTGCTCCACGAGCGGGGCATCGGACACGGGAGCGAGCGACGCGTCGTCCGGAGCGAGCGAGTCCTCGGCCTCCGAGGCCGGGAGCGACGCGGAGTCGGGTGAGGCCGAAGCTGCGTCGGAGGATTCCGCGTCTGGGTCGAGCTCGGCGAATCCGTCTTCGGACGAGACGGTCGCAGCGGCATCGTCGAGCGACGAGGACGCCGAGGAAGGCTCGGAAAGCGCGGTAGACTCGGAAGCCGAGGAAGGCTCGGAGGGCGCAGAAGACTCGGAGACCGCAGAAACCTCGGACACCGACGGCCCCACCTGCGAAGATTCCTGCCCGCTCGCCAATGGCGTTTCCGCGCTCTGCAAGCAGCGCTTCATGTTCGGGCTCAACTACGCCTGGCACAACTTCGGCGGCGACTTCGGGGGCATCGCCGCATGGTCGCAGCCCGGGGTTTCCGAGAACCGCGACGCGATCCGGGCCGAACTCCTGACCATGAAGGAGCAAGCCGGAGCCAACGTCATCCGCTGGTGGATGTTCGCCGACTTCCGCGGAGACGGGATCGCGCTCGACGACGCGGGCATGCCCACCGGGCTCGGCGGGACCGCCGTCGCGGATCTCCAGGCGGCCCTCGAACTCGCCGAGGAAGTCGACGTGTATCTCATGTTGACCTTGTTCAGCTTCGATACGTTTCGCAGCCGGCTCGACGGCGAAGCTCTCCCCTCGCTCCAGCCCATCATCATCGACGACGCCGGGCGAGCGGCGCTCATGGAAAACGCCGTGCGCCCCGTGGCACGCACCGTGGCCGAGAGCCCACACGCCCGCAGGATGATCGCCTGGGACGTGATCAACGAGCCCGAGTGGGCCATCGAAGGTCCAAGCCCCTACGGCGACGAAGACTACGACCCCAACCGCGATGCGGAGCTCTCGCTCTTGCTCGTCTCGCACGAGCAGATGGAGACGTTCTTGGCCGACACGATCGCCGTCCTTCGCGACGAGAGCGATGCCCTCGTGAGCGTGGGCGCAACCGCCTTCAAGTGGGCCCACGCCTGGCAGAACCTGGACACGGACTTCCACCAGTTCCACATGTACGACTGGATCGACAACTACTGGCCGCACGACCAGTCGCCGGAGACCTTCGATCTCGGTGACAAACCCGTCGTCATGGGCGAGTTCCCGCTCGGGGGCCTGTCGCGCGCGGACCTGCCGACGATGCTGGACAACTGGTGGAACCAGGGCTACGCGGGGGCGCTCGGGTGGGCCTTCAGCGACGAGAACTTCCGGACCGAGGAGTCGCTCGGGCAGATGAAGGCCTTCGCGGACGCGCACAGCTGCGAGGTCGCATACTGAGGCAGCGTCACAGCACCTCGATCAGCTCCGAGCGGGGAGTCGAGAGCACCCGCGGCTGCCAGAGATAGCAGCTCGGACCCGCACCTTCGCCAGCGGCGATCCCCTTGAGGTCGCAAGACTGCCCGCGGAGCGCATCCATGGCGCGAACGAGGGTTTGAAGGTTCACCGCAGCGTCGGCAGAGATCTCGACGGTCGAGAGATCGTTGCGGGCGATGCGAGCCGCCCAGCGCTCGAGCTCGCGCACGTCCGCCTCGTCCCCGGGCCACGTGAACACCTCCACCGTAGGCCGAGCGCGAGTCCCAAAGCCCGCAATGAGCCGATCGTCCCGGACGTGGATCGCCGCGAACACGTCGCGGTCGGCGGAAGGTGGCGCGCCAGGATCTGCGGCGTTCCGCGGCACCGCGAGCGAGATCGTGGACCAGCGCGCCGCTTGCATCGCGAGCAGCAGCGCGGGAATGAGGAGGAACATGCAACTCAAGACGGGGATCATGCCCCCTTCGATACCGACCTCGGGTTCTTGAAACTTCTTGCGCTTGGGCATCCGGAGCCTCCGCGACTTGAGACCCCGCTGCGGTGCGATGGGTTCCCGGGCCGTTTCGATGCCCGCGTTCGGAGGCTGCGACGACGTCCGGGGCCGTCTCCTTGCGCGGAAATCCGCGATCGGGCACGAATGGCGTCTGGAACGCGTACCCCCGAGCCCGACACCGTGGCGGATCGATCCGGAGTTCGCGGGGCGCTTCCATCCTCAGTACCCGGACGACCTGCAAGTCATCGTGCACGACGGTGAGTCGCGGCGGACGAAGCGCCAGCCGGAGGCTTGCTGGGTGAGAGCCCACGCGGTCCCGTACGCGTTGCGTTACGCGATCGGCTCGCCGGACGCCGAGTCGTCGCACGGCCTGCGGTACCAAGTGCGGCGGATCTACCAAGGTACCCTCCTCAATCCGCCGCAGCAGCTCGAGTTGACGCGCGTTGGCGAAGACCTGCTCTTCATGCACGTCCCCGGCCTCCCGCATCCACTGCAAGTGCGACCCGACTATTTGAAGGAGCGTCTGGGTTGGAGCTTCATCCCCTGCGAGAGCTGCGGCATCGATCAAGGTCTCGACCCGCCGAGCGTCATGGCGCGCACCCGCTTCCCCGATCAGGCGCCCGATGTCCTCATGGAGGCGTTCACGTCTTTTTGCCCGTGCGGCGGGCGCTTCGTCGTCGTCGCGCTCACACCGGATGCGAGCCAGCACTGTTTCATCGGGCGCAACACGGCGTAGCAGGCCGGCTCGCCGGAGCGGCAACACGAGGCCGTGCATCAAAAGACGAGGAACCCGACGGCGAGGAGCGCGAATGTGACGACTCCGAGCAGCGGCAGCAGCAACCCGGGGGACCGCGATCCGGGCTCCACGTACGTGCGCGTCACCGTGACGGTGCCCTCGCCCGCGGACTGCAGCGCCCGGCTCACCTGCGAGGCCGGATGACTGATCGAAAGCGTCAGGTCGCCGATGCTGAGCGTCTCTCCATGGAAGAGCAGGGTTGGTTCGACGACCCGCGTACCGCGTGCCTGCACCCCGTTCTTGCTGCCGAGATCGTGGACCACCACGCCTTCCGGGCAGACCTCCACGCGCGCATGACGACGAGAGACATCCTTGCTCACGAGCTGCACATCGGCGTCTCGCCCACGACCGAGGACGTGGGAACCGAAGGCGAGCGTGTGCACGCGGCCCGAGCGAGCGCCGGTGACCTCGATGAGCTGCGGCAACAGGTCGTCTTCCGCGAGGTCGTGCTTCTCCATGCGCCGGTTCCGACGGAAATCGTAGCCGAAGACGGATCCAATGGTCGTGACCATGACACCAATACTTTCCGTGGCGCTCGTCACCGGCCACGGCGACGGGCTTTCCCCCATGCAGTTGGGTGCACTGCCGTAGCGCGGCGCGGACGTTGCCGCGCGGTGGTTCTGGGCACGTCGTCTCGGAGGGGCGCCAGAGGCCTTGCTGCGCGAGCGTGCGGCGCAGCGCGACCGCATGGGGAGCGACCGAGTCGATGCTTGCGACGGCGCGCCCCCCGAGGGCAGCGAGCAGCGGCGGCCAGCCTCCCCGCGGCGAGATCGGATCGCCCAGGCAGGCCCCGCCAGCAGGACCGATCACGATCCAAGTCGACCGCGTATCGCTGCCCACGGCGAACCATTCGGCGCGCGGGAGCCCGCGCATGCCCCCCGACGGGGGGCCCAGGCCCACGAGCACAGCGAGTGAGGCGACCGCGGGCAAGCTCGCGGGCAGCCATGGCCCCCACCGCGCGGGACCGAACACGCGCAGTCCGAGGACCACGAGGCACGCCACCGGAGCGCTCCAACTGGGGAGCACCGGAAACGCGAACAGCACGTCGGCGAGATCGAGGATCGTCTGTGCGCCCCAGGCCGCAGGCTCGAGCGCGTCTGCACCGAGCCAAGGGGTCAGGACCCAGCCACAGGCACCCAAGGGAGCAACCCAGAGGGTAAACAAAGGGATCGCGACCAAGTTCGCGACCAACCCATAGAACCCGATCTGCCCAAAGTGCGCGAGCGAGAACGGCAGCAGGGCCCAGGTCACGCGCCACGTCTGGGCCACGATGCCCGTGTCTGCGGACGCGCTCACGATGGCTGCCATGGCCACCATCGAGAGTTGATACCCGGGATCGAACGCCCACCCCGGGACGACCCACAACATCCCCGCCCCCGCGACGAAGAGGGTGTGAAACCCGTGGGTGGGCCGACCGAGTACGGTCCCGAGACCAAACAGCGCCTGCATGATCCCCGCGCGCACGGCCGAGGCTGCAGCGCCCGTAAACCCGATGTACGCGGCCAGCGGCAGCCACGAGGCCACGACACACACGCCCATGGGACCGCGCAGCCGCATCATCACCCCGACGGTGGCGCGCTGGAACACGAGCGCGGCGACGCCGATGTGCAGCCCGCTCACGGCGATCAGGTGACCAAGCCCCGCGGCACGCAATGCCTCGCGGCGCTCGGGCGGCAGCGAAGCCCGCAGTCCGAGCAGCGAAGCCGCGAGAAACGCTCGCGCGTCATCGGCCCGGACCAGCTGCCACGCGCGCTCCCGCGATGCTGCGACGGCGCCCCAATACGGAGCGACCTCCCCCCCGACCACGAACACAGCGTCCACCTCGAAGGCGAGGCGCTCGCGGGGCACCAGGAGCCGCGACCGTCCGTCCGGTAGCGGGGGTGGCCGACGCAGCGGCTCCGGGACACGGATCTTTTGGCCAGCGGCGAGCGGACACGCGGTGTCCGGTGCGAACAACGTGGCGCGCAACCCCGATCCTGGCTCCTCCACCGAGATTTCGCATGTGGGCCCGGGAACGCTCGCCCACACGACCTCGAAGTCACGGAGGCCTCGCGCGGGCGTCTGCCGCTCGGACAGGGTCCACGTCTCACCGTCCTGTTGCGCGGCTCCGAAGCCGCGCGCAAAGCTCAGGGCAAGGGCACACCCGCAGGCCGCGACGAGGGGCGAGGACGGCCGCTGGCCCCGGAGCTCCGTACAAAGGCCAAAGGCCGCAGCGCCCGTGCCGAGGACGATCGCCCCCACGAATGCGCCCAGATACGGGAGGCGCCACGCGGGCGCATCTACCCCGCAGAGGCGCTGAAGGCCATATCCTGCCGCGACGCCGACGAGGCAGAGCAGCCACGGGAGCAAGTACCTCACGTGAGACCGAGGTCGACCGCGGAGAAAAAGATTTGCAGAAAAAACGCTGCGAACACCCGAGCGCCCGCAGCTGCTAGACTCGGCGCCAACGGTGCTCCTGACGCGACTCTGGGCGTTGATCCTGGCGGTGCTGGCGACAGCCTGTCTGGCAGGAATGCTGATGTTGTCGTCGGCCGATCTCCCGGCCGCGGCCAGCTTCAGCGCAGCGGATCGCATTGCGGTCCGCGCGACGACGGAAGCTGGACTTGCGGCCCTCGAGGCGCAGATGCACGCCTCGGAGGCGCGCGGTGTGGACCAGCTCGTGGGCCGCGAACCGGACCGGCTGGCCAAGATCGCCTCCGAACCCGCGCAGCCGTGGGTCGCGATCCAAGCGGAGCGCCTTCGAGCGCCCACCGGTGCATCCTTGACGCTCGCCTTGCTCGGACCGGGCCTTCAACTCCTCGCCGCCGACGGGCCCGTCCCCCCCTCGCCGGAGATGCTGCAGGCGCTCAAGGGCATCCCCCTCGATGAGGGCGCAGTCCTCTCGGTGCTCCACGAGCGCGAGCTCTACGTCGCCGCGCTCAGCCGTGGAGAGCCGAGCGGCCACCGCTGGCTCGCCCTCGATCCTTTGCCAACCGGCCCCGGCACCCGGTTCCAACGCGCGCTCGGCCGCGACACGGAAGCCGCCTTGGTCCAGGGCGGCCGCTTGCTCGGCGAGGTCATCGGCGATCCCTCCGTGGGCGAAGTCATGGAGAACCTCGCGGTCGAGCACCAGCTGCAGACGCCCCAAGCGGGCGCGAGCGAGGTCTTCACCACGCGCAGCGACAGCGAGCGCAGGCTCGGTGCGCTTGGCCGCGTCCCAGGCTTGGCCGGCGAAGAACCGACCCCCGTGCTCCTCGTGGTGCTCTCCCCTGTCGCACTCGTGGGCGAGCCTCCGCGTCTTTGGGCCGCGGTCGCGCAAGCCGCCGCGCACCCCCTGGCCCCTGTGACGCTCGGGTTGCTCGGCGGCCTCCTCCTCTTGAGTTGCACCCTCGCGTGGATCCTTCCGCAGCTCGAATCCACCGGGCCACTCCGCCGCCTGCAGCAAGAGCTGGACGCGCTCGCCCGCGGTGAACAACACCACCTGCGGTGCGAGCAGTACGGGGGCGCGCCGGGGAACGTCGCCCGTGCGACCGCAAGGCTGCTCGAGACCATGCGCCACGCGACCGTCCGCGACTCCATCGACATCCCCGACTACGATCCGCCCGAGGTCGAGCCCCTCCCTCCCGTGGAGAGCGAACCCGCGACCACGCGCGAGCGTCCCTTGCACGAGGCCGCCGTACAGCCGTTTGGGGCGCGCAGCGTCGGAACGGCGGACTCCGGACTCCAGACGATCTCGCTCGAGCACCGCGCCGCGCCCGTGGACGAAGCCGGCATCTCCGACGTTTGGCCCGAGATCACCTCAGGGATGGCCGCCCAGAGCGGCGTGGGCAACCGCGACGACTACTACCGCGAAGTCTATGAGGAGTTCCTGCAGGTCAAGTCCGCCTGTGGTGAACCCATCGAAGCTCTGACGTTCGACCGCTTCACCGCCAAGCTGCGTCGCAACGAGGAAGACCTCCGCGCCCGCCGCAACGACGTCAGGGGCGTACGCTTCTCCGTCTACGTCAAAGATGGCCGCGCGGCCCTCAAGGCGAAGGTCGTCAAGATCTGAAATCCTACCCGGGCGGCGCGAGCTCTTCGGCTTCCGCGATCGCCTCGTACAGCGTCCGGTCCCCGGGTCGCCCTTCTAGGGCCCGTCGCGCTGCCGCGAGCACGGCATTCGTCGCCTCACGGCACGCCTCGATGGGCGAGGGGCAGCTCTCCCGGGCACGACCGAGCTGAAACGGCACCTCGTTCACGGCGAGATGGTAGAGATGTCGCTCGGTCAAGCGACGCGCGACGGTCCCGTGACGATCGACGGCGAGTACCTCGGGTGCACGCGCCTGCGCATGCACGACCAGGGCGCCGGAGCGCGGACCCCCAGACCGCGGCCACACCTGGGTGACCTGCTCGGCTGCCGCCAACGCGAGATCGATCGGATCGCGCTCGACCGCATCGAGCTGCCGTCCCAGCGCACGGACCAACCCTCGGGGCACCCCACGGCCGATCACGACGAGCGCGGTCCCAACGTGGATCTGCACGTCCGGCGCAGCGCTCCCCTCGAAGGCCGCGATCCCTTTTCCCCCCACCTGGGCGGCGACCACACCGCGGACTTCCTCGCGGGAGAAGTGCGAGAGCAGGGCGTTGGATGCCGCCGCCTCGCCGGTGCTGTATCCAAGGACTTCGTCGGTTCCGGCGGCGGGCCCGACCTCGTCCGCCCGCACGAACGTCCAAAGCGCGGCCCCATCGCGCTCGATCGCGTCGACCCGCGCGGTCTCCCGATCCCCGAGCCATAGGCCCGCCGCGACCCCCGTACGCGCGTCGTGCATGAGGATGACGACCTCGGGCCCGGGTTCGGGTTCGGGAGGCGCCGAGGGCACGGCGGCGAAGCACCATGCGAGTGCGAGTTTCCAGAGCACCTGCACACGCAGGGAATCGGGTAGGTGATCGCACTTTTGCAGCGTCGACTTGGGCCCCCGTCCCGCCCCCAGCGCAGCCTCCGGAGCGATGCTATCGTGGGACCCAGTGAAGGCCGCTCATCGACACGGCATCGCCGCCGGCGCCTCGGTGGTCGTGCATTCGAGCGTGGTCGTTTGGGGATTGCTCGCAAGCCTCTATCCGGCCATCGAAATGCCCGAGATCGAGTTCGAACTCACGGAGGTCGAACTGCTCGATCCAGACGCGATCCAGGGCGACGACGGCCCCGGCGAGTTCGAACCACCGCCCATCCCTGCCCCGCCGCCGCCGCCGGAACCCAAGGCCGAGACCCCGCCCGAGCCCGGCCCCGAGCCCGCGCCCCCGCCCAAGCCCAAGGCGCCTCCAAAGCCGGACGAAGCATCGGATGCCCAGGCCTCGGATGCAGAGCCTCGCCGCAGCCTCGGGCGCAAGAACTCGCGCGTGGATCACCTCGGCCCCGCGAGCTCCACGTTCCACTTCTTCCTGGTGCCCTCCAAGATCCGCAAGATGGAGCACGCGGAGGCCGCCATGGACATCATGGCGAGCTTCCCGGACTTCGAATACCTGGTCGACGAGGGTGGCTTCGACCCCCTGCACGACTTCGACCACCTCGTCATCTCCACCCCCAACATCACCGATCCGCGGCAGACCTTCCTCGTCGTGGACTACCAGATGGATCGGGACGACGTGCGCCGCACGATCGAGCGCGCAGCGGCGAACCGTGGCGAGATCATCGAATGGATCGATGAAGGCGGCATCCTCCGGGCCAACCCCCGCCCCGCCGATCCCGCCCAGGCCGATTGGGATCCACGTTGGTTCGTCCTCCCGCAGGACCTCAAGATCGCCGCGTACATCCGCGAAGAGTTCGTGCCGGCCCTGCTCAAAGAAGAGGTGGGAGAGGAGAAAACCGCGAGCAACTACGTCGCCAACCTCGCCAAGTTGCGGCAGTTCGCCGCTCGGATCCCGAGCGCCGGTTTTCAGTTCCTCCAACGCGACATCCACGTCGCGCTCAAGCGTGTGCGCGGGCTCGAGTTCCCCGTCCCCGACAGCATCGAGGTCACGATGGAGGCTGCGGCGGATCCGGAGCTGATGCTCCGCGCGACCTTCCTCGACGAGCTGGATGCCAGGCAGACCGAGCTTTGGCTCACGGAACGGCTCGCACAGATCATCGAGGGCAACCTGCTGCTCCGCCTCCAGGCCAAGTGGCTCTACGAGCTCATCGAAGTCGAGCGCAATGGCAAAGAGCTGACCCTGTGGGGCCGGCTCGACGCCGGCCAGACCAAGCTCTTGCTCAAGCTCGCCGCAGACCAAGTCGCCAAGGTGCAGCGGAAGGATCCCGAGGAGATCGAGGCCTCACGCCTGCGGCGCGAGGAGAACTGGAAGAAGCGCAACGGCGGCAAACTTCCCCCCTCGGCGCTCGACGAGCCGGACCCCGACGAGGCCGACGGTAAGTCCGCGAGGCCTGCCGACGGCGAGACCCCAAAGGCCGGCCACGCTGAAACCACGGGACCCCGTCCCGGTGATGCGAACCGCGCTCCGCCCGGCGAACCCTCGGCACCGAGCCCCGGTTCGCGCTCGCCCTCGCGTCCGATCCCCCCAGCGCGGCCCGGACCGCGCTGAGCGGACCCGCCGATCCTTACTGGGCGAGCTTGATGTTGACGAGCAGGTCTCCCGCCGAGAGCTGATCGCCTTTGGCGACCACCACCCGCTCGATCTTGCCGCTCACCGGGGCGGAGACGACCGTCTCCATCTTCATCGCGCTCAGCACCACGAGCGCGTCGCCAGCTTTGACGTCCGCACCTTTCTCCGTGCGGACCTCGAGCACCACGCCCGGCATGGGGGCCCCCACGCTCCCCGCGTCGCTCGGATCGACGCGCTCGCGGACGACCCGCTTGGTCGTGGCGCTGCGATCCGCGATCCGGATCGCCCGAGGCCGCCCGTTGAGCTCGAAGTAGACCACTCGGCATCCGTCTTCATCGAGCTCGCCGAGCGCCCGCAGTTTGATGATGAGCACCTTGCCGCGCTCGATCTCGACGCTGATCTCCTCACCGATCGCCATCCTGCTCAAGAAGTTCCGCGTGGGCAGCACGGACACGTCGGCGTAGGACTCACGGAAGGCGAGGAACTCCTCGAACACCTTGGGGTAGAGGGCAGCGCTGATCACATCGACATCGCGCAGGCCAGGACCATGTTTTTCGCGGAGGTCCTTGCGGAGCTGCTCGAAGTCCAAGGGCTCGAACGCGGCTCCGGGCCGCCCGATCACGGTCGGCAGGTCGCGGACCACCCGTGTTCGCAGCGGCTCGGGAAAGCCGCCGTAGGGCTGCCCAAGGTGCCCCTGGAAGAACTCCACCACGGATCGCGGGAAGCTCAGGGTCTCCGCTTGGTCGACGACAGCGGTCTCGTCCAGGTCGTTTTGGACCATGAACTGCGCCATGTCGCCGACGACCTTGGAGGATGGCGTGACCTTGATGACGTCCCCGAGCAGGCGGTTGGCGGCCGCATATGCGCGCTTGATCGCCGGCCACCGCTCGGCGAGCCCGAGCTCGCACGACTGGAACCGTAGGTTCGTGTACTGCCCGCCGGGCATCTCGTGCAGGTAGACATCCGAGCTACCGCTCTTGATCCCGGATTCGAACGGCGCATAGAGCTGCCGCGCATCCTCCCAGTAGTTCGCGAGACCCTGCATCCCATCGAGGTCCAGGCCGGTGTCGCGCGGGCCCCCAGCGAGCTCCGCGACGATCGCACCGAGCGCGGGCTGTGAGGTGAGCCCCGCCATCGAAGCGAGCGCACCATCGACGATGTCTGCGCCAGCCTCACCGCAAGCGAGCATGGAAGCCACACCCGTCGATGCGGTGTCGTGCGTGTGCACGTGGATCGGGACGTTGGGAAACGCCTTGCGCAGCGCCGAGATCAAGAGCGTCGCAGCCTTGGGCTTGAGCAGCCCAGCCATGTCCTTGATCGCCAAGAAATGGATCCCCAGGTCGACCAGCTCCCCAGCGAGGTCGACGTAGTACTGCAGGCTGTATTTGGTGCGCGAAGGATCGGCGACGTCGCCCGTATAGCAGACGGCGGCCTCGACCACGGCGCCGGCCCGCCCCACCGCATCGATACCGAGCTTGAGGTTCTCGACGTAGTTGAGGCAATCGAAGATCCGGAACACGTCGATGCCGTGCGCCGCCGCGGCGTCGACGAAGCGGTAGACGACGTTGTCCGGGTAGTTCGTGTAGCCCACGGCGTTCGCACCCCGGAGCAACATCTGGAACGGGATGTTGGGTACGAGCGCACGCAAGCGCTCGAGTCGCTCCCAGGGGCACTCTTTGAGGAACCGGAGCGCGACGTCGAAGGTCGCCCCACCCCACATCTCCAGACTGAACGCCTTCGCCATCGCAAACGCCGTCGCGGGCGCGATGGCGGCGAGGTCGGCCGTGCGCACGCGCGTCGCGAGCAGCGACTGATGAGCGTCGCGCCAGGTCGTGTCGGTGACCAGCAACCCTGGGTGCTTGCGGACAGCCTCCGCGAGCCCCTGCGGGCCGCGCTCGATGAGGACGGCGCGCCATCCTTTGGGCGGGTATTCGCGCGGCGTGGGTGGGATCTGCGGCATGACACGGCCAGGCGGCGTGTCCGACATCCAAGGCGTGGTCGACCCGTTGACGATCACCTCGCCCAAGTAGTTGAGGAGCCGCTGCCCCCGGTTGCGCCGCCGCTCGAACCGGAACAGTTTGGGCGTCGAGGCGATGAACTCGGTGTCCACGTTCCCCGACAAGAACTGCGGATGAGAGAGCACGTTCTGCAGGAACGCGATGTTCGTCTTGACCCCCCGCACGCGGAACTCCGCGAGCGCGCGCCGCAGCTTCTGGGCCGCGCCCTCGAACGTGGCCGCGAACCCGGTGACCTTGATCAGCAAGGAATCGTAGTGCGGTGAGATCTGGGCGCCGTCGTAGCCCGAACCGCTGTCCAGGCGGATCCCAAAGCCGTGCCCCGGCCGAAACGCCTCGATCCGCCCCGTGTCGGGCTGAAAGCCGCGCAGCGGATCCTCTGTGGTCACGCGGCACTGGATCGCGTAACCGCGGGTCGAGATCTCTTCCTGGCGCAGACCCATCTCGGGCAGCGTCTCGCCGCTCGCGATCCGGATCTGTGCCTGAACGAGGTCCACCATGGTGACCTGCTCCGTCACGGTGTGCTCGACCTGGATGCGCGGGTTGGCCTCGATGAAGTAGTGCCGACCGTCTGGATCCAGGAGGAACTCGAACGTCCCCGCGTTGCGATAGCGAACCGCAGTGGCGAGCTTCACCGCATCTTCCGTCAGTCGCGTACGGATCGCCGGATCCAACGTGGCCGCCGGCGCGATCTCGACGACCTTTTGGTGTCTACGCTGCACCGAGCAATCACGCTCGTAGAGATGGATGACGTTGCCGTCCCCGTCTCCGAGGATCTGGACCTCGATGTGCCTGGGCCGCTCGACGTAGCGCTCGATGAACATCGTGCCATTGCCGAAGGCGCTCAAGGCCTCGCTCATGGCCCGCGGCAGCGCGTCACGCATCTCCGCATCGTCGCGGACGACCCGCATGCCCCGGCCGCCGCCGCCGTACGCGGCCTTGATCATGAGCGGGTACCCAGCTCGATGCGCGAACGCCATCGCATTGTCGAGGTCTGCGACGGGCTCCTCGGTGCCCGGGATCACCGGCACGCCCTGCTCCATCGCGAGCCGGCGACCGGCGGTCTTGTCACCGAGCGCTTCGAGCACGTCCGGCGGAGGTCCCACGAACGCAATGCCCGCGGCCTCGCACGCGCGGGCAAATTCGGCGCGCTCGGACAAGAATCCGTAGCCGGGGTGGATCGCGTCCACCTCGTTGGCGAGCGCGACCTCGATGATTTCTTCGATGCCCAAGTATGCGGACACCGGCGACCGGCCCTGCCCCACGAGGTATGCCTCGTCCGCCTTGTAGCGGTGCAGATGCACGCGGTCTTCGTGGCTGAAGATCGCAACGGTCCGGATGCCGAGCTCCGTCGCCGCACGGAATACCCGGATCGCGATCTCACCCCGGTTGGCACACATCAACTTGCGAATGTCTCGTCGAGCGGCTGCCATGAAGTTGCGGAGAGTCTACTCAATCACGGCTGCGCACGCATCGTGCTGGGCGGTGGGTACGGAATCGGAACGTCGACGAGCGGGCTCGGATGGTTGGACGGGTCGGAAAAAAGCCCCGGCCCGATGTGCAGATGCAAGACCACGGGATCCCCCGCGACGCAAAGGTCGACCACGTTGTCCTCGGGATGGCCCGTGGGTGCGCCATCGTCGAACGCGGACGGGTGACGCCAGCCTCCGTCGGCCCCAAGGACGCGGATCTGTTCGAGATCGGCGGGTTCGACCCCCTGCACTCGGTCCGCCCAGTAGGTGCGAAGGGCGAAGCCCCAACCCTGGCAGCGGCCCGGCTCCGCCGCGAGCACCTCGACCGCGGAGAGGCTGAGCGGGGCATCGAGCCCCGAAACCTCCGCCACGAGCCCATCCACCCGGCGTCCGTCCTCCGCGAACAGGGCTCCGCCGGCGATCACCGACTCCGCCATCGCCCGTGATTCCGTCTTTTCGGTAGGTTCTGTCCAGAACCTACCCACGAGCAGCACGCTGCGGTTCTCATCCCGCTCGTCCGCGGGAGCGAACATCGCTCGCTCGGGCACGGCAAGTTCGCCGTCGGAAAGACGCACCGCGAACTGCTCCGGCGCGAGCGTGAGCGGATCGAGCTCGCTCGAGAACACGAGCAGGATCCCGTCCAGTCCATCGAGCTCTTTCTCACCCACGGCGCTCAAGTGGGCCGAGAGCACGGCGACGGGCACCTCCTCGGGTGCGGACCCGGACGTCCGCGGTTGCTCGGCCACCGCGAATGGCTCGGCGTGCCACATCGACCGGCAGCCGCCCGCGGCGAGCAACGCCACCGCGAACACGCCGAGCGCGCGAATCCACGTGCCGCAGCCGCGAGAAAGGCCGCGTGTACGAGCTGAGCTGCGACCGCCGCCGTGGTGCATGGCGCGCGGCAAGGTTACGCATCCGAGCGCGGTTGCGCTACTCTGCCGCGAATGCTGCGCCTTGCATCGCAGACCGACGCGGCGTGGGGAGCATGGGCGGTCGCCCACCTCGACGAAATCCTGCTCGATCATGCCCACTGCGAGAAGAAGGCAGCCTCGACCGCCCTCAGCCTCATCTTCCGCTATCCGGACCGGCCCTCGCTCGTGCAACCGTTGAGCGCGCTGGCGCGCGAGGAGCTCGAACATTTCGAGCTCGTGCTCGGGCACGTCCGCAGGCGCGGGGGAGAGTTCGCGCGGCAGGTCCCGAGCCCCTATGCACCGCGCCTCATGGAGATCGTACGCCGCGAGGAGCCGTGGCGCCTGCTCGATACGCTGCTGTGCTGCGCGATGATCGAGGCCCGCAGCTGCGAACGCATGCAGCGGTTCGCGGTCACGTTGCGGCAGCACGAGCACCACGACCTCGTCGAGCTCTATGATGGACTGCTCGCGTGCGAGGCCCGTCACCACCAGGCATACGTGGACCTGGCGCTCGGTTGCGAGGCCTTCGAACCGGAGGTCGTCTGGCACCGCCTGCGCGAGATCGCGGCACACGAGGCGTCCGTGGTCTCTGCAGCGCCGGAGGACCCCCGGCTCCACAACGGCTGCCCCGCTCACACCCAACGGCGGACGGACGCGCGGTAGGCCCGATACGCGGCGCCGTGCACACCTTCGAGGTACGGCTCCTCGATCCTCACCTGGACCTGGATCGCGATCTCCCCAAGCAGTGCGGCAACGAGCGCAAGGACGTTCGGGCTCGCGAGAAACACCCCGATCAAACAAGCGCGCATGCCGAGGAAGATGGGGTTCCGCGAGACCGCGAAGACGCCTTGGGTCACGAGCTCCGTCCTCGCGTCCGGATCCACGCCGATGCGCCATGAGGCCCCCATCTGCGCTTGGGCAACGAGGATCCAGACGAGCGCGGAGAGCAGCACCGCGACCCCGGCCCCCTGGATGCCCACGCGCTCGAGGCCACGCAAGGGTGCGGCGAACTCGTAGGCCACGCCGCCCACGGTGAACAGCACGACCGAGAGCCCGAGGAGCGCGTGGGAGACGGCCAGCGCGCGTGCGACATAGCCCCGAAGGTCGTCGTTCCAGCGCTCCACCAAGGGATTGTTCCCCGTGCGCCGTTTCACCCAGAGGGTCCGGAGCACGAACACGAGCAAGACCGCGGTGACGAAGTAGACGGGTAGAAAAACTCTCATGACTTGGCTCTCCGCTTGCGGCCTGGGGCCGCGACGCTGGTGTGGCGCACGTGGTCGAGGGCCATCTCGAACAACGCGCGCACGTGTTCATCGGCAAGGGAATAGAAGATGTGGCGGCCGTCTCGCCGAACGTGGACGAGCGCACGGTCACGGAGCTTCCTGAGTTGGTGCGACACGGCGGACTGCTCGAGGCCGAGGACCTCGGTGATCTCGTGGACGCAGCGTTCGCCAGCCAAGAGCTGCTCCACGATGCGCAGCCGGGTAGGGTCGGCCAGCGTCTTGAACGTGTCCGCCAACGTCTGCGCCACCGATTCCGCAAGGGGTTCCCGCTCGTTCCGCATCACGATATATGAATTATCGCTCATATATTCATATGTCAAGGCCGGCGCTCCACGCGAACACGCACCGCGAGAATTCCTCCGGGTCCGCTCGGCGGGCGGGGCGACGCTTCGCTCGCCGCCCAAGAGGCCCGACAAGAGACGAGCTTCGAGCGCGGGGTTTCTCTATTCTCGGGACTGCATGGAAAGTTCCCTCGTCAAGGCTCCCCCGAGCACGCCATCGCTCGGCATCGCGGTTCGCAACCTCCTCGCGCCGCGCACCACGACACCCCTTTTCGAGACGGAGCAGCGCTTTGGCATCCTGCCGACCGCCGCATTTTGGAGCGACTACCACAACCGCTGGCTGGCCTTCCCGCTGACGTTCCCGATGATGATGCTGTTCGTCGCGGGCCTCGTCGCGACCGGAGGTCTCGCCTACCCGTTGGTTTCCGCGGTCCTGTGCGCGGCATTCGGACAGCTCTCATATGGGCTCGTCGAGCGACGCCTGCGTGAACTCGTCCGCGAGCGGCCCGACAGCGCGCGATAGCCGAAGCGAACGTCAGCCGCCGCCGCGGTCGCCGTGCGTTGGGCTCGCGCCTTCTGCCCAGCGGAGGGCCGCGACTTCGCAGGGAATCCGCACCCCGAGCAGCAACGTGGCGTTGAGGACCGAAAACACGAGCGCGGTCCACATCGCACCGAACATGAGAGGAACGACGGCGAGCTCCACCACGACGGCCAGGTAGTTCGGGTGCGCGAGCAACTTGTAGGGACCGCGCCGTAGCGGTGGATGCCCAGGGAGCACCAGCACGCGCGTGTTCCACCGCGGTCCCAGCGTGGCAATGGCCCAGTAACGCAACACCCCCGCGGCGACGAACCCACCCAGAAGCCACGGCCAAGCGGGGTGCAAGCTCGGCCCGCGAGAGATCGCCTCGAACACGGTCGCCAGCATCCACCCCGGGTGCAACACGAAGAACCACGGGTAGTGTTCGCGGCCAAACTCGCGAGCACCGCGTTCCCGCGCCCAGGCTTCGTTCCGCCGGGCCACGCGGAGCTCGAGCAGCCGCTGCAACACGATCGCACTCGACATCGAGCCGAGCACGAGCGACCCGAGCGAGATCTCGTTCACCACCGCACCAAGGTCCCCTCGGCACAGAAACCGGGGCCGAGACCGAGCACGGCCCCCAAGGTGTTCCGCGGCGCCACGCGTGCCATGAAGCGCTCGAGCACGAACAGGACCGTCACGCTCGACATGTTGCCATACTCACCGAGGATCTCCGCGGGCAAGGCGAGCGCCTGGGGATCGAGCGCGAGCGCACGCGCGTACGCCTCCAACACCTTGGCACCACCCGGATGCACGAGATAGTGCTCGAGTGCGGAGCGCTCGAACCCATGTTTGGCCGCGAGCTCACCGACGAATCTCACCGCGATCTCGCGAACGATCCCGGGGATGCTCCTCGCAAAGCGCACGCGCAAGCCTTCCGCCTCGAGCGACCAGCCCATCACGTCTTGCGTATCGTCGAGCAGCTCGCTGTGGGAACCGAGCAACGCCAGCCCGCGCTCCCCCGGCGCGATCACGGCCGCCGCTGCTCCGTCGCCGAACAGCGCCGTCGCCACGAGATTGGCTTTCGAGCGGTCGCCGTGCATGAAGGTCGTGCTGCAGACCTCTACGGCGACCAGCAACACGGCTTTCCCGGTCCCGCGGACCAAGTCGGCCGCGCGCGCCAACCCTGCCGCTCCGCCGGCGCACCCAAGACCCCATAGAGGCACACGTGCGACGCTGCGAGGGAGACCGAGGCGAGGGATGAGGAGGCTGTCGAGGGACGGCGTGCTCACGCCCGTGGTGGAGACGAAGACGACGCTACCGAATGCCCCGAGATCGAGATCCGCGCGCTGCAGCGCCGTCGCGCTGGCTTCGGCCGCGAGCTCGAGCGCAGTCTCGCGATAGACCGCGTTCTTCTCGGCGAAACCGTGCGGCGTACGGTACCACTCGAGTGGACGCGCGATGTACCGGCGGGCGATCGTGGCGTTGTCGAACACCGGAAGCAACCGGTCCAGCTCGGCAAAGTCGGCGCCGAAGAAGTTCGCTGCGAACGCGCGCGCCTCGGGCTGCGGAAGCACGTGTTTGGGCGCCGCACAACCGACGGAAAGGAGCCGCGGAGGCGAAGTCACGGGTCATCCCCTTGCGACCGGGGATCGGGCTCGGGCGTACGGCAGGTGTCGCGAAACACGTACTGCTCGAAGCGTTTGCGATGACGGCTCGTCCAATCGATCGACGGTCGCTCGGTCGAGCTCGGCAGGTACCCGAGCCGGTAGACCGCGAGCAGCTCGAGGTCACTTGGAACCTCGAGGACGTCCGAGATCTCGCGCCACGCCGCCGGGAACTCCATGGGCGTGGAGACGAACTGGATCCCCATCCCGAGCTCGACCGTCGTGAGCCAAATGTTTTCGATCGCCATCCCGAGACCGAGCAAGCTGTAGAGGCCGCACAGCTCCCCTTGTCTGTACTCGGTCTTCGTGAGCAGGGCCGCCAGCAACAACGGGCTCGTCTCCACCAACTTGGCGTTGTCTCGACCGAGCGTGCGCGGCACCCCCAGATGCTTGATCACCTTGGCGCCCGCAGCGGAGAACACCTGCCGTATGAAGGGTCTCAGAGGCCCTGGCAGCTGATCGATGAAAATGCCGTCGCGCTGCTCGTCCATCTCCTTGACGCTGAAGCGAAAGTAGCGCTTGTAACGCTCGAAGAACGTTCCGTGCGCCAGCAAGTCCTCCATGGTCTTGCCCGCGATCGCGGAGATCCGCTGCCGCACGCGCGGACAGGTGATGAGCACGAACCGCCACGGCTGCGAGTTGAAGTGGCTCGGAGCTCGCGAGGCCGCCTCCACCAAACGGTGCTGGTGTTCGAGACTGACCGGATCGGGGCGAAACGGCCCGTTGGTGGTGCGGCGGCGGAGAATGGCGTCTCGAAGGTCCATGGAGTCTTGGGGAGCGGCGTAGCGTCAGGGCCAGCACCAAGCGATGGCGTAGCCCATCGCCCCCGCTGCGGCGAGGGCCGGGTGCAAGATCGTTCCGGGGTGCGCCCAGGGAAACGCCGCAAGCGCGGCGAGGGTGACGACGAGCCCCGGATGAAACGCCGTGATCGCGGCTCCGATGGAGCTCGCGAACACCACGGCGTAGAGGATGTGATGAAAGACACCCCAACGCACGCCTCCGAGTCGAGCCGCGAGGCCCACGACCAAGTTCGCCGCGTAGAGGAGTGTTGCGATGGTCTGCAAGGACCGCCGCCCGTCCCCGAACGACCGGAGTAGCTTGCAGGTCCAAGTGGGAGTCGGCAACCGCGGGGCGCACGGGAACGACGAAAGCGTCGCCACGGGGCCACACGGGGCAACGCGAGGGATGCAAGGCCACCGCGACCCGCGCGTCGAAGCCCACACCACGCGGTGAACCCCAATGGGCGAGGACTCCGAGCCTCATCTACCACCGAGCGCTCGACCTACCCAATGTCTGACGCACGCGCGACCGACACGGTTCGTGCTAGCTCGCATACGTTTCTTTCGCGCGTTCGAAGCTTGCCGAGTGCACCTCGTTCGGGCAATTTCAATGGGGTGTGGACATTGCTAGATCGGGCGGGGAAAGCCGTGTCCCTCGGGTCCATCGTCTTCGGGATCGCGGGCTGCCTCGAGTCGCCGTCGCAGCAGGAGAGCAGCGGAAGCACCACGGACCCGAGCGCTGAAGCCACGAGCGCGGACGAAAGCGGGGAAGGTTCCGAGGCTCCCACGGGCGAAGAGAGCGACGCCGGAGACGAGAGCGAAGAGACCGCTGCCGAGACCGACTCGGAGTCCCAGGCGTGCAACGGCAGCGACGCAGTCCCGAGCGGACGTCCACTGCGTCGTTTGACGCGCTTCGAATACAATCAGACCGTCCGAGACCTTCTGGGTGACACGACGTCCCCAGCGAACGCATTGCCGAGCGAAGACTTGGGCAACGGGTTCGGCAATGACACCGTGCGCCAGTCGGTCTCGAGCCTCCTCGCGGAACAGTACTCCACGGTCGCGGAGGAGGTCGCGGGGCGCTTCTTCGCGGCGCCAGCCGAGGTTTCGCGGTTCGCCCCGTGCGTCTCGGAGATGGGCGAGAGCTCGGCCCTCTCCGCGGAGACCGAATGCGCTCGCGAGTTCCTCGAGGCGTTGACCCTTCGGGCCTATCGTCGCCCCCCCACCCCCGAGGAGCTCAATGTCCTCCTCGCGCTCCAACAGGAGCTGCGTACGACGACCTCTTTTTCGGACAGCCTCGCAGGCGTGACCGAGGCGATTCTCCAGTCCCCGGACTTCCTCTATCGCGTCGAGCACGGAGAGGACGACGGAGCGGGCCGCCGTCGCCCCACTGGCTACGAGATGGCGAGCCGTCTCTCGTACTTCCTTTGGGGCACGATGCCTGACGACGATCTCTTCGCGGCGGCGGCCTCGGGTGAGCTCGCAACCCCAGAAGGCGTGCTCGCCCACGCCACCCGCATGTTGGAGAGCGATCGGGCGCGCACGATGGTCCGGTTCTTCTTCGACAACCTGCTCCCCATCTCCGCGCTGTCGAGCCTCGAGCGCGACGCGGAGCACTTTCCCACGTTCTCGGCCTCCGTCGGCGCGCTCCTGCGGGAAGAGACGCAGACCTTCCTGGCCCACACCATCTTCGAGGGTTCGGGCTCGTGGCATGAGGTGCTCACGGCTCCGTTCACCTACGTCAACGCCCCGCTGGCCGCGTACTACGGCATCGAAGGGGTCACCGGCGAAACGTTCCAGCGCGTCGACCTCGACACCAGCAAGCGCCTGGGTCTGCTGACGCAAGGGGGGGTCGTCGCCGGCACCATTCACTCCAACGAGACCAATCCCGTCGTCCGCGGTTCGTTCATCGTGCAGAAGCTGATGTGCATCCCGATCCCGTTGCCCACCGGCGACATCTTGGCGGAGATCAAGCCACCGGATCCGGACTCCGGAGCCACGGCGCGCGAGCGGTTCTCGCAACATAGCGAAGACCCGGCGTGCCGCAGCTGCCACGTGATGATGGATCCCGTGGGCTTGGCGCTCGAAAACTTCGACCCCGTCGGGCTTTGGCGCGACACCGAAAATGGTGTCACGATCGACGCGCGGGGCGGCGTCCCTGGCAGCAACAGCGAGCTCGATGGACCCGTCGCGCTCGCTCGAGCCATCGCCGAGGCGCCGCAGACCCACGACTGCATCGTCCGGCACTGGACGAACTTCGCGTTCGGTCAGACCTCGGGGTCCGAGGACCAATGCACGCTGCAGCCCCTGCAAGAGGGTTTCGTCGCGTCCGATTCGAATCTCCGCGACCTCTTGCTCGCCATGACGCAGAGTCCAGCCTTCCTCTATCTCCCGGAGGAGTCGCCATGAAGCGCATGACCTTGTCCCGCAGGACGTTCTTGCGGGGTGCCGGGACCATCGCCATCGCGCTGCCATGGCTCGAGGCCATGGGCGATCGCTCGGCGAGCGCCTCCACCAGCTCCACCGCGCGCCGCTTCGTCACGGTCTACACACCGGGTGGTTCCGTGATCGACGACGGCACCGGGGTCAACCGCTGGCGTCCGGTCGGAACCGAAAGCGACTTCGAGCTCAGCCCAATCCTCGCACCCCTCGAGGCGATCAAGGCCAAGCTCCTCGTCGTCGATGGCCTCGCCATGAGGAGCGCCCTTGGCGAGCAGCACCAGTCCGGAATCGTCGCCTGGCTCACGGGTACACCGCAGGTGGGCGGCAGCGGGTACGCGCAGGGCCCCTCTTTGGATCAAGTCCTCGCAACCCGGCTCTCCACGGCATCGCCGATGAAGAGCCTTCACATGGCGGTGCGGTGGGGCACGGGCAAGTCGCACGGGCTCTTGCACCCGATCAACTCGGCGTTCTTCGAGGACAACGAGCAGTACGACCCCATCCCGCCGCGCCTCGACCCGCAGGCGATCTTCACCAGCCTGTTTGGCGGCCTCGACCCCGGCAGCGAAAGCGCGAGCCGCATCGAGCGCAAGAAATCGATCCTCGACTACCTCGACGGTCGCTACTCGGCCTTGTCCGGAGAGCTCGGCACCAGCGACCGTCAGAAGCTGGACCAACACCTCACCAAGGTGCGAGAGCTCGAGCTTGCCCTCACGTCCATGGTGGAAACCGACGAGACTTGCCGGATCCCCGAGCTCGTCGATACCTCCGACTACGACCCGCAGACGGGCCTCGACGCCGATGATTCCGGCGCCGTCGTAGACACCCCGACGGACGAGGCGATCCCCAAGGTAGGCAAGTTCATGATGGACATGCTGGTCATGGCCTTGGCTTGCGAAGTCACGCCTGTGGCCTCACTCCAGTGGTCCGACACCGAGGCCAAACACACGTTTCCTTGGCTCGGTCTCTCGCAACACCACCACTTCTACCAACACGACGGCAACTTTCGGCCCGCCGAGTGTGAGGCCATCTCCATTTGGTACTCGGAGCAACACGCCTATCTGCTCGAGCAAATGGACGCCGTCGACATGGGAGGGCACACGCTGCTCGACGAAAGTGTGGTGTTCTTTGGCTCGGAGCTCGGCGACCCCCCGTCCCACGGCAAGACAGACATGCCCTTCCTCCTCGCCGGCGGTGGCGGTGGTCTACGAGGCGGGAGATTCTTGCGCCACGCTGATCTCGAAGATCGCTCGCACAACAACCTCCTCCTGGCGATCCTCCGCCTGTTTGGCGACGAGCGGGCCACGTTCGGAGATCCAAGCTTCTGCGGCAGCCCGCTTTCTGGCCTAACCTAGCGCCCCGACCGATGAATTCTGACCTCGTATGACGCCGTTCCCGTCCACCATCCCGGCGTTGCTCATCGGTCTCGTATGGCCCATACGCTCTCTCTTCGCGCCTTGGTCTGGAGGACGCTAGCAGCGTCCTCCAAGGTCAGAATTCATCGGTCGGGGCACTAGCGCCAGGGTCATGCTCTTTCGACGCGAGCATCTCGCGGGCATCGCTGACGGCTCGATTCGCGTCGCCTTTCGGCGATGGCGCAGGCCATCGGTGCGCATGGGGGGCACCTTGCAGACCCCCGTCGGTCAGCTCGTCATCGTTTCGGTCGAGCCAGTCACGGAGTCACGGATCTCCGAGGCCGACGCGACCGCTGCGGGGTATGCCTCGAGGGACGCCTTGTTGGTCGAGCTCCGCAAGCGCCCCGCGGGGGACGTCTATCGCATCGAGCTCGGGACGCTGCGCGCAGACCCGCGGATTTCCCTTCGCGAACGCGGAGAGCTCGGGGCGGAGGCGCACGCCGAGCTCGCAGAACGCCTGCGCCGGCTCGACGTTCGATCGACGAGCGGTCCTTGGACGCATGCGACGCTCGAGCTCATCGCGGCACGGCCTGCCGTGCGCGCCGGTGATCTGTGTCGAGAACTCGGTTTGGAACTGCACGTCTTCAAACGCAACGTTCGCAAGCTCAAGGAGCACGGACTGACCGAAAGTCTGGAGGTCGGCTACCGTCTGTCCCCACGCGGTTCCGCGTTCCTCGGGCAACTCACCGCACGCCGTCCACAAGTACGCTAGCCTGGGGCGTGCGTTCCACCTCTTGGTCCCGTCCGAGTCTCGCCACGAGGCTCGCGCTCGTAGGGTTCGTCGCTGGACTCGGGTGTCATCCGTCCAGCGCAACGGCCCCCGCCGCGAACGAAACACCACCCGCTGCGAACGAGCCCGCTTCCCCCGGCGAGCCGCCTGCCAGCGCTTCGCCCGAGCCCGAGCCCGAGCCCGAGCCCGAGCCCGCCGAACCCGCGACGAGTCCCGAATCCACGCCCTCACCACGGCCCGCGGGGGAGGCCTGCACGGCGCCCTCCGATTGCGAGAGCGGCATTTGCGAGGGTCTCGGCTGTGGACCCCTGGAAGGGCAGTGCGCTGCGGAGGACCGCATGTGCACGCGCGACCTCCAAACGTACTGCGGTTGCGACGGCGTCACGTTCCGCGGCTCCGGAAGTTGCCCGGGCGGGCGCTTCTCGGCGCGCGGCCCTTGCCCCGCGCCATGACCCAGACGCTGCGGCGGGGCGCTCAGTCTTCCAGATCGCGGTGCAGCTCGTCGTAGAACGCATCCGAAAGCAGGTACAGGGCCCAATCGTCCTCGACGCCCCCCGGATTCCGGCGCTGCTGGAACAGCACGAGATCATCGAACTCGCCTTGGTACCACCCCCAGAGAAAGCGGGCTCGCACGGGGTCGAGGTTGCGCTGGCGCAGGATCGCCAGCATCTCGCTCGTCTCCATCTCATCGAACTCCTCGATGAGCGCCTCGGCTTCGTCGATGAGCGATCCGACGTACTCGATCCCACGAGGGGTGAGCTGGTACCTCCCGCGCTTGCGCTCGATGGAGACGAACCCCGAGAGCACCAAGGACTCGAGCACCGGCTCGAGCGGGGCCAACACATGCGGGAGGACGACGGGAAACTCGAGACCACCGGCATCGACGGCCAGGTCGAGCTTCTTGAGCACGTAGATCCCCGCGTAGGTTTGCTTCTCTCGTTCCGTGATCATGAGTGGTGCCACGCCTGGGCCTGCAAGCGGATCCGGGCGTGGCCGGCATCATCGCAGTCGAGCCAAGAAAACACATCCCCGCTCGCGAAGTGGAACCGTCGACCCTCGGGGAGGACAGCCAACAGGTCCCGCCCCCGCGGGTTGCAAAGCGCGAGCACCACGTCGTGCGGCTGCTTTGGCAGACGCGGCAACTGTTCCCGAAGGAACGCACCGAGCGGTGCGAGCACGGACAGAGGGCCTCCGTGGTCGTCCTCCAACTCGAACTCGAGCGTGACGTCGGAGCCCACGGGCTTCTGCGCGTCGGCGCTGTGGAGCGCAAGGAGCAACACGGACGTGAGCTCCAGGCGTGCACCGTCTTCCGCGCAGAGAACGATTGCCTCCGCGGTCGCCCATCCAAAGCCCGCGTAGTCGAGGTCCGGCGCCGCGCGACCTCCGAAGGTGCCGGCGCTCGGCAAGTTGAGCAGAGCCCGCGCGTCGCGTCGGGGAAAAGGAATCTCCGCTAGCGAGCGCGGCTCCGGCATGACCCAGGCTTAGGCCCCGAGCTCGAGCACCTTGCCCGCGGGCGCATTCCGGCGGCCAAACTTTCCGCCACCAAACGACTTCCGCGGTGCGGGACTCGCCGGTTTCCCACCGCCGAAGTTGCCCCCTTGGCGTCCGTAGGTCTTGCCCGACTGGCTGCCCTGGCCCGCACGGAACTTCGAGGGGTTCGCCTGCCGGTAGGCATCGCGATGCGTCGCCAGGGCCGTTTGACGACTCGGCGGTGTCACGTAGCCCGCGCTGTACATGGGGACGTACCCAGGCGAGAACGCGCGGCTCAGCATGTAACCCATGGCCATCCCCGAGGCGATGTTCCACATGGGCGAGTGATAGCCCATGTACGGGCCGTGCCCGGTGATCTGCACCTGCGCAGACTCGGTACCGATGCTGCGCGAGATCGTGAAGATCCGCTCGGGGTCTTCCACCCGACCATCGCTGTTCTTGTCGAAGAAGCCGGTGACCTCCTGCGTGCGCTCGTCGACATCGAGGACCGCAACGCTGATGACCTCGTCACCCGCATAGATCTCGTTGACGCGGCGCTCGAAGTCCTCCGGTCCCTCGGCCTCGCGATACGCCTGTCCGACGGCGTCCCAATCGATGTCGACGGTCGTGTTCTGGGTGGTCACCCAGCGCTCGTTGCCGCGTGGCGTCGCATCGCCGCATGCGGGCACGCTCAGCAGCACGGCTCCAGCCGCGAGCACCGTCGCCGCACGCATTCCGAAAGAACCCCGGTTTCGTTCGCTCATGATCGCCCGCCAACGTAACCCGCCCCGCGCTGGCGTCAAGCGAGTCGTGGGGAGGGGTGGACACGTCTCTCCGGGGCCCCTACCTCGCCCTGGACGGGCGGGCGGTCCAAGTTCGCGCGCGGGGCGGTAGCCCGCGGCCGCGAGTTTCGCCGCCGGAAGGGCGAGGCGCGTCCCCGGGTGACGCGTCCCCGGGTGACCTCGAGCGCTCCCAGGCCTCCAGGGTACGTGGGCGCGGGCGGATGCGCCCTGCTCCCGATCGGTTCGGAGTGCGAATCCACCTTGGCCCAAGGTCCTCCCGTCCACCGCCGGACGTTCGAAAGCGGGATCGGTCGCGTACCGCGGTGATGCAGATCTACCGCGCGGAGGAACACCGGCGCTTCGACACGCGCGAGCGAGTTTGAGCAGCACGGCGGTGAGCGTTCGAACGCTCGCCGCTGTCGAGGGTGCTCGCCGCTCATCCCAAGCAAAAGCTTTCGAGCAGAACTTGGAAACGTTTCTAATTATGTTGCGGCAGAGGAAGCAAGCAGGGAAGATAGTCTCCGTGCAACGCGAGCGATGTCGCATCAGGCGATGTATTGGGGACGGGCGCGAAGAGCCGTGCCGTTTTCCAAGCACCGTGTCGAAAATCAGCGCATCGGCCGTCTTCGCAATCGCGGCGTCCCATCTCACCTGTACGACCGGGCCCGGCGAGGGGGGCACGTTCTTCGATTCCGCCGAGACCACCGGTTCCGACGCCGAAGACATCGATGGACGGGCAACCGAAACCGCACCAACGGGCGGCCAAACCTCCATGGGATCCGGCACACGCCTCGATGTCGGCGGTCCTGGCGGCGGTGAGATCCATTGCGGTGACGGCATACTCACCACCGCGGAAGCGTGTGACGACGGAAACGAAGCGCCGGACGATGGTTGCGCACAGGATTGTCGCTCCATCGAGGTTGGCTGGGTTTGTCCCGCGGCCGGTGAACGATGTCGCAGATTCGCGCGATGCGGCGATGGCGTGGCAGTGTTCCCCGAGCAATGCGATGACGGCAACCTCGTGCCAGACGACGGCTGTTCACCCACCTGCAAGATCGAGGTTGGCTGGAAATGCGACGACGCGATCCCAAGTGGCTGTTCCACGACGGTATGCGCAGATGACAAGCTCGAGGGCGCGGAGACCTGCGAAGACGAGGACACGCTCCCTTTCGATGGTTGTGGAGCCGATTGTCAGGCCGAGCCCACTTGCACGGACGACGGATGTGTATCCCGCTGCGGAGACGGCCTCATCATCCAGAACGAAGCCTGCGACGACGGCAACGCAACGAACGGTGACGGCTGCTCCGCCAACTGCGAGGTCGAACCGGGGTACGTCTGCGAGCAAGGCACGGGGTGCGCTGCAGGGCAGGCCGATTGCCCGATCACACTCCCTATCGTGTTCCGAGACTTCAACGTCAGCCACGTCGACTTCCACGAGCCCGGCGCCGCCATCCCGACCTGCGAGGCCCTCGTGTCGGACGCTCTGGACGAGGCCGGGAAGCCGCGCCTTGGCGTGCAAGACGCTGCGTGCATCCACTCCGCCGAATCGTTTGCCGAGTGGTATGGCGCGGTCGCGGGTGAATACGCGACGATCTTGGGCTCGATGACTTTGTTTCCCAACGGCGCCGGAGGCTATGTGAACCGCCACGGCCAAGATGGCGAGCCGTTCGCAGGTGAGCCGGTGGGAAGCGGCCGATGGTGCGGGAACCCCGAGCAGCAGGACTCCTGCGGGACCGTAGAGAACGAGGGCGCCTGCAACGGCGAGCCCTTCGATCCGGACACGGAAACGTGCTGGGAAGTCGGGTCCGAACACGGGCCCGGTGTTCCCATCCAATGTTGCCTCAACTGCTTTTGCGCCGGAACGGTCGAGCAGAACGACTACGACGGCAACCCGCTGTTCTTCCCCATCGACGAGCACCCGAGCGCCCTCGAAGACACACGCCATCCAGCGCAGATCCCCGAGACCGTCTACGAGGGAAACTGGGCATGGGAGGCCCCCGGTGACGTCGCCAGCGACGGCACGCCGGGCCCCGAACAACCGCTCCACAACTTCCACTTCACGTCCGAAATCGCCTATTGGTTCGAGTACCAGGGTGGCGGCGCCGCAGAACTGACGTTCATTGGCGATGACGATGTGTGGGTCTTCGTCAATCGGCAACTCGTCCTCGATCTCGGAGGGATCCATTCGCCTTGGGCGGGGCGCTTCTCTCTAGAGCCCGGGGGGAACGTCACCATGCGCACATGGATTCCCCCCGAGACGGAGCTCGCGAGCACGGAGGTCACCGCAGCCTCGCTCGGGCTCGAGGAGGGGGGCGTATACGAGATCAAGGTCTTCCACGCGGACCGACGTCCCGCCGGATCCAGCTTTCAGCTCACGCTCTCTGGTTTCAACACCGCGCGTTCGGAATGTCGCTCCATCTGCGGAGATGCGATCCTCGCCGCCGGTGAAGAGTGCGACCTCGGCGAAGAACTGAACGTGGGTGGACACAACGGGTGCAACGCCGACTGCACGCTCGGGACCTATTGTGGTGACGGAACCGTGCAACCCGAGGAGGAATGTGATGATCGGGATCCTCTCGCTCCCCCCAACTGTTTCGGCTGCCGTCTCCTGAATATCGGGTGACCGGCGGCCCGTTCAAGGCGTGGGGAGCCGCCGGAGGCTTTCCGCGAGCATGAAGACGTGTGGGTCTTCGATGTTCATCGTCCGAAGACTGATCTCGAGCTCCCAGAGGTAGTCCACGTTCGACCCCGAGACGCCCACGGCAGCGCGGATCTGCCGCGCGAGTTCATCGTCGGGCGCCGGACCTCCGAAATTGGGATTCGTCGCATCGGCGATGTACGTCAGGGCATCGACGACTTCGCCGTCCTCGGACGTGCCGTGCAGGGGTACCCTCGCCCGGGCGTATCCACCGCTTTCGCGTGCATCGAGGAGGTCGATCACCGCGGCCGCCTCCGCACCGGCGACGCGAAACCCGACACCCCAACACTTCTCCGCGGGTTCTGGCATCAAGGTCACGACCCGTCCCGGTGCCCCCGGCGCCCCGCGATGATCGGTGGACAGCTGCCAGAACCGTCGCGTGAACCCTTGGACGAACCCCAGACGCCGCTCGACGAACGGGAAGCCCGGACGCCACATGAGCGAGCCATAGCCAAAGATCCAGAGCGGGTCCGATTGGCCCATCGCGCGACGCGTAGCGCGACGCGGTGCGATTTGCAAGGGTAGCGACGCTGGAATGCCCGCGACGCGCTCTCCCCCGTCAGCCTTCGTCCCCGCGCCGCTTCATCGCGCGCGATCCATGAGCACCTGCGGGCACTGGACCTGCTGATAACGGATCTGCGGATTGTCTGCCGCCCGGAACCAGTTGATGTACCACATGCACCCTTCGTAGAGCTCCGTCAGCCCACGAGACATGAATACCGACTCGCAACGCTCGCGCACGCACTGACGCGAGTTCTCGTACGCTTCGGGCCCGCTCCAGCCGTGTTCTTCACGACACGCGAGCATGAACCCGCCATATTGCGCCCCGAGTTCGCCATTGCTCACGCCCCACTGCGTGCTGCATGCGTTGAAATCGCCCACGCCACCACCTGGGGTCAGCAAGTCGAACTGCCCTTGGGCGATGTTGCCGATGTTCGTGGCCATGACGATCATCGTCTTGCCGGCGAGCCCTTGCGAGCCGATGTCCATCCCGCTCTCGTTGTTCGTGGCGCCCGTGAACTCGACCTGGAAACACGTCCCGCAGCCGACGCCGTTCACCGCCGCGAATCCATAGGAGACCACGTTGCTATGGGCCCACGGCGCATGCTCGTGGCACGCGAACGCGTTGCCCCCCGTGCACGCGTTCCCAGCGGTGGTCACGCCCATGTTGTCGTCCCCCATCCCGCACGCCGCGGCCGCTCCGCCGTTCTCTGGCCAAGCGCACGACGGCTTGCAGCAATCCCAATAGCGTGTGGCAAAGCCCATGCTGCCACCGTTGAGCGGCGGATACGGATTGTCATCCCCGAGGTCCGGACCGAAGTCGCCGCCCGTGTCGTCGCCGCTCGTCTCCTCCCCCACGCAGCGACCACACGTTTGGTCGCAATACCCCGCGAACCAGTCCGCGTCGCACTCGCCCCAGTACGCCCACGTGGCACACGTCTCGATGGAGTCGGCGTTCTCTGGGGCGAGGTCCGTGCACGGAGGGGGCCCGGTCTCCGTCGACTCTTCGCTCGACATTTCGGAGCTTCCGCCTGTGGACCCGTCCGCGTTGCTCGTGGAGCTCGTGGACGGATCCTCGCTCGTCTCCGCGTTCTCGGAGTCTTCGCTCGTCGCGGGTGAGGCGCTCGTCTCCTCCTCGTCGTCGTCATCCTCGCTCGAGTTGGAGCCTTCGGACGCGTCCGAAGCGTCCTCTTCGGACGCCGACTCGTCCTCGTCCGAGCCCTCGTCCTCCTCTGATTCCTCGTCGTCCGAGGAATCCTCACCATCTTCGTCCTTCGAAGTGCTCTCGCTCGAGCTTTGGCTCGGCAGCCCGAAGCAGCCGGTGATCACGCAAGCGGAACATGTGGCAATGACGATGGGCTGCAGTAGGCGCATCCGCGACTCCTCGAGACCTAAGACGACGTCGAGCCACCATATCACGAGCATCGCGATCGACCGCGCTCGCGATGCCTGTTCTTGCGACGAATTGCTGCGAAATGCCCTCGATTCGCCTCCTTGGCGGGTTCACGCAACTGGCGGCTGACCCGCGAACCTCACAGCGACCTCGCGAGCATGATTTTTTTGTTACCCAGGGCTCATCGCCTGCAACGCCGGTGATGCCAGCACGCGCACTCGAGGTGGAAGAACGCGTCCGAAGGCTGTGCAACCACGGTGACCTTCATGACCAAGGAGACCGCGAGCTCGATTCGAGAAACGCACGGCGGTCCGCAGCGAGGCTCGCGGCTCCGCGGCGGAGGACTGCCCTCGCGGATCTTCCCCCGACGTTTGGACCCAGCCTTTTCTTCGTGCGCGCCGCTGAGGTTGCTGCGGGCCTACACGACTCTCACACGCAGGTGCTGCCACCCCGGGAGATCTCGGAGCGCTTTTCGCTCCCCTGGTTCGCCCCCCAACTACTTCGGAGAGACGTACTCCTACACGATGCCGCACTCTGGCCTGCGGGCGACGATCTCGACGGCCGCATTCATCCGCGCGAGCGGTGACGCCACGGACGAGACGACGGTGCAACCCCACATCTCCTTGGTTTCTTCGTCCACCATCGGCACGGACCACGTCGATCTCGCCCTCGAGGCGTCGACCCAAGTGATCGCCAAGATCCACGAGTACAGGGCCGGGCGCTGAGCGAGCCCTGGCGACCGCCGGAGGACGGCGGTCGCGGGCTGCCAACGCTCCGTCTGCTCGCCACACGGTGCGAGCAGCCGAGCACCACTCCTGTCATCGCGCGTCAGGCAAGCGCGAGCTCTTGCTTGAGCTGAGCGCACCAGCCCTTGATGCGATCTTCGGTCAGGTCCGACTGGTTCTCCTCGTCGATCGGGAGCCCCACGAACTTTCCACCCACGACCGCCTTCGACGCATCGAAGTTGTACTCGTCCACGGGCCAGTGCCCGATGTTGGCCTTGGCCCCGAGGGAGATGAACATTTCGCGCAGCATGCCCATGGCGTCTTGGAAGTTGTCGGGGTACCCGAGCTGGTCCCCCGGTCCAAAGAACGCGACGGTCTTTCCTTCGAAGCGAAGGTGCTTGAGCTTCTTGGAATGATAGTCCCAACTCGCCTGCATGCCCCCTACATCCCAAGTCGGCACGCCAACGAGGAGCACGTCGAACTCCAGCAATCGCTCGAGGTCGATCTTATCGATGTCGAGCGCTTCATCGATCCAATCCGAGAGCTCCGCCACGATGGCCTCCGCCACGTCTTGGGTGTTGCCCGTCGTCGTTCCAAACACGAGTCCCAGCTTCATATCGCGATGAATTACTGAAAAAGAAAATCATTTACAAGCTTCCCGCTTCGTGCGATTTTGGAACTCTCCCCTCGCGTCACACATGGCGCAGAGACCGCCAAGATGAACGGATTGGGAAGATCGCAGCGATCGGATACTCAACGCCCTGACATGATCGAACTGCACAGCGTGAGCAAGACGTATGCCGCGGGGCAGCGGCGCCTGCACGTGCTCAACGGCATCGATCTTACGATCCGCGAGCGCGAACTGGTCTCGATCATGGGGGCCTCGGGTTCTGGGAAATCCACCCTTCTCAACGTCCTCGGCCTGCTCGATCGGTTCGATGGCGGGCACTACACGCTCGACGGGAAGAACGTCACCCACCTCTCCGAGAACGAGGCTGCGCGGGTCCGCAACCACACCCTCGGCTTCGTGTTCCAATCGTTCCACCTCCTCCCGTCCAAGACCGCGGCGGAGAACGTCGCGCTACCGCTCTACTACCGCGGGGTCTCTTCGCGTCGTCGTCACGCGGCAGCCATGGAAGCGCTGGAGCAGGTGGGATTGCCAGCGGCCTGGGCGGAGCACCGGCCTTCGCAACTTTCTGGCGGCCAACGGCAGCGCGTCGCCATCGCGCGCGCCATCGTTGGACGGCCCCGCGTGATCTTGGCCGACGAGCCCACCGGGGCGCTCGATTCGGAGACCTCCGTCAAGATCCTCGACCTTCTCTGCAGCCTTCACGAACAGGGCATGACCGTCATCCTCGTCACGCACGACAGTGAGGTCGCGCGGCGGACCCCCCGGCTGATCCGCATCAAGGACGGGCAAATCGTGGCCGACGGTGGTCCATGCTGATCCTGGAAGCGTGGATGGAGGCGCTGCGCACGTTGCAGCGCAACGGCGTCCGCTCGTTGGTGACGGCGACGAGCATGACGTGGGGCATGTTCATGCTCGTCGTCCTGCTCGGCGTCTCCACGGGCCTGCGCAATGGCGCGGAGTACTCTTTCCGATACGAAGCGGTCAACTGCTTTTGGGCGTATGGCGGCCAGGCTACGCTTCCGTTCGAAGGCACGCGCCTCGGCAAGCGCGTAGACCTCGACATCGGCGACCTCGAGGCCATCGAACGCAGCATCCCCGAGGTGGAGGAGATCACGGGGCGCTTCTACCCCGGAGCGGAGTTCTCCGTCGTCGTGGACGGTCGTCGCGCGTACTTCGAGGTCCTGGGTGTGCACCCGGGCTTCGCCGCGGTCGAACACACGATCCTGAAGCGGGGCCGCTTCCTCAACCGCATCGACCTCGAGAAGCAACGAAAAGTCGCCGTCATCGGCATCGAGGTGGCTCGGCATTTCTTCGGCGAGAGTGATCCCATCGGTAAGACGCTGACCATCGATCGCATGCATTTCCACATCGCAGGGGTCTTCGACGACCTCGGCGGTGAGGGCCAGCTCCGCACGATCTACATCCCCCTCACGACCGCGCAGCTCCTCTACAACGGCGGGCGACTGGTCCACGAGATCATCTTCACGGTCCCCGAGATGAGCGTCGAGCGCAGCCAAGGCGTGGTACACCGCCTACGAGCGCTGCTGGCCAAGCGGCACCACGTCGCGCCGGACGACCTCGGGGCCCTACGGACGAGCAACGGCATCGAGGAGGCCGCCCGCGTCCGCGTCGCCATGAACGGCATCCGCGTGTTCACGTGGTTGGTGGGACTCGGGACGCTGATCGCGGCGGTCGTTGGCGTGGGAAACATCATGCTGATCTCCGTCCAAGAGCGGACCCGGGAGATCGGAACACGACGGGCCATCGGCGCGAGCGTGGGCAGCGTGGTGCGGATGGTCCTGCGGGAGAGCGTGCTGCTCACCGTGATCGCGGGCTGGGGTGGAATCGCCGCGGGGACGGCGGTCTTGGACCTCGCCGCCTATCACCTCCCCGCCAATGAGATGTTCCGCGATCCCGCGGTCGATTGGGTCACCCTGCTATGGGTCCATGGCGTCCTGCTCACCGCAGGATTGGTCGCCGGCTGGCTGCCCGCGCGACGAGCTGCCCGCATGCGCCCTGCGGAGGCGTTGCGCGCATGAGCATGCTCGGCTTCGACTTGGAGACGTGGCGAGAGGTCGCCCAAAGTCTCGCGCGACGACGTGTCCGCACCTTGCTCACCGCTTGGGGCGTGGCTTGGGGGATGTTCATGTTGATCGTCGCGCTGGCGTGTGGACATGCCTTTGGGCGCGGCGTCATGAATAGCCTCGGCGAGTACAGCAACGAGACGGCGTGGATCTGGGCCGAGCGCACGACGATGGCGCACGCCGGTCATCCGCCGGGCCGAGGACTCTCGATCCGCCGCAGCGATCTCGCGGCGCTCGAGTCTTCGGTCCCTGGCCTCGCCGCCCTCTCTCCGCGCAACCATTTGGGCGATGACGAAGAGGCGCCAGTTTCGGTACGCCGCGGGGATCGGCACGGGAGCTTCGCGGTCACCGGGGAAGATTTCGACGTCCGAAAGATGCGCCCCATCGTGGTCGAGCACGGGCGCTTCATGAACCCCTTGGACGTCGCGCAACAGCGAAAGATCGCGTTCCTCGGGCGTTCGGCCGCAGAGCGCTTGTTCACCGGTACACCGGAGCCGGGCGCGACGATCACCCTCCAAGGCGTCGAGTTCCTGGTCGGCGGGGTCTTTCGGCTGTCGCACGGCGGCCGCTCGGCGGAGCAGCAGGAGAACGCGATCATCATCCCTTGGACGACGCTCGCGCAGACATTCGGGCCCTTCGACCGCATCTCGGCCGTCGCCCTGCTCGCAGAGCCACACACCGATCCTGCCGCCATGGCAGGGGCTGCGCGAAGGATCCTTCGCCGGCGTCACGACGTTCACCCCCGCGACGAAATGGCATTTGGGGAGTGGAGCCCGTATCGCGACGCTCAGAGGTTCCTCGCGCTCTTCACCGCAATCGACGTCCTGCTGTGGGTGGTGGGCGTATTCACCGTGCTCGCCGGAACGCTCGGTGTAGGCAACATCATGCTCGTCTCGGTCCGCGAGCGCCTCGCGGAGATCGGGGTGCGCAAGGCCGTGGGCGCAACGACCGGGAACATCGTCGGACAGTTTGCCCGCGAGGCGATCGTCCTCGTGCTTGCAGCCGGCGGTGTCGGCATCGGGCTCGGCATTGCGGTCATCGGTGCGATCCGGCGCTACATCGAGGGACTGCCGCTCGACGAGCGGCCCGAGGTATTCCTACCGCCGGAGGTCGAGCTCTCGACGGCCGTGCTGGGCCTCGGTGCCCTATGCTTCGCCGCCCTGGTGGCGAGCCTCTTGCCCGCTCGCGCGGCTGCGGCCGTTCGCCCTGCGCGCGTGCTCCAGACGGAATGACATGCGAACTTCCACCACAACTCTCCTCGTGCTCGCCATCACCGCGGTCGCAGGAACGCTCTATACGTTCAAGGGGCGCCTCGATCGCAAGGACCCTTTGCCGCCAACCGAACAAGCGGTCCGCATGGACATCCTCGACCAGGTGATCGCAACGGGCTCGATCGTCCCGCGCCATGAAGTCGCGCTCAAGCCTCGCGTTGCCGGGATCGTGGCGCAGGTCTTCGTCGAGCCCGGCGATCGCGTGACCAAGGGTCAGAAGGTCGCCCGCATCGAGGTCATCGCCCAGGAGTCGAGCCTGGCCGAGTACGAGTCTCGGGTACGCGCCGCACAAATCGTGCTTACCCACGCAGAGCAAGAGCTGGAAGAGGCCGAGTCCCTGAGCAAAGTCGGCATCGCTTCCAACGACGAGCTCCGCGCGGCTCGCTTCAACGTCGCCCAGGCCGAGGAAAACCTTCGAGCGAGCAAGGACGGCCTCAACGCGGTCCGCACGGGCGCCGTCCGCAAGACGGAGAACGCCGCGAACATGGTCCTCGCGACCATCGACGGCAAGATCCTGGCCGTGCCGTCGCGGGCGGGCACATCCGTCGTCGACAACAACAGCTTCAACGAGGGCACGACGATCGCAACCCTCGCCAACATGGACGATCTCATCTTCATTGGCTGGGCCGACGAATCCGACGTCGGCAGGCTCCGCGAGGGGATGCCGCTCTCGTTGACGATCGGCGCGCTCCGTGACCACGTCGTCGAGGGCAAGGTCGAGCGCATCGCGCCCAAGGGCGAAGATCGCAAAGGCGTGACCCAGTTCGAAGTTCGCGCCGCGGTCAACGCCACGCAAGGTCCTACGCTCCGCGCGGGTTTCTCTGCGAACGCGCGGATCATCATCGAGCGCCGTGACGACGTGCTGGCCATCCCGGAGAAGCTGCTCAAGTTCGACGAGGACCAGCCCTTCGTGGAAGTCCTCGTGAACGAGGAGCCGGTGAAGTTCGAGCGCCGCGACGTGGAGCTCGGCCTCTCCGATGGCATCCACGCCGAGGTCCTCGGCGGACTGACGGGCGAGGAGCGCATCCGCCTCCCGGAGGCCGACCACTGATGAGCCGGCGGCGCCCTCGCTGGGGCCGCACTCCGACGCACGCGTCACCATTGAAATCGGTTTTCGGTTTACCGGGTCTACGGCACGGCGGGAGGATCGTCGCGTCGACCGTCGCGCGGGTGCCCAAGAACGAGACGCCCATGGACGCGCGCTCCGTTGGGGACAAGCGGTTCCGCGCAGCACGCCAAATTGCGTCCGCCGGCGAAGTGCGGCCGCACTCGATGATTGCGATTTTCATCCTCTCGCCAATGTGCGATGATGTCGGCGCTGGAGTCATCGAGGACCTCCCCTCATCGCCCAAACGAACACGCGCACGGCGGAACTCAACGGTCCGCCACCGACGCGCGATGAGCTGGCAGGAAGCGGGGTTGCGGTGGTCACGGACCCCTCCCGTCGTCGTCGCTGCCGCGCGTGGGCATCTCAACGCTCATGAACCTGACTTCGACAAGACGATGAACATGCAGATCTGCAGGGTCCTCCGGACCGCCGCTTGGGTGACCGCGATGCCTTTGTGCGCTGCGCTCGGTGGAGCAAGCGCGAGCGCAGCCCCGAATGCCGCGTCGTCGGGTCCAGCCCCCGAGCCCCCGAAGACCGAGCCCCCGAGCGATTCGGCGGGGCCGTCCTCGAAGCCACCGGAGAGCGGCGGACCAGGACCATCGCAGCCCCCCCCGAACGCCCCGGCACCGGGGACCCAAGGTGGCCAAGCCGCGCCTCCCCCCGCCGCGCCAACGCCCAGCCCGGCACCCGAGCAAAGCCCAACGACCGAGCCCGGAAGCGGAGCGACCGACCCAGGCACCGCGGAGCCCCCCCAACCCGGCACGGGGCCCGCGGCGACGGGCAGCGATGCCCAACCTCCTGCAACCGGTGCTGCCGCGCCCGGTGCTGCCGCGCCGGGTACTGCCGCGCCCGGTGCTGCCGCGCCGGGTACTGCCGCGCCCGGTGCTGCCGCGCCCGGTACTGCCGCGCCCGTCGGACTGGTCGCGCCGGAGCTCGAGCACTTCGTGGACGCGGTCTATCCCGCGGAGGCTTTGACCGCCCGCATCGCGGGGCAGGTGGTGCTGCGGTTGTCGCTCGATGCGGAGGGCAAGGTCACGCTGGCCGAGGTCATGGAACCCGCGGGCCACGGGTTCGATGAAGCCGCGATCGCGGCCGCTCAGCAGTTTCGGTTCGCGCCCGCCAAACGCGATGGCATCGCGGTGCCGTCGCGCATTCTCTACACGTACACGTTCACCCTCCCAGAGGAGCCACCACCTGCCGACCAAGGCCCGGTCGGCGTGGTGTCGGGTCGGGCGCTCCTTCCCGGCGAAGAAGAGGTTCCCGTCGTGGGGGCCCTCGTCACCCTCACGGACGCCTCCGGCGCGGTCCATACGACTCGCTCGGACGCGGAGGGAACGTACCGTATCGAGGCCCTCCCCCCGGGGACCTACAAACTGCGGATCGAAGCGCCCGGGCTGAGCAGCGCCGAGCTCGACGTGGTGGTGACGGCGGGCGCCGTCGCCGAGCCCACCATGAAGCTGCTGGCCGCCGAGTCGGACGCTGCGGTCACCGTCACGGTGCATGGCGAGACGGAAGCCGAACGTCTGCGCGAGTCTGCGCGGGCAGTGACCGTGGTCGACCTCGAGCAAGCCCGCAAGCGGACCGCCGATCTCGGGGAGGTGCTCGCGCGCACACAAGGCGTCGGAGTGCGACGAGCGGGCGGTCTCGGTTCGGGATCGCAGATCTCCTTGGCAGGCCTGACCAACGACCAGATTCGCTTCTTCCTCGACGGCATCCCGCTCGAACTCGCGGGAATCTCGTCCGACATTTCCGCGGTCCCCGTCAACATCATCGACTACATCGCGATCTACCGCGGCGTCGTTCCGACGTCGTATGGCTCCGATTCGCTCGGAGGCGCCATCGATCTGGTGACCGACCAGAATCTGGAAGGGACACGCGGCGTCGCTTCGTTCGAGGCGGGATCGTTCGGGACCTACCGGATCGCCACGAAGGTGCGCCACCTCGCCCCACGCACGGGGATCTTCACGCGCTTCTGGGGCTTCTTCGACATCGCGGATAACGACTATCCCATCGACGTCGAGGTCCCCGACGACGTGGGTCGGCTATCGCCTGCGACGGTCTACCGGTTCAATGATCGCTATCGCGCCACGGGCGGCAGCGGAGAGTTCGGCTTCGTCAATCGACCGTGGGCGGAGCGATTGCTCGTGCGCGTGTTCGGTTCGGGCTACGACAAGCAACTGCAGCACAACGCCGTCATGACGGTGCCGTACGGAGAGGTCGAGTACGGCGAGATCGCCACGGGAGCCACACTCCGATACAAGAACACCTTCATCAAGAAGATCACGCTCGAGGTGCTCGGGGGCTACACGTACAACCGAGTGCGCTTCTATGACGTGGGCGAATGCGTCTATGATTGGTTTGGGCAATGCGTCCGGCCGCGGCGACAGCCCGGGGAGACCGATTCCCAGCCCCACGATCAACTTCAGTGGGCCCACAACGGATACGGACGCCTCAATCTCGGCTGGAGGATCCGCCCCGAGCACGCGCTGCTGCTCTCGTTCGCCCCCACTTATGCAGCCCGGACGGGTGACGAACGTGAGCAAGTCGATCCGAACAGCCGCGACCCGCTGAGCGCCAAGCGCAACCTCCTCACGGTTGTGACTGGCCTCGAATACTCGCTGGACGTCCTCAAGAACAAGCTGAAGAACATCTTCTTCCTCAAGTACTACGCCCAAGTGCTTCGAGCAGAGGACCCCCTGCCAGGCGGCGTCTTCCGCGATCGGGAGCGTGATTCGCAGTACTTCGGCATCGGAAACTCGTTCCGCTACAAGATCCTCGAGTGGTTGTACGCAAAAGCCTCGTACGAGTGGGCAACGCGGCTCCCGCGGCCCGACGAGATCTTCGGCGACGGCGTTCAAATCATCGCAAACCTCGATCTCCAGCCCGAGCGCAGCCACAACGCCAACGCGAGCGTCGTCATCGACGCGCGCCGCACCGTCGCAGGTGCTTGGCGCCTCGACGTCAACGGGTTCCTCCGCGATGCCGATCAACTCATCGTGCTCCTCGGCAACGACCGCGTCTTCAGCTTCCAGAACGTCTTTGGAGCGCGGTCGCTCGGGGTCGAGGCCGTCGCTGGCTGGACTTCGCCAGGCGACTACTTCTCGCTCGATGGCAACGTGACCTATCAGAGCTTCCGAAACAGCTCGGACGAAGGCACGTTCGGAGACTTCGAGGGGGATCGCATTCCCAATCGCCCCTATCTCTTCGCCAACGGCGCGGCCTCCCTGCAGTTCAAGCGCATCTCCGCGCTCGACGACAAGATCTCGCTCAACTGGAACACGCGCTACACCCACAAGTTCTATCGCGGTTGGGAGAGCGTCGGCCAGCCCGAGTTCAAGCAGTTCGTGCCGAACCAGCTCATGCACGCGGTCGGGGTCCTCTACGAGGTCCACGGCAAGCCGCTGCAAGTGAGCTTCTCGGGAGAGATCGACAACATCACCAACGTGAAAGCGTACGACTTTTTCGGCGTCCAGCGACCGGGGCGATCCTTCCATTTCAAGGTCAACGCCGAGTTCTGAAACGAATCCAGAGGAATCGGAGAACCAAGACTCATGAACACCGTAGAAGTCCTCACCCAACTGTTCGTGCGCTCCGGCGCCGACTGGGTCCTTTGGTTGCTGTTCGGCCTTTCGGGGGCCAGCCTCGCAGTCGCGGTCGAACGCTACCTCTACTTCCAGTCCCGGCAAGGCGACCTGCGAGGACTCGTTGGAATCGTGGACGCCCACATGCGCGCCGGGAACCTCGATGACGCCCTCTCCGAGCTCACGCGACTGCGCTCGGTCGGGGCCACCGTCGCCGCTGCGGGCCTGCGTCTGGCCGAACGCGGCGCCAAGGCAGCGGAGAAAGGCATGGAGAGCGCGATGGCGATCGAGCGCAAGGCGCTGGAAGCCCGCCTCACGTTCCTCGGTACGCTGGGCAACAACGCACCGTTCGTCGGTCTGTTCGGTACGGTCATCGGCGTGATCCTGGCCTTCGATGCGCTCGGCGCTGCGAACAACGCCGCCGGTACGCAGGCCAGTCAAGTGGCGTCGGCCGAGGTCATGAGCGCGATCGCGGAAGCCCTGGTCGCCACCGCCGTGGGCATCTTCGTCGCGCTGCCTGCGGTGGCGCTCTACAACTACTTCCAGCGCCGGATCGCCTCCGTGATGGCGGACGCAGAGGCCTTGTCTTCGCTCGTGATTGCGTACCTCGTGGACCACACGACGCGCCCTGCCGACACGCAAACTGAGCTCTCGGCGGCAACGCTCGACGGGCAGGGAGGCCTCTAGCCATGGCCGCGAGCGCACCCAAGGGGGGAGGGATCATCGAGGGCATCAATGTCACGCCGCTCGTCGACATCATGCTCGTCCTCCTCATCATCTTCATGGTCACCGCCAAGATCGCGGTCGCCCCCGCGGTCCCCCTGGAGTTGCCCACCGCCTCGCAGAGCGAGAGCGTCCAGACGATCCTCGCCGTGAGCGTCACAGCCGATGGAGCGATCTCGGTGAACGGCACCCCCTGCGCGGACGACGATCTGACGGCCAAGGCCCGGGCGATGCTGGCTCAAGACAAAGAGGTGCGCGCCGTCATCCAGGCGGACCGCGCCGTCTCGCACGGCCGCGTCATGTTCGTGCTCGACGCGCTCAAATCCGCGGGTCTGCAGCACGTCGCGTTCGGAGCGTTGCGACCCGAGAAGACGTCCCAGATCCACGCCGCCGCCGCCCCCCAACCGTAACGAGGTGCCACCGTGACCGTCCGACAGCCTCCGAAATCGGGTCGAGCCCACACCGCGTCGATCGCCAGCGTCGTCCTCGCGCCGCCGGCTCGCAAACGCCGCGCCACGGCCCCGGCACCGCGCACCTTCGCGGGAGGGACGATCGCCGCCGAAGTGCTTGGTCGAGAGCGCCCCAAGGGCCGCACGCTCGCGACGGCGCTCGGCTTGTTGTTGGTCGGGGGTGGCCACGCCGTGGCGGGAGGCGCCATGTGGAGCTCCACCACCTCGGGCCCTCCCAACGATTCCGAGGAGAAAGCTCCGATGGTGGTCGAGATGCTCGAGCCCGAACCAGAGCTCGCCCCCGAACCGCCTCCGGAGCCAGAGCCCGCGCCAGAACCCGCGCCAGAACCCGCGGACGTCCCGCCTCCGCCCAAGGTGCAACCCGCCCCCAAATCACCGCGCAGTGAACCCGAACCGAGCGCCAAAGAGGAACCACCACCCGCGGAAGCGGGCGAGGTGCTCACCGCACAAGGCGACCCGCTCGATTTCACCGGCTTCGACATCGTGAGCGGTCAAGGCTCGGCCTACGTCGGCGGCGTCACGTCGTCGTGGGGGACGGGCAAGAAAGCCTCCGCCGCGGGACGCGGATCGGGTTCGGGCGGCACAGGCTCGGATACCCAGGCCAAGGCTCCGCGCAAGAAGATGGCGCGGCCCGTGTCGCTCGCATCGTTCGAGGTCCGCGATTGCCCTTGGCCCGATGAAGCCAACGCGCTAGGTATCGATGAGCAAGCCGTGACGCTCCGCGTCGTCGTGGACGAAAAAGGCAAGGCGTCGTCCGTCGAAGTGCTCGGGGACCCGGGCTACGGCTTCGGCCCCCAAGCCCGCAAGTGCGCACTCGACAAAGAGTGGCTCCCCGCGCTCGATGACGACGGCCGCCCCTACGCGGCGACCTCCCCCCTGTTCCGCTGGGAGTTCACGCGATAGAGGCTCACGTCTTCGCAGCTCAGCGAATCTTGCGGAGCTGATAGCACCAACCGGGAATGTGGAAAGCGTACTCGGCTTTTCCATCCCGGATCTCGTACGCCGTCGTGAACGCCCAGTCCTCTCCGGGCACGAGGAGGAACAAGCGCCCGTCCACGTGTACGGGTGTAAAGGCACCGGTGTTGGGAGGGATCCCCTCGAGCGGCACGACGTGTCCCGTCGTCAAATCGATCGTCCACGAGCGCCACACGGGATTGCTCGCGAGCGCCCACGGATCGGTCGTTTGATCGAAGGTCACCTCTTCGTGGTGGAACACGGCAGCCAAGGCCATGCCGCCCCCGACGTACGTGAACATCGCGCCCTCCCTGCCTCCGAACAAGTCGGCGTACTTGAGGGTCCAGTCGTCGAAGCGGTCCCCCGTGGCCGGCAGCCGCAGCACGCAATTCGCCTGCGCGCCGTGGATGAGCGTGTTGGAGATCGGCCAGATCCAGTTGCTGAAGTAGACGTTCCCCTGCTCGTCCTCGTGGACGAGGTTCCCCGACGCAGCGCAGCGCGTCTCGGGAACGAGCTCGAGCAGCTGGTCGGTCTCGGTATCGAAGTTGCCGAGGAGTTGGTCGCTCGAGTAATCGGCGGTGTCGAAGTTCGCCCAATAGCAGGACTCGCGAGAGTCATGGCAAACCCAAGCCGTCGTGGCGTGAAAGTCTTGATGAGCCCGAGCAAAACAGTTTCTCCTGGCTCATATTCGGGTAGTGAAAGTCATTGTCAACGAATTTCGCCGCACGTCGACCAGATCCCATCGTTCCGAAGGTGGCGCGACGTGGACGCTTCTCGGTGATTCATCTGTATCATCCTCGTATGGAGAGCCAACGGCATGCGGGACGGTGGTTGCTGCTCATCCACCAGCTTCCCAAAGAGCCTGCCTACCTGCGGGTGAAGATCAGCCGCCGTCTGTCTCGCGTGGGCGCCTTGGCCCTCAAGAACTCGGTCTACGTCCTCCCGCGAGGTGAAGGAACGCTCGAGGATTTCCAGTGGGTTCGTCGAGAGATCACGGAAGGCGGAGGCGAGGCCACGGTGGTCGCGGCAACGCTTCTCGAAGGTTTGTCTGACCAAGAGGTCGAAGCAAAGTTTCGCCACGCCAAAGACGCCGAATACGGGGAGGTGATCGGGGACCTACGTGCGCTCCTACCTCGCAAGCGGAAACGCTCCTGGTCGGAGGAGGAGCGCGCCGCCTCGATGGCTGAGCTGAACCGGTTGCAGCGGCGTATCGACGATCTCTCCAACACCGATTTTTTCGGCGCGTCCGGTCGCGAGGTCGCAGCCGGCTTGCTCAAGCAACTGGCCCAGGCCTTTGAACCCGAGCCGGAACGGCCCGCGCCTGCTTCTCCCCCACCGCCACCGCGCGGGTCCACATGGGTCACGCGCACGGGCGTACACGTCGATAGGATCGCGAGCGCCTGGCTCATTCGTCGATTCATCGATCCGGAGGCATCTTTCAAGTTCGTTCCCGCCAAGGGCTACTCCCCGCTCCCTGGCGAGCTGCGGTTCGACATGTTCGAAGCCGAGTATTCGCATGAAGGAGACCAATGCACGTTCGAGACCCTGGTCCGACGCTTCGCCATCGACATACCTGGCATCGAGGGGATCGCCGAGGTCATCCACGACATCGACATCAAGGACGAAAAGTTCGCACGGCCGGAGACCCCCGGCGTGGCGGCCTGCGTCGCTGGAATCTGCAGCAGCGAACGCGACGACGAGGCGCGGATCGCCCGCGGGACCGCGCTCCTCGAGGCTTTGCGGACGTACTTCGCCGCGAGGAAGGGAACGTCACCCTGACAGGTCGATCACGGCTCCCCACACGGCTCGGACCGAGGCTCCACCTTCAGGCGCTTGGCAACGGCGAGGATCATCTCGATCGCAGGAACGAGGTCCCGGCCGTTCTCGGTCAACGCGTACTCCACCGAGGGGGGCGAGGTGGGCTGCGCAGTGCGCAAGATGAGTCCTTGTTCCTCCATACGCTTGAGGCAACTGCTCAACACCTTCGCCGAGACCGCCGGTAGGTCCGCGCGAAGCTCACCGAAGCGACGCGGCCCTCCCCTCAGAAACAGAACGACGTTTGCGGTCCACGCACCTGCGACGATCTTCATGCAGGCTTGCAACGGGCAGACCGGATCGGGAGCGGGAGAGCGGTTTTTTCGCAGTTGGAGCGGCATGGCAATCCGAGTGGTTACTTCCGGGTAACTCGAAAAAGAGCGTCCGCCGTCCGAGCGACCGTGACATGTGAACGTCGGCGGCGATCTTACCCCGAGCGACGCGAATGGAACCGACGCCCTTCCAAAAGTTGACCGGCTCGCGCCACCCCATCATTCAGGGGCCGTTCGGAGGCGGGCTCTCTACCCCCCATCTCACCGCCGCAGTCTCCAACCTCGGCGGTCTCGGCTCGTTTGGCGCGCACGTGCTCGAGCCTGACGGCATCGAGTCGCTGGTCCAAGACCTGCGCACGCGGACATCCGCGGCGTTTGCGATCAACCTCTGGGTGTCCGATCGCGATCCCGAGGCAGAGACCTTCTCTCACGAGGATTTCGACCGTGCGTGGCGGCTCTTCGAACCGCTCTATCGCGAGTATGATCTCGCCAAGCCCGAACCGCCGGCGCTGTATCACCCAGCCTTCGAAAGGCAGGTGGAAGCGCTCCTCGAGGCGCGGCCCCCCGTGTTCAGCTTCGTCTTCGGCATACCGAGCCCCGCGGTCCTGCAGGCCTGCCGCCGACGAGGCATCGTCACCGTGGGTGCCGCCACCACGCTCCCCGAGGGCGAGGCACTAGACTCCGCCGGCGTCGACGTCATCGTGGCCTCGGGGTTCGAGGCCGGTGGACACCGCCCGTCGTTCTTGCTCCCCGCGGAAGACTCCCTCATTGGGACCTTCGCGCTCACGCGGCTGTTGGCATCGCGCGTTCGAGCGCCGGTCGTCGCCGCGGGTGGCCTCGTGGACTCCGCCGGGGTCCAAGCCGCGCTCGCGCTCGGTGCCAGCGCAGCCCAGCTCGGTACGGCGTTCCTTGCTTGCCACGAGTCAGGAACCGTCGCTCGTCATCGCGACGTGCTCTTTGGCGCCCACGGACATCGGACGGTGCTCACGCGCGCGTACACAGGGCGGCTCGCGCGTGGTATTCCGAATCGCATCGTCGAGTACATGGACACCCGTGCGACGGAGCTCCCCCCTTTTCCGGTGCAGGCTTGGTTCGTCGCAAAGCTGAAGGCCGCGGCTGCCGCTGCCGGTCACGAAGACTTCCTCTCCCTCTACGCAAACCAGGCCGCGCCGCTCCTGCGGCATCGGACGGCCGCAGACCTCATGACTTCTCTCGTCGAACCTCTCGATTGACAAGTGAGGAGGGGCCTCGCGCCCCTCCCCGTGCCGGCAAAGCCGTCACGGGACCCCCTGCCCAGCCGCTCTGCGGCTCCTAGCAACAAACCCAAGGAAACACGATGAAACTCTTCTATTCCCCCGGTGCATGTTCGCTCTCGCCCCATATCGTCCTGCGCGAAGCGGGCTTGAGTTTCACGCTCGAGCGGGTCAACTTCGCGACCAAGACCACGGACTCGGGCGCAAAGTACCTCGACATCACGTCGAAAGGGCGAGTCCCCGCATTGCAACTGCCCAATGGCGAGGTCCTCACGGAGGGCCCCTCGATCGTGCAATACATCGCCGATACCAACCCCTCGGCCAACCTCGCGCCTCCTGCAGGAACACTCGCCCGCGCGCGCGTTCAGGAAGCGCTCAACTTCATCGGCACGGAGCTGCACAAGTCCTTCTCCCCGCTCTTCTCGAGCGTCGCGCCCGAGGCCGTCAAGGAAGCAGCCGTGCCAAAGATCGAGAAAGCTTTCGGCGAGCTCGACCAAATCCTCGCCGACGGCAGGTCATGGGTCGCCGGCGATAGCTTCTCCGTCGCCGATGCTTACCTGTTCACCGTCGCCGGTTGGACGCGCCCCACGAAGATCGATCTTTCGCGCTGGCCCAACGTGGCCGCGCTCGTCCACCGTATCGGCGAGCGGCCCGCGGTACGCGAGGCCCTACGCGCCGAGGGCCTCGCCTGAGCCACTTCGCGGGACAGCGCAAGCCGCTCCCGCCAACGTGACCACTCACACTCACGCGGTGTTGCGCACGCGCATTTCACCGTCGTGAGCCTCGCGGTCGCGAGGTTCGGGTATGCTCGTGCTCACGCATGCGATGCTTCTCGACCCTCGCGGCCGCGGTGTTCCTGCCCCTCGGGATTTCCGGCTGCAGTGCGAGCTCAGCCGCGCTACGCGGTGCCCCACCCGCGGCGCTGGACCAACCGGACGAGATTCGCTTCTGGCTCGAACGCGGCGACCCGAGTCGCCTCACGCAACTCGTCGATGCGCTCCACCCCAAGCCCTCCGAAGACGACGATCCTTGCCCGCTGCGGCGCCCGTCGGAACGCTCGTTGACCTTGCTCGGCGGATGCCGTGACCGCGAAGACCGATGGTGGAGCGGAACCGCCGAATACGACCTGGACCGGGACGGCTACCGCGCGAAGTTCGAGCACTTTGGTCGCGGTGACAGCGAAGTCCACGGGAAACTCGATGCGAAGTTCGAAGCGAGCCTCGAATACCACCTCGACGTCGTCGTCACGCTCCTGATCGAGCACCACCCGCGCTTCGAAGACGTCTCGCTGCGTTACTCGGGCGTCGCCGCGCGCAAGGGGACCACGACGGTCTACGACGGGTCGGGGAAACTCGCGGCACCCGGACACGGCAAAGTCGACATTCGCACCCACGGGGTACGCACGGATGCCGAGCTATGCCGCCGAGAGCCACTCTCCGGGCAAATCGAGCTTCGCGCCGGCAAGCGCGAGGCTGCCCTGGTATTCGATGGGGAAGACGCATGCGATGGGCGCGTGCGATGGACGCTCGATGGCATCGAGCGCGGCATGCTCGAGGTGGACCTTGGTGAGCGCGGGTGCAGCATGGCCCGCCCCGAGTCTGCTGCGCCTTGGTTCTTGCTCGGCTTGCTCGCGATCGCACGGCGGCGGCGGCGAGCGTAGAGGTCCTCAGAGCTCGTGGCGGATTTGCTTGAGCAGGATCCACCCGAGCGCGAGCAGAGCGGCGAAGGGCCGGAATCGCAGCCAAGGTGCGATCCAACGCCACCTGGGGAGTCGCCTCGCGATCTCGGGGAGCACCGCGACCCCACGAACGTGACGACCGTCGCTCGTCTCCATCCGAATCTCATGCGGATCCACGGTGCGGCCGAGTGCTTGGGCCTGCGTGAGCGGCATGAGCACGAGCGCGTCGTCGCGGATGCGACGGGCGATCGAAGCCGCGACGGCTCGGCAAAACCGGCACCCGTCGTCATAGACGAGGACAGCGCGGGGAACCGGCGTTTTGGGCATCCTGCTCCCCGTCAGTTGCAGAAGTTTCCGCCACCGATGCGATAGGCGGCGACCTCGATGGGATTGCCGAGGTCTTGGGTCGTGCTCGCCGTATTGAAACATACCCAGGCAGGACGTCCCGCGATGGCGGATGAGACGAGACCCCAGATCCCGCCCACGATCCACGCCGGGATCAGCCAATCTCGCATATAGACGTATTGACGCGAATGAAACAGCTCGTGGCGGAAGATCGGCGCAAGGTTTCCACTCCATGTATTGACCATCGCGCCGAGCGTGGTCGCACTCGCGCCGCCCGTGGGGTTCCACTCGACGAAGAGCACCCCGCCGCCAAACCCCACACGAACGGGAGCCGCACGGCCTCGGGTCGCCGCCGCGCCAATGAGCCCTGCGAGGAAAAACAGGACCCCCACGACGGTCGTGATGAGGGGAAAGATGGCCTTGAGTGGAAACTGGATGAATGAGAGCGCGACGGATCCTCCGTGGTGTGGGCCGAGAGAATCGGAGGCCCAATCGAGCGCGCCGCACACCACGACCGATGCGACCGTGCCAATCGCCGCCCACCAGAAGAAGGTGGTCGCGCTGCCAAAGACGGTGGGGGCGAGCCAATGGATGAAGGCGAGCAAGCCATGCGAGAAGATGAAGAAGAACTTCTCGGCGGCGTTGGCATCCCCGCGGAAGACCTCGAAGAAGAACACGCCAAGCAAGATGCCGATGACGTAGTCGAAAATGAGCTCACTCCAGCTGAACGTCCAATGGATCAGCATGTTGAGCAGTGCCGATACGAGCACGACGGCGGGCCAAAACACGAACACCACGAGCGCAAACGAGTCCACGATCCACCTCCCCCCACTCATCCTGCACCGCTCTCACGACTCGGTCAATCACAGGAACGCTTGTCCACAAAGCGATCAACGGACGGAGGCGACCAGCTCCTCGAGCCCCTCGAGGCTGAGCGGAACCATCGGAAAGATCTCACCGATGATCGCCAACGAGCGAGCGTTCCAAAACTGCGGGGGATCGGGGTTGATCCACACAGAACGAGCAAAGCGCCCCCGCAGGGTTCGCAACCACTCGAGACCGGAGTGCCCCGACTCTGCGGCCCACCAGCGGCCGCTCGCCATCGAGAGCTCCGAGGGGTGCATGGCCGCATCACCTACGATGATGAGGGTCCAATGCACACCCGGGAGGTGGAGGAGCGAGCCGGTGGAAACCGCGCGGGAAAAGCCCGCATCCTCGTAGACCTCGCCGTAAACACAGTTATGAAAGTAGTACGCGCGTAGCTCACGAAACCCGCCGCTGCGGGTCGCCGCCGAGAACAAGCGCTCGACCAGGTGCGCGGAGGGATCCATGCTGCCACCGACGTCCATGAGCAGGAGGACCCGCATGTCGTTCTTGCGTGGCGGGCGATACCGAAGCTCGAGATCTCCGGCTTGTTTGGCCGAGGCGTCGATCGTCGCATCGATGTCGAGCTCGCTCGAATCTCCGCGACGACCCATCCGGCGCAGCTGCCTCAGCGCGGCGCCGATCTGACGGGTATCGAGCACGCGATCGCGGCGGTAATCCGCGAAGCGGCGCGCGCTGGCGACCGCGAGCGCCGTTTTTCCGCCGCCCTGCCCGAGCCGCAGCCCGGTGGGATGAATCCCCCCCTGGCCAAAGGGGGATGTGCCCCCCGTGCCGATCCAGTGGCTCCCGCCCTCGTGCCGCTCTCGTTGGGTTTGCAGGCGCTCCGCGAGTTCGCGTCGCAGCGCGTCCAGGTCGAGCGCCTGCAGGGCTGCGAGCGCCTGAGCATCGAGCCCAGGGTGGCGCGCCGGGTCCTCGAGCCACGCCCGCAGTGCCTCCAACATGGGTGCGCGCTGCACATCGACGTCGCGAAACGTCTCGGCGAACACGCGATCGAAGGCGTCGTAGTGCGCCTCGCTCGAGCAGAGCAGACAACGGGCGACCTCATAGAACCCGCGGAGCTCTTGGCCATGCAGGCCATGGACGAGCGCCTGCAACAACGCGAGCCAGTTGTGTGTGCTGACGGGAACCCCTGCCGATCGCAGGCCATAGAAGAACCTGGCAAACAGCACGGGGCCCTCCTACCGACCGCGCTTGGCCGCGATGGCGAAGTCCTGCTCGGTCTTGAGCAGCGTCCCCGCAAAGGGCAAGCCGTGACTGGCGAGCAGCTCGGGCGCGACGCCTCCGAGCGCCAACGCACTCAACCAATCGACGAGTTCGCTCGTCGAAGGCGGCTTGCGCAAGCCTGGCAGCGCACGCAAGCGGAAGAACCGCGCCAGCGCGGCGTCGACCAAGGTGCGATCGAGATCCGGGTGATGCACGCGCACGATCTCGGCCATGAGGTCCGGACCTGGGAACTCGATGAAATGAAACACACAACGGCGCAGAAACGCGTCTGGGAGCTCCTTTTCGTTGTTGCTCGTGATCACCACGACGGGGCGCTGCTTGGCAACGACCGTGCGGCGCGTCTCGAAGATCGTAAAGCTCATCGTGTCGAGTTCGTGCAGGAGATCGTTGGGGAACTCCGGATCCGCTTTGTCGATCTCGTCGATCAAGACGACGCAGCGCGCCTCGCTCTCGAACGCGAGCCCAAGCGGTCCGAGGCTCATGTAGCGTTCGATGTCCTTGACGTCACCGTCGCCGAAGCGACTGTCGTGCAAGCGCCGGACCGTGTCGTACACATAGAGCCCCTCCGCGGCCTTGGTGGTCGACTTGACCTGCCAACGCTGGAGCGGTGCGCCCAGCTGCTCCGCCAAGTGGAACGCGAGCAGGGTTTTCCCGGTGCCGGGCTCACCTTTGAGCAGCAACGGGCGTTGGAGATGCACCGCGACCTCTACGGCGCGAGCAAGCTCAGGAGAGACGATATAGCCGGGGTTCTGGCGCATCGGGCGGGTACTGCGGGCAGTATCGCACGATCACTTCCTCGCGGAGCGCTTGGCCCGTCGCGGCGTCTTCTCCTGCTCCGCTTCCAGGCAATCGGGACACTCACCGATGAGTTGCAGCTCGGAGCCCGCCAACGAGCGATGCCACCGCCGATCGACCGTACCCGCCAACGTCGCTTCCGGCAAGCACTCGACCTCGCCACAACTGCGGCACGAGAAGTGCGGATGCAAATGCGGGCTGTCATCCTCGCCGCGGGCCTCGTACCGCGCGATGCCACCCACTTGGTTGGCGACCCGGGCGAGATCCGCCTCGACGAGCTTGATGAGGTTGCGATAGAGCGTCGCCTGGTCCCAATCTCCGCGTCCGATCGCCTCGACCACCTCGGAGTGCGACAACGGCTTGCGTGACCGCTCGAGCAGACGAAGCACCGCCACGCGAGGCGCCGTGGCGCGCAGGCCTGCCTCGTGGATCCTCCGTTTGGCCTCGTCGCGCGTCAGTTCGACCATCCGGCAAGAATAGTCCCCGCGACTTGCAACAGCAAGGCATCTCCCGGGGCCGCACGCTCGCGGTCGCGGCGTCGCCCACCTGGCTCGCCACGCGACGTGAATGCGGCGCCGAGATGCTCCCGGCGCCATCCCCATGGCGAACTGGGTCAGCTCGGCAGCGGGCAGCCGAAGATCACGCGGAGCTCACCGGAGCGATCTTGGAGCGCCTCGCACGACGCACCCGCGAAGCTCATGCTGTTGTTGACCGCGTCGTAGGTCCACCCCTGCTCGGGATCGGCCGCGACGGGCTCGCCGTCGATGTAGACGTAGAGCTTGGTGGGATCGAAGGGACGCTCGCTCAGGGAGAAGTCACAGGCAACGACGGTGCCCGCGATTTCGGCGAGGGCGGACTCGAGGTCGACGGCGTCATCGGCCTGATAGTAGTTGGGATCGCCCGCGCGCGGCCGCCCTCCTGCCGCGGCCATGTTCGTGAGCTGCTCGGGGTCGACTCCCGATCCAAACCCCACGACGAACGACTGGATCTCGGGCGTTTGCTCGCGGAGCAGCTCGACTTGCGGGGTGGGATCGAGGAAGTCGTCCCCGCAGCGCGCTGCACCGTCGGTGACGATGACGAGGAAGTTCTCGCGCGTCCCATCCTCGAGGGCGGGATAGTCGGCGATGGACTCGAGCGCATCGCCGGTCGGCGTATAGAGCCAGATCTGGTCCCCATCGCAGAGCTCCGAACCGTCCAAGAACGTGGAGATCGCCTCTGCGTTCTGAGGCGCGGGGTCGATGAAGAACACATCCCCTGCCGTGCAAGCCTCTCCGCCATCGCAGGTCTGACCGGTTCCGGGATAGAGCGCGAGGCCGAAGTTGATGCTCCCCTCGTAGTTCGCCGCCATGGTGTCGATCGCGGCCAGGGCGATGTCCCAACGGGACGTGCCGTCGATGAGCTCCGTCATGCTGTAGGAGCGATCCAGAAGGATGAGCACGTTGGGGGGGATGTGCTCGGCGTCGTACTCCTCGCCGCCGCATCCCTCCACCGGTCCGGAAGAGGACGACTCCGCGCCACCGCTCTCACTGCCGGTTTCGGCCTCCGCGGGTCCATCGCTCGCGTCGTCGGCTACGCCTTCGGAACCCGAGGATTCCGCAGAGTCGCTGCCGCTCGCGGCCGTCGCGGAGGCGGACGTCGACGCTTCGGCGCCGGAAGTCTCGGTTCCCGAGGTACTCGTGCCCGTCGCGGTGACTTCCGAGCCTCCTGCCGTCCCCTGATCGCCGTCTTCACTCGAGGTCGTACCGCCGATGCCACTCGAATCGCCGGTATCGCGTTCTTGGAAAGGAGGGGCCTCGCTCGCACATGCCATACCGGCGAGCACACTCGCGGAAATCCACCAATGAAAAGTTCGGACGCGCTTGGGCACTGCCGGTCCATAGCGTCGGACCGGTCGAGAATCCTCCCGTGACCGCGGTGTCATCGCGCCTCCAACCGGCGCGTCTTCGCTTCGGGCCGCACGGCCCAGGTGGACCAGCGCCCCTGGCAGAAGCCGCCCAACCTTCCCCTCACACAATCGTAGCCACGGCTGGCACATTCCTTCCGTCGCGTATCCAATGAAGGTACCGATGCGTTGTTTGACGATTTGCCGCTCCACCACCTAGCATTCGACCTGGAGCAACCGATGCCGACGGTCGACGCCAGTCCTTATCCATGGCCCTACGACGGCAACCTCCGCGCGGACAACACGGTTCTGCTGCTCATCGACATGCAAACCGACTTCTGCGGAAAGGGCGGGTACGTGGACACGATGGGCTACGACCTGGCGCTCACGCGCGCGCCCATCGAGCCCCTCCGCCGCCTCCTCGCCGCTGCGCGCAGTGTCGGACTGCACGTCATCCACACGCGCGAAGGGCATCGGCCCGACCTCTCGGACCTCCCAGCGAACAAACGCTGGCGCAGCCGGAGGATCGGGGCAGGCATCGGGGACCCGGGCCCATGCGGACGGATCCTCGTGCGCGGCGAACCCGGCTGGGAGCTGATCCCCGAGCTCGCGCCGCTCCCGAGCGAGGTCGTGATCGACAAGCCGGGGAAGGGCAGCTTTTACGCCACGGATCTCGACCTCGTGCTCCAAACCCGCGGCGTCCGCAACGTCATCCTCACGGGGATCACCACCGACGTCTGCGTGCACACGACGATGCGAGACGCGAACGACCGCGGATATGAGTGTCTCATCGTCTCGGACTGCACGGCCGCCACCGACCACGACAACCATCTCGCGGCACTCGACATGGTGACGAAGCAAGGTGGCGTGTTCGGAGCCGTCGCTTCTTCTGCTCAGCTGCTCGATACCCTCGCGACCGCCGTGGTGCAACGATGACGAAATCAACGATCCCCATCGCCGCCGAACCCTACCCCTTCGATTGGCAACCTCTACGCAGCGCATTGCTCATCATCGACATGCAGCGCGACTTCCTCGAGCCCGGAGGGTTCGGCGACATGCTCGGCAACGACGTGTCCCAGCTCCGCCGCACCATCGAGCCCAACCGGCGCCTGCTTCAGGCTTGGCGCGAGCAGGGCCTGCTCGTCTTGCACACCCGAGAGGGACACAGACCCGACCTCGGCGACCTGTTCGAGTCCAAGAAGGTCCGTGGTCGCGGCAGCAAGACCATCGGTGACGAGGGCCCCATGGGTCGCATCCTCGTGCGCGGGGAGCCCGGTCACGACATCATCCCCGAGCTCTACCCCCGCGCGAGCGAGGCGGTGATCGACAAGCCTGGCAAGGGGGCCTTCTACGCCACGGACCTCCACGCGATCCTGCAGGCCAAAGGCATCGAGCAGCTCATCGTGACCGGCGTGACCACCGAGGTCTGCGTGAACACGACCGTTCGCGAGGCCAACGACCGCGGCTATGAATGCCTCGTCCCCATCGACTGCGTCGGCTCGTACTTTCCGGAGTTCCAAGCGATGGGTCTCGCCATGATCAAAGCTCAAGGTGGCATCTTCGGTTGGGTCACCGAGCTCTCCAACGTCCTCACCTCACTCTCCACGTTCGCACGTCCGTAAAGGGGGCAGCATGACCGCGTCTCGTCCATTTCGACCATCTCTTTGGGTACCCGGTGACTGGAACGCATTCTTTGGCTTCGGGACCAACATCGTCGTCAACATGCTGGTGCTCACCGGCCTCTTGCGATTCGTGCTCGGCATGCCCGATGAGCTCGTGTTCGGCCGGATTCTGCCTGCCACGGGCCTCATGCTGTTCCTGAGCACGACGTACTACGCCTACCTCGCCTATCGACTCGCGGCGGAGACGGGTCGCACGGACGTCTGCGCCCTCCCTTCCGGGGTCAGCGTCCCGCACATGTTCGTCGTCGTGTTCGTCATCATGATGCCCATCGCCAAGATGACGGGCGATCCCATCAAGGGCTGGGAGGCCGGGCTCGCCTGGGTGTTCATGCAGGGCTGCCTGCTCATGATCGGCGGATTCATCGCCCCGGTGATCCGCCTCATCACCCCGCGCGCCGCATTGCTCGGTACGCTCGCGGGTGTCTCCATCGCGTTCATCTCACTGCGACCCGCGCTCGAGATGTTCATGACGCCGGTCATCGGCGTCGTCTGCTTCGCGATCATCTTGCTCGGCTGGTTTGGCGGCGTGAACTATCGGGGGATCCCGGCGGGTCTCGTGGCCATCGCCGTAGGCACGCTCGTGGCATGGGGCTCGACCGCGTTCGGCGTCAGTTACGGCGGACTGTCGCTGCAAGGCCTCCAGCAGGCGTTCACGAACTTCGGCGTCTCAGTCCCGCTCCCCGCGGTGGGTCATGTGTTCTCCGGGTTCGAGTTCCTCGCGATCATCCTCGTGACCGCGATCCCGTTTGGGATCTACGACCTCGTCGAGGCGATGGACAACGTCGAGAGCGCGGCCGTCGCGGGCGACGAGTTCCCGACCACCCGCGTCCTCACGGCCGACGGCATCATCAGTACGATCGGTTGTCTCATGGGCAACCCGTTCAACCTCGCGGTGTACATCGGTCACCCCGGGTGGAAGGCCATGGGTGGGCGCATCGGCTATTCCGCGGCCACGGGGATCATGGTGATCATCCTCGCAATGTTCGGGATCTTGTCGGTGGTGAGCGCCCTCGTCCCGCTCGTCGCGATCTCTCCCATTCTCCTCTACATCGGCATGCTGATCGGAGCCCAGGCGTTCCAGGAGACCCCCAAGAGCCACGCCCCGGCGATCGTCTTGTCGCTGCTCCCGAGCCTCGCCGCCTGGGGCAAGCTCCAGATCGACAACGCGCTCGGGGCCGCGGGCACGAGCGTCAAAGAGCTCGGGGTCGAGGCCCTGGGCAAAACGGGAATCCTCTACCATGGTCTCGAGGTGCTCGGCGGCGGTGCGATCATCGGTGGCCTCGTGCTCGGGGCCATCGCGGCGTTCGTGATCGAGCGTCAGTTCCTCCGCGCCGGCGGGTTCGCGGTCGCGGGCTCCATGCTCACGTTCTTTGGCTTCATGCACGGCGAAGAGATCGGCTTTGGTCGCTCGCTCGAGGTCGCGGCCGCGTATCTCGTGGTCGCCGGGATCTTGGTCGCTTGCTCCAAGCTCTCCGTCCCCGCTCCGCCGCCGCCCACGCACTACGAACACGATTGAGAGACCGAAACGCTTGGACACCAACGACATGGAGCTCGTCGTCGTCGGCGCACACCTCCCAGGTATGCCCCTCGCGCACCAGCTGCTCGAGGTCGGGGCCCGGTTCGATCGCTACACGAAGACCGCGGCTTGCTATCGCCTGTTCCGGCTGCCGGGGGACCCCGCGCGGCCGGGGCTTCTCCGCGTGCGTGCGGCCGACCCCGGCCACGCGATCGAAGTTGGAGTGTGGTGCTTGAGCCCCGAGGGTCTCGGGCGCTTCTGCCCGCTCGTTCCAAGCCCGCTTTGCCTCGGGTGGGTGGCGCTAGAAGGAGAACGCACGGCGTTCGGTTTCCTCTGTGAAACGTGGGCGACCGTGGGTGCCGAAGAGATCAGCATTTGGGGTGGATGGCGGTCCTACCTCGCGCGCGACCGCGAACCGTAGCGCGCGTAACCGCGATCTGCGACCGGTCCGTGAGGGACACCTTCGCAGCACCACGTTGGGGACGCGAAACCATGGCAGCATCCGCTGGATCAACGATAGGCGAGGAGCCTACGGGAGCGCGGATATCGATGCTTTCACGAATGAGCTTGTGGGTGACGCTGGGTTTGATGACGAGTGCCTTGGCCTGCGGCGACGCAGGGGGGGATGACGACGGAACCGACACCGGAGGCGAAGACCTCCTGATCACGGGAACGACCGCGGGGACGACCACCGGAAACACGTGCCCGAATGGCTCGTTGGGTTGTGCGTGCTATCCGAATCTGACCTGCGACGCCGACTTGGAGTGCTCGGGAGGGGTCTGCGTGAACGATGCCGGAACGTCGTCGACGTCGGGAGCGACGGGGACATCCCTGACCGGCCTCTCGACGGGGACGTTCACCAGCCTCGGCACGGACTCGACGAGCGGGACCACCGACTCGGGCACGGGTACGGGCACGGGCGATGGAACCTCCACCGTCGGGGAGGAGACCGGTACGGGTGAGACGCAGGTCACCGACGACACGTCCGTCCCCGACGCGACCGGTGAAGTCGGCGAAGAGACGGTCGGCGAAGCCACCAGCACCACCTCGGGCGCCGAAGCCAGCACCACCTCCGGGGATCCGGAAACGACGGCATCGGAAGATCCCGAGTCCAGCACGGGCGAAGACCCGACCACGGGTGAATCCACCACCGGGGAAGAGCTCCCGCTCGAGCTCATCGCCGATGAAAACGGCTGGGTCTCGCGCTACGACAATCAGGTGGGCGTCCAGGGGGCATGGTACACGTACTCGAGCCCGGGTCGCTCGGATGTGTCTCCGGAGGAAGGCGAGACCTGGGTTCCGGAGGCGCCTGGAATGATGTGCATGTCGGGCACGGCCGGACCGGCCTGTTGCTACTACTGGTACGAGGGTTACTGCTATGATGATTACGAACCCTACTACTGCAACTACGACTCCTATTGGGGCTTCGCGGGTGGACTCGATCTCTGTGCACCTGGTGAAGCCGATCCCCAGGGAGACCCCTCCACGATCTCTGAATGCGCCTGGGCTGACTTCGACGACGTGGTCGGATTCCGCTTCGACTTGACCGGAGACTTCGACGAGTCCGACGTCATCGTCGTCTTCGCCGAACGCGATCGCGAGGTCAACACCTACGTTCCGCTCACAGCATCCGGGAATGGGTTCGAGGCACTGTTCGAGGACGCGATCCCCTTCGACGGTGGCGAGGAAATCAACGTCAGCGAGATCATCGCGCTGCACTTCCAGGTTTCGTCGCCGCAGTACGACGTCGCCACGGCCGACTTCTGCATCACCGACCTCGAGCCGATCCTGGCACGTTGAAGCACAGTCCCCCACGTGGCCCGGCACCTCCCGACGCCGGGCCACCGCCCTACGTCCCCGCGCGCGCGACCACGCCCCGCTCGGCGCGCGGCTTCGACCCCGGGGTCCCTCGCGTTTTTCCGGGACTGGCCGATGACCTCGGCTAGGCTAGGCCTGGAGCGGTCGTCATCGTGTCGATGTTGCTGCAGCTGTTCCTTCTCGTGGTGACCCTGGAACCCCAGGTCGTGGAGGGGCTCCTTCCCACCCAAACCCCGGCGGCCACGCGGGGGACACTGATCTCGTCGTTCCACCGCGCCAGAGCGATCGTGTTGCTTCCCATGCGTGAACGCGGCCCATCCTCGGGCGCCGCGCTCATGCCCTCCTCGGCCGCGCGGCGGCGCGACGCGGACCTCCTGCAGCCCAACCGGCGGTCCTCGCCGAGCCTGCTGGCAACGCCTGCCGAGCGACCCGAGCTGCTGCCGATGCGCGCCGCGCCACCGAGCCGCCGCCCTCGCTAGCGGACGCGGCCTCAACCCATGCCGGGACAATCGACGTCGCGGCGCTCCGAGAGCTCGCACGCCGCCTTCATCGTGACCTTGCCCGAGGGCGTCGGCGCGTCCGGATCCTCGACGATGCGGAACTCGACGTTGTATCCATCCTCCACACACGCAGGGTGGAGGTCCTCACCCGTCACGGCGATGAAGCACGCCACCGCGTCGTCTGGCAGCTCGCCGTCTTCGCATGGGGGCAGGTATTCTTCGACCGTCTCGCCCGCCTCATCCTCGACGACCCGTTTCACGAGACAGCTTGGATCGAGCTTGGTCGTGGTCGGGTCGTCGTCCGCCACACAACCGTCGACGCACCCCGGTTGGAGTTGCTCCTGGATGCGCTTCGCGATGGCGTGCAAGGCCGGGCCGTAGTCGGTGTCGCACACCGAGAACAGGTTGTTCTCACCCTCTTCCGCGAACTCTTCCGCGAACGCTTTGAGGCGCACGGGGGGTACGGCCTCGGCCACCTCCGAAACGCACCCCGGGCCAACCCCGAACTCCGTCACGAAGTTTTCTTTCGTCGCGTTGCCCTGGTGGCGGATGTAGCCGAGGTCGCTTTCTGGGTAGCCCTCGGGTACTCCCGCGATCGCGGCGACCAAGACGCGCTGATCGGGGTTCTTCCGCCGCTTGTTCTCTTCGATCTCCCGCACCGTGTCGATGAAGCGCGAGAGAGGATGGAGTACCGCATCATTCTTGGCGTTCGGACCTGTGACCTCCTCGCCCTGCGCGTCGTAGTCGGCCGGTTCACAGCTCCCCCAGCGGTCGCTCGTGCCTCCGGAGCATTTCACCCCAGCGTTCCAACAGGCGGCCGAGGTGAGAACATCGGCTTCAGGCCAGAACACCTGACCGCCGTCCTGATCAAACAATGTTTCGAGGTACGCGGGGTTGAAGGAGCAGTCGACTTCGTCCGTGACGAACACGATTGCGAGCATCGCATTGTCGCGCAAGAAGCCCGACGACGCCTCATCGTCGGACGACGCCTTGACCAACGCGAGCCGCATCGCCTCGAGATGCGATTCCCACCCGCATCCACTCGTCCCCTGGGGTCCCGCGCATTGGAGCGCCTCCAACGGCGTGACTCCGGCGTCGAGGTTGGTACGTCCCCTGAAGCTCTCGATCCAGGGTCGCGGTTTTGCGTCGTCGTCGTTCTCCGTCGTGGTCGCGATCACGGGGATCTCGTCGAGCGTGCAGTTGTTCGTGCACGAGTGTTCCGTGTTCTTGCCGTCGAACATGAAGTCGCCGAGCCGTTCGCGGCAGCTCGAGAGCACCAACCGCCCCACCTCTGGGGTGCTACCGTGACAACCGCCGGCGTCGGTGGTCGTAATTCCAATGCGGTAGTTGGCCTGGACATCGGGTGCCTCCAGGACCGCAAGGAAGTTCTCGAAGTTGGCCGCCAGGTTCTCCTGCTCTTCTGCCATCGACCCCGAGTTGTCGATGACGATGAGAATATCCACGTCCTTGTTGATGCTGATGGGTGTCTCCGTGCTCTTCTCGGATTCCCGGTCGTACTCTGCGGCCTTGAGCGGATGGTCCATGCAAGCGACGAGCGCAGGCACGATGGCCGAACTCACCACGAGCAGCGATGAACGACACGCAATGGACATTCTCTCCATCTAGAACTCCTTCTTTCGAATCATCCGACCCGCGAAGCGCACGAGGGTTTCGCGGACCCGCCCCTGCGGTCGCGAAGCACGTTTCGAGTCGCGATGGTTTCGATGGACCGGAGATACGCAAGAACGAGGCCAGCGAAATTCACCACGGCAGCGGGACGGCCCGCATGCCGCGTTGCAAACCGCGGTTGGCAGTCACGCGTCGCCGATGAAACTCGGTTGCGTCCCCACCGATGGGCCCGTCACGCGATCACGAGGGCCTGACGTGCCACGAGGGCCGCGTACGCCCCACGCTTGGCGAGGAGGACCTCGTGCCGCCCGATCTCCACGATGCGCCCGCCCTGGAGCACGACGATACGGTCCGCCTTCACGACCGTGCTCAAGCGGTGCGCAATGATGATGGTGGTCCGCCCGCGCTGCAGGTTCTCGAGGGCTTCCTGGACGACCCCCTCGCTCTGGGCATCCAAGGCGCTCGTGGCCTCATCGAGGACGAGGACCTTGGGGTTGCGGAGGATCGCCCGCGCAATCGAGACGCGTTGACGCTGGCCGCCACTGAGCTGCACGCCACGTTCGCCCACGAGGGTGGCGTAGCGCTCCGGGAACGCGGCAATGAACTCGTGCGCGTTGGCGGAGCGAGCGGCGGCCTCGACCTCTTCATCGGTCGCGTCGAGACGACCGTAGCGGATGTTCTCCGCGATGGTGCCAGAGAACAGCATGGGGTCCTGGGAGACGACCGCCATCGCGCCCCGCAGTGCTTCGAGATCGAGTTCACGGAGATCGACACCGTCCAGCGTGATTCTTCCGGACATCGGATCGTAGAAGCGGAAGACGAGCCGCGAGAGCGTGGTCTTGCCGGACCCGCTGGCGCCGACGAGGGCACACGACTCGCCGGGCTGGATGTGGAGATCGATGTCGTGGAGGACGGGGACCGAGCGATCCACGTAGGCAAAGCTCACACCCTTGAACCGAAGCTCCCCTTGGACCTGCAGCTGCGAGGAAGACCGCGTGGTGAGGATCTCCGGGCCCGTGTCGAGGATCTCGAAGACGCGGGCGCTGGCGCCGATCGCTGTCTGCAAGTTCGCCCAGATCCCAGCCGTGTTTCCTACGGCCCCGGCCACGAGCATCGTGTAGAGCATGAACTCGGTGAGCTCGCCTGCCGAGATCCGTTCCTGGGCGACCATGGTCCCGCCCAGCCAAAAGATCCCGGCGATCGCGGTGAACGCGAAGAAGCTGGACGAGGACATGAACCAGCTGCTCGCCAACACCTTGCGGATGAACAGGTCGAACGCGCGGGCCACCCCACCCGAGTAGCGCGCGACCTCGTAGTCCTCCCGGGTGAACGCCTGAACCGTCTCGATCCCCGCAAGGCCTTCCTGCAGGTTTCCATTGGCTTCCGCGAGCTTGTCTTGGGCCCGGCGCGCCAGCGTGCGAATCCGCCGGCCAAAGAAGACGGTGGCCAGGACGAGCGGTGGCACGACGGCCAACATCACCGATGTCAAGTAGACGTTGGACCAAAACAGGATCGCCACGCCCCCGACCAGGGTGACGACGTTTCGGGCGGCCATCGAGAGATCGGTCGAGACCGTACCGTGGATCTTCGAGACGTCCTCGGCGAGCCGCGACAAAAGTTCGCCGGAACGCTTGCGGTGGAAGTAGGCCTGAGACAGACCCACCAGGTGGCGATAAAGGGCCACGCGAAGGTCCGCGACCACTCGTTCCCCGACCCAGCTGAAGAGATAGTGTCTAAAAAACACGAACACGGCTTGGACCGCGAAAATCACCACCAATGTCGCTGTGTTGCGGTTGAGCGCCACGAGATCATGGCGCGTAAACGCCGCGTCGATGATCTCTCCGAAGTAGAGCGGGTAGATGAGGCCCAATCCGCTCCCCACGGCCAAACACACCCCTGCGACCGCGAGCCGCGACCGATACGGCCACGCGTACGCAAAAATGCGCCGAATCCGCGCCAAAGACGACAGTTCGTCGATGGCCTTCCCCTCCGCCCGTCCGCGGTCTCGACCCGAGCGCCGAATCCGATCTGTCCCGTCCAAGCTTACGTCGATCTAGCATGTCGCTACCGCTCGTCTGACGATCCGCCCTGGAACCCTCCATGACCACTCCTACGGCATCTCCCCCGCCCCGCTGGCTGCGTGCGTGGTTGCTCTCCCTCCTCTGCGTCGGGTTGGTTTCCCGCCTCGCCCCCCTCTTCGATCCAAAGCGCCGGCTCTGGCAGTGGCCCACCGAGGACGGCTACCTCATGATGACGATCGCCGAGAACATCGCGCTGGGCCACGGGATGGCGGTGTCTGGCGGCACCGTAGCCACCAACGGCACACAGCCATTCACGACGTTCGTGTGGACGATCGCGTTCTCGCTCAGCCCAGATCGCTACGCGGCCGTGTCGGTCGTGCAGATCTTGGAGACTGCGCTCTCGATCGCGATCGCCGTCCTCATCCATCGCGTCGGTGCACGCCTGCTCCGCGGGCCGCGGGCCAAAGACATCGCCTCCATCGCGGCGGCAGCATGGTTTGCGAGCCCACTCATCGTCCCGCATTCGATGAACTGCCTCGAGTCGAGCATGTACGCGCTCTCCGTCTTCACGGCGATCGCCCTCATGCGAAGCGACACCCCCTGGACGTGGGCCCGCACCGCACTCGTGGGCGTGGCGCTGTCTTGGGCGTTCTACAGCCGCAACGACGCGGTGTTTCTGATCGGCGCCGTTTGTCTCTCGCATTGGCTGCTCGGGGTGCGACGCGATGGGTCGTGGTTTGGTCGTCCACTCCTCGAGTCGATCCTCATGGGTACCATCACGGTGGTGCTCGCGATCCCGTGGCTCCGCTACAACCTCACCTTCGGTCACATCACCCCCATCAGCGGCGTCTCCGAGGCCCATGACGGCATCCTCGGCTGGAACCTCCGGCTCCTGCCGAGCAAGGTCTTCGAATACATCACGCTCTACGCTCCGATCCCGGAGGGCATCGAGATCACGCCGCCCGTCATCGCCGTGACCCTCACGATCGTCGCCGTCGCCGGATACGCGGCCTACACCTGGTGGCGCACCGCGTTACCAATGCCGGCGGAGGAGTTTTGGAGCGTGCTGGGATTCGGAGCGGCACTGTGCGCCTACTACGGCATTCTCTTTGGCGCCCCCCACTTCATGAGTCGATACTTGTTTCCCCTGTCGCCATTCTTCGCGCTGGCCTGGGGAGCGCTGTTCGTGTTCGCGATCCAGCGCCTGCAAGACCGCCAACTTTGGCTCATCCTCGCCGCCGCGGCCATTCTCCTGTCCTCGACGTTCGGCGCCTTCCGTAGCTTTCAGCGCGGTACGGACAACGGCCATCGCGGGATGGTGGATTTCATCCGCGCCAACGCGACCCCGGAAACGTGGGTCGGATCGAGCCAAAGCGGAACGCTCGGCTTCTTCCACGAGAAGACGCACAACCTCGACGGCAAGGTCAACCCGGAGGCTCTCGAGGCCAAGCTCCGCCGCGAGGTCCCACAATACATCGTCGACAAAAAAGAGCTCATCTTCGTGGTCGATTGGATGGGACTCTTGGATTGGTGGAAAGCTCACCCCGTCTTGCGCGAGGAGTTCGATCTGGTGATCCAAGACCCCGCGCGCAACGTCGCGGGAATGAAGCGCCGGCACTAACCCATGCAGGTCTACACGAAGATCCTGATCGGCATGCTCGTGGGCGTGCTCGTGGGGCTGCTCCTCGGCCCCAACTCCCCCCTCCTTCCTGCCGATACCTACAAGATCTCCGCGTGGGACCGCCTCGCCCTGTTTGGCGACCGTAGCGATCCCGGCACGCGCGTCGTCCTGCCGCAGGCGCCTCGCACGGATGCCATGGTCCTCCACCTCGACATCCTGGAGGTCGAGCACGAGAGTGACCTGCCACGCTGGTCGAAGGTCCAAATGACCTACGATCGCCGCCTCGCCCTCCATGACCCGGCGGGTGCCATCCGGGGTGCCGTGGGCAACCCAGCGATCGGCGGAACCTTCGAGCTTTGGGTCGAGCACGAACGACGTCCGCTCGACGGTGGTGGGTTCGCCGTTTGGCCGCTACCGGTCAGCGGCATCGGTGATGCGCTGATCACGGCATTCTCGCCGCTCGGCGACGTCTTCATGCGGCTCATCACCATGGTCATCGTGCCCCTCGTCTTCGCCTCCCTGCTGGTGGGTGTCGCGAGCCTCGGTGACGTGCGCAAGCTTGGTCGCGTTGGCGTACGTACGCTGTCCATCTACCTCGCCACGACCGCCGTCGCGGTCACGATTGGCCTCGTCGTCGCGCACGTCGTCAATCCAGGTAGCTTCATCGGCGAAGCGTCGCGGGTGAGCCTCCAGGCGCAGTTCGAGGGCGATGTCGGCAAGCAGATCGATCGCGCCGCCAGTGCGCCTTCGATGATCGAAAACCTCGTAAACGTGATCCCGACCAACCCCGTCGCGTCGCTCGTGACCGGCGACATGCTGCAGGTGATCTTCTTCTCCGTGTTCTTCGGCATCGCGCTGACACTGGTCCCCGGCGAAGCCGGCAAGCCCGTCGTCGACTTCATGGATCGGATCCAGCAAGCGATGGTGGTGATCATCCACATCGTGATGAAGTTCGCGCCCATCGGGGTCGCGGCTCTGGTCGCGGAGGTGGTCGGCAACAGTGGGCTCTCGGTGCTCAAAGGGCTCTTGGTCTATTCCCTCGTCGTGCTCGTGGGGCTCCTGCTCCACGGGCTACTCGTCTACGGGTCGCTCGTTCGCCTGGTCGCCCGCTTGCCGTTCTTGCACTTCTTGCGCGCGATTCGACCAGCCCTCCTCATCGCATTCTCGACCTCGTCGTCCTCCGCGACGCTGCCCGTGACCCTCGACTGCGCAGAGAAGAACCTTCGGGTCTCGAACCCCGTGGCGAGTTTCGTCCTTCCGCTCGGCTCGACCGTGAACATGGATGGCACCGCCCTCTACCAGGGCGTGGCCGCCATCTTCATCGCCCAGGTGTTCGGGATGGACCTCTCCTTGGGCGATCAGCTCGCCATCGTCCTGACGGCGACGATGGCCTCGATTGGCGCCGCGGGGGTCCCGGGTGCAGGAATGGTGACCCTCACGATGGTGCTCACCGCCACCGGAATTCCCACCGTTGGCGTGGCGCTCATCCTCGGTGTCGACCGGATCCTCGACATGTTCCGCACGACGATCAACGTCACGGGCGACTTGGCCGTCAGCGCGGTGATTGCTCGACTCGAAGGAGAGTCCCTCGCGGCCGAGACTCCACCGGAGGAGCGCGACGCGGCGCGCACGCAGGCCCCACCCCAGTAACGCCCCCTCGCCATCACGCCGTCCCCGTGCGCTTGACCGCGTTGCGCACGATGAAGTCGCGGGGCGAACATCCTACATGCTTGGTGAAGAGACGGTGGCACTGCGCATAGCTACCGAACCCCGCCCGGTAGCAGGCTTCGAGACACGTGACATCGGGCTGTAGGATGAACTCCGCAAACCGTTCGACGCGCAACTCGTTCTGATAAACGGACAGGCTGACGCCGACCTCGCTGCGAAACCGTCGCGCCAACCACTGCGGCGAGAGATCGAGGCGCTCTGCCAACTCCTCGGTGGCGATGGACGGATCCTGCCGGAGCCATCGCATGGCCGCCTCGATCGAGGATGAAACCGTGGACGCCGCGCCTGCGGTCGCCGTGAACGTCTCCCATAGTCCGAGGGTGCAGTATGCGAGCCCCGCGCGCAGCACCTCGGTCGAGCCCGTTTGGGTCAATCGCTCGAACTCGCGGTGGACCCAGTGGATGTCGTTCCACGGCAAACGTTTGCATGGCTCGTCTTGCGGAGTGCGAGCGAGCAAGCTCGAGATCGCCGCCGAGTCCCCCCAATGGGAGATGAGCGCAGGATCGAGGGCCACGATCCACATCTCGAAGTCCTCCGAGCGCTCACGCAGCTCGTGGTCTTGATCGGGATGGATCCAGAGCACGGAGCCCGGCGTGAGCACATGGTGGAACCCGTCCACCTCGTAGTGACCGCGACCCCGGACCGTGACGTTGAGCTCGAGTGGATCGTGGCGGTGGCGAGGGTGATCGTAGTCGTTGCCTTGATGGCGCCAGATGCAGCCGCCGCGCTGCGGTGGGATTGGGAGCGATTCAACAAACGTGGGTCGCTCGATCGAACCAGCCATGCACCGAGCGTACTCTCGATCCGGGCGTGATGTGACAGCGGTGCTGTCTCTTCCGAGCTCGGCATTGCGAGATCCGAGCCCGCTCCGACCGAAGATGAGACCTGCGGCGCAGATTCTGAGAAGACAGGTGCGGTCACCGGTGATAGTTGAACTCCGAAAGGGTGGAAATAGGAGCGTATGCGCAAGAAGCACGCGATTCGTGGGTCTGTACCCGCCATGGTGTGGTTGGCGAGCGGTTGCTTGGGTCCGAGCGAGATCGACCCATCGGCGTCGCACCCCGATCCGGTCGACACCGAGCAGGCGGGCCCCGAGCTTGGCGAGCAGCACAACCTGTTGCGCAACGCCGATTTCGAGGAAGGTTCCGCGGCACCGTGGTCGAGCTCCCTGGCGAGCGTGGCGGCGGGTACGGCCAAGCTCGAGGACGGCGCGTATTGCTTCGACCTCACCGGGCGGGGCTACACCGCGTGGGACGCCCAGCTCCGACACCGCGCGCTGCGGCTCCAGCACGGGCACGAATACGTCGTGGAGTTCACGGCGTTCGCAGACCGTGCCACGCAGGTTCGCCCCAAAGTGGGGACCGTGGGCCCACCGTACGCCGAATACTGGGCCAGCGTCGTCGACGTCGGAACGACCCCAAATCGGTACGTCGGACGCTTCCTCATGCGCGCCGACGATGACAAGCAGGCCGAACTATCGTTCCAACTCGCGGGGCCACTCGCGCCCGAGGGCGGCCCCGTAAAGGTGTGCTTCGACGACGTGGCACTCAAGGATCCGCAATACCGGGCTCCGGCGGCCCCTCCGGAACTCTCCCGACCGCGGGTCCGCGTCAACCAGGTGGGTTACTTCCCACGATTGGGCAAGCGCGCCACCCTCAAAACCAAGTCCAAGACACCGGTACCTTGGCACCTCGTGGACGCGCACGAGGAGATCGTCGCAGAGGGGATGTCCACCGTATTTGGGGAGGACCGCGCTTCTGGGGAGCTCGTCCACGCCATCGACTTCTCGCAGCACACGACGCCGGGGGCGGGCTTCCGACTCCATGCGGATAGCGAGATCAGCTACCCGTTCGAGATCTCGAGCGCGATCTATCGCGATCTCAAACACGATGCCCTGCACTTCTTCTATCACCAGCGCAGCGGCATCGAACTCTCGATGCCCCACACGGGCAATACCCGGTGGTCCCGCCCAGCCGGGCACACCTCCGATGAAAGCGTAGAATGCGAGCCCGAACTCGATTGCGGGTTCTCCATGGACATCCATGGCGGTTGGTACGACGCAGGAGACCACGGAAAATACGTCGTCAATGCGGGCATCACCGTATGGACGCTGCTCAATCTCTACGAGCGCGCGCGCCATCTCTCTTCGGACGCTGCGTTTGGCGACGGAACGCTCGCCATCCCCGAGCGCAGCAACGGTATCGACGACTTGCTCGACGAGGTCCGCTACGAGCTCGAGTTCGAGATGCGCATGCAGGTCCCCAGCAGCGCACCCAAGTGGCAAGGCATGGCCTTCCACAAGGTGCACGAGGAGCAGTGGACCGCCATGCCCAAGGCGCCCCACGAAGCCCAGAATCCCCGCTACCTCCATCGCCCCAGCACAGCCGCGACCCTCAACCTCGCGGCGAACACCGCACAATGTGCACGGATCTGGAAGGACATCGACCCCGCCTTCGCCAAGCGCTGCCTCGCCGCTGCGACGGTCGCTTGGGAGGCCGCGCAACGCCATCCCGACCTGCTCGCCCCTGGCAGCGACAACGTGGGTGGCGGTCCCTACGACGACCTGCGCCTTCATGACGAGTTTTACTGGGCCGCCGTCGAGCTCTACCTCACGACCGGAAACCGCCGGTACGCCGAATACGTCCGCGCTTCGTCCCAGCACCTCGACGTGTCCGTGGGAGCGCAGTCTGCCTTCAACTGGCAGCTCGTCGGAGCGCTCGGCGTCGCCTCTATCGCCACCGTGCCTGGGTTCGACGACGAGACGGTCGACCAGGCCAAGGCCGCCCTCGTCCGCGTTGCCGATGCCTACGCAGCCACGGTCGCTCGCGAAGGCTATCGACCCCCCCTCTCCTCGCAGGGTGGAAACACCTATCCATGGGGGTCCAACAGCCTCCTGCTCAACAACATGCTCGTCTTGGGCCTCGCCTACGACTTCACCCACGATCCGCGCTATCGCCAGGCTGTCGCCGATGGCATGGACTACCTGCTCGGCCGCAACCCCATGTCGCAGTCCTACGTCACAGGTTACGGCGAAGTGCCGTTGCAGAACCCGCACCACCGGTTCTGGGCGCATCAGCTCGATGCGACCTATCCCGAGCCGCCCCCGGGCATCGTGTCCGGAGGTCCCAACTCCGCACTCCAAGATCCGTATGCCCAGTCGGCGGGTCTACCCGGGTGTGCTCCACAGAAGTGTTTCGTCGATCACATCGAGTCGTGGTCGACCAACGAGGTCGCGATCAACTGGAACGCCCCCTTGGTGTGGGTGACCGCTTTCCTGGACGACGTGGCGGGGTGACATGAAACGCATCGCAATGGGCCTTCTCATCGTCGCCATGGGTTGTGGCGACGCGGACGCGGATACGGCTTCGGACGCAACGGATTCCGGCGGAGTGACGGGCGCGTCCACATCCGCGACGAGCGTCGCGACCAGCGCCTCGAGCACCTCCGGCAGCGAGTTCACCACCTCGTCGGGTTCAGGGTCCGAGGCGACCGCCACGACGACCGCTGTCACCGACACGACCGACTCCGACACGGATCCCGGGGTCGCGTGGGACTGCCCCGAACCGCGCAGGGCCGGCGCAGTCTCCCTCATCGATGACTTGGAGACGGGCGGCCTGCCCCAGGTCGACGGGCGTGAGGGCGGTTGGTACGTCTACAACGACGGCAGCAGTGGAACACAGTGGCCTGCGGACGGAATACCGCGAACCGACGAGGACGCACACGCCGGGACCTACTCCGCGCGTACCCACGGCGAGGGATTCAACCGCTGGGGGGCCGCGCTCGCGCTCGCGATCCAGACGGTGGGCACTGGCGGTGGAAACTGCCCCTACGACGCCTCGGCTTACGAGGGCATCACGTTCTGGGCACGCGGACAGGACCGCATCTTCTTCCACATCACGACGATGGCTACCGCACCCGTCGAAGAAGGAGGCCGATGCACGGTGCCCGCCGGGTGCTGGGACGACTTCGGTACCTACGTCACCCTCACGGAAGAATGGGCCCCCCACACGATCCCTTGGGACGCGCTCGCGCAACTCGGCTGGGGGATCCCGGCGGAGTTCGACCCTCGCGAGATCCTCTTGCTGCATTGGCAGGACGAAGACGCCTCGGAATTCGACATCTGGATCGACGATCTGCACTTCCATCCCGCCGACGACGTCGGCGAAGCAACGGGCTCCGAATCGGGCAGCTCCGGATCCGGTGGCTCCGAGGACGACGGGTCATCCTCGGGCGACACGACCGGGGAGCCATCCACCGGCGGTGCGAGCGGGGGGTCCTCCACCGGCGACGGCAGCTCGGGGACCTCCGCGGCAAGCGAATCCTCCGCTGGAGAAGGAGGTGCTTGATACACTGCCGCGCGACCCGTGGCCACGACGCTCGATCCGAAGACGCGACGGGTGCTCCCCTGGCTCGTCGCCGTCGCGTTCTTCATGCAGACGCTGGACGCGACGATCCTGAACACCGCGCTGCCGGCGATGGCGGACGGGCTCGGCGAGAGCCCCCTGCGGATGCAGTCGGTCGTGGTCTCCTACATGCTCACGGTGGCGCTCTTGATCCCGGCATCCGGATTTCTCTCGGATCGCTTCGGGACGCGTCGGGTCTTCTCTGCAGCCATCGTGCTCTTCAGCTTGGGATCGCTCGCGTGCGCTTCTTCGCGGACCCTGACCGAGCTCGTGCTCGCTCGCGTGCTTCAAGGGGTAGGAGGCTCCCTCTTGTTGCCCGTGGGTCGCCTCACCATTCTCAAGGCGGTCCCGCGAGGTGAACTCCTGAGCGTGCTGTCGTTCGTCACGATCCCTGGGCTCATCGGGCCGCTCGTGGGCCCTGCCTTGGGAGGATTTCTCGTCGAGACGCTGAGCTGGCACTGGATCTTCCTCATCAACCTCCCCATCGGAGTCCTCGGTACGGTGGCCAGCCTGGCGTACATGCCCGAGCTCCGCGAAGACCGAGCGCGCTTCGACTGGCTCGGATTCGTCCTCGTCGGCGTGGGAATGGTGGGAATCTCGGTCGCGCTCGAGTCGTTTGCCAACCACGCGATGCCGATCGGAAGCTCCATCGTGACGCTGGCGCTCGGGCTCGCGGGCGTCGTCGCATACTGTCTGCACGCGGCGCATGTCGAACGCCCTCTCTTTCATCTGGGACTGTGGCGCATCCGCTCGTTCACCGTCGGCCTCGCTGGAAACCTGTTCGCACGGCTCGGCGCCGGCGCGATGCCATATCTCACCCCATTGTTCCTTCAGATCGCCCTCGGCAAACCACCCACCGTCGCCGGACTTTTCATGGCAGCCACGGTGATCGGCGCGATGGGCTCCAAGGTCGTCGTCGAACGAATCGTCGAGCACCTGGGCTACCGTCGCTTTCTGCTCACCAACACCGGTCTGCTCGGGCTCACCATGGCAAGCTTCACCTTGCTCGATGGTGATTCATCCACACCCGTCTTGGTCCTCCACCTATTCGCCTTCGGCGTGTTCAACTCGCTGCAGTTCACGGCACTCAACACGCTCACCTTGGGAGATCTCGATGGAGACACGGCAAGCAGCGGCAACAGTCTGCTCTCCATGATCATGCAGCTCTCGATGAGCCTCGGAGTTGCAGCCGCAGCCGCGATCCTCGCGGCGTTCGCCGCGGGATCGGGCGGAGCGATCGATCGCGCGCACGGCGTGGCGCTCGTGCCCGCATTCCATCACACGTACGTGTGCGTGGGCCTGCTCGCCCTGCTTTCTGCGCTCGTCTTCCTGCAGCTCGGCCCTTCGGACGGGGCGTCGCTGCGGCGCGGCCGGGTGCCGCTCGAAGAACCGTAGACCAAGGAGTCGACACCATGCGCGACGATCTCGACCTTTTGTTCCCTCGATCCAGTCGCTACGACCGCGCCTGGATCGAGGCGAACTCGCTCGGAGAGAACGCCTTGAACTTCGCCGAATCCCTCGCAGACGTCATGCATCTGTCTGCAGGGATGCGGGTGCTCGACCTCGCCTGTGGACACGCGATCAGTTCGATCTTCCTGGCCAAGGAGTTCGGCGTCACCGTCTGGGCCGTCGACCGGGCCATCGACCCCACGGCAAACCTGCGGCGGATCCAAGCGATGAACTGCGAAGACCGCGTCTTTCCCCTGCGTGCCGATGCTCGATCTCTGCCCCTGCCGCACGAGTACTTCGACGCCGTGGTGATCTTGGACGCGTTCGTCTACTTCGGCACCGACGATCGCTTCTTGCCCGGGTTCGTGCGGCACGTGAAAACAGGCGGACAGATCGGCGTCGTCGACGCTTGCTTCTCGCGGGAGATCGACTCCGCGAGCGATCTCGAGCCGCAGCTCCGCGAAGCGTGGCTCGAAGGTTGGAACTGCGTCCACACCCCGCAATGGTGGAAGCGGCACTGGGAGAAAACCGGCCTCGTGCGCGTCACGTGCTGCGAGCGGGTGCCTCACAGCGACGCGCTCCGCAATGACTTCGTGCGTCGCTTCGCGGGGGACCCCGAGGAGGAAGGCGTCCTCGCACTGATGACTGCGGAAGCGGGGACCCTGACCGGCACCTTCAGGCTCGTCGGCGAGCGCACATCCTTCCGCGTGGAGCTCGAGGACGACGGCATGCCGGGGGAGTACTGACCCTCGCGGAGGTGCTCGCCAGGGCGGGTCGTCGCTTGGTCGCCAGCGCCAAAACCCGTGCCGCGGCGGCCCTCCGGTGATGCGCGCTACGTCGCTGGACCCCTCGCGTAGGACCCTTGGAAGCCCGAGAAACCCGCCCAGGCGGGGTTCCGCTGCGGGAGATCCGCGATCGCGGGCGATTTTCACGTCGAACTTCAACCGGATCGCGAAGCGATGTTAGCCTGAGAAGCCTCGCGACACGATGGACCCCTACTTCGACGTTGCTGCCGCCGAGCTCCGCGGCTTCGATCTCGGCGACGACGCCGACCTGATCGCGACGCTGCAAGCCAAGCGCGATGGCGAAGAGAACCAACTCAGCCCTCGCGACTGGGTCTTGCTCGCGATCTTGCGCCAACGCAACGGGGACGTGGAAGATGCCCTCGGCTGCCTCGAGCGCGCAGCTCGCCTCGGGCACATGGTGAGCCTCACGCGGTACCTGCAAGCGCAGATCCTCCTGGACATCGGCCGGGTCGACGAGGCCACCGAAGCGATCGACCTCGCCGCGGAGGCCTTGCCCAAGGACGCCCACCTCCCCGAGCCGGAGATGATCCACGCGCGTGGAAGCATCGCGCGCGCGCGGGACGAACCGGAGGAGGCGCTCGTTCTCTACCGCACGGCGCTCAAGCTCGACGGTCGCAACCCCGGCCGGTGGCGTGCCACTGCGGAGCTCCTGCTGGAGCTCGATCATCCGCGCGAGGCTCGCGACGCGCTGCTGCGCGCGTTGGAAGAGGACCCGGAGGACCACGAGCAGCTCTACCTACTCACCGTCGCCAATGCCCTGATGGGCGACCTGGAAGGTACGGAGCACTGGCTGCGTTCGCTGCTCCAGCACGATCCGCACGCGCGCGAGCGGGCCCAGGGTGACCCTCGTATCGCACGCGTCGAGGATATGCGTATCACGCGGCTCTTGGAGTTGCCGAGCGCCGATGATCTCGATTGGCTCATCCAGTTCCCGCCCTGGCTCGCGGAGCTACGCGAGACCCAAGGGATCGAGCGGTTCGGCCTGCGTTGGATCTGCGAAGCCGAGAGCCGGGAGTTCGGCGCGCGCCTGCTCGATGCCTACGAGCGCGGTCCCATCGGTACGATGCACACGGAGGCCACGCTCGAGTTGTCGAGGACCCAGCTCGCGCGCTGCCGCCTCGTGGCGTTTGGCCCCTCGTTCACCACGCGAGATCGGATCGCGGAACCGACCCTCCTGTTCATCGACGAGGAGCACCCAAGCCACCTCCTGCTCGCCCTCTCGGACTCCTACCCCCCCTTCTTGTGGATCGACGCGGGCACGACCACGGCAACCCTGCTCGATGCGCTCTCGGACTTCTTCCCGCGGCCCAAGCTCAAACGCCTCGATCTGCCGCAGAGCGCCCGCGGCTTCATGGGGTACCGCCTTCGCTTTGGCGTGCCGAGCCCGTACTCGGGCGACATCGAGCCGGCCAACGCCGCCGAGCTCGACCGGCACTTCGCGGTCAACCCGTTCGTCGAGAGCGCTTCATGGGGGAGTGTGCATCACGACGACCCGTGGCCCGACGAGATTCCCCGCCAACCCGGATACGTCAGCAAGATTGCGATCCGTCAACGCGAGGTGAACGCCCAGGCCGACGGGGCGGTGTGGTCGATCACCCGTCGGACGAGGCATTCGCGGTCCTATCTCAGCGTCGAGCTCCATCATCGCGACATTTTCATCGCGGAGGTGAGGTACCGCCCTGCGCGGCACTACGGCGTCATCGAACGCATGAATCGGCACTTCGGATCGGACTATCCCGCGGACATGCCCATTGATGCCGTCGCCGCGCTGCTGGGCTTTCAGTTCGATGGCGCGGAGGATCTCAGTGCACGCCTCGACGCGACCGCCGACCCGGAGCAGATCGCGGGCCTGCTGTCGGTGCTCTCGGCGCTGCGACACAGCGATCTCGGGGTCGTCCGCTATTACCGTCGTTACATGGACCACCCCGAGCCCGTGGTCCGTGCCACCCTCTGCAACATCTTCGCGGCCTACAACTACGCGTCGATGCTGGAGGAGATGTGGGTGCTCGAGCCCGATGCCGAGATGCGCCTCCAGATCGAAGAGCTGCTCGATGGCGGGATCTCGGCCACGCGTTTCGATCCCTACTCCGACTACGAGACCGACGAGGACGACGAGCAACAAGATGGCGATCTGCGCGGAAGCGGGGCTCGTGCATGATCGTGATCGTCCTGCGTGACCACGTGCAGCCCACCCGCGTCATCGATTGGGCGGCCGAGCGAGGCTGGCCATGCGTCGAGGACGTGGCGCGGGGACACGACGTGCGCGCGACCGTGCGCTGGGAGACAGCCGAAGGCACCGACATCGCCTACATCGAGGACCACAAGAGCGATGTCCGGTTCATCCAGTTTCGCGGACGGCAGCAGCACATCCTCTACGACGACCTCGTGATGCGGCTGCCGTGCTATCGCGAGGACGAGCTCCTGATCGCGGCCGAGTCCAACCCGGACCCCCGCGAACGCATCCGTGCGCTCAACCGGCTCGCCGCTTGCCGCCCCTGCGATGTCCACCACCGCTACCTCACGGTGTGGGCGCGGGCCCTCGCAGACCCCAACACCGCCGTTCGCAGGGCGGCGATTCGCACCGCCCACGGTTGCGCCTGGCCCGAGCTCGGCTACGTGTTGCGCCAACGCATCGCCCAAGAACAGCGGCTCGCGCCGCAAATGCGGGCGCTGCTCGACGAGGTCGAGCACGCGAGCCGAGCGGAGTGAGCCACCCGCTTCGCCGTCACGAATGGAGACGGCCAGGTCCGGGGACATCGAGACGGAGCCGGCGGCTCTCCTCGGTAACGAGCGGCTCGGTCTGACGCCACGTCAGCTCATCGGGTGCCGCGTTCGGTGCCGGGATCGCCGTGAGGTTGACGTCGATCCCGCGGAACTGCGCGGAGCTCTTGAAGTCGTGGATGATCTCGAGCACGTCACGATCGATGAAGCGCGCGAACGAACCGTCGATCTCGACCACGGCTCGATCGGGGATCTCCTGCAACACCTTGCTGAAGCTCGCCTTGTTGAGGAACGAGACGTTCTCCGACAGCTGGATCTCCACATGGACACGCAGACCGCCCGTGTGGTCTTCCACGCGCACGTCGTGCCGCGTCAAATAGTACGGCGTCGCGAGGTTGGCTTTGAGGATGAAGAACACGCCCGTGGCCATACCGACGGCGACGCCGATGAGGAGGTCGGTCAGCAAGATCGCCACGACCGTCACGATGAACGGGATGAACTCGCTCCGACCCTGCCGATACATCCGCCGAAACAGTGTGGGCGGCGCGAGCTTGAACCCGACATGGAGCAGCACGGCTGCCAGCGCCGCGAGTGGGATTCGATTGAGGAGGGTCGGGATCGCGATGATCGAGACGAGCAGGAGTACACCATGCCCGAACGCAGCCACCGGCGTGCGACCGCCCGCCTGCACGTTCGCGGACCCGCGCACGATCACCGCCGTCATCGGGATCCCGCCGAGCAGCCCCGCGATGATGTTGCCGATCCCCTGCGCCCGCAGCTCGCGGTTGGGGTCGGAGTTGCGGCGGAACGGATCCAGCTTGTCCATCGCCTCGATGCAAAGCAACGTCTCGATGCTGGCGACGACGGCAACGGTTGCGGCGACCTGATAGAGCTTGGGGTCCATGAACGTCGCAGCTTCGAAGGCGGGCAGGGTGAGCGCCGCCAAGATGCCCCCGTCGGCCATCGTGGGCAGGCGCACGAGCAGTTCGCCGGCGTTGACCCATCCGGGAAGCACGAAGCGGAACAGCTCGTTGAGGACGACCCCGAGAACGACGACCAACAACGGACCTGGGAGCCACTTCAACTTGAACCGCGGGAAGCGCTCGAAGGCGAGCAGGATGCAGAGGCCGAGCACCGCGATCGTCACCGCGCCGAGGTTGATGTGGCCGAACGCCTCGATGATCTCCGTGAACGTGTTGCGCCCGTCGGGTTGGATGAACGACTCATCGCCCTCATAGTCTTTGTCGAACCCGATGGCGTGAGGGATCTGCTTGAGGATCAGGATGAGGCCGATCGCCGCGAGCAGCCCTTTGATCACGGTGCTCGGGAAGTAGTAGGCGACGAGACCCGCGCGCAGCAGGCCAAACAGCAGCTGGAACACCCCCGAGAGCGCCACCGCGAGCAAGAACGCCTCGAAGGAGCCCATCGTCTGGATACCATCGAGCACGATCACGGTGAGGCCGGCCGCAGGCCCGCTCACGGCGATGGATGAACCACTCAGCCAGCTCACCACGATTCCGCCGACGATCCCCGTGATCACGCCGGCCAAGAGCGGCGCCCCCGATGCGAGCGCGATCCCGAGGCAGAGTGGCAGAGCGACCAGGAATACGACCATCGACGCCGGGAGGTCGTGCTTGAAGTTCCGCCGCGGCGAGAGGTTGGCGCGGATCCAGGACGAAGTGGGAGGCGGTGCAGCGGCGGAAGAGTCGATGTCCATGGTGGCGGATCCGTACCAGAAGAAACGTCAATGGGAAGCCAGCTCCGGCGCGAGCCCTCCCCTGGCGGAGTCTGACTTTCTCATCGGCCGCCGCCAAACGCATGGATGTAATTGTTCCGAAAACTTGCCCGCCAGTCGCGCACCCGACGCGGGTGTTCCACCCCGAGCCGCTTTTTCCTCGGTGGTTGTGCGCCGTGACATCCCCCCCTGCGGGGCGCAGGCTCTCTGATGATGCCTGGCCCACAATCTTCCATCCGAGCCATGACCCGCGGAGAGCCGCGCGACCTCGGGGACCTGCAAGTCCGCCGCGTCCTTCCAGCGCGCGCCTGCCGAACCGTGGGTCCGTTCGTCTTTCTCGACGAGATGGGTCCAGCGACGTTTTCCGAAGGTCAGGGCATCGATGTGCGGCCTCATCCGCACATCGGCCTGGCCACGCTCACCTATCTCTACGAGGGTGAGATTCTGCATCGCGACAGCGTGGGTTCGGAGCAATGCATCCGTCCGGGCGAAGTCAACTGGATGAGCGCGGGCCATGGCGTGGTCCATTCCGAGCGAACTCCGCCGCAAGCTCGCGCAGCCAAGCGCCCCCTCCATGGGCTGCAACTTTGGGTTGCCCTCCCCATCGCGCACGAGGAATCCGAACCGCACTTCTTCCACCACGGCGAGAGCGAACTGCCGCTCATCCAACGTCCAGGTCTGCACGCCCGCGTGGTCGCCGGGACTTTCGAGGGGCGCTCCTCACCGCTGCGCACATTCGCGGCCGTGACCTTCGTCGACCTGCAGCTGGAGCCGGGCGCCGCCCTCACCCTCGCCCCGACTTCACAAGAGCTGGGGCTCTACATCGTCTCGGGTGAGATCGCCGTGTCGGGACAGTCGGTCGGAGCCGGGACCCTCGCCGTCCTCGACTCGAGCATCCCCGCGACCGTGGCCGCCGCAGCTCCCGCTCGCGTCGCGCTCCTCGGAGGCGACCCGCTCGAGGCCCCTCGCCACCTCTGGTGGAACTTCGTCTCGAGCCGGCTCGACCGCATCGAACGTGCGAAGGAGGACTGGCGCGAACGTCGGTTCCCCGCGATCGAGAACGACGACGTCGAGTTCATCCCGCTGCCCGACCGCTAGTGGTGGATGGTCCCACGGGCCCCAGAAGCTCCCGAAGGACGCCAGAAACGCGGTTCGACCAGTGCGCACGGCAGGATTCGAACCTGCGACCTTCGGCTCCGGAGGCCGACGCTCTATCCAGCTGAGCTACGCGCGCGAGACCGCGATGAACGCGGGCGACGGGTGTACCCGAGGGGGCCGCGAAGTGCAAGAGCGTCCCCCGCCTGGTGCGGAAGACGGGGCCTCAGGGCCGGTGTGCGGATCTGGCGCTGGTTGTCGCCGAGGCCGGACGGTCGCTGCGGAGCTGCGCCATGAGCTGCTTGGCGGGACCGTAGCCGGGTCGCAGGGCGAGCGCATGCTGGGCTGCATCGAGCGCGTGACGGGGCTGACCTGCGCGCGCCTCGATCTCGCCGAGGGTGGTCCAAAGATGCGGATCGCGTGGATCGTAGCGGAGGGCAAAGGAGATCTGGTCCGCGGCCTCTTCGAGGCGGGGAGGCTCGCTGTCGAGCGCGAGGCGGGCCCGCAAGTAGGCCTCGTAGGCATACCCGGCGACCGGTTTCGATGTCGTCAACTCACCATCGATGTAGTGCAGCGCTCGGTAGCTCGTGCCGGTGCCGGCACACCCAACCGTCAACATCGCGGAGGCCAGCAGGAATCGGCGAAGGTCCACGCGCCTATGTTGCCACGGGCGGCTCGACGAAGCGAAGTGCCAAGTGGACCAATTCATCGGCGAATGCGGGATCGGCGAGGCGCTCGGGGGCCGTCCGCGCAGTCTCCCGAAGGGTCGCGACCAACATCGTGGTGAGGAGGAAGGGTGCGTGCGTCCGAGTCCGGAGCCCCGGGTCGTCCTGCGCGTGCAAATGCTGTTCAAGAACGGATGTGGCTCGATCGACGAGGTCTTGCACGGCGGCGACGCGCGCGACCTCCGTCATCGTCGCGACCATCGCGGTGTAGAGCTCCGCGCCGTCCGCAAACAAGCGCACGAGCGCTCGAACCACCGCCTGCAGCAGCACCTCGAATCCTTCCCCGCGGTAACTCGCTTGGAGCGTCTCGAACGCGGCCCAGTCCCGCTCGAGCCGACGCTCGATCACCGCCCCGACCATCGCTTCTTTGGCTGGGAAGTATTGGTAGAGCGATCCCACGCTGACCCCGGCGCGCTCGGCCACCTCGCGCGTGCTCATGCGCCCGAGACCATCGCGCACGAGCGCCTCCTCGCATGCGTCGAGGATCGCCTCGACCAACGCGATCGAACGCGTCTGTCGTGGGCGCTTGCGGATCTCCGTGGGGGTCGCCACGGCGGCAAGTCTCGCAGATCGCGGCGGGCACGAGCAGGCCCGCGGAAGGGACATCGAAACGCGAACAAACGACCGGAAGCGAAGCTCCATGGCACCAGAAAATCATTCGAGTTCATGGAGATACGCCGCCCGTCAACGCGACTTTTCAATCCGCCGAAGGGGGGTCACCTTGGACGTCGATGCACGTTCTCATCGTCGGAGGCGGAATCGGTGGGCTCGCTCTGGCAGCGGGCCTCCACAAGCGGAACATCGCGTTCACGCTGGTCGAGCGCGCGAACGCCCTGCGAGAGGTGGGTGCGGGCATCTCCCTGTGGCCCAACGCAACGCGAGCCTTGGAACAGCTCGGTCTGCGGGACACGCTCGCGGCGGTTCGCAACGCCGTGCCCGCGGGGGCCCAAGGATCGATCTTCGATCACCGCGGTCGTCCTCTCTCCACGATGGATCCAAAACAGATCGCGGAGCGGTTCGGCTCGACGATGGCCGTACTTCACCGTGCCCGCCTCATCGAAGCGCTCGCCCGGGAGGTTCCGACGGGTCGTCTCTGCCTGGGGGCCGGGGTTGCGGCGGTGCGTTCGGAGGACGCCGGCGCGACGGTCGAACTCGAAGACGGCCGCACACTGAGGGGCGACGTGGTGATCGCGGCCGATGGCATCTGGTCGCGCGCGCGGGCTTACGTCGCGCCCGAGGCCGAGCCGCGCTACACGGGCGTCTCGTCATGGCGGGGGATCGCCAAGCAGAAGGACATGGGGTTTTCGCTCGCGGACGGGGTGTGGGGGATGTATCTCGGGGACGGACGCGAGGTCGGGGTACTCCCGCTCGCCGATGGCGAAGTGTACTGGTTCGCCTCGCACCTCGGCCCGCAAGGCCAAGCCGCGGGCGCGCTTGCGGGTCGACCGGAGGGGACGCACCGCGACGACGTCCTCCACGCGCTGGCGCGCTGGCCCAAGGCCGTACGAGCCGCGGTGGAGAGCACGCCCGCGGATGCCGTGCTTCGCACGGACCTCTTCGATCTCCCGCCCCTTTCGAGGTGGGTTTCGGGCCGGGTCGCGTTGCTCGGCGATGCCGCCCACGCGACGTCACCCCATCTCGGGATGGGCGCTGCGATGGCGCTCGAAGATGCCGCGTGGCTGTGCGGGTCGCTGCAGGCCTCCGCCGGCGTGGATGCGTGGCTCGCCGCGTATCCAAAGGCCCGCCGAGCGCGGTGCGAACGCGTGATCCAGGAGTCGCGCACGATGGGCCGCTTCCTCCACCTCCGCAACGGGGTCCTCGTCGCCCTCCGGAACGCGGCGCTTCGCTTCATGCCGGTCGAGACGCGCATGCGCCAACTCGCGTGGCTGCTCGCGGACACGCCCGCCGCGAACCCGCGGTCGCTGAACGCGTCTGCCTAGAGCGCCGACCAGTTTGATTTCGCGTGCTGAGGCGCGTCTGGGGGCGTCCGCGGGTAGGAGCGAGGCCGAAGCTGTGTCGGGCACACTGCGAGCGCCGAGCGACACAGCCGTGGGCGGTCCCAGGCGTGCATCAGCGCGTGGAATCAAACTGGTCGGCGCTCTAGAGGGGGATGTTCCCGTGTTTGCGGCGCGGGTTGTCTTGGCGCTTGCCTCGGAGCATCTCGAAGCTGCGGGCTACGATCGTGCGCGTGTCCTCGGGACGGATCACTTGGTCGATGAACCCGAGTTCGGCGGCCTTGTAGGGGTTCGCGAACAGACGACCATAGTCCTCGACGAGCTCGGTGCGTCGAGCGTCGGGATCTTCGGCTTGCGCGAGCTCCCGGCGATGGATGATGTTCACGGCCCCATCGGCCCCCATCACGGCGATCTCCGCGGTGGGGTAGGCCAGGTTGATGTCCCCGCGGATGTGTTTGCTGGACATCACGTCATAGGCACCACCGTAGGCCTTACGCGTCACGAGCGTGACCTTGGGGACGGTGGCCTCCGTGAACGCGTAGAGCAGCTTCGCGCCATGCCGGATGATCCCGCCATACTCCTGCTCCGTGCCGGGCAGGAACCCCGGGACGTCGACGAGGGTGAGCAAGGGGATCCCGAAGGCATCGCACGTCCGGACGAACCGCGCCGCCTTGGTGGAGGCGTTGATGTCGAGACAACCCGCGAGCACGAGGGGTTGATTCGCGACGACCCCGACGCTGCGCGCCCCGATCCGAAGCCATCCGACGACGATGTTGGCCGCGAAGTGTTGGTGGACCTCTACGAAAAAGCCGTCGTCGGCGATCTCGCGGATGAGCTCGCGGATGTCGTAGGGCTTGTTCGACTCGCTCGGGACGAGATCCCGCAGCCGCGGACACGAGCGGGCAACGGAGTCTTGCGTCTCCACCACGGGGGGCTCGACCAGGTTGTTGGAAGGCAGGAACCCGAGGAGCTGACGCGTGAGCGCGAGCGCGGCCGCCTCGCTGGGGCAGCGAAAGTGGGCGACGCCGCTGCGCTCGTTGTGTGTGAGGGCCCCTCCGAGCTCCTCTTTGGTGACGCTCTCGTGGGTCACTGCCTTGATGACCTCGGGTCCCGTGACGAACATGTAGCTCGTCTCTTCCACCATGAGCACGAGGTCGGTGAGCGCGGGAGAATAGACGGCTCCACCGGCACAGGGACCCAAGATGAGCGAGATCTGCGGAACGACCCCAGACGCCAGCACGTTGCGCTTGAAGATCTCCGCGTAGCCCCCGAGGCTCTGCACACCCTCTTGGATGCGGGCGCCACCGCTGTCGTTGAGACCCAGGATGGGCGCACCCGTCTCCGTGGCGAGGTCCATGACCTTGCAAATCTTCTGGGCGTGGGCCTCACCGAGCGCCCCGCCGAACACCTGCGGCTGCTGGGCATAGACGAAGACCGTGCGGCCCGAGACCGTGCCGTAGCCGGTGACCACGCCGTCGCCGTAGACCTTCTTGGCGCCCATGTCGAAGTCGGCGCAGCGGTGCGTGACGTAGCGATCGAGTTCGACGAACGAGCCGGGATCGAGCAGGAGATCGAGGCGTTCCCGGGCCGTACGCCTCCCCGTCGCATGGATGCGCGCATCGGCGGCCTTGGCTTGGCTTTCCGCCTCTTCCACGCCCGCGTCACCGAGGCTCGCCTGCTGCGGCGTTCCGGAGTGATAGGCGATGCGCTCGCGTTGCTCGAGCTCCGTTCGGGGATCCCTCGACGGGTCACGACCCATCTCAGACGGCTCCCTTGGTGGAGGGAATCCCCGCGGAGGGGTCCGGCGAGCAGGCCATCCGGAGCGCCCGCGCAAACGCCTTGAACGCCGCCTCGACGACGTGGTGGGCGTTGCCACCTGCCCGCAAGTGCAGGTGCAGGTTCATCCGGGACTGCACCACGAGCGCCTGGAAAAACTCTTTGACGAGGTCGCAGTCGAACGTGCCGATCCAACGCCCCTCGATCACCGGGAGGTTGAAGACGAGGTAGGGACGGCCGCCGAGATCGATGGCGCAGTCCACGAGCGTCTCGTCCATCGCCAAGGAGAAGTGGCCATATCGCGTGATCCCTCGCCGGTCGCCGAGGGCGTCGTCGATCGCCTTGCCGAGCACGAGCCCCGTGTCCTCCACGGTGTGGTGGCCGTCGATCTCGATGTCGCCGCGCGCCGAGACTTCCAGCGCCATCGCGCTGTGTTTGGCGAGCGCCTCGAGCATGTGCGAAAGGAACGGCACCGGCGTCTCGATCTTGGCGGGAGCCGGAGCGTCGTCGGGCAGAAACAGCTCGATGCGGATCTGCGTCTCTTTGGTTTCTCGCGCCACGCATGCGTGGCGCGGCGCCCGAGTTTGGAGCTTTGGGGTCATGGACGCTTTCCTCTTTCGATCTGATCGATGAGCAACCGAAACGCGCGCGCGTCTTCGAGGCTCAGGCCGAGCTTGGCGTCGATCCACGCCGCAGTGGTCTGTCCGGCCTGGAGCTTCGCCGTGGCCGCCCGCATGTACAACCGGGCGAACGGATTGGTCAGCTGGCGTTCCTCGGGGGAGAGCCGGCGCGACCGGGCGATGTCGGAGAGCCTGTGCTGACCCTGCGTTCGAACGCGATCGTAGGCGCTGCGCAGCTGAGGATCGATGAGCACGTGGTAGGCTTCGGTGACGCGTTTGTACACCGAATAGGCTGCGTAGCGCAGCTCCTCGTCCTTGGCGGTGAGGAAGCGATCGGGGTGGAAGCGCTGAGCTCGCCGATAGTACGCATCGCGAATCGAGACGTAGTCGCCGCCCTCCGCAACCCCGAGGAAGTCGTAATAAGACAACGTGTCGAGCCCGGAAAAGAGCACCCCGAGCTCATCCAACGCGTCCCCGTCGTCGCCGCTCATCATCCCGCCCCGTGGGTCTACACACGCAGCGCGACGGCTCCAGCGTCACCCGCGACTTGCCGTGCGGCCCGCAGCTCCTGCTCGCTCGCTCCGCCGAGCACGCGCATGTTGGCGACCTGTTGCTGCCCTGTGTCCAGGTCGAGGGCACGGACTTCGAGCAGCCCGTCCGTGTTGATCTCGAACGTGACCGCGATGCCGAGCTCCCCGCGCGGCACAGAGCGAAGATCGGACAGGACCACCTCGCCGAGCTTGTGGTTCCCGTCGAAGCGCTCGCTCTCGCCTTGGCACACTTGGATGCGCACGTGGCGTTGGTTGTCGACCGTGGTCGTGAACACGCGGGTTTGCTCGACCGGGATCGCCTGGTTGCGATCGATGATGAAGTCGACGTAGCCGCCGACCGTTCGCACACCTAGGCTGCGCGGTACGACGTCGAGCAACACCGCGCTCATGGCCGGCGAAGCCACGCCACCATCGGCCATGGGGACGAGCGATCCCAGCAGCGCAGCACCTTGGATCGCCGCGCCTACGGCAACGACGCTCATCGGGTTGATCGAGGTCTGGGGCGTCTGCCCGAACACCTCGCTCACGATCTGCCGAACGAGCGGCAACCGAGTGGTGCCGCCGACGAGCACGATCTCGTCGATCTCGCGCACCGACAAACCTGCGCCAGCGAGTGCATCGTGGCAGACCGGAACCGTGCGCCGGATGATGGGTTCGATGTGCGGGCGCATCTGCTGCTCGGACAGGGAGAACTGAAGGTCGCTGCGACGCCCCGGGATCACTTCAGGGACGCGGACGCTCGCGTCCGTGCTCTCGCTGAGCTGGATCTTCAGGTGCTCGGCATACGCGCGCAGCCGTTCGACCGCGAGCGGATTGTCGCGGACGTCGACCCCCCAACGCGACTCGAACGCGTCTGCCATGAGGTCGAGGATCACCTCGTCGAGGTCGTCGCCCCCAAGGAACATCTCACCGGACGTGGCCAACACCTCGAACACGTTGCGCGTGATCTGGAGGATCGTGACGTCGAACGTCCCGCCACCGAAATCGTAGACGGCGATCCGCCGATCCACGTCCTCGATGTAGCCGTACGCCAACGCGGCGGCCGTGGGTTCGTTGATCACGCGAATCACGTCGAGGCCCGCCAGCCGAGCGGCGATGCGGGTGGCCGAGCGCTGGGACTCGGTGAAGTTGGCCGGGACAGCCACGACGGCCTTCTGGATCCGACACCCCAAGGCCTCCTCGGCCATCTGCCGGAGGTAGGCGAGGATATGGGACGAGATCTCGACCACGCTGACCAAGCGCCCGCCGACCTCGAGCATGACCGACTCGTGCTCGCCTTCCCGGATCTTGTAGGGCACGCGCGCGCGAATGCGCTGCACCTCGGGCGAATGAAAGCGACGGCCGATCAGGCGCTTCGACGAGAGAACGACGTTCCCTGGGTCTGTCAGGCGGCGTCGCTTGGCCCGCGTGCCCACCAGCCAGCCGCCTTCGGGCAGCGCCGCGACCACGGACGGAACGATCCGGTCTGAGCCGCGTCGCACCACGGATGCCCGTCCTCCGCGCACGACCGCGCACGCCGAGTTCGACGTGCCGAGGTCGATACCCAGGACCGGTTCTGGCTCCGTGGTCATCCGCCCAACTCTAGCAGCACCGCCCCAAAAACTCGCATTTTGGCGCGTCCGGACGGGGCAGACCGCCCGGTCGGCCCCCCTACCCGAGGGAGCTCCTCAGATGGGGGACTCCGGCACGAACACGATGTCGCCCGGCTCGAGCAGGAGGTCGTCGACGCGGCTGTCGATGATGGCGGTGACGTCGATCTCGAAGGTCTTGCGGCCGTCTTTCGTCTCCCGGATGAGCTTGATGCGCCGCCGCTGCGCGAGGGGGTTCATCCCACCCGCCAAGGAGATGGCCTGGACGAGCGTCATACGCTCCTTGAACGGGTAGGAGCCCGGCTCTTGAACCTGCCCGAGCACGCTGACCTCCCGGTTTTGGCGCTCTCGGATGAGGACCGCGACCTGCGGTTGACGCAGATAGCCATCCGCGAGGCGCGTCTCGATCTCCTCGGCGATGGCAGGCGGGGCTCGCCCCGCCACCTCGATCACGCCAATGTAGGGAAACCGGATCGTCCCGGCATCCCCCACCTGATACATGCCGCTCAAGTCCTCCTGCTCGCGCACCCGGACTTCGATGACGTCGCCGGCGCCCAGGGCCTCGGACGTGGGCTTGCTGGGCGCGGGCGGCAAGGTCCCCTCGCCCTCGTTCGCGCGGCAGCCGGCAAGCAAGGACACGAGCGCAAGGGCGGCGCCAAAGTCAGATCCGAAGCGCCCCCATGAGCCATACGAGGTTCTTGACGTAGCCGAGGTCATTGACGAGGTCCCCCGTATAGAACACCTGGAAGTCGGTCGCGTCGACGAAGAGATTGTAGCTCAGGGCCACGGAAAAGAGCTTGCCCAGCGGCTGCTCGACCCCCAAGTCGAGTGTGACGAGCGTGCTCTGCTGCTGGAGGTCGCTGGAACCGCGCCCGGCGTAGTCCTCGATGCTTTGATCGTCGACACCCGGCTCGGGCAACCCGTAGTAGCGGCGCCCGGCGACGGTCGCCCCGAAATGCCCGATCATCTTCCAGCGGAATGTGTGGCGCAGCAGCACCGTCGCGCCGTTGTCGACGAAGTAGTTGCCCCACAGGGAGTCTTGGAACCGCCGGAAGATCTCGAAGTGGATCCGGCTTTGGAGCGTCGGATAGTACTCGAGGGACGCCTCACCGATGAACGAGTTGAAGTCCTTGCGGTCGCGATCGGCTCGATAGAGGCCGATGCCCCAACCCGCGGCGACATCGAGCACGAGCTTCTTCGCGATCTGCCCGCGGTACCCGCCCGTGATGCGATGCGCAAAGTTGTCCTCGTTGCGCCCGACGTCGGTCTCCGCACAACAGAAATAGTAGGTGTAGTCGACGGTGTAGCGCAGAAACACGGAGCTGCGCGGCAAGAAGCGCCATTTCGTCTCGTGCAAGAAGCCGTTCACCACGCGATCGGACTGATAGAGGTTCGCGTCCGAGAACCACACGAGCGCGCTGTGATAGCCGAACGACAGGGCGATGCGCCCACCGCCCGGGCGCCCGACCAAGACGAGGTCGCCGTTGTGATCGATCCGATTGAAGTTGAACAAGCGCCCGTCGAGCTCGTAGTTGCCCGAGTTGGCGCCGCGGAAGAAATCTTCGTCGAGGTAGAGGCTGAAGCGGCGCCCCGGCCACGCCGCCAACCGGACCTGCGCGCCCACGGAGAACTTGGGTTGGCTGCGGACGACGATGTCTCGCGCCAGGTACTGGCGGAACCCCGCGATGGCCGAGACGTTGAAATCGAACACGCGCGCGGTCCGTTCCGCGGGGCTCATCAGGAGGCCGTCCCGGACCTCGCGGTTACCGATCCCGAGCCAAGCGGTGGGATAGATGTACGACGCGATCCGTGGCTCTTCGCTCGACGTCTCGTTGAAGACGTTGGTGTCGAGGCCAATCGGCAGGGCGACGCCGCCGTGGAACGTGGCGCGGTCACCCAAGCGCAGGCCCGCAGCATCGTCGACGCGCGGGATCTCGAACCGCGCCCACGCCAGACTCGGAGCGCACGCCAGCAGGACGAAGAACGCGAGGCCCCACGCCGCTGCCGAGACCCCGTCCTGGAACAGACGTCCCATCCAAGCGGCAGCCGTGATGCGCGCGTCAGAGCGCCGGACTTGCCACGGTCGGTGGCATGTCGATGTCCACCGGCGGGGGGACCGGAGATACTGCGCCGCCCAAGGTAGGGTCCGCGAGCGGGATGGTCTTGGGCTCGTCGACGTCGTTTTCGGCGGGCGACCCTGCGCCGACGCCTGCCGGATCGAAGCACCGCTGCGCCTCCACCTCGAGGCCTGCCAAACGCTCGGCCGCAGCATCCAGCTTCTCGCGGGCGAAGGCCTTCTCCTCGGCCGACCTGCCGCCGTCTCGGAGGACGAGCAGCTCATCCGTCGCGACCTCCATGGCCTGGGTTCCCCGCTCGTGCATGGCCTCCAAGCAGGCCCCCTCCGGGGTCGCCGAGGCTCCGCTGCTCCTGGCGTCCTCTGCCCACTGCTCGAGGTTCCGGATGCTTTGCTCCAGTTGGCCCGTGACCTCCGCCAAGGGCACCTGCGAGGGCGATTCGCCTTCCGGCAGATCGCTTGGACTCGGGGTCCCCGAGGCAGCCTCCTGCGCTTTGCCTTCGGCGGGAGCCTCCCCGGCTGGCCCGGCTGGCCCGGCTGGCCCGGCTGGCGGCGCAGCTGGATTCTGAGCGGCGGTTCCCCCGCCCCAGAGCGCGAGCAGAGCCCACAACGCCCATGGAGCCGCACGCATGGCGATTCCGCGAGGACGCGCCAATGCCCAAGGGGCTCGCTGGGGAAGGACACCCGCGCTCATTGCCCAGAATATACCACGGAAAATGTAAGTTCAGAGCCATCCTCGGCTCCCTGCATGGGGAAGCGCCATCCCTGGATCCGGGCCTTCGTACACGCGGCGACTTGAGCCGATCCGAGGGTGTCCTCCTCGATGGCGACCCGCGTGACCCGGCCCATCACGTTGATATCGATGGTGTAGGTATGCTTGCCCGTCCCCAGGCCGGGCTGCACCCGCAGAACGTTGGTGTAGCAGCTTTTCAAGCCGCGGATGCGATGGTTGATCGTCGCCCGCAGTGCATTCGCATCCCCGCCTCCAGTGATGGAAGAGGTCGAACCGCGGACCTTGGCTTCGACCTTCCGCTCGCTGAGCTCGCCCTTCTGATCGAGGGCTGGGCCATCGCCCGTCTCGAAGCCTTGCGTGTTGACGGCATCGCCACGCAAGGAGATGCCATCTCCACCCGGGACGAAGTCGCCAATGGGGCCACCATCGGCCAGGACGGTGGTCGTCATGCCCTGACGAAACAGCTCGCCCAAGTTGTTCTCCGTGGAAGCGATCACGTCGAACACGGTGCCTTCGCCCGGACCTCCCCATGTACCGAGCACCCGCGCCACGCCGACGCTGCGCGCCGCTTGCATCGCCTTGGCGGAGTACTCCTTGGGCTTTTCTTCGAGCTTGGGCTGCGGCTTTTCTTGCTTCTCTTCTACGATGGTCTCGTCTTCTTGGGCGAGCTTGTCCTCGACTTCTTCTTCCTCTTCTTCGGGCTCGTCACGCTCCAGCAGCTTGGGGCTACCCACGACGACCAAGAAGCGCTCCTCGATCTCGAGCTCGCGGTCCTCGGGCACGGGAACGAGCGCAAAATAGGCGAACAGTGGGCCGAGCGTACCGGCCGAGATCCCCTGCGAGAGCAGGTACAGGCCGCCCACCATCGCGAACACCGACGCCCGGAAGATCGCGGGGAACGGGGGCTTGGGCGGCACGCGCTTGGGCGCCGCCATCTGGAACACGATGGTCGCGTCGCCCAGCCGCAGCTTCCCGCGCGCGCTCGGGTCCAGCGGGATCCGGAAATGCTCCGGGTTGCCCTGACGCCGACGCAACGCTCCGAGCGTGACGGTCTTGCCCCCAAGGCGCAGCTTCCCGAACATGCCGTGCGGGACGTCGAGCACATAGGTCCCGCGCTGCAGCTCGAACAGGCGGTGCTTGACCGGCGCCGTGGGGCCCGAGACGAGCACGTCGCAGCCATAGCTGCTGCCTAGCGTGACGGACGCGGGCGTACTCTGATGGAGTTCGTCCCCGACGACGTCGCCGGCCAAAACAGCGAGGCGCAGTACCTTGGGTGCTGGGTCTGGCGATCGAGGCATCCGTGTCGCTGCCGAAGCTCCGTGGCGCATGCTCATGCGGACCGGAGAGGGGCGGAGGGGAACATCAGCATATCAACTGTGGATCTGAAGCTTCAAAGCGGGAACCCCCATTCCGCTCCAAAATGCGTCCCTGACGGCCAGGCCTGGGGCCAGAGATCCGCGCGAGCCCGGTTCTGGCACAGACCGCGGATGGCGCGTCGACATCGACTCCCTGCAAGCGGCTACCCCCGCTGAGTCCACAGCCCGCCCCCAAACGCAAAAGGGCGACCGGTGAACCCGGTCGCCCTCAACTCGTTTCGACGTGCTCTTGTCAGGAGCGCCGGCTAGCCGTCCTGCTGAATCACGCAGAACACGTACTCGGTGTACTCGGCTTGGCCTGCCGTGTACATCACATCCACCAAGGTGCTGAACTTGAGGGTCACGTCACCCACGAGGATGACCCGGCCGACCCACTCCTCACCCTTGGCTTCCGCCATTTGCTTCCCTTTGTCTGCTTCCTCCGCCATGAGGTCATAGAGCGGGAGGATCGAGTGGTTCTTGAGAGCACCGGGATCGATGTCGCCGGTCTCGTTGAGCTGGACGATCTTCTTCTCGGCGAAGGTGATGTCCCGCTTCGAGATGTAGATAGGGACGCCGTCTTGCAACGGTGCATCGGCCTGCGACATCGGGACCTTCTGGCCCGAGGTCGGCGCGATCACGACGGGGTCGGTACCGTAGCTCTTGAGCAGGTACACGACGATGATCGACACCACGTCCATGAGCGACGTGATGTTGAGAATGGCAGGTTCCTCCGCCTTATCGCGGCGGGCGGCCTTTTTTGCGGCTTTCTTGGCCGCGAAGAGTTCTTCGGATGTTGCCATGCCTCAGCCTGCTCCTGCGTCGATGATGGGTTGCCAGAACAGGCACTCTTCTGGAACTGCCTCGCCAGACTGCATGGCTTTCAGCATTTCACACTTCGATCCCCGCAAAGCGTCCATGGTGCGCGTGAGCGCCTGCATGGGGATGCTGTTCTCTGCGCTGATCGTCACGACGGTTTCCGTGCGGAAGAGGTTCTTGAGCTCTTGAGCCTTGGCCTCGAGCGCGGCGTAGTCGTAGCGGTCGTAGTCGTCGAGCGGTGCGCCCGCTTTTGCAAGGGGGATCGTCGGACGGCTCGAGTCCGCTTCTTTCCCGGCGTCTGCGCCGAGCTGCTGGCCCGAAGCGCTCACCCGGTATCCATCTTCCATGATGAAGATCTTGAGGTTGAGCGGTTTCTCTTCCTGCTTCTTCTCTTCCTTGTTCTCCGCCGCAGCGGCGTACTTCGGAGGAGACACGCTGATCGCAGCGAAGCGCGCGACTTCCATCGCGAGCAAGAGTGCTGGGATGAGAAGCAACATGACGTTCATCACGGGGATGAGGTCGGCTTCGACTTCCCCTTCTTGCAGCTTTTTCTTCCTTCTAGCCATGGGTAGCTCCTCGTGAGGGACTGAACGGAGAGCAGGGAGGATTCCCTGTGCTCACAGGCCCACGGCGATCACCCCTGCCGGACTCGAGCCGCCAAGAGGTTTTCGAGCTTGACCGAGTACAGGTCAACCTCGTCCGCGATCTTCTTCGCCAAGTTGGAGATGAAGATGTGGCAAGCCAGGAAGGGGATGGCGACCATCAGACCGAAGCCCGTGGTGTTGATGGCGATGGAGATACCCTTCGCGAGAGCGGTAGCGCGTTGGTCAGCGGACACCGTGGCAACCGCGTTGAACGCCTCGATCATGCCGAAGATCGTACCGATGAGGCCGAGCAGCGTGGCGATGTTCGCGAGCGCGGAGATCATCGAGACGCGCTTGCTGATCATCGGGCCGACTTCCAGCATCGCCTCTTCGACGGCGGCGGCGATATCGGCTTCGCCCTTGTTCGCGCGGGTGAGGCCCGCCTTGATGACGCGAGCGAGCGCTGCTTTGTCGGCCGCGTTGCAGAGCTTGATGGCGCGGTCGATGTTGTTCGCCATCACCAGCTTCTGGATCTGGTTGAAGAACTGCCCTCCGTTGATGTTGAAACGGAAGAACAAGAAGATGAATCGCTCGATGAGCACGCCGGAACCCACGATGGCCGTGAGTGCGATGGCGTGCATCCACGCTCCACCTTGTTGATAAAACTCAGCAAAATTACCCATGACTCGTTGTCCTCCTCATCGCGGGACGCTGCCCGCGTTGTCCTGACCGGGAGCACGTCGAATGCCCGGCCCGTCCATCCCTACTCGTTCTTGGTGGGGTGTTTGATAGCCTCTCATGGTGCCCCAACAGGGGGGGTCTTGGCGAGCACACTCTTGCGCGGAGGGCGCCAACCAAAAGATGTTGCGACACGTCATGAAGAGTTGGTTGAGACTTCGGGAAGGCGGAAGTGCCTCCACGTAAGCCAAGATTAGAACAGAGGATCCTGCACAGACTCAAGCACCAAAGGTAAAAACTTAGCGTCCATGCGCGCCCAGTCGTACTCGGCACCGGAGCGCCGAAGGATGTAGTAAGCGCTCGGCTTCTCGAGCCTGCCTTCCACCAAAAACTCATCGTCGATCGAGTATCGCTGGCGTGCCGAGCTACGCTTCTGGCGCGAAGACGCGGCCGCAGCTCCTGCGGGCGTGGCTCGACGCGACGAGGACGACGTGGGTGCTGGCTCGGACGAACCCGTACCTTTGGACCGCTTGGCCGAAGGCGCGTACGCCAGCCTCGAGGGATCGTTGGGAGGGGCTGAGGTCTCGGTATTCGGCGCGGGTTGGTGCGCCGCATCGGTCGTGCCGAGGATCGCAAGTTTGACCGCGGCCGACTCGGCGTCTGCCGAAGCGTTGGACGCCCGTGCCTCGATCGTACCGAAGCTCTCTCGTTCTTCCTGGACGTGCGGGCCGGCGGGCTCGAACTTCAGGGGCGCTCCCCCCCCCGATGGGGGCGTCGGAGACGACGGAGCGGCCGTCGCTGGCGCGCGCGAAGAATCCTCTTGGCCAGTTTGGCCAGGCCGAGGCTCGGTCGCCGCCGCCGAAGCGGGCGAACGCTCGGCCGCCGCACTCGGGATCTCCGCGGATGTCGACGGCAGCAGTGATCCGGAGGGTCTTGCCATGGATTCGAGTTCCGACGACGGCTCTGGGTGGCGGTATCCTACCCTGCCCCCCATCGTGCGCGGCTGCGGGTCAGCACCAACGTTTGGTCCCGCGGAAGCCTGCGTCTGCCACACGAGATTACCCAAGCCGAGGCACAAAGCCAAGAGCCGTCGTCGGCGCAACTGGGCTCGGAGCGCCCTTCCTTCCCCGCTCGTCATCGTTTCGCGAACCGGCGTCCCATTGGTCGCCGAGGTTCCGTCTTTTGCAATCATGCCTCGTTCTCTCCGACGCAAGCGCATGAGAGCGATTGCCAAATGTGTGGACTCGATTCCGGAACTGACACCGGTGGCGCGCCGCCGGCTCGCGGAGTCTGCTTGCGGTTAGTGCCGTCCGCCGGGCGCGGGTTCCACGCCCATCGTGTTTTTTCGAGACTGTCGGATCGCCTCATCGACGTCGGCTTCGAACCCGGCCGCTGAACGGCCGGCTTTGAGGCGTGGTCGGCTGGGCTCGAGGCGTGGTCGGTTGGGCTCGAGGCGCGGTCGGCTGGGGTTCGGTAGGACGCGGAGTCGGTTGCGTCGGTGCCTGCGCTGGTGGAGACGTGGACGGATTCGTCTCCGGCGCGGCCGGCTGTGCGGCGGGCTTCTCCGGCTTCGCGTCGAGCTGGCGCGCCCCCCCGGCCGGGTTGGCACCCTGCGTCGAGGGAGGCGCGGCCGCCGAGCTTTCACCTCGAACGGGCCCGCCTTGTCGATTCTTTTCGCGATCGACTCGCCGTTGCTCGCGCTCCAGCCCCTTGTGGGCAGCCCGGATGTAATCGTCCGCGCGCGCGTGGCTGACGGCCGGTGCGTCGAGCTTGGTCCCCGACGAGCGTAGGGCGGGCTGGCGCGAGGCGGGCTGCGCTTGCTTGTAGCGCTCGAGGTAGCTGATCGCGCGCCCGAGGCGTTGCGGGAGATCGAGGCCCGGGAACTCGGGAGCATCCAGGTACAAGACACCCAGGTTGAAGAAGGCCTCCGCGTAGTTGGGACGGAGCTTGAGCGCCTGGTTCAACGCGCGCTCCGCCTCCACCCACTGCCCTTTCGCCCGCAGTGCCGCCCCGTGGTTGACGTAGGCCTTGGCGAAGCGCGGCTGCAGCGTGAGCGCATAGGTGAAACACGCGAGCGCCGTATCGACATCGCCCGAGTCGAGGTACCTGGTCCCGAGGTTGTTCCACGCCGCGGCATTGTTGTCGTCGGCCTCGGCCGCCTTGCGGAAGGCCTGGGTCGCCTGGGTCTGCTGGTCCATCGCGACGTAGGCAAACCCCTTGAGGTTGTAGGCGCGCGAAGTCTCTTGCGGGGTCCGGATCTTCTCGTCCACGGCGAGCGCGCTGCTCGTCACGGCGTGGACGAGCTCGTACTTGCCTTCGCTGAAATAGATCTCGCCGAGGACGAGCATCGCCTCGACGTTCTGCTCGTGGATTTTGAGCGCGGCGCGGCTATTGGCGACCGCTTCGGGATACCGGCCTGCCCGCAACATCTTGTACGCCTGCGTGCTGCGGCCGCGAGACTCCGCCATCTTCCGCTTCTCGGCCTCGGGATCACGATCCCGTTTCTTGGGGAGTTCCGTTTGTGCTGCCTCGGTGGCTGCTGCGGCCTGCCCCTGTGCGCCGGGCGGGAGGTCGCGCTCGGGCGGCGCCGAGCCTCGGGAAGTGCCTGGCGACGCGGCCCCTTGGCAAGCGCTCAGCAGCGCCAAAGCGACGACGCAAAGGGACCGCGAGCGCCCCGAAGCTCCGGAGCTTCGCGTCGAACCTGCGTGCCGCGACCGCGGGCTCATCGCATGTCCTCCAGCTGGAGCTCGAGCGCGGGCTGGCGCAGCAGCGGATGCTCATCGGGTTTGTAGATGTTGAGCCGCTCCTTGGCCGAGCGCGTCCAATCGTTGGCGATGTTGTACTCGCGAGAGCGCTTGAGCGTCTCTTCGTAGAGACCAATCGCCTTCTGTTCGGACGCCGAGGCGTGCTCCTCCACGATGTCCTTGTACGCGAACCAAGCCTCGCTGTACTCCTTGAGCTGGCGGGGTACGGGTGCCGCGCGAATGTTGATCGCCCAGGTCTCGAACGCGTATCCGCGGCGGTACATCGCGGCGAGCACCCAGTCGATGCGGCGGTACGGGAACACTTGGTCGTAGGCCGTGGAGGCCGCAAGCAGACGCTGGGTGAGCGCCTGGACCTCGGCCTCGAGCTTCTTCCCGGTGCTCTGCACCTTGGTATCCAACACGTCTTGCAGCGCGTATTCGGCGAGCAAGAACTGCGCCTCCGAGGGATGATCCGCCGCCTCGGTCGCCGGCTTGAGCCCGCGCACATCGAACTGCCCGACCGTCTGCCGGTAGTACTCCTCCGCCTTGGCCCGCTTGCCGAGCTCGGCATAGGCTTGACCGATGCGTAGGTGCGCTGCGACCACGTTGGGGCCTTGCGCCGCGTCGCTCCCATACTTCGCGAGGAACTGTTCGTAGGCCCGGATCGTCGCCTGCGGTTGGCGACTCTTGCCGAGCACCTCGGCGGCACGAAACGCTGCGTCCGCGGCCTTCGCGGTATCGGCCGACTTCGCCGAAAACCGTTGATACATGTCGGCAGAACGCTGGTACTCCTGCAAGTTGTCTAGCAGGTCGGCCGCGTTCCACAGCGCGATCTCGCGGTGCTCGCTGTCCTTGTAGCGTTGGTCCTCGGCGAGCACGAGGTACGATTGGACGGCCTCCTCGAACTCGAAGAAGCGCGAGTGGTTGAATCCAGTACGCAAGAGGGCGTCGTCCGCGAACTCGCTGTCGGGATACTGCTTGTAGATCCGCTCGTACGTCTGGCTCGCCGAAGCGAAGCGACCGATGTTCTCGTAGGCGACGGCGGCGTTGTTCAACGCGCGGTCGGCATTGGGATCGGCGGGCGCCTCATTGACCAGCGCGACGTAGCGGTCGGCCGCGGCCTCGAACTCGCCGGCCTCGTAGAGGAGCGTGGCCTCCTTGAAGCGGACGGCGTTGCCCATGGTCTTGAGCTGCCCCGCGAATTTCTCGGCCTCCTCGCCCTCGCCACAACCCGAGGCCGCGAGTTTCTCGGTCCACGCCTTGGCGTCATCGAGCTTGGCTTGCACGACTTTGCCATCGAGGATCGCCATGCCCGCGTTGATCGCGACGTTCTCGGCGCAGTGCTGCTCGAGCACTTGTGCGAACCGGCGCTCGGCATCCTCGAAGTGGAGGTACTTCTGCGAGATCGTGCCAGCCAAGAATTTCATGGTGCCGGCCTTCTCGCTCTTGGGCTCAAGCTCGACGAAACGATCGTAGGCATCCTGCAGCGACACGAACACCCCGGGGATTTCGAGCGGCTTGTCGAAGGGACCCTCCATGCCCTCCTTGGGCATCGCCCGCGCCGCCAGCCGTCCCGACGCCTCGGCCTGCTGGATGTACGCTTCCAGTGCCAGCACGACGCCGCTGGCAGCATCCTCTTGGAACTTGTCGTCGATGTTGGAGTCGCGCACGATCGCATACTGCTCCGCGGCGTCCTTGTACTGCTCCGAGAAGTACAAGGCGTCCGCGTAGCTGTAGCGATACTCGTAGCTGCTCAGCGTATCGGAGAAACGCTCGAGATACGCCGCGTAGGCTTGCGCGGCGATGCGATACTCCCCTTTGGCGCCCTCGGCATCGCCTTCGCTCCGAAGCTTCTGCGCGCGGGCGTGGTGGTCGAGTGCGGCCGCGACGAGGGCTCCCTCCGCGAGCACCAGCGCCTTCTCGAGCGCTTCTGGATCGTTCTCGTTGGCGCGGAACCAGGGGGTGTCGCGCAGGTAGTTCGTGGCGAGCCGGTCCCTCGCTCGGACGACGCCCTCGGCCTCTTGCAGCAGCTCGTAGGCCTCGAGCACCCGCGCTTGGATGGCGGGGGCCGCAGGGGCGAGGGGCCAACGATCGAGCGCGAGCGTCCAGAGATCGATCGCCGCGCCGTACTGCGTCTGCTCCGCGAAGAGATCGCCGAGCGCCGCATAGACCTCGGGGACGTGACGCTCCGCCCCCCGACCCGCATAGTCGCGATCGAGGCGTGACAGACCCACCTCCGCGTCCCTGCGCCCATCCAGGTCCCAGTCTTCCTCGATGTACGTCTTGGCGAGGTAGCGGATCGCATCGTCGCGCAACCCGAGCGCGCCGCCTTCGTCTTTCTTGTCGCGGTTCTCGTCGGCATAGACGACGAACTCGTCGAACCGCTTCGCGGCCTCCGGAAACCGACGCATCAGGTAGAGCGTCCACGCCATTCGGATGAGCGCTTCATCGTAGAGATCGGCCTCTGGATCCGCCGTGACCTGGGCGTATGCCTCGAGCGCGGGGTCGAACTCGTCGAGGTCGTAGTGCATCTCGCCGATGCGCAGCCAAGCCTCGGGCGCGAACACGCTCTGGGCTTTCCACGGGGTGCACGACGCGTAGCTCCCGGGATCGAACGCAAAGTCCGCGCTCGCCATGGCGTCCCCACCGATGGGCGGTTTGAACCGGTTGGCGCACGCCAGCGCCAGGTACGACTGGCGGCTCGCATCGAACTCCTCCATCTCGGAGAGGAGCGTTCCCATCATGTAGAGCGCGCCGTCACCGAGATGAAACCGCGGGAAGCGCTCGATCACCTTGCGATAGGTGTCCACCGCGACGCGGTAGTCGGCCTTGGGTCCCGCGGGCGGCTGAAGGTTGGGGTCCTTCTCGAGCGCGAGTTGATAGCGCTCGAGCTCGTCTTGGAACTTCTCCTCGGCTTCGGCGAGACGCTCGTTGGCGTCCTCCACGTGCAACCCCGCCAAGCGGTACATCACCTCCGGCGTCCACGCGGCGTCGCCCGGGCGCTGGGTGAGGAATGCCTCGTAGCGTTTCACCGCGAGCGCCCGGAGCTTGCGCCCACGCTCGCGGTGCACCTTGATCTCGCGCTCGTAGGATTGCTTGATGACGCGACGCCCACGCTCGGCCTCCATCGCGAGCATCTGCGCGGTCGAGTGGTTCATCGCCTGCGTGGCCGCTTGGTAGCGGGCGAACAGCTGCTCCATCGCCGCCAAGCTCTCGCGTTCGTGCTCGTCGCGGGCTTCCGTACGCGGCGGGCGGGCGAGCTTGGCCGGGTCCACCGAGCGTAGCGGGTCCTCGAGGCCCAAGCCCGATCCGGGCTCCCCCGGGAACTGCTCGCCGCGATTGCGCGATCCCTGCAGCTCGGTGAAGCCCGGCAACGCAGAGGCGCGCCCCGGGAACGACGCCAGCGCCAAGGCGAGCGCGGTCCTCCGCCACGTCATGGCTTGGCTGCCTCCACGCCCGCAGTCACCGAGCGATCGAGCTCTTGGAGTTCGAGGTCACGGACCTTCTCCAAGCGGTTGGCCTCGCCGGCTTCCGCCTCCTTCATCGCCCAGGCGACGTCGAGGAGGCCGACCTCTCCGCGGACCACGAGGTTGCCGAGCTCGACCACGATGTCGCGATAGAGCGCCGTCACCACATCGCCCAGTCCCTGGCGGACCTCGGCCAACCGCGTGTCGAGCTCCACACGCGCGGCGTCTAGGTTCACGCGCTCCTCCTCCAAGATGCGTTGGACGGGCGACAGCCGGGCCAGCGCCGCGGCCTCGAGCTGCTGCCGCGCGCCATCCGTGCGCTTCTGCAGGACGTCGACGCGCTGCCAGATCGTATGGGCGTCGGCATCGCGGAGGCTCTGCTGCCCCTTCCGATACATCTCGGTGATGTGCGCCAGGTAGCGCGCCCGCGCCTGCGTGCCCGCCAGGCGGTGAGGATCGTTGAAGCGGAGCTGGTTTTGCGCGCGTTCGATGTCGCGTCGGAGGGCCACGGCCATGCGATCGAACGTGGCGAGCTCCGTCCGCAGGACCTCGGCTTCGCCGAAGAAGGCTTGGTGAGCACCGGCCGGCAGCTTGGCGGCGTTGGCCGCAAACTCGTGCTCGATCCCGGCGAGCTCGGCACGCACGACGCCGATGCCGTACTCGACGCCCCGTAGCGTCTCCATGGTCTGGCCCAAGGCCCCGACGATTCGCCGGCGCGACAGCCCCGAGACTGGAACCGGAGCGTCGACCTGCTGCTCGAGCGCGCGCCGCTGACCTTCAGCCCCGCCGTATCCCGACTTCGAGCGCGCCGCGAGCCGAAACACGAGCTGTGTCCGAACCGCGAGCAGCTCGCGCTCCACATGATCGAGCGCGGCGACCTGGGCCCCGAGATCGCCAAACAGCACCGCCTTGTGGGGCGATGCCACGGCGTCCTCCATGCGGGCGAGCAGGTCGAGCACCTCGGACAACTCGCGCTCGAGCGCGCCGGCTTCGCGCGCGAGTTTCACGGCCGACTCCGCGGTCGGCAGCGAATCTGCCACCGGGATCGCCTCCTGGGGCAGGACGGCATCGAGCGCGAACAACTCCATCTGATCGCCGACGACGGCCGCGAAATACCCCGTCGTATCGGCCTTCCGTTGCAGCGCTGCGGCGAGCCGCTCCCGCGTGGTCTCGAACCCATGACGCAGGGCCACGAACTCGTCCTCGGCTTCGGCGTAGTTCCGCGCCCGGATTTTGGCCTTGCCGCGCAGGAGCTTGACCTCGATGGAGATCGCCGAGCGCGGGTCTGCCAAGAGCAGCTGATCGAGCGCCGCGATCGCCTGCTCGTCGCGTCCCGCGGCCAAGAGCGCCCATGCGCTCTCGTAGAGCGCTTCGCGGAAGTACAACGAGCCGCGCCCGAGGGCACGGTACGCCGCGATGGCGTCGTCGAGCTCACCCGCGTCGTGGTGGATCCGCGCGATGGCCATCCACGCGAGCTCGACGATGTGACGGTCGCGAGGATTCTTCGGTCGCGCGCGCGTGATGAGCTCGAAACGCTGCAGCGCGTCGTCGAAGTCGCCCATCGCCGCGCTCGCAGCCGCGGCCACGTACGCGCCGCGCACCCGCCATTGCGCACCCACGCCGCCCGCCGACATCGGGATGTCGAGCGGGCTCAGGGCATCGAGCTCCACTTGGGCGTCTTCGAGTTTGCCCGCCAGGTAGAGATAGCGACCGAACGCGTACCGCAGGTCGCCCTCGCGCGCGTCCTCGGGGAAAGACCGCGCCCATCGCACGAGCTTCTCGCCATCGGCCGTGGACACGAAACCGCGGATCGGTGGGCGCTCGACCGAAGCACCCACGGTGGCGAGGCGCGACCGATGCTCGGGCAACGCAGACAGGCCCGGCTCGCGAGCCAAGCCCTCTGGACCGCGGGGCAGCGCGAGATCGAAGAGCCGCGCAACGGCCCGTTGATGCAGCCGAACCGCGTTCGGATGCGAGCTCCCGAGCACGCGAGAGAACGTCTCCACGGCCCACGACTCCATGCCGAGCCGCGTCAGCGCAACGCCCAGGTAGTACGCCGCCTCTTGCCCTGCCGGAGACTCCCCGTGATGCTCGACGAGATCGAGACACTGGATCGCCGCGCGCTCGTCGTTGCCTTCGCGCAGCGCCAGCTGGGCCGTGACGAGCTGCCGCGCGAGCTCTTCTTGCGTGGGTGCGATCTCTTTGCTGGCCGCCCGCTCGGCAGCCACGACCGCAGTTTCTCCCTCCGAGAGACGCTCCATGAGCGTGCCGAGCGACTGCACCCGTTCTTCACGCGGGGCCGCGCGCCCAGTGCTCGGAGCGAGCCACAGCGCGAGTCCCAAGGCCAAGGCGCCCGAGGAGACACTCCATCCACCTGAGAACTGCCGCACGATCGCCTTCACCGGCTACTTCTTCTTGCCATCCGATCGCTGGCGCGTGGGCAAGGGGCGACCGCTCGCGTCGAGCGGCGTCACCTGCCACTGGACGTTGGGACGCTCGGCCATTTCCGTGGTGAGGTTGCCCTCCTCGTAGCCAACGCTCAGCAGCTTCACCGCCCCGTCCTCGGGAGCCGTGAATGCGTGGGTCCCCTTGGATTCGAACGTGAAATCCGCGAGGTACGCGAACACGCCGTAGCCATGCCCGGCGTAGCTCAGCTCGATCTCCACCGCGTGTGGACCCGGGGAGAGGTTGCCGTCGTAGACGATCACCTCGTCCTCCGCGTCGAGGCTCCCGGTCTCGTCGGTGCGCGCAAAGATCTGGGCGCCATCGAGGCGATAGACCACGCGAACGAGGCGAAAAGACGCGCCCATCAAGTTCCGGTGCGCCAGGATCACGCGACTGCCCGACAACACGCCGCGCATCACCGTCTCCCGCAGCAGGGCCAGGCGAGCCTTGCTGCGGAACACCCGGTCCTTGAGGCGATCGACCTCGATCTGCAATCCCTCGATGCGCTCCGCGTGGACGTCCGAGGCGCGCGTGTCCGACGGACCGATCTCTACGTTCTCCACCCCTCCCCCGGGCGCCACGGCGAATGGATCGGCCGAGCCTTGTGTCGTGGGAGTTTGCGGCGAGGTCGGAGCCGGCTGGGTTTCCGGGCGTTGCGGCTCGGGTTCGGCGGCCTGTGCTGGGCCGACCGCGAACAGCAAGGCGAGCGGCGACCACAACCTCGCGACGCCGGTCGTCGCTACGGCGCCTCCAGAGTCACGATCGCGAATCCGCACGAGGCTCAAAGTACCAAGGGGCCCGCCGCTCCACCATCGTACGCTGCTCATCGGCGCCCGAAGGCAGCGGCGCCCGGCCACCTTCGCACCTCCGCACACCTGATTCGCAGCAGGCGCCCGCGACGAGGCCCAACGACGGCACTTGCACTACGTCCCTATTTGCGGGCAGCAGCTCCCCGGTTCAGGGCTGCCCTTGTGCGCGAAGGATGTGCGCGAAGGGCCAGTTCAACTCCCCGCACCGGGGCCCCTTAGGACGAAACAAACCAGCACAGCGCTAGAGCGCCGACCAGTTTGATTCCACGCGCTGATGCACGCCTGGGACCGCCCACGGCTGTGTCGCTCGGCGCTCGCAGTGTGCCCGCGACACAGCTTCGGCCTCGCTCCTACCCGCGGACGGCCCCAGACGCGCCTCAGCACGCGAAATCAAACTGGTCGGCGCTCTAGGGTTCGGCCCCGTCCGCAGCGTGGCGGACACGCGAGAGGCGGCGCCAGATCGCCTCGAGGACCTCCGCGATGCCTTCGCCTCGTTCAGCGGACATCGTGAACAAGGGGATGCTGCGCTCCCGCAGGACCCGGCGAAGCTTCGCGATCGCCCGACGCCCAGCATCGTCGGCCATCAAATCCGACTTGTTGAGGACGACCACGCGGGGCCGCCCCTCGAACGCACCGCCGTATCGTTCGAGCTCGTGCTCGATCGCGTCGAAGTCCGCGAGCGGCTCCCGGCCCTCGGTCGGATCCGGCGCAAGGATGTGCAGCAACACGCGTGTGCGTTCGAGATGCCGCAAAAACTGGTGCCCGAGCCCGCGACCTTCGCTCGCCCCTTCGATGAGGCCAGGCACATCGGCGATGACCAGCGAACGTCCCTCACCGAGCGCGACGACGCCGAGCTGCGGGACCAACGTGGTGAATGGATAGGCGCCCACCTTGGCCTTCGCACGCGACACCCGGTTGATGAACGTGGACTTCCCGACGTTCGGGTAGCCGACCACGCCAACATCGGCGAGGAGCTTGAGCTCGAGCCGCAGCCACATGGTTTCGCCAGGCGTTCCCGGCTCCGCGCGATCGGGTGCGCGATTGGTCGAGCTGCGAAAGTGGATGTTTCCGCGACCGCCCTGGCCACCCTGCGCCGCGACGAGCCGCTGACCGTGCACCGTCAGGTCGCCGAGCACCTGCCCGCCCTGCCGCGAGGTCGAGGACGGCGCGGGCGTCTCGGTTGCGAAACGCGCTTTGATCAGCTCGGGGTCGGCATCGACGACGAAGATGGTCTCGAGCTCGTCTTCGTCCTCGAGCTCGTCTTCGCCTTCGTCGTCGTCCTCGTCGAACGAAGTCTGTGGCACGGCCCGCGGCGGTGCGCTGGCGTCCGCCGTGACGGATTCGACGTAGACCATCGTCCCCACGGGAACCCGGACCTCGAGCGAGGCCCCGGCCCGTCCATTCTTGTCGGTCGTTCCGCCCGGGCGACCGGCCTCAGCCCGCAAGTGCTGGCGGAACCGGAGGTCGAGCAGCGTCGACAGGTTCTGGTCCGCGACGAAGACGACGTCGCCGCCATTGCCCCCATCGCCACCGGCTGGCCCTCCGCGGGGCACGAACTTCTCGCGCCGCCACGCGACCGCCCCGTCCCCGCCTGCCCCGGCTTGGACGAATACACGGACTTGGTCGACGAACTGCATGGGAAACCCGAAGCCCAGATCCCTGGGCCCATGGTCCCCGGTTGGGTCCGGTTGGGCCCGGTCTTGGTCAGCGCAGGCGCGCTACTCGGCAGCCTCGACGCCAACCTCGTCCATTCCGGACACGGCATACATCGGGTCGATCGAGACGAACTTCTTGCGCTCGCGGCCGCGCTTGTAGAAACGAACGGTCCCGTCGCACAAGGCGAACAGAGTGAAGTCTTTGCCCTGCCCGACGTGCGGGCCGGCGTGGATGTGGCTCCCCACCTGGCGCACGAGAATGTTGCCTGCGCGCACGGTCTCTCCGCCGAACTTCTTCAGCCCGCGGAATTGGGCCGAGCTATCGCGGCCGTTCTTGATCGAACCTTGTCCCTTTTTATGTGCCATTGCAGGGCTCCTTTTAAGGACCGCGGCTACGCGGTGATCGCCTCGATTTTGACCTCAGTGAAGTACTGCCGATGCCCTTGGCGCTTGCGGTAGTTCTTCCTGCGGCGGAACTTGTAGACCACGACCTTCTTGTGGCGCCCTTGGTAGGTCACCGTCGCCAGCACTTTGGCGCCGGCGAGCCGCGGGGTACCAATGATCGCTCCGGCACCCTTGCCTGCGAGCAGCACCTCATCGAATTCAAGCTGAGCGCCGACTTCGGCCTCGAGCTTCTCGATCTTGACGAAACGACCCGGCTCAACGCGGTATTGCTTGCCGCCGGTCTTGATGATGGCCTGTTCGAAGCTGGACATGACGGGAACGCGAAGTCTAGAGATGTGCACCCGAGGGTCAAGCACGACCTGCCGGCGCGGGCCTCAACGGACGTGATCTTTCACACACATTTGCGGCATTCGCCCACTTCTGCCGAATTCTTCGGCGCGCGGAGCGAGCCCGATACGCTGATGCCGTGAACGCCCGTAGCTTCCATCCAGGGCTGCTCGCGCTTCTCCTGGTCATCGCCTGCGCCCACGCGCCGCCTGCGTCTCCTCCGGCGACGGTAGCAGCGCCGGCGCCGTTCTCCAAAGAGATCTTGCGGCGGATCGGGGACGTGCAACCCATCGTGAAACGCGCCGCGAATACCCACCGGCTGGACGCCGCCCTCCTCAATGGGGTGATCTGGGTCGAGAGCCGCTTCGATCCTCGCGCTCAGAGCTCGGCGGGTGCCCGCGGCTTGATGCAGTTGATGCCCTCGACGGCACGCGACCTCGCCGACAAGATGGGACGCGGCCGCGCGCGTTCCTATGATCCCGAGTTCAATGTCGCGGCCGGTGCCTTCTATCTGGCGCGCTTACGGCAGCGCTATCGGGGCGACGTTCGGCTCGCGCTCGCCGCGTACCACGCAGGCCCTGGCAACGTCGACCGCTGGATCCGACGTGGCGGCCTTCCCGACACGAGCCGGCAATACGTGTCTCGCGTGTTCGCAGCGCGGGATCGGTTCGTACGGTTGCGTCCCTAGCGCATGGACGAGGGTCGGTGCAGAAACGACCTGATCCGAAAAAAACTTGGTCTCCGCACACCCGTACCGATTCGGGGGAATTGGTTCGATAGGCGCAATTCCTGTGCTCTAGACGCCGGTTCTGAGCGCCGCCCGATGGAGCGACGTGTCGACGAAAGTTCGTCCGTCCCGTACCTTCGCGCAGCGATTTGGTAGAGGGCTTTTGGGGATGCCGGGAACTTCAGAACGGCGTCCCTCCACAAGGGTGCTGCAGATGCGAACAATACGTCGTGGTCGGATAGGTCTGTCGTCAGCTGTACTTTTTGGCGCCGTGGCATGCGCGCTTCCGTCGATCGCGAGTGCGGATCCGGGCGAACTCACGGCCATCGGAATCAATACACAGGGCAACAACTTCGGGTACCTCGAATACCTGCCCGAGCATTATGACGAGAGCCAAGATTGGCCCGTCCTCATCTTTTTGACCGGCATCGGGGAAAACGGGAACGGATCCGCTCCGGCCTCGGGGGTTTGTACCGCCGCGGCAATCAACGGTTCGGGCGTCTGTCGCGGCTTGAGACACGGGCCCGCGATGATCGCGAACAACAACATCAACTGGAACGACCAGCAGCGCCCGTTCATCATCATTTCGCCGCAGAACCCGGCTCCGCTCTGGAGCTACGTGCCTTACAACGCGACGGCGATGGACAACTTCGTCGACTACATCGTCGACACGTACGCCGTCGATGAAAGCCGCATCTACCTCACGGGCATGAGCATGGGCGGCTACAGCGTGACGCTGGCAGCCGACTACAACCCGGACCGCTATGCCGCGATCACGTTCATGCCGGGGATCAACGGCGTGCCGACCGGGAACATCTGCAACCTGACGCGCCAAAACATCTGGGCGTTCCACGGGCAGAACGACACGAACCCGTTCAACCCGATCGGCGTCGCGAGCCTGGTGTACAACTATGAGAACTGCCCCGCGCCGCATCCGAATGCGCGCATCACCATCTATACGGGAGCGGGCCATGACGTCTGGACGCGGACGTTCAACCTCACCGGGATGACGTCGCCCGTCCTGAGCACGTTCGTCGCGCAGGGCAACACGGTCGTCCTCGACCCGTACAACATGGACATCTACTCGTGGCTGCTCATGCACGACAAACCCGAGGTCGACGCGGGTCCGGACGTGCAGGGCTCCGTGGGCACCCCGATCTCGTTGGTCGGTGCCGCGTATGACCGCGACGCCGTCACCCTGAACTGGACCCAGGTCTCCGGGCCAGCGGCAACGCTTTCCAACGCGACGAGCGCCACGGCCACGGTCACCGCGGCGACGCCCGGAACCTACGGGTTCCAGCTCCGCCTGGTCGATGCGGACAACCAATGGGACACCGACGTCGTCAACGTCACCGTGCTCGAGGGCGGCGGCGGTGATTCCGCGGGCGACGAGGCCGGGGAAGAAACCTCCGGCGGTGAGGAAGAGAGCGAAAGCTCGGGCGGTCTCGCCGACGAAGGCGAGAGCTCGGGCGGCGCCGAGGACGAAGGCGAGAGCTCGGGCGGCGCCGGCGAGGAGAGCGAGAGCTCCGGCGGTCCCGCCGAAGAAGGTGGCGTTGAAGAAGGTGGCGCCGAAGAAGGTGGCGTCGAAGAGGGTGGCGACGAAGGTGGCGATGACCCGCTCGACGCGCTGGACGACGACTTCGCGAGCGGCAACACGTCCGCGTGGCAAATCGCGAACCCCACGGCGGCGACCGCCTCTGCGGCGAGTGGCCAGCTCGTGATCGAACCCAACGCGAACACCGCGTGGTTCCAGACGCTGCAGTCCATCCAGTACTACCAGCTCGTCTCGGGCAACTTCTCGGTGGTCGCGGACGTCACCGTCACCGGACTCGCCGGCGGGGCCACGACGCCCAATTGGCGCCTCGGCGGCCTGATGATGCGCGACCCGTCGACCTCGACGATGAACACCTATCACGGGGCGTTCGGTACGGTCGCGAGCTGGCTCAGCACCAGCATGACGTTCGAGTATCAGAGCACGGATGAGAACGCTTCGACGTACGGCTACGCGCTCCACCCACAGGGTACGGGCCAGGTGCGGATCTGCCGCGTCGGCTCGACGGTACGCTCGATGTTCCGCCTCAACCCGACGGATCCGTGGATCCTCGGCGACCAACGGCAGCGCGCCGACCTCGGCAACACGCTCGCGGTCGGACCGGTCGCGTTCCAGTTCATCACTGGCGCACCGAACCTCCGCGCCTCGTTCGACAACGTCGACTTCAGCACGGTCAGCACGCTCGACGACTGCGCCCCCGGGACGACCTCGGAAGCGCGTGGGATCGAGGGCCTGGCGGTAGAGGCCTCGGCGGATCCGCTCGTGGAGGAGCTCGCTCCCGAGGAGTTCTACGAGGAAGGCTGTGCCTGCTCCGCGAACGGCAACGGAAGCTACGCGGGCGCCCCCTGGATGCTCGCCCTCCTCGGCGGACTCGGCTTGCGCCGCCGCCGTCGGGCCGCCGCGACCCGCTAACCGTCGTCGCTGCGAAGATCGAAGCCCGGGTCACATCGACCCGGGCTTTTTTGCGTCGTGGCTCCCAACCGCCAACCCGCCAACGCAAGAAGGCCCGGCGTCTTCGCGACCCGGGCCTCCTCTCACGCTCGCGTTGGCCGCGGACCTTCGAACGCGGTCCCGGTCAGTGGCCGCCGGTCTTGCGGCCCGTCTTGGTCAAGAACTCCTCGTAGGCGCCAGGGAAGAAGTCGAACCCTTCCGTGCCCTTGAGCTCGAGGATGTGGGTGGCGACGTCCGCAATCATGTACTGGTCGTGCGTCACGAACACCATCGTCCCCTCGTACTTCTGCATCGCTTCCGTCAGCGCGCGGATCGATTCCAGGTCGAGGTGGTTGGTGGGCTCGTCGAGCACCAGCAGGTTGTCACCGAGCAGCGTGAGCTTCGACATGAGCATGCGGGCCGTCTCTCCGCCGCTGAGCGCCTTGACGGGTTTGTCGGCGTCTGCGGCGGGGAACAGCATGCGACCGAGCAATCCGCGGATCTCCTGGACCGTGGACTTCTCATCCCACTGATACAGCCACTCGAACGCGGTCTTCGTGTCGGTCTTGCTGACGCCTTCCTCGTGCTGCTGCGGCATGTGCCCCACGGTCACCTCGTGGCCCACGCTGAGCTTGCCTTTGCTCGGCTCGAGCTCGCCAGCGATGACTTTGCAGAGGGTCGTCTTGCCGATGCCGTTGGGACCGACGACCGCGAGCTTCATGCCGCGCGTGAGCGTGAAGCTCACGTCCTTGAGCACCACCTGTGACTCACCATCCGTCTCGAACGACTTCGTGACCTTGTCGAGCTCGAGCACGAGCTTGCCACTTGGGCGCTTGACGTCGAAGCGAATGAACGGGCGCTGGATGTTCGAGCGCTTGAGATCCGTCAGGTCGATCTTCTCCATCGCGCGCCGCCGGGATTGCGCCTGACTCGCCTTCTTGGCGTTCGCGCCGAACCGCCGGATGAAGTCCTGGAGATCGGTGATCTTCTTCTTCTTGGCGGAGTTGGATTTCTCCTCGCGAATCCGGAAGTCGACCTTCTGGCGCAACATCGTGTCGTAGCCGCCCGGGTAGACGATGATGTTCTCGTAGTCGACGTCGGCCGTGTGCGTGCAGACCTCGTTGAGGAAGTGACGGTCGTGGGAGATCACGACGAGCACGCCGCGGTAGTTGACCAAGAACTCCTCGAGCCAGCGGATCGAGTCGATATCGAGATGGTTGGTAGGCTCGTCGAGCAGCAGGATCGCCGGGTCGCCAAAGAGCGCCTGCGCAAGGAGCACACGGATCCTCAAGCCGCTGTCGAGCACGCTGAGCGGCTGCTCGTGCTGAGCGACCGGGATCCCGAGACCCAGGAGGATCTGCTCGGCCCCACCCTCCGCGCTGTAGCCGTCTTCCTCGGCGATCACGACCTCGAGCTCTCCGAGCCGCATCCCGACCTCGTCGGTCATGTCGCCCGAGGCGAGCAGGCGGTCTTTCTCCGCCATCGCCCCCCAAAGCCGCGCGTTGCCCATGAGCACGACGTCCCGAATCCGGTCGTTCTCGTGCCGATAGTGATCCTGGTGCAGGATGCTCAAGCGTGCCCCCGCCGGATAGGTCACGCTCCCCTCGTCAGGGTCCAGCAATCCAGCCAAGATCTTCATGAACGTCGACTTGCCCGCCCCGTTGGCGCCGGTGAGTCCGTAGCGCTTCCCGGGATCGAACGTGGTCGTGACGTCGTCGAATAGAACCTTGCCTCCGTAGGCCTTGCGTACCTCCGCCACGGTCAACATGGGCACCTCCTTGCCTTCTGCGGCATCCGTGACTCCGCGCGCGAAGCGGGAGCGGCCGCGTGATGGATGCACACATGTAGAGCACCCTGGCGGGTTTGGCCAGGGCAAAGGGGGAGGCACCCCGGCGAGGATGGCGCAGGCACCGCGAGCGCGTGCAGGCGGCGGCGCGTGAGCGATACCCTGAGGTGATGCCCCATGGTCCATGCAAAGCTCCGCCGCCGCGCAATGAACCCGTGCAGTCGTATCCGCGTGGAAGTGCTGCGCGTGATCGGCTCGACCGAGAGCTCGCCAGGCAAAGCGCCAGCGCGATCGAGGTGAGGCCGCAGATCGGCGATACCCGGCCAACGACGGGTCAAAGGCTGCCGCTGACGATGCCACACGCGCACCGCCACGCCCTCGGCGTCGTCCATTGCGCGGGCCATGAGGAGACACACTCGGCGATCGAGGCCGCACGCGCGACCCGGTCCGCGTGGGCGTCGACGCCATGGGAGGTCCGAGCTTCGGTGTTTCTCCGCGCCGCTGCGTTGCTGGCTGGCAAATACAGGGACCGCATCAACGCTGCGACGATGCTAGGGCAATCGAAAACGGCGCATCAAGCCGAGATCGACGCTGCGTGCGAGCTCGTGGATTTCTGGAACTTCAACGTGCACTACCTCGAGCGGATCATGGAGGAGCAACCGCTCTCGCCGAGCGGGGTCTGGAACCGGCTCGAGGCGCGCCCGCTCGACGGCTTCGTGCTCGCCGTCACTCCGTTCAACTTCACCTCGATCGCCGGCAACCTTCCCACCGCGCCCGCCCTTTGCGGCAACACCGTCGTGTGGAAGCCGGCCACGACCGCGCTCCCGAGCGCGGCCGTGATCCTGGAAGTCCTCGCAGAGGCGGGCCTGCCCCCGGGCGTCATCAACATGGTCCCCGGCTCGGGCGCCACGATCACCGAGGTCGCCTTGGAAGCCCCCGACTTCGCCGGGCTCCACTTCACGGGGAGCACGGAGGTGTTCCAAACGCTCTGGGAGGCGGTCGGACGCAACCTTCGCAAGTATCGGCAGTACCCGCGGCTCGTCGGTGAGACCGGCGGCAAGGACTTCGTGGTCGCGCACCCGAGCGCGGACGAAGACGCCCTGTTCGCCGCACTCATCCGCGGCGCCTTCGAGTATCAAGGGCAGAAATGCTCGGCAGCGTCGCGTGCCTACCTCCCCGCGAGCACATGGTCTCGGCTGCGCGATCGGTTCGCGTCCGAGCTGCCCCTCGTCGGCGTCGGCGACCCGTGCGACGCCAAGAACTTCATGGGCGCGGTGATCGACGAGAGAAGCTACCGCAGGATCACCGCGGCCATCACCGAGGCGCGCGAGCACGTCGGGCACGGCGTCCGAGAGGTCTTCGGCGGTCATGCGAGTGATGAACTCGGGTGGTTCATCGATCCCACGGTCGTCGTCGTGGAAGATCCCACGTATCGAACGATGCGAGAGGAGCTGTTTGGTCCGGTCCTCAGCGTGTTCGTGTTTCCCGACGAGCAATTCGCCTCGGTGCTCGACCTCTGCAACGAGGGGAGCACCTACGCGTTGACGGGGGCCGTGTTCGCGCGCGACCGAGCCGCGATCGAGCTCGCCCAAGAGCGGCTCCGCTTCGCGGCAGGCAACTTCTACATCAACGACAAACCGACAGGGGCCGTCGTGGGGCAGCAGCCCTTTGGGGGCTCCCGAGCCTCGGGGACCAACGACAAAGCCGGATCGATGTGGAACCTCGCGCGCTGGATCTCGCACCGCACGATCAAGGAGAACTTCGCCCCGCCTCGAGCATGGCGCTACGACTTCATGGCGGAATGACGAACGTAGACACGGGTCCGGAGATCCGTCGCAACAGCGTCCCTGCAACCAAGGGCTCGTGCGCGTCGACGCCGTTGACGAGCTCGAGCTCCCGCAACGCAATGGTGGAAGGCGCGGCCGCGTTGAAGTCCGCGAGCGTCGTGTCGCTCGCGAGTTCCACGATCTCGACGCGCAACGGCGCCACGGTCTGCCAGGCAGGCTCGGACAACGGCTGCACGGTACCGAACGTCTTGGAGGCGTCTGCCGCCCCTTCGTGCCATCCGGCAGACGGACCGAGCGCGACGAGCAACGCAGCGCGGTTTTGTCCCACGTCCGCGAGCGCCAGCAAACCGCTTTGGCTCTCGCCCTGCGAGACGAACCCGAACGCGGCGATGCGGGTCGGGATTCCGCCCATCTTCGTCTCCCAACGCTGCCCCCACGCGAGCGTCCGATCGTCGCGCAGCCGCTCCACGAGGGCCTCGGCCTCCGAGGAGGGCATCGCCGCGCGCAGGACGAGCGAGGTCTGACGATCGCGACTGACCGCGATCATCGTGGACGGCCCGTGGACTTCCGCCGACCACGTTTCCGGCAGGTCGAGTTGGAATCCCTCGCCGGGATGGACATAGCGCCGCCCCACGAAGAAGCCGAGCCCGGGGTCGCGTCCGTACGGCAAACCATCGAGCACCGCAGCGAACGTGGGGTCGAGCCTGCCTCTGCGCGCGGGCGGGCGCGGAGGCCCAGGTGCGTGCCCACACCCCATGCCGAGAGCTTGCGAGATGCCGAGCACCCGCGCGCCCCAACGATCGGCGAGGCGTTCGTCCCTCTCCGTAAACACGACCGCGATGGGGCGCTCGGCGGACGGGAGGTCGAGCAACGCCTCGGGGCTCGAGCCTTGGTACGCAGGGGGCGGTCCACGCTCGTCCCGGACGTCATGACCCACACGGACGTGGCCGATCTGATGCGCCAGCACGGCCGCGAGCTCGTCCTCGCGATCGAGCTGCACGAGCAAGCCGCGCGAGACATAGACGCGCCCGCCCGGCAGCGTGAACGCGGTCGCGCCAGGGTCGTTGAGCAACGCGAACGACCACGGCAGCGAGGCTCCCGACGTCGTGGCGAGCTTTCGGCCCACGCGGTCCACGATCGTTTCCGCGGGGGGGTGACGTTGCTCGAGCGGCAGAGCCCCCGTGTACCGCCGCTCCAGCGCTTCGCCGAGCTCGCCCGCGCGCGCATGCGCGAGCTCCCGAGAACACGCCCCGAGCAGCAGCAGCAGCCCTGCGACCCACGCTCGGGCGTCGCTGCGAATCATGGAAGGGCTCTTAGCGCTTGCGACGGCGCCGGCGGAACCCGAAAAACCCCTTCTTGGGTTCGGACACCGTCTCACCGCGGGTCTTGGCCATGGCTTGCAGAGCCTGCGCCTCTTCGTCGCTCAGCTCCTCGGGGATCGAAACCTCGACGTGGACGTGCTGGTCACCTCGGCCCCGACGATCGAGGTAGGGAATCCCCAAGCCCTTGAGGGTGATCGTCTCTCCCGGCTGGGTCCCGGGCTCGATCTCGAGCTCTTGCGAGCCCTCGAGGGTCTCGACCTTCACGGTGCAACCCAAGGCCGCTTGGAACATCGAGACGGGGACCTTGCTGTGGATGTCGTACTCGTCGCGAACGAAGCGGGGATCGGCCTGGACGCGCAGCACGACGTAAAGGTTGCCGGCCGGACCTCCGCGCTCTCCGGGAAAGCCCCGGCCGGGGATCCGGAGGGTCTGGCCATCGTCGACGCCCGCGGGGACATTGATCGTAAGGGTCGTTTCCTTCTCGACCACGCCTGTCCCGCTGCACGGACGGCACGGGTGCCGCACGAGCTTGCCCTCCCCGCGGCACATGGGGCAGACGGTCTGGAGCGTGAAGTAGCCCTGGCGGTGCACGACCTGGCCAGAGCCCTTGCACTGCGAGCACGTCTCGGCGCTCGTTCCTTTTTCTGCCCCAGTTCCGCCGCAGTCTTCACAGCGCTCCCTGCGCGGAACGGTGATGTCGTGTTCTCCGCCTTCGAACACGTCTCCGAGGCCCAACTTGAGCTCGACCTTCATGTCTGCGCCACGGCGCGGGGCATTGCCCCGACGGGGGCCGACCCCGAAGCCTCCGAACAGATCGCCGAGGAAATCGCCGAAGTGGCTGAAGATCTCTTCGGAGTCGCTGAAGCCAGTGAAGCCCGCTCTCGACGGACCCTCGTGGCCGAACTGGTCATAGAGCTGACGCTTTTGCTCGTCGTTGAGCACCTCGAACGCTTCGGCGGCTTCCTTGAAGGACTCCTCGGCCTGCACGTTCCCCGGGTTGCGATCCGGGTGATGCTGCATCGCTAGCTTGCGATACGCGCGTTTGATCTCGCTGACCGCTGCGTCGCGAGAAACCCCGAGGACTTCGTAATAGTCACGCTTGGCGGACACCGCGCGCGCAAGCTAAGCATGCGGGGAGGCTCTGTCAACGGGCAGCCTCGCCCAAACCGCGCACCCACGGAGACTGGGGGGCTCACTCAAACTGCACGAAGCCCTGTGCTACCGTGACGAGCCTCGCAGTCCCATGTCGAGTCTTCGCCTAGTATCCCTGTCCTCGTTTGTTTCCTCCATGTCCCTCGCGTCGGTCCTTCGTGGCGGCGCGGCGTGGGCGTTGCCCCTCCTGGCGTTCGGTGCCGGGTGCGATGCGGAAGTCCCCACGCTGTTCGCCGAAGGTGGGGTCTGGGAAATGACGGAATACGATATCGGTGACGGGATCGCCCCGGTCGACCCGGAATACCGCAAGGAGGCGATGCTCCTCAAGTTTCGCTCCGACCTCGGCATCGTGCAGACGGCCATTTGCGGCAACTCGGAGTCGGACACGCCTGCGAACGCACCGTGTCGTCTCCAGGTGACGGCCACCTCCTGGTTCTGCAAGTGCTACGCCTACAAGTTCGAGAACGACACGATGGCCTGGAAAGAGTTCCCGGCGGGAGAGCCCCGGCCGGGCGTCGACTTCCCCGCGGACGGCGGCGGTCCCGAGGAAGACGAAGAGATCGACCCGGACGATCCCCAGTCCGGTTCCACGCTCGTGACCGTGAGCGAAAAGCCCGACGTGCGCGACACGTTCTACTTCGAGCCCCTGCCCGATGGCCTGTTCGGCAGCGACGGAGAGAACAGCCGCTACGTGTTCCTGCGCAAGGCGAACTCCTTGTTCAACCAGGTGTATGACGACCCAGAAGGTCGCGACACGTGCGAGCCCTGCACCAACGGGTTCTAGAGCGCCGACCAGTTTGATTCCACGCGCTGATGCACGCCTGGGACCGCCCACGGCTGTGTCGCTCGGCGCTCGCAGTGTGCCCGGCACAGCTTCGGCCTCGCTCCTACCCGCGGACGGCCCCAGACGCGCCTCAGCACGCGAAATCAAACTGGTCGGCGCTCTAGCGCCGCGACCGAAGAGTACACTCGAGGCGATGAGCGCTCGGCCTTGGCCCCCTCCGCGCGTCGTCGCTGCGACGCACAATGCGGGCAAGCTGCGTGAGCTCGAGCGCTTGTTCGCGCCCTGGCAGGTCGAGGTGCTCGGCGCCGGGGCATTGGGGGTTCCGACGGTCGACGAGACGGCCGACGACTACTGCGGCAACGCGATCTTGAAGGCCGAGGCTGCCGCGCGTTGGACGGGTTTGCCGGCGCTCGGCGACGACGCGGGGTTCGAGGTGCTGGCCCTCCCCGGCTGGCTCGGCGTGCATACGGCCCGTTGGGTCGAAACCCAAGGAGGCTACCCCGCAGCGATCTCCTCGTTGGCCGCGAAGCTCGACCTATCCGCCCGGCAACCCAGGGAGCTCGCGGCGAAACTCGTGTGTTCGCTGGCCCTGGCCCAAGTGGGCCACCCCACCCGCGCGGTGCTCGGTGAAGCGCACGGATGGTTGCGCTGGCCACCCCACCCTGCGCCGGGCTTTGCCGCGCTGCTCGAGACGAGCGAGCCCCTCGTCCAGGACGGGGTGCTCACGCACCGGCGGCTCGCGTTCGCGGCCCTCAAAGATGCCCTGTCAGGCTGAGGAACTCGCGGCGGGTCTCCGGGTTGTTGCGGAACTCGCCGACCATGCGGGAGGTGATCATGGTGGCGCCGTGTTTGTGGACGCCACGCGTGCTCATGCACTGATGCGAGGCCTCGATGATGACGGCGACCCCCCGCGGTTGGAGCACGTGATGGATCGTGTCCGCGATCTGGGCCGTGAGCGCTTCTTGGATCTGAAGGCGCTTGGAGAACACCTCGACGACGCGGGCAAGCTTGCTGATGCCGACGACCCGCCGATCCGGCAGGTAGCCCACATGAGCGACGCCGATGATGGGCACCATGTGATGCTCGCAGTGGCTCTCGAGGCGGATGTCTTTGAGCAGCACGATCTCGTCGTAGCCGTCCGTCTCCTCGAACGTGCGATTGAGGATCTGGGCGGGATCCTCCCCGTAGCCCGCAAAAAACTCCTCATACGCACGGGCGACGCGATCCGGGGTGCCCCGCAGGCCCTCCCGCTCGGGGTCGTCCCCTGCCCAGCGGATGAGCGTCCGGATCGCCTCCTCGGCTTCTTCCCGGGAGGGGCGGTGGTTGAGCCGCTGACGAGAGGCCTCCACCGAAGCCAAGATATCGCTCGAATTGTCGTTCACGACGGGCCTTATACCGAGCGGGCGGAGCGGCGCAAGCGATCGCCGTCGCGCGCGAGAAATCGGCGCGGCGATGCACCTCGGGCGTAGACGGCCGCGGTGGCACTTTGAGACGCTCTGCGCAAGCGCGCATGGACATCGGTTCGAGCTTGGCGAATCCCTGGTTTCCTTTCGTAGTCGTAGGCTGCGGCTTGTTCGTGATGCTGGCCACGCTGCTCGTCCCCGTATGGGGTCTGCCCGCGGCACTGCGGCGCTGGTCGAGCCGCTCGCGGACGGAGGTCATGCCGCTCCTGGCCGGGAGCGCCGGGGCGGGCGCGGTGATCGGCGCCGTCTTGGCCGTGCGCGCCGGAGGCCCCGGCGCCCTCGTCTGGATGTGGATCACGACCGCGCTCGGCATGGCATTGACCTTCACCGAGGCCACACTCGCCGCCCGGCAACGACGGGACCACCCCTCGTTGCCCGCAGGCACCCCCTTCATGGCGAGCGCGCTCGGGAGCGCAGGTCGCTTCATCGCGATCGTGGTCGTCGTCGGGACCCTGGTCGCCGCGATCCTCTTGGGCATGCTGCAAACGCAGCAGATCGGTGAGCTCGCGGTCGCGGTCGGCTGGTCGGGACCCGCGGGGCTCCTGGCGGTGGCCGTGATCGCCGTCTGCGTGCCCTTGATGTCGTCCACGCGCGCACGCGAGGCGCTGTTTCGGTTCGGAGTCCCCCTCGCCATCGCCGGCTACCTCATCGCGTGCCTCGTCATCCTCGCGCGCGATCCCTTGTTGGTCGAGTTGGCCCTCGGGGATGCGATCAATGCCGCGTTTGGCCAGAACGCCGCGGCGGCCGGAGCCGGCAGCGGCGCCATGGTGGTGGCGATGCACTACGGCGTGATGCGGGCGATCCTGGCGGGAAATGTCGCGCTGGGCTGTGCCAGCGCAGGGCTCGAGCCGCAGGCGGAAGCATCCCCACCGGCGCTCGGCAAGGCCGCGATGCTGGTCCCGGCCATCACGGCGGGACTCCTCTCCACCGCGAGCGGTTTGGTCATCCTCACGGCGGGGCCCGGCACGCCGATCGCCGAGCCCAAGGCCGTCGCCATGGAACGGCACGAGAGCCGCGGCCTGCGTCCGAGCCGACAGGTCGGACAAACGGTGGTGCTGCCCGAGGGCACCGCGATGGAGGCGGGCAAACACTACGCCATGCTCGTGCGCGCGGATGCCCGCGGGCATCAGTTCGCCAAACTGTTCAAAGACGACAACCGCGTGGTCGTCCCGAGCTGGGGCGTCACCCAAGCGGCCGACACCGTCGTGTTCCGCAGCAAAGATCGCCCGGGTCAGGCCGGTTGGGACATCCAGATCCCGTGCGAGCGCAAGGTCATCGGAGACGGCAAAGTCCAGTTGCTCGAGCTCTCGCCCCGCGATCCCGAGCTGCGCTTCGACAAGATCATCACGTACTACGAACTCGATCCGCGCCCGTTCGTGCTCGCGACCGACTTCCAGTTCACCGGCGAGGTCGCCATGGCGCAGGCCAGCGACAGCGAGCTCGGCACGCACCTCGCGATGTTCGAAGCGCCGGACGCCGAGCGAACGGCCAACCCCAAGCTCCACGAGTTCTTCCGCGCCGGATTCCGCGGTCCATATCACGCAGAGGAGCCCGTGCAACCCCGGCCCCCGTTTGGCTTCGTCGCGCGCGAAGGGTTCGAGGCGCCGCTGGGCTCGGTCGTCCGGCTGCGCCTCGAAGGTTTGGCGCGCGGGATCGACGTCGTACGGGTGAATCGGGTCGGTCGCGCCGAGTCGCCCCCTTGGGATCACCTCCTGGGCGTCCGGACCCTCGTGCTGCGACACGAAAGCGATCCGACCCGGGACATCTTGGTCCCGGTTCAACCCGAGCGCGACGGCTTCCGCATCCGCTATGAGTCGCAAGATCCCCGCTGGGAGGACTTTCGCAAGCTCTCGGAAGGGTTCACGGGTCCGTTCGCGCTGGTGGCCCCGTTCGAGTTCGCTGCGGAGGTCCACGGCGATGCTCGTCTGCCCATCGCGTTCGGAGGGCGTCGCAGCTTGATCCCGCTGGACCTACCGCCCGAGCCCCGCGGCCCCACGAGCTACCCCGCCCGGCCGCACCCGGCCGAGCTGATCGAAGCCGGCATGTCGGGCCCCTACCTCGCGCAGGACGGCGTCGCCAGACTCGCCGGGCGCTTCGGAGGAGCGCTCGACTCTCCCCTCGGTGTTTGGGGCTTCGTCCTGGCCGTCACGGTCTTGGCCTCGGCCGCGCTGGTGGCCTGGGCAGGGTTCGTCCAGCGTGTCGCCGCATTCTTGCTGGGCCCAAGCAAGAGCCGCACCCTCGGCCTCTTCGTGCTGCTCGCGGCCGTGGCTGGGGGATGGGCCTCGCTGACGCTGCTCGTCGCGTGGATCGATTTCGCGGTCGTCGTCCTCGCGATACCCAACCTCGTGGCGATGTTGCTGCTGATCCCGCAGCTGCGTCGCGCCTGACGCATTTCAGGAGCCGAGCAGGAGGCGCTCGAGCTCTGCGCGGAGGACGGAGGTCCGGACGCGGCCTTGAAACACCCGACGGATCTTCCCCTCGCGATCCAACATGACGAGGTGTGGGATCGGACCGATGCGCAACGCCCCGACGGCAGCCCCGGCGTCCAACGCCATCGGCAACTGCAGGCCCTGTTCGCGACCGAACGCCGCGACGAGCTCCGTCGCCGCGGGGCGTCCGAGCGGGCCCGCCTCGAGGTTGACGGCCAAGAACCGCACCTCGGGGAACGCCTCGTCGATCTCATCCAACTGGGTGAGCTCACTGCGACATGCGGGACACCACGTGGTCCAGAACGCGAGCACCGTGACCTGGCCCCGGAAGCTGCTCGACGGCAGAGGCTGGCCCTCGAGCGTCGTCAGCTCGAACGGCGGCAGCGGTTGCCCCGGAGGCAACGGACCGAGCGTGCTCCACTGCGCCCGCCCTTCCGCGAGATCCACGGTTGCGACCGCGATCACGAGGCCGACGAGGGCGAGCCCCGCCAGGGTTGCGCCGAAACGTCGCGGCGGCGCGACGGCATGGACGACCTCCTGCCCTTCCGGCGGCACGTGGCGGCGCACCCAAGCGACGAGTCCCACACCGAAGAGAGCGAACGCGACGTCGTAGAAGATCCGCGCCCCCGGGGGATCCCATCCGAACTGGGAGAGACCGCGCAGCGCCGTGGCACCGAGCAGCAGCGGGAGCAACACGACCGCGCGCCGATACGCCCTCGCACGGCCGAGCACCATCTCGGCGACCAAGAGCGCGAGCACGGGCACCAGTAGCACCCGCGCGACCACCGAAGCGAACATCATCACACCGCCCGCGTCGCGGACCGCGGCCAGCGCCGCCAAGGCGGCGATGAGCTCGGGAAGCTCCGTCCCGGCCAGGTAGAGCCCGCAAAGCCACAAGCCGTCACGACGCCCGTCGCCCGACGTCAGGGCAGCCACGGTACGGCGCGGTGCGACGAGCAGGCCGCCCCACCGCGGCAACGCCCCGCCTCGCCACGACGATGACCTCGCGGGGCGAGGTGGAACTGGCGCGACCGTCATCGCCCGATCAACGCCGCTGTGCGGTCTTTCGTTTCGCGGCCTGGGCGAGCGCGGACGGGATGTTCCGCGAGCGCGCCACCTTTTGCACATCGTGCGCATGCAGGTGCCCCAAGAAACCGAGGGCCGCGGCCATGGGCGTCTTGGGGTTGAGCACCAGGTTGAGCTTCACCTGATAGAGCTTGGTCCACTCGCGCCGCCGCGCGATGAACCGGATCACATCGGGATTGAGCGTGCGATTCGCGGCGTACGCGATGACCTCGTTCTCGCGGACGCGGGGGGACTTGATCGCACTCAGGCTCACGGCCTTGTTGCTGTCTCGGATGAGGACCGAGCGCTCGAACGCGCTTCCCATGAGCGCGAGGCGAATCTTCTCCATGGGCCGCAGGCGCGTGATGATGGTGAGACGATCCCCTTTGGGCTGATCGTCGGCCTCGTCTTCGAAGTTCGCGTCCGCCCCAATCTCGGGCGGGATCTCGGGCGCGTCGGGTGCGTCCCCGAGGGCATCGTCGAACGGCAGGGAGAGCTCGTCTTCGGGCTCGTCTCCAACGAACAGCTGGAACTCATCCTCGCCCTCGACGCTCATGGCGTCGTAGTCGATGGTCTCGCCGACCGCCAACTGCTCGGCTTGTTCCACGGCTCGGGCGTGGCGCTGCGCCACCTGCTCTCCCGCCGCCGCGCGGAACACGTCATCGCGGGAGGGATCGGCCGGCGCAGCCCCGTCTCCGAGCGCGATCCGGATCTCCTCCATGTTCGGGAGCTTGACGTCGATGCCCTCGCGGATCGCGAGCTCGAGCACCTTGTGGACCACGCTCATGCGGCAGTTCGGGTTTTGGTACAAACCCTCGACGATCGCGGGGCACTTGAGCCATCGGATCTGGTTGTCCGCGAGCTGATCGCAGATCGTCTCTGGACATAGGCGGGCCAAGCCTGCGAGCGTCTCGTCGTCGACGTTGGGGTGCCGGATGAGCCCCTCGAGGATCGTCTCGTTGCGCGTGAGCTTGCGGGCGAGGAAGTCGAGCACGCCCGCGGGCAGCTGCGCATCGGCCAGGGCGCCGGCCAACACCGACGTCGGCAGGCCAAGGATCGTCTTGGCGGATTCCTCGGCGAGCGGCGCCTCGTTGGTGACCCAAAACTGGTACAGCGTGACGACGAGGTCGCGCGGGGGCAGCGGCGCCAAACCGCGCGCGGCCATGAGCCGCATGGGCGCGGGGCTTCCCGGGTTGGTCAGTTTGCGCGCGGCCGCGGACAGCTGCGCTTCCGTCAGAGGTGCATGCGTGAAGGCCACTACGTGCCTCCCGTGAGCTCGCCGCGCGTGCGGCCGTGGATCAAGCGCAACCCCTCGAGCGCCAACGTGTCGTCTACGGCGTCCACGACGGGCGATTCGGCGGCGAGCGTGCTCGCGAAGCCTCCCGTGGCGATGACCTTGATGGGCCATCCCACCTCGGCGCGGATCCTCGCGATGATGCCTTCCACGAGGCCGAGGTAGCCGTTCACCAGCCCCGATTGGATCGCGGTCACGGTGTTTCGCCCAACCACCTTGGCCGGGCGCGTCGCGTCGACCCGCGGCAGCTTCGCAGCACGGGTGAACAGTGCGTCCGCGCTGATGCCGATGCCCGGGGCGATCACGCCACCCATATACTCGGGTTGCGGAGAGATCACGTCGAAGGTCGTCGCGGTCCCGAAATCCACGACGACCAGGCCATGGGGCGGCTGTCCCTGCGGGTTGCCATAGCGCTCGTGGGCGGCCACGGCCGTCACGATGCGATCCGCACCCACGTCCTGCGGAGGGTCGTACCGGATCGGCATTCCCGTCCGCACCCCGGGTCCGACGACGACCGGATCGAGGCCCGCGTAGCGCTGTAGCGCGTCACGGAGCGGGCCGAGGGCGGGCGGAACGACGCACGCCACGATCGCGTCGTCGAGCGCCTCGAACCCGAGCCCGGCCAGCTGGAGCGCCTGGCGCAGCGCCACCGCGAACTCGTCGCGCGTCCAGTTGCGCCGGGTGCTCAGGCGCAGCTCGCAACGCAGGCGCGGCCCCGCGAAGACTCCGATGGTGGTGTGCGAGTTTCCGACGTCGACGGCTAGCAGCATGAGGTGCCCGCAGAGCGACGACTGTAACGCCGCGAGAGTCCACGGGCCACCTGCGGCTCCGGACGCGCCGGAGTGATGGTACCGTGGGCTCGAGGTGGGAGATCCGCACGCGACGTCCGATGGCCCTCCATCCACCGTCCGAACCGCATCGCGGCTCGTTTCGTCGCGGCCAGCTCGCCCGCAGGGCCTCGTCTGGGCCAACGTGGGTCGCATCGCGACGTGGTCGTTCCCGTTCCTCGTGATCCTGGGCCTGGCAGTCGCCACGTACCTCGTCTCGTTTTGGCTCGATGTCCTGACCACTTCGAGCGACGGCCGGCACGCCACGCTCCGGGAGCTCGTCCACGCGGTGCTCGATCAGGACGTCGCGCAGGCGAGGCACACGCTCGGCGGCCTCGGGGAGGTGATGGCCGCCGTCCTCGGCCTCGCGCTCACCGTCAGCTCGATCATCGTCCAGCTCGCGGCCACGCGTTTCGCCCCGCAGGTGACCACGCTGTTCTTTCGCGCGCCCACCAACCTCTTCATCCTCGGGTTCTTCGTCACCTCCAGCGTCTACGTGCTCTGGGTGAACTTTTCGCTCGCAGACAGCTACTTTCCGCGCTGGGGCGTGCTGTTCTCGATGTTGGCGATGACGGCTAGCTTATTGCTGCTGTTCCCCTACTTTGCCTACGTCTTCGATTTCCTCGATCCGGAGAAGATCATCGGCCGCATCATGCAAGACGCGCTCGACGCTGCGCTCCCAGCCCGCCATCGGTCGAAGGCAGGAGTCGCGGCCCACCAATCCCGCGCGGTCGAGGGCATCGAGAACCTCGCGAACATCGGGCTCAACGCGCTGCAGCAGAAAGACCGCGCGATCGCTTCGGACGCGATCGACGCGCTCTGCGAGTTCGGGATCCGCTACGGCAGCCACAAAGATTCGCACGACCCTGCATGGCACAGGATCGCGGAGTGGAATCGGCAGCGGCCGGATTTCGTGACCCTGAGCGCGGAGGCGATCTGCGACCTCGAGGTTCGTCGCACCTGGCTCGAGTGGAAGCTGCTGCGGCAGTACCAGATGTTGTTCAGTGAGAGCCTCGGCCACATCAAGGACACCTGCTACCTGCTCGCCATCGACACGAGGCGGCTCGGGGAGAGTGCCGCTGGGCGCGGCGATCTCGATGCGCTCGATCTCTCGATCAAATTCTTCAATACGTACCTGCGCGCGACCTTCAACGCCTCGGACATTCGCACCGCATACAACACGCTGCACCAATACCGGCAGCTCGCCGAGGCGACCCTGACCGAGGCCGCAGAGCTACGCGAGCGTTCGCTCCAGATCGCCCGCTTCATGCGGTACTACGCGTCCGTCGCGTTCGATCGGGGCATGACCTTCGTCACCGAGGTGATCGCCCACGACATCGCGCAGCTGTGCGAACTGGCGTTCCGGAAACACGCGCCGCATCACCGCGAGCTCTTGCGGGTGTTTCTCGCGGTGGACGAGCGCGCCGAGACACGCGAGCAAGAGCGCACGCTACGTGGAGTACGGCGCGCGCAGATCAAACTCGCTACCACGTATCTCCTGGAGGGGGCCCCCGAGTTCGCCCGCGAGATCCAGCAAGACATGGCGGACGAGCCCCCGGAGCGTCTCAAGGCGATCTGGCGCGAGCTGGAGCAGCTCGACACGCGCGAGTTTTGGGAGGTCAATGATCGCGGGACGAACTTCGACTACCTCCCCCCCGAGCAGAAGGCTCAGCTGCCCGCGTTCTTCGGATGGTTCGCCCAGGACGCACCACCCGCCGGGCGTCAAGATTGATCGACGTGTCGCCGGATCTCGATACGAGGCTCACACGCATCGAGGTGGTGTTTGACCGCAGCGATCGGAACCTCTTGGCGGTGAAAGATGCCGGCGGCGAGCGCCGATTCCACGTCCGTCGCGCGGAACACCTCACTGAAGTGCTCCACCGCCCCAGCGCCGCTCGAAGCGATCACCGGAACGGACACCGCACGTTTGACCGCCGCGACGAGCTCGAGGTCGAAACCTCGCTGCGTACCGTCCCGATCGATGCAATTGAGGAGCACCTCGCCGGCGCCGAGCTGCTCGCACACTTGGGCGAGCGTGATCGCATCGACCGGGCGACCTTCGCGGCCCCCCTTCACCGTGCATTGATACCAGCAGTAGCGCTCACCGTTGGGCCCGGGAAACGCCGTCTCGATCACGCGGTGGGGTACGTCTTCGGGGCTCGCGACATAGACGCGGCGCGGGTCGACGGAGATGACGACGGCCTGATTGCCGTACACGCGTGAGATCTGCTCGATCGCGCTGTCGCCCCGGGGCTCCCCACCTTCGAGCACGGCTTCCACGGCCGCGACGGCCTCGCTGCCGATCGAGATCTTGTCGGCGCCCGAGCGGAAGTACTGGCTCGCCACCTCGAGCGCCGAATACGTCCGACCGGTCTCGTCGGTGTAGTCGCGGATCCCCCCGCCGATCGTGAGCGGAACGAACACGTCCTGCGAGGTCTGCCGCAGCACCTCCAACATCGGCAGGTCGCGCAGCGGGAACTGCCGGAACCCGGTGATGTTGAGGAACGTGATCTCGTCGGCGCCTTCACGGTAGTAGCGGCGCGCGAGCTCGACCGGCTTGCCGAGGTTGCGGACGGCCCCTTGCTCCCGGACGTCGTATTGATCGCCCTTGGTCACCACCAGGTCGCCGGCATCGTTCGCGCGGACGTCGAGGCACGCGATCACGCGCTTGGCCAGCACCGTGGAGGCGGGGCTGGCCGAGGGCCTGCGCACGGGCGCTGTCTCGTCGAGAAAGCCGCGAAGCAACGCGAGGCCGGTGGCCCCGCTCTTCTCGGGATGGAACTGCGTCGCGAGCAACGGACCGCGCTGCACCGCGCTGACGAAGCGCTCGCCGTAGTCGGTTTCCGTCAGCACGACGGAGCGATCCTCGGGGACCACGTGATACGAGTGCACGAAGTAGAACTTCTCGTCGCCTTGGACCTCCGCGAACAAGCGCGAGGCCTGCTGGGACACGATGCCGTTCCAGCCGATGTGCGGAACGCTGAGGTCGCCGCGGAACCGCAGCACCCGCCCCGGCAGGATCCCGAGCCCCTCGACCCCCGGCGCCTCCTCGCTGCCCTCGAACAGCGCCTGGAGGCCCAGACAGATCCCCAGGAAGGGGCCGCCGTCCGCGACGAAGGCACGCAGCGGCGTCACGAAGCCCCGCTCGTGCAGCGTGCGCATCATCGCGCCAAAGCTCCCTACGCCAGGGAAGACGAGCCGGGTGGCGCCGCGTAGCTCCGCCCCCGAGGTCGCCACATGGACGCGCTCGCCGAGGTGTTCGAGGGCGTTGACGACACTGCGAACGTTACCGGCACCGTAATCGAGGAGCGTGAGCATCGTGGCGCGGCCACGCTACCTCAATCGCCAACCGCCTGGAGCGCAGAAACCAGGTGAACGTGATTTCTCTCCGCGAGCGCCGTGATCGCCGTGAACGTCCGGAAGCGGCCGAGCATGGAGAGCTCGGCGAGCTCGTGGAGGGTCAGGGCTCCATCGCACAAACGAAAGACCCGCCGCGCATCGAGCCACTCCTGCTGCGCGGCGTCGTCGAGGTCGCGCTTGAAATCCCAGCGCGAGTCGGAGTTGCCGAGGTTGCGCCGAATCTCGCCCGGCACGTCCCCGGGTTCCGACATCGGGACCGGCACCACCGCGGCGCCACCGAGCTTGCCCTCGACGCGGGGCAGCTCGTCTTTGCGGCGCGCGTACTCCAGCAGGAGGTGGTGGAAGGCGAGGTCTTCTTCCTCGGTACGCTCGTCGCCGAGCCACGTCAGCGCGCCCTGGACGAACACGAGCCACGCACCCGGACGGTCCGCCACGGCGAACGCCTCGAGCAAGCGCTCGTAGAGGAAGAGACGACGAAGGTTCGTCGTGCCCTTCCCCACGTCCCACTGCATGCCGTGGCGCCGCTGGAACTCCATCGCCCACGGACCGAGCTGATCGAGCGCGCCTGGCCCTACGAGCCCCGCGAGCGCGCCGTGGCGCAGATGGACCGCGACGGGTGCATCCCCTGCGGCACCGGCGACCGCGAGGATCGCGGACGGTCGATTGCCCATGAGCGTCGCCACGAGCTCCGCGAAGCCGTGATGACCTCCGACGTGGGCCACGAGCGCGGAAACTTCGGCGTGCGGACCCGCGAGCCGAGCAATCGGTCGATTGCCGAGCATGAAAAGGGCTTTGCGCGGCCCCCCCAGGCGCAGCGGGCCCTGGGATAGGAGTGCGTCGAGGCTCGTCACTCGGGTCCTTTGTGCGAGTTTTCGGAATGCAAAGCCAGGCGCCGGAACCGATTCGGGTCGGTCTCGATTCGGGTCGCCGCTCAAGATGGTGCGGCGTCGGCCCGATGGAATGAAGCACGGAATCCATGCCCGGATCCTCCGCCGCGTTCGCAAAGTTCGCCGCACCCGCCCACGCGCTGTGCGTCGAACCCTACCCCACGGTGTTCCTGGTCGTCTCTGGCCCTGCCACGGACGCGATCACGGCCGTGGCCGAGTCTTTGCTCGCGCACGGCTTCGACGCGACGCTCTTCGATCCCAGCACGGACGATCGAGCGCAAGCCGAGCTCTGCATCAGCGTCGCACCAGGGCCCCGGGGTTTCGCAGGCGCGACCCTGCACTTCGACCTCGACCGTTGGGAGCCGCGCGCGGTGACGTCCGCGATCCTCGAGCACCTGCTCGGGTCGGGGGACGACGTGAACGTGGACGAACCTGCCGCGAACACGCCCACCGCGAGCTCCGAGTCCGCACCGCCTCCGCCCAGCCCGACGCCGCAAGCCCCCTCGGATTGGGCGGCCGCCGCGACCGAATCCGACGGCTGGGACATGATTGCGAACGGCCCCGCGCTCGAGCACGAACACGCCCAGCCCCGGCGAGGATCGCTGGCATGGCTCGGGTGGGTCGCCGCGTTCGTCGTGGTCGCCGCGGGACCCGTGGCGTGGATGTTGCTGCGGGTGGAACGCCCGTCCGTGGCGTCGGTCGCATCGACCCCGCCTGGAAACGCCGCAATCGAGCCCAAGGCGACCGTGCGCCCACCGAGCGAGCCCCCGCCCGTCGTGCGAGCGGTCCTCGAGGACGAGGCAGCGAAACCCGCGGTCGAAGCCGTCCGTTCGGCTCCAGCTGCGCCCTCGGCACCCGAAGCGCCGGCTCTGGGCGCAGACGGGGCCGTCGATCCTCCGTCCGCGCCGACCCCCGCCGTGGCTCCGGAGGAAGACGCGATCGTCCTCGCGGACGACCGTCCCGCCTCGACCTCTGCGCCGCGCCGTTCGACCTCGAAGCGTGCGGCCGCCCCGGACAAGGCAGACCCAACGGCCCCCGCCGACGTCGTCCCGCTCGTGGTCCCCGCGCCACCTCCGCTCGGGAGTGACCCGCCGCCGGATGCCTCCGAACGCCTCCCCGACGTGCTCGACGACTCCGACCCCACCGCCGCGACACCGGCACCCGGTACCCCGTTCCTGCCGCTGCCCGACAAGGGTGAACCTTCGATCCCGGAATCGGGCAACCCACTCTCCGAGGCCGAGGCCGATCCCCCCTCGACGTCACCATGACCGCCGCCGCTTCGCGAACCATTCGTATCGCGCCCCGCGACGTCCCTTGCTTGGCCACCAACGTGGACGCCCTGACGAACGTCGCCCTCGGCAAGGAACCCTCCCCCGTCGCGCTCGAACGCGTCATCGCCTTGGATTTGGGTCTGACCACGCGGGTGCTCGCAACGGCGAACTCGTCGTTCTTCGGATGTAGCGGTCAGATCGACTCGATCCACGCGGCCGTCGCCCTCGTGGGGGCCGCACAGGTCCGAGCCACCGCGGCCGCGCTGCTCGAAGTTCCGCCCTTGCACGCGGAGCTCGGAGCGACGCTTTGGACCCACGCGCGGGCGTGCGCGGTGTGGACCCGCTTCATCACGACGCACCTCAAGCTGCCCAACATCCCGTACCTGTACACCGCAGGCCTCCTGCACGACGTCGGGATCGTCCTGCTGCTCCAGAAGGCGCCGGAGACGAGCGCGGAGCTCATCGAGCAAGCACGCGGCAGCGGTCGTCCGTTGCTCGAGCTCGAGCGCCGCGAGTTCGGCTTCCACCACGCCGAGCTCAGCGCACGCGCATGCGCACTGTGGAATCTGCCCGACCAGCTGACGCGCACGGTCGCAGGCCATCACGACGCGGACGAGCACAACCTCGAGGGCTCGGTCCTCATGCTCGCCGACGTGTTGGCGCGCTCGATCGGTCTGGGCGAGTTCGCGTGGTCGGAACGCGATCCGGACGAAGAAGGCCGGGCGGCGCAGGCCCTCAACGCAGACGTGGAGACGCTGCTCGAGCACGCGCCGGAAGTCCTCGACCTCGCGACGCGACGCTAACGCCTCATGGGGGACTCGAGATCGGCTTCTTGAACCAGCCGAACTCGAACAGTAGCCCGCCGTAGCCGCCCGAGAGCGGAAAGTCGTTGGGCGCTCGCCAGTCCTCGTTGCCCACGAAGCGGTAGCCACCTTCGATGCCGATCCGGGCCCACCGCGCAATCTTGATGTAGAGGTTCGCCCCGGGTTCGATCACGAAGTAGTTCGTGTGGTCGACGCAGCCCCCGGGCAGATCTGCGGAGCTCGACGGGACGTAGGCGATGCAGGAGCCGCCGCCACCGATGAGCGACGTCACGTCGAGCTCCACGCGCTCACGCAGGAGCAGCGTGACCCCGACCGTGAGTCCGCCGTAGCCCATGCCGAGCAACATCGGGAAGCCGTTCACGTCCCGCATGGGCTCGCCAAAGCGCTCGCGCAGCTCGTAGTAGGCACCACCCACCGAGAACCGCCGTCCGAACAGCAACCCAGCACGAACCCCGAAGAACGTCGCCATGCGCTCGGACGCCGAGCTGAGGCGGATGTTGAAGCCACCGTAGCCGCCCACGAACGGGCGCGGGCGCGGTGGCGGCGCTGGCGGCGGAGCCGGCTCGTAGCGGTAGGCCGGCGGGCGCTCGGCGGCGAACGGATCGGTCAACGTGGGGGGCGGCTGAATCACGACCGGGTCGCCCGGTGCGGGAGACACAGCGACGGGCGCAGGCGCGGCGGGATAGGGGGCGACCGCTACGGGTGCCGGCGCGACGGCTGCAGGCGCGGGTGTCGCCGGAGCCATCGGAGCGGGCGCCACCGGTGCAGGTGCCACCGGTGCAGGTGCCACCGGTGCAGGTGCCACCGGCGCAGGTGCCACCGGCGCTGGTGCGGGTGCCACCGGCGCGGGTGCCACGGGAGCCGGTGCCACGGGCGCCGGATACACCGGCGCGGGTGCCACGGGGGCCGGTGCCGCGGGCGCCACGGGCGCCGGTGCCACCGGCGCCGGATACACCGGCGCGGGCGCCACGGGCTCCGGTGCCACGGGCGCCGGATACACCGGCGCGGGCGCCACGGGGGCCGGTGCCACGGGCGCCGGATACACCGGCGCGGGCGCCACGGGGGCCGGTGCCACGGGTGCCGGATACCCTGGCGCGGACGGCGGCGCTTGCGCGTCGAGCACCGCGAACGGCTGACGCAAGACGCTGCCCGACGCGGCGAATGCAGCCCCGTCCAACGCTGGGTTCGCGAGAGCCACCCAAAGCCACCAGTTCGTCATGTCCATGGATCCTCGCCCATCTTGGCCCATCGCCAACACGCCGACCACTCCGACCGACGCGTACGCCTGGCCGCTCGCGCTGCCTCGCCCTTTGCTGCGTGGATCCGCCTCACCGGAAGCGTGCGGCCAAAACGATGGAACGGCTTCGCGCACGGGCCGTCCTCGCGCTCGGCTCCACCGCCCGCACGCGGCACCGGGATCGTCCGTGGCAGCGCGCTACAGGCTGCGGAACGCCGCCGCGAAGGACTCGGAAGGACAAGGGCCGGCGGCCCCGTCCACGCCCCCCCGGGCGGACGGGACCGCAGCCCTCATCGGAGAGACGTCCCAAACGCTAGACACCGCCCCAAGCACGACTTTCCGGCCGGTGGGCAGCATTTTTTTTCGAGGATTGGCCCCCCATCGGTTGGGAGGACGGCATCACTCGGAAGAGGCGACCCGCTCCGGAAGACATGCGTCCGCCGTCACGTCGGCGTCGACCTCGTGAAACCGGAAAAAAACCTGCTCGTACTTCCGAAGTCTCCCCAAGTTGGAGCCGCGGATCTGCCCCTTGAAGTAGGCCACGAGCGGGTTCGTCTGGCCGGTCTCGATCGCCAGGAACAGCGCCTCACTCATCGCGATCGAGCACTCGGGCGTGTCTTCGTGGGCGGGGACGACTTCGCAGTGGGTGTCGGCGATCCGGACGGTCCACGCCGGCGTGCGCGCGCCGTCGATCGTCCAGTGGAAGGTCCCACTCCAACCTGCGCCCCCGGGGCGCATGCGCGCGGGAAGCGAACGAAAGATCGCCTCCACGGTGGCCGGAGTGTTGGCTATCGAGGGTCGAGCCATGCCCGAGGAGCCTACCAAAGGAACCTACGATGACGCGGCCTTCTTTTCTTCGCGCTTGCGCAAGTTGTGGTCCAGGTGACGTTTGCGCAGGCGGAGATTGTTCGGCGTGACCTCGAGCAGCTCGTCGTCCTCGATGAACGCGAGCGCCTGCTCGAGGCTCATCACCTTGGGCGGGCTCAAGAACAGCTTTTCATCGGCGCCCGAGGCCCGGACGTTCGTGAGCTTCTTGCTGATGCAAGGGTTGACGATGATGTCCACGTCGCGGTTGTGCGCGCCGATGATCATGCCGGGGTAGACCTTCACCTGCGAGCCGACGAAGAGCACGCCGCGATCCTGGAGCCGGTGGAGCGAATAGGTGATCGTTTCGCCCCCGTCCATGACGATCATCACGCCGTGCGGCCGGGTCTTGAGCGGACCCAGATAGGCGCCATACCGCTCGAAGACGGAGGAGAGCACGCCGGTCCCTCGCGTATCCGTGAGGAACTGCGAGCGGTAGCCGATGAGCGAACGCGTGGGGCACAGAAACTCCATCCGCGCCCGCCCCGGTCCATCGTCGGTCATGGACAACATCTCGCCCCACTTGCCGAGCCGCTCGATGATGGCGCCCGAATACTCGGTGTCGCACTGCACCACGACCCGCTCGTAGGGCTCCTCCAGATCGCCGTCCGCGTTGCGCCGAAGGATGACCTTGGGCCGCGAGACGCAGAGCTCGTACCCTTCGCGGCGCATCGTCTCGATGAGGACCGAGAGGTGGAGCTCTCCGCGACCGCTGACCTCGAACTCCTCGCGTGACTCGGTCTCCGCGACGCGCAGCGCCACGTTGGATTTGATCTCGCGGTCGAGCCGCTCCTTGATCTTACGAGAAGTCACCCATTGGCCGTCTTGCCCCGCAAACGGGCTGTCATTGGCCTTGAAGCGCATGCTGAGCGTGGGAGGATCGACGACGAGCGCAGGAAACACCGTGCGCGTCTCGACGGCCTCGGTCGTCAAGGTGTCGCCCACCTGCAAGCTCGCCATGCCCGACACGGCGACGATATCCCCGGCGACAGCTTCCTCGACCTCGAAGCGCTGGAGGCCCTGAAACCCGAGCAGCTTGCTGGTCCGAAACACCTCCGCGCACTGACCACCGCCATCGGGGTTCGGTCGCATGAGCGCCAGGCGCTGGCCAGTCTTGAGCTTGCCCTGCTGGATGCGCCCAATGGCGAGATAGCCCATGTAGTTGTCGTGCATGAGCGTGGACACCCACATCGCCGGAGGCGCCTCGGGGTCGACGTCCGGTGCAGGCGCGCGCTCGACGATCAGATCGAGCACGGCGCTCACCGGACCTGGCTCGTCGCTGAGATCGCGCTTGGCGTATCGCTCGCGAGCGCTCGCGTAGACGACGGGGAAGTCGAGCTGCTCCTCGCTCGCATCGAGCGCGATCAGGAGATCGAAGGTGGCATCGACCGCCCGGTTGGGATCGGCCATGTCGCGGTCGATCTTGTTGACGACCAGGATGAGTGGCAACCCGCGGCGTACGGCTTTCTCCGTGACGAACCGCGTCTGCGGCATGGGCCCTTCCACGGCGTCCACGATGAGGAGCACGCAGTCGACCATATTGAGCACGCGCTCGACCTCGCCGCCGAAGTCGGCGTGTCCCGGCGTGTCCACCAAATTGATCCGCGTGTCTTTGTACTCGAGGGCGGTCGGTTTGGCGGTGATCGTGATTCCGCGCTCGCGCTCGAGGTCACCGGAATCGAGCGCTTGTGCTTGCTCTCCCTCGCCTCGTCCGAACGCCCCCGCGATCGTGAGAAGTGCATCGACCAGGGTGGTCTTCCCGTGGTCGACGTGGGCGATGATCGCCAGATTGCGGACGTTGTTTCGGCGGGCCATTGGGGCGGAGAGTCGCTCGCACGGCAACCTCGTTGCAATGGCGACCGCTCGGCGGCGGCGCGAGCCTCCCTGGACGCCAGACAACCCCCTCCCGAGCCGTCAGAAACGCCGCAGAGCGGGGGTCGGGGGGTCTGGGACGGCAAGGCGCCGTGAGTTAGCTTCCGCGTGGGAATCTCCCGCACAGAGCGAAGATTCTGCGTCGATACGGTGACGAGGAGGCGACGCCCGCCCCAACCGCGGCCGACCCCGCGGGAGATGCGGCGCCATCACCCCCCCACGCGCGGCGGTACCGGCGTCCGCGATTGTCGCCACCTCCATCGTCGTGCATGATCGAGGCACGTGCCATGGCCGCGGGCTCCGAAAGCGATATCGCGGAGACCACCCTGAGTGGGAACGCGGACGAGCACACGGTGACCGAGCCGGGCGAGGCCTTGCCCCGCGGCTCCACGGTCGGCCGCTACACGGTGCTCGATCGCATCGGCGCAGGCGGCATGGGCGTGGTTTACACCGCGTTCGATCCCCAACTCGATCGCCGGGTCGCGCTCAAAGTGATGCATCACGGGAGCGAGGGGAGCTCCGGTCCCGGGGGAAAGACCCGCTTGCTTCGCGAGGCGCAGGCGATGGCCAAGCTGTCCCATCCCAACGTCATCACCGTGCACGACGTCGGGACGTTCAGCGAACGCGTGTTCGTCGCGATGGAGTTCATCGAGGGGACCACCCTGCGCAGCTGGCAGCGCCAGAGTCCGCGCGATTGGCTCGAGATCGTGCACGCGTACGTCCGCGCCGGCCGGGGCCTCGCCGCGGCTCATGCCGCGGGGTTGGTCCACCGCGACTTCAAACCCGACAACGTGCTCATGGGTTTCGATGGACGCGTCCTCGTGATGGACTTCGGCCTCGCGCGGCGTGCGGCCTCCGGGGCGCAGATCGTCGACGAAACCGCCCCCTCGCCAGCCGAACGGAGCGACGACGTGCATGTGACGCGGACCGGCGCGGTGCTTGGAACCCCTGCATACATGGCACCGGAGCAACACCGGGGCCGCGGAGCGGTGGGCCCGCTCGCCGATCAGTTCAGCTTCTGCGTCGCGCTCTATGAAGGCCTCTACGGCGAGCGCCCGTTCGCCGGCAACAGCGTCACTTCGCTCGCGATGAACGTCCTCGAAGGTTCGGTACGCGCGGCCCCCCGCGACGCGCGCGTTCCCGGATGGCTCCGCGAGGTCGTGTTGCGGGGACTGGAGACGGATCCGGTCGACCGCTTCCCCTCGATGGATGCGTTGCTCGCGGAGCTGCAACGCGATCCGCCGGCATCGCGCCGCCCTTGGCTCGCGCTCGCGGGAGCCGCCTTGGTGATGCTCGCCGGCGGGATCGCGTACGGCATCTCGAACGACCCCGACCTCGGTCACTGCCAGGTCGAGAGCCACGCCCTCGACGAGCTCTGGAACGAGACGCGCAAAGCGGACTTGCGCGAGGTCTGGCTCACGACCAACGTACCGTTCGCCAACACCGCATGGAACAGCGTGGTCGCGCGGGTCGACAGCTTCGGCACCCGCTGGCGCGAGACCTTCGTCGAGCGCTGCGAAGCCGCGTCGCAGCTGCCCCGTCAGATCCGCGAGCAGACGCCAGACCCGGGCTTGCTGTGCTTGGAGATGCGGGAGCGCGAACTCGCCGCCTTGCTCGAAGCCTACGATCACGGCGGACCGCTCGTGCTGCGGCACGCAGTGTCGGCCGCGCACGCACTGCCCGATCCGCGCCTGTGCAACGCAGCGCCCAAGCCTTCGGCATCCGCGGAGATCGCGAAACAAGAGCTGCGCGGCGCCGTGCAGGGCAACCTCGCGCGGGCCCAAGCCCTCGTTCGCGTGGGTCTACCCGACTCCGCAGCCGTGCACCTCCCTGCTCTCTTGGGCGCCGCCGCGTCGAACGAGCTCCCGGACATCGAAGCCGCGGTGCACCTCCTCGCCGCGGAAATCGAGGCGGCGCGGCGTGCTCCCGACCTCCACGCCCTCGAGAAGACGCTGCGCAAGGCCCTGATGGCGGCCGCGAAAGCCGGAGCCTATCCGCTCGAAGGCGAGGCCTGGGCGCGCCTGCTCGACGTCGTCGGCGTCCAGCAAGGGAAACCCCTCGAAGGCCGACACCTCGTGCTCGGCTTGGAGACGGCCCTCCACCGCACCGGGGCACGCGACCGCGCCCTGCGCTCGCGACTGACCCTGCACATCGCCGCGCTCGAGCAGACCGAAGGGCACTATGACGTCGCGCTCGAGCACGCCCAACGTGCCTTGAGGCTCCGCCTCGACGAGCCTTGGTCGGGCGAACTCGCGATCGCGCAGAGCCAGCGTGCGCTGGGCCTTTCGCTCGAGGGCTCGTCGCGCTTCGCAGAAGCCGTCCAGGCCCACGCCACGGCGCTGGTCTTGCTCGAGCAAACGCTCGGTGCCCAGCACCCCGAGATCGCCGAAACCCTGCTGCGCCTCGGCTGTTCGCTGCTCGCTGCGGAGCGACACAACGCCGCCGAGGCGGTGCTGCTCCGCGCCCGCATGCTGCTCGATCCGACGCTCTCGGGAAGCCTGCGCGAAGGCTCGAGGGCGGACACCATCGTGCTCGCGCAGCTGCTCGACGCGCTCGGCTTGATCCAGCGCATGCGCGAGCAGTTCGGCACGGCGACGGAACGGCATCGCGAGGCCGTGGACCTCATGACGGGGGCCCTGGGCGAGGGACACCCGAGCGTCGGCTACCCGCTCGAAAACCTAGGACTCGCGCTCGCCGACCAAAAGGACCACGAGGGGGCGATCCACTGGCTCAAACGGGCGTTGGACCTCTGGACGAGCTCGCTCGATCCCGAGCATCCTGACCTCGGCCTCGCGCACCTCAACCTCGCGAACTCCGTGTGGGCCCTCGGAGATTTCGAGGGCGCCCTGCACCACTACAACCAAGCGTTGACGATTTGGGAGGCCACATTGCCGTCGGATCATCCGCTGCTCGGCTACGCACTCACCGGCGTCGGCCGAGCGCGCCTCGAGCTCGGAGAAGCCGAGCTCGCCCTCGACGGACTCGAGCGTGCGTTCGAGATCCGCCACGGCGATGGGGGCGACGGCCTCAATCTCGCAGAGACCGAGCTGCTGCTGGGGCGCGCGCTTTGGGCGACGGACGGCGATCCCGAGCGAGCGATGGCGCAGATCCTGTCCGCGCGGGACACCGTCGGCGCCTACGAGCCGTTCGAACGCTCTGCGTTGAGGCGCGTGCTGGAAGGCGGCGCCGTGCCGCGTTTCACCGACCAGCTCGATCCTGCAGGCCTCAGCGTGACGCCGCGATCCGGGCTCGCGCCGCCCGCCTCGTGGTCGCCAGAGTGGGCATTGTGATCCAAAAAGCGGTAGAGTGGCCGTTCGGCGTGAGCGGAGACGAGCATACCACCCAGATCGAGGCAAAACAGGAGCCTGTCGGCACTGGGGGGCAGGTGGAGCTCGCCGTCATCAAGGGCGCGCTCAAAGGCACGCGCTTCCGGCTCAACCGGGGCGAAGTCGTCATCGGCAAGGCCGAAGACGCGGACATCCAGATCCCGGACTCGGGGGTCTCTCGGCGCCATGCCAAGCTGATCGTGGACGAAGAGTCGATCCAACTCGTCGACCTCGCCTCCACGAACGGCACGTTCGTCAACGGGGTCGGGGTCGATTCCACCACGCTCAAGTGCGATGACGTGATCCACGTGGGTGCCGTCGCCGAGCTCCAGGTGATGACCGCCGCGTCCCCGCTCTCGGAGCTGAGCGCCCGCCAGCTCGAGGTCGCCGAGCTCGTCGCCCAAGGCCTCACGAACGCCGTGATCGCCGAACGGCTCGAGATCAGCCCGCGTACGGTTTCGAGCCACCTCGACCACATCTACGATCGCCTAGGACTCCGCTCCCGGGCCGCCCTCGCAAGCTGGCTCGTCCACCGCACCAAACGCTAGCGCGCCGATCGTCGTTGGACCCTAGCCGCCCCGCGAAGCCACGACCCACCAACGCGGAAATGAGCCGCACAGCGGCGACCGCTGGGGAGGCGCGCGAGGCCCCCCTACTGACGAACTCAAGGAGCCGCACAGCGGCGACCGCTGGGGAGGGGGTCCCGTGACGGCTTTGCCGGCACGGGGGAGGGGCGCGAGGCCCCTCCCTACTGACTAAAGCACCAGCGAGAGATCGGGCACCATCACGAGCTCGATGCGCCGGTTGAGGCGACGCCCCGCGTCTGTTTCGTTTTCCGCGGCGGGCTCGTATTCGCCAAAGCTCGCCGCCGAGAGCTTCGTGGGCTCGACCCCCGCGGCGACCAGGGTATGCACGACCACGAGCGCCCGACCAGCGCCGAGCTCCCAATTGCTCGGAAACTGCGAGGTTCGGATGGGCCGATCATCGGTGTGCCCCTCGACCTGGAACTTGCGGTCGATCTCCGCCAGGGCGGCGCCGAGCTCGAGCAAGGCCGCGCGTCCCTCCGCCGAAAGCTCGGACGACGCGCTCGCAAACAGGATGTCGGTGGGGAGCTCGAGGACCATCCGCCCATCGCGGAGATGGATGCGCAGCTTGCCCGCGTCCACGAGGGCCTTGAGCCTCGCCTCGAGCGCGTGGAGCTCTGCCGCACGGGCCGAGGCCGCGAGTTCCCTAGCCGCGGCCTGCGCGAGAGCGACTTTCATCTTCTCGATGGACGCCTCCAATGCCGAGCGATCGGCGAGGGACTCGGCGAGCTCGACCGCGTGAGCGTCCGCTCGCGCCCGGGTTGCCTCCAGCTCCTTCTGCAGGTCGACGACGCTCTGCCGCGCCCCCTGGAGCTCCCGCTCGAGCTTCGTAACATCGTTCGCGGTGCCATCGGCCTCCTCCTGGAGTCGTGCGTACGCCGATCGTGCAGCGCGGAGCTCAGCTTGCGTCGACTCGTGTTGCGGCCGAGTGACGCAGGCCGCACCGGTGAGCACCAAGAGCCCCACGCCGAGGTAGCGCTTCATCGGGCGAAGGTCGCACGCGCCCCGTTCTTTCGCCAGTGCGCGCGCTCTTCTATCCTGACGGGACGATGGACGATCTCCGAGACGCCGAGCTGGAGTGGCTGGCACGGCAACTGCCGCACGCGATCGTCAAGGTCGACGCGGACGGGAAGATCCGTTGGTGCAGTAGCCTCGCCGCGGTCTGGGTGGATCAGCTCGGCATGCTGGCCGAGGACCTCGTCGAGCCCGAGTATCGCGGCAGGCTGCGAGCGGCCCTCGCCTCCGCGCTCGGGAGCTCGCGCACGAGCGACATCGGCGTCTTCATGCGGTTGCGGGGCGAAGAACCGCGTCCGGTGGCGATCCACTTGCTCCCCAACACCGCCCCGGACGCGCAACCGAGCACGTTTCTCGCGTTCGCGGCTCCCCCCGCGTTTGCCCTCGACGCGCAGTGGGACGTGGTCGAGCGCATGACCCACCTCGGCCACGTCGCCGGTGCGATCGCCTTGGAGTTCAACAACGCCTTGCAAGGCGTGTTGAGTCACTTGACCTTGGCCCAGGAGGCGCTCGGACGCGGCGGCGACCCGCATCGCGATCTCGAGGAGACGGAGGTCGCAACGCACCGCGCCATCGAGCTCGCCTCGGAGCTGCAGACGTTCGATGGGAGACGCCCGCTCGATCGCAAGCCGATCCGGCTGGGCGCGCTGCTCGAGAGCGCGGTCAGCCTCGCCCGTCGCCTCCTACCCCCCGGGGTCGCCCTCCAACACGAGGGCCGCACGCCTCACGTTTGGGTCCTCGCCGACAGGCCTCGCCTGCAGCAGGTGATCCTGAACCTCTGCATGAACGCCCGCGACGCGCTCCCGAGCGGGGGATCCGTGACCCTCCAAGCGACGCTCGAGCAGGAGCGCGTGGTCATTCGCGTGCGCGACAACGGCCGGGGGATGAGCTCCGAGGTCCGTGAGCGCGCCCTCGAGCCCTTCTTCACCACCAAGGAGCCCGGGCGCGGCACGGGCCTCGGTCTCTCCATTGCGTACGGAATCGTCGAGCAACACGAGGGCTCGATCCAGATCGAGAGCGCGCTCGGTCAAGGCACGGTCGTCACGCTTCGCCTGCCGGAGCTCCGCGACCCCGGCGAGCCCGCTCCCCCTGCACGCGTCGTGAACATCGGCGCCGCGGGCAAGACGGTGCTCGTCGCGGACGATGAACCGCAGGTCCGCCGCCTGCTCACGCGCGTGCTCGTGCACCATGGGTATGAGGTCGTCGGAGCCTCCACCGGCGCCGAGGTGCTCCGGATCCTGCGCGACCGCACCCGCAAGGTCGACCTCGCGCTGCTCGACGCCGTCATGCCGCACCCTTCCGGCGAGGAGCTCTACAAGCGGGTCCACGCCCTGCGCCCTCGCCTACCGGTCCTGTTCTGCAGCGGGTACGCGGCCGCGGCACTGTCCGCCGAGTTTCTCCAAGCCAACGAGATCGAGGTGCTTTCGAAGCCTTTCCACCCCGCGGAGCTCACCTCTGCGGTGGCGCGGCACCTCGCGATGCCGCTGCGGTGAGCGACCACCACCGCAACTGGAACCGTCTTCATCGACGAAAACCACCGACTGCGCGGCACGCCCCCGATGGATCCGACCCAAGCCAGTGGCCTCCTCTCCGCCCCCCTTTCGAAATTCTTGTCGCAAGCCGCTAGAACCGTGGGCTACGGATCCCCCGGAAGGCGCCAATCGATGGGCTCTTGGCCAGCTGCCTCGAGCTCCCGATTGACCGCGGAGAACGGACGGCTGCCGCGGAACTTCTGGACCGAAAGCGGCGAGGGGTGGGCGCACGCCACCACGGCGTGGCGGGTACGATCGACGAGCTTCGCCTTCTTGTGCGCAGAGGCGCCGAGCAACAGAAACACGACCTTCTCCGGCTTCGCGTTCACGCGTTCGATCACGCAGTCCGTGAGCTGCTCCCAACCTTTGCCGCGGTGGGAGTTCGCCTCGTCGGCCCGCACGGTGAGGACGGTGTTGAGCAGAAGGACTCCGCGCCGCGCCCACGCATCGAGGCAACCGTGCGCCGGAGGCTGCAACCCGAGGTCCTCCTGGAGTTCCTTATAGAGGTTGGCGAGCGACGGCGGCGGTTTGACCCCCGGCGGGACCGAGAAGCTGAGGCCATGCGCCTGACCTTCCCCGTGATACGGGTCCTGACCGAGCAACAACACCTTCACCGCTGGAAACGGCGTGAGCTCGAACGCGCGGAACACCTCGGCCTCGGGGGGATACACCGCGTACGCCTCGCGCTCCTTTGCGAGAAACGAACCGAGCGTGCACCAATAGGGTTGCTCGAATTGGTCGCTCAGCTGGGCCTGCCATGACGGGTCGACGGATGGCATCACGGGTATCCACCCAGCGGCTTGGTCCATCGCTCCCGCAGGGCTTGATCGACGCGGCGCATGAGCGCGAGCAGCTCCATGAGATGTTGATCGACGATCGTGGGATTGCCCATCGTTTGGTTCGTCACCCGCACGAGCGGCACGAGCGTCCGCTCGATGATCGCGACCTGCTGGGCGAGCAACTCCTCGATTCCCGGCGGAGCTTGGTTGTGCACCATCACCTCGAGCTTGGGTGAGGAGAGCGCATGGAGGGCTTCCTCCACGTGCTGCAGATACTTGACCAACAAGGTGTCGCGATCGAGCGTCCCCTGGGCGGATTGGTCGCGTTTGTTGTCCGCGAGATGAGCCGCAGCCTGCGAGACTGCGCTCTCGATTCCCGAGAGTCGCTGCACGAGCGCGGCGTTGTTGCGCATGGCGTCCTGGATCCCGCCGAGCTGCTCGGTCAGCCCGACGAGCTGTCCCGTGACGCGCGCGACCGGGTCGTCGTCACTTCCCCCCATCAACTTCACGCGCGCGAAGTCCTTCTTGATCTGCTCCCAGCGCGCCTTGCTTTCGCCCTCGAGTTTGCCGCGGATCTCGGCGAACTTGAGCAGATTGGCCTCCGCGCCCGTGGTCAGCGTCTGCGACTCGCCCACGTAGTGATCCGCGACGAGCTGCTGTAGCTCCTTCTCGTTCATCGCGGGGACGATCTTCTCGGTCAGCTTGTTCATGTTGCGGTAGCTGCCCTGCAGCTGGAACCGCGGCTCCACGCGGAACTTGTCGTCCATCGACGCGGACCGGATGTACTCCTGATTGACGCGGAGAAGCACCTCTTGGACCTTGAACATGCGCTCGATCACCGCGCGGATCTCGGAGATCTCCACCGAGGAGTAGTCGTGGCTCAGGTCGCTCGTCGGAACCTCCCGCCCCTGCGCCATCTCGACGATCTTGTAGAGATCGCCTTGGTCGCGGGTTGCGAGCGGCGCCAATACGCCATTCGAGGTCACCGCATTCTCGATGTAGCTCAGCGCGAAGAGGTGATCTTTGCCCGAAAGGATGTCGCCCAGATTGTAGGTATCCGCCCGGTTGGCCAACATGTCCGGGATCTGAAACTTGTCTCCCGACTCGGTGTAGGGGTTCCCGGCCATCACCACGCAGAACTTCTTGCCGCGCAGGTCGTACGTGCGCGTGCGGCCGTTCCACACGCCCTCGATGCGCCGCTGCGCGTCGCAGAGCGAGATGAACTTCTGCAGCAGCTCGGGATGCGTGTGCTGGATGTCGTCGAGATAGAGCATGACGTTGTTGCCCATCTCGAGCGCCAGATTGATCTTCTCCACCTCCTGGCGAGCGGTCGCGTTGGGGGCCTCCTGCGGATCGATGGAGGTCACGCCGTGGCCGAGCGCAGGACCGTTGACCTTCACGAACGCGAGCCCGAGCCGACTCGCGACGTATTCCATGAGGGTCGTCTTGCCGTATCCGGGCGGGGAGATCAGCAGCAGCATCCCCATGAGGTCGGTGCGTTTTCCCTCGCCCGCAGCACCGAGCTGCTTGGCGAGGTTGCCTCCGATGAGCGGCAGGTAGACCTCGTTGATCAAGCGGTTGCGGACGAACGAGGTCAGCACCTTGGGCTTGTACTCGTCGACGCGGAGCTTGCTGCGGGCTCGCTCGATGATCCCGTGCCGGACCTCGCGATAGTGGAGGTAGCCGGGGACGCGCTCGTGCTTGAAGCGTCCGAGGCGTTCGAGGAACTCATCGATCCGCAAGACCAAGCCCCGCTCGGCGAGGAGCGGGTGTTGCCCGAGGAGCTCATCGGCGCGACCCACCGTCAACGCAGCCTTGATCTCGCGCTCGAGCTTGCGCTCGGTCACGAGCAGCGCCGCCGCCTCGGTCACGACGTGCGCGAGCTTGCCGATCTCGGGATCGCCCGATTGTTCCACCAAGGCCTCGAGCCACGCCCGCGCAAGCGAGAAGCGCGGTGCGAGGTGCTCTCCGAGCGCCCGCAAGTCGTCCTCGAGAGCCCGCCGCGCGCCCGCTTCGCGGTCCAGATGACGCCAGAGCGCCTCCACCAGCGACTGAGCCTCGGCGCTCGTCGTGAAGCGTTGGACGGGCAACGCCAGCTCCTCTACGAGATAGCGCGCGCTCGTGGGGGCGTGGCTCGCCGGGAGGTCGAGCTTCTGATCGGCGACGAACGCCGCGATCGCGACGGCGAGCTCCTCGGCGAGCCGCTCCGCTGCAGGTGCGCGCCCGAACGTGGTGCGGAGGCGCCCGAGGCTCGCCGCCCTGCGAAGCCACGTCTTCTGCCCGGCGTCGCGGGTCTCGGCCCAGAACAAACAGGCCAGCGCCCGAGCGCTGGGCGCAAAACAAAGCAGCCCCGCGCTGTCGTGCAAAGCAACGAGCTTCGCCAAGATCCGAGCGGCGTCCGAGTCGTGGACGCCACGCTCGTATCCCTCTTGATAGCGGCGCTCCGCGTATCTTCGGACGAGATCGAGCAGGACCTCGTCACGGGCGACCTCTCTCAAGCGCCGCATCGAGAGTCCGTCGCGACCGGCCTCGGCGTCGAACAAGATCGAGGCCGCGAGGTACTCGGAGCGGTACACGGCGTCCGTCTCCGAGACGATTTGCTGCGACCAGAACTCGCGCGTCGCCAGGAATGCTTCGTCCGTGATCGTCTCTGCGTAGTCGGTACCCGAAAGCGAGAGGACCATGTCGTCCCCACGGGCCAAGACCGAGAGCTCCAGGGGCTGCGTGTTCACCGAGAACCGGTGATGCCCGAACTTGATGATCGCGGCGCCGTCTTCGAACAAGTCCAAGCGGTCGCGCAGGCCACGGAGGGCGTCCTGTTTGGCAGACTTGAGCCGCGATTGAATCTCGTCCGATTTGACGCTCGAGCCGAGCTCCGCGACGCGCTGCGCCAGCTCCCGCGCCTTGAGGATCATGGGATCGGCAGCGAAGTACGCGTTGAGCTCGTCGGCGGACTGAAACGAAGCCGCCCGCCGGCCCACGCCCTGCAAGATGCGCTCGGCTGCGCCAAACAGGTTCTGGACCCGGCGCTCGCGCTCGTCCAATAGCTGTTGCCGCTTCTGCCCGAACGCGTCGTAGACCTCCTCGCGTTTGCTGGCGAGCTCGCCGAGGAAATCATCGAACTCGCTGAACTTGGCCTCGAGTTCCTCGAGCGCGACCATGAGGCGCGACATCTGCTCGTCGCACTTCTCGGGTGTATCCGCGAGCGCGATGGCGCTCTGCACCGACTGCGAGAACAGCTTGAACTGCGCGGAGAACTCGGCCTGCCCCTCGCCTTTGAGGAGATCTTTGCGGTGGTTCTCCAGGATGGCGCGCGCCCGATTCTGCTGGGCGAACACCTCGCTCACTTGCTCGAGGATGCGTGTCCGGGCGGTCGGGTCGTCCACCTGGAGACCCGAGGCGATCTCGGAGAGGACATTCAGCCCCGCAGAGATCCCATCCAGCTCCTCTCGGAGTGGCGCGAGCTCATTGGTTTTCTCGAGCTTCTGACCGCGCGCGAGCAGAGACTCGAGCGCGGCGGACACAGGTGCGAGCGCGCCGTCACGGAGCAAGAAGTCGACCGTCTGCCGGGAGAGTCCTTCGAACGCCTCGACCACCGCGTTCTCGAGCGCCGTGATGCGCTCGAGGTCGATGTATTTGACTTCGCGCAGGGTGATGAGATGTCCGCGCTGGGTCTTGAGGCGGGTCAGCGCCCCCATGAACTCCTCGACCGAGGTCCAGTCCGCCGGGCGAAGCCCCGACAAGATCCCCTGCTGGGTCGCAACGGCCTGCTCGAGGGCGGCGGCCGCTTGTTTTTGGATCGCGGTGACCTTCTCGAACTCGTCGACGATGAGCTCCGCGGTCGTCCGCACCTCGCCGAGCAACCCCTTGAGGTCTCCGACCTCGGGCGCCCCGAGCCAGTAGTAGGCGTCTTGGGTCCGCGTGACGCCCGCGATGAGGTCCTCGTAGATCTGACGCGACGGCTTCTGTTCCTCGATGAAGCGGCGCAAGCTCAGGCAGTCCGAGATCCCGCGCACGAGGTCTGCATTGCCGATCTTGCCGAGCGGGGTGTCGCGCACCGGCGAAGCCGCTGCGAACTCCGCCGAGACGAACGGCGTCTGCCAGATCTGCATGGGATGGACGCGCGTCGGTTCATCCGAGGTCGCGCGAAACACCGCCATTTTCCCGTCGTCGAACAGCGAATAGCCATTGCAACGCACGGGCGTCTGCACCTCACGGCGAATGAGGTTGTACGGGAACAACACGTAGGCTCCCTCGCCGCGCTCGTGGAAGACGTAGAGCACGTCCTCGCCATTGGGCGAGCGAATCGACTTCACGAACTCGAACGCGGCGAAATCACCGTCGAACACCTTGTATTGCCCGTCTTGGAGGAAGTACCCCCCGGGAAAGATGATCCCGTGGTCTTCCGGCAGGGACACGCACGCCTGGCCCACCGCGTCGATCCGAACGACCTTGTGCGAACGGGCGGAGTAAACGAGGTACCGCCACGCCTCTTCGCGGTACGGACGAATCTTGAGCAGGACCAGCGGACCAATCTTGACGTACCGGAACTCGGCGTCGTCCAGCGTCTGGTCGGGCTCGGTCACCGGCTCGCTGTAGATGCCCTCTCCCGTCGCGGTGTTGTTCTCGACCTTGATGGTGAGGTCCCCACCGGTCGTCTCGACGAAGATCTCATTGAGGATGGAGACGTGCGGATGATCGCCCTCGACCTGGTCTTCGCGAGTGACGACCCGCCAATCGAAGTCGTGTTGCGGGGGCAGCTGGTAGTCGCGCTCCCCGCGATTGTCCACGTAGCGGGTCACGCCGCCCGCATCGATGCTCCAGCGAAAGACGCGGACGTCCGTGAGCGCCGCGCCGATCTGAAACACCGCCAGGAGCTGCGTCTCGCTGCGCGCGAGCTGAATGAGCCGCGCCTCCTTGTAGAAGCGGTAGAGCTCCTTGAAATGATCGACGAACTGCGCCTCGACCAAAAACGCGGCGCTACCTGGATCGAGCGGGAGCGCCGAAAGGTCGATGCCCGACTCCGCGACCTCGAACTTGTGCAGGCTGAAGACGTCGGCGACGCTCGTCTCCGTCTTGAGGCCAATGAACACCTTGTAGCCAAACAACAGCCGACCGCCGACCTGCACGATGTCGCGGGGGAGGCAATTGTTCTCCGTACGCACGCGCTCCGTTCCGACGACGCGCAGCTCCGTCCCGCCGAACTCCTCGACGCGGCGTTGATTGAGGCTCTCCGCGCGCTTGGCCAGCTCCTCCGCATGGCCAAGCAAACGCGCGCGGATGATTTCGTAGCTGCCGCCGCTCGCCGCATCCATCAGTCGAGGCTCTTCTTCTGATCCGCGAGTTCTTCGAGACCGGCCGCGACCTTCGAAACCGCTCCGGCGATGGTCAGGTTCTTGATCGACTCGCTATCGATGCGCGACTTGGACAAGATCTCGCGCAGGTCGTCGGGGAGGCTGCGCTCGCCGTTCAGATAGCCCGACAACAACGTCTGCGCCGTCTCGCTGCTCCCGATCACACCATCGAGAGACTGTCCGAGCGACACGCTCTTGATGAACCGGTCGAAGAACTGCCCGTCGCCACCGACGATGTTGATCTTCGCGTTGCCCATCGCGCTTGCGAGCACGGCCGCTTGATCGTGGGCGATCTTCTCGCGCGCCTCGACCGAGCGCATCTGCAACTCCAAACTCTTTTCGAGCCGCAACCGGAACTCCTCGTGGGCACGGGTCGCCTCGTCGAACTGCCGCATCGCGCCGGCCTTCTCGGTGAGGCCTGCGGCCTCGGCGAGCAGCTTCTCGCGGATCTCGACCGCCTTGGCCGATCCCATCTTCTCGATGGCCACGGCGTCGGCTTCCTTACCCTGGGCCTCGGCGAGCAGCATCTCCCGCTTCGCCGTCGCCTCTGCACGTCCAACGCGCTCCACGGCCTGCGCCTCCGCTTCCTTGACCCGAACCGCGGCCAGGCCTTGCGCTTCGCGACCTTGGGCCTCGGCCTGCATCTGGTTGAGCGTGATCCGAGCCTTGGCGTCGCCTTGCTTCTCGATCGCCACCGCGTCGGCCTCTCGTACGCGGACGGCGGCCAAACCTTCCGCCGCGCCCTCCGCCTGGGCACCCTCCGCGAGCCGGATCTTGGCGCGTGCGGCTTTGTCGGAGGCCTCGAGCTCCGCGTCCGCGAGGATGATCCTCTCCTTCGCCTTGAACTTGGCCGCCTCCTCCTGCGCCTGCGCCTTCTTGATGTCCTTGACGAGGTGCTCCTCGGCCTCCGCCTCGGCATCGATCACCTTGGCATCTTTGGCGCGCTTGGCCGCCGCGACGACTTGGACGTCCTTGATCCGCTCCTCTTCCTCGACGCGGGTCCGGTTGACGGCCACGCGCGCGCGGATGACCTCCTCGATCTCCTTCTTCTCGACCTCGAGGGCCTTTTCTTTGGCGATCCGCTTGAGCTCCGTCTCGCGCTCGCGTCCGATCGCCTCCAGAGACTGGTCCTTGAGCACTCGCTCGTGCTCGACCGCGACGACGCGCTCGCGGTTCTTGTGCGCGACCTCGATCTGCCGGAGTTTGTTCTCCTCGTTGATCGCGACCTCTTCCTCGAGCTTGATGCGGGCAAGCTCCGCCTTCTTGCGCTCCTCCGCCTGCACCCGCAGCGTCTCCGCTTCCTCGCGCGCCCTCACCGAGGCCACCTCGCGCGCCTGCTTGGCGATCGCGTCCGCCTCCTGACGCTCGAGCTCCAAGATCGCCTCGCGCGTCTCCACGTCTTTCTTCTTGGTGTGCTTCTCGGCTTCACGGCGAAGATCATTGGTGTGCACGGCCTGCGCGGCGGTGATCTCCGTGATCTTGCGAATGCCGCGAGCATCGAGGATGTTGGTGTGATCGAGCGACTGCATGGGGGTCTGCTCGAGGTAGTCGATGGCCGCGTCGTCGAGCACGTATCCGTTGAGGTCCTCGCCGATCACGGACATGATCTGCTCTTTGAACTCGTGGCGCTTGGTGTAGAGCTCCTCGAACTCGAGCTGCTTGCCGACCGTCTTGAGCGCCTCGGCGAACTTCGCGATGAACAGCAACTCGAGCGTCTCTTGGTCCGAGGCGCGGCGCGTGCCGATGGCCTGCGCGACCTTGAGCACGTCTTGGACCGTCTTGTTGACGCGGACGAAGAACGTCACCTTGATGTCCGCCCGGATGTTGTCGCGGCAGACGAGCCCGTCCTTACCTGTGCGGTGGATGTCGATCGTCTTGACGGAGATGTCCATGATCTCGGATCGGTGCACCACGGGGACGACGAGACCACCCGTGAAGAACACCTCGATCTTGCTCATCTTGTTGACGATGAGGGCTTTGCCTTGATCGACCTTGCGGTAGAGCTTCGCGTAGAGCGCGATGAGCCCGAACCCAAAGAACAAGACCAACCCGACGGTGACTCCGATCATGATGAGTATTTGGGGTTCCAACACTGCTGACCTCTTCTCTCACCGCACTCTTGGTAGATAACCGCGTTCCATGGGTCTCACGAGACTTGCGGTGAGCTCGAAGACCCGCACCTGAACGTACCGCCCGTCAGAGTTTTTCTTCGGCTCCGGGGAGCAAGATGTCGTCGACCGCGGTGACCTCGTACGCATCTTTGGCGCTATCGAACGCGACGACGAGTGCCTTCGAACCGCGTTCGAGCGAGTTCGGGGTCTCGCAACGGACTTGGAGGATCAACCCCGCGCCGCCGTCTTCGGCGAGCGCCGTGCCGAACCGCGGGTCCACGCGACTCGTGCTGATCCGGACGACTTTCCCGATCCAGTCGCTGCGCCGGGTCTGACGCTCGACCTTGAGGAGCCGCGCCAACGGCCGCACACACGCCGAGGCCACGACCAGCCCCCCGACGAACGAGGCCAGCATGAGCGCCGTGCCCCAGAGCGTGACGGACCAGCCCGGGATGCGCGAGAGCAGGAACACCGACCCGAGCTGCGAGAGACACCATGCGAACAGCACGACGAGCGAGAGCACGAGCGTCAGCGGGACATCGCGCAACCGCAACGCATGAAGCAGGCCTGCGATGGCCCCCGTGAGGCCCTCGCCCGCGCCTTCGCTCGCCCCCTCTGCAGCGGCCTCTGCGGCGCCTTCACCCGCAGCCTCCGCCACGCCTTCTCCCGCGGCCTCCGCCACGCCCTCGCCCGCAGCCTCCGCGCCGCTATCGAGCGAGACCTCGAAGTCGAGGGCGTCCATCCCGATGGCCCCGACGATCACCATGGTCCAGTAGGCGAAGGCCAGGACCAGCAACACCGAGAAGATGATCGTGGGGTAGCTCAGGATCGTCGAGAGGAACTCGGTCATCTGCGGGTGAGGCTCTCCCCTCGAGTGAGGCTGCCACAACGGCTGGGGCAGAGTCGAGGGAATGCAGGTCCCGTAGCTGAACCCAGTGAACCTTTGGAGCATTCCTTACCTCCCAGACTTTTGTTCGCGGCGTACACTCGCGCACGTCCCGCGAACATGAAGCACGTTCCTCGGAAGCTGCTGTCCTTCGTGTTGGGGATCGCCCTGCTCTGCGGCCCCGCATGTACACCTGCGATCGCGCGCTGGACGTACACGGTCACGCTCGACGAGGCCCTCGGGGTGAAGCTCTGCTTGTCGGACGTCGGGGCGCGACGTCTCGTCCCCGCAGACCCCAGCGAAGCCGAACGCGTCATACGGGCATACCACGGGCGTAGCCGCAAACCGTTGTCCGCGACCCCGGAGGGCCTCGCCCTGCCCAAGCTCCGTCCAAGGGATTGCGTGGCGCTCGACGTCTCGATCCGAGACGCGTTCGATCGAGAAGGACTGCTCCTGCCCACGGACGCGTGGCTCTGGCGACCCGACCCCCTACCGCAACGATTCCGAGCGTCGGTCGTCTTCGAGCTCCCGCAGGGGTGGGTCCTCTCTGCGCCATGGCCACGCACCTCGGACGACGGCCCCTACGAGCTGGATCGAACCGCGTTCCGTTGGGAGTCCAGCGCCGTCGCAGGACCCACGCCCCCACTGCGCTTCGACGCCTCGGGAACCGCCGTCGAACTCACCGTCCTCGGCCCGCAGATGCAGGCAACCCCCGAAGACCTGCGAGCGTGGCTCACGGATGCGCTCCGGACCGCTTCGTTCGTCGAGGGCGCAGCGCTGCCCAAATCTTTGCAGGCGATCGTGATCTCCCATGCCTCCCCCGGCGGTGGCCCAGTGTTCTTCGGGATGGCGACCCGCGGAGGCGGACCCGGCGTCATGTTGCACGCCCGCGCGAGCGCGAGCGGACCCGAGCTCCTCGGCGGATGGACGACGACCCACGAGGTGCTCCACCACACGATGCCCTTCATCGCCGAGCCGTGGATGGCCGAGGGATGGGTCAGCTACTACACGGAGCTCGTCCGCACGCGCGCGGGTCACCGGAGCGAGCGCGAAGGTTGGCAGGCCCTGTTCGAAGCGTTCGAACGTGGCCGCACCACGTCGGTCGGGGATCGGACGCTCCGCCAAGCGAGCGCAACCATGCACGCCCACCGCGGGTATCAAAGGGTGTACTGGGGAGGCGCCGCGATCGCATTCTTGACCGACGTCGCCCTGCGCACCTCTTCCGTGCACACGCTCGACGCCGCGGTGGCGGAGCTCGCTCGTCTACATCCGGTGCCAACCGCCAAGCGCTTGTCTGCGCATGGTTTGCTCGAGGCCCTCGACGCGTGGCACGGGCAACCCGTCTTTACCGAGGTCGCCGCAGCGAACCTCGATGTGACCGACTTCCCCTCGGTCGCCCCCGCGTTCGCGACGTTGGGGATCGGCGTCGTCGACGGCGAGGTCGTCCTCCATGACGACCATCCGAACGCCACGATCCGCCGCGCGATCATGGCCCCTCGCGGAACTCCGCGGCGCGGCCGCAGTCGGTGACCCGAGGGCGGGGTGTGATGCCGTGGTACAAACGCACGCATGTTCTCCGCCATCGCGGCCCGCACTTCGTGTCTTCTCCTCGCGGCGATCGGCGTCTCGTCCTGGCCCTCCCCCTCGGCGGCCTCCGTCTCGATGGCCCACGTCACGGCGCAGCTGAGCGAAGGCGACGAAACCTGGCTGCCCGCGCGCGAGCAGGTCGTCGCCTGGAACACCCCCGCACGCTTCGCGCTCACATCGCCCGATCATGCCCACGAGATCCGCGTGGTCCCGCGGTTCGACGGCTTCGTGTTGGACTATTCCCGCGATGGCCAGCCGATCCTCGAGGACATCGTCGTCCCGGCGGGCGCCTCGTTGCTCCAGCCGTCCGATCTCGGCGTCGCCCTGAAAATCCGCGTCACCGCACTGGATCCGTGAAACGCGGATTTGCAACGTCCCTGCCACGGTCACGCAACAACGCCGAACGCGCGACGTGATAGCCGAGGGCGTGATTCGCGAATACAACTTCGACGGTCTCGTCGGACCGAGCCACAACTTCGGCGCCGCCGTGCTCGGCAACCTCGCCTCCGCGAGCAACGCAGGGAAGCCCTCCAATCCTCGCCAGGCTGCCCTGCAGGGCATCGCGAAGATGCGGCTCCTACACGGGCTCGGTGTCCCTCAGGCCGTGATTCCCCCGCACATGCGCCCCGAACTGGACCTCGCGCGACGCCTGGGATTTCGCGGTCCCGATCGCGCGATCCTCGAGCAAGTCGCCCGACAGGCCCCGCCTCTTCTCGCCGCCTGCTACGCGGCTTCGAGCATGTGGACGGCGAACGCCGCGACCGTGAGCCCAAGCTCCGACAGCGACGATGGCCGCGTCCACATCACCCCGGCCAACCTCCAGAGCAAGGTCCACCGCGCGATCGAGTGGCCGACGACCCAAAGGATCCTGCGCGCGATCTTCCCTGGCGAAGCCTTCGTCCACCACGAAACCCTGCCCGGCAGCGCCGGCTTGGGCGACGAAGGAGCCGCGAATCACAACCGACTCGCGCCGAGCCACGACGCTCCCGGCATCCAGCTCTTCGTCTATGGCGAGAGCATCGTCGACCCGAGCATTCGTCCCAGGCACTTCCCTGCCCGCCAGACCCTCGAGGCCAGCAGCGCCATCGCCCGGCTCCACCGCGTTCCCGAGCGCCGCACCGTGTTTGCGCAGCAACACCCCGAGGCCATCGATGCCGGCGTCTTCCACAATGACGTCATCGCCGTCGCCGATCGGGATCTCCTGCTCTGCCACGAAGACGCCTTCGTCGATACGAGAGCGACGCTCGCACTGCTGCAGGCGCGCTTCCTGGAGGAGACGGGACGAGAACTGCACGTCGTTCTCGTCACCCGCAAGGAGCTCTCGTTGGAACGGGCGGTCTCGTCCTACCTATTCAATAGCCAACTCGTTCAATGTGGCGACGGCCGACGGGCGTGGATCCTTCCGCAGGAATGCGCGGAGGACCCCGAGGTTGCTGCATTGATCCAGCGCATCGTCGACGAGCACCCGACGATTGCAACGATTCGCTACTGCAGCCTGTGGGAAAGCATGCGTGGCGGAGGGGGCCCGGCGTGCCTGCGGCTGCGCGCCGTGCTAGCAGAGCACGAGCAAGCAGACCTCGCACCTGGAGTGCTCTTCGACGCCGAGCTGGACCGTGCCCTTTGTGCGTGGGTGGAGCAGTACTATCGCGACCGGCTCGAGCTGCGGGACCTCGCCGATCCTCAGCTCCTCGATGAATGCCGCCGGGCGCTCGACGCCCTGACGCAGCTGCTCGGACTCCCGCTGATCTACACGTTCCAAACGTGAAACGGGCGATTGGTGCCTCCGATAGCAGCCCAACGCGGCATCGCAGCTTCAACCCTCGACATTGCGCTCAGTCGGCGGCGACGCACTCGTCATCGACGACCTGACAACGGGATTCTCGCACGCACACCTCAAGCGGAAGAATCGTACAGCCATGGAGGCACCGGCCGCTCTCCGGCGGCCCGTCCCACCAGCAAAACTCCACCATGAGGCACTCGGCTTGTACTTGGGCGTCTTCGCACGTGGTGGGCAGGGTCCTGCAATTCCCGTCGTCCGGGGAGCCGCGCCACAAGCAGCCATCGATCTCTTCGCAGATCGCTGGACTGTTCGCCTCTTCGCAAGCTTCCGGGATTCGTATACAACGCTCGACGGCATCATCCCAGGCACAGCCATCGACTGCCTCGCACAAGCCTGCGGACATGGCATCTTCGCACGTGCTCGGCACGATCGAGCACTCTCCTTGCTGCCAGACGCATCCGTCTATCGCTCCGCAAAGGTCCTCGGACGTAGCCTCTTCGCACGAAGTGGGGAAGCCCGTGGTACCTGAGGACGACTCGGATGGCTCGCCCGTTTCGTTTCCCAATTCGGACGTATCGCCGCCGGAGGTCGAATCACCGAAGACGCAGGAGGAGGGGCACGCGTCGCCGTCGTCCCGGTTTCCGTCGTCGCAGTCCTCCTCAGGCGAGTAGATGAAGCCGTCCCCGCACCTGGGCAAGCGGCAGTCGTTGGTGCACTCGTCCGTGTTGTCCGTATTTCCGTCGTCGCAGAGCTCCCATCCGATGGCGAACACTCCGTCGCCACAGCGATAGCTCGTGCAGTCGGCACGGCACCCATCCTGGTCGATCAAGTTGCCGTCATCGCATTCTTCGGGGGCTTCGATTTCACCGTTGCCGCACACAGGGGCATTCCCGGAATCCGAACTCGCGGTGGACGATGCCGACGTGCTGGACTCGGAAGATGCAGAGGTTGCCGCGGCGTCGGCCGTACCGGAGGTCGCGGGTCCCTTCGTGTCGGTGTCGTCGTCGTCCGCCTGGGGCTGGAAGCAACCCGCAGCCAGGCCGAAGGTCGAGGCAAGCGTGAGGGAGCACAGCAGCGAGCGTCCAGATCGCATGGCGCGAGGATATAGTACGGCCGGTGGGCCTACAACGCCGGTTCCGGGGTGGCGACCGTTGTTCTAGGAGGAGATTCTCAAGCACGACAGGCCACCTACGAAGCATGGCGTGTGGTGCATCGCGACCAATCTGGACCCAGGAGTCGTCGCTTGGCGCAGAGCACAAGCTCGAACGGGTCCGGCCGTCTCACTCGGGAGAGACCTGACCGGCGTAGTCCGACACCGGATAACGCCGCGGGGAACAACGGTTGTAGTACGGCCCCGTCTCGCGGTCCTCGTATTGCCCAGGAACCCGCCATGGACACGCAACTTCGTCGACGAGCTCCCGACGCCGCCCCAGGCTCGGCTACACGCCGTCGGTGGTTTGTAGATGGGTTACCGCGAACCCGGCCCTAGACGTAGGGGGCCCAGGGACTCACCGGTAAACAACCTTGTGTCGAGATCGGCGGCCGGCTCCAAGGCAGCAAAGTAGTTGGTGACGCCGTGGTTTGCAGACAACCGTCTGGAGAATTCGAACAATGCCGCGGCGAAGCTTGCCTGTTCAGCGACATCGTCTAGGTCGGCATTGAGTTCCACGTCGCAGAGTGCCCCGTGCTGCACCAGTCGAACCCCTACGTTCGGCACGAGAACGCCATGGCCGAGGTCGATGGCGGTCAGCCGAACAAACACCCACTGCGCCTCCGATGGGTGCATAACGGGGTTTCCAGCTGTCTGCTCAACGGGTTCGCCATCGGCAACGACTTCCAAGACACCGTCGTTGGTTCCTAGGACGTCCCGAACCATGCCCTCGGCGACCGACCTAGTGATGTCCTCGAATATGACTTCGACGAGCTGACCCATACATGCCCTCTAGTCGGCAAAGCCTTTGAACGTCTAGCCTTGTTGGATCCTCCTGAGTTCTACGTTTGCCGCGGGATCGCCGCCGAGAATCTCGGGTCGGAGGGAGTGTATTCACGGCCCGACCATGTGCATGAGAGCTGTTGTTTTCGTTCGGAGCGCATCTAGCCTATCCCATCGAAGACAGTTTGGGTTCGCGTGCTCGAGTTCGGACGCTAGCGCCAGCGAGGAGCGTGCAATCTCGCCCACCAGTTCTCTCTTGGTGAATGTTCCGAACGTTTGATCTGTCGTTCGAAGCGGGGGGGGCTCGCCAGCGCGCCGAGGAGTTGGGTTCTGCGTTGGTGGAGCGGCGATGGAGCGAAGGTGGACTCTACCATCTTTTTCCGCTTCGAATTCGATCGCGTAGAGGTGGCTGTCTGGATCGCGGATTAGCGCATAGTGTCCTCTGAGCACGGACGTGGCCGACCAGGTTAAAAGTTCCGCCCAGACCAGAATCAGAGAAAGTCCTTCTTCGCCCGGCGCTAGCGGAGCGGAGTGGTGGTATCCGTAGCTGGTTCCGCTATTCCCGTCGATCTTGAAGAAACCTGCCGGATCTCCCTCCGTATCGAGCTGTTCGTGTCCGTACGTGGACCAGAGGCGATCAGGGTCGACGAGTCGATACGATATCCTGAACATGCTGTTCATAGTCCGAAGTCGCTCAGCGCATAAGTTGAGCTGCCCCATGCGGACTGAAGTTGCCCTGCACTACCGACGCTCACTGTGACGCTATGATCGTCAATTCGTCGTATTCGAACTTCGTGATGGCCCCGTGCGGATCCATGATCTCGCGCACGCGAAACACGGGGTCGTAGCTGTAGACCGTGCAGGCGCCGTGGGAGTCGAAGACGAGGGTGCGGAAGCCTTCGAGATCGTACTGAAGGAGGTGATTGTAGATCTCGCCGTCGCCCCAGGTCCGCGTGCAGCGAGCGTTGCGGCCGAAACCGTCGTACTTGAAATAGAAGGAGAGGCCGTTGCGATTGGTCTCCTGCACCAGCAGGTGCTTGTCGTAGGCCAGCTTTGCCGCCTTGCCCATGGCGTCGCGGACTTCGACGAGGTCGCCCTCCTCCGAATAGAGGTACTGCACGTGCTGGCGATGGCCCTTGCCATCGGCCGAGGGCAGCCAGATCCGATCGAGCTTTCCGTTCTTGTGCTCGAAGCGTACGGTGCGACCTTGGCTGTCGACGACCTCGCGCAGCTGGGCGCGCTCGTCATAGAGGAGGCGGATCTCGTGGCCATCCGGGGCGCGGATCCGGGTGAGGCGGGCGAGGCCGCGATCTTTGTCGCGCGGGTTCTCGCCGGGGATCGGGGAGAACTCCCGCACGAGACCTTCGGCGTCCTCGACGTCCCAGGCGAAGTCGCCCTTGCAACGCAAGGTCGTACGCTCGACGGCGTTGTAGATCTGTTGGCCGCGGCGGATGATCGCGTCGTCGAAGTTGTAGTACGTGTCGAACTCGACTTCGCGACCGTCGCCATCGCGCATCACGACGCTGTAGCGCTCGATCCAGATCTGCTGCTCGAGCGAATGCGCCCAGCCGAACCCGAGCGAGGCGTCGCGCTCGCACCAGTTGCTGAGGTACTGGCGCTCGAACCGGAGTGGCAGCGGCCCGGGAAGCTCGAAGTCCACGGCCGATGTCAGGACCTGGCCCGTGGCGACGTTGACGGGGTGCCCGGTGAAGTAGCACACCACGCTCTTGAGGAAGGCCTTGGTGCGATCGCTACGCTTGGGGAAGAACTCGTCGATGCAGCGATGTATCTTGTCGGCGACGAACTTGGTGCGCAGCAGCGATCCTGCGGCGACGGCCAGCGAGATCCCAGGAGGACCACCGACCATCACGTTGGCGGTGGAGATGCTGATCACGGTGGCGGTCGGCAAGCGCACCGGATCCGAGCAGGCCATCGCGATCTCTCCGGTGCGCACGGCGGCGGATCCGTTGAAGGACACCGTCTGCGAGCCGAGCATGAGATCGGCATCCGACGGGGTGATCCCCCGTGCGAACGCAGCCCCGGGCGGAATCATGATGTGCTTGACCGGCAGCCCGTTCGCGTCGCCAGTCACGGTGCCGGGGAACGGGCCCACCATCACGGGCGCGCGAGGGCTCGTGGGGACGCCCTGGCACAGGGCGACGGCGCAGCGGATGATCTCCGACGCGGCGTAGCCGATGGGGTCGTAGATGAGGCCGACGTGCGGATGGGGGAAGGGCGTCGGGAGTGGTCCCGCGGGCGTGGGGACCATCTCGATGTGGATATCGACCCCGACGATGAGGTCCATCCATGAGCTGCCGATCACGCCGGCAGTGTAGGGGACCGAACGCCGAGGCCCGCGAGAACGTCAAGGTGGCCTCGATGTGTCATGCGAACACGGTTCTCGAGGCCTCGGGCGACACTCGGTCCGGTTCGGCCCCGTGGCCTGTCGACGCTTGTCCCCTGGTCTCGCGCGTATTCCCAGAAACTTCAGTCGCCGCGCGTTTCACGAAGCGCGTGATCTGCGTGGTCCGTGGGTACGACGGCGCCAAACGCCGAGAAACGGCGCGGAGCGTCGGAACCTCATTCAGAGGCCGCGGAGGGCAGAACTGTGCCTTTTGGAGATTGCCGGGAGCTTTTCGAGGCACAACTGTGGTGTTTGCGATGGCGACAACCCTTTTCGAGGCACAACTGTGCCCGTTTGCGATGGCCGCGACCTTTTCGAGGCACAACTGTGCCTGTTTGCGATGATGGGGAGCTTTTCGAGGCACAACTGTGCCCGCTGGGGACAGTCGCGAGCGCTTCTGGGCACAGACTGCCGTTCCGACTGGGTGACGAACATCTTAACACGCGCGAATGCTTCCCGACCGCCCAAGCGCGCATCCGAGGCCGGCCAAGCGCGGCCTCGGACTAGAACGCGCGACGCGCCGATCAACCGGCCGCGACGCACTCCTCACCGACGACCTGGCAACTCTCGAGTTCGGCGCAGAGGTCGAGCGGAAATATCCCGCAACGGTCGGGCTCGATGCAACGGCCGTTCTCGGCCGATCCATCCCATGCGCAACCCTCGATCAGTTCGCACTCGCCTTGGACTTCGGCTTCTTCGCACGTGGCGGGGAGGGTCGTGCACTCGCCCTCATTGCCGCCGCGCCAGACGCAGCCGTCGATCTCGCCGCAGACCGCTTCGCTTCCGGCTTCTTCGCAGGTCGCGGGTACTTGGACGCACGTATCCGAGAGGCCGCCCTCCCAGATGCATCCGTCGATCGCTTCGCAAGTGAACTGCGACTCCGCTTCGGCGCAGGTGGTGGGGACCGTCGAGCACTCCCCATCTTGCCAGAAGCATCCGTCGATCATCTCGCAGAGGTTGTCGGAGGACGCGTCCTCGCAAGACTCCGGCAGCGCTGCGCATCCTTCGTCCTCGCCGTACCAGGCGCAGCCCGGCGTGACGTTGCAGAGGCCTTGGCTGTCGGCTTCTTCGCACGTCGCGGGAGGCGTGCCTTCGACGCAACCTTCTTGGCTCGGACCATCGGTCCCGCCTATGTCTTCGGACCACTCGCAGCCGAACGTGGAGCTGCAGGCAAAGGCACCGTCGATGGTCGTACAGTCGAGCTCGCCCTCGGGAATACAGCCGCCGTCGCCACCGCCCAGCCACACGCAGCCGCTGGCGCCGTTGCACTCGCGACCGTCCTCGACCTCTTCGCAGATCACGTCGACGCCCGTGGATCCCGACTCGCTCGGATCTCCGGAGCTTCCGTCGCCGGATCCGGCCGAGCCCGACTCGCTCCCTGGGTCTACCGTCGTAGCCTCGGCCGAGGTGGAAGTGGTGGACGTGGCCGAGGTTCCCCCGGTCGAGCCAGAGGTGGTTTCACCCGACGTGCCGCCCGTGGCGGTACCGGTTCCAGACGATCCCCCGGTGCCTCCAGTTGCCGTCGTGCCGGACCCGCTGCCCGTCGTTCCGCTGGTCGAGTCGTCGCTGACCCCTTCGTTGTCGTCTCCGCAAGCGGCGAGAAGCCCGGGCGTCCCCAGGAGGGTCAACACCGTTCCGAGTCTCAGCACTGAAAAGCGGTTACCTGTCCGTAGCATAGGTTCCTCACAGTTTCGCGCGCTTTGGCGCTGCACGTGACGATCAGAGCACATTTGGGCGGCGTCATGTGTGGAATCATTGCAATTCCGGTGACACGGTCGGCACAGGGACTGCAGCCTTCCTGTTCGCGGCGTGATGTTGCGGTCTTTGGACCTCAACACGCGTTCCTACACAGCCCTACTCCAAATGCGACCGATCCGCGGACGTCCGCATGAGGGGAGCACGATGGTTACTCGTCCAAACGAGGGAGATCGACCGGTCCAGGTGAGGGAGATCGACCCGCGGATCGCAAGCCGCACGATGCAACGACTGCTCGCGACCCACGGTGGGCCATCGCAGGGTGTTCCCGTGATCGAGCCATCGCAAGTCCGTCGCACGCTCTTGCGATTGTCATCGGAGCGCATTCGCAATATGACCATCGCGAATTTTCCGAAACCCTTGGCAATCTCTTGCAATCGTTCGCAACGGGTTCTCTTGGAGGTCCAGGACGACACGAGCATGGGCTCAGAACGCCGTTCTGAAAGGTTGTGTCGCAGCCCAGCCCGAGCGGCTTCCGCAGTCACCGCATGGTATGTGAATCACGACCTCACGAGGTGATTCGATGTTCATCCATCTGTCGTTGTTCTCGGTCCTCGCAATCGTTGAACCCATCGTCGCAGATCCGACCGAGCCGCAAGCATCGGAGAGCTGGGACCAACCGGCTCCTCCTCCGCGCTGCGAGGCCGACAACGACTGCAGCAGCGATCACATTTGCGACGCGGGAACCTGCCGCGCGCCCAGTGCCCCGCTGGGAGGATGCACCTCCGATGTCCAGTGCAAGGGGCTCCGAATCTGCTCGGAAGGGACGTGCGAAGATCCTCCGCCTGCGACCTCGCAGCCCAGCACGCCGGCACCGCCCCCCGTCGTTCCTCCACGCCCGCTACACGACGGCTGGGCGCTCGCGGGAGGCATCGTCGGACTGACATTCGGCGCGATCGGTCTGGGACTCGCGATCGGTTCGGAGATCACCCGCGGCGAGCAAATCCCGGCGCTACCCCTCGGCGGAGCAGCCACAGCCCTCTTCGTGGTGGCTGTCCCCGTCGCCGCCGGGGGCGCTCAATCGGCGCGCCGCGGCGCGGAGGTCCGTGGGAGTGTGGCGGCCGCCATCTGCGGGTGGATCCTCTATGGCGTCACCATCACGGAGGCCCTCACCTTGATCGGCCTCGGTGTCGCAGAGATCGAACCCCCCGCCGGCCTAATCGCCTCGGCAGGCGTCTTGGGCCTCGGAGCCTCGGCATCGATGGCCGCCCACGCCTTCACAGCCCACGCCCAAGCTCGCAGAAAGCTCTCCGCGGGCAGACCGGGAGAGCTCCGGATCGCCTCGGTACCCACCGTGTCCTCGGAGGGGGTCACCGGCATGGTCATCGGCGTCGGCGGGCGCTTCTAGAAATACCGGGTCACGACGACGCGGCCGCTGAACATCTTGTTCGAGTACGGCAAGACCTCGGTGAACGTCGCGTTCATGTCGGACCGCGCGAACGCACCGACACCGCGAATCATCAGCGTCCGGAACAGGAAATATTGGAGCGAGCCGTAGGCCTGCAGATGCGCGAATTGACCGTACTCCACGGTGCCGTCATCGAGCGTCTCGCGTTGCTCGTCGCGCAGTCGCGTGTATTGGACGCCACCACCGAGGAGCAAATCTTTGTAGAGGCGCACCGTCGCGAAACCGCCGGCGGTGAACGAGGTGTTGCTGCCCGCCTGGTTGAAGACGCCAGCCACGTCGTAGCGCTCCACGTTGCTCCACGCACCGTTGGCACCAAACTCGACCCAAGGATCGATGACGAACATCACGTTGCCGCCGAGGCCCCAAAGCGTGCTCTCGAGCTGCGAGCTCTCCGATTGCGGGGTCTCTTTGCGGTATTCGCCGCCGGCTTTGACCTTGACGAAGCCCCAATCGAAGATCGCCGCGCCACGGCCACCCACGGTGTTCTGACCGCTGTTGTTGCCGTATTGGACGAGGCCCTCGAAGCGCAGATACGAGGTCGGATAGTAGTGGAGCGCCAGGTTCCCTACGCCGGATGGGCGATAGAACATATGCGTCACACCATAGATCTCGGGGACTGCGGCTTCCTCCGTAGCGCCGCGGCGCTCGAGCGTGAACAAGTCGAGGCCCATGCCGAGGTGGAACAAGGACCATGCCTCGTAGCGCCCAAGCATGAGGTCCCAGTTGTGGTTCTTGCGACCCCACATGCCCACGCGGACCCAGAGATCGTCGACGGCGGACACGAGCGGCTGCGAGATGCTCTGGTTGTTGTTGGCGACGAACTCGGCCTGAGTCTGGATGAAGAAGTTGTTGCGCGTGAACGTGGGGGTCACGCGGAAGACGAAGCGGCCCTCCATGACGAACAGGGTCGAGTCTTCCTGGCCAGGATCGCCGCGTCGGATCTGCTCGTAGCCGGTGTTGACCCAACCGTAGCCCGAGATCCCGATCCCGCTCTCGGGCATGTAGGGCCACTGTTGGCCGTGCATCTCGAGCCAAGACGAGCTCCCGTAGAGTCCGCGGATCTTGGCGGCCGGGTACGCGAGCGCCGGGAGGCGGTGGATCCCAACCAGCTTGATGAAGCGGAGGAACTGGGAGTCCTGCGCTTTGCGGATCGCCTCGTCGTCCGCCGCCATGGAATCCTCGACCGTGGCGGGTGGCTCCGTCGCGGGCTCCTCTGTCGACGGCTCGGCCGAAGGCTCCGCGGTGGCGTCGCTGGGCTCCACCCCGGGATCCTCGAGCGCTGGATCCCCGGGTTCTTGGGCGGCCGGATCCGTGGGTTCTTGGGCGGCCGCTTCACCGGGCCGCAGCGCGGCCCAACATGCCAACAATACGGCGGCGAGCCGCCGCGGTTCCCGGGTTCGAGTGCGCTTCATGGGAGTGCGATGTTTTCGAGCAGGAGTGCGAGTGCGCAACGATAGGGGCTTTGGCCGCTCTCTCGAGGCGGGGGATCAATCGATGGTCAGCGTTTCGCTCAAGGGTAGGTTCCCGGCGTTCGGACCCACCTCGATCTTGAGGTCTCCGGGTTCGATCACCCAGCCGTCTTCCCCCTCGTCCCAGAACCGCAGCTCCGAGACCCGCAGCGGCATCATGACCTGCTTGGCCTCCCCCGGCTCGAGGTGCACGCGATAGAAGCCCTGGAGCTTCTTGATGCGCTTCCGCTCGTCCGAAGCGTCGGGGTAGGAGGCGAACATGAAGACCACCTCGTGCCCCGCGACGTCGCCGGAGTTGTAGACGTCGACCATGACCTCTGCCACGCCGTCGCTCGAAACCGAGGAGCAGGGCACCTCGAGGTTCTGGTACTCGAACGTCGTGTAGCTGAGCCCGTGGCCAAACGGGTACATGGGCTCGCGGCCCTCGTTCTCGAAGTGGCGGTAGCCGAGGAAGTAGCCCTGGTCGATCGAGTTGTCGGAGAGCGAGAAGTTCGGGTAGTCCTCCCAGGGCGCCCACGTGATCGGGAGCTTGCCGCTCGGGTTGACGGAGCCGAACACGATGTCGGCGATGGCGAGACCTCCGACGATGCCGGGATACCAGGCCATCATCACGGCGGGGACATCGTCGAGCCACGGCATGTCGATCACGCCGCCGCCGATGAGCACGACCACCATGGGCTTGCCGAGGCCGATCGCCGCGTTGATCAGGTCTTCTTGCGGTGAGGCGTCGATCTTGTCGTCGAGGGAGAACGAGTGACGGTCGCCGGCGCCCGTGTACTCCTCGCCTTCGTCTCCGGCATTGAGGCCGGCCATGACGACCACGAAGTCTGCATCTTCGGCCACCGAGACGTTGTCGCCCGTGACGATCTCGACGTCGGTTCCCTGCGCCCGCGCCTCGAAGCCCTCGAGCGGCGAGTAGGCGAGCCCGGGATCCTCGCGCATGCGGCTGCTGCCCTCGTCACCCGTGAGGACGCTCGTCGCGAAGTTCACGGTCCCGCTCGAGAACGCCTGGTTCATCGTCGTCTCGGGGTTGAGCGCGAAGGGGACGGAGGCGCTCAGCACCGCGATCTTGCTCACCGCCGAGGGATCGACCGGCAACGTGGCGTCGTCGTTCTTGAGCAGGACGATCCCCTGAGCGGCCGCGTTGTACGCGAGCTGCACGTGATCGCTGTTGTTGGTGATCGAGTCGTTGCCGGAGTCGAAGCCGGTGCTCGGATCGCCAAGGCCAAGGTCGTTGCCGCGCACGAGGTTGAAGCGGAGCTTCGTCTCGAGGATCCGGCGCACGGACTCGTTGACGAGGGACTGCTGGATGGTGCCATCGTTCACCAGCGCCTCGATGTGCGCGTAGTAGAGGCTCCACGGCAGCTCCATGTCGAGCCCGCCCTGCAACGCCCGGATCGCGATGTCTTTCTGCTCGCCTTCTTGCCTGCCAGCACCGCCAGCACCGCCCTCGACCGCCCACCAGTCGCTGAGCGTCATGCCGCGGAACCCGAAGTCACCGCGGAGCATGTCGTTGACGACGGGCCCGTTCTCGGTGTTCTTGGCGCCGTTCACCTTGTTGTAGGCGAGCATCACGCAAGCCGCGCCTGCGTCGCGGACGACCATCTCGAACGCGCGACCAAAGATCTCGTGCAAGCTCTGCTCGTCCAAATTGACGTTCAGCGTCTCGCGGCCGTTCTCGATGTTGTTGGCGATGTAGTGCTTGACGCACGCGGGGACGAACTCCTGCACACCCACGGTATAGGCGGACCCCATTCGTCCCGAGATGAACGGATCCTCCGAGTAGCCCTCCTGAGACCGCCCCCAGCCGGTGTGGCGCAGGAGGTTGACCATGGGCGCGAGCATCATCGTGTGGCCCGAGGACAACATCTCGTCCCCCTGGGCGCGGCCGATCTCGTGCTCCAAGCAAATGTCGAACGCCGCACCGCGCGCGATGGAGACCGGGAACGTCGTCGCCCAGCAGCTCCCGTCGCATCCGGCCTCGAGACTCACGCCGCGTGGACCGTCGCGGAACTGAAAGCCCTTCACGTCGAAGGTGGTGTCGTCTTGGCTACGGAAGATGTCCGTCCAGTTCGTCGAGCCGCCATGGTCCGTGCCGCGCATCTGGTTCGCCTTGGCGGTCAGATCCATCGCATTGAGCAGGGTCTCGACCTCCTGTTCGACGCCGTCGGGGAGCGTGTAGCCTGGCGTGAAATCGTCGCTGTAGGTCTCGTCGTCGCACGCATCGCGGGCGCCGGGAGTCCGGGAGGCGTTGTCCACCACGCGCTCGTACCCGCCGTGGCCGCAGTCCGAGGTCATGGGTCCGGAGTCGCCCGAGTCGCCCTCACCTTCGGCCTCGCCTTCGCCTTCGCCTTCGCCCTCGCCTTCACCTTCGGCTTCGCCCTCTTCCCCAGTCTCTTCCTCGTCGTCGTCTTCTCCGGTGTCCAGGCCCGGCGGGGGCGGCGTTTGGTCGGAGGTGGAACCCTCCTCCGAGTCCGATTCCTCGTCATCGTCGGTGCCCGCTTCGTCCTCCTCGTCACCGCTCCCCTCGCCGGAGGGCCCAAGGACCGAGCTCGCGCATCCCCCCAGGAGGGAAGCCGTGCCCGTCACCAACAAACAACAGGAAAGAAGCGCGTCTCTGTGCATAAGAATCGAACTTTCGATCCACGTGGCGCCGCGTGGCCCCATGTGGATGATCGAAACTCGCCCGTGTACGACGGCGTGAGCTTGCGACACGTTATGTAACGGATTTGGCTCGGTTCGCTCAAGGAAAAACCGGGATTGCGCGGCCATTGGACTTTGTCCGCGTGTACAATTCGTGAGCCTACCCGATGATCTCTGCTTGCCGCGGATCGACGCCCCCGCCGCGTCCGAGGGCCTTGGACCACGATGCGAGCCGATGCCGCCGATGGGATCAGAGCTTGCCGTCGGCCGTGAGCAGCACGCGATAGAGCTCCGGCCGGCGATCGCGAAAGAAGCCCCAGTTTGCGCGATAACGGCGAAGTGCGGCGAGATCGACCCCTGCGAGGGCTACGCCGGTCTCGGCACGGTCGAGCTCGACGAGCTTTTCGCCGCGGGCATCCGCGATGAACGAAGAGCCAAAGAAGCTCATCTGCCCCTCCGCCCCCACGCGGTTCGCGGCCGCGAGCACGACGGCGTTGGAGACCGCATGGCCGATCATCGCGCGTTGCCACGGATCTTTGGAGTCGAGCTCGGGCTCCAAGGGCTCGACGCCGATGCACGTGGGATAGAGCAGAATGTCCGCCCCTTGCAGAGCCATGGCGCGCGCGGCCTCGGGGAACCACTGGTCCCAGCAGATGCCGACGCCGATGCAACCAAACGGCGTGTTCCACACCCGAAAGCCGGTGTCACCGGGACGGAAGTAGAACTTCTCCTCGTAGCCGGGCCCGTCGGGAATGTGCGCCTTGCGATAGATCCCGAGGACCTCACCGTGGCTCACCATCGCGACGCTGTTGTAGTAGGCCTGGCCCGCGCGCTCGAAGAAGGACACCGGGATCACCTGCTTGGCCCGCGCCGAATGCCGGGCGATGGCAGCGATCGTCGGGTTGTCCTCGAGGGGGCGCGCAAACTCGAACCACGCCTCGTCCTCCTGCTGCGGGAAGTACGGACCCTCGAACAGCTCCGGGAGCAAGATGACCTGCGCACCGCGGGTGGTCGCTTCGTCGAGCAATCCTAGGATGCGCTCGACATTGGATCCGCGCTCTCCACCGAGCTCGCACTGCACGACGCCGACTTGAACGGATGCACTCATCGGGATTCGGGTTGCTGTTGTGTCATGCAATGGAACGCACCGCCACCGTGAAGGATGGCGCGGGCCGAAACCCCGACCGTCTTGCGGCTCGGGAACAGCGCCGCGATGCGCTCGACCGCTTCATCGTCCCACGCGCTCCCGTAGGTGGGCACGACCACGCTGCGATTCGACACGTAGAAGTTACAGTAGCTCCCGGGCATCGGATCCGACGCTCCGTCGAGAAGCAAACCCGGAGACGGGATGCGAACCACCTCCAGACGCCGCCCGCGGGCATCCTTGAAGCGCGCGAGCTCGCGAGCGATGTCCTGCAGCACCCCGGCGTTGGGATCGTCACCGCGCGGCTCCATGCACACGACCACGCCCGGAGCGACGAACCGCGCCAAGGTATCGATGTGACCATCGGTGTGATCGTTGCGCAGGCCATCGTTCAACCACAACACCTCGGATACGCCGATCGCCGCGCGCAGCAACTGCTCCAGATCCGCCTGCGAACGCCCGGGATTGCGATTTTCGTGCAGCAAGCACTGCCGTGTCGTGAGCACGGTGCCCTCACCGTCGACCTCGAGGGCTCCGCCTTCCATCACCCACGGGAGCGACTCCCCCGGAACGCCGGTGCGAGCCGCGATGAAACCGGCGACGTCACGATCGCCCGGCATGTCGTACTTCTCGCCCCAACCGTTGAAGCGGAAGCACACCGCGCGCAGGCCATGCTCCGCATGCACGAAGATCGGCGCGGTGTCTCGCGTCCAGCAGTCGCCGTACGTCGTCACGTGCGTTCGCACGGGCTTGCCGTCGAGCTCGTCCTCGAGCTTCGCCGCGATCGTCGGGGTCGGCACCAGGAGCTCGATCCGCTCGCCCTCGATCGCGCGACAAAGCGCCACGAACTCCTTCTGCGCCCCCTCGAACGCGTCCGACCACTCCTCGCGGAGGTGCGGATACGCGAGCCAACAAGCCTCGTGGGGGTCCCATTCTGCCGGCATCCGGCCCAGCGTGCGGGGAAACATGTGCGCGGAGACTACCCGCAACGCGGCCAGGCGTCTCGAACTTGGCACCTCGCAGCGTCAACCGTCCGAGAGCCCCGCGCCCAAAGCCGCCTCCCGCGGCCAGGGAAGCCAGGTTTCGGACCGCGTCGCAGACCGTTCTCCGTGCGATCCCCGGTGCGAACCCGGGCGCGGCACCGGTGGCCTCGATCGTGCACCCACTCCATGCATGACCGGCACAATCCGCACGACGTTGGCCTTCGGGCGCGGCCGCATGCTCATCCTGATGTGGATGGTCGCCGCCTCGACGGCGGTGCTGCAATCCACGATGGGCTGAGCGCAGCTCAGCCCATCCTCTCGCGCCTGCTTCACGCGGCGAGAAGTGAGACTCGGACGGGTCCGACGGCGTTTGCCTTTCCTCTTGGAAACCGCCGATCCCCGTCCGAGCCTCTTCGGTGTCAACCGAACGACGAGTCCGCTTCCCCGGGGTGGGATGGAGCGTGCCCTGCGAGAAAGTGGGGTTCGCAGCGCACGATCCGGAGGGTCACGGAGCCGTCGTTCGGATCAGACCCCAAAAGCCCATGCTTTTCCAAGGGGTGAAAAAAAGTTGAGGCCATCGTCGATCGGTTGGGAGACCCCAGCGCCGAACTCGCAACCCAAGTTTCGGTGAACGAAAGCGGCGGCTCAGGCGACCTCGAGGCGATTTCGACCGCCCACCTTGGCCGTGTACATCGCCCTGTCCGCACGTTCGACGACATCGTGGAGTTCTTCGTTGCCACGTCGCACCGCAAGTCCCACGGAAGCCGTCACGGGGATCCGGCCGCCTTCGCGCGTGGTGATGAGCAGCGATTCCACCGCGCTGCGGACCCGCTCCGCGAAATCGAACGCGATATCGCGGGCGGTGTGAGGCAACGCCATCACGAATTCCTCGCCCCCCCACCGGGCCACCAGATCTCCATCGCGGTGGATCTCACGGAGCAATCCCCCCACCGCCGACAGCACTTCATCCCCGGCGGCGTGGCCATGGGTGTCGTTGATCTGCTTGAAATGGTCGATGTCGAGCAGCAGCAGGCAGATCTGCGGGGCGCTCGTCTCGCGTTCCACCAGGGCTTCGGCCGCCCGCACGAACGCGCGGCGGTTCATGATGCCGGTCAGTGCGTCGTAGGAGGCGAGCCGCTGCGACTCCTGCACGAGTTCCGCCATGCGGATCGGTCCCCCGAGCTCCTTGGCGACGAGTTCGAGCAAGCGCGCGTTTTCCATCACGTCTCGGCAAGGCGCGAACGCCAGCTCGGCCAAGCGTTCGCCGCCAAACGACACGGTCGCGCGCTGCACCTGGCCGCCGCGTTCGAGCGAGACGGCATCTTCGTCGAGGACGATGACGCGGCTGACTTCACCGCCGTCGAACGCGCTGCTCGCCTCCGCCAGCGCCTGATCTTCGATGGCTGGATGGGTATGGAGGGCCAGGCGCGCTGGCGTCAGCGTCTTGAGGGCGAGCCACCGATAGTGGGTGACCTGGGCCATGAACTGGGAGAATAGGTCGAACAAGCGTTCGAAGTTCTCGCAGGTGCCAAGTGCCCTCACCTCGGAGGTCACCATCGACTCGAACAACGAGCGGTCCAGGTGATGGGCGATGCGTTCGCGGATGTCGACATCCTCGCCACCCAAGTGGGTGAAGAACGCGTCCTCGGTCTTGCGGTCCGCGACCTCGATCGCGCGTCCGAGTGTACGCACGAGCTGCCCAATCCGTCCGTGGGGGACGTAGGCGACCGCGCCGGCCTTCTCCGCGAAGAACCGGTTGCGCGGGTCGTCGCCTTCCCCGCGCAAGATGATGGGGACATCCGCCGTCGAGGGCTCCGCGATCAGCAGGCGACACAGCTGGACACCCGAGATCCCGGGCATCCACAGGTCCGAGACCACGGCGTCGGGCGGCGTCGCGAGGGCCCAGGTCGCCGCGGTCGCGGGCTCGGTCGTCGCACGAACTCGGTAGCCCTGGGCACGCAGGCGTCCCGCGAGGCCCTCACAGCGGAACGTATCCGGCTCCACGAGGACGATCGAACACTGGGCGGCATCAACCACTGCTGTTGACAGCGGCCATTTCGCTCGCCCGTTCAGTGCGCGTCCGGACCAGGGACCTTCTGCCCCCCCCCATTTCGGACCACGACCGAGGCCCAGGCGCGGCGCAGTGGCGGGTGGTGTTTCATGATAGTCCCATCCCGTGCAGAGGCGAACCTTCCTCCACTACTCTGGAGTGCTCGGGGCGACCCAGCTCGCGCTGCTCGGGTGCCGCGACCTCGTGCCGAAGTCTTCGGCCGTCGTCCGCGCTTCCGCGGACGGAATCGTCGAAGTCCCAGAAGGGTTCGTCGCGATCGTGCTGCAACGCACCGGGGACCTCATGACCGACGGGAACACCGTGGGTGGCCAACCCGACGGCATGGCCTGTTTCTCGGCCCCGGATGGTTCCTGGGTCTTGCTCCGCAATCATGAGCTCGGCGCGGCCGCCCTGCTCGGTCTGCTCGGCACCCACCGGTGGATCCAGGGCGCGAGCGACCAACTCTTCGCGGGGAACGTGTTTGGTGGGGTCTCTCGCGTGGTCCTCGACCCGGCACGCCTCCAACGCGCGCTCGCGGGCGAACTGCGCGGAAGCGCCGCGATCGCGAGTTCGAACGCCGTCCTCGGTGGCACGGATCGCAACTGTGCGGGTGGGGAGTACGCGCTCCCGGACTCCCGCGGATGGGTCACGTGCGAGGAATCCGACGCGCTTGGCCACGGCTTTGCGTTCTTCACCCGCACCGACGACGCCGCGCTGGTCGACGCGCGTTCGCGCTGGATTCCGCGATGGGGCCGGTTCAAACGCGAGGGCGTCGCGTTCGACCCCACGCGGGGTGCGATCTACATGACGGAGGACGACGCCGTCGGGCTGTTCTACCGCTTCGATCCCGTGGATCGCAGCAAACCGTTCGACGCGGGCACCCTGCGCGCGATGACCGTGGAAGACCTCCCCCACAGCGATCCCTCGGCCACCGGCGCGGCCCCCTTGAAGCCCGGGACGTCCTGGAAGGTACGCTGGATCCCGATCCCCGATCCCGAGGCCGCCACCCAGCGATGCCGCGAGCAAGGGGCCAACGCCAACGCTACGCCGTTCAACCGCTCGGAGGGCATCGCCTGGGATCGCGAGCGCGACCGCGTGGTGTTCATCGCGTCGACGGCGGGCCCGCAACAAGCGGGACAAGTGTGGAGCTATTCACCCGCGCAGGAACGCATCACGCTCGTCGCTCAGGTCGAGGATCGCGGCGTCTTGTCGATGCCGGACAACGTCACCGTCGCGCCGTGGGGCGACCTCGTGATGGCCGAAGACAACTACGACCGGCGCGGGATCGAGAGCCAGTACGTCCGCGGCATGCGGCCGGACGGGAGCGTGTACGACATCCTGCGCAACCGCAACGACGCGCCGCACGGCGGGCTCACGGAGGCGCCCGGAGCCGAGTTCGCCGGCTGCTGCTTTTCCCCGGATGGCAAGGTGCTCTTCGTCAACCTCCAAAGTCCCGAGAACGTCACACTCGCGATGACAGGACCTTGGAGCTCACTCGCGCGGGGCTAACGGCCAGACTCTATCCCCACAGCTCGGGCTCCCCCCGAAAGGGGTCCGTATCCACCGCGGGAACCAGCGTCCACCGCAGGAGCAGGAGGCGCGCGTTCTCCAGCAAACCGATGTGATTCTCGAACTGCGCCAAGACCCCTGGATCGCGGCTCGTATAGCGTGCCCGCGTCAGGCTGCAGACGTCCTCGAGCGCTCGACGGCACGGCAATGTTCGCGCGGTCTCGGCGTGATCGTCCAACCAACCTCGAGCGGAAGCGGCCGCATCCGCCACCGCCTCCTCGAAACGCTCGAACGCCGCATGCACCCGGGCGCGCTTGAACTCGAACGGTGTCTCCCACCCGCGATATCGCGCTGTGAAGCGCCGCTGGTACGCGACGGCGAGATCCCCGGCATGGATTGCGCGCGTGAGGGCCGAGCCCACGGGGTCCGCCCCGGAGCCCACACGGGAGCCCACATCGCGAAGGAGCGGCGCCCACGACCGCGCCGAAGCCCGCGCCACGGTACGGTCCCAACGATCCCGCGCGCGGACTTCCACGTCGCGCAAGACGCAGCGGCGCTCGAAGTACAGGACTCCGGTGCAGACCAGCGCAATCGTGACGACGGCGACCGCAGACACTGCGTGTCAGTATAGACGCGAACGCAGGAAGGTGCATGGCCGAGGCCGTGTACCGGTCCCCACGCTGCGATCTGCGAGCCTCGCGACAGCGGCCCATTTCTGCAGCGCCTCGCCACGTGCCTCGCAGATCACCGCAAGGCCGCCCAGAAAAACGAGGTTCGTGCGCCGCTGTGGGTCCGCGGACGCCCCGTTTTCGCGGACGAAAGCGGGGGACACCGCCCCGCAGCCCCGACCGCGATGTGACCCGCGAAACCTTGTGATAAAGACGACCGGAGCGATTCTCCCGTGGCCGAGACCGAGACCTACCACGCCCTCGTCCTGAACTTCCACCAACCAGCGGGAAACCTCGAATCACTGCTCGAGACAGCGCCGTGGGAAGTCGAGCAGATCTTGTACGCCATGGACCGAGCGCCGCGCTCGCTCTGGGGCTACGAGGACGTCGCTCGCGTGCACCTCTCACTTTCGGGCACGTTGCTCGAGACGCTGTCGTCGCCGGACTTTCAGGCGGCCGTCTACGGCTGGGTCGATTGCGGTTCCCTACTTTGGTACTTCCAAAACCAGCTCGTTTTCGACGTGCTCGGCACGGCCTACTACCATCCGGTACTGCCGCTGATCCCGCCAGCGGATCGCGAGGAGCACGTGTCGAGGTGGCGGGGGATCGGCCGCCACCTGATGTGGCGAGAGTACTTCGGCGGCTTTTGGCCCCCCGAGATGGGCTTCTGTATGGAGATGATCCCGATGCTCAAGCGGCTCGGGTACCGCTACGTCCTCGTCGACAGCGAGAACGTCACGCCCATCACGCCGATGACCTGGGAGCAACTGCGCTACCGGCCTCACTTCGCGCGCTACGACAACGACGAGATCATCGTCGTCGTGCGCGACCGGGACCTTTCCAACGCGCAGGAGTCCGGGATGGAGTACGAGTGGTTCGCCTCCGAAGTCGCGGCACGGACGAAAGGCACCGACTTCCCTGCCCTCGTCACCACCGCGACGGATGGGGACAACGGCGGATGGTTTCGGAACACCGACGCCAGCGCAAACTTCTGGGGCGTGTTCTACCGTCCATTTCTGGAGGCCGCACGCGCAGGGACGGCACCGATTCGTCCCGCCTTCATCGACGAGTACCTCGACCGCTACGGAGCCCACGGCGAGGTATGGATCACGACGGCAGCGTGGAACACCGGAGACCACCACGGCCGCGGATTCGTGCAGTGGACAGGGGGAAAGACACAAAAAGACGCACTCGCCCGCGTGGAGGCCACGAGCCAGGCGATCCGCGAGACGATCGTCGCCGCGACCGGTCGAACGATCGGGGACGCGGAGCTGGGCCGCGAGCTCGAGGCCGCGCTCTGGCATTGTCTGAGGGCGCAGACCAGCTGTAACTTCTTCTGGGGCGACGCTTGGGTGCCGCGCTGCCACGCCGATCTCGACCGCGCCTGGAGACATCTGGACGCCGCGCGAGCCAGAGTCCCGGCTCGGTGAACCCACAGGGCAGCCACGCTCGCAGAGGAACTGCATGTACATCGTGATGGTCGCTTCGGAGTGCGCCCCGGTAGCCAAGGTTGGTGGTTTGGGCGACGTCGTGTTCGGGTTGAGCCGCGAGCTGGAGATCCGGGGGAACGCCGTCGAGATCATCCTCCCAAAGTACGACTGCATGCGGTACGACCACATTTGGGGGTTGCACGTCACCCTCCAAGACCTCTGGGTCCCGTGGTTCAATGGGGCGATCCACTGCACCGTCTATTTCGGCTTCGTCCACGGACGGAAGTGCTACTTCATCGAGCCGCACTCTTCGGACAACTTCTTCAATCGCGGCACCTACTATGGGTTCTCGGACGAGCACGTCCGTTTTTGCTTCTTCACCAAGGCCGCGCTCGAGTTCCTGCTCAAGTCGAACAAGCGCCCCGACGTAATCCACACGCACGACTGGCAGACCGCGCTGGCGCCCGTGCTCCTCTTCGAGATCTACAAGTTCCACGGGCTCCAAGACGTCCGCGCAATTCATACGATTCACAACTTCAAGCACCAGGGAATCGTGGGCGCCAACATGCTCACGGCGACCGGCCTCCACCGCCCAGACTACTACTTCGATCGCAACCGCCTCGGCGACGACTTCAATCCGAGCGCGCTCAATTGCACGAAGGGCGCGATCACCTACAGCAACTTCGTCACGACGGTGTCTCCGCAGCATGCCACCGAGGCGCGCTACAGCGACCAGGGTCACGGACTCGGTCACCACTTGCATCTCCATCAGCACAAGTTCGGCGGCATCCTCAATGGCCTCGACTACGACATGTGGAATCCGGGGAGCGATCCGCACATCGTAGAGAACTATGGCGCCAAGGACCTCGCGCGCAAATACGCGAACAAAGAGGCCCTGCGCCACCGCCTCCTCCTGCGCAACCACTATAGCCCCATCGTCGCCTACGTGGGTCGGTTGGACACGCAAAAGGGCGTCCACCTGATCCGCCACGCGCTCTTCTACGCACTGGAGAACGGCGCCCAATTCGTCCTGCTCGGTTCGAGTCCAGAGCTCGGGATCAACAACGAGTTTTGGCACCTCAAGAACCACCTCAACGAGAACCCGGACTGCCACTTGGAGATCGGGTTCAACGAGGAACTCGCCCACCTCATCTACGCTGGCGCCGACATGATGGTCGTGCCTAGCATCTATGAGCCCTGCGGCCTGACGCAGATGATCGCGCTCCGATATGGCACGGTGCCCATCGTGCGCTCCGTGGGCGGATTGCACGATACCGTCTTCGATCGCGACTACTCCGACAAGCCAAAACGCAAGCGGAACGGCTATGTCTTCCATCAGGCCGACTTTCGCGGCCTCGAATCCGCGATGCACCGCGCCATTGGGCTCTGGAATTCGTATCCCAACGAGTTCCGCCGCCTCATCGTCCAGGGTATGGCCTATGACTATTCATGGAACGACCCCGGCCAGAACTACCTCAACGTCTACGAATACATCCGGCACAGGTGACGCCATGTCCGAACTCCCCGCATCCGTCAGTGGGTACCCGAACTTCTGCGGCTCCGAGCCTCTCATCGATGCCGCGCTCGCTCAACCCACGGGCCGCCTGTACCCCAACACCATCGATTTCTCCAAGGTGCGCGCCGCGTGTGCCGTGGCGTTGCACATGCACCAACCGCTGACACCCTCGGGCGGCGATGCCCTGGCCACGGCAGGGATGATCGGCAACCTCCAATACATGATGGAGCACCAGGACATCGGCGACAACCACAACGCGCCGGTCTTTGCGTGGTGCTACAAACGGATGGGAGACTTCATCCCGCGCTTGCTCGCGGAGGGCAAACAACCGCGCGTGATGCTCGACTACTCGGGGACCCTCTTCCACGGGCTGCTCCAGATGGGAGCCCGCGACGTGATCGATACCCTCGCGCGCATCGCCAGCGACCCTGCCCACGTCCACGCCGCAGAGTGGCTCGGCACCCCGTGGGGCCACGCCGTGGCGCCCTCCACCCCCGTGGGCGACTATCGGCTCCACGTCCAGGCGTGGCAGCACCACTTCGGCGCGATCTTCGGTATGGATGCGCTGCGGCGCGTTCGAGGGTTCTCGCCCTCCGAGATGGCCTTGCCCAACCATCCCGACGTCGCCTACGCCTTCGTGAAGACGCTGCGCGACCGCGGGTTCACATGGGTCCTCGTGCAAGAGCACACGGTCGAGGAACCAAAGACGGGTCGCGGCCCATCTCGCAAACACCTCCCTCACCGGCTCGTCGCCACCAACAGCAACGGCGAGACCGCCAGCATCATCGCGATCATCAAGACCCAGGGGAGCGACACCAAGCTCGTGGCGCAGATGCAGCCGTACTATGAGGCCAAGAGCCTCGGGCGCGAGCAGCTCGCCGGGCATTCCGTCCCCCCGCTCGTCACCCAGATCGCCGATGGCGAGAACGGCGGCGTGATGATGAACGAGTTCCCGAGTAAGTATATGGAGGTCGTCCACGAGTCCGCGGCCTCGGACGTCGCGCTCGTGAACGTCACCGAATACCTCGAGTACCTCGAGACGCTCGGCATCACGGAGGCCGATCTTCCGGAGCTCCAGCCGGTGTTCCAGAGCCGGATTTGGGAGCACTTCAAGCCGGGTGACGGCCAAGCCAAGCTCGCGGCGCTCATCGAGAAGCTGTCTGCGTTGGATCCGCGCTTCCACATGGAAGGCGGCAGCTGGACCGACAACATCTCGTGGGTACGCGGATACGACGACCTGCTCGGCCCCATGGAAGAGGTGAGCGTGTTGTTCCACGAGAAGGTCGTCTCGCGCGGCGTGCCCACCGGCGAGGCCCGCTATCGCAATGCGCTCTACCACGTGCTCATCAGCCAGACGAGCTGCTATCGCTATTGGGGACAGGGCATGTGGACGGACTACGGCACCGAGGTGTGCCGCCGGGCCAAAGAGATCCTCACGTTCGACTTCTGACCATGGACGTCGCGGAGTACGGAGAGACCTTGCGGCAGCGGCGAGCCTCTTGCCGTGAGCTCGTCCAAGACGCCCTCGCGCGCCGTGACGCCTGGCTTTCTGCCTATCGCAGCACCGACGATGACGCCTGCCTCGCGCAAGCCGATGCGGTGGACGCTGCCCTGCGGAGCGGCCTCGATCTCGGACCTTGGATGGGGGTCCCCGTCAGCGTCAAAGACCTCTACGGTGTCCCGGGGTTTCCCACCTACGCCGGCAGCCCCTCTGCACTGCCGCCCCGTTGGGAGCGGCCCGGACCCCTCGTGCTGACGTTGCGCAGGCAGCTCGCGATCGTCGTCGGGAAGACCCACACGGTGGAGTTCGCCTTTGGCGGGCTTGGGACCAATCCCCATACCCAGACTCCGCGCAACCCGTGGGACGCGACGGAGCATCGCGCCCCCGGTGGCTCGAGTTCGGGCGCGGGCGTCTCTTTGCACGAGGGCAGCGCACTCCTCGCGCTCGGGACCGATACCGCCGGGAGCGTCCGGATCCCTGCGAGCTACACGAGCAACTTTGGCCTCAAGACGAGCCACGGCCGCTGGAGCCTCGAGGGGATTGTGCCGCTCAGCCCCACGCTCGACACGGCCGGGATCCTCACGCGCTCGGCCGCGGATCTGGAGCTCGCGTTCGCGACGCTCGATCCGTCCTGGCGGGATCTCGAGCACTTTCGCCAAGCGGGCCCGCGTGTGCACGCCGGTGCCCTACGGATCGCTCGCAGCGACACGCTGCTGTGGGACGAGGCCTCGCCCGGTGTGTGTGAAGCCGTGGAGGGCGCGGTGACTGCATTGGCGCGTGCAGGCGCCACGGTCGAACGCATCTCGTTTCCCGAGGTGGAGCCCGCGTTCGCGTTGTTCTGTACCGGAGGCCCCGTGCCGCCGGAGCTCGCCCACTTCCTCCAGAGTGAGCTACCGGGCGCGTGGGATCAGCTCGATGCCAACGTACGGAGTCGGGCAGAGGCGGGGCTCACGATGACCGCGCTCGAATATCTCGAACGTCGGGCGCGGCTGCGAGGGCTCGCCGAGGTGGCCGCGGAGCGCTTGCGCGAGTACGACGTCCTCGTCTCGCCCACGGTCGTGCTCAGCCCTCCCTCATTGGCCGAGCTCGAGGGCAGCGGCTACGCGCCGCGCAATCGCCTGGCGCTGCGCAACACGAGCGTCATGAGCTACATGGGCCTGTGTGCCCTGACGATCCCCGTCGGGTTCGACGCGCTCGGCTTGCCCGTCGGGATGATGCTGACCGCCAAGCATGGCGACGATGCACGCCTCGTCGCCATCGCGAGGGCGGTCGCTCCCATCCTCGGTTCCTGAGACATCAAGGCTGCCGCGACTGCGTGGCCATGACGGCAACGAGCGCGAGCACGGCCGCGATCCAGACGCCCTGCGCGACGAGCAAGTGCAGCAGCTGCAGCGAACCGGGTGCGGCCAACCCGACATTGAGCAAACCGATGACGGCTTCCACGATCGCGCCTGCCCTCAGCACCGCCCCGAGTCGCTGCGTCGTCGAATCGAGCCCGCTCTGCTCCCGCAACCATCCGGTGATGAGGAGGATGATGGCCACGGCCGTGACCGCGATCATCGGGTGGACGATCCGCAGCCGCACGAGGAAGTGATTCGTCGACGACAGGTCGTCGCGAACGTGGGCGAACAGGCCAGCATCCGCCGCGGGGACCACCGGGAACAACGTATCGCCCAACGCCGTAACGGCACCGGTCGAAGCGGTCAGCACCAACGCACCGAGGACGAGGACCAAGCGAGCCGCAGCCCTCGGCGCGTTCGACCAAAGCACGGGGCGCTCGTCGTGGCTCCACCACGCGACGAGCGACGCTGCGCCCGTCAGCGCGAGCGTGTTCACCAGGTGCAGCGAGATCACGATCGCCCGAGCCTCCGAGGCATCGTCCGCGACGAGCTCTTTGAGCACGATCCCCGCGCCGATCAACGCCTCGGCGATGATGAACACCAGCGCCACGACCGAAGCGATCACGACGCGCCGCGGCTTGCGAGCCACCATGGCCCAGCCCACGAGCATCAGGCCCAAGATCCCGAGCAACCCGCTCGTGAGCCGATGCGTGAACTCGACGATCGTCTCCCACGACGGCGACGCAGGGATGATCTCACCGTTGCAAGTCGGCCAATGCGACCCGCAGCCCGCCCCCGAGTGGGTGATCCTCACCCACGCGCCGAACAGGATGACCAGCAGCAGGTATCCACAAAACACCCACGCTGCGCGCGTAAACCTCGAAAATCGCCCCGGCACCACGGTCGGCCAAGCTAGCAGCTCAGGCCACGAGCCATAAGGTCCCTGGGTCCGCACGCCGTCGGACCCCCCAGATCGCCGCGGCTTGCGCAGTCTCCGGTATCCGGAGATCCGAGGCAGCGGAATTGCACGTTCCCGCGGCCGGGCAAGCATACGCTAAGGTGGCGAAGAAACGCTGTCCAAGGTTGGCACGGGTCCTGCTTGAACCAGACGGCGTCGCGCCCACCACATGGCCACGATCACCTCTAGCATTCTCGCGCTACTGGCCGCTGCCCCCGAGGCCCCCAAGCCCCAGATCCTCCCAGTCCCAGCGGTGGCGTTTGCGAGCGTCGGGTCATCGAGCGCGGCGTCGGGCATGACCCGCTTCGAGCTCCACAACCTGAGTCCGGCCGATGCCACGGCGACAGGCGACGATCCTGAGGCCGAAGAAGGCCCCCCCCAGGACGAAGATCCAGGCGGTGTGACCATCGACGAGTACGGCGCGCTCAATGTCGTCCGCATGAAGAACATGGCCGGAATGCCGATCCCCACGGCACTCCCGACCGCGTTCCCACCCACCCCCAAGCGGGGCCTGTTCGCCGACACCTTCACCCGTCGGACCCGCTATTCGGCGCGCGGTGGCGGTCCAACCCCCGCCGGCGAGTGGGAACTCGAGTTCCACGGCTACCTGCGGGCGCCGTTCCGCATGGGCGTCAGCCCCCGGCGACCCGTCGCGGAAGATCCGGATGATCCGCAGCTGGGGGACCTCGGGGCGGGGCAGAGCACCCGGAGCGTCCACGCGCCGGTCGTGCCCGACGAGCAGTATTTGAGCTACGCGTACACGGTCCACAACGCACGCGACTGGGCGGAGCTCTACCTCTCGTACGGCAACGGCATCGTCACCGGGACCGTGTCCATCCAAGGATTCAACTTCTCGGACGCGAGCTGGAAGGAAGACGGCACGCAATTCGGGATCGCCCAAGCGTTCGTCACGCTGACGCCCAAGTTCAAGGCGCGGTGGGCCAAGCTCCTGTGGAAGGTCGGCTCGTTCGACAATCGCTACGGTGGATCGGGGCGCTACGACGCGGGTGACATCGAGACGTACCTCTTCGGTCGTACCCACGCGATGGGCGAGTCGCTGCAGGTGGACTTCCCGATCAAAGACTTCACGATCAGCGTGGAGCACGGCGTCGGCGCGACACGGCCCGACCCCAAGACGGCGAACTACGCCCGGTACACGCTTTTGCATCACGCGCACATCGGCCTCCACTACCAGAACAAGGTGGAGTTCAATGTGCACTGGCTCAATGCCTTCTCCCGCGAAGCCGACCGCCTCGCGGGCATGGGTCCGGGCGACTTTCTCCCCGCTGGCAAGCAGCACGTCGTCGGTCCGGAGCTGCGCATCGACTGGGGGCGCGCGGGCTACTGGTACGCCGGTTTCTCGTACATCAACCTCAAAGACTCACAGACAGTGAGCCGTGCGATCGAGGTCATCCACTCGCTCGGCGCAGGCCAGTTCAGCTTCGGCCTCAACGGGAACTACCTCAACGGCGACGACAACGGCGAGATCTTCTCCGTCATCGGCCAAGTCGAGCACAGCATCCAGAAGGCTCGCAAGGGCAGCAAGTGGTACGGCCAAGGTCCCGACCTTACGGCCAAAGTCTACTTCATGCTCAACAAGGTGCTCGCCGAAGACGAAGCGGCCGACGGGGACCTCAAGTACAAGGTTGGTTTCGACCTGCTTGGAACTCCCTTGCCATGGCTTGGCATCGGCTTCCGCATGACGCACGTGGACCCGGATAGCGACTACGACGAGCAGCGTTTCACGATCTTCTCGCCGCGCCTCGCGTTCCGCACGAACTTCATCACTCACGAGTCTATTGAGATTCAGTACTCGCGTTACGTTTACGCCGCACGGACATGTCCCGAAGACAACGGACTCCTGTGCACCCAGGCGCCGCCCGCGGCTGTCCCTCCAGAGGGATTCGGAAGCACCCCCGACACGCAAGACGCGGGGAACCGCGGTGCCGTGATCTTGCCGGGAACCGCCCCATTCGCCCCGGACGAGAACGTCATCCTGATGAAAATCTCGATGTGGTGGTAGTGAGCCCCGCGCCCGTGGAGTTCGAACGCCGCGGGTTCGCGCGCCAGCGAACGTCTCGATATGGTCGTCGCGGCCGGCTCCGCGGCGCGCTGGAACGCCGCGAGTTCGCGCCAGCGAACATGGCGGTCGCTGGCTGGCTCCGCGCGTCGAAAGTTGCGAGGTCACGCCAGCGAACATAGCGGTCGCTGGGCTGGCCCGGCGTTGAAGGCCACGAGGCCACGCCACGCCATGTGGCGGCGGCTGGTCCCGCGGCGTCAGGTTAAACGTCGCGAGGTCGCGCCAGCGAATGCGGGCGCGACCTCGTTGCAAGGCGGGCGTTGAACGCGAGCTCAGTCCACGCCGCGTTCGCGGCTGCGGGCGCGTAGCAGACGGAAGTACCGGCTACCCACGCCCGAAGCCGACGCCGCGCGGGCGACGTTGCCCCCGTGTTGAGAGAGCGCGCGCTCGATGTAGCGCTGCTCGAACTCCGCAACGAGACGCTTGCGCGCTTCGGGCAGCGGCAGGTCTTGGTTCAAGATCTGCTCGAACATCCCCGAGTCGTCGCAGCCGAACTCGATGCTCTCGAGGGCACCGCGGACCTTGGATCCGATGTGTTGGGGCGGTGCGACCGGCTGCGCACCTTCCACCCGTGAGGCGAACTCGCCGAGCGCGACGTGGCGCGCGACGGCATTCTGGAGCTCGCGGATGTTGCCAGGCCAATGATGCTGCTCGAGCTCGCGGAGGACGGGCTCGGGGGGCTCGCCCGAACCCGACATCTTGCGCCAGAACTCGCCGACGAGGAGGCGGAGGTCACCCTCGCGCTCGCGCAGCGGCGGCAGCTCGATGCGGGTGACGGCCAAGCGGAAATAGAGGTCGTCGCGGAACTTCCCGGCGCGGACCATCGCGGCGAGGTTGCGGCGGGTCGCCGCCATGAACCGCACGTTGACCTTGATGCGGCGGTTGGAACCGACGCGGCTGATCTCGGAGCGCTCGAGCGCCCGCAGGAGCTTGGCTTGGAGATCGAGCTCGAGGTCGCCGATCTCGTCGAGCAACAGCGTACCGCCATCGGCTTCCTCGAACACGCCCTTGCGCGCCTCGGTCGCACCGGTGAACGATCCCTTCTCGTGTCCGAACAAGGCGGACTCGACGAGGTTCGGCGGGATGGAGGTACAGTCCAGGACGACGAAGGGGCCCTTGGTACGGGCGCCGTGCTCGTGGAGCGACTCGGCGAGGAGCTCCTTGCCCGTACCGGTCTCGCCCTCGATCACGACGGGCAGATCCGACTGAGCGAGCCGGTGACACAGAGGATAGATGCGGCGCATGGCCTCGCTCCCGCCGACGACGCGACCGAAGCGGACGGGGACAGAAGCCGTCGCCCCATCCGCGACGCGTTCGGGCTCGGACGGAACCTCTGGTCGCGCGATGCCAATGTGGCCACGCACGTCGTAGAGCTTCTCGCGTTCGATCCGTTCTTCCAGCCCGAGCGGGGTGAAAAATCCTTCTGCGGGCCTGGGCTCCTCAACCACCAATTCGCCGAAATTATCTTGCATCGTATCTCCTGAGATCGGCTCAGCCAGGGTTGGCCGTGCTCCAGCGCGTGGGATGGACCGGCCCGCTCACGGAAAGGGCATGCACATCGCACGTCGCCGCGAAGCGAGCGGCCGATAAAGTGTCGCAGCCGGGTTTGGCGTGCGTTCGGTTTCTAGTGCCCGATGCATCCACGACCGGCTCTTCGTTCTCACGCGAGGACTCCCCTGTCCTCGATTGGCGCAAAACTCGCCGGGACGGGCTGCAGGGCGAAGAAGAGCCCGGAAGGCCCGTGGCCCAAACGCGGGACCGGGCCATGGGACCCCCCAACGCGACCTGAAAGGGGGCCGCCAATTCACGCGTGAGCTGCGGCATGCGGGAACTCGTCGTCGATGTGGTCGGGGGTTTGTATCACCAGATGATCTTTTTTTTCCGCACTGCGGCTCTTTTTTTGCCTCTCGTGAAGCGCACAATCTCGCACCCTGGAGCCCCGCAGAACGCTCGACACGCTGCGATGGAGCCGCGGGCCACCGGCCGGGATCCAAGCGAGCGCGCGCGGCCGGAAAGATCGCTTCCGCAATCGGCATCGGCGATCTCTGCGCGAATTCGTACCACCCGGGCTTTGCCCCTCGCACGCAAAGGGGTTTGCTGCGAGCATGCGGCCCGCTCGATGCGTGTGGTCTTTGGAACGGCGGCTGTGCTGCTCGCAGCCGGTTGGCTCATCGTCGGCTGCACGGATCCCATACGCGAAACCTCCGCGAAGACGGTCACGATCGCCAAGGAGACCCAGGCGGCCTGGGTGCGCAATTTCAATCCTTTGATCGCGCCGAGCCTCTCCCGGTGGCCGACGACCTGCGGCATCCATGAGCCGCTGCTCGTCTTCAACGTGATGGAGGACCGCTACGTCCCCTGGCTGGCCGAACGGCATGTGCTCTCGGAAGACCTGCTGGAGCTGCGCTTCGACCTGCGCCACGGCGTGCGCTGGTCCGATGGAGAAGCCTTCACGGCGGACGACGTCGTGTTCACGTTCGAGTTGCTGCGCGAGCACCGGGCGCTCGATCTCGAAGGCGTGTGGAGCTTCCTCTCGCGCGTGCAGAGCGTGGACGACCACACCGTCGTGTTCACGTTCTCGCGGCCATTCGTGCCCGGACTCGTGTACATCGCGCATCAACCGATCGTCCCGGAGCACATCTGGCGCACGGTCGAGCACCCCGTCACGTTCGCCAACGAGCATCCTGTGGGGACCGGGCCCTTTACGGAGGTCCGGCTGTTCCGCGACCAAGTGTTCGAGCTCGGCCGAAACCCTTACTACTGGATGCGCGGCGCCCCGGGTGTTGACGCGCTGCGATTCCCCGCCTACGCGGGCAACGATCAAGCCAACCTCGCGCTCGTCAACGACGAGGTCGACTGGAGCGGGACCTTCGTCCCCGCGGTCGAGCGCACCTTCGTGGCCCGCGACCGCGCGCAACGTCACTACTGGTTCCCGCTCGTGGGCAACACGGCGATGCTCTACACGAACAATCACCATCCCGCGCTCGCCAGCGCGGCGGTGCGCAAGGCCCTGAGTCGTGCGTTCGACCGCGAGCTCATCGTCGAGGTCGCCATGTACGGCTACACGAGACCCGCAGATGCGACGGCGCTCAGCGATGCCTACGCGACCTGGCGAGACGGCTCGATCGCCGCGGCGGACGATTGGACGCGCTACGACCCAAAGCGCGCCGCCGCAGAGCTCGATGCGCTCGGCTACCGCCTGGACGACGACGGCCGCAGGACGCTCCCCGACGGCAGCCCGATCACCTTCGAGCTCATCTTGGTGTCGGGGTGGTCGGATTGGGTCCGCGCCGGGCAGATCGTTGCGCGGCAACTGTCCGAGCTCGGCATCGACGTGATGGTCAAGACCTTCGACCGTCCGACGTGGTTCGACCGCATGCAACGCGGTGCATTCGACCTCGCGATCGGATGGACCGTCAAGGGACCGACCCCTTACACGTTTTACCGCGGGTTGATGTCGAGCGATCAATACAAACCCATCGGAACCGCCGCTCCGCTCAACTGGCACAGATTCTCCGACCCCGCGGTGGACGAACTCTTCGACGCCTTCGAGCGCGCCGGCCCTCGTTCGGAACAAGAAGCCATCGCCCGCGAGATGCAAGCCGCCTTCGTCGCCCACGCGCCGAGCCTCCCGCTGTTCCCCAATCCACCTTGGGGGACCTCCAACACGCGTCGCATCGAAGGATTCCCGGACGCCGGCAACCCCTACGCGGTCCTCAGCCCCAACGACTTCACGTTCCCGCTGCTCGTGCTGACCCGTTTGCGCGCGAGGGAGGCCCCGTGACGTACGTCTTGCGCCGCCTCGCCTTCTATCTGCTCGCGGGTTGGGTGGCGATCACGCTGAACTTCCTACTGCCGCGCATGATGCCGGGCGATCCCACCTCGGCCATGATGGCGCGGTTCGAGGGCCAGGCCTCGCCCGAAGCCGTGCAGGCCCTGCGCGAGACCTTTGCACTCACCGACGCCCCCCTCGGCGAGCAGTACCTGAGCTACCTGCGGAACACGGCCCGCGGCGACCTCGGCATTTCGATCGCGCTCTACCCTGCCCCGGTCGCCCAGGTCATTGGATCGGCGTTGCTTTGGACCTGCTTCCTCGCGGGAACGGCCGTCGTCGTCAGCTTCGTGCTCGGAACGTTGCTCGGCATCGCGACGGCGTGGCGACGGGACTCTTGGTGGGGGCGCACGCTGCCCCCCGCGCTGGCCTTTTTGGGCGCATTCCCATACTTCTGGCTCGCGATGTTGGCCCTGTGGCTGTTCGGCTTCTTGCTCGGATGGTTTCCGCTCCGCCACGGGTACGGCGATGCCATCGAACCGGGCTGGAACCTCCCGTTTGTGGTCAGCGCGATCCGCCACGCGGTGCTTCCTGCCACCACCATCGTGCTCGCGACCGCGGGGAACTGGCTCCTCCGAATGCGCAACAACATGATCTCCGTCCTCGGGGAGGACTACATCAGCCTCGCGCACGCCAAGGGCCTCCCCCAGGCACGCCTCGTGTTCCACTACGCCGCCCGCAACGCCGTGCTCCCGAGCGTCACGGGGTTCGGCATGGCGCTCGGGTTCGTGGTCAGCGGGTCGCTTCTCACCGAGATCATCTTCGCCTATCCGGGTCAGGGCTACCTGCTGGTGCAGGCCGTGCGCACGCAGGACTTCGCCCTGATGCAGGGGCTCTTTCTCGCGATCACGTTCGCCGTGCTCGCCGCCAACTGGTTCGTCGACATCCTCTACATGTGGCTCGATCCACGCACGCGGTCGTCCCGCCCGTCATGATGGCCGCCTTCCTCCACAACCGCAGCGCGCTCGTGGGCGTGGTCATCATGCTCGGCTTCCTGATCCTGGCCGCGCTCGGACCGTGGCTCGCCCCCGATCCCCTCGCGTTCGTGGCCAAGCCCCACGACCCCCCGTCGTGGGACCACTGGCTCGGAACCACCGGCCAGGGTCAAGACGTGCTCGCGCAAACGATCGCGGGCACCCCCGTCACGCTCGCGGTCGCGCTCGGCGTCGGCGTGAGCGTCACCGCGATCGGTGCCCTCATCGGGACCGCGGCCGCGTACTTCGGCGGCCGCACCGACCTGGTGCTCAGCCTGCTCACCAACGTGTTCTTGATCTTGCCGGGGCTTCCGCTCGCGGTGGTCATCGCGGTGTACATGCCCGCAGGGCCGCTCACGATCGCGTTCGTGCTCATCGTGACCGGGTGGGCCTGGAATGCACGGATCTTGCGGGCGCAGGCGCTCTCCATCCGGCAGCGTGACTTCGTCATGGCCGCGATCGTCGGGGGTGAGAGCCACCTTCGCGTGATCGCGTTCGAGATCCTCCCCAACATGGGATCCCTGCTGGTGTCGTGCCTCATCAGCGCGACGATCTATGCCCTCGGCGCTCAAGTGGGCCTCGAGTTCCTCGGGCTCGGCGACATCAGCGTCGTCACCTGGGGCACGATCCTCTACTGGGCCAGCAACGACGCGGCCTTGCTCACCGGGTCGTGGTGGATGTTCGTCCCCACGGGCCTTTGCGTCGCCTCGGTCGGCTTTGCGCTCGTCATGATGAACTTCGCGGTCGACGAGCTGACCAACCCGCGGCTGCGCGCCGAGCGAGCCTGGAGAGCAGCCCTGCGCCGTGAAGGCGTGCGCTTCGACGGGTCCACCCCCGTGCTGAGGAAACGATGAACGGTACGCCCACGCTCTCCGTCCGCGATCTCGTGGTCGACTACCTCACGCCGCAGGGACCGGTGCGCGCCGTCGATGGGGTGTCATTCGACGTCGCGCCGGGCGAGATCTTCGGGCTCGCGGGCGAGTCGGGCAGCGGGAAGTCCACGGCCGCCAAGGCGATCCTCCGGATCCTCGAGGCGCCGGCGGTCATCACGGGCGGCTCGGTCCACTGCGCCGGGCATGACGTGCTCGCGCTCGACGAGGACGGCCTCCGGAGGTTCCGTTGGCGTCGCGCCGCGCTGGTGTTCCAGAGCGCCATGAACGTGCTCAACCCGGTGCTGACGATCGGCGAGCAGCTCTGCGACGTCCTCGTGACGCACCGCCCCATCGCGCCGCCGCTGGCGATGGAGCGCGCCGCAGAACTGCTACGGCTCGTGGGGATCGATGGTCGTCACCTGCGGAGCTACCCGCACCAGCTCTCGGGGGGCATGCGCCAGCGGGTCGTGATCGCGATGGCGCTCGCGCTCGACCCACCGCTCCTCATCATGGACGAGCCCACCACTGCGCTCGACGTGGTAGTTCAGCGCGAGATCCTTGGGCAGCTCGCCGAGCTGCAGGCACGGCGACAGTTCTCCGTACTGTTCATCACGCATGACCTCGCGCTCATGATCGAGTTTTCGAGCCGCATCGGGGTGATGTACGCCGGGAAGATCGTCGAGGTCGCCCCCTCGGGGACCATCGCCACCTCGCCGCGCCATCCGTACACGCGGGGCCTGCTCCGCTCGTTTCCCTCCCTACATGGGCCTCGCCGCAGCCTGCTCGGCATCCCCGGCACGCCCCCCGACATGCGGAACCCGCCGCCGGGGTGCCCCTTTCATCCCCGCTGTCCCGATGCGTTGGGCCTCTGTCGCTCCGAGCCTCCAGACATGCGTCAACTTCGCCGCGATCACGATGCGGCCTGCCATGTGCTTTAGTCGAGTAACCCGATGACCGCCCGACACGAAGCGCTGGCCGTGCTCGAGGCCCATGGCCTGACGAAGTACTTCGCCGTGGGCACGGGCCTGCGACCCAAGCGTCTGCGCGCGCTCCACGATGTCTCGATCCGGCTCGCGAAAGGTCGCGTCGTCGCGCTCGTCGGGGAATCGGGGAGCGGCAAGAGCACGGTCACCAAGGTCCTCGCTCGCCTCGTCCGCCCGAGCTCGGGCGAGATCCTGCTCGATGGTCGCAACGTGCTGCTCGCCGAGCCGCGACGCGCCTCACTCTCCTACCGCGGACGCGTGCAGATGATCTTTCAGGATCCGTTCGCGTCCCTCAATCCCGCGCACTCGGTCGCGTATCACTTGGAGCGTCCGCTCGTGCGGCACAGAAAGCTCGGCACGCGCGGCGAACGAAAGCAGCGCATCGCGGACCTCCTGCGCGAGGTGGGCCTCGATCCTCCAGACGCGTTCCTCGGCAAGCATCCGACGGAGCTCTCCGGGGGCCAGCGTCAACGCGTGGCGATCGCCCGGGCGCTCGCCGTGGAGCCCGGGGTGCTCCTCGCGGACGAACCCACGTCCATGCTCGACGTCTCCCTTCGCATGGGCGTGCTCAACCTGATGCTCCGCCTGCGCGACGATCGAGGCGTCGCGATGCTCTATGTCACCCACGACATCGCGAGCGCGCGGTACGTCGCCGACGAGATCACCGTGATGTACGCCGGGCAGATCGTCGAGTCCGCGCCCGCCGAGACGCTCGTGCGGCAGCCGACACACCCCTACACGCAGTTGTTGCTCTCGGCGGTTCCAGACGCCAATCAGGATCCCCTGCCATTGCCCGCGATTCGACGCGGCGCGCCCCCCCTCGTGGACGTGCCCGATGGGTGCTCGTTCGCGGCACGCTGCCCTCACGCGGAGGCGCGCTGCCGCAAGTCGCCGCCACCGGTCCTCGAGCCCGAGCCCGGACACCGGGTCCGATGCCACCTGCTGGGCGCACCGCCGTAGAGCCGTCGCGTGGGCTGGGACGCTCGCGGCGCGGCTCTCTGCAGCCGGAGAGCGTCTCGACCGCACGCCTGGATCGAGCGGCGCCGGTGTCACCGGGATCGGACAGTTCCGCTGGCGGAACGGAAGCAACCGGAAGCGGCACGACGCTGAGATGATTGTGCCGCCTCTCGTGCGCGCGATGTCGTTTTGCTCGCGTCAGCGCGATTTCATCAGCGCCGTCCTCGTGGTAATTCGAGACTTCGAGCGTCGTGACGACGGCAGGATCGTCGCGGGGACCCGCGACGGATAGACGGGATTAGGGAGCAACGACATGCGTAAGAACGTGATCATGAGTTTTGTGACCGTGGGCCTCGCGCTGAGCCTTGGCGCCTGCGACAAACCGTCGGGCGAAACGAGCGTCTCGGGCGGCGATGACGAGGAATCGGGCGAAGAAGCCGGCGAGACCGAAGCCGGCGAGACCGAAGCCGGCGAGACCGAAGTCGGCGAGACCGAAGCAGGCGGTGACGAGGCTGAACTCAATCCGCATTGTGTGGGCGACGCGATCATCGACGACCTCGAGCACGGCATGACGCTCATCCCTGCCACCGCTGGCCGTCAGGGCGCCTGGTACACGTACAACGATGAATCCCCCGGCGCTGAACAAGAGCCGATCCCGATGGGCGACCCCTTCTTGCCCACGGACATGACCGCGGCAAACGGCCTATATTCCGCGCGGACCTTCGGTGAAGGTTTCGGCGACTGGGGTGCAGGGTTTGGCTTCGACATCAACAACATGCCCTGCGAAGCCGACGAAGAGGGCAATCCCCTCGATCCCGAGTGCAATCCCAACGGAATGCGCATGAAATACGACGTCGGCGATTGGACGGGGATCAGCTTCTACGGTCGTAGCTTGACCGCCGAAGTGACGGTCGAGTTCAAAGTTCCCACGGAACACGAGACCCCCATCGCGGAAAGCGGGACCTGCGACGGCACAGACTGCTCGGACTCGTTCTTCTCGGAGGTCACGTTCGGAACCGAATGGCAGCTGTTCGAAATCGCCTTCGAAGACCTCGCGCAGGGTGGCTGGGGCGCGGAGTTCGCATGGGATCCCACGGCCGTCTTCGGCCTCCAATGGCAGATCCCCGCCACGGAGCCCTCCTTCGACGTCGCCGTCGACTCGATCTGCTTCTTCTGAGCCACCTCGCATGCCACGCGCTCTTCGTTCTCGCTCCCTCGCCGCGCTCCCGTGGATGCTCCTCCTCGGAAGCGCCTGCGCGCCCGCCGATGGCGGTTCGATGATCAGCGGCGGCTCGGCCGAGGTGCCGACGCTGCCCGAAGATCCGAGCGAGTGGCCTGCGTCTGCGCCCGGCGGCTATTTCGTCGTCGGGAACGTCATCTACACCGAGGAGGGGGAGCCGCACATCTTCCGCGGCGTCACCCGTCCTTCGCTCGAGTGGAACTCCGAGGGCGAGCACCTCTCCGCGGAGGACTACGGGCTCATGGCGGAGTGGAACGCGAACGTGGTCCGCATCGCCCTCAACCAGGGGTTTTGGCTCGAAGACTCCGCCCGCTACGACGAGACCTACGCGACGCGTCTCGATGAGAACATCGCGTGGGCCCAAGCGGCCGGGCTCGACGTGATCCTCGATCTGCACTGGTCGGACCGCGGCGATCCCAACGGCGCCAACGAACAACAGCGCATGGCGGACGAGCGCTCGGTGCTGTTTTGGGAGAGCGTCGCGGAGCGTTACAAGGACAACGGCGGCGTCCTCTTCGAGCTCTACAACGAACCGCACGACGTCCCTTGGGAGGTTTGGCGGGACGGCGGAGGCGCAGGCGCGGCCGGGGAGAACTTCACGGCCGTCGGCATGCAGGACCTCCACGACGCGGTGCGGAGCACGGGCGCCCGAAACCTCGTGATCGCCACGGGGCTCGATTGGGGCTTCCAGCTCTCGCGCGTCCCCGACTTCCGTCTCGAAGGCGAAAACATCGTCTATGCCTCGCATCCGTACGACTACATGAACAAGCAGCGACCCACGTGGGACCTCGCGTTCGGCGACCTCTCGCGGACGGATCCGGTGATCCTGACAGAGTTCGGCCAGTTCACGTGCGCGGGCGATTACTATGCCGAGGTCATCGACTACGCCGAAGAGCGTGGGATCTCGTGGACCGCATGGGCGTGGTACGTCGCGGGCTGCGACTTCCCGAGCCTCGTCGCCGACTGGGATGGCACCCCGAGCGTCGCCGGAGAGATCGTGCGTGACGCCCTGCTCGCGCACAACTGAGCGTTGGCTGGCGTTCGACCTCCACGGGATTTTTCCGACAGCCTGCTAGAATGAGACGAGCATGGCGTGGGGCAGCGCATCGTTGATTCCCACGCTGCTCCTCTCGCTCTTCGAGCCCGCGCAGGCGTCCACGCCTGAACCGGAGCCGGCGGCGGCCCCCGAGACCGAGTCCACGGAGCGCGTGATGCTCGGGATCGTGGAGGGCGATCCGGTCTTCGATCGGCCGGATCTCGCATCCAGCATGGAGGCACACCTGGCCGGCTCCGGCTTTGCGGTGGAGGTGTACCCGCTCGCCGAGGGCTCGCCCCGCAGTCGAACGACCTGGGCCGCGGACACGGCCGCGCTCTCCGACGTGCACGCCGTGTTCTGGATCGAGCCGAGCGGACCGGGGCATCGGCTCTACCTGCTCGAGCCGCAGAGCCGCGAGCTCTGGGCGCGCGCCCTGCCTCCGACCGAAGAGCCGGAGGTCGCCGTGGAGCAGCTCGGCATCATGCTGCGCTCGCTGACCACCCACCTCGAGCCGGGGGGAGCCGGCTGGGAGTCCGCCCCGTTGCCGGAGTCCGTCGAGACGGCGCCCGATGAGCCGCCTGCGAGCGCGCCTCCGACTCCGGCTCCGGCCCCACGCCCCGAACCCCCGGCTCCCAAGCCGCGCCTCGGCCCGTGGCTCGGCCTCGAGGTCGGGTACACCGGCAGCAATCTCGATGACCGCGCACCGTGGCAGCACGGCGTGGGTGGATTCTTCGACGTCGAGCTACGCGTCGGCGCCTTCCTGCGCTGGGGTGCCGCGTACGTCCAGCCGGACACCCGCAACGTCGTGGTCCCCACGAAGCTCCGCAGGCTCCCGCTCACGCTGTCGACCGGCTACCGCTTTCGCGAGCGCTGGCGCATGCGCGCCGAGCTGAGCGTGACGCTCGTCGCGGAGGTGTTCTGGTGGACGAGTGAGGACACTCCCGCGGCGCGGGGGGTCTCGGGCACGCAAGGCCGGCTGGCCCTCGCTCCCGGCGCCGGAGTGCGGTGGCGAGTGTGGCGCGGCCTTGGAATCTACGTCCGCGGGCGTGCGGACCTGTGGGTCATCAACCTCGATCTCGAGGCCGCGGTCACGCCACCGGCCTCTGTACTCAGCGCACACCCCGTCGCAGGCGTCGCCGAGGCGGGGCTAGGTTACGTGTTTTGACGTCGCGGCGGGTTTTTCTCATCCCTTTTCCCGGGCGCATGACCCCCCTCGTGCATGTCGGCAAGGTCTGCCACGCTAGCCGAGGTGCGCGTGCCTGAAATCGACGCCCCGGTCTTGCACGAGCAGGACCACGCGCTGGCGAACGCAACGAGTCGAGGCGACCGTACAGCCGCGGAGGCGCTCACACGCAAGGTGCTGCCCACTGTCCGCCGGGTCGCGCGAGCGTTGCTCACGAACCGGTCCGATGCCGAAGACGCGACTCAACTGGCGCTGCTCGAGGTGCTGCGCGCCGCGGGAACGTACCGCGGTACCGGGCCGCTCGAATCTTGGGCTCGCCGAATCGCCAGTCGAGCGGTGATTCGGCACGCCCGTCGCGCTCGCGGAATGAAACCGGAGACGTCGCCCCTCGACCTGGAAGAATCGCTCGATTCGGGGGACGAGCTCTTGCGAACGACCGTTTTGGAGTCGTTGCCACGGCCGCTCGAGGCCTACCTCGACGAGTTGCCGGACGTTCAGCGGGTCGCCCTGGTCCTTCGCCACGCGCTCGGTCACACGGTCCCCGAGATCGCGGACGTGACCAACGCGCCCATCCCCACCGTCAAGTCGCGGATCAAGAAGGCGCATCAAGAGCTGAGAAGACTGATCCGGCGTGACCTCAACATTGGCGTGCGTCCCGAGGTGAAGTCGTCATGACGCGAGCCACAGAGTTCGAAGACGCAAGGTGGCGGCACCTCGTGGAGCTCTCCGCAATGGGAGAGCTCTCGAGCCCCCACGACGAGGCGTTCTTGGAGGAACACGTTCCCTCGGACGCCGAGGCGTTGGCGGAGCGCGAGCTGCTGGACGCGCTCGGTCAACTGGGGACGGGTGACGCTGGCAGCCTCGACCCCACCGACCTCGACGCGGACGCGATCGTTCGCAACGTGCTCGCGGAGTTCGGTGGCGACGCGCCCTGGGCCGTGCCCCAACCCGCGCCCACCGAGGATTCGATCTCGATCCCGCTTCCGCGTGACGGTCGTCGGTGGAGGCGCGGCGCCGTCGCGGTCGCACTGATGTTCCTGGCGCTCGGCACGTTCGCACGCGGGCGTCTCGCCACGCCGCCCGCAAACCACCTGCGCCCCATCGCAGCCTTTGCGGCAGCCCCGAGCGGCTCAGCAGCTCGCGACGCGGAGGCATCGAGCGAAAGCCTGGCGCACGCCGTGATGTCCGGGGCCTTCGCTACGGTCGGTCAACCTCGCGAAGACGCACCTTCCAAGCTCACCGCAGGTGCGCGCGTCCGTGTCCAAAGTTCGCGCGCGTGCCTGCAAAGTTCGGCCGCGCTGGCGTGCTTCACCGAGGGCAGCACGTTGCACGTCGGCGATTCCGATCTCGAGATCGTGGGTGGGCGCGGTGACATCGAGCTCCACACCTACGAGTTCGCCATCATGGTCGCCGGCACGCGGTATCGCAGCCGCGGTGGGGCGCATCTCTCGGTCGTGGTCGGCCCGTCGCAGACCTGGCGCGTCGACACGCAAGGCCCCGTGGAGGTCTTTCACGCCGATGGGCGTCGCGAGCACGCCAACGGCTCGCGCTCGTTCTCGTCGGGCCCCGCAGCAACGCCCGAGCGCGGTCTTCCCTCGCCCCAACGGTTGCTCGCCCAAGCGCGCGAACAACGGGCACGCGGTGATCTCGAGGCGGCCGCCCACGCGTACGAGCAGCTGCTCACCCAGCACGGCAAACACCCCCTGGCGAGCTCTTCGCTCGTCGCGGCTGCGCAACTCCATGTGGAGCTCGGGCATCCCCGCAAGGCGTTGCGTTACTTCGATCGCTACCTCGCCAAGGGCGGCCCGCTCTCCGAAGAAGCGAGCTTCGGCCGCATCGCGGCTTTGCAGAGCCTGGGGCAACAGTCCTTGGCAACCGCGGCGATCGCCGACTTCCAGCGCCGGTTTCCGGCCAGCTCTTACCGGGCTCGTCTGCGCCCCCGAAGCGACTGAAGCGACCGATTGTACCGCCTCCCCCCATTCCTACCGCGTTCCATCCTCTGCGCGACCACAGGCCTTGGGGGCCTAGGTCTCGCAGGTTGTCGCGTCGAGCGTCTCAGCGCGACCGACCACACCTTCGGTGGGACCTCGAGCGCTTCCAACACGACGAGTGATGGCACGGGAAACGGGGCCGAAACCTTCGCGGAGTCCATGGCGAGCACCGAGGGCCGAGACACCTCGGCGACGGCCTCGACCACATGGCCCACCTCCGACGAGACGTCCGGCGGCGCCACGTCGGAAGACCCCACCCTGAGCACCGAGTCGCTCGAGTCGTCCACGTCTTCCACGGACCCCTCCACAGAGGGGACCGAGTCCGGGATCGTGCTCGACGACACCGGAACTCCGCCCCCCTGCATGGCCCCGGGTGGCCACACGGTCTGCGATGGCGACGGCGATCTCTTCCACGCGATCGGCCTCAACTGCGACAGCGAAGGCGACGACCACACCCCGATCTTGGATCCACGCGTCAGCGCCGCGGATCCGGACTCATGGCGGATCACTCGCGTCTACGGCAACGAGGAGTTCTCGGCCCAAGAGGGCCTGCGTCTGCTGGTCCTCACGACCGGCACGCTTCCGCTCGCCGACGACACGGACCGGATCGATCTCCCGTTTGGGCACACGCGCCTGCCCGGTGACGAGGCCAACAACGACAACCCGGACGACCAAACCCTCCCTTTGCCGATCCGTTCGTTGTCTGGCTCGCTATCCGAACCGTTCGTCGACTGCGACGGACACGGCGACTGCTCCGAGACCCTGCCGCAGACGTTCGACCGCGCGAACGATCTCGTCTATTTCACGTTCGACGTCGAGGTACCGGACGGGACGTTCGGCTACGCGGTCGACATCGCCTGGTTTTCCTCGGAGTTCCCCATCCGTACAGGTATGCCCGACAACGACCTGTTCGTGTGGTGGCAGTCGAGCGATGCGTTCACCGGCAACATCGCGACGTTCGAAGGCTCTCCGATGACCGCCACCGGGCTGCAGCCGTACATTGGCGACCCGGAGACCGACGCGGCGACCGGTAATGTTGCGAAGTTGCAGGACACGGGCTACGAAGGCACGGTCAGCGGGCAATGTTCCTTCCCGTGGGGCACCTACAACGACTGCCCAAACGGGGGGACCACAGGCTGGATGACGCTGCATGCTCCCGTTCAACCCGGCGAAATCGTCAGCATCGCGGTCGCGCTGTTCGACCAGGGGGACACGCGCCTCGACACGGCCGTCGTCTTGGACAACTGGCGCTGGTCGTGCGCGGGCTGCAATCCGGCAACGACCTGTGGAGTACATCCGCGGTGAACCCCACCGTTTATCCCACCTCATCGTGACGGGCCCCTTCGCGCGAGAGCCGCGCAGCGTGTAGTCTTGAGACGAGCACTCCTCGACATGGGCACCCATCCAGAAGATCGCGCCGTCTTGGCGCTGCTCGTCGACGCCCTGGAAGGGACGTACCAGAGCACGATCCTCGCAGGTGCGGCCGATGCCGCCCGCGAGCACGACGTCGGATTGATCTGCGTGGTCGGAGGCGAGCTCGCGATCGGCGATCTCGCGGGCCGCAACTGCGTTTACGAGCTGCTCGGGCGCCACAACATCGACGGCCTGATGCTGATGACCGGAACGCTGGCGAACGTCGTCGGCCACCGTGGGATCGATCAGTTCATCGCGCCGTTCCGCGGCATGCCGATCTGCAGCATCGCGGTCGAGGTCGAGGGGGCCATCAACGTCCTCGTGGACAACGCCCGGGCGATCCGAGACGCCATCCGGCACCTGGTCGAGGAGTCGGGGCGCCGCCGCATCGCGTTCATTCGCGGCCCGGCTGCGAACGAGGAGACCGAGGAGCGCTTCGAGGTCTATCGCCAGGAGCTCGAGCGCCACAACATACCGTTCGACCCGCGGCTCGTCGTGGACGGCAATTTCAGCCGCGTCTCCGGGGAAGAGGCGATCCACACGCTCTGGGAGACGCGAGGGGTGCGGCCGGACGCGGTCGTGGCCGCAGACGATCTCATGGCGCTCGGCGCCCTCGATGGCCTGTTCGCGCGCGGGCTGTGCGTGCCCGAAGACGTGGCCCTCATGGGCTTCAACGACATCGAGGAAGCCCGCTTCGCCGCGGTGCCGCTCACGACGGTCCGGCAACCGCTCTACGAGCAAGGCAAGCAAGCGGTACGGGCCACTCTCGCGGCGCTCCGCGGCCAACCGCCGGCGGGCCCTGTGGTGCTCGAGACCGAGCTCATCAAGCGGCGCTCCTCGGACTACACGAACCCGAACGAAACCTCGGGGATCCGGGGCCTGGCGGATCGCGGCGGCCTGACCTTCAGCGACGCGTTCTCCTCACAGAAGGACACCACCATCGCGGACATGGAGCACGCGATCCGCGGGCCCTCGCAGGCCACGCGCAAGGGGTGGGCTTCGCACCTCGTCGACGCGTTCGTCCGCGAGGTGGAGGGAGACGGCGACATCGGCCAGTTCGAACGCGCGGTGCGGGACGTGGTGGGGTCCTCCCTCCAAGCCAACACGGACGGCAATGCCTGGCAGGAGGTGATCTCCATCCTGCGCCGGGCCGCGCTGCCCTGCCTCGGACGCCACCGCGACGATCGCCTGCGCGCCGAGAACCTCTGGCAACACGGCCGCATCACCATCGCCGAGCTGGTCGAGCGCGCCCAAGTCCATCAGCGTCTCCAAGTGGAGGGCTGGGCGCGGAGCCTCGGCCAGACGACGGCCGCGCTCATCAGCACGTTCGACGTGGTCTCGCTCGTGAACGCGATGGCCGAGCAGTTCCCCCGTCTGAGCATCGCGAGCTGCTATCTTTCGATGTTCCTTGGAAACGATACCGAAATGGCCGAGCTCCTGCTCGCTCACGACGCCCGGCGCCCCGAGCTCGAGGTCGCGAGCCGCATCCGGTTCGAGTCACGGTATCTCGCGCCGCCCGAGGTGCTGCCCCGTGAGCCGCGGGTGTTCGTGTTGCAGCCGCTCTACTTCCAGGAACATCGCTTGGGCTTCGCGATGTTCGAGTACGGCCCACGCGAAGGCATCATCTACGAGGCGATCCGCGATCAGATCAGCGCCGCCCTCAAAGGCGCGATGCTCGTGCAAGAAGTCATCGAGAAAGATCGCGAGCGCGAGCTGCTGCTCCGTGACCTGGAGACGCGCGCACGCCAGCTCGAGCGCGCCTACAAGGCCCTGCAAGAGGGTCAGCGCCGCCTCCTCATCTCCGAGACGATGGCTTCGATCGGCCAGATGACGGCGCGCGTCCGGCCGCTCGCCGACCTGTTCGCAGACATCCTCGGACAGCTCACGGGTTTGCTCGGCGGCGAACATGCGTTCATCGCCGTCGCGCCCACGGGGACCCAGCCGCCCCCCGAGGACACCGCCGTCGTCCCGGGCCCCGCGGGCCTGCCCGATCTGTGGATCCGAGCCGGCGTGGGGCGATTCCACGAGTCCTTCCGCGAGGCCCCCCTCGAGCCCGCCCAGCTCGAACTGCTGCTCGAAGCCTACGCCTCCGGTCGCAGCTGCGCTCGAGGCATGGGGGTCGCGATCCCGCTGCGCGGCGGGAGCGAGACGCTCGGGATGCTCTACCTCGAGCGCACGGACGTCTCCGAGCACGAGCTCGAGCTGCTGGCCACGTTCTCCACCCAAGCCACGGTCGCGATCCAAAATGCGCAGCTCTATCAGATGGCCGCGCTCGACCCTCTGACGGAGGTCCACGCGCGCCGGTTCTTCGATCAATGGCTGCCGCGCGAGGTGCAAGGCGCGTTCACGGGGCGAAGGCCGCTGAGCGTCCTCATGGTGGACATGGATCAGATGAAGCGCATCAACGACACCGGAGGCCACCTCGCGGGCGACCAAGCCCTCGTCACGGTGGGCAAGGTCCTGCGCGAGGCCACGCGCGACCACGATGTCATCGCGCGCTATGGCGGGGACGAGTTTGCCCTCATTCTCCCCAACACCGACGAGGTCGGTGCCGAGGTCGTCGGCCTGCGGATCCTCGATCTCGCGCGACACCAGACGATTCCCCGCCTCGGCGAGCCGCTGCGCTGCAGCGTGGGAACGAGCACGCTGTGCTCCCCCCAAGAGGGCTTGGGACTCGCCGCGCCGCTCCCGAGCCGCGTGCTCGAAATGATGTCGCAGCGACTGATCGGGAACGCCGACGCCTCGCTGTATCAGGCCAAGAGCCGCGGCGGGGCGTGCCTCGGGGACAACGTGTCGACACCTTGGCTCGGCGACGCGAGCACGGAACCAGGCGGCATCGCTCGCTGACACGTCGTCCCGCCCGCGCGCGGTTTCGGGTACCCTCCCCGCGTGACGCGAGTGCAAGTGATGCGCGGCGGAAGCGGCGAACCTCGGGAGCGGCGTCACCGTACGCCAGGTCAGGGCGCCAAGCGGGCGCGTCGCCAGCATGAGAGACCGACGGGCAAAGAGGGCATGGCCTTCGGAGGCCGCGGGCTGCTCGGTTTCGTCTTCGTTCCGCTCTTGGCGTTGCTCGCCGACTGTCGCTGCGACGGGGAGTGCCAGGGGTGGGATTGCGTCTGTCCCGAGGGAGCTGCTTGCGCGCTCGAGTGCGAATCGCCCCCCTGCCACGTCGACTGCGAGGGCGACAATCCGAGCTGCGAAGCGGAGTGCGGTAACGGTGACTGCAACTGTGGGCCTGGGAGCCACTGCGACTTCACGTGCCACACGGCGCCGTGCCACGTGAACTGCGAGGGGTCCTCGGATTGCACCGGCGCGTGCGCCAACGGGACCTGCGTCTGCGCCGGCGGCAGCGACTGCGCGTTCGTGTGTGACGTGAGTCCGTGCCACGTCGAATGCGAAGGCGACAACCCCACGTGCAACGGGGAGTGTGCCAACGGGAGCTGCACCTGCGGACCGAACAGCGCGTGCGCGTTCGTGTGCGAGGACCACAACTGCCACACGTTCTGCGGACCAGGCTCCGCGTGCCTGTTGACGTGCCCCCTCGGTACCCCCGGTTCGCAAGGTTGCATCTTCGATGAGTGCGCCGCCGGCGAGCCAACGCTTTGCCCGGACGGGATCACACAATCCTGCGGTGGCGCCCCCTGCCCGGAACCATGAGAGGCAACGCGCTCCGATCTCGTGGTACATCCGCCCGATGATTCGGGATCCGCAGCGCCAAGTGGTGATCACGGGGGCCGGCCTCTGCTGCAACATCGCCGATGAGCTCGACCAAGCGCTCGCGGTGCTCCGCGAAGGTCGGCGTGGAAACTTCGAAATCCACCCCGAGACCCGCGAGCTCCAATGTCGCTGCCAGGTCTTGGCGCCCTACCACGGTGACATCAGCGATGCCGCGCTAGGGATCAAGAAGAGCCACGGGCGCTTCATGGGCAAGGCCGCGCGCATGGCCTATCGCGCAGCCACGCGCGCTCTGCAGCAAGCCGGTTTGCAACGCAGAGACATCGGCGTGGTCGTCGGATCGGGGACGGGGGACGTCGCCGCGCATCTGGAGCTGCGCAACAAGCTGCAACAAACCGGCGATGCCAAGCGCATGCTCCCGACCTACATCCCTCGCCTGATGTCGTCGACGGTCTCGGCCAACCTCGTCAATGCGCTCCAAACCACAGGGCCGTCGTTCAGCTTGGCGGCGGCTTGCGCTGGCGGGGCCTACAACATGGTGATGGCGGCCGAGCTCATCGAGCGCGGTCACATCGACGCGGCGTTGGCCGGCGGCGCCGAGGTCTACGATCCGCACTTCTACGTCGGCTTCGACGCGATGCGGGCGTACAACGGCGAGGACAATCACCGCCCCACGGAGGCCTCACGTCCCTACGCGAACGACCGTGCCGGCTTCATTTTCGGCGAAGGGGCCGGCGTCGTCGTGCTCGAGACCCGAGCCCACGCCGAAGCACGAGGTGCCCAAGTCTTGGCCGTCTTGCGAGGCTACGGGATGAGCTCCGATGGCGACGGCGAGATGGTCTCCCCTTCGAGCGACGGGGCCCTCCGTGCGATGCGGAGCGCCTTGGTCCATGCGAGCATCGAGTCCTCGCAGATCGACTACGTCAACACGCACGGCACCTCCACTCCGCTCGGCGACGCCGCCGAGGTCGAGGCACTGCGGGCCTTGTTCGGCTCGCGCCGCGTGGCCTACTCGTCCACCAAGGGCTACACCGGACACGCGATCTCCGCGGCCGGTACCCTCGAGGCCATCTTCGTGGCGCTCATGATGAACGAAGGGTTCCTCGCCGGTTCCGTCAACGCCGACCCCCTCGACCCCACCTTCGCCGACTACCCCCCGTTGCTGACGAGCGGGCCCAAGGCGACCACGGTCTGCCTCTCCAACTCCTTTGGGTTTGGCGGCACCAACGTTTCGCTCGTGCTCGAGCGCCCCACTTGACGCGGGTCTCTCGTTCGGATACTGAACATATGATCATGTTCAGCGAGCAAACGGATTCCGTCCCCGGCGCAGTTCGGCAGTTGGTCGCGTTGTTCGAGCAAGACCTGGCCGCCGTCGAGTTTCCAGGCGTCGGGCTCGCCAGCCTCGGTGCCCACATCGAGGCTCTGGAGGAGAGCGCGGGTGTGGTGCACGAGGCCGAGGCCAAGCTCACCGCCGCTCGCGACACGCTCGCGGAGCGGCGTCGGGCGCTCTCCCGTCACGCCGAGCAGGCCGTCGCGTATTTGCGAGTCTTCGCCGCAGAGCGGCCCGAGCTCCAAGAACGCGTGAGCGCGCTCGAGCTCGTTCGCGCGACCTCGTCCCCACCGCCGGAGCGCAAGCGCGGGCGTCCGCGCAAGACCGCGTCCCCGCCAGCCATTGAGCCGGAACGGGGGCCTTCGGAGCTTCCGCTCGGCCCTGAAGTCGTGGCCACCCCCTCCGAGCCCGCCCCGCGCAGGCCTCGTGCGATCCCGGGCCCCGCCGCCAACGCGCCCGCGCGAGACCGCCACGGCTGATCGCCTCGAGCGGCTCCCGCCTCGAGCGGCTCCCGCCCCCGCCTTCTCCCGCCGCGCTCGCCCTACGCTCGCGGTCAGCGAAACAGCCCGGCGAAGCCTCTGCGGCGCTTGCGAGTCTTCCCGCGCTTCGCGAATCCCTCCGGGACCCATGCGGGGGCCTCGGGAAACTGCAGGCGAAACCGCCGCGCGAGTTCGGCCCGGCGGGCTTCCAGGCCCTCACACGGCGAGTTGCCCCCGACGGGGGCGGGGGTGAGCACCTGCTCGAGCGAGGCCACGTACTCCGGCCGCGGATCGGCCTCCATGGTCGAGAGCGTGTCGGCGAAGACGCGGCACGGCTTCGTCTCCGTCGCGGCCTGCCAGAGGTCGAGGGTGACATTGAGCGCCCGATTGAGCCGGGCATCGTCTTGCTCGGGCAACGTCGCGAGCAAGCGGTGGCGCTGCGTGAAGTCCAGGATGTCCGCCTTGCGGTTCAAGAGCTCGAACACGAACGGTTCCACGGCCTTGCGGTCGGCCGTCAGCACGAGTTCGACGACCTCGGGCGCGACCTGCTTTTCCCGCATGAGGCCACCCAAGCGCGCGTAGACGTCTCGATCCGTGGGAAGGCGAGGATCGAGCGAGAGGGCCCCCTGGTATGCCGTCAGCATCTCCGCGCGGCGCTCCGGGACGGCCGTGAGCGCGTCTCCTTTGAGCCAATGCACGTGAGCGAGCTGCGGATGGGTCCGGAGCAGCGCATCCGCCTCTTGCAGCGCCGCTTCGGTTTTCCCCGCGACCACGAGATCCCGCAGTACGCGGACGCCCGGCGGAGGAAGCTCGGGCTCCGGCGCGGCGACGATCCGTGGAGCGGGTGCGGAGCTCGTCGTGGGCTGCGGCGCGTCCACCTCGCCCCCCCCACGCAGCGCGAGCACGGTGGCTCCCACGATCACCAACGCTCCGGCGACCGCCCCGAGACGCCGGGCGCGGGGCCATTGCTCGAGCACCGCGGGCAACGCGAAGCGAAACGATGGTGCCTCGGCGTCCAGCAAGGCGAGCGCCGCGTCGGCCGATTGCAGCCGCGCCTCGCGATCCTTGGCGAGCAACCCGTCGAGCAAGCGACACAACGACGGCTGCAGCCCCGGGATCGGCGCTGGCGGTTCCTGGATCTGCATGCGCAGGAGCGCGACGACGTCTTCGGCCACGAACGCCGGAGCGCCGCGCAGCATCTCGTACAGGATGAGCCCGACGGCATAGAGATCGCTGCGGTGATCGACTTCTTGCCCGATCGCCTGCTCGGGGCTCATGTATTGCGGGGTCCCAAAGATCGCGCCCATGCGCGTCAGCTTGGTCTCGTCCGGGGCGCCATCGAGCAGCTTGGCGATCCCGAAGTCCACGAGCTTCACCGCGGGGTCCGGACCTCCGACGAGAAAGATGTTCTCGGGCTTGAGATCGCGGTGGACCACCCCGCGTGCGTGCGCGTGAGCAAGGGCCAGCAGCACCGATCGGACGATGCTCCGCGCTTCCGATTGAGGCAGGGGCCGGCCCAATCGCCGCGCCAGTTCCCCGCCTTCGAGGCGCTCCATGACGAGGTACTTGAGTTCGACGCCTGCGTCTCGGAACGCTCCGAAGTCGAACACGCGCACGATGTTGGGGTGCTCGAGGCGGCTCGCTGCCTGAGCTTCACGCTCGAAGCGAGCGGCGACCTCATCGTGGGCGGTCAAGGTGGGGAGCAGCACCTTGATCGCGATGTCGCGCTTCATCAGGAGGTGCGAGCCGGCAAAGACCACCCCCATCCCGCCGGCACCGATCAGGGCGTCGATCCGGTAGCGGTGCTCGATGACCCGGCCGACCAGGTGTTCGAGCGTCACCGCCCCGCCGCGGCCCGTCCGGCGCGCTTCGAGGAGGGTGTTCTCCAGCTCGGGGGAGGTCACTGCAGCAAGGATAGCGGGGTCTGCTCTGCAGACCCATCCGCTCGAATCAGCCGGCACCACCGCCGTGGCGATGGTCAGCCTTGGCTTCCATCCGGGCCACGGCGCCCATGCTGAGCTCGTCCACGTTCGGTTTCATGCCGCCGCTCGGGCTCGCGGTGAGCCAGGAGCCGACTTTGCCATAGTGAACGCCGTACGCGAACCCGAAGACGAGCCCGTACATCGCGACCCACGGGAACACTTGCGCGTTGAACAACACGTGCGTCAGCCGGACGCCCAGGTTGACCTCGGGCGTGGCGCTCATGGTCGCGCCGAACACGAGGCAAGCCGCGCCACCCAGCACCATCGCGACGGAGTAGAGGTTCGTGTGGGTGAACGGTCCCCACAAGCGCCCGCGATCATCCTGGCGGAAGTACTCGAGGCTGATGCGAATCACGGAGTGAACGATGAGATAGGACCCGGCGAGGAAGCCATCGAAGGGGGTGTACGGCAGGATCGAATAGAAGATGGCGAACATGCCCAGGTACACGATGAGGGCATAGAGCTGAGCCGGGTGGATCTTCACGTTGTGGAGGTGCGGGGCGCAGCGGACGACCTTGGATTCCGGGCTCGTGTAGCGCACGCCGAATCGGCTGGTCGTGGGCCGGCCCCAACAACACCCGTAGACATAACAGCCGAGCCGCGCGATGGCTTCGCCGAGCGGCAGCGCCAGCGCCGGCGCATCGAGGAGCCGAAGCACCGGAATGCCCGTCAACCACGCCATGGACGAAAGCGCCACGACGCCGCCGGCGATTCCGCCGTGGAGCATGTAGCCGGGCTTGATGAGGGTCTGGAGCGGACGCCGGAACAGCTCGCGCCACTCCAGCATGATGCTGAACATGCGCAGCCCGACGAGCACGGCAGGCACGACGAGGAAGAGGTAGAGCTTCGCGATGTAGACGACGTCGAGACCGACCATCGCGTCGTACCAAAGCGAGACGAGGAACCCGGTAGCGAACGCCGCCGCGGCCAAGAACGCGTACGTGGTGAAGATCCAGTTCCCGACCCGAAACAGAACCGTCCGGTTGTGGAAGTCGAGGACCCAGCGTCTCCATAGCGTGATGGGAGGAGCGGAGAGTCCTGCCTGTGTTTGTGTGCTCGTTTCGTTCGACATCGCTATCGCTTCGGGTCCTGCAAACCGCGCGGGCATCGTAGTCGATTTCCAGCGCGGAGGCGCCGTACCGTTGCAGACTTTTCCGTGACAAGCGCGGCCATGGCGTCCGTTCTCGGCTTCATGTTTGCTAGGTCGCGCTCCCCGGTGTATCGTGCAGGGCTTCGGTATGGACGGCGACCAGGCCCCCACCACCTCTACAGGCTTCCTGCCGCTCACGCTCGCGGTGGCTCTGTTCTTGATGGGGCTCTTCGTGCTCGGCATCGTCCCGGGATTCAGCTGCGGGGGCGAGACGCCCGCGTCCGCCTCACCCTGACGCGCCTGCCGCAAACGTCGGGTCCGTCGGTCCCAAACCAGGATCGTACGGCACCCCGTCGGTTTGCGCGTAATGTGCGTCGGTGAAGGCGCCCCTGTTAGACTCCGAGAACGGCTGCGAATGCTGCTTTCTCTGCCCTGCGTCGGTGCTGCCTGGCTCGCGTTTGCGCCCCCCGCGAGCGAAGGTACCCAAGGCCCAAAGGGGCCCCAAGGTCCCCAAGCTCCATGGATCGAGCGAAATGCCCCGACCCGCAACATGGTCGAGCTCGGGATCTTCGGCGGCGTCCTGTTTCCCGCGGCCGAGCATGAGCTGTTCCAGGCCAACGTCGATCTGCCCGAGCAGGGTTACAAGCCGCTCGCGTTGGTCACGGGTGCCGGTGGAGCGCGCTTCGCATACCTTCCAAGCCGCTATTTCGGTCTGGAGATCGAGGGCGCCGCATACCCCGGCCAGACGGAGGATGGCGCCGCCGCGTTGCTTTGGGGTGCGCGTGGTCACGTCGTCGCGCAGCTCGGACGCTACAGCGTCACGCCCTTCATCGTCGCCGGCATCGGTGCCTTCGGAGTGTCGAGCAGCCGCGAGGCGCTCGGCGACGACGTCGACTTCACGTTTCACTTCGGCGGCGGACTCAAGGTGTTCGTGCACCGTGTGATCGCCCTGCGCTTCGACGTCCGCGACATCGTTTCCGCGCGCCGCGGCGTCGAAGAAGGCGTCTCCAACAGCCCCGAGCTGAACCTCGGGCTGTCGTTCACGCTGGGCCGTCGGCGCTCGGCGAAGACCCAGGCCGCCCGCGACGCCGACCGCGACGGGTTCGTGGATCCAGACGACCGATGTCCCGATGTGCCGGGGGTCGCACCCGACGGCTGCCCGATCCCCGACACCGATGGCGATGGTTTCCTGGATCCGCAAGACGCTTGCCCGTCCGTCGCCGGGGTCGCACCCGACGGCTGCCCGATCCCCGACACCGACAACGACGGATTTCCGGATCCCGACGACGCGTGTCCCGAGGAACCGGGAGCCGCTCCCGACGGCTGCCCGCTACGCGACAGCGACGACGACGGCTTCGTGGATACGAAGGACCACTGCGTCCAGGAACCCGAGACCCGCAATGGCTTCGAGGACGAAGATGGCTGCCCCGACCGCGTCCCGACGGCCGTGGAGACCTATACGGGCATCATCGAGGGCATCTTCTTCGACTCGGACCGCGCGACGATACGCTCCGAGTCCGCCGCGACGCTCGATGCCGCGGTCGCGGTGCTCAAGGAACACCCCTCGTTCAGCATCGAGGTCTCGGGTCACACCGACAACCGCGGAGACCGTCTCTACAACATGGATCTCTCGGCTCGGCGCGCCGATGCGGTCCGCGAGTACCTGATCCAGCACGGCGTCGAAGCCGAGCGCATCGAGACGCGCGGCGCGGGGCCCGATGAGCCGATCGACAGCAACCACACGGCCGCTGGACGGGCCAAGAACCGACGGATCGAGTTCCACATCGTGCAGTAGCCCGGTACGCTGCAGCGACACGATGTCCGCCCCTCCGCAGTCCTCCTTGGCGACCCTCCTCGTCAGCTGTCCGGATCGGCCTGGGCTCGTCGCGGCGCTGGCCCAGCTCCTCTACGGACACGGGGCCAACATCCTCGACAGCGATCAGCACACCGACACGATCGAGCGCCAGTTCTTCCAACGCATTCGCTTCGATCTGGCCGATCTCCACACCGATCGCACGGCGCTCGAGCGCGGCCTGCGAGAGGTGGCCCAACGCTTCGACATGAAGCTGCAGCTGCGCTATGCCGATGCGCGCAAGCGGGTCGCGATCTTCGTGTCGCGCTACGAGCATTGCCTCTACGACCTCCTGTTGCGGCACCGCGCGGGCGAGTTGGACTGCGACATCCGTATGGTCGTGAGCAATCACCCCGATCTTGGCCCGGTCGCCACACAGTTCGACGTGGACTTTCGTCACTTGCCCATCACGAACGCGGACAAGCTCGAGCAGGAGCAACGCACGCTGGATCTGCTGCGAGAGCACGAGATCGACCTGGTCGTACTGGCGCGATACATGCAGATTCTATCCGCGCACCTCATCGACGCGCTCCCTTCGCGGATCATCAACATCCATCATTCGTTCCTCCCAGCCTTTGCGGGGGGTCGACCGTACCACCAAGCCTATCAACGCGGGGTCAAGCTCATCGGCGCGACGGCCCACTACGCTACCGCCGACCTCGACGAGGGCCCGATCATCGAGCAAGGCGTGGTCAACTGTTCTCACCGCGACTCGGTCGACGACTTGGTTCGCAAGGGACGCGACCTGGAGAAGGTCGTGCTCGCGCGAGCCGTGCGCTGGCACCTCGAAGACAGAGTCCTCGTCTACAGCAACAAAACCGTGGTTTTCGAGTGATCCATGTCGACCTCACCGAGACTTCTCCTTGCGATCGGAGCGCTCGCGGCCTTCTGCGCCTGTCGCACCTGTGAAAGCACGCCGCCGACCCCCGTGGAGGATGTCCGCCCGGACTTCGCCACGCTCGTCTCGGCACCGGAGCTCGAACGCCACGCACGACATCTCGCGAGCGACGGCATGCGCGGACGGCCTACGCCCTCGCAGGAGCTCGATGACGCCGCGAAATACATCGCGGTCAACTTCGAGGCGGCCGGACTGAGCCCATTGCCCGGGCAAGCGGGCTACTTCCAGCGCTTCGATTGCAGTGGCACGTCGACCGACTCGTCGAACGTGCTCGGCTGGCTGCCGGGCAGCGACCCAGCCCGCCGGAACCAGGCCATCCTCGTGACCGCGCACTACGATCACATCGGGACCGCGGACCCCGAGGCGGGAGGCGACGCGATCTACAACGGCGCCAACGACAATGCCAGCGGCGTCGCGGCGCTCCTGAATGTCGCGCATGCCACGGCCACGCGCCCGCCCGCTCGCAGCTTGGTCTTCATCGCGTTCTGTGGCGAAGAGCTCGGTCTTCGTGGCTCGCAGCACTACGTGAAGCACCCTGCGTGGCCCATCGAGCACACGATCGCCGTCGTGAACCTCGAGATGTTGGGACGCGCGACGCCGGCTGCACCCACGCGGGCCTGGTTCACGGGCTTCGAACTTTCGGACCTACCCGAGGTCTTCGAGCGCGCGGGCGGTCCTCATGGCGTGGAGTTCGTCTCGTCCCAACAGATCGGCCCTGTTGAGGGCAATGCGTTCTCGCGTTCCGACAACTACCCCTTCGCGCTCGCCGGGGTGGTCGCCCACACCATCGCCGCTGGCACTCTGGACGAGTACTACCACGCCGTGCACGACGATCCTTCGACCCTCGACTATCCACGCATGGCTGCGATCGTGCGCAGCATCGCCGCGGCGACCTACGAGCTCGCAGAGTCTACGCAGCAGCCGGCCTGGACCGAGGATGGCATTGCGGCCGGCTATGCGAGCGGGGCTCCGTCACTCGACGAGCCCTAGGCGAATCGCAGAGCGGACGAGCCCTGCAACATTGCGCACGTCGAGCTTCGCCATGATGCGTCCGCGATGCCCTTCGACGGTCTTGATACTCAGCCCGAGCTCGAGCGCGATCTGATGGCTCGAGCTCCCGGCGGCGACCAGCGTGAGGACCTGGCGCTCTCGTGGGGTGAGGTCCGACACGTTCCGCTCCGTGCTCGAGCCCAGCGCGAAGGGAAGATCGTCGCCACACGGGCCGAACGCGCTCCCCGCCGCAAGCGCTCCGATCGCAGCCACGATCTCCTCGATGCCCGATCTTTGGGTCAGGTACGCAGAAGCGCCCGCCATGACCGCAGCTCTCACCTGCTCATGCGGCTCGCGCACACGGAGGATGACCACCTTGATGCCCGGATGGACGGCTCGAATGCGCCGGGTCGCCTCGACCGCCCCCAATCCACGGAGATCGACGTCCATGAGGACGATGTGTGGGTGCGCGGTGGCAGAGAGGAGCACGGCTTCCTCGCCCGTGACCGCCTCCCCGACCACCTCGATCTCCGCCTGCGTCGCGAACAGTGCCCGTAGACCTTGGCGTACGATCTTGTCCTCCTCCGCGAGGAGCACTCGAATCGGATCGGTCACCCGATCCAATTGACGCACGGATACGTGGGTGCAACCCGACGACGCGCAAGCGACCACAAGGACCTGCACGGATGCGTCTCTGCACGTCGTACGTGATTGCGTCCGATCGGCATACATGCGGGCGCTGCGGCCAAAGCAGGGTTCCTCCCCAGGCCGCAGCAAACCGCTCGAGAAACAAGGAAGCCCCGTTTATCGCTTGACCAGCCCTTAGTGGACATCACATATTTCTACGGAGATATGGCGTTGTCGCGGTGAGGTCGGAGTTCGTTCGAACGCCGTCGCTCCATCCGCCATCGCGAAAGAACCAATGCTGGTGAGGGCAGACCAAATGCAGCCGCTGGTGGCGAGCCGACTCCGAGACGCTCCGTCGAGCTTGGAAGCGCAGCTTCGCTGTCACCTCGATCGGGAAGCGACCTGTCGCCTCCGGGTCCAGGACGACGATGACCGCCCGATCGGTCAGATCACGCTCTCTCGTGGTCACGTCGCGTGGGTCCATTGCGATGGCCACCCCGAGCCATTCGCGCAACGTGTCGCACGCGACCTGGGGATGACCGCATCCGCGCTCGGGCACCTCGTTCGCAGCTATCCGGCGGACAAGCTGAGCCTCATGCAGGTCATGGCGCGCAACGCCCCGCTCGGGCCCGTCGAGCTCCGCGAGATCTTGTTCGAGCACAATGCCGCGCACCTCCATGAACTGATGCGCTCGGCCAAGCACCACACGGTGGGCGTCCTGGCCGAAGGCTCCGAGCTCGCGCAGCCGTACGCCTTCGACCTCGACGAGCTGCTCTCCATGGGCGAAGCCACGGCAGCCGGCGACGCGATCGCGCAGATGTGGGACGTGCTCTCCGGGCATCCCGATGTCGAGGAGGCTTGGATCCTCGAGGACGAGGTCCCAGAACCGTTGGCCGAGCGCTGGCCTTGGCTGCAGGACAGCTTGCAGTCGCTTTGCGGAGAGAATCCCTCGTTCGAGTGGTTTGGCACCGTCGGCGAGACCGCCTTCCTCGCGCTCGGTGAACGTCCCTACGTGCTCGTCGCGACGATCAAGAACGCGTCGGGGCGCAACTTCGAGCGAATCCTGACGGATCTCACGAACACCCGCAGCTGCCTCCTGGGCCTCGCCCTCGAGCGGATGGTGCAACGGGTCACCGCCACCCATCCCGAGGGGCTGATCGCCGCGTGGCTGCACAACGACCCCGCCCAGCGCGGTGCGACGTGGCAACACCCCTGCCTGCCCGAGACCCTCCTCGGCGACGAAATTGGCCGCGAAGCGATCGCTACCGAGCTCTTCCATGAGCTCGCCGCAGAGGCGCTCGCCGACGGCGCGCCCAAGGGCGTCCGTCGCACCCACGGGTACGACCTCCATTACCGGTCCCGCGCCGGTCTGAGCGCTGTCCTGCTCACGCAGCCCGGAAGCCCCATCGGGTTCTAGAAGCTGCACGGCGCATGCCTTGCGCGCACGCTTGCGCAACGGGGGCGAGTGGGTCTACTTGGTGTCGACATGCTTCCCGCTCTCGACCCCGAGGAGGGTCTGCACCGCGCGTACCGTGAATTCCTGGGTGAGCTCGCCAAGCGCGGCCTCGAAGGGGAGATCGCCACGGACTACGCCCGGCGCCTCATCACCGCGACGGACAACAGCGTCTATCAGATCCTCCCGCAGGCGGTCATCTGCCCGCGCTCGCACGAGGATGTGGTCCGTGTGCTCGCGCTGGCGGCGGAACCCCGCTACCGCGCGATCACGTTGAGCCCTCGGGGCGGTGGCACGGGTACGAACGGCCAAGCGCTCACCGACGGCATCGTCGTCGACCTCTCACGCCACATGGCGGAGATCCTCGAGGTCGACCTCGAGCGCGGATGGGCGCGGGTCCAGCCGGGCGTGGTGTTGGATCAGCTCAACGCACACTTGAAGCCCCACGGGGTGTTCTTTGCCCCCAACCTCTCGCCGAGCAACCGCGCGACGATCGGCGGGATGATCAGCACCGATGCGTGTGGCAAGGGCTCGCGGATCTACGGCAAGACGAGCGACCACATCCTCGAGCTCACCTCCGTCCTGCTCGGCGGGGTCACGCACCGGTCGTCGGAACTCTCGCTCGATGAGCTCGCGGTGCTCAAGGCCGATTCTGGCATCGTAGGGCGGATTCATCGCGAGGTGGATGCCATCGTCGCGGGCAATCGTGAGCGGATCGCGGCCGCGCTGCCGCGGCTCAAGCGGTTCCTGACGGGCTACGATCTCGCGCACGTCTACTCCGCGGACGAGCAACGGTTTTGCCTCAATGCGATCCTCGCGGGCTCGGAGGGGACCTTGGCGTTCGTCACCGAAGCCAAGGTCCGCCTGACGCCGCTCCCCAAGGTGAAGACGCTCGTGGCGATCCGCTACGCCGCGTTCGACGACGCGCTGCGGGCCGCCGCGGTCCTCGTAGAATCGAATCCCGGCGCGATCGAGACCGTCGACGACAAGATCGTCGGTCTCGCGCGCGAGGATTCGATCTGGCTCGAGATCGCTCACCTCGTGGACGGACGCAACGAACCACCGACCAAGGCCATCAACCTCGTCGAGTTCGAATCGGACGACGCGACCGTGGTCCGCAGCAAGGTCGCCTCGCTCGTCGAAACCCTGAGCGCCGCACGGGGCCGCCCAACCGCCGCGACCGGGTTCACGATCGCGAAGGAGCCCAAGGACATCGCCGCGCTTTGGACCTTGCGAAAGAAGGGCGTGGGCCTGCTCGGCAACGCCAAAGGCCAACGCCGGCCGATCCCGTTCGTCGAGGACACGGCGGTACCGCCCGAGCGGCTCGCCGACTACATCCGGGACTTCCGGGCGATCCTCGACCGGCACGGGCTCGAGTACGGGATGTTCGGTCACGTCGACGTCGGGTGCCTGCACGTTCGGCCCGCCCTCAACTTGCGCGACCCGGACGACGAGAAGCTGCTCCGCGCGATCTCGGACGAGGTCTCGGCATTGGTCCAATCGTACGGCGGCGTGTTGTGGGGCGAGCACGGCAAAGGCTTCCGCAGCGAATACAGCCCAACCTTCTTCGGTGCCGAGCTCTACGAGGAACTCCGCAAGGTCAAAGCCGCCTTCGACCCGCACAACCAGCTCAACCCCGGAAAGCTCGCCACGCCGGCCGGAAGCAACGCCAAGCTCGTCAGCATCGATGCCAAGAAGCGCGGCGCCTTCGATCGTCAGATCGCCGCGCCCGCGCTCGCGGTCTACGCGACCGCGGTCAACTGCAACGGAAACGGCGCGTGCTTCGACTGGGACCCCGATCATGTGATGTGTCCTTCGTCCAAGGTCACGCGGGATCGCATCCACTCGCCCAAGGGACGCGCAGGCATGATGCGAGAGTGGCTCCGCCTCGCGAGCGCCGCTGGGGTCGACGCGACCTTGCCACCGCGACGGGGTTGGTCTTCCGCGTTGGCCTGGTTTCGCGGCCGTGGCCGCGGCGAAGACTTCTCCCACGGTGTCTACGAAGCCATGGACGGCTGCCTCGCTTGCAAGGCCTGCGCAACGCAGTGCCCCATCAAGGTCGACGTCCCCGCGTTTCGCTCGGACTTCCTCGCGCACTACCACAGCCGTTACCGGCGCCCGCTCCGGGACTATGCACTCGCGAGCCTCGAGAGCGCCGTGGCGTTTGCCGGCCTCGTCCCGCGGCTTGCCAACCGTGTCCTCGAATCATCGTGGACGCGTGCCATCCTCAGCCGTGTCGTCGGCCTCGTGGACACGCCCGCGTTGGCCTCGAGATCGGCGCGCGCCGGCCTGCGCCAGCGTGGCGCGCCCAAGTTCGATCTTTCGGCCATCGCCGCCCTGTCTGCCGCCGAGAAAGCGCGCAGCGTCATCCTCGTGCAAGACGTGTTCACCACGTTCTTCGATGCGCACGTGTTGCTTGGCACCTATGACCTCCTGCACGAGCTCGGGTATCGCGTGTTCGTGACACCGTTCCGACCCAACGGGAAGGCGCTGCACATCAAAGGCTTCCTCGCGGCGTTCCGGCGAGTCGCCGAGCGTCAGCATCGCTTCCTCTCGGCAGCGGCAGAGACCGGCGTTGCGCTGGTCGGGCTGGATCCGGCCGTCACCCTCAGCTATCGCGACGAGTACCCGCATTGCCTGGGGATCTCCGAACCCGCGTATCGAGTTCTATTGCTCTCGGAATGGCTGTCCCAACAACCGTTCGCGCAGACCCAAAATCCAGCTGCCAAGGCGCGCCTGCGTACCTATCAATTGCTCGGGCACTGCACCGAGCGCACATTGGCACCGCGCACCACCGAGCAGTGGCGCCGAATCTTCTCCGCCCTGGGAGCCACCCTCGAGACTCCGGACGTCGGCTGTTGCGGGATGTGTGGCGTATTCGGTCACGAGCGCCATCACTACGAAGAATCCAAAGGAATCTTCGAGATGAGCTGGGCACGAAAGCTCGACGCGAACGCGGAGTCTCGCGCCGGTTCGCACGTGCTCGTCACAGGCTATTCGTGCCGCAGTCAGGTGAAGCGCTTCCGCGGCGTGGTCCTGCGCCATCCCGTGGACGCGCTGCTCGACCTCGTTCGCAGCCGCGCGCTCCCGGAGAGCGCCGCGGCTCCCCTAGCCGCGGAGTGACGATAGGGCCCGCGGAGGGCGGGTCCTGACCTCAATCAGGGCCAGGACCTCTCGGATCGTGCACGGAGGAGAACGGGAACACGCAAACGGAGGTGCGGCGCTAGTGGTGCTCGGCGGAAGTTCTGAGCCCGTCCTCCAAGGTCAGAACTCATCTGTCACGGCACTAGCTCGTTTGGTTCGGGTGGAGGAACTCGAGCTGCCAGTCTTGGAGTTCCTCTTCCTCGGCCAAGGCCAGGGCTTCATCGAACGTCTTGCTCGAGGTGAGCGCGAGGTGTGCGGCGCGGGCGAAACGCGAGGCGCCGACCTGTTCGCGGATGTGACGGAGACGGTGCCCGTCGCTCGCCATCTTGGCCGCCAACGATTCGGACGACTTTCTCATGCCCACGTTGTGCGACACCCCCCGAGCCCCTGCAACTGACATTGTTGTCACCTTTGTGGGGCGCGACCGCAGCATTTCTACGCGGCCGTGTCATCTCGCCCGCGGAACCGCGGCCCGCGAACAGTAACGCCGTTCATGTGGCCGCGATCGAACCGTTCGCTGGTTACGAGAGATACCTCAGGGTTTGCCTTCAGGGCCGATCCGCAGTGGAGGAAACAGCGATGGTTGTTTGCGCGGCCGAAATACCACGTTCCTTGCTGCCGTCTCCACACATCCCCGCTGCGCTCGATCTTCACCGCGACCGAGCTCCACTTCGGGGAGAAACAAGGCGCCGTTCTCCAAGACATACTTGGCCCGGATCTCCACTTCACCCGTCACGCCGCAGCTGCGTATCTTGCGGATCAGGCGACGCCGGATCACCGCATCGGAGAGCGCTTTCTCCCCTTCCTCGGGCGCGGGGACAGGGGTCGTCTCCGGCGGTGGGACGTCGGGAGAAGGAACCGGGGGCGGCTCGAGGCTCGCGGCCGGAGCCGCCTCTTGGACGCGTTGCAGCTCCAAAACGATCGACGACGAGATCGTCCCTTCCGCGAGCGTCAACGCCGGGGCCTCCACGTAACCGGCATCGCTCCTCGCCGACGGACGATACTGCCCTGCCGGAAGCGCCGGGATGCGAAACGACCCCTCCGCATCGGCGTACACCATGGGATCGACGCCCTCGGCCGCGCCCGCATACACGCGCGCGTATGCGACGGGCTCGTCGTTGTCCTCCCAAAGGACCTTGCCCATCAACACTGCCTCGCGGCGAAGTTCGAGGTCGAACGCCTCGCCTGTCTTGCCGTGGCGCACCACGTCCGTATATCCCGTCGCCCAAGCCACCACCGCGAGGGGCCCCTCGCCGACCCATAGACGGAAGGTGCCATCTTCCCCCGCGACCGCCAGGGCACGGACGTCGCCCAGCGCAGCCACTCGTGCGCCCACGATGGGCTTGCCGTCCACGTCGCGCACGCTGCCGGTCGCCTCGGCACCCCCCGCGACGAGCTTGAACTCGACCCCTCGCCGCGTTTGGCCGGGCAACACGACGACCATCGTGAGCGCGCCCTCCCGTTGGCTGAGGCTCTGCGGCAGATACTCGTCGGCAAACACGCTCAGGTCGTAGAAACCGGGCGGGATCTCGGCGAGCGAGAACCGACCACGGCGATCGCTGCGAGCACACCGTGGCTTGCGCCGCAGCTCGAGGGGTGCCCGGGGATCGCTGAGCCAAGCGCACACGCCCGCGCCCTCGACCACGCCTCCTTCGCGCACGACCCGGCCCTCGATACGTCCCACCTCGGCGGCCCAGGGCTCCGAAGGAAGCTGGTCGAGCAAGGCGAGATCGGTCTGCGGTGGCTCCGGTGCAGGCTCGGCCCCAGCGCCCTCCGGCGCGCGGGGGAGCGGCAGCGCTCGACTCGCGAGCGACGGTGCACCGAAGGGATCCGAAAACGGATCGTACTGACGTTCTGGAGGCGGCGGTGCGAGCTCGACGACGCGTGGGGGCGCCGTGGGTGGTGATGCGTCCGGAGCTGGAGCGTCGGGCGGCTCGAGGTTCTCCGCCCGCGGGACCTCGACGGCGGGCCCCTTGCCGGTCCCTCGAAAGAGGCTCCACGCAGAGACGCCCGCGGCTCCGACGATCGCCAGCGCCAGCATGGCCCACGACGCGCGCGCCAATGTGCGACGTCCACGAACGGGTCTCGGCGCTTGCTGCCGCGGCGTCGACAGGGCCTGGGCGCCTGGAGTCAGCCCCCATGGCATGGGGGTCGCCCCCGCGGACGCGACCCGCCCCGAATCGCTCATGGGTGCCGGGGCCTGGGCGTACCGATCGGTTCGTGATTGCCCGTGCTCGTGCAGTGGCACCCCCGGGATCGCGACGTACGGAGCGAGGGCGGCCTCGACGTGGAGCATCGACGGATAGCGACGGGCAGGATCTTTGGTGAGGGCCGCGAGAACGACGGCCTCGATGGGGGGAGGGATCGTGGGCACCCGTTGTCGCAGAGGGACCGGCTGCTGCGTCTGGTGGGCATTGAGGATCGCGAAGGCGTTGTCCCCCGTGAAAGGCACGCCTCCGGTCAGGAGCTCATACATCATGACGCCGAGCGAATAGACATCGGTCCGAGTGTCCACATGGCCGTAAAGTGCTTGCTCCGGCGCCATGTAGAGTGCGGTCCCCACGATGTCGGACACGCCGGTGAGCGCCGTGGATCCTCGCGCCGACTCGACGTTCGCGATCCCGAAATCGAGGATCTTGACCAGATCTGGCTCGTCCCCGGGCTTGGGATCGAGCAAGAAACAATTCGCCGGCTTGATGTCGCGGTGGATGATGCCGAGCGCATGCACGGCCGCAAAAGCGCGGACCACTTGGAGCAGGATCCACCCAGCCCGCGCCCAAGGGATCGGACCCTCGGCGCGCAGCAGCGTCGCGAGGTCGCGCCCCTTGAGCAACTCCATCGTGTAGTAGAACGAACCGGAGTCGAGCAGGCCGAAGTCGAGGATCTTGACCACGTTGCGGTGATCGATCGCGGACGCAGCCTTGGCTTCACGCTCGAAGCGCTTGGCGGCAAGCTCCTGGTGGGCAAACTCCGGGCGCAGGACCTTGAGGGCGACCAGGCGCTGCAGCTTGATCTGCTGGGCCTCGTAGACCGAGCCCATGCCACCGCCTCCGAGCCGACGCACGATCGCGTATCGCCCGTCGACGATCGATCCATCGGCGAGCTCCGGGACCGCCATCAGAACTCCACCTGCAGCGAAACGCCGCGCATCGTCCGAGTCCACACCGGCGAGACCCGAGCCCGCGCCGAACGGCTGCTGCGTCGAACCTGATGGAGCGCAATGGAACCGAGCAGGGTCATCGCGGTGCCACCGGCCAAGAGCGCCGAACCTGCGATGAGGGTGCCGAGCGCATAGGTCGAGGAGGCTCGCTCATAGGCTTGCAGGTCTTCATCGAACCGCGCCCGCTCGGCGGCCGGAAGCTCCGCGTACGCCGGGTCTTGCTCGAGCGCCGCGGTGTGCTCGTCGGAGCGCCGCAGGGCCGTCACGCCCAAGGCCACGAGGGTCGCACCACCCGCGATCGCTGCGAGTCCCGCGGGCAAGAGCGAGTACGCGAGCGTCTTGGACGCGAGAGGGCCCCGCGCGGGCGCAGCCGTGGGGGATGGCTCGGCGATGGTTGGAGGCGGGGGACTCGGCTGCTCGCGCTGTAGTCGAGCCTCGCGCAGCGCCTCGATCTGCGCCGAGAGCTGCTCGCGACGCGCCTCGAGTTCACCGCGCAAGGGACCCACTTCGCTCGCAGGGCGCTCTTGCAAGCACACCTCGACCGAGGCGAGTGCACGATGCAGGGGCTCGAGCGGCGCGTCGTCGCCTGCACGTGCGACCTCGGCCTCGAACAACCGCGCCCGGACCTCGGCCGCGACGAGCACGAGCTTTGCCCGAGGCGGCCAGGGCCGCGCCTGCGCCTGCAATGCAGCCACGGCCGTATCGTAGCCTGCCGCCATCGCAGCAAAGTCGTCCTGTTGGGCAGCCACCTCGACGCGTCGCAGCGGTTCCACGACGGCCCGAATCCGAGCCAGCGCCCGCTGCACGTCCCCGAGGAGCGTCGCTCGACTGTCTGGCCCTGCGAGCTCGAGCCACTGGGTGCACGCCGCCTCGGCGCGATCGAGCGGCTCGCGCGACGCCTCGAGGTCGAACGCGGACCAGTAGGCGTCGACCGCGAGCAGGATCGCTTGTGCGCCCTCGTCGGCCTTCTGCTTCTTCGGGGTCATCGCCGCGGCGGCGCGCTCATAAGCCTCCCCGGAGGCCGCAAAGTCTCCGTGAATCCAATGCGCCCGCCCCTTCTTGAGCCACGCCGAGGGGCCCTTTGGTTCTGGCTCCGCCGGCGCACCCGCGCGGGCGATGCCGTGAGCCGCCCACGGCGCGGGCGGCTGCGCCGTGCCGACCCCGAGCGTGACGATGATTCCAATGCTTCGTATGCGCCGCATGGGTCCGGATGTGGCCTCAGACGACTACCACAGGTTCGGCACGTACGGAGGAGCACCGCGCGTGCCCACTTCCTTCCACGTTCGCGCCGCAGCAGCGAGCACCCCACCCGCGGGAGCAACCCACCGATCCCTGTGCTAAATGTTGCAATTGCCTCGATGTTTGGGTCTCCGCGCTGGCTACCCGTTCGCTCGCGTTCGTTCTGGCTGGTGCTGGGTCCGGTCGCCCTGCTTTCCATGAGTCTGGCGGGCGCTCATTCGGAGGCACCCCCGGATCTCCCCGCCCCCCCTGCCGCCTCGGTCGGATCCCCGCCACGCTCCGCGATGCCGACCCAAAGCCCGAGTCCCACGGTGACGCCCCCACGGCGACGCAGCCCGCTGCCACAGATTGGGCAGAGCATCGGCAGCCCGGGGGCGGGCGCACTCTACGGAGGCGACCGGCTCCATCGGGCGGAGCACTACCTCTGCCGCAACCCCAAGACGACCTTCGGGACGACGACCATGGTGGAGCACATCCGGACCATCGCGCGGAGTATGCGGGCACGCTTCCCGGACGCCCACCCCTTGCTCGTGGGCGACCTTTCGACCGAACTCGGCGGTCCGATCGGCGGACATTTTTCGCACCAATCCGGCCGAGACGTCGATCTCGCGCCGTACTATCGCACCCGGCACCCAGGGTTTCCGCGGCGCTTCGCCGCCGCGACCCGAGACAACCTCGACTTTGCCGCGACCTTCGCCCTGCTGGAGGAGATCGCCGCCACGCAGGCGCGAGACGGCGGTGTCGAGTGGGTCCTGCTCGACTACGGCGTGCAGCGCATGCTCGTCGAATGGGGTCGCGAACACGGGATCGATGAGGCGACCCTCGCCCACCTGTTCCAGTATCCCCGAGGTCCCAGAGCCCCCGCCGGAATCGTGCGGCACATGCCCGAGCACGGCAACCACCTGCATGTTCGCTTCCGTTGTGCGGCGGCAGACCGTTTCTGCGCGTCTCCACCCTATCCCCCGACCCGTGCGTCTCGCCTCGCGCAGCGCCGCCGCCCCGCCGTTCAGGGCGACGAGTCCCTGGACTGAGCGATTCACCGCGCGGAACGATGGGATCCGGCGATGGCTCCAATCGTGCCACCGAGTGCAATCGCGAGTACCCCCCGCATTTGGGCGCGAGGATCGTGCCAGCGATTCGACGAACCACGGCTCGTGACTCCCCACTGCACTCCTGAAGCGTGCCGACGAGATCCGAAGCTCCCCCAATCGAGTTCTTGCGGGGTTCGAGGTCAGGTGCAGCCGCACGAGCGAACCGGATGATTATTTCGCCACGAATCGGCGTTCTGGGCGCCAAGCTCGCGTTCTGAGCGACGATGCCTCTTCACGAACTCTCCCCCATGCGATCGGGGCGTGATAAGATGCGAGCCATCGAATCAACGCGTGGTTGCGGAGTCCATGACCATGGGTTTGGCGTGGTCCGTAGACTCCGAACGGTGGAAGGTCTCTCGTCGATGAAAACTCCTATGCATTCCCTGACTTCCTTATTGTCCGCCGGGCTCCTGCTCCTGCCCGCCTGCGCTGCCCCAGGGCCCGAGCAGACGTCACAAACGAACAGCGGCAACTCGAACGACGACGACGAGAGCGGCGAAGAGGAAGACGACGCCGAAGAGGCCTCGGAGTCCGAGTCGAACGAAGAAACCAGCGCGGAAGGGAATGACGAGTCGGGCAGCTCGTCGGGAAGCGCAGACGATGACGGCTCGACCGGCGGCGCAGAGACATCCACGACCGACGACGAGGATGAGACGACCTCGAGCGAGGAGACGGGGGAAGTCGACTACTGCGCCTCCGAGTCGCTCGACATCCCCATGGAGGACACGGGCTGGGTCGGCCGCGACTGCACACCCTATGGAATCCAGGGGGCCTGGTACTGCTACGACGACGGCGTCGCCGAGACGAACTGCGAAACCAACGAACCGCCCTATGCCGACGGCGCCATGTGCCTCTCCGGCTCGACGATCGAGGACGACACCTTCGCTGCCTGGGGGGCTGGGATCGGGCTCTCGCTGGGAGACACGGGCGGAGACAACTCGGTCAAGGAGCCTTGGAACGCGACCGAGAACGGCGTGATCGGGTTCGAGGTCGAGATCACCGGAGATTCCGGTGGCCTCCCGATCCGCGTCCAGCTGTCCCGCACGGCCGAGGACGAGACGGCGCCATTCCGCGAGGTCCCCGGGGCGGGTACCTACGAGATCATGCTCGAGGACGTCATCATCCCCTCCTGGGACGAGAGCGGCCCCGGTGAGCCCGGCGACCCCATCGATCCGACCGCCCTCTACGACCTCCAGATCCAAGTGGTCGGAGCCGAGGCCGAGGCCGACTACGAGATCTGCGTCGTGCGGGTCACCCCGATCTCGGACGGATCCACGACGGACACGACCGACGACACGGGATCGGACGAGCTCGAGCCGTTCGGCCAAGAGCAGTGCAACGCGTTGGCGACGATCGAAGTCGGCGGCTTCACGGTCCAGAACAACGTCTGGAATGAGAGCGCCAGCGGCCGTGACCAATGCATCCAAGCGCTCGAAGGCGGCGGCGACGTCGGGTTCATCGTGCAAGCCAACAACGTCGCGTCGAGCAGCGGCAACGAGGTCGTCTCCTACCCATCGGTGGCGCTCGGATGGCACTACGGCACGTGGCATGGGGACTACACCTCCGCGCGGCGTCTCAGCGAGGTGAACGCGATCCCCTCGAGCTGGTCGTACGACAAGGGCGACATCCAGAAGTTCAACGTGGCTTATGACATCTGGGTGCATCCCACCGAGTCCAACCCGTCCACGCCGAGCGGCGGGACCGAGGTCATGATCTGGGTCGACTACCGCGGCGAGGTCTACCCCATCGGAACCGACACCGGAAACACGTTCACGGACGCCGAGGGCAGGTCGTGGAACATCTGGAGCGGCACCACCTCGCCCCAGGGCGACGGCACCTGGAACGTGGTCACGTTCATCCGCTCCGGCGGTCAAAGCCCCATCGAGCTCGACGTCAAAGAGTTCATCGAGCGCGCCGGGGAGGTCACCGACTTCGGCGATGCCTACCTCCTCGGAGTCGAGGCCGGCTTCGAGATCTTCGAGGGTCAGGACGCCACCGCCAGCACGACGCGCTACAACGTCAGCATCGACTGAGCGAGACCCTCGTGACCAGGACGGACGCCATCCGCGGACCCCGCGGATGGCGTTCGAGCACCAAAGCGTCAGAGAGGACCGACGAGCTGAGCCCACACCTCGAGGGCACACAGCACGAGCATACAGACGGCCAAGGCGTCGAGCGCCACACGTGCGAGCGACCACGAAGGTCCCTCCTCATCGATCCGAAACAAGAACGGCACTCCGATGACGAAGTAGACCGCGTAGCCGAACGAGCCGATCGTCAGCATGCGATCGCGGTCGGCGTACGCAAAGTAGGGCTCCACATAGGGGGTGGCCATGACGTACGTCTCCGCGAACGCGACCAAGTAGCCGAGGAACGCCACGCACAAGCAGGATCCGAGCGCGCCGAGCCCAAACCGCGACCGTAGCGTGCGAAGGGCGACCTGGAGCGCCACGAAGTAGGTCATGAAATACGCGTGGGTGAGCGGGTACATGAATAGCGGCACGTGCCCTCCACGGCGTCCAACCACGCGCGCTTCCAGCGTCCATGTCACGGGGAATCCGTAGGTCATCCCCATCAAGTCGAAGAAGTAGTGCGTGCCAAAGTACGTGCCGAACGCGACCACGATTGCGATCCAGACATTGAGTTTCACCCAATACGCGTCCACGAAGCGGCGCTCCCCGGCGTGGGTGCGGTGGAGAAGCATGGGTCCCAAGACCGCGGGCGTCGCCGCCGCGACCGCGAAAATCATGAACCCCACGTCCGACCAGCGATGAATCATCCCGGTCAGCAACACGACGGCGACCGCGAGCATCCAGAGCGCGGACCCCCAAAGAACCACCCGCTCGACCCAGGCCTTGTCAGAATTGGTTGCGAACGACGGACGCAGCATCGCCGCAATTATGCCACAGGCGGGCTCCTACGGCCGTTCTGCGTTGTCCGCTGCGAAAAACACACCACTCGCGGGGGCCAGCCCCCCTGCCGCCATAGGGGTCCCCCGGCCATACTGCAAACCATGGCGGTAAAACGACGGCACAACCCCGAGGCGTCTCGAGCCTCCATTTTGCAGGCGGCGGAGACCTTGTTTCGTGAGCGCGGCTATGAAGGCGCTTCCATGAGCGCGATCGCGAAGGGCTCCGGGGTGGCCAAGAGCCTCATCCATCACTATTTCGGCTCGAAGCAGGCGCTCTGGCAAGACGTGCGAAGGAACTGCTTCATCCCCCACTACAACGAGCAGCTCCGCGTGCTCTCCGAGATCGATCCTTCGTCGTCGATGGTGCGCGAGTGGATGCGGGCTTACTTCGATTTCCTGCGCGACACGCCGGTGGTGCTGCGAACCCTCGGGGACGACGCTCATCGTCAGATGGTGGACCAGCTGCGCCGGCTCGGGGTCGAGCGAATCGAGCGCGCTCAGGTCCGCGGCCTGATGCGCACCGATATCCAAGCGAGCCACATTCTCGTAGCCTTCATCGGCTTGGTCCAGGCATGGTTCGTCGATCCAGAGCTCAACGCCCTGTTCTCGATCCAACCCGAGGGCTACCTCGACTCCGCCTGGCAGATGTTCGCCGCGGGGGTCCACACGGCGACACCCAAGGCTTCACGTCCCGGCGCAAGTCGGACCTCCCACCGATCGATCAACTTTGACCACGCCAGAACCACGGCTCTCCGCTCGCCTGCTCGCGGTCGCTCACGCAGTGCCCATCGGCGCTCCGATGGCCGACATCGGAACGGACCACGCGCTGGTTCCCACGTACTTGCGCTTTCACGGTCGCGTTCCCAACGCCATCGCAAGCGATCTGCGTCAGGGGCCTTTGGATGCGGCCGCATGTACGCTCCAAAGATGGAACATCCGCGGAGTGGACCTTCGCCGCGGTAGCGGCCTGGAGGTGCTGCGCCCCGCGGAAGTCGAGACCGCAGTGATCGCGGGGATGGGAGGGCACACGATCCGACGCATGTTGGATCGGTCTCCCGCCGCGGTCGCATCGCTCGATTCTTTGGTCCTTCAGCCCAACACCGAGTGGTCCGCGACGCGAAGCTTGATTCTCGAGCGCGGCTGGACGCTCGCGGACGAGTCGCTGGTCGAGGACTCGGGCATCTACTACGTCGTCCTGCGCGTGCTCCCGAGATCGACGGCCGTGCCACTCGCTTGGTCCGAGCTCGACCTCGAGCTCGGACCGCACCTCCGCGAACGCGGGGGCCCCGTGTTCCAAGCGTACTTGCACCACCGCATCGTCGGGATCGATCGCGCGCTCGCAGAGCTCGCGAGAGCCAACGACGGCCACCCTGCCGTCCGCGAACTCGAACTGCGGCGCGCAACCCTCGAGGATGAGTTGCGCCGCTGCTCGCAGTCCGTGGTGAAAGTCGCGCGGACGGAAACGCCGTCATCGGAGGTTCCAGGGGACTAGTTTCCCACCTCGGCTGCGCCGAGACCCGCGATGGCGGAAACCTGAGGTACGCTCGGGGGTCGGCAAGGAGGTCGCGGCCTGAATGGTGCGCGCAGCCCGTGGACTAGTTTGACCCGA